>JYMV01040369.1_pt1 | contig 405900 bp, 366 predicted proteins | sample 338911 | NCBI WGS metagenome assembly JYMV01 (sample SAMN03354496, study PRJNA234377) | hydrothermal vent metagenome | biome: Deep sea; feature: Hydrothermal plumes at the Eastern Lau Spreading Center, Western Pacific Ocean; material: Seawater | place: Tonga | collected 2009 | depth 2000 m m
TAGTACCGAAGGCGGGAATCGAACCCGCAAGCCTTGTGAGCAATGGATTTTGAATCCATCGTGTCTACCAATTCCACCACTTCGGCATACTATTTTTTCCTTCTCAAATCTGGATTTTGAATCCAGCGTGTCTACCAATTCCACCACCAAGGCATAAATGGACGGCAAAAATAAGAAATTCTGCCGACTCACAACTTATTTTCGTTCAAATTTGAATGACGCACGACTTTTTTGGTGACAAATTGTTAATTACTATTTCACAGCGCATCGATGTAATCTTTATTTTTGTGCGTACCATTTAAATTTCCAATCATGTCTGTTGCTACACCACTATCTAAAATCTTTGCCTGTAAACAATCGCAAGTCCTTGCCGAAAAAATTGCCAAAGCGTATGGCCAAACCCTCGGAAACGTGATTACTTCTACCTATAGCGATGGCGAATTTCAACCTTCGTTTGAAGAATCGGTGCGTGGTAGCCGCGTGTTTATTATTGGCTCTACCCATCCCAACAGCGACCACTTGATGGAAATGTTATTGATGTTAGATGCCGCAAAGCGGGCCTCGGCACGACACATTACCGCTGTATTACCCTATTTTGGCTGGGCACGACAAGACCGAAAAGACAAACCCCGTGTACCAATCGCCGCAAAATTAGTCGCAAAGATGCTAGAGACAGCAGGTGCTACGCGTATTATCACTATGGATTTGCACGCAGACCAGATTCAAGGGTTTTTTGAAAAACCCGTAGATCACTTATTTGCCTCTACCATATTTCTTCCGTATTTAAAAAGTTTGAATTTAGACAACCTCACCATTGCGTCTCCAGACATGGGCGGATCGAAAAGAGCGTATGCGTATTCGAAAGCATTAGAAAGCGATGTAGTGATCTGTTACAAACAGCGCGAAAAAGCGAATGTGATTTCACACATGGAATTGATTGGCGATGTACAAGGTAAAAACGTAGTATTGGTAGACGACATGGTAGATACCGCCGGAACCCTTACCAAAGCTGCAGACCTGATGATGGAGCGCGGTGCCTTAAGCGTGCGTGCCATTTGTACCCACCCGATCCTTTCAGGGAATGCCTTTGACAAATTAGAAAATTCGAAATTAGAAGAATTGATTGTTACCGATTCTATCCCACAAACTAAAGAACACCCTAAACTGCGCGTTTTAAGTTGCGCCGAACTTTTTGCCGATGTGATGCTGCGCGTAAACGAAAACAAGAGTATTAGTTCTAAGTTTTTAATGTAGTTTTTGTAGTCGGTAGACGGTAGTTGTTAGGACGCTTCGCTGGTAGAAAATACATTTTGCGTTAGGGATTAAGCGGCATGTTTACACTGAGCCTGTCGAAGTGTTTGAGCTCTTAAGCGCTGTCTGAGACCTTTCGACTGCGCTCAAGGTGACAGCCGCTAAAAGCGAGTAGCGAAAGCCCGACCGCGCTGCAAGCGTGGGAACGCCAAAAAAACAATAATACAGTTGATGTACGGAGTCAAAACCATACTTATTAAATCGAAGCTTTTTCAGAAATAATGACATCTAAGTGAAAGTGCGTTTCTCGAAGAGAAAATGAGCATGCAACGCAAGATGTCATGGTTTTACTTTAGGTAAAAATTTCCTCAAAAGCTTCTTGAATTTTTGGTTCATTTTGTTTCAAGACAAAATGAACGTAAAAAATGTGTTAGGGATTAAGCGGCATGCTCGAGCTCTTTAGCGATGCCTGAGACCTTTCGACTGCGCTCAAGGTGACAGCCGCTAAAAGCGAGTAGCGAAAGCCCGACCACGCCAACGCGTGGGAACGCCCAAAGAGACTTAGGACAATAGATATGAGATATGAGATATGAGAAGTTAGGTATTAGAAAATAGGCTAAAACTACTTCCAAGACATAATACACGACTCACCACTCATCCAACTCCAAGCCCCGAGCTTCCAACTTCCAACGTCTTACCTAAACTCGACTCGTCACCGCTCACTGTTCACTGTTCACTGTTCACTATTCGCCAAATTCTTTTCTTTGCCCTTTTTCTTTGTTCTATTTACTGAAAACGTTACATTTGCACCCCTCAAAATGAGGAAACTAAATTTATTATTTAAAAAATACAAATGAAGTCAATTACAATTAACGGATCTAAAAGAGAAAGCGTGGGTAAGGTTGCGACCAGAACCCTACGTAATGCTGGAAAGGTACCTTGCGTAGTATACGGAGGAGATGAGCCTATTCACTTTTCAGCAGATGAACTGGCCTTCAACAAACTTGTATACACTCCAGACGTGCATACAGTTGTAGTTGAATTGGGCGACGGACAGAAAGTACAATGTATCTTACAAGATATTCAGTTTCACCCTGTAACCGATAGAATTCTACACATCGATTTCTTCCAAATCTTCGACGATAAGGAAGTAATGATGGAAATTCCTGTACGTATTACCGGAAACTCTCGTGGGGTTAGAAATGGTGGTGTACTACGTGTGGTAAACCGTAGATTGCGTGTGAAAGCAATCCCTGAAAATCTTCCAGATTTTATTGAAGTAGATATTACTGAAATGAAAATTGGAGATATTAGAACGGTTGCATCGGTGATGAATGACGATTACAAAATCATGCACGAAGAGACCAGAACCATCTGTCAAGTTAGAACTTCTCGTACTGCTATTGTTGACGAAGTTGACGATGAAGACGAAGACGAAGAAGGAGTTGAAGGTGCTGAAGGAGAAGCTGCTGAAGGTGCTGAAGGAGCAACTGAAGAAACTGCTGCTGCACAAGAATAAACTTCTTAACATAAAGTTTCAAGAAAGCATCTCGTACTTCGGGATGCTTTTTTTATTTTTACGGTAGTTTAATTCAACCCATGTTCGCTTTTCTTCGGAAGTTACTGAACCTTAATAACACCTCGAGTGCTCCGCTACTCACAGAGCAAGATACTATGAAAAAATTCTTAGTTGCTGGCCTTGGAAATATTGGCCCAAAATACCATAATACACGCCACAATATTGGCTTTAAAATGCTCGATTTTTTGGCCGAAGAAAATAACCTAAGTTGGGAGACGGCAAAATTGGGTGATGTTACCATACACAAGAAAAAAGGGCGTAGTTTTTTATTGCTGAAACCAAGTACTTTTATGAACCTTTCGGGGAAAGCAGTGCAATATTGGCTCGATAAAGAAAAGATTCCATTAGAAAACCTGTTGGTAGTTACCGACGACCTCAATCTTCCATTTGGGAGCATTCGGTTAAAAACAAAGGGAAGTGACGGTGGCCACAACGGTCTCAAGGACATTCAGCATACGCTACAAACCACCAAGTATGCACGTTTCCGGTTTGGTATCAGTGACGCTTTCAGCAAAGGAAGACAAGTAGACTATGTATTGGGTGAATGGACTCCAGAAGAGGAAGCAAAATTAGGCGAACGCCTTGAAAAAGGGGCACGGCTTATCGAATCGTTCGGACTCGCAGGCGTAAACAACACCATGAACACCTTTAACGGAACCTAAGATGCAAGAACACCGCCCGGCCTCGGCATATAAAATTGAATCTCCTTCGGTCATCACCATCGGAACCTTTGACGGTGTGCATATAGGCCATCGTGCCATTTTAAAACGCTTGGTTGCTGCTGCCGAAAAAGACGGTCTCGTCTCGGTGCTGCTTACTTTTTTTCCACACCCAAGAATGGTACTGCAACAAGATAGCAGCCTTAAAATGTTGAATACACTGGACGAAAAAAAGACACTGTTGGCGCAAACAGGCTTAGACCATTTGGTCGTGCACCCGTTTACGCATCAATTTTCGAGGCTTACAGCAGTAGAATACGTTCGTGACATTTTAGTAAACCGATTACATGCAAAAAAAATAATTATTGGTTATGACCACCGTTTTGGCCGTAACCGAACAGCAAATATTGCAGACCTGAAAGAAATGGGCGCTACCTACGGATTTGAAGTAGAAGAAATTGGCGTTCAAGAATTAGATGATGTGGCGGTGAGTTCTACGAAGATACGCGCTGCACTAAAAGAAGGGGATGTGTCTACTGCGGCAGATTATTTAGGATATCCCTATATGATCTCGGGAACAGTAGTGCGTGGAAAAGGTGTAGGAAACACATGGAATTATCCCACCGCCAACCTACAACCATCTGAAAGCTACAAACTGATTCCGAAGAATGGCGTGTATATTACACAAGCTACTGTTGATGGTAAGAATACTTTCGGAATAACAAGCATTGGCACCAACCCTACGGTAGGCGGCCAAACAAGAACGATAGAAACGTTCTTTCTTGATACTGACACCAATTTGTACGATCAAGCACTTCAATTAGAATTTCTCTCATTTATCAGAGACGAAGAAACCTTTAAAACGGTTGAAGCATTGAAAGCGGCCATAAAAAATGATGAAAAAATTGCACGTGATTTTATTGACAATTTGAAATGAGCCGTCTATTAAAAGTAGATAAATGTCACATCGAGCTTGCTTGTACTGAGCCTCCTGCCTCGCCTGTAGCGAATCAAGACGAGTGTCTAAGCACTTTAATTTTTAATAGTCTTCGACTGCGCTCAGACTGACATAAGATAAAAAGTTATTAAAATAAAATGGATAAATTTCTGTTCAAACATATCGACAACACAGGCCTTGTTTTATGGCGGGTCGTGTTTGGCGCCCTCATTACCATTGAAGCCTTCGGTGCCATTGCTACAGGTTGGGTACGCAGAACCCTCGTAGAACCAGACTTCACCTTTAATTTTATCGGTTTCGATTTTTTACAGCCCCTACCGGGAGACGGAATGTATTATTATTTCGCGCTCATGGGTGTTTTCGGACTGCTGGTAATGGTTGGCTACAAATACAGGTTTAGTATGGCCTGCTATGCGCTTATGTGGACTTGTGTCTATCTCATGCAGAAATCGTCGTACAACAACCATTATTATCTCATGATGCTATTGTGCTGGCTCATGGTGTTTTTACCTGCCCATCGCTGGTTTTCGGTAGATGCTTGGCGAAATCCAATAGTAAAAATGCCTTCTGCGCCTCGTTGGACGTATCTAGTGGTTATTTTTCAGGTATGGATTGTGTACACCTATGCATCGGTGGCAAAGTGGTACCCAGATTGGCTGGACACGACCGTGGCCGAACTCTTTATGCGCGGCAAGAGTGATTATTGGCTCATCGGGCCCATGCTACAATTAGAATGGGTACATTGGTGCATAGCGTATGTGGGCATTTTATTCGACTTGCTCATTATACCATTATTGCTTTACAAACGTACTCGCCTCATTGGTTTCCTAATTTCTATCTTTTTCCACCTGTTTAACTCGTTCGTGTTTCAGATAGGAATTTTTCCCTACATGAGTATTGCATTCGCACTATTTTTTTTCTCTTCGGAAACATTACAAAAACGATTCCTTCCGAAGAAAACACGCTATACCAAAGGTGAAGTTATAGTCCCAAAATACAAACCGCTTCTTTTAGGGGTGTTTACCATTTACTTTATATTTCAAATAAGCCTCCCACTTCGCCATTGGGCATTTACAGACGATGTGCTATGGACCGAAGAAGGACACCGCCTAAGCTGGCGTATGATGTTGCGTAGCAAGGGGTCACGGTTAATTGCCTATACCCAAGAAGAAGGTAGCCCAGAGAAAAAACCTTATGCGTATCGTAAATTACTCAGCCCGAAACAACAACGCGCTGCGAAGGCCAAGCCAGACATGTTGTGGCGACTAGCTAGAGAAATCAAAAAAGCCGAAGCCAAAGAAGGGCGTGATGTAAAAGTGTACATGGATGTGAAACTGAAAATTAACGGCGGCCCCTACCACCAATTTATCAAACCCGATGTGGCTATTTCGGAAGAACCCTGGCACCCCTTTAAACACCATACGTGGCTGGAGGAAAGTCCGCCAGATTACCACTCCAAACCCAATAAAAAAGAAGCCGAGTAATCACGCTACAAAATGTACAATTTCGCTAACTTTGCAGCTTCAAAACAGCTCAGCAAATGTTACAAGTACACGAAATACGCGCCCATAAAGATGCTTATATCAATGCCCTAAAAAAACGTGGCTTGGATGCTTCAGCAGACATTGAAGCGGTGTTAAGTGCAGACGAGACTCGCCGTGCAACGCAGGCCAAACTTGATGAAACCCTAGCGCAAAGCAATACATTTTCTAAGGAAATCGGTAAATTGTTCCAAAGCGGAGAGCAGCAAAAAGCCAATTTGCTGAAAGAGAAAACAACGCAGTTAAAAGAGACTTCAAAACAACTACAAGAAGAACTGAATACCGCGGTTGAAACGTTAGACAATTTACTATTCGCCTTACCGAACATCCCACACGAATCGGTTCCTGCAGGTACCGACGAAAATGATAATGAAACTGTTTTTTCAGAAGGAGATATTCCAACCCTGAATACCGAAGCCCTTCCCCATTGGGAATTGGCCAAAAAATACGACCTCATCGACTTTGAATTGGGTGTAAAAGTAACTGGAGCTGGATTTCCGGTCTACAAAGGCAAAGGTGCGCGATTGCAACGAGCATTGATTAGTTATTTCCTCGATAAAAATACAGAAGCAGGCTACACCGAATACCAAGTACCGCATTTGGTAAATGAAACATCTGCAAGAGGGACCGGGCAATTACCCGACAAAGAAGGCCAGATGTACCATGTGACTGGTGACGATTTGTACCTCATCCCTACAGCAGAAGTGCCGGTCACCAATTTGTTTCGGGGCGATTTACTACCCCATACCGAACTGCCCATAACTTGTACGGGCTATACCCCTTGTTTTAGGCGTGAAGCTGGAAGTTATGGCGCACACGTTAGAGGGTTAAACCGTCTGCACCAGTTTGACAAAGTTGAAATCGTTCGCATCGAACATCCAGACAACAGCTACAACGCGCTCGATGGTATGGTAGAACATGTAAAATCGATCTTGCGGGATTTGAAATTACCCTATCGTATTTTACGACTTTGCGGTGGTGATCTCGGATTTACAGCTGCGTTGACCTACGATTTTGAAGTGTTTAGCACTGCCCAAGATCGCTGGTTGGAAATTTCTTCGGTTTCAAATTTTGAAACCTTTCAAGCCAATCGATTGAAATTGCGCTTTAAAGATGCCGATGGCAAAAACAATCTTGTACATACATTAAATGGTAGTGCCTTGGCACTTCCCCGCGTATTAGCAGGAATTCTTGAAAATTATCAAACCCCAGACGGAATTAAAATTCCAGAGGTGCTTGTGCCATATTGCGGGTTTGAGATGATTTCATAAACAGTTAATGTTTAGTCGTAGTGGTACCACTCACTCGTAGCGAAATTAACAAGGCGAACTTATTTCATTGATCAGAAAACGTTTTGGCGCAATAGTTGTACCTTCAAAAAAAATTACAAAACCTTAGTAACTAATCGCTCACATCTAAATTCTTATCTTTACCCTATGCGCGTACTTGTTTGCATTTTGTTGTGTTTAATTTCGTTGCCTAGCCTTGCCCAGAGTGAAGCTTTGGCAAATAATTATTTTGAGCAAGGTGAATACGAAAAGGCGCTTTCGGTGTATAAAAAATTAGCCGATAGCAATCCCGGTAGACTCGATTACACCCTGGCAGTTGTAAAAACATTGCAACAACTGGAAGAATTTGACGAAGCAGAGGCGCTACTTCGAAAAAACCTGAATGCCCGCAGAAGGTTGCCACAACTTTATGTTGAATTGGGCTACAATTATTCCTTGCAAAGCAAAGATTCGCTTGCCACCCAAGCCAATCGCCAAGCTATTTCGTACCTAAATGAGAGTCCGAATTACGCCTATCCCATCGGGAAAACGTTTGAGAACTATAGCTTGTTAGATGAAGCGGTAGAAGTGTATGAAACAGCCATGCGGATTGAGCCCGGCATGAACTTCAATAACCAATTGGCGCGTATTTATGGCGAATTGGGTCAGTTGGAAAAAATGTTCAACACCTATTTAAATTTGGTACAGTCTAACCTTTCGTACCGAAGTATCGCCCAGCGAAATTTCAGCATGTATGTAAGTGAAGATCCCTCAAATGAAGCGAATACAATTCTGCGGAAAACCCTATTAAAGCGACTGCAAGAAAATCCGGATGTGTTATACAACGAATTGCTAAGTTGGTTGTTCATTCAGCAGAAAGAATACAAAAAAGCATTTATTCAAGAAAAAGCGATTTATAAGCGAAATGGTGAAGATCTTATTGGTATAGTAGATCTCGGTTTTATAGCCATGAACGATGAAGATTACGACAATGCCAAGGATATTTTTACGTATGCCATTGAAAATGCAGCAACTCCCGAAGAAAAATTGAGGAACCACCAATACCTGCTACAAATTAAGTTAGAGACGGCAACCGAAGAAGCGTATGAAGCAATTTTGACCGAGTTCCAAACGTTGTTTGATACCTACGGAAGGGACCGCCAAACCTATTCTCTTCAGATAGATTACAACCACTTTCTCGCCTTTACCATGGGCCGAAAGGATGAAGCCATCAGTAATTTGAAAGAACTCGCCAAAAAGAACATGAGCAGCTACCAAGAAGCACGTGTAAAGATGGAACTGGCAGACATTTTGGTTTTCAGCGAACAATTTAACCAAGCACTCATCTATTATTCTCAAATTCAGAGCAAGGTTAAAAACGATGTGTTGGCACAAGAAGCCCGATTTAAAGTAGCAAAAACCAGCTATTACAAAGGTGATTTTGAATGGTCACAGGTTCAGCTAGATGTTTTAAAGAAATCTGCTTCGCAACTCATCGCAAATGACGCGATGGAGCTGAGCCTGATGATTCGTGACAATTCATTAGAAGATTCTACGCAGACCGCCCTGAAAAAGTTTGCAAAGGCAGACCTATTGGCACTTCAGAATAAAAACTCAGCAGCCGTTTCTGCCCTAGACGAGATTTTGCTAAATCACAAAGGCGAAAAAATTGAAGATGAAGTACTCCTCAAGCAAGCTAAAATCTATGAAAAGATGGGTCGCTTTAACAATGCCGAAGCCAATTACTTAAAACTTATCGAGTTTTATAAAGAAGATATCTTGGCAGACGATGCCTACTTCCATTTAGCAAAACTCTATGAAACAAAGTTGGCGCAGCCTGAGAAAGCAAAACAATTCTACGAACAGATTATCTACGATTTTGCAGACAGCATCTATTTTATAGAAGCCAGAAAACGTTTCCGGATGCTGCGTGGCGATGAAATAGAATAACCGACCATCAACCTATGGGCAAAACCAAAAAAATAGATTGGCTGAACCATTTCCTCGAATTTATAGTCGTGGTTGTTGGTATTCTGCTCGCGTTCCAGTTAAATACGTGTCGCGAAGCTAAAAAAGAAACTTCGCTGGTCACGGGCCATGTCACGAACATCGTAGAAGAAACTGAGTTCAATCGGAAGCAATTAGAAACGAGCAAAAATAATTCTGAGCGCTTGCTTCAAAAGTTGGATACGCTTATAAAAATCACAGCAAAACCAGAATTAGACCGAAGCACAGCGCATTCACTCTCTATGGAGCTCATGTCTTTAGATTATTTGTACCTAAAAAAGAATGCCTATAATTCGTTGGTGGAAACGGGTGACATCCGATTTATGGAAAACTCGAACCTCCAAAAAGATATTATTAGTTTGTATGAGTACTATAGTTGGCTCGAAGGTTTGGATATTTCAACGAGAACCTCATACCTAGAGAACTATTTGCCGTACGCCACCGAAAATTTCGACTTGATAAATTTCCAATCCCAAGCAGACGAGATATATACCAATAAACTATTTCGAAATTACCTCGCCGTATATCGGTATTCGCTGCGGTACCGCCTTCAAAAACAAGAAGATTTGATAGCACTGATCGATGAATTTTTAGAAAAACACAGCTCAAAAAACTGATATGATTATATACAACGTAACAATAAATGTAGACAAAAGTGTGCATGACCAATGGTTAGAATGGATAAAGACGCACATTCCGCAGGTATTGTCTACAGGGCATTTTACCGAAGCCAAACTCACAAAAGTGTTGGTAGAAGAAGAAATGGGCGGTACTACTTACTCTGTTCAATACCGCGCCAAATCACGTGAAGCATTAGACCAATACTATAAAAATGATGCTGAACGCCTTCGGAAAGAGGGCATGCAATTGTTTGCAGACAAGATGCTCGCGTTTAGGACCGAGTTGGAAGTAGTAGATGAATATTCTGTAAATTTCGATTCGTAGTGTCTGTTCGAGCTAAAAAACATCTGGGGCAACATTTTCTGAAAGATGAGCGTATTGCTGAAAAGATAGCCGATACTCTTAGTTTAAGGGGCTATACCAATGTATTGGAAATCGGTCCCGGAATGGGCGTGCTTACCAAATACCTTATTGAAAAACCCATCGATGTGGTTGCGATGGACTTAGATAGTGAATCTATCACCTATCTTTTAGACCATTATCCGAATGACAACCTTCAAGTTCTAGAAGCCGATTTTTTAAAATGTGACCTTACAGATTTGTTCGGAGACCAACCCGTTGCCATAACTGGAAACTTCCCGTACAATATCTCTTCACAAATTGTATTTAAGGCCATCGAGGCACGAGAGCAAGTTCCAGAATTTTCTGGCATGTTCCAGAAAGAAGTCGCACAGCGCATCTGCGCAAAGGAAGGAAACAAAACCTACGGAATTCTATCGGTGCTCACCCAAGCTTTTTATGAAGCCGAATATTTATTTACCGTAAAGCCCGGCGTTTTCAATCCGCCCCCAAAAGTAGACAGTGGCGTACTTCGGCTTACGCGGAAAACCAATTTCCATTTGCCTTGTGATGAGGGGCTATTTTTTAAAGTAGTAAAAACAGGATTCCAACAACGCCGAAAAACCCTTCGCAACAGCTTAAAATCGTTTAATCTTTCAGATAAACTAAAAGAAGATACTATCTTTGGGCAACGACCTGAGCAACTTTCAGTTTCTGAATTTATTACGCTCACCGAAAAGATAGCTAACGATGCAATTTCAACTCACAACTGATTTTATTGAGAATGTGGAACAGCTCATTGCCGTAAAAGATGGCAATGCGTTGCGTGAGCTATTGCAAGATTTCCACTTTGCCGACGTTGCCGAACTACTCGAAGAATTGAGCAGCGACGATGCAACCTATCTCATCAAATTGTTGGAGAGTGATATTACCTCTGAAGCGTTGATGGAATTGGACGATGATGTGCGTGAAAAAATCTTAGATCGTTTGTCGCCTTCTGAAATCGCCACAGAGTTGTCTGAAATGGATACCGATGATGCTGCCGACGTAGTGGCAGAATTAGACCAAGAGGTGCAACAACGGGTCATCGAAAAAATTGAAGACCAAGAGCTGGCAGCCGATATTGTAGAGCTTCTTGCCTACGATGAAGACACTGCGGGTGCCTTGATGGCAAAAGAATTGGTACAGGTAAAAGAAACTTGGACGGTAGCTGGATGCGTTCGGGAGATGCGTCGCCAAGCAGAAAATGTAACGCGGGTGCATTCCATTTATGTAACCAACAAAGAAGGAAAACTCACCGGTAGACTCTCGCTAAAAGACTTACTAACGGCAGCCGAAAAAACGAAAATTTCCGAAGTGTTTATTCCGAAAGTAGATTATGTGACCGTGCATACCGACAATGAGGAAGTAGCACGAATTATGCAGAAATACGATCTGGAAGCCATCCCAGTTGTTGACGAAGATGGTATTTTGATGGGGCGTATCACCATTGATGATATTGTAGATTTTATTAAAGACGAAGCCGAAAAAGATTACCAAATGGCGGCCGGTATCTCGCAAGATGTTGAAGCAGACGATAGCGTTTGGCAACTCACCCGTGCACGTTTGCCATGGTTGGTGTTGGGCCTATTTGGCGGATTGGGAAGTGTCTATATCATGCAAGGTTTTGAAGAAGCCCTTAACTCCTTCCCTGTGCTGTTTTTCTTTACACCACTTATTGCCGCGATGGCGGGAAATGTAGGGGTACAATCGAGTGCGATTATTGTACAGGGTCTTGCCAACGACAACGTAAAGGGAAGTTTGTTTAACAGATTGGTAAAAGAAGTAGGATTAGCGCTTATCAATGGATGTGCACTCGGGCTGTTAGTGATTCTCTTCGGATTTATAGTAGGGCAAAATCAGTTGGTGAGCGTCACTATTGCGGTCTCGATGCTGTCTGTAATTATAGTTGCTGCACTTATTGGCACCTTTGTACCCATCATACTCGACAAAAGAGGAATTGACCCAGCAATCGCTACGGGGCCATTTATTACCACGAGTAATGATATCTTCGGAATTTTTCTGTTTTTCTATATCGCAAAATTAATTCTTGGGTTTTGATAACATTTTCAGAAAAACTGACGGTTCCTGCTTCGGCCATAGACGAAAATGGACATGTAAACAACATTACGTACTTGCAATGGTGTATTGATGTTGCTGAAAAGCATTGGTTTTCGAAAGCCCCGTCGACTTTTAAGGACAGTCATTTTTGGGTTGTTTTAGAACATACCATTTCGTATAAGAATCCGTCGTTTGAAGGAGAAGAACTTTTGGTAGAAACCTGGGTCACCACAGCCGAAGGCGTAAAAAGTGAACGCTCTTATAAAATAACGAGAATTTCAGACCAAAAAGTACTGGTAACGGCAAAAACGACCTGGTGTTTTGTTGAAATTGAAACCCAGAAACCCGCGCGGATCACGGATGAAATCAGAGATTTATTCCTTTAAATACTATCATGAAACCCATCAACATCAAAGAAAAACTGAATCAGTTTCACAAGCAATGGCATCCGCATCAAATTGCAACGGTAGACAATATGCAGGTTTTGCTGGCAAAGATTTCGGGCGAATTTGTGTGGCACAGTCATAAAGAAGAAGATGAACTGTTCTATGTTCAAAAAGGAACCTTGCAAATGCGGTTTCGGGATGCAGAAAACCCTTCTGAAGAATGGTCTGAAATCGTACATGAAGGTGAAATCATCGTAGTGCCTAAAGGGGTAGAACATTGCCCGACCACCCACGATGGTGAAGAAGTACATTTGTTGCTGTTCGAGAAACTGACTACGGCACACACGGGAGATGTAAAGCATGAAAAAACGCAGACCGAGTATCCTAGAATTTAAGGTTGGCAGCCTTTTAAACAACACCTTTTAATTTATTCGTTTTTCAAATTTCATTTTTCTACTTTTAGAGAATGAAAGTCCTACACCTTGATAACAATCACCCCACCCTTCTCCAGCAACTAGCTGAGGCCGGATTTTCGAACACCGAAAATTACACGGCTACCAAGGAAGAAGTAGAACAATTTATTGGTGATTACAATGGCATTGTGATTCGGAGTAGGTTTAAAATTGACAAATCATTTCTAGACGCTGCAAAAAACTTACAATTCATTGCACGCGTAGGTGCCGGACTAGAAAGTATCGACATTCCGTATGCAAAGAAAAAAGGCGTTCAATTATTTTCGGCGCCAGAAGGTAATCGGAATGCAGTGGGAGAACATACCTTGGGATTGCTTTTATCGCTTTTTAACAAGCTGAATATGGCAGACCAAAGTGTGAAAACGGGACATTGGAAACGAGAAGCCCATCGCGGACTCGAATTAGACGGTAAAACCGTTGGGATTATTGGGTATGGAAATATGGGGAAAAGCTTTGCCCAAAAACTAAAAGGATTTAACTGTACCGTTTTTTGCTACGACATCAAAAGCGATGTAGGTGACAAAAATGCAACCCAAGTTTCGCTAATAACCCTTCAGGAGATGGCCGATGTGGTAAGCCTGCACACACCTTGGACCCCAGAGACCGATAAAATGGTAAATGCCGATTTTATAACCAATTTTAAAAAGCCGTTTTGGCTGCTGAATACCGCACGTGGAAAGAGTGTGGTGACCAAAGATTTGGTTGCTGCCTTAGAAAACGGTAAAGTTTTAGGTGCTGGTTTAGATGTTCTAGAATATGAAAAACTATCGTTTGAGTCGCTTTTTTCTTCTGAAATGCCTTCAGAACTCAAAAAATTATTGGAATTCCCGAATGTATTGCTCACGCCACATGTTGCTGGATGGACGGTAGAGAGCAAGCGTAATTTAGCTGAAACGATTGTAGATAAGATTAAAGAAGCTTTTCCGAAGCCGGAGCCTTAGGGATTGTATCAGAATTGGCTTCAGAAGAAATAATTGTAACTTATTGTTCAATTCTAATCACGTGAACTAAGAACAGACAACCGACAACTGATAACAGACAACTGATAACTGACTACTGACAACTGACAATAGACAATAGACAACCGAGAACAGACAACCGACAACAACCAAATTATGCAATACCAAGCTAACACCGTAGAAGAATACATCGATCAGATTCCAGAAGATCGAAAGGCACCGATAAAAAAATTGCGCCAGACCATTAAAGAGAACCTCCCAAAAGGGTTTGAAGAAGGCATTTTATATAAAATGATTGGCTACTATGTGCCGCATTCACTATATCCCGACGGGTATCATTGCGACCCTCAAACACCATTGCCTTTCATCAATGTGGCGTCCCAGAAAAACTTTGTGGCCTTGTACCACAGTGGTATTTACGCCAAAAAAGAGCTGCTAGATTGGTTTGTTGCCGAGTACCCGAAGCATTGTAAATACAAGTTAGACATGGGGAAAAGCTGTGTTCGGTTTAAGAAAATGGACGATATCCCGTACGACTTGATTGCAGAATTGGCAACCAAAATGACCGCAGAAGAGTGGATCGATATCTATGAAAAAGCAATAAAAAAGAACTAATAAAACAATTATTTTTATGAAACTAGGCGCATTTTCAATCAGTCTTGCCGTTAAAGACATCCACAAATCAAAAGCATTTTACGAATCGTTAGGGTTCGAGAAATTTGCGGGTGACCTTGAGAAAAACTACCTCATTATGAAAAACGGAGACGCCTTAGTAGGGCTTTTCCAAGGGATGTTCGACAAGAATATCTTGACTTTTAATCCAGGTTGGGACCAAAATGCCAACTTAGTTGAAGGTTTTGATGATGTCCGAAATATTCAGAAACACTTAAAAAATGAAGGCATGACGCTTGCAACTGAGGCAGACGAGAGCACCAGTGGTCCCGCAAGTTGCGTAGTGGTAGATCCCGATGGCAACCCTATTTTAATAGACCAACACGTATAAATTAACAGAAAGATGAAAAAAAGAGTCACAGGTATTGGCGGATTATTTTTTAAAACCACAGACCCCAAGGCAACCAAAGACTGGTACAAAAAACACCTAGGGTTCAATACAGACGATTGGGGCTGTACCTTTTGGTGGAAAGATGAAAACGGCAACAAATGTTCTACCCAATGGAGCCCATTTCCGAAGGATACCGACTACTACGAACCGAGTAAGAAAGATTTTATGTTCAACTATCGGGTGGAAAATTTAGTGGAATTGCTAAAAGTGCTGAAAGATGAAGGCGTACAAGTAATCGGAGATATCCAAGAATTTGAATACGGCAAATTTGGATACATCATGGATCACGACGGAAACAAAATAGAACTTTGGGAACCTGTAGATAGTGCGTTCGAGTAAACAGTCATTTCGACAAAAGGAGAAATCACACAACAAATAATTTTTTAAAAATGTGCTGTTAATAATGATTACTCAAGTGACACGAATAGTGCTTTCGAGTAACATGTTGTTTTTGGGCGTTCCCACGCCAAAGCGTGGTCGGGCTATCCGGGCTACATGGTAGCTTACTCCTATCCCTAACGCATCACAGTCGTTCCTGTTTTTATTTTTAACCTAAGACTACCGACCAACGACTACCAACTACAAACTAACAACTATTTTACTACATTAGTTCCATGAAATTCTATCTGCTGTGCATTGTACTAGTTGCCTCACTGCTCTACAGTTGCACTCAGCCCAACACTTCACTATCTCTTAATGGAACCGATTGGAAGTTTTCTAAAGTCGGCAAAGAAAACTTTCAACCCGCTACAGTTCCAGGTACTGTACAAACAGATTTGCTGAAACTGGGGCAGATACCTGATCCTTTTTTGCTGAACAATGAAGATAGCATTCAGTGGATTTCAAAACTAGACTGGGTATACCGAAAGACTTTTTCAGTCCCTAAAAAACAGTTGATTAAAAAGCGGCATCTCCTCAAATTTGAAGGATTAGATACCTATGCTGAAATTTTCTTGAACGATAGTCTGCTTGTTGCTACCAGTAATGCGTTTAGAACGTTTGAAGTAGATGTTTCAACCTTGCTAAAAGAAGAAAATACCCTATACATCGTATTTCATTCAACAGATCAAAAAGAGAATGAAGCGAAAAGGCAACTAGACTACGAACTCCCAGAATCACCTAGAGTTTTTACCCGAAAACCACAATTTCAGTACGGTTGGGACTGGGGGCCCAAAATTAAAACGGTGGGTATTTGGCGTGATGTTTCACTGCTATCTTTCGATAACATCCGGCTAGAAGATGCTTTTCTAAAAACAGAGCACATCACCGATACGCTTGCCACCTTGTCTGCCATCATAAATTTACAAACACCAAAATACGACAATTGCTTCATCGAAGTCAGGAACAAAACCACCAATGAAACCTTTACCTTTTCGGCAGAAGTATACGGTCCAAGTAGTGAGTACTCTTTTGAAATTCCGGTCAAGAATCCGAAGCTCTGGTGGACCCACAACTTGGGAGAACCCTTTTTATACGACTTCAGTATTCGTGTGAAAAAAAATAATGTGATTATCGATTCCATGTCGAAGCGCGTAGGCATTCGAGACGTACAGCTAATGACGCCAAAAGATAGTGTTGGCGAGCGTTTCTATTTCAAACTAAACGGCATCCCCGTGTACATGAAAGGCGCCAATTACATTCCGCAGCACATTTTCTTGCCGGAAGTGAGCACGAAAGATCGCGAAACATTGCTTAACGCCGCTATAGAAGCGAATATGAATATGCTCCGTGTTTGGGGTGGCGGAGTGTATGAAGACGACGAATTCTACCAGCTTTGTGACGAAAAAGGCATGTTATTATGGCAAGATTTTATGTTTGCCTGTGCCATGTACCCTGGAGACACATCGTTTCTTGAAAACGTCAAAAAAGAAGCTATCGATAATGTAAAACGCCTCAGGCAACACCCAAGTATTGCGCTGTGGTGCGGCAATAACGAAAATAGCGAAGGGTGGCACCGTTGGGGCTGGCAAGCAGATAAAACCGAAGCCCAAAAAGAAGAAATCTGGAACAATTACCAAAAAGTGTTTAACGAAATACTTCCTACGGTTGTAGACAGTTTGCATCCTTCAATTTCCTATTGGGAAAGCTCACCAAAATACGGGCGCGGCGACCCACGGTATCAGTTTGAAGGCGATGCACACGATTGGTGGGTTTGGCACGATGGGTATCCGTTTGAACATTTTGAAGAGGCAGTACCGCGTTTTATGAGTGAGTTCGGATTTCAATCGTTTCCAAGTTATGAAACGATGCAATATTTTACACAAGCAGACAGCATCAATATTTCGCATCCTAGTGTTGCTAGTCATCAAAAACATGTGCGCGGATTTCAACTTATTAACGAGTACATGGAGCATGATTTTGTAGTTCCGCAGAAAGATAGCGACTATGTGTATGTGAGCCAATTGTTACAAGCCTACGGAATTTCGAAAGGAATTTTAGCCCATCGCCGTGCAAAACCCTATAATATGGGCACGTTGTACTGGCAACTCAACGATTGTTGGCCCGCCATCTCATGGTCTAGTATTGACGGGCTTGGAAACTGGAAGGCGTTGCATTATAAAGCAAAACGTGCGTTTGCAAATACGCTGATTGTTCCGAATCTGAAAAATGACACCCTAAATATTTGGTTGGTGAATGATTCGATCACGCCTATAACCGAAACCCTCTCTGTGAAGATTAAAGATTTTAACGGAACCGTCTTGAAGGAAGTTTCAAAAGCCAATAGCACGGTCGGTACCACAGCAAGCGAATTGAAACTAAGGATGCCGTTAAATGAAATCGATGCGTTTAAAAATAATACGGTGGCTGAAATTTCCTTCGGAGAAGCACAGGCGTTATATTATTTTGTCAAACCGAAAGAGTTAAAGCTTACAAATGAAGCGATACAAGTAACTCAAATAGCGACCGACCGAAGTATTTCAATCACACTTTCAGCAGAAACATTGCAAAAGGATGTATTTTTAGTTGCTGATGTGGCTGGACATTTTAGCGATAATTTTTTCGATCTCTTGCCAGGCGAAGCGAAAACCGTTCAGTTTTTCCCAAATGAGAAGGTGCCAACGGTAACGTATATCAATACGTTGAACCGAATTAAAAATAACATTGAAGGGGAAGTGCCTTCGTATTCTATTTCACCCATAGATTAAACCATGAAAAAATTATCTGTTTTTTGGCTGTGCTTGCTAACGATACTTGTTAGTTCTTGTAAGGAAAACGAGCAAGAATTGGTTACGGTAAAGATAATTCCAGAACCAGAAACGATGGTGGTAGGACAAGGTAGTTTTGAAATCACATCTGCAAGTACGTTCTACGCACCACCTACATTTAAAATCGCGACCCATTTTCTACAAGATTATTTAGCCTCAGGAGCAGGCATTGGGCTTACTGAAGCTTCCGAAAGCGCTTCTGATATTGTATTTGCGCAAGATACCACGATTGCCGCAGAAGGATATTCGCTTTCTATTTCCGAAGAAAACATAAAAATAAAAGCGGCCGATGCAGCGGGAGCCTTTTATGCAGTACAAACAATTCGGCAATTGTTACCCCCTGATTTGGAACGGTTGAATTCTATGCCTAAAACTTCGGTTAACATTCCGCAGTTACAAATCACCGATGCTCCAAAGTTTGCCTATCGCGGTATGCATTTGGATGTATCACGACATTTCTTTCCGAAGGAATTTGTAAAAAAGTACATTTCGTATTTGGCGATGCTTAAAATGAATCGTTTTCATTGGCATCTCACAGACGATCAGGGATGGCGCATCGAAATTAAGGAATATCCGCTATTAACCGAACACGCTGCCTACAGAAATGAAACCTTGATTGGGCACTACAACACCCAACCACAACAGTTTGATGGCCAACGCTACGGAGGGTATTACACCCAAGAAGACGTACAAGAAATTGTGGCTTATGCAGAAACCTTAAACGTCACCATCATCCCAGAAATTGAAATGCCCGGCCATGCCCAAGCTGCCGTTAGTGCGTATCCAGAGTTGGGCTGCACAGGTACAGAAGTGCCTGTAGCAACCAAATGGGGTGTGTTTGAAAATATCTATTGCCCCAACCAAAAAACCTTCGCCTTTTTAAAAAACACCTTGGCGGAAGTGATGGCGTTATTTCCTGGCGAGTACATACACATTGGGGGTGATGAAGCCCCAAAAACACAATGGAAAACCTGTAGCCACTGTCAGCAACTTATCAGTAAACACAATTTAAAAGACGAACAGGGTCTGCAGAGTTGGTTTATAAAAGAAATTGAAACTTTTGTAAATAGCAAAGGCAAAAAAATCATCGGTTGGGACGAAATTTTAGAAGGCGGATTGGCACCTAATGCCACCATAATGTCATGGCGTGGTACCGAAGGCGCTGTAGAAGCAGCCAACGCAGGGCATGATGTTATCTTAACCCCTACTTCGCATGCGTATTTCGATTATTACCAAGACGACCATCTAGACGAGCCCTTAGCCATTGGCGGATTTTTACCGTTGAAAAAGGTGTTTGAATTCAACCCCATCCCAACAGAGCTGACAGGAGACGCGAGAAATCATGTGTTGGGAGCACAAGGAAATATTTGGACAGAATATATAACCACTGAAGCGCAGGTTGAATATATGGCGTTTCCGCGCATGCTGGCAATGGCAGAAGTGGTTTGGAGCGGGCCCACAGAAAAAAACGAAGAAGCGTATCCGATGTTCCTTTCTAAAGTCGTTCAGTTTATGGAGCGACTGGAGGTGCTAGGAGTGAACTATGCCAACCATTTGTACGATCTAAAAGGAGCCGTCGTAAAAGAGAACGGAACCATTTTTTACACCTTAAGGTCTCCCGTTTCTGGAGATAAGATTTCGTATCGTATAAACGGTGCTGCGGAAAAAACCTACGAAACTCCCATCCCCATAACAACAACTACAACGCTGACTGCGCAAGTATTTAAGAACGGTAAAAAAGTAGGGCGGGCATTTTCAGAAAACATACAATTTCACAAAGGATTAAAAGCAACAATAACGATGAACGTTTCACCGCACGCTGCGTATAGTGCTGGAGGTGAAGCGGCACTACTTAACGGTATTTCGGGCAGTGATACCCGCTATGGAGACGGTGAGTGGCTTGGCTTTTGGGGCGACGATTTGGAAATCACCATTACACTGAACGAACCTACAACCATTACAGAAATCGGCACCCGGCTCTACCATGCTCCTGGGCAATGGATTCATGCGCCGAACGGGGCAAGTATCACAGCAAAAACAGCTCGAGGGTCGAGCCATACCAATTCTATTTATAAAGAAATTACAAATTCGGAAACACTGATACCCTTCAAGTTTAAGTTTCCCGAAACCGGATTAAGGGATGTGACCTCCATTACCTTGAAAATACCTAACGTGGGCATTATTCCTGAAGGGCAACAGGGCGCAGGAAACAAAGCCTGGACGTTTATTGACGAAATAGTTATAGAATGATCGTAGAAGTATGTGCCAATAGTTTTGAAAGTGCCAAGGCTGCCCAAGACGCGGGAGCAGACCGTATTGAGTTGTGTACAGAGCTTTCGGTGGGCGGACTCACACCCTCGTTTGGGTTATTGGAAAAAGTTTTGGTAGCACTTACCATTCCGGTACACGTGCTCATTAGGCCACGGAGTGGAGATTTTACCTATTCTGAAGCAGAAGTAGACGTAATGTTACGTGACATTGAAACCTGTAAAGAATTGGGGTGTGATGGAATTGTTAGCGGTGCCCTAACTAAAGATTTTGAAATCGATACGGGGATAACCGAACGGTTGATAGCAGCTACAGGCACAATGGAATTTACTTTTCACCGTGCATTCGATTGGTGTAGCAATGCCAACCGTTCGCTTCAGGTACTGAAAGCGTTGGGGGTGACCAGATTATTATCTTCTGGGCAACAACCTACAGCCCAAGAAGGGATGGAGCTTCTAACGACACTTCAGAAAGACGCTGGTGGTGTTCAGATCATGCCGGGAGGTGGAATTAATGCTACCAACTGTTTGAAGTTTAAGGACGCCGGATTTCAAATGGTTCACTTTTCAGCAACGAAGAAAATAAAGACACTGGCAACCATTCCGCACATTAAAATGCACAGTGCCAAGTTGTTTGAAGAAGGAGTTGTCACTAGATCTGATAAGGGTACTATTCGTGAAATTATAGAAAAACTTAAGGGGTAGTATTTCCATTTTCTAAAAATAGTTATACATTTAACCCTCAACCAAATACTCTCATCATGTCTGAAAACAATACGGGTGACTATGACAGCACCAAAAAAAACTTTGAAGAAACTGCCGATAACCTTGGCAATGAAGCAAACAAAGCTGCAAACGAATTTAAAGAAGGCTGGAATGAAGCCACCAATAATGGAGAAAACAAAAAAATGATTGCAGGAATCTTAGGAATCGTGATTGGTTCGCTAGGGATCCATAAATTTATTTTAGGCTACACCCAAGAAGGTATCATCCAGATTGTCATTACCATAGTTACGTGTGGTCTAGGTGGTATCATCGGACTTATTGAAGGAATTATCTATCTAACCAAAACAGACGAAGAATTCTACCAGACCTATCAGGTAGGTAAAAAAGGCTGGTTCTAAAATCAATTTTATGGAAGAACAACAACCAAAAGAAGACTGGAACGAAACAAATACAACGCCACCCCCTCCTGCCGATAATAAAAAAATGTTAGCGGGATTGTTGGGAATTTTTCTTGGCGGATTTGGAGCTCATAAATTTGTACTAGGATACACCAAAGAAGGTCTCATATTATTGGGGATTTTATTAGTGTCGTTTCCACTCATGTGCATTGTTATTGGAGCTTTTACAATGTATATCCCTATAATTATAGGATTAGTTGAAGGCATTATTTACCTCACGAAAAGTGATGAAGAATTTTACCAAACTTACCAAGTAAACAAAAAACCTTGGTTCTAAAATAAGTAAGAAGGCCTTCCTTTTAGATCGGAAGGCTTTTTTATTTCATTTTAATATCGTAATATTGCAATATTACTATTTAATAACCCATGGGTATTACCAAAAGACATATACATCCGATGCAGGCCAATAAGTTGGCAGATTACGCAAAAGTACTTAGCAATCCGGCACGCGTGGCTATTCTAAACTATATTGGCGATTGCGAAGGTTGTTTATGTAAGGATATTTCAGAAAAAATTAAGCTTTCGCAGCCCACTACTTCCCAACATTTACAAGTGATTAAAAAAGTTGGTTTGCTGAAAAGTAAGATGGATGGAAATAGCCAATACTATCGAATTAATGTTGAAAAACTAAATGAATTGAAATCATTGTTCCACGAATTTTTTGAATCGACTGAAGCCAAGTGCTGCTACTAAAAATAAACTATTATGAAAACAATTGAATTTTTTGAAAAACTACAACCACACGCCGATAAAGCCTTGCTGTTTGAATACAGCCCCAACAAATTAGTAGGCGCCAATTACCACATTACCGAGGTAAAACATGTAAAAATAGATTCAGTAGATTGTGGAGCCGGGCAAGACGCATGGAATGAAACCGTTGTGCAACTATGGGAGAGCCCTTCTGAAGCCGGAAAAACAGAATATATGTCTGTGTACAAAGCCTTGGCAATCTTAAATAAGGTTGGGCGCATGAGACCGTACGACATGAATGCTGAAATCAAGTTTGAATATAGCAACGCATCATTCCATACGGCACAATTATACATTTCTGAACTTTCGGTAAAGGGCAACCAGTTAGTGGTGTCGTTAAGCATTCAGAAAACAGATTGTAAAGCAAAAGAACTTTGCGGAATACCAGAACCCACGCTTGAAACATCAACTAGTAACTATTGCTCGCCAGAAAGTGGCTGTTGCTAAATTTTTTATATATGAAAAACATTTTAGTTCTCTGTACAGGAAACAGCTGCCGAAGTCAGATGGCAGAAGGCTACCTAAAGAAATTTGCCAAAGATAAAGCAGTTGTATACAGTGCTGGTATAGAAACCCACGGGCTAAACCCAGGCGCCGTGGCAACCATGCAGCGGGATGGCATTGACATTTCAAACCACACGTCTAACCACGTAGATGAATATCAAGATATCGATTGGGATTATATCATTACGGTCTGCGACCATGCATATGAAAATTGCCCCTTTATACCAGCCCCAAACGCCGAGAGATTTCATAATAATTTTTACGATCCTTCCAAATTTGAAGGCTCCCCTGCCGAAACAGAAGCAGCTTTCGATAAAGCCCGCGACGAAATAAAAGAATATTGTCGTAACTTCATCGAAACCAATCTATAAGCTATGCAAATCATCACGCAAGTGCTCATTGGCGTCATTGCCTTTTTACATCTCTATTTTCTGTATTTTGAAATGTTCGCTTGGACCACCAAGGGTCCTAAAATTTTCAGGGGATTCCCTAAAGAGCTCTTTCAGCCTACAAAATCGATGGCGGCCAACCAAGGTCTCTACAACGGTTTCTTGGCTGCGGGACTCATCTGGACGTTCTTTATTGAAAATGCCCACTGGAATTTTAATATTTCGCTATTCTTTTTAGGATGTGTTTTTGTAGCTGGCGTCTATGGCGGCATCACAGTTTCTAAGAAAATAGCTGTGGTACAAGCGCTTCCAGCGGCAATTGCTATTGTATTGTTACATTTTTAAAATGTAACCTATAAAAAACGCGTCATGTTTCATGGCTAATTTTTCGTATCTTTTTACTAAAAAAGAAAGCTATGAAAACTACTGCGCGCTTTGAAGCTGCCGTAAACAAACTCTATACGGCTTATCACGCAAATACGCTACATCCCGAATACTGCCAGCAATGTGCTGTAGGAACTATTTTAGATGGCGCCGATGCCTGGAAACATCTTTCAGACCATCACGGCTCACTATGTCTCAATTATGTGGGTACAGTGCATCAACAGTTAGGAAAGCGTTTTAATGGATACACGCCTTTAGAGCTACTTCAAATTGAAGCAGCATTTTTAAGGGGTTGCGGATATCAACTTCCTATTAAACACAACCACTTTAGCCCAACGAACCGCACAGATAAAGCCATCCTTTTTGATGGGCTCTGTGCCACCGTACAATTGTTATCTCAACTAGACGGATTACAGGATGCAATGGACGTTTCGGCCTTGCTCAACTCAAGAAGTACTATTTCAACACCAAAAAGTTCAAAACAAACCCTTCGCCATGGCATCAAATAAACCTGATTTTAGCACCCTTAAAGCGCTCTACATAAACTGTACATTAAAAAGAACCCCACGCATGAGCCACACTAAGGCGTTAATGGATGTTTCGATTAATATCATGCGTTCTGAAGGAGTGACTGTAGAATACCTTCGTTTTGTAAACCATCACGTTGCCTATGGCGTTTACCACGATATGACCGAACACGGGGCAGAAAAAGATGAATGGCCCGAACTTTGGAAAAAGGTTCAGGATGCCGATATTCTTGTGATCGGTACTCCGATTTGGTTAGGCGAAAAGTCGTCTGTTGCCACAAAATTAATTGAACGGTTGTACGGCGAAAGTGGTAAACGAAACGAAAAAGGACAGTATTATTTCTACGGAAAAGTAGGTGGTTGTATCATCACCGGCAACGAAGACGGAATAAAGCACGTTGCTATGGGAACACTGTATGCCTTACAACACATTGGATATAGCATTCCGCCACAAGCCGACTGCGGATGGATAGGAGAAGCAGGTCCAGGACCCAGTTATAATGACGAAGGTAGCACCGCAAAAGACAACGATTTTACCAACCGGAACACTACGTTTATGACCTATAACCTGTTACACTTGGCAAAAATGCTACAAGACCAAGGAGGATACCCTTCTTATGGGAACTCGAGAGCCGACTGGGATGATGGCACCCGATGGAATTTTGAAAACCCAGAATATAGGTAATCTATAATTTTACGACTGAAATGGCCAAATGGCTATTTGTACATGACTACAAAAAAAGAAAAATTTGCCCGTTTCGGCTTTGCTACAAAAGGTGTTGTTCATCTCTTAATCGGAATTGCTGCTGCTATGACAGCTGTTGGCTTTAGGAACGATAAGCTGAACATGCAAGGTGTTATCGAATTTTTGGCCGACCAAATCTTCGGAAAGCTATTGCTACTCACCCTCGTTGTTGGATTGTGTTGCTACACTTTTTGGTTGTGGTACAAAACAGCCTATGCCAATTTTAAATCTGATAATAAGTTTGAAATACTCGTTACTCGTATCAGTTTATTTTTTGGGGGGCTATTTTACCTCCTCCTCGCTTTTTCAGCCGCGCTCGTATTAATTGATGCCTCCCGCGCAGGACAAAGCAACAGCAAATTAATCAATTCTATTCTGGGATCAAAGCATGCCCAAATTATCGCTATCATCATTGGAGTTGGTCTACTTGTTAAGGCTGGATATCAATTATATTTTGCATACCAACAAATTTTTAAAGGCGATATCGAATCGAAAGACCAGCATGGAAATAAACGATATTGGCTTCATTTTTCGGGAAGAGTAGGCTATACCGCTCGTGGAATCGTTATTGGTGTGATGGCTTATCTTTTTTTAAGGAGCGGACTTACAAACGACGTTTTCAACGTAGAAGAAAGCGATGCATTTACTTGGTTGCGGGATGTGTTTGGAGTAGTACCAATGGGCATCATAGCTTTGGGGTTTGCCGTTTACGGATTCTTCTTTTTATCGAAATCTATGTACAGCGATTTAGATGTGGTCAACTAATGCTATGCGTTTAAAATTTCAGCAACTTGTTTTACATTTTTATTCTCCAACCAACGAATACTTTTAATCGTCCATCGCAACCACCTGCTCTTTGTCGTGGTGAGTTTGGTAGCAAGCAAGGCAATCACCGTGTCGCGCCCACTCAGCGAAAAATCTCTATCTGGGGTTAGGTGATATTCGTTTGCAAAAAGCCAAGCACCATCTCTAGCTATATTTATGCTGAAGGAAACGATTTTATCTTCTCGGCCCTTTCCAACTTTTTCTAGCAGATAAAACAAGGGGGAAACCTTCCCAATTCCTGCTTGCACATCATCTACCATGTTTTCTAGAATTGCATTAATCGTATAAAAATCTTGCTGGAAATCGGCCAAATTACCATCAACCCCAACAGTTTCAGCTACGGCAATACCCAAATCGAGGTTGATATGAGCGTTAATACCCAGCAGCAGGTGTTGCATGATAAGTAACTTGTTATTGGAAGAAGCTTGAAACGCACCATTCCAGCTTTGGGAAATGGGCGCGTTCGATTTCATATTGTAATACGCCTCGATATAGCGGTTGGCAAAAATAACATCGAGCACTTCCATGCGATGGTTGTTTTCAAATTCACCCTTTTCTATGCCCACTTTAATGCGCTGTGTTACTTTTTTGTAGAGTATGGGGAAATACGCAAGATTGCTATCGGCATCAATTTCAAAACGAATAATAGTATCGAGATGCGTCAATACTTCATCTATAGAGCTAGCTAATTTCATTAAAATAAAAAATGACAAATAACATTAAACATATAGCAAGCTTAGATATTTCAACAGTTTCAATTTAACAGATGCTTTAAATTATTGATAAAGTTCTGCTAAATAATTTAAAATACTCCTATTCAGTTCTTAAATTTAAGAAAACCAACTAATTATGAGCGGGAAAAGAGAGAAATTTGCAAGTTTCGGAATTGCTACAAAAGGATTCGTCTATCTGATTATCGGAATACTAACTACGCTAGCAGCATTTGGCCTTGGCGGACAAAAATCAGGTTCAGGCACTGTGTTAGACTTTATTAAAGACCAAACCTTTGGTAATGTTTTATTAGTTCTTTTGGCGGTCGGGCTGCTAGGATATGTTTTCTATAGATGGTATCAAGTTTTTAGTAATGGAAATAACCAAAATGATGATGCGAAAGGATGGATAAAACGTGTTGCCTATTTTATCAGTGGCGCGCTCTATGGCGTACTGGCATATTCGGCACTGAATTTAGTGATGGGTTCTAGCGCTTCGAAAGGGTCATTAACTAAACTACTATTCAGCTCTGATTATGCGACAATTTTCGCAATTATAATTGGTGTCGCATTGGTTGGAAAGGGTGTTTATGAATTTTATCAAGCGTATTCAGGAAAGTTTAAAGAAGAAGTACAAGGGGCCGAAATTCCACAGAAAGCACAATCGTTAGTCATGCGTGCAGGAAAAATTGGATACACGGCAAGAGGTATTGTAGCAGGTATTTTGGGTTATTTATTTCTTAAAGCCGGGGTTTCAGGCAGTGCGCAAAAACTTAGTAAAACTGATGTTTTTAGTTACTTGCAAGATGAGTTTGGAACTATCGTCATGGGATTAGTAGCCTTAGGATTAGCAGCCTACGGAATATTTAAAATCATTGAAGCGAAATACAGTAGCGTTACCCTAAACCATAACTAACACCCTACTCTTCTTCTGAATTTTTAGTACCATTGCTGTACTTTTTCTCCAATTCGGCCTGAAATTCTTCCATCACAGGTTTTACGGTACTTTCGGGCAAATCTGCAATACGAATATACATCAACCCGTCTACCGCATTATTGAAAAGTGGATCAACGTTAAAGGCGACCACCTTGGCATTTTGCTTAATGTACTTTTTAATCAGAACAGGCAGTCGCAATGACCCAGGTTCTACCTCATCAATCAGCTTATCAAATTTATTTAAATCTGCTTCACTTTCATCAAAGATGAAATCTTTGTCGGCGTCTTTCAACTTTACCTTATACTCCTTTTTTGGGTTGATGTATTGCGCTACGTAGGGATCGTAATAATTCGATTTCATAAACTCAATCATCAAACTTTTACTGAATTCAGAAAACTTATTGCTAATACTTACACCCCCAATGAGGAAACGGTGTTCAGGATATCTAAGGGTAGTGTGCACGATTCCTTTCCACAGTAAAAATAGTGGCATGGGTTTTTGCTGGTATTCTTTAATGATAAACGCACGCCCCATTTCAATACTCTTACTCATCATGTCGTACAATTCTGGCTCAAAACGAAACAAATCCTGAAGATAGAATCCGTCGATTCCGTAGGCTTCAAAAATTTTCGACCCCAAACCCATACGGTATGCACCCGCTATTTTTTTGGCTTCATTGTCCCATAAAAACATGTGATGGTAATAGGCGTCAAACGGATCTAGGTCTAACGATTTATTAGTGCCCTCTCCCACTTCCCGAAAGGTAATTTCACGCAATCGGCCTATTTCATGCAAAATATTGGGGATTTTTTCGGCAGGAGCCAGATACACTTCATAATTCTTGCTCACCAACAAACGCTTATCTTCTTCCAAAAGCACGGCAATTTCTGCTTCCATGGTAGGAACCGAAATGGGCCCAGCGATTTTTTTCGGTTGCTTGGGCAGCTTAATGGATTTAGGAAGGGTATCTATTAATTTTTTCTTCTGAAACGGATTGGCCAATACATATGTTTTCTTCCGAAGAAACGCTGTATACGTATCTAAATTTTCATGTTCAAGTTGGTCTGCCACCGAAATCGGATTCCCAATACGAACTTTCAATGTTCGGTCTTTCTGTGTGAGGAGTTCACTGGGTAACTTGGCGGTACGCAGGGTATCACTCACTTTGGCCCATCTGTAAAAACTCTTGCTATTTCTTCCGTGGAAATAAATAGGAATTACCGGCACCTGCGCTTTCTTGATCAGTTTCATTGCAGCAGGTTCCCACGGTTTATCGATCATGATCTGGTGCTCTTTTTGGGTAGACACCTCGCCGGCAGGGAACACTCCCAACGGTTGCCCATCCCTGAGATGGGTAAGTGCAGCCTTAAAGCCAACCATACTATTCTGGACTTCCTTGTGATCTTCAAACGGGTTTACTGGCATTACATAAGGCTTGAGCGGCTCGATGCGGTGTAGTAAAAAATTGGCGATGATTTTATAATCTGGACGGCGTTCTAAAACTAGTTTTAATAATAAAATTCCGTCTATTCCGCCCAACGGATGGTTGGAAATGGTAATAAAGGGTCCTGTTTTTGGGATTCGCTTCAGGTCTTCTTCTGGGATTTCGTAGGCTACTTCAAACTCATCTAACAGGGCATCGATAAATTCTAATCCGTTTAGGTGTTTGTTCCTGTCGTAAATTTTATTACAGGTTGAAATATTGAGCGCTTTCATTAAAGACCACCCCATAAAAGTGCCTAAAAAGCCTAATTTATCGACTTTTATTGCCTTGGCAATTTCTTTGGAAGTAACTAATCCCATGGAGTTCTTGGTTGCGGTTGCTCACAAAGATAGCGAAACCCTTGCTATTCTTTCACTACCAATTGCACGGTTCCTCGGCTCTCCTGTTTCACAAGTAATGTCTTGTCTTTCAAAATTGCTTTTATCTGCTTCGAGTCTGCATGTCGAATGGTATACAGGGTAACGTTTTCGTTCCAGCTTACTTTAAAAGCACTTCGCAATTTCGCTAATAATGGCGCCAGATTATCGTACTTATTGTCTACGCATACTGAAAAACTAATGGCAGAATTTTGTATCAGTTCCACCTTCATCTTATAGGTGTGTAGCCATTTAAATACGTCCCCAATGTGGTGCTCCATCATAAAATTAAAATCGAGTGACGACAACGAGATCAGCACTTGGTTTTTCTTTAAAATAAAGCAGGAAACCATGGGGTCTAGCGTAACTCCTTTCCCTACGCAAGTGCCAGGATCTAACGGATTCACAAATGATTTTACAAATAGCGGAATCTCCTTTCGTTGTAAGGGTTGTAATGTTTTTGGGTGTATTACAGAGGCCCCATAAAATGCAAGCTCTATGGCTTCACGGTAGGAAATTTTGTTCAACAACGTGGTTTTACTGAAATACCTCGGATCTGCATTTAAAACTCCAGGTACATCTTTCCAAATAGTGACGCTTTCAGCATTCAAACAATACGCAAAGATAGCGGCGGTATAGTCACTTCCTTCTCTTCCGAGCGTGGTGGTAAAATTATTGGCACCTTCTGCGCCTAAAAATCCTTGGGTAATGGTAATTCCTTTTGCTGAAACTTTAGCTGAAATATGCTCTTGGGTAGCTTCCCAATCTACTTTTGCGTCTCGGTAATTACTGTCTGTTTCTATACATGAACGCACATCCAGCAAGGTATTTTCTATGTGTACTTCGGAAAGATACGCACTAACAATTTGTGTAGAAACCAATTCACCGTAGCCCACAATTTGGTCGTACACAAAGGGTCGGTTCTTCGAATTGTTATGCTCCAAAAAGTTGGAGAGCGACTGGTATCGCTTGCCCACTTCGTTAAATACAGGGTGCGAACTATTGGGAAACAAATCATTCAAGATACAATTGTGATATTCTTTGAATTCTTGAATACTCTCGGCAGCAGATTGGGTCTCGCTTAAATAAGCATCTACTACTGTTTCTAACTGGTTGGTCATCTTCCCCATTGCCGAAACGACTACCAGCAAGTCTTTTTCTCCGGTTTTTTGTAAAACCGAAGCTACATTTTTAACCCCAGCAGCATCTTTTACAGATGCGCCACCAAATTTAAACACCTTCATTCTAATATTTTTTTAGACGGTCTTCGCCCATTTCAACCAACCACCAATCTTTATGAAAAACAGCACCGCTCTTTTCATACATGGCAATGGCGCCTTTATTCCAATTTAATACAATCCATTCTGCCCTGCGCACGCCTTGTTCTTTGGCATAACCAATCACCCGGTCGTACAATAACGTTCCGATGCCTTTTCCTCGATATTGCTCTGTTACAATAAGGTCTTCTAGGTGCACGGTTCTTCCCTTCCATGTAGAAAATCTGAAGTACACCAACGCCATTCCCACAATTTGGGCGTTCACTTCAGCCACAAAACAAGTAAATAGCGGTTGTTCGCCAAAGCCTTCGCGTTCTAACTCGGCCACGGTAACTTCAACAGCATCAGGTTCTTTTTCAAAAATGGCCAACTCATTAATAAGCTGCAGTACCTGCGGCATGTCTTCTTTTTTGGCCAATCGTACTATCGGTTCCATCTTTTGGTTTTGCAGCGCAAATATCGGTGGTATTTCTTAAAAATCCCGATATTTGCCTCAAATTAAGACCCAAGGCGCAACATGGCAAAGCAAAATCAGACGTTAGGTGAATTTATCATCGAAAACCAAGAAGAATTCAAATATTCGTCGGGAGAGTTGTCGCGACTCATCAATTCCATTCGCCTAGCGGCAAAAGTGGTGAACCATGAGGTAAACAAAGCAGGTCTTGTAGACATTTTAGGAGCTGCAGGCGACACCAACATACAGGGCGAAGACCAGCAAAAGCTAGATGTTTACGCTAATGAAATTTTTATTAAAACCCTCACCAATCGTGAAATTGTTTGTGGTATTGCGAGCGAAGAAGAAGACGATTACATTACCATTCAGGGTCGAAATAAAAAGAATGACAATAAATATGTGGTCTTGATAGACCCGTTGGACGGCTCCTCAAATATTGATGTGAATGTTTCGGTAGGAACTATTTTCTCAATTTACAGAAGGGTTACCCCGGCAGGTTCTCCGGTTACGCTAGACGATTTCTTGCAACCTGGAAAAAATCAGGTAGCCGCAGGTTATATTGTTTATGGTACTTCTACCATGATTGTCTACTCAACGGGTCACGGCGTAAACGGCTTTACACTAAATCCCGCCATCGGAACGTATTACCTTTCCCACCCAAACATGCGCTACCCAGAAGATGGAAATATTTATTCGGTGAACGAGGGAAATTATGTTCATTTTCCGCAGGGTGTAAAAGATTACATCAAGTATTGCCAAAAGGAAGAAGGAAACAGACCATACAGCGCGAGATATATCGGTTCTTTAGTGTCAGATTTCCACAGAAACATGATTAAAGGCGGTATTTATATTTATCCAAACACCTCTAAAGATCCAAATGGTAAATTACGGTTGCTCTATGAATGTAATCCCATGGCGTATTTGGCCGAACAAGCGGGCGGGAGTGCCAGTAATGGTTTTGAACGCATTTTAGATATTACCCCTACAGAATTGCACCAGCGTGTTCCTTTTTTCTGCGGAAGTAAAAATATGGTGACAAAAGCCGAAGAATTTATGCAAAACGCATAACAAGCATTTGATTTTTCAGGAATAAAAAAACTCCTCGGTGGTACCCGAAGAGTTCTTCTTTATTAACACTTATAAATAGTTTACTTTTTATTCAGTAAATATCGGTAATCTTCCATATCAAGTCCGCCACTATAAATTTCTATAGATCGCTTGATTAGTTTTTGGGCTAATTCGGCGGTATACCCCAACCCAATAGCATATTTTTCAATCAAAAACCGCTCGTGGTCGTCAATTTCATGGTCTGCAAAAATCATCTTGAACAAATCATGCATACGCTCTAATCGGCGGTCTGCATCGTTTGGCGGATTTATAGGATATTTTCCTGGGTTTTTCAATACTGCTTCGTACTCACTTTCGTCTATATCCAACTTTTTCGCAAACCGACGTAACAATTTTTCCTCCTCGTCATTTAAAGCGCCATTAATAGCAGCCATATTGGCGATAGAGGCAAAATGCCCTAAATTTCTTTTGTGTTCTCCACTTTCAAATAAATCTGTAAAAGACATAGTTCTAAATTAGACTACAAATATAGTTGAAGTCCAAAATATTTCCGAAGAAACCATCCATTCTTTTTTTACAGAAATTCCCGCTAAACTTTTCTTAATGAACCCACAGATGGGTATGGTTCTTCTTATTTTTAAAAAATGGATACTCCCTTACTCGTTTTTAATGATAACGGAATTTATTGCCAGCAGGCAGATGTGTATATTGATGCTTGGCGCCCAGTCGATAAATGTATTGTAACCCATGGGCATGCCGATCACAGCCGCTGGGGACATAAAAAATACATTACCCACCACAACAATGTGCCGATTATAAAACATCGCTTGGGCGATATCACTGTTTCAGGAAAAGCCTGGGGAGAAACTTTTACCATTAACGGTGTTACTTTTAGTTTGCACCCCGCTGGCCATATTGTGGCTTCTAGCCAAGTTCGCGTTGCCTACAAAGGAGAGGTTTGGGTGTTTACAGGCGATTTCAAAACAGAAGATGATGGCATTGCCGAACCTTTTGAACCCGTTACCTGCCACACATTCATCACCGAATGCACCTTTGGCCTCCCTGCCTTTAAATGGGTGCCACAGGCCGAAGTTTTCAACGATATCAATTCATGGTGGGCTGCCAACCGTGACGAAAATAAAACTTCTATTCTCTTCGGATATTCCCTCGGAAAAGCACAACGGCTGTTGAAACACATAGACCCCAGCATCGGGAAGATATTCACCCACGGCGCCATCGAAAATATGACCGACGTATTGCGAAGTAACTACGGTTTTCATCCTACTACCCGTATCACAAGAGACACAAAAAAAGAAGAGTTGTTGGGAAACATCGTGCTCGCTCCTCCCAGCGCCCACGGAGGCACTTGGATTCGTAAAATGGTGCCTTACGTGACTGCCAGTGCTAGTGGTTGGATGACGTTTCGGGGCGCACGAAGAAGACGAGCCATAGATCGCGGATTCGTACTGAGCGACCATGCAGATTGGGATGGACTTCTAAATACGGTAAAAGAAACAGGTGCAGAAAAAGTAATTGCAACCCATGGGTATACCGATATTTTTGCCCGATACCTGCGGGAAGAAATGGGGCTGGATGCTCGAACTGAAAAAACCCAATATGAAGAGGACGCTTCGACGGCGCTTAGCGAACAAGATAAATTAGATGAAGAAAGCCAATGAAACAATTTGCCAACCTCATAAAAACCTTAGACAGCACCAATAAAACAAACGAAAAGGTGAATGCTCTAGCAGATTACTTTAAAAGTGCTCCAGAGAATGACAAATTATGGACCATTGCAATCTTGTCGCACCGAAGGCCAAAACGCCCTGTAAACACCACCTTGCTGCGACAATGGGCCACAGAAATCAGTAACATCCCAACATGGCTGTTTGAAGAAAGCTATCATATCGTGGGCGATCTGGCAGAAACCATTGCGCTCATTATCCCAAATAAAGATGAGGCAACCACAGACAAATCGCTTTCCACTTTTATTGCTGAAATCATTACACTACGCACCCTGCCAGACGAAGAAAAGAAAAGCTACCTACAAGAAAATTGGTTGCGTCTATCGTATTTTGAACGCTTCGTTTTTAATAAAATCATCACAGGCGGTTTCCGAATTGGTGTAAGTCAAAAGCTGATGACACGTGCCCTTGCCAAAGCCACAGAAATCGATGAAGATATTTTAGCCTACAAACTGATGGGCGATTGGACTGGTGAGAATACTACCTTCGAACAATTGATATTGCAAGAAAACCCAGAAGATTACCTGAGTAAACCGTATCCGTTTTATTTGGCCTATGCGGTTGAAGATGATTTTCAACAAGATCTGGGCGATATTTCTGAATGGAGCTTTGAGCATAAATGGGATGGCATTCGGAGTCAAGTAATTATTCGAAATGATGAAGTTTTTGTGTGGTCACGGGGCGAAGAGTTAGTCACAGATAAATATCCCGAGTTTCAGCGGTTTTTGTCAAAACTACCCAACGGAACCGTTTTAGATGGTGAGATTCTTCCCTTCGGAAATGGTCAAATTGGAAACTTTAACGACCTCCAAACACGTATTGGCAGAAAAAACCTCAGCAAAGCACTGTTAGAAAAAACACCCGTAATTTTAAACGCCTACGATTTATTGGAATGGAACGGAGAAGATATTCGGGAACGCCCATTTTCAGAGCGCAGGGAAATTTTAGACAAGCTCATCGCCAATTGCGATTGTGATGAAATTGGGCTTTATCTAAGCGATACCATGGATTTTGACACTTGGGAAGCAGCCGCCGAAGAACGGGCGCTTTCACGAGAAAAACGAAGTGAAGGCCTGATGATAAAACGAAAAGATTCTCCGTATCTGGTTGGCAGAAAAAAAGGCGATTGGTGGAAATGGAAAACCGACCCTTTTACCATAGACGGGGTGCTCACTTACGCCATGCGCGGTCATGGAAGACGGGCAAATTTGTATACAGATTATACCTTCGGACTATGGAACGATGGTGAATTGGTGACTTTTGCGAAGGCATATTCTGGATTAACCGATGCCGAATTTAGACAAGTAGACGCGTGGATTAAAAAAAACACCCTAGAACGTTTTGGTCCTGTGCGTAGCGTTACTCCGCACCATGTGTTTGAAATTGCTTTTGAAGGAATTGCCGAAAGTAGCCGTCACAAAAGCGGTATTGCTACCCGTTTTCCTAGAATTTTGAGATGGCGAAAAGACAAACCCATTGAAGAAGCCAATACCTTAGACGATTTGAGAGCCCTGATACCAAAATGAAACAGACCGAATTAATCAACATAGCTGAAACATGGTTTGATGAAAAGGGTTGGACTGCTTTCCCCTTTCAGAAAAAAACATGGAAAGCATTCTTGCAAGGCAAACACGGACTCCTAAATGCCCCAACAGGAAGTGGTAAAACCTATGCGCTATGGGTTCCGATTGTGCTAAATTATTTAAAAAACAACCCCAATTACAAAACCCAAAAACCCAAAGGGCTAAAAGCCATATGGATTACTCCGTTGCGGGCGCTTTCCGTAGAAATACAACAAGCCGCACAACGATTTGCAGAAGAGTTAGAAACTGGGCTTACCGTAGGCATTCGTACAGGCGACACTTCTCAAAACGAACGGGCCAAGCAAAAACGAAACATGCCAGATTTGCTAATCACAACCCCAGAAAGCTTGATGCTGCTTTTGGCAAGTAAAGGGTATAAAAAAGTATTCCAATCGGTTACTGCAGTCGTAGTAGACGAATGGCACGAATTGTTGGGAAGCAAACGGGGTGTACAGATGGAATTGGGTCTGTCCCGATTAAAAACTATTGCTCCCGAGCTTCGTATTTGGGGGATTTCAGCAACCATTGGCAATCTAGAACAAGCGCAAAATGTTTTATTGGGAATGGATGAGACATTCCGGGCCAATGCTGTGTTGATTAAAGCCAACTTAAAAAAGAAGGTAAAAGTTAGTTCTATCATTCCTAAAAAGATGGAAACCTTCCCGTGGCGGGGCCATCTTGGGTTACATTTATTAGATCAACTGATCCCCATCATAAAAGGAAGCAAAACCACATTAATTTTTACCAATACGCGGGGTCAGTGCGAAATTTGGTTTCAGAAAATATTGGAGAAATATCCTGAGTTTGCCGGTGAGATTGCCATGCACCATGGAAGCATCAATAAAGAAACGAGGTTGTGGGTAGAACAAGCCATTAGAAACGAAAGTTTAACCGCTGTCGTGGCGACTTCTAGCCTTGATCTGGGAGTCGATTTTGCCCCGGTTGAAACCATTGTTCAGATTGGTGGACCCAAAGGCATTGCGAAGTTTTTGCAACGGGCAGGCCGAAGTAACCACAGACCGGGCGAACCCTCAGTAATTCATTTTTTACCTACCCACGCTATCGAACTGATAGAAGCCTCGGCACTTCGGAAAGCGGTAAAAGAAGATGTGATGGAAGATCGCATTCCGTATCTGCTCAGTTTTGACGTGCTCATTCAATATCTGGTAACCTTGGCGGTAAGCGACGGATTTCGACCGCAAGAAATTTTCCCCGAAATAAAAAACACATTTTGTTATCAAGGAATTACCGAAGCACAATGGCAGTGGTGCCTCAATTTTATAACCCTGGGCAGCCAAAGCCTGCAAGCCTATGATGAGTACAAACGTGTCACCATCACCGAAGACGGACTGTTAAAAGTGGAAAGCAGACAAACCGCTATGATGCATCGACTCTCTATTGGTACCATAGTAAGCGATACCATGATACAAGTAAAATATGTGACTGGTGGCTTTATTGGTACCATTGAAGAGTATTTTATAGGGAAAATGAAACCTGGAGACACCTTTGTTTTTGCAGGTAGAACGCTAGAATTAGTACGCCTTCGGAATATGGTGGCCCAAGTACGGCGCTCGAACAAACGCAGTAAAAATATTGTAAGTTTTATGGGTGGCAGAATGTCGCTTTCTTCCCAAATGTCTGAAATTCTGCGGAACGAACTGCAGGACGCCCGCCTGCATATAGATAAAAATAAAGTCGGGCAGGAAGCCGACCATAAACGGAACACCCCCGAATTGAAGGCGTTGTCGCATATTTTTGAACGCCAAGAACAGGAAAGTACAGTTCCCAGAAACGATGAATTTCTTATTGAAACCTTTAAAACCCGGGAAGGCTACCACCATTTGTTCTATCCCTTCGAGGGCCGATTTGTACACCAAGCCATGGGCGGAGTGCTGGCCTATCGTATTAGCCTGCTGTCTCCCATTACTTTTTCATTGGCATACAACGACTACGGGTTTGAATTGCTGAGCGATCAGCCCATGGACATCCAAGAAGTTTTGGATAATAATTTGTTTAGTACGGATTATTTGTTTTCAGATTTGCAAAAGAGCTTAAATGCCACCGAATTGGCACGGCGGAAATTTCGTGATGTTGCGGTAATCAGCGGATTGGTTTTTACTGGCTACCCTAGCAAACAAATTAAGACCAAGCACCTGCAAAGTAACTCTCAGTTGTTGTTTGATGTGTTTCGGGATTACGAGCCAGACAACCTGTTGTACCAACAAGCGTTTCGCGAAACATTTGAGCATCAATTAGAAGAAGGCCGATTGCGATTGGCCCTAGAACGTATCGCAACACAAACGGTAGTTTGGAGACCCTGTGAAAAACCTACGCCATTTAGCTTTCCGATTATCACAGACAGACTTCGGGAAAAGTTATCTTCAGAAAAATTGAAAGACCGCATTAAAAAAATGACGTTGCTGTTGAATAAATAGCACCCTATCTTTGTCTGGTGGAACAGCGCATTCAAATTAAATCCCAATGGTTTATCCTTCATCCCAGTGGTGCGATATTTTGGGAAGAACAGAACATGCTCTTGGTGGCCGATGTACACTTAGGCAAGGTGACACATTTCAGAAAACATGGAGCCGCCATTCCGCCAGATGCAGCCTTCAAGAACTTGGAGAAACTAACCGAAGTAAGCAACCATTTTCAGCCAAAGACGGTTTGCTTTTTAGGCGATCTTTTCCACAGTAAGTTAAATACAGAGTGGCATGATTTTGCCAAATGGGTCGAATATACGCCAGCTTCTGTAGTGCTTATTAATGGTAACCACGATATCATTCCTAAATACCTTTTTGAAGACCTTGGTGTACAAATTTTTGATTCACAAATCATCGATTCGTTCTTGCTAACCCACCACCCCACGGACCATGAAAATTATTACAATTTTTGTGGCCACGTACACCCAGGGGTAAAGCTGAAGGGTTCGGGCAGGCAAATTATTAGACTTTCATGTTTCTTTAAAACCAAGCAGCAGCTTATTCTGCCTGCCTTCGGAAATTTTACGGGAAAATACACTTTGGCGCCTACCCAAGATGCAGAAATTTATGTGATTGCAGATGGCGAAGTGATGCACGTTTCAACATAAAAGAGGTTTTTTTTACATAAAAAGGCAATAAATTACTCTAAATGAACGCTTTTTAGTGTTACCACGACTGTTAAAAAGCTATCTTACAAACGATACATTAGCAGTAATTGATATATTTAACCGTCTCAAATCTTTACTTTCTTTGCAATGGAAACAACTACTTTGCCCTCCTGCAATACCGCAAGTCTCAATCCGTACACGCCCAATAGCGGCAATCCGTGGAACGTTTCAAAAGTACAACACACCTTTCGCCGTCTAGGTTTTGGGGCTAATTCCCTTGCCATAGACAATGCCTTGTCACTTTCTCCTGGTGCGTTTATAGACTCGTTGGTAGATAGTGCCGTGGCTTTACCCCCCACACCCGCTCCGTTTTGGGGCAACTACGCAATTTCAGATTTTACCGATTATACCGCAGATAACGATCAATACATCGCAGATTGGCAACTGCAAACGGGTAACGACATTGTGTCAGAAAACCTTCGCGGCCGCTTGGCCTTTTTCTGGATGAACCATTTTGTGACCGAATTGGAGACGGTGTTCTATTCGCCATTTATGTACCAATACTACAACAAGATGCAGACGTTTGCCCTCGGAAATTTTCGAGAATTTACGCGCGCTATCGGTACAGACAACATGATGCTGCTATATCTGAATGGCTTTGAGAATACCAACAACACCCCAAACGAAAATTACGCACGCGAGCTTTTTGAACTCTTTACTATGGGGGAAGGCAATGGCTATACCCAACAAGATATTGTGGAAGCTTCGCGGGCACTTACGGGCTACAATCACTGGGCAGAACCTGGAGCAGATATATATTTTGACAGCAGCACCTTCGACAACAATCCGAAAACAATTTTTGGCCAAATGGGCAACTGGGATTACGACGATGTAATCGATATCCTATTTCAGCAAAGGGGAAACCTCATTGCCTCTTTTATCTGTGAAAAATTATACACCTTTTTTGTGAGCCCAAGTGTAGACGCTACCATTCGGCAAAACATTATTGAGCCGCTGGCACAAACCTTAATCGACAATGATTTTGAAATGGTGCCCATGTTGAAACAACTGTTTAAGAGTGAGCATTTTTATGATGAGCGCGCATTGGGGGTTGTGATAAAAAGCCCTATAGACGTCATTTTTAATTACGTAAACGAAGGGTCCTTCTTTTATGATGATACCCTGATGGAAGCATTTTTATATTACGCGGGCCTCATGGGCCAAGAACTTTATGATCCGCCCGATGTTAGCGGTTGGCAACGCGATGAAACATGGATTAATGGCTCGACGCTAGCCGGACGTTGGGGACTTATTGAGCTCTATATCGATTTTCTCTTCGGAAATGGTCACGAACAACTTTTGGTAGACCTTGCTAGGGAACTTTCGAACGATAGTACCGACCCGGCGTTTATTACCGAAGTGGTCATCAACCATTTTATGAGTAAAACACTGCATACCGCGTCAGACTATGTAGTGGCGACAGATATTTTTAAATGGGAAGTTCCCCAAAACTATTACGATTCTGGAACATGGAACCTAAATTGGTCTTCAGCACCACTTCAAGTTTCACTATTGCTGAAACATATTGCCCAAATGCCCGAATTTCAATTAAAATAAAACCGCTTATGTGCCAACACGATCACATTCCGAAGAAAAAAAATACGCAAAAAAAGGAGCAAAATGTTCACGACCAAGAACATGCTACCTGGAACCGCCGCTCGTTTATACAAGCCTTAGGTTTGGTAGGTGGAGGCAGCATGATGTTAGGTCCAGCAGCCGTTTCGGCCTCGAAAGCTTCACCATTATCTGTCGCACTGTCGAAAGCCGAAAACGACAATATTTTGGTAATCGTTCGCTTAAAAGGAGGAAATGATGGTTTGAACACCGTCGTGCCTGTTTACGATTATAGTACCTACGCTAATTTACGCCCTACGATTAGGCACCAACAAAGTGAATTGCTTAATTTGAATGCCGATTTTGCCATTCCGAATTATATGAATAGCTTAGAGTCTATGTGGGGTGACGGACAAATGAAGGTGGTACACGGGGTTGGGTATCCGCAGCAAAACTTGTCGCATTTCACCTCTTCTGATATTTGGGCTAGCGCATCTACCCCAAATTACGAACCCACAGGATGGTGGGGACGTTATTTTGAAGACCTCTATCCAGACTATCTTACCAATCCGCCAGCCGTACCTCCCGCAATTCAGATAGGAAGTATTGGCAACCTCATTTTTGAAGGTATGGAGAACAATTATGCCTTTTCGGTGGCCAATCCAGACCAATTAGCACTGGTAGCTGCCAACGGTGCCCTTCACGATGTGGTGAATTTACCAGATTGTGTGTATGGAGACAAGCTATTGTTTATGAGGGCTACCACCAATACTACTTTTACCTACGCACAGGTCATAAACGATGCGTACTTGGCATCTACCAACAACGCTAATTACGAAGAAGCAGAGCTTGCCAACCAATTGGCCATTGTGGCACGCATGATAAAAGGAGGCTTGGGAACCAAGGTATATATGGTGACGTTGAATGGTTTCGACACCCACGCCAACCAAGAAGAAGAACACAGAACCCTGCTTGAAGATCTTTCAAATAGTATGAAAGCGTTCTATGAAGATTTAGGGAGTATTGGCATGCAGAACGAAGTACTTGCCATGACCATTTCAGAATTTGGAAGAAGACCCTACGAAAATGGCTCGAACGGAACAGACCACGGTGCCGCATCACCCGTAATGCTTTTTGGGCCTGGATTAAATGGCAGCGGATTTGTTAGTGAGCATCCAGACCTGACCAACTGGGACAATAATGACAACCTGATTCCGACTACCGATTTTAGGGATGTTTATTCTAGTGTACTCACAGATTGGTTCTGTCTTGCGCCTAATGTGGTGAACGACATTTTGCTAAATGAAACCTACCAAAACCTGAATCTTGGCTTCTCATGTGAGAGTCTTGCGGTACAAGATTTTAGTGACATCACGAGATTTAACCACGTGGCAACCTATAACAACAATACCACGAATATTGAATTTACCATGCCCAACACAGGCCATGTAGACATTAAATTGTACGATATTTTAGGGAAAGAAATTGCCACGCTCAAGAACGAAATCGTTTTTCCAGGGCAACATAAAGTAGATGTTAGGGCAGCCAGCAAAACACGTTTGGCGTATGGGCAATACATTTACCGTATTGCTGTTGGCGGCCAGTTTTACAGCCGTTCTATCCTCATTAAATAACAGCGTATTTCTGGTTTTTAAAACGGAAAGAGACAAACCAACACTTTTACCCTTTTTCGACCTAGGGGATGCGGTGTAATTGTTTATTTTTGCAGGCATCTTTCATTAACTGTACGTACAAATGAACCAAAATCCGAAACGCTACACAATTACCGCGGCATTGCCATATACCAACGGTCCCGTTCATATTGGGCATCTCGCAGGTGTGTATGTTCCGTCAGATATTTATGCCCGTTTTCAACGGCTCCAAGGAAACGACGTAGCTTTTGTCTGCGGAAGCGACGAGCACGGTGTTCCCATTACCATCAAAGCCAAAAAGGAAGGGATTACACCCCAACAAGTCGTAGACAAATACCACGCAATCATTAAGCAGAGTTTTGAAGACTTCGGAATTACCTTCGACAACTACTCAAGAACCTCTGCCAAAGTACACCACGACACGGCTTCTGAATTTTTTAAAAAGCTTTACGACGATGGCAAATTTGTAGAAGAAGTCACCGAACAATTGTACGACCCAGAAGCCAATCAGTTTTTGGCAGACCGATTTATCGTGGGTACTTGCCCAAAATGTGGTTTTGAAGAAAGCTATGGCGACCAATGTGAAAACTGTGGCACCTCCCACAATGCCACAGATCTTATCAACCCTAAGAGCGCCATTTCTGGCAATACGCCAGAATTGAAAGAAACCAAACACTGGTTTTTGCCCTTAGACCAATACGAGCCATTTTTGAAGGAATGGATTTTAAAAAGTCATAAAAAAGACTGGAAAACCAACGTGTATGGCCAATGTAAATCATGGATAGACGATGGCTTGCGACCGCGAGCTGTGACCCGTGATCTGGATTGGGGTATTCCCGTGCCCGTTGAAGGAGCCGAAGGAAAAGTATTGTATGTTTGGTTTGATGCACCCATTGGGTATATCTCTGCCACCAAAGAATGGGCAGCACGCGAAGGAAAAGATTGGGAGCTGTATTGGAAATCTGAAGACACCAAATTGCTCCATTTTATAGGAAAAGACAATATTGTTTTTCACTGTATTATTTTTCCGAGCATGTTAAAAGCAGATGGAAGCTACATCATGCCAGATAATGTGCCGGCTAACGAATTTCTGAATCTCGAAGGAAACAAAATATCGACCAGTAAAAATTGGGCGGTTTGGTTGCATGAGTATCTGGAAGAATTTCCAAACCAGCAAGATGTATTGCGCTATGTACTCACTGCAAACGCACCAGAAACGAAGGATAACGACTTTACTTGGGCCGATTTCCAGCAGCGAAACAACAGTGAGCTGGTAGCTATCTTCGGAAATTTTATCAATCGCGTTACCGTGCTTACCCATAAATATTACGATGGGGTGGTTCCAGCGCCTTCCTCTTTTTCTGAAGTAGACCAACAGACCCTGAAAGAACTGAAGGCGTATCCTGATGTAATTGCCAGCTCGATAGAGCGGTACCGTTTCCGCGAAGCGCAAGCTGAATTGATGAACGTAGCTCGATTGGGGAATAAATATTTGGCAGACGAAGAACCTTGGAAAACCATTAAAACTGATGAAGCCAGAACACAGACGGTCATGTATGTTGCGCTTCAAATTGCAGCGGCCCTAGCCGTATTAAGCGAACCTTTTTTACCGTTTACTTCAAGAAAATTGAAAGATATTCTGAATGTCACCCTGAGCGGAGTCGAAGGGTCTCTTTCTTGGAATAACATCAGTGCCGATGACACCTTAGTACCAAATGGCCATACCATCAACAAAAGCGAGCTGCTTTTCAGCAAAATAGAAGACGAGCAAGTACAACACCAACTCGACAAGCTTGCAGCTAGCAAAAAAGCAAATGCTTCAGAAAATACAGCACAAGCTACTACAGTAACACCACAAAAAGATATGATTCAATTTGACGATTTTACCAAACTCGACATGCGGGTAGGCACCATTTTAGAGGCAGAAAAAATGCCGAAGACCAAAAAATTGTTGGTTTTAAAAGTAGATACCGGTATCGATGTGCGTACCATTGTTTCGGGGATTGCTGAAAGTTTCACCCCTGAAGAAATCGTTGGCAAACAAGTAACCGTGTTGGTAAACTTGGCTCCGCGAGCCTTACGTGGTGTAGAAAGCCAAGGCATGATATTGATGACAGAAAATGCCGATGGGAAGTTGGTTTTTGTGAATCCTGACACAAGTGGTGTTGGTAATGGGGCGACTATAAATTAAAGATATTTTAAAAACCATTTTTAGGTATTCACGATGAAAACGCTGTTAACAGTATTGACATGTATATGTTGGGTATTAAATATAAGCTGTCAAGAACAAGTTTTGAATATTGGCAATACATTACATGAAGGGTACAGGTTTGTAGACAATTCGTATACAGCTGTTGGCAAGAATTCTTTTTGTCTTTTTATTAATAACAATAAAGATATAACCGCTAGAATGTACTCGAAAGACCTAAATTTAATTGGTGAGTTTCTAGCCGATACATTTCCAAATAAATACCTTAACATATTAGGGTTTACAATCAAAGATCATCAGCTGCGATATTTTCTTCAGAAAAGGAATAAAAATAAGTTTGGCAGTATTGTTTTTGATTTTGATAGTCTTAAAACTGTTGAAAATGAATTCGATTTTAAACTTGAAAAAGAGGTTTATATTGAAAGCTTTGGCAGAGAAGACAAATTTTACCTTATAACTGTTGATAAAAATAGTAACCTACTTAATCTGTATATTTTTAATCATGATGGTAGTTATATTAAAACGCCTTATAATTTTTCAAATAAAACACTAAAAGACAGCAAGGGGAATAATCAAACTTTATACGATATCCTTACTCAAAGCTTGATTTTTATGAAATTTATAGAAGCTTCATACATAAAAGATGATGCAAAGCAATCTCTTGATGTCTCTAACAACACAAACAAACTATATCCTACTGAAAATGGCTTTATACTTACTGCAGACAAAAGTGATTTAGCAACGTATTTGTTTCTATATAACTCAGACGATAACACACTTACTTTTGATATGCTTATCAAGAATAAATTAGTGGGTGAATATAAACCCGGAGAAATTAGGACCAACTCATTCTTTTTAGATAACAAACTTTTTCAAATTGTAGTTTCTAAGGATGAAATGATAGCAAATGTTTCAAATATTACATCAAAACAAGAATTGAAGAGATGGACATTGAGCTCAAAAGATGAAAAGATCGGTTTTTCAAATTCTGCTATAATTATTGAAGGTGGTGCCTATAATCGAACGAGAATTAGAGAAATAGAAAAGCCCTCTAAATTTTTAAGAAAGGTTAATAATAAAAATGTAGGAATACTTAGCAAAAAAATTGGAGAAAATTATCAAGTAATTTTTGGAGCCTCAGTTACATCACAGGGGTATGTAGGGCCTGCTATGTTTACAATATCTACTGGCGCTGCTGGTCAAGTTGCTCCTTCTTACACATGGTTTGGTCATCATTATAATTATTTAAACTATAAGTATACAAAGTCTACACGTATAGAGGGTTTGTATAATTCTTCATTTGAACAACTAGACGATAGCATTCCAGAGCCTGTTTTTGAGAAAATCTCAAGTTTTGAAGATACCCTTAAATATAAAAAGGCAACAACTACATTTAAGTTTAATAATAATTACTATTACGGATATTATCATATCAAAAACAAAGAATATCTAATATATCAGTTTCCAGTTTCTGAATAATATTCTAAATGCTCAAAATAGCATACCATCCCATCTATAAATATACCCTTCCGGAAGGACACCGTTTCCCCATGGCTAAATATGAACTGCTGCCGAAGTTTTTATTGAAACATGGTATTTGTACTGAAACTAACTTTTTTAAACCCAAGAAAGTTTCAGCAGAAGTTATAAAACAAGTTCATACAGAAGCGTATTACAATCGGCTCATTAATTTGGAAATCGATAAAAAGGAAATAAGAAAAATGGGGTTTCCGCTACGTTCTGAATTGGTTGAAAGGGGGCATTACATTATAGATGGCACCATTACCGGTTGTGAATTTGCACTACAACACGGTGTAGCGATGAACATTGCTGGCGGCACCCACCACGCTTATGCAAACCACGGGGAAGCCTTTTGTTTGCTAAATGATCAGGCTGTAGCAGCCCAATATTTGTTAGATCGAAATCTCGCCAAGCAAATTCTGATCGTAGATTTAGACGTACACCAAGGCAATGGCACCGCGAAAATTTTTGAAGCTGAACCCCGCGTATTTACGTTTTCGTTGCACGGTGCTAAAAATTATCCATTTAAAAAAGAAAAAAGCGATCTTGACATTGGGTTAGAAGACGGGACAGAAGATGATGAATATCTTTCGGTATTAAAAAACACCTTGCCAATGCTGCTCAAAAAAGTACAACCCGATTTTATTTTTTATTTAAGCGGTGTAGATATCATTCAGGGAGATAAGTTAGGTAGATTAGCATGCACAATAGAAGGCTGCCAAGAGCGTGATCGTTTTGTATTGCAAACATGCAAAGAAGCAGGAATACCTGTTCAAATTAGCATGGGAGGCGGGTATTCCCCAAATATAGACAATATCATTACGGCACATGCCAATACGTTTCGCACTGTACAGAATCTTTATTTTTAGTAGCACTCTTGTCGCTCTGTCCCCCAGCGTTAAAATTGAATTAAAAACTCTAAAGAATACCAATCGTTTTTATATGTTATGGTATGGGCAAGAAGAAAAAGGACAAGTCGGCACTCAAAAAGGAGTGCTGCGACAAATACCTCAAAAAAGGAGAGCACAAACGTTGCAATCGCTGCCCTTGCTTAGATATGGCCCCCTTTCAAAGACGTTCTCGTTTTCTTGAAATGGGCATCCCCATCATAAAAAAAGCACCAGAAACTGTGTAGTTTCCGGTGCTTGCATCCCTTAGCTTGTACTACACACATGCGAAGTATCAAGCCTATTTGCTAACCGCAAAAAGGTCGGTAAGCTGTTGTACCATGCTACCGTTTCCTGAGACCGTAATCTCACCGATCTTCTCAGCGATCTTTTCTACGTATTCCATCTCCTTCAACTTAAATAGCATTTGGTTGTCTTCCATCAATTTGGCGGTATTCAACAAGCTTCGTGTAGAAGCAGTTTCTTCCCGTCTCGTGATGACGTTTGCTTGGGCTCTCTTTTGGGCCACCAAAACCTGGTTCATGATGTCTTTCATTTCACCAGTTAAAATCACATCTCGAATACCACAGTACAAAACTGTGACTCCCAATTTGTTCGCGGCTGTCTTTGTGTCTTCAAACACAGCGTTCGCAATTTGTGATTTGTTTTCCAAAAGTTCATCCAACGTATGCGTTCCAATAAAAGCCCGCAACGCCAACTGCATGGCAACATACAATTGCTTTTCATAGCTCTTGTTTCCTAAAAGTGCTTTTTCAATATCGATAACTTTGTACTGTGCGTAAAAGTTGATACGAATAGCGGCCTTATCTTTGGTCAACAATTCTTGTCCAGCTACTTCCAATTGCAATTGTCGCAAATCTGCATGTATCATTTTTATAGAAGTTGCGTTCTTCCAGAATCTGTACGTACCACCGGTCAAGGTTTTCACATACACATCATCTACAAGCATCACTGCCTTTTCTGTTGCGGCTACATCGAACGTTCGAACGTGCTTAGCCAAATCGTACTTCGCGAAAAGTGATTTCTCGATCGCTTCTGTGATGTAAATCTTGCTAAGATCTACTCTCGTAAATCTATAATCTACCATCCCTTTCCAGAACACATACCTTCCCGCTGTAAGCACTTGACTGTACTGATCATTTTTATAAACAACCACCAATTCGGTGTCTAGCACGTCTATTTGGTGCCACATTGCCGTCAACTCCTCATCACGCTCTAATATTTCAAGGGCTACTGGTGCGCGTTCCATGGCTTCAGAAAGACTGTATTTCACAACTTTTTTTCCGAAAAACCAATACACGCCTTGGGTAACTACTCGCTGGTAATCTCCATTCTTGAAGACCAAGCCTACTGTTCCAGCATTAATTCTAACTCTTTTCATTTTTCAAGTTTTAGAAATTAAACATTCAATTCACAACACAATCTGTAACGGCAATCGTGTTTTATTTTCAATATTTTGGGCGTTCCCACACCCTTGGTGTGGTCGGGCCATTCGCTATATCCACCAATTATCTTGGCGGGATGTCGCTACTACCCCTAACGCGATTTTAAACACTAATAGCTAGGTGCCCATCTTCTTTTAGAAACGGAGCGACCTCACGATTCAAAGGTTCAAAAGCTGTTCTAAATATCGCGACAAGACGCAGCGGTTGTTCTGGTGTTCACTTTGTTCAAACTACCTTCCAACGTACACGGTGCCTCGAAAATTCCGAAGAACTCTTTTTCCATATAAATGGTGTAGACCGCCCAGGTTTCTATGAGAGTGTTTTATTTGCATTTCAACAATATAAAACCGATCGGCACCCAACTATTTTTTGTCTATTATATGCCCGACAGGGCTGGTAGTCATTTGTAAAGTTGACTTTCTTTGTTTGACAGATTTTGAGTCTGTACCCTGCGTTATAAATGCAGTGCTCTACCGCTGAGCTATCCCGCCAGAAGTGGGAGTCGGAGTCGAACCGACGCTTTCTCTGTTGTTCTAACCAGACTGAACTACCTCGAATGAACCGAGAGTGGGATTCGAACCCACGTCTTACAGCGAACTATTTTTTGGCAAATAGTAAACCTTCAAGTCAAGTTGTACATATCGCTTCGATGCATTGCTGCAGTACGATACACAATGGTGCTATACCGAAACACCTAACTAGACCCGCTTGATATTGTCGTCCAATACATTGAACCAATTGTAGAACAGATAGGATTTGAACCTATATCGCCAGTGCTTCAAACTGGTGCATTGACCTACTTTGCTACTGTTCCATTAGCGCGCTTTCAAGGACCCGAACCCCGATCTGATCTTTTGGAGAGATCTGTGCTACCACTTACACCAAAACGCCTTGAAAACCCACCGAGATTTGAACTCAGACTCCAAGAATCAAAATCTTGTGTGCTACCCTTACACTATGGGTTTATTTGTTGAGGCATTGGTCCCGATAGCAATCGGGAGAACCCTGCTCTCCTCATAGAAAGTGAGGTGCACTAACCGCTATGCTAAAGTGCCTTCCTCTCGTTCGTGCCTCTCTCGTCGGAGGCATGGCAGTACCGATGGGACTTACTTCGACAAGCTCAGCATAAACTTCTCGCCCATTGCTACATGCTTCGCAGTACCGATGGGACTTACTTCGACAAGCTCAGCATAAACTTCTCGCCCATTGCTACATGCTTCGCAGTACCGATGGGACTCGAACCCATACCTTTCCGGGAGACAACCGGATGCTCTAGCCTTTGAACTACGGTACTAAGTAGGAGTGATAGGATTTGAACCTATTTGGTTGTTACACAACGGTTTTACAGACCGGCCCGACCCTCCAGCTTCGGCGCACTCCCATAATCCGCACCCAAAATTGGGTGCGGAAATTCTCCTTTCTTTTAATTAATAAATCTGATTTATAGCAAGCCGTTTAAACGGTTTCTCCAACTTTTTGAAACAGCTTGTTGAGGTTCAAGCTTTGTCTCTTCCTTTTTCTGCGTACGCTTTTGGCGTTCCCTTTTTTTGGTAACACGCTCTAATTCGCCTTCAACAAATTCTGCAAATTCGTTATTCATAGCGAGGTTTCGTGCCTCTTTTAAAAGGTTTTCAGCTGCTTCAAATTCTTGCAAATATTCTAGCAATTGACCCTCTAACAATGTTATAAGGGCTTTGTCAATTCCCTTTACTGTTTTTGCAAAATCGATTAGCTTTTGCGCTTCGTCAAAATCGTCATTTTGCATCAGCGTTCTTGCATAATCTGGGTAAATAATTATAGAACCTATATCGGCTGCAACTGCCTTTTCAAAATAGTTTTTAGCAGTTTCGAAATCGTTCAATTGCTCGGCGTATACCTTTGCCATCAAGCACAACGCCTTCACGTTTTCAGGCTCATAAGACAAAGCATATTGCAATGCTTCCACAGCTTTTTCCAATTCCCATGGATAGGCTTCAAGCGCCTTGAACAAGTATAAATTATGTGTATTAGTGTTCATTTTAGTGATCTTTATTTGGTTTTGAGCACCGTAACGAACTACATAGGAACCTTCAGAAAAGGGCATAAAAAAATCCGAAACGGTTGTGTTGCTTCGGATGAATGATAGAAGAATTTATTCTATTTATAATCTCGAAGCCATCGATTTTCGATAAAATACGGTGCACTTTCTATGTGCATTTTACGCTGGAATAGCATGGCGTTGTTTTTTAAATTATATCAATTGGGTTGTTCACAATTGCGGTGCAAATATGAGAGGGATATTTTACTTATGCAAGAAAAAATTTAATTTATTTTATTGATTTTCAATTAGTTACGCCATTTTAAGCATGCGAATTCCCTGTCCGCTTTCTGCAGATATTCGGCCTTGTTTGCAAACTGTTGTCTCTCTGTTGCTTATACATCAATGCCTAAAATGGTATTCTTTTTTATCGTTGGTTTTTTTCCATAAAATAATTCCATAAAAAAAGCGTCCAAACCACTGGACGCTACATATATATTGTTTTTTTGAGTGTGATATTCTCTACATATACGTACATAACGCCCTAAATCGCCCTGTAGAATCTTTGATTCCGCGATATTCCAACTGAAAATTCAGCATGCTGGGTGGTATATGTACTACGCTTCTTCTCATTAAGCTGCAAATATGTGAATTTTTATGCACTTCTTCAAAATATTAATTTGTATAAGATTCATGTAGGGGTTGAAAATTTCTCTTCAACATGCTTATAATTTATGCTCATTTCAGTTTAAAAAAAATACCAAAGAAAGCTGCTATATTCACATTTCAAACTTAAAAGTTATTGATTTATAGCAATTTACGTATAAACCCTTATTTGACGTCACAGAAATTGTGTCTAATATTAATGTCTCAAATATTCCCAGAATAAAATAGGTACAACTCCCCCCAACCCATTCTATTCTTTTGATTTGTTTTATAACCAACCGTAAAATAAATGCAATTAGTAACGCATTCAACGAAGAAGATTCTTCAGCTATGTATTATACTCGCAATCTGCGGGTGCAATCTCTATGTAAATCCGTTGCAGGCCCAAAATGATAGTCTTTCAAAAGAGGCAAAAAAGGGCAAAACAGAATTGGAAAAGGTTGAAAAGTTGCTTTCTTTCAAAAACTTATTTCATCGCAGTGACTCATCAAAGTTGGCCAAAAGATACATTAGATGGCATAAAAAATTAACTCGTGACAACCCAGATTATCGTTTTACCATAAAAAAAGATGACCTTAAAGATTCCATAGGCTGGAAGCCCGACAACTCGAATGCTTTGACAAAAGAAATCTTTGGTTGGTATCCGTATTGGGACAAAAATTTGTACAAGTCGTTAAATTATTCACTGCTTAGCACCGTTGCATACTTTTCATACGAAGTAAATCCGAAAACGGGAGACACCCTAACTACCAATGGCTGGTTAACAGAACCCTCTGTAGATGTCATCACAAATAAAGACAAGCGTGTACTGCTCACCATCACGAACTTCGGGTATAAAGAAAACAGGCAGTTCCTTAAAAACCCTTCGGCTGGCAATCTTCTTATACAACGGGCCATAGAACTAATTGAAGCGAAAGGGGCAAACGGAGTCTGTATCGATTTTGAAGGTATTCCGAAATCCCAAAAAAAGAATTTCAACAGTTTTATTGCACAATTTGGGCAAGAATTGCGGGAGGCCAATAAAGACTTTAAATTATACCTGACGATTCCTGCGTTAGACTACAACGAATATTTAGATTTTGAAACCTTAACACCCGTAGTCGATCAGTTTATTATCATGGGCTACGATTACTACGGAAAAACCAGTAAAGTGGCTGGTCCTGTAGCTCCATTACATAGCGGCACTCTTTGGAGCCCCATAAATCTGAACACTTCGGTAGCGCTCTACCTTAAAAAAGGGGTTCCTAGCGATCAATTGATATTGGCACTTCCGTTCTACGGACAAGTATGGAATACCAAAACAGGTGACAGGAAAGCCAAGGTAGACAAGTACGTTGGGGCGCGCACCTACGATTATATCCGCCATGAAATGAGCAAGGTGCCCATCATAAAAGCTAGATATGATTCAATAAGCCAATCGAATTACTATAGTTATATCCTTAAAGAGTCTGGAAGTAACAAACGACAGTTTCGGCAAATTTGGTTCGATAGCGACTCGACCATGGCAGCAAAGATGCGCTTGGTAAACACCAAACAACTAAATGGATTAGGAATTTGGGCACTGGGTTATAACAAAAAATACGATAATTATTGGAAGGTCATTGAAGATATTTTCGTTGCCAAACCGGCAGATTCGCTACAACCTGTGGTCATACAATATCCAGATTCTGTGGTGGTCATTTTTAAGGATGCCAGTGCGAGCATTGGTAGTGCCACACAAGGTATTCCTGGCGCACCCAACAGCTCGAACAATGCCGAAGTAATTACCGAAAAGCCAACTGCCTTTGAAAAATTTTGGAAAAAAGTAACCAATCTGAATGAAGTCTTAGATGGTTTAAACAACTTTAAAAAATTCTTGGTTTTGGCCTTGCTATTCGTGGTGTTTTTTGGAGGCGCCGGATTTATCATCGCGCTTTTTAAACCCGAGACGCGCATTTTTCTTTTCAGTAGTAGCGCGCTCACCCTTTATTATGTAGCATTTGTCTTGCTATTTGTCTTGGCAGTATTTCTGAATTGGAACACCCCTGTTTTTAATCAATCTATTGTGCTCATCATCGGTTTTATCGTGGGTGCGGTGAGCCTATACTTTATAAATAAAATCGTGCAAAAAAAATATAGCAATTTACCATGAGTGGAATCTTAGCAAAAGAAAAGGCAGCACTTGCCAAAGAAGAAGGAAAGCTTACAAAGTTTTTGAAGGCAGTCCAAAAATTTATGGCCAAAGAATTTTTATGGGTTCTATTAGCCGTCGTTTTGGCATTTCCATTGGCCTATCTCATCGATTATGTACTCCAAAATTATATGTATGAAGTTTATGGAGATCTCAAAATTTATATGAACGACAGGCCTGTTTTATTAGCTACCTACCTCATTGCCATCGCCGGAATCTATTTTGCCCGCGCTGTAGCGGGCTCAATTGCGCTAGCATTAAAAAAATCTAAACCCTGATCTTATGATTCACAAAGCACTAGAATTTTTACAAGATTACTTAAACAAGGAGCTAAAAATGACATTGGCACTGAGCGAAGATTCGGTAGTAGCCAGTAGTCTTGTAAACCCTGATGGTTCGGTGGTAGAAAGTACACAAAACAAGGTTGTCATTTCCATCGTGAACATGGAGCACGAAACCTTTGTAAAATCGACCCAACAGTATAAAAGTGACGGCGAACATTCCTACGGAAAAATAAATCCGCCCATTCACCTCAACCTTTATCTGTTAATCACTTCAAACCATTCTAACTATTTGGAAGCCTATAAAAGGCTTTCGGTAGTCATTACGAAATTTCAGGCAAATCCGTATTTCAACAAAAATGAATTTTCGCAGATGCCCGATCCGATCAAAAAATTAACCCTAGAAATTTTCAATATACCCATCACTGAGCTCAGTCATATCTGGAGTGGTATAGGCGCAAAATATGTCCCTTCCATTATTTATAAAATGCGCATGGTGACCCTCGAAGAAACGAAAATTAAAAAAGAGATTCCTGGAGTCACGGGTCTCGGTAACACCGCTAAATCATCATAATTATGAACATTTCCTATCAAAAATGGTTTTCGATACAAATGCTCCATTCTTTCTTTACGAATGGATTGTGCCGTCATGTTGTGCTTCACCCTTTTGCTGAAACAGCCCAGGTAATGAAAAACCATCAATTATTACTTAAACGTGCAGAAGGGGTTTTCAGCATGTACGCCGGGTCTGAAAATGGAACGGAAGATCTATTTTCCAATTTGAATAGCCTAGAACCTCTCTACTTTCAATTACTCGTAGAAGATCCACACTTTTACAATTATACAGCACTACCACAAATTTCTGCTTCGGAAATGATACTCCTTACGAATACGTCTGACTGGAACTACCTTCACCAAAATGATGAAGTTTCGGCAGCAGATGTGGTAACAGTTAGACAAGAAGATCTCGTTTTAGAAACCCTTCAACAAAATGATGTATTAGAAATTACAGATGAAGCCAGTTCAGAAACCATTCAGAAAACAATATATGGCAATCCACAACCCGAAACAGAAAATGATGTCCCGCCTGTACATATTAGAAGTCTGCAGACGGGCCACTATCGGGCGTGGCATAATGATGCCGAAATTGGAGATTCTTTCTACCATTTCAATATAGAAATTGCCAACAACTGCGTAGGCATTTTAGCCATCGACCCTGCACTATTGCAACATCCAAATGACCAAGAAATTAAACTTTCGGCAGCATTTGAAGTTCGCAAAGTCTATAGGAAATATAAAATAATAGTTAGTCCCCAAAATGCAATAAAAATAACGATTGGCAACATTCATGAGGCCATCGCATCTGGACAGCCGGAAGGCACACAACCTGCTTCCTATACAAATTTGGGAGAGGAACAATTTATGGGCGACCAAAAAGCGACTGTTTTTATAGCCCCAAAACCAGAAGCGCTCGCTCAATATAATGACCGTCACCCTGTACTTACCTATTCGTATCCCGACCCTGTTTCGAATACCACAATTCGAACCGAAACGCTCAAATTACCGAACCCCGGCCCCGAAACTTTAGAAGAGTATATAACGCCAGCAGGTGAAAAAGCTTACAGCGTAACAATGATAATTTATGTTTAATTTAAATCAACTACTATGTCAAAACCAATGAAAACCCCTGGGGTCTACATCAAAGAATTAGATGCCTTTGGGAACTCTGTAGTACCGGTGCCCACGGCGGTCCCGGCCTTTATAGGGTACACAGAACAGACAAAATTTAATGGGACCGACCTATTAAATAAACCAATTAAGGTAGATTCATTAGCGAAGTTCAAGTCTATTTTTGAACCCGCCAATCCGGAACTTCGCCCGTCTATCTCTTTTAAGGTAGAAATGGAAAAACCTAGAAAACTGCCAGATGGTACCACAGAGTTTTACATCGGTACTTCAAAACCGGCATCTTATGTGGGAGAAACTGGTGATCGGTATTATGACATGACCAAAAATGTAATGTACGAGGCTAAAGTAGCGTATTCATGGACTAAGAATACTAATACTGCCTCTGGTGAAGGTGCCCCCGATGAAAATGCTGGTTCTGGAAAAACAAGTTACTTAGATCTCACTGATGGTACACTTTACGAACGTGCTGACGCAACTAAGAAATGGCCTAAAAAGGGAACCAACGTTGAGCTAAAAACATCAGATACAACGGGAGCTCCAGGTATCGAAATTGGCGATCCCGGAAGTTACTACTATGATGGAACAGACGTGTATGGTCCAAAAGAAGGAGGCTGGCCTACCACTACCAATGCCGTTGTTGTTGGCACACTTGCCTCTGGGGCCACTGTACCAGCTGACACAGACGGAGCAGAAGGTGATTTCTTTGTAGATGAGGATAATAACATGCTCTATGGCCCCAAGGGGAGTGCCGATTGGGGTACAACAGCTGGTGTGAGTCTCTCCGAAGAAACCCCTACCTTTTCAAACAATGGAGTAGATTATTATGTGAGTCCGACTTCAAAAATACACAGACTCCATAGTGCCATGAAATTCTTCTACGCCAATGGTGGTGGAGATTGCTATATCGTGAGCATTGGAGATTACGATTCGGAGTTTAAAGCAGATGACTTCACTGCGGCTATCACTAGTTTAAAAAAGGAAATGGAACCTACCATGTTGGTAATTCCAGATGCAGTAGAGCTTGCTGACGCTAACTCGACAGAGCCTTTAGCTGACAAATACGCACAAACTTACGCCTTACAAGCAGCGATGATTAACCACTGTGGGGATATGATGAACCGCGTGGCCATTCTCGATATTCCGGGCGGGTATGATGAACCTATCACAGAACCTACCGCAAGTGTAAAAGCCTTTCGTAACGCAGTGACTCCGCTAAATGCGAAGTTTAACAGTTATGCAGCTGCATACTATCCTTGGTTGCATACTTCGGTATACGGTCCTTCAGACATCACGTACAAAAACATCGATAGCGCCTCTTACAGTACTGTACATGACATTCTCAGTGCAGAATTTAGTGGAGTAGATACGTATACAAATGATGATGGCGACCTCATACCAGAGATTGTTCAGGTGCTTTCATTTTTTACAGAAACTCCAGACGGCGGCGCTACCAACATGACCATGGAAACGGCAGATTCAATCTTGAAGAATATAAGTGCTATGTACCCTTTTATTCTTGAAAAAATTGAGGAAAAACTAAACCTTATGCCGCCAAGTGCTGCGATGGCTGGAATTTATACCGCCACAGATAATTCTGACGGTGTTTGGAAAGCCCCAGCAAATGTGGGCGTGCAAAGTATGATTGCTCCCGCTGTAAAAATTGACCACGAGATGCAACAAGATCTGAATGTTCCGTTAAGTGGAAAATCTGTATGTGCCATCAGGGCCTTTACTGGTAGAGGAAATTTGGTTTGGGGTGCGAGAACCTTAGACGGAAACTCAAACGATTGGCGCTACATCAATGTGCGTAGAACCCTCATTTTTATCGAGCAATCTGTAAAAGATGCGGCCAAAGCCTACGTGTTTGCACCAAACGATGCAAGTACTTGGGTAAATGTGCAAAGTATGATCAGTAATTTCTTAACAGGGGTTTGGAACCAGGGCGGACTTGTTGGCCCGAAACCAGCAGATGCGTTTTCGGTAACGGTCGGACTGGGAAGTACCATGACCAACGATGACATCCAAAACGGAATTATGCGAGTAATGGTGAAAGTTGCCGTTTCGCACCCAGCTGAATTCATCGAAATCACCTTTCAGCAGCAAATGCAGAAAGCATAAATCAATTATTAATTCTAATTAAAAACAAAATATCATGGCAGGAGAAGCTCAAGATAATGTATGGCCCTTACCAAAGTTTTATTTTAAGGTAAGTCTAGGCTCACAGGATAATACGGTTGCATTCCAGGAAGTTTCTGGATTAGACACCGAAACACAGCCTATTGAATACAGGCATAGTGACAGCAAGCAATTTTCGACAATAAAAATGCCGGGAATCGTAAAGTCTGGCAACGTTACACTGAAAAAAGGAATTTTTGTAAACGATAATAATTTCTGGAAGTGGTACGACGCTATTAAAATGAACACTATTAAACGGGAAACCGTAGTTATTCAGTTATTGGACGAAAAAGGGAGTCCTACAATGACCTGGACCATCGCCAATGCATGGCCAACCAAAATCACTGGTACAGACATGAAGTCTGATGCCAATGAAGTGGCGGTAGAAACCCTAGAATTGGCACACGAAGGTCTCACTATTGCAAACGGCGGATAATGGCACATGAATATCCCCCAGTAGCCTTTTATTTCCAACTCAGCTTCAGCGGAATTTCTGGAACTGTAGATGCTTCTTTTAAGGAGGTGTCTGGTATTAGTATGGAAATGGGTATAGAGGAAATTACAGAAGGTGGGAACAACGCGTTTAAACATCGCGTTCCTACCTCTGTAAAATTCTCAAATCTTGTATTAAAACGCGGATTGGTACCCAAAGATTCTGAAGTGATCGCTTGGTGCAAAAGCACACTAGAAGGAGGCCTTGCAGAAGTAATTGAAACCAAAAACATCACAGTTCATTTACTGAATGAAAACGGAGACCCCTTAAACTCATGGAGTTTTATGAATGCTTGGCCCGTAAAATGGGCTGCAGCAGACTTACATTCGATGAATAACGAAGTAATGATTGAAACCCTTGAATTTGCCTACAGCAATTTCACCGAAATGACCAGTCCAGCAAGTACATCAGACGATGACGATGGCGACTTCGGTTTCGATCTTTTTAATTGATGAACCATGCCTATAGAAATTAGAGAACTACTTATAAAAGTGCGTATCGAAGAAGAAAAAGCGACGGTTTCAGAAAGCATCGATATAGCCGGTCTCAAGCAGACCCTACTCAAAGAATGTAAAAAAGAAATTGCAAAACAGTGCAACAACTTAAGACTCCGATAGTATGGCAACTGATAAAATGAGCATCGTAGCATACAAAACCAACAAGTATACTGGAAAAAGTATCGGGAAAGTGGGCGTAAAGATTAATCCTGCGTCCTACTCGCACAAACATCAAGTGAACTATTGTAGTACCATACCAACCGGGGCAGCCAATACACCGCTTAAGTTTTCGTCAATGCCGCCTGAAACTATCTCTTTCGACATTCATTTTGACGCAACAGGAGCAATCCCCAACAATACCGTTCTAGTTGAAACTCAACTCAAACAGTTTAAGAAAGTATGTTTCAACTTTAATGGCCAGATACATGAACCCAACTACTTGATAGTTTCTTGGGGCTCACTGGTTTTTAAATGCAAGCTGACTTCGCTGAGTGTGAATTACACTTTGTTTAAAAAAGATGGCACCCCATTAAGGGCCAAAGCATCTGTGTCATTTCAGGAAGCGATAGACGAGACGATGATCAATAAAATAGCAAACAAGCGCTCTCCAGACCTAACCCACTATGTTGTAGTAAAAGCAGGAGATACCCTACCGCTACTGTGCCATGAAATTTATGGCGACCAATTTTACTATATGGAAGTAGCCAAACACAACAACATCGCTAATTTCAGAAACCTAACCCCGGGCACTAAATTATATATGCCCCCTTTAAAATAATAATATGGCAAGTTCACCACTTATTGAAGAGTCTAATCTCCCTTCCTTTACCATTTTATCGAATGGGAAAGAAATTCCGGGCACCTACGAAGTGATAAGCATTAAAACCGTACAACAACTGAATAGAATTGCTGCGGCCGAAATCGTATTGCGAGACGGTAATGCACCCACCCAAAATTTTGATATTGCCGAATCTGAAACCTTCAAGCCCGGAAATGAGATAGAAATTAAACTAGGCTATCACAGTAAAGATGATAGCGTCTTTAAGGGTCTTGTCATAAAACAACACCTAAAGATCAGTCACGGGGATGGGTCACGATTGCATATTATTTGTAAAGATAAAGCGCTAAAAATGACGGTGGCTCGAAACAGCAACATCTACACAGAGACAACCGATAGTAGCATTCTGGAAACGCTCATTAGCAATGCTGGACTCAGTGCTTCGGTTACTTCAACCAGTGCGCAACATAAAGAAGTAGTGCAATACTACACCACCGACTGGGATTTTCTGGTAACCCGAGCCGAAATAAACGGTATGGTGGTACGTACCGATAGTGGAAAACTCATTGTGGCAAAACCAGAAATGTCTAGTGCTCCAGAACTCAAGGTAACTTTTGGACAGGATATTCTGGATTTTGATGGTGAACTCGATGCAACCTTTCAGTATAAAGATGCAAAAGGAAGCGCTTGGGACATGAGTACCCAGGCAATAATTGACGGTACCTCAAGCGAGCCTTCTGTGAACAAACAAGGCAATCTAACCGGTGCGACGCTTTCAGAAGTACTAGATGCAGGTACCCAACAATTACAAACCACTACAGGACTCACAAATGAAGACATGACCATGTGGGCTAATGCAACCGTTTTAAAATCAAGACTTTCACGATTTAAAGGAACGGTAACATTTCAAGGATCTGCCAAAGCTGAAGCTAACAGCCTCATCGAACTTGCGGGTTTAAGTGATCGGTTTAACGGAAACGCATTTATTTCTGGCGTTACCCATACGGTTGAAGAAGGCAATTGGCTCACAGAAGTGACCCTCGGTTTAGCCGCAGAATGGTTTGTAGAAACACACCCTGTGGCAGCTCCTATCGCTTCAGGTTTGATACCGGGAGTGCGCGGGTTGCAAACGGGCGTAGTTAAAAAAATGTATGAAGATCCTGATAACCAATTCAGAGTACAGGTTGAAATACCAATGCTGGGTGCAGAAAACGAAGCGGTTTGGGCACGACTGGCTACATTTTATGCCAGCAACTCATTCGGGGCCTATTTTATGCCAGAAGTTGGAGACGAAGTGGTGTTGGGATTCATGAATGAAGATCCGAGATTTCCTATTATTCTAGGAAGTGTGTATAGCAGTAAACTGGCATCACCAGAAACGCCCGACGAAAACAACACTATAAAAACCTTGGTGACCAAAAGCAAGCTTCAATTGAAATTTGATGAAGAGAAAAAGAGTATTACGGTGCTTACCCCCGGTGGAAATACCATGGTATTTAGCGACGAAGATGAAGCGATCACCATTACAGACCAAAACAACAATAAAATTGAAATGAACAGCAGCGGAATTTCTATGGAAAGTCCGTCGAGCATCAACATTAAAGCAACCGAAGAAGTGAGCATACAAGGCGCCACGATAAGCATTAATGGCGACCAATCTATAAGTGCTTCTGGTGGCACGGTCGATATTAGCGCAGACATGTCTGCAAGCTTGAAAGGTAGTGCAGAGTGCGCTATTTCAAGCGATGGAAATTTAACGGCCAAAGGCCTTATGGTAATGATTAACTAATGGAATACGAAGAATTAAAAAATCGTTCTTTTCTAGGGAGAGGTTGGGCATTCCCGCCCACCTTTTCAGATGCGCCCAATATAGGTGTTGAAATGGTCGAGAACGAAAAAGACATCAAAGAATCGCTAGAGATTCTCATGAATACCAATGTGGGTGAACGTGCCATGCTGCCCGAATATGGTTGCAAGGTGCTTCAGTTTTTGTTTGAAGCCATCTCGAATTCAAAAATGCATTTTTTGAAAGAACTCATCAGAACTGCAATCATTCAATATGAACCACGGGTTGAGCTAAATGATATTGCGATAGACCACTCAGATTACCAACAAGGAATTATTAGAGTGGGTATCGATTATTCGGTGATCACCACAAACACTCGGTTCAATCTCGTTTTTCCATATTATAAACTGGAAGGCACAGATCTTCCTAAGTTATATCACAAACAAATAAAACATACCCTGATAGCACCTTTATAATGAGCACTAAAAAGAACGGAACCATACGAACACAGCGCTTGCCCAAAGATCTTTTGGACAACCCCTTCCAGATAGACGCTCGGTCTTCTTGGGATTTGCTGGGTTATATGGTGGCGTATCTGGAAAAGCTGAATTACTACAACCTAGACAATAAAATAGACGGGAATTGGAAAAAATTGGTAGAGAACGATCCGGTTATTTATGCCGTAATCATAATAAATACCCCAACCACAGCCATCACAAAATTGCTTGACAAAAGCCGTACAAACAAAGATTTTATTTTCAATAAAGAGGAAGTGCTAACCCTGCTAACCGACTGGTACAAGCAAATTGTACGTTGGCAGTACGACCTACTTAACTGTGGCGAAAAACATTTAGGCGAAAAGCTAAAGAAATTAATTCGGGATGTATTAGAAGATGAAAAAAGCAAGGTTGAAAAAATATTGGGAAGTCCAGAAGAAGAAGAAAAAGAACTCTTGGATGCTGCAGATACCTTGTATAAAATCATTCTTCACATAAAAGATTTTACCAAGTCACATCTAACCGAAAGCATGTTTCGCAAGCATACACATTTGCCCCATAATGCCATGTACATTGCGTTTGTGCGCCTTTACAAAATAGTTCAGGACAAGCTAAATAGCATCTCGCGGCGCCATTTAGATTTCTATTATAAAGACATTCTTCAACAAAAACCTTTAGAAGGTAGAAATACCCGCGCCACCCTCGTGTTCGAGTTACTACCAACCGAGGCACAAACGTTGATAGACAAAGGCACACTGGTTTCTGCAGGAAAAATGTTCGGTTCGCGCAACGAGGTACACTTTAAAACAGACAAACCGCTTCGGGTTCATCAAATTGAAATTTCTGAAATGCAGACGTTGTTTTTTAATACGAATCCGTATTTGAACATTGGCACAGACCAGCCTGTAATTTCTTCAGTACAAAAAAGCGCACTGCTCAGCGACGGAAAAATGGTTGAAGACAAACACGATTGGTTTGTTTTTGGCGCCAATAAAGAGACCTTGCAAAACACAGTAATAGATCCCAAGAAATCGGCACAGCTCGGTTTTATCATTGGCTCGCCCGTGTTAGCATTAGAAGAAGGCAACCGAAGTATCTCGGTTCATTTAAACCTAACTGAGATGAGCGCGAAAGAAAGCTTGTTGAAATTGGTACAACAAATTCAGAAGAACAAAAAAATTACCTTAGAACATGCCTTCGCAGAGGTTTTTGACAATGCTTTCAACATCTTTTATACTACTGAAAAAGGATGGGTTCCGTTTTCAAATTATAGTGCAACCTTTGCTAATAACATTCTTTCCCTTCATTTTGAGCTCCAAAAAATAGACCCTGCTGTCACCTTGGCAAAAAACCTTTCGCCAACCTTACAATGGCCTTCTATAAAAATTGTACTGAATGAATATGCCCCTGTATTTGCATATCCGTTTTTGCAAAATATCGCATTGGAAACCATCCGTATTGATGTAAAAGTGAGAGACATGCGCAACTTGGCTTTATACAACAATGTGGGTAAAATGCCCTTAGGGAAATCGTTTGAAGTTTTTGGCCCAACTCCGTCCAAAGGAAATTTCTTGCTGATAGGAAAGAATGAACTTTTCAGAAAAAATGTAGAAACGGTAGCATTTAATTTGCACTGGGAGACCATACCTGAAACCTACGGCGGATTCACAACGTATTACGATGGCTACTCAAAAGAAGTCAATAATAAGTCGTTTATCGTGCAACTTCAGGCACTCAACAATAGTTATTGGGTCCCGTTAGAAGAAAAGGCCATTCCGACGGCCCATTTATTTTCTACGGAAAAATGTACTACTCCCGAAGGCTATGAAAGTGAAATTCTGTGCTCAACCACCACACTTTCCATTCCCAATTTTGAATCTTTTGATACGTCATTAGATTTTAACGGGAAAGAACCTCTTAAATACGAAGTGAATTCACAATCAGGATTCTTTAAAATAACATTGGCAGCGCCGTCCTTCGGCTTCGGAAGCGATATTTACCAACAAGAATTTACTGAAATTGCCACTTACAACGCAAAAAACAAACGACAGGTCCCTTTTCCGAACAAACCCTTTGTGCCAAAACTGAAAGGGGTGACTGTGAATTACTCGGCTTCAGACACGTTGTACTTCGATTCGAATCCGCCAGACGGAGTAAAATCTGAAAAAAACTTAGGTGAATTTATCCATATTCGACCTTTTGGTTACGACGTCGTTATAGCACAGCAAAAAGTAAAACAAAACCTTCTGTTGCCACGTTACGATGCGCAAGGATACTTTTTTATGGGTCTGAAAAAGGTAACCGGCCCAATGACCGTAACCTTATTCTTTCATTTTCTGCGCTCAGGCACCACCGTTAAAATAGAAAAGAACAGCTTGGTTTGGGAGTATTTTCATATAGATGGTTGGAAAACATTTACGCCAGAACAAATCATAAACGACGGTACGGGCGGATTAACTAAAACAGGGATTATAGAATTGGTGCTTCCAGCACCCGAACAAACTATAGAATCGGTTGACGATTCGTTATTCTGGATTCGAATTGCCACCAAAAAAGCTGGGCAACACTACCCTAAGATTAAGGGGGTATACCTTAACGCAGTACAAGCCCGTTGCATCAGCGAAGAAGTTCAGGTATTGGGGGCTACGTTACCTCCCAACAGCATCGATACCCTTGTTCAAAAAAATGCAGCCATAAAACGGGTGTTTCAGCCAGCCAACACCTATGCTGGGGCCATGGCCGAAAAGGAATCTACTTTTTATAGCCGTGTGAGTGAGCGCTTACGCCATAAATCGAGAGCCGTTGCTGCATGGGACTATGAGCGATTGATTTTAGAACATTTCGACATGGTGAAAGTAGTGAAATGCACCAATCTTGGTGCCAATTTTCACCCTGAACCAGGCAAGGTAAAGGTTGCGGTATTGAGTAAATTTTGGACCAATGATGAGCGGTATTATTTCAAAAAGGGAAGCTTAGAAGCCATGCAAAATTTCTTGCAACAACGGTCGAATCCTTTTACATCGATACAGGTAATCAACCCAACAGCAGAATATCTGTTGGTAAATATTGTTGTGGTTTTTAAGGCAGAAGACAGAGGTGGCTTTTACATAGACGAACTAAACGACGCCATTACTGAATATCTTTCACCCATAAAAAACATAGAACATGGCATGGGCGGTATTGGTGGTAGTGTGGTCCCAAATATGGTATTAAGTTATGTAGAAACATTGCCCTATGTAAAGTTTGTACGTATGCTATCTATAGAGCACATTGTGGGGAAAACGAACCGAACGTATACCTATGATGACTATGCTGGGGGTGCGGCCATTAACGCTACTATGCCTTGGTCTATCCTTTCTCCAGTTAAATGTCATCATATTATTGCTGCGGAAGAAACAACCCCTATCGCTACAAATACCCTTCAGGTTGGAATCAGGAATATGGAGATTGGTCTCGATTTTATTTTAAAAGACGATCCCGTTGTGTTTCCATCAATGATGATGCAAGCACCTAAAAAGAAAGCAAAAGATGCCATTTTTTCCCTAAAGCCTAAAAAAGAAAAGAAATGAGCAATAAACCATACGATAGAACCAGTTTAAAAAGCCTCTTTGCAGATGGCAACAGACCAAATGCACAAAACTTCGGAAGCCTTATCGACTCTATGGTAAACAAAGTTGATGATGGCATCTCGAAAACCATGAAAGACGGACTCATACTTGCGCCAGAAGGCACCGAATCTGATCGGGTATTGTGTTTTAAAGAAAAAATTCAAGACGATCTCCCAAAATGGAGTTTTGAGCTTAAACAAGAAGCAAACCAAGGATTGGCCCTTGTGCAACCCATTTCTTCTAACGTTTCAGAAACACGGCTATTTTTTACCAAAAAAGGAGCTATTGGTGTAGGTACAGAAACCCCAAAAACAAATTTTGAGGTACAAGGTGTCTCTGGGTTTGAAAGCAGAATGGGCACTTACCAAATGGGAAGTATCCCTGCAGATCGCCAATGGCACGACATTACACCAGAGTTGAACGGCTGCAAGGCTTTTGAAATCATTGCCCAAGTAGGGAAACAAGGCCAAGGGCGATACGCGTTATTGCATGCGCATGCGCTGAGTACATTTGGCAAATCTTGGCCAAAAATTAGAAAGACACAAGCACGCTACGACTGGCGATGGTGGAACAGAATTTCGTTACGGTTTGCCGGCAGCACCTACAAATACCGATTGCAAATGCGAACCCGATCAAATTTTGGCGATGGGGTGAATGTAAAATACCACATTTCAAAACTTTGGGATGACGATATCATGAACACGATTTCAGCACAAGAATAACCATGGAACCCGTTTTACCGAAAGGACATATCGACAAAAGAACAGAAGGCGCTAGCGATTATGAGCGTATCTACAGAGAAGGCATAGATATACTTCAAATTCTTTCTGGTGCTAATTGGACCGACTATAATGAGCATGATCCCGGGGTGACGGTCCTTGAGAATATTTCGTACGCGCTAACCAATCTTTCGTACAAGGCAGACCTTCCTATGAAGGACATTTTGAGAAGTGCTAAGGGCGATACCATTTCTTCGGGTGACAACGCTTTTTTTGTGCCTTCGGAAATTCTCACCACAGCACCCATTACGACCATTGACTACCGCAAACTTTTTATAGACAATATTCGGAATTTTAAAAATGCCTTTATTAAAGTAAGGCGGGAGAACAGCTTGTTGGGGCTGTACGACATTTATGTTGAAATGTACCGTTATTCTGAAGACGCCCAAGAGCTTCAACAAGAAAAAGAACGGGTGCAAAAGGAGGTCGCACAGCTTTTTCATGCACACCGTAACTTATGCGAAGATTTGTACCGCGTGACCATTTTAGAGCCGTATCACTTGGCGCTTACCTTAAAGGTGACCTTAGCTGAAAACGCAAATGGAGAAGAAACCTTCGCTAAAATCTATTTTGCCATTAACGATCATCTCACCCACGAAGTTCGGTTTGCCTCGCTCGCAGACCTTCAGCAACAGCAAGTTTCTATAAACTCGATTTTTGAAGGCCCTATGCTCGAAAACGGATTTATTCAGGATGCTGAGTTACAATCGAAGAAAAAGGCCGTATACCCAGATGAACTTATGAAACTTGCGAGCAAGATAGAAGGTGTTATTAGCATCGATTATTTCAGGTTGGACCATGTTTCCAGCAGTGGTGAAACTATACGATTGATGCAACCTACTGTACACTTGCTTCCCCATCAGTTTCCGATTTTAAAAAACCCAGATGAAGAAACCATACTTCAGTTTAAGCAAGAAGACGTTCGGTTTACCGCTTCCAACACCATTATCAATAAGCAGCTATCGTATATGGATATGCTTTATTACGGCGAGTTTAAGTCGGTTTCGAAAGCAGTGAACAATGTTGAGATACCAAAAGGAACGGCTCTTGAAATCGATTCGTATTTCCCTATTCGGGAGCAATTTCCGCTGGTGTATGGAATTGGAGAACACGGCTTGGAAAAACGGCTGTCTAAAAAACGGTATGCCCAAGCCAACCAGTTAAAGGCATTTTTACTGCCATTCGATCAGCTCATGGTTAATTTTTTGGCGCAATTAAACAATGTTTACTATTTGTATAATACCGATGAAAATATAGAACGGACCTATTTTACGGGTACGATAGAAGACATGCACCGTTTAATTCCGCTAATAAAAAAGGAAAAAGAGAAGCTTTCACCAAAAATACTAGAACGATGGTCTGAAGAAATGACGGCACTAGGAGATTCTTTCGATACCAATTCGCTGAAACGTATGCACCAGATTGCCGATATGTTGTTGGCTCGATTCAGCGAAACGTATCCTACCAATGCCTTAGAAAAAATTAATGAAATCACTTTTGGTGCTTATTCAGACCACCATGCATTCGACAAAAAAATATTACAGTGGAAACGCGAACTGTTGAAAAACTACCAAACGATTTCTTACAACCGAAGCAAAGGAGTTGACTACACCAAAATAGCCGAAACAGTCCAAAAGCCTACTTCTGAAACGTTTTTACATAGTTCAGTTCCTGGGCTGGTACAAAAGGTGTCGCTATTGCTTGGTATTGAAAATTACAAAACAAGGCCGCTTAGTGATGTTGTTGAACAATCGGGCATTAAGATGTACTTGCAAAAAGATGGAGTAGATTTCCTATCGGAAATAGTAGAAGTGGTGAATACCGAAGATGAAACCAACATTATTGAAGTAGACGAGGCCATCATCATCAACGATTTGGAAGAAGACCTTAAAAATGCGTTTTACTTTTTAGGGAGTTCAGATGGTTTGTTTGAAGAAATTCTTCGCGAAGGAATTAAAAAAGAACACTACCGTTATAAAACCAACGGGGCTTCAGAAAAAAGCACACAACATGTATTTTACAAAACCAAAAGGGCAGCACCCCAACTAATCCACACAGCAACATCAGCCCATGAAGCACGCACTGCAATAGATAGAATGATTGCGGCATTGAAGCAAATAAACCGTAAAAGTGAAGGTTTCCATCTTATCGAACACCTGTTATTGGTGCCAGATTTTACCAAAGAGCATTTTAGTTGTTCGTTTATCATGCAAGTAGACGATTGTACGGCTATCAAATTTTCACAACAGCAGCCTATGCCCTTAGAAAAACGCCAAAAATTTCTGGCTACCTTGCAAGATCAAAACAGTTCTAAAGAGTCGATGGTCTTTTGCATAGAACCTTCGGTGCAAGAGCACACAATATGCATACAACAAGATGGTGAAACGCTAGCCACTTCTGAAACGTTCGCTGCCGAAACTGACGCACAGCAAGCATTAGACGCAATTCTCTGTACGTTCGAGGAAGGTGGAATACCCTATAGTATACATAGTATTGAAAATGTTGTGCACTTCGGAAATAACCAAGTAGAAGAATCTTTTTTCTCCTTACAAATGAGCCTAATTCTACCTTCATGGCCGGCTCGTTTCCAAAATGAAAATTTCAGAACAAAGTTTAACCATACCATGGCTGAAAATGCCCCAGCACATATCGGATTCCATACTTTTTATCCGCCCTACAACGACATGGTGCAATTTGAAGAGGTATATTTTAAATGGCTGGAATTACTTCCGAACAAACACAATGAAAGCAGTTATGCAGACACTTCTTTCGAGCTCATCACGCTACTGAAACACTATCACGAAACCTATTGTCACGATTGAGTAATCCAGCACCACATATCATCAAGGCACAAGAATTTCAGGTAGTACTAGACAACCAAGAAAATGCATACAACATACAATCGGGTATCAGCGCTTTACAAAACGAACGCCTGCAGCACCTTATCAATTCTATTTTAGACAGCTACGCGACAGAAGACAGTGTGTATCAATTTGAAACTATCACATTAGAGCTGGGCAGCATTCCGTTAATAAATTACGAACAGGAACTCACACATAGAATTGAAACACAACTCCACGCCTTCTTTTCACATCATATTTCAAAAAATGGAATCTTACGAACGGGAAAAAAACGAACACTGGCCCCATTTAAATTAGAGCAGTTAGGACACTATTTATCGCATGGCTACACCCAATGGAATTCATTCTCGTCTTATGCCCCCATGCAATTAATCACCGAGTTGTTAGCAGATCAAAAAGATGGCTTACGGAAATTACTACGGGAACTCGGACAAAAAGAAATGGTGCGAAAACGATTGGTGTTTCAATTTTCAGACACTATTCTAGCGCAAATCACCGAATTGGTGGTTCCTGAAGAAAGTGCTTATATCATTTCCTATAAAACTGAAATGACCAAAAAGCAGCAAGAACAGCCCATGGTTAAATTGGCATCCACAGAATTTAGAAATGCTATTTGGGAAGTATTGCTTGCTTATATTTTTGTAGACTCGGCAGGATATTTCAACAAAAAGGCATTTTTAGCCTACGCCATCAAAAAAACAGCTTTAAAATTTAACCAAACCTATGCTTCACTGTTACAATTGCTAACTGCAAACGTTTCCGTTTTACAACAACAGCAGGTAAGAATGACCGAATTCCAAAAGATTTTAGTCGATTTAGAGCTGGAGTCGCGACATACTTCGCACGAAGAACTTGAGATGCCGCAGCAAGGTGACGACATAGCTGAAATGCTACAAACCCTCGACCAATTTCTAAAACAAGGAGCAATTCCATTTCATAAAACTGGGTGGTCTAAACGTGCTGTTAAGTTAAAGATTGAATCCCTCATCCGTTCAAAAGACCCTACGGCAACAGCAAAAATTGGCGAATGGCTATTCGATTTTGGCGCTAAAAAAAGGATATTGGAAGTCGCAGACCATTCGCTGTTGCGGTCTTTACTCCCTTTTTGCCCTCAAAACTACCAAGAGCTTCTATTTACATTTTTTTCCGAATTAAATAAATTGGCCCCGTCACTATCAACAGCCGAACGCAAGCTATTGTTGGTATTGAGTAAAAACGAAGTGTCAATACTTTTAGCAAGTGTAGAAGGCAAGAATCTTTCAGAAGCAAAGATACTGGAGAAGATTTTTCAAAAAATCCTTCAGGTGCCAGGTGTTAACGGGAGGTTGTTTAGTAAGATTTTGACTTCAGCAAAAGACAAATTACCGGCGCGATTTCACAAGCCAGTACAACAATTTTTAGCGAGCTCCCACCAAAAAAATACTACAGCAATGGTGGCAAATTATCTGGAAGAAATGCTCGCTTTTGTTACTAAAGAACCGGCGTTTATTTGGAAATATTGGTTTAATAAAAAATTAATTGGATGGTCACAGAAAACAGGATTGTCGGCATCACAACTGCGGAAACTTTTGTTGAAACAAACCACTTCCCTACCTAAAAACCCTAGTATTCAATTAATAAAACAAGTCCTTGCTGAAGAAAAAGTACAAGAGTCCTTCGCAATTCAAAGCAAACTCAATGCGGCGCAACAAAAGGCAATACTAAAATATGTGATCTCAAACGGATTGTTACCATGGTGGATGCCAGATTATACCATTTTGCGTTTTCACAAAGACTTAAAAGAAATGTGGCGCCAAACAGCAAGTAGGGCCGAACTAAAAATTCTGTTTGAAACTGAGAGAATCCACCCTTATTTTATTCGTCTTTGCAGCGTTGAAGGAAGTTCGATGGTGTGGGAGTTGTTAGACCCTTCTTCTACTTTAAAATACGCTAAATTTATTACCGTTTTAGAGGTGGTGGCCCACAGCACATTTTTTCCTGCGGGTAGTTTTAAGCGTGTACAATTTAATGTGTTGAGAAGTAATTTGGTGCAATTACTTCAGAAAAAAACAGTCTCCGAGAAGGCGTTTTTTAGCGTACTTACAACTTGGTTATCCCAGCAACGGTTAGTAAAAAACAAAGCGTTTTTAACACATTTGGCACATGAAATGCAAGCAGTAGTAGGTGCGAAATTTTCAACTACATTTCAGCAAACCATGGCAAAACAATGGACCAAAGGCGCCATCGGTTTAGATAAAAAATCGATACTTGAAGAAACAAATGCACTTACCGAGTCTTTCCCGCTTTTTAATGCTAAAACTACAGCTAGCGTTGCAACGGGTAACCTTCAGGTCTTAAAGCGAGAATTAGAGGTGTTTTTACAAAACAAACCTGAAAAAATAAAACTGTGGTTAGGCCAACCAGAAACCAGAATTCGGTTGTTAGAAATATTAGATCATGATTTATTGGATGTATTTGTAGAAACGAAGCTAACCGAAAAGCAATCAAACCATTATAAAAATATAAAGCTCTTTTTTGCAGCATACCAATCGGTGTTGTCTGTTCAAGAATATACTACCCTCCAAAATCATTTTTACCATTTGATTTTGATAACTTGGAGCTTGAATGGTTTCAGCACTTGGAACAACAAACAGTGGGTGCAGTTGGCACTTCGATGTTTTGTGGAAGTTTTGGGGCATAAAAAAAGTGGAAGGGTTTTATGGAATGAAGGCGCAGCACGTATGGAAGCACCAAAAAATGTACAAAAAACACTGGCAGTACTTTTTCAAATTTTACAAGAAAAGAGTGAAAGAACACTACAAATCGAAACGCAACAAGAAGATCTTCGTGCTAAAAATGCCACACCAAGTGAAGATAAACCCTATAAAAAACTAGGAGAAAAAATGGAAAGACAGTTTTTAGATCCGTTATTCATCAAAAATGCTGGCCTCATACTTACAGCTCCCTATTTGGGAATGCTTTTTTCTAGGCTTGAGTTAATGCAACACCATGTATTTGTAAATGGAGAAGCGCAAGAACGAGCAGTGCATTTATTAGGTTATGTAGCTACTGGCGCCGAAGATTTACCCGAATATGACTTAGTGCTTCAGAAAATTTTATGTGGCATGCTTGTTTCTGAACCCTTAAAGACCCATACACCACTAACTAACACTGAAAAGGAAATGGCAGATGAAATGTTAGAGGCCATCAAACAACATTGGAAGCCGTTAAATAATACATCGATAGAAGCGTTTCGAGAATCGTTTCTAATTCGCGAGGGCAAGTTAGAAGATGACGAAACGGCTTTTTATTTATTGGTGGAGCAGAACACGATAGATATTTTATTAGATCAAATTCCGTGGAACATCAGCAAAATCAAATTAAGTTGGATGCAAAAAATACTTGAAGTACAATGGAGGTAATCACAGCACTTGCAAAAACCCTAGATAAGGAACTCAGGTGGTTTCAAACCATCGTAAATGCGCGTATGAAGACCTATTTTGAAAATCCTGATGCCAAGCAGGACACTGTAGACGCCGCTCCAGACCTTTCAAAAGACACTTCAGAATATGCGGTTTCCATTAAAAAGCACGCGTTGGGCAACGAAGAACGATTGGCACTCATATTAGCACTCGCTCCTTCATTACAACCAAGTGTATTGGACGTATTTCTAATAAGAAACCAGAGTCTCAACACAGAATTTTCAGAATTTGGAGGTATTAAAAATGCTACGAAACATGGTTTTGTACCTACGCTAGAAACAGCCCTTTTTATCTTGGGAGGAACGAAATTGGAGGTGCGATTGCAATTATTGGATTTGTTCTCGACCAGCAATCCGCTTTTCCGAAGTGGTATTCTGAAACTACCGAACGACCAAGACAACTTGCTTCAGTCTCCGCTGCAACCCACACATGAATACCTTAGTTTGTTTACCACAGGCAAAAAAGCCCTGCCCGAATACAGCACCTCGTTCCCAGCCAAGAGAATTTCGACACCCCTAGATGAAAAGGCACTTATTGTACAACCACAAGTACGTAACTCACTAGATGAAATTGAACAATGGATGTTTCATGCTGACAAGATTTTGAATGAATGGGATCTTGAAAAAAACCTAAAACCAGGGTATCGCGCCTTGTTTTATGGTCCGCCAGGCACGGGAAAAACATTAGCGGCCACACTATTGGGGAAAGCGACCAAACAGCCGGTATTTCGAATTGATCTCTCTATGGTCGTTTCAAAATACATTGGGGAGACTGAAAAAAACTTGGGGAAGCTTTTTGATGAAGCAGAAAATAAAAAATGGATTTTATTTTTTGATGAAGCAGATGCCCTCTTCGGAAAGCGCACACAAACCAAGGGAGCTAATGACAGGTACGCCAATCAGGAAGTTGCTTATTTGTTGCAACGTATTGAAGATTTTTCAGGATTGGTAATTCTCGCTACCAACATACAGAGCAATATAGATGATGCTTTTTCAAGACGGTTTCAGGCCATGATTCATTTTGCAAAACCAACAGTAGCAGAGCGAATACTACTTTGGAAACAGCTATTTGGGGAATCTTTTAAACTTTCAGAAGAAATTGATCTTGATGCGCTTGCCAGCAATTACGAACTAACGGGGGGTGAAATGATAAATGTGTTGCGATACTGTGCGCTAGAGGCTGCCAAACGGAATGAAAAAAAGATTGTTCTTACAGATATTATTACAGGAATACGTAGAGAATACAGCAAACAAAATAAAACGTTATAACTATGCCACAGCAAGTATGTATGGGAGCAATGATGACTTGTTCTTTCGGGGTAGCGCCTTCGTCATTAATGGTATTGCCACAAAATAGGGTGCTTACCAGTAATATGCCAGCAGCCAATATTATGGACAATAAACCCATGGTGAATATTCTGCCCTTTGGAATGTGTTCGTCTTTGGCCAACCCTACTGTAGCGGCTGCTACCACAGCAGCATTGGGAGTATTAACGCCGATGCCATGTATTCCTGCAACTGTTGCCCCATGGGCACCTGGTAGCCCCACAGTTTTGATTGCAAATATGCCTGCGCTCAATAATACCTGTATGCTAAATTGTATGTGGGGTGGGGTGATTACAATCAGTCAGGCCGGCCAAGTAACCCACGATGTGGCTTGATGAGGTATGTACAGAAAAAAGGCCACCATATGGCAGCCTTTTTATTTTTAATCTGAGTCGTGATTATTTCGACAACATGAGCAATTCGTTACACAGTACTTCTGTGATATAGTGCTTGCCTCCGTCTTTATCTTCCCAAGAGCGGTTGGTAAGTTTTCCTTCTACGGCGATTTCTTGCCCTTTGGTTACATAATTTTCAACCACTTTTACGAGGCCACCCTTTACTACTACATTGTGCCAGTAAGCTCGTTCTACCTTGTTCCCGTCTGAGTCTTTGTAGCTGTCGTCTGTGGCCATCGAGAATTTGGCCATTTTGTTCCCATCTTTAAAGGTTACAATTTCTGGGTCTTGCCCCAATCTTCCAATCAACTGTACTTTGTTTCTAAGTGCGTTCATAATATTAAATTTTAATAGTTAAACAGTTAAGTCATTTTCCAGAGTCGGTCTGGTAGCCGTTGTTGATTTCGTTCAACAGTGCAAATATGGGATGGCTTCCAAAAACGATTCGGCTGGTACGCACTTACTTTCGTTTGTAAATGTTTGTAAACGTTTGTTTCGCCTTACAACGGCTACAACAATACATTTATTCAGAAATAGTTTTTAAGCAAAAGATGTATTATTCTTTCTCTATCTTTGAAAGGAAATTTAATTTTTCAAAAAAGAGCAACATGCAATTAATAAAATTGAAACCCAGAAATACGAATTCGGCCGACAAAAAGTTGAACGAGCGTTATGAAAAGTTGCAATCATTACTTGAAGAAATACACAAACGGGAACTTCCGCAGAAAGTCACTACTGAAATTAATACAGAAATTGAAAAGGTGAATACCATCCAAGATTCCGCCTATAAAAAACAACTCCTAAAGTCAAGAACCAAAATATTGCGAATTCTTGAAAAAGAACTGAAGTTGGTTCCTAAAAACTACTATAGAAATTTATGGCTGGCATTGGGCATGTCGGTATTCGGAATCCCAATGGGCGCTGCGTTCGGGGTAGCGCTTGATAATATGGGGCTGTTGGGTATAGGGCTTCCTATTGGAATGGTCATCGGAATGGCCATAGGATCTGAAATGGATAAAAAAGCAGCGAAGGAAAACAGACAATTAAACCTCGATTCATAGCGAACTAACATTCCACATTTTTTGAGAGTATTGTAGCCACATAAAAATGTCCTTTTAATTAAATTCAACCCGCTACTTTTCCAAAATCACTATCTTCACAAGGTCAATCTCATACTAACATGACCAAAAAAACCTCTCAACCCTATATCTTAGGTACTGATGCCCAAGAATTACACAGATTGGGTATACAACATCAGATCTGGGCCACTGAAGCTCAAAAAGGCTGGAAATTGGCAGATTTTTCTGCCGGACAAACCCTCTTAGACCTGGGGTGCGGACCTGGATTTTGCAGTAAGGAACTTGCCTATATTGTAGGCAATAGCGGCAAGGTGATTGGTGTCGATCTAGATGAAGGGTACATCCAACACCTCACACAAGTAGCAGATTTATACCACTTAAATATTGACGGAATTTGTTCAGATTTTAATAATTTAAAGCTGCCCGCTAATTCTATAGACGGAATGTACTGCCGTTGGGCAATGGCATGGATTCCAAACCCTGAAGAAATTCTTAAAAAAACCTATGACGCGCTAAAACCCGGTGGGAAAATGGTGTTGCATGAATACTACGATTGGAGCACCCACCAAACCGAACCACAGCTACCCGGCCTAAATAAAGCCATTGCTGCCTGCCTTAAAAGCTTTAAAGAACAAAAAGGTGAAATTGATATCGGCAGAAAACTTCCCGAAATCTTAACCGAGCTGGGCATGACCATAACCCATCTTAGGTTAATGCCAAAATTAGCCACTCCCGAAAATTTAATTTGGCAATGGCCCAAAACCTTTTACCATAGTTACTTTCCGAGGTTAGTTTCGATGGGTTACTTAACAGAAGCCGAAGCAAAACAGGCTTTTGCAGACCACACCCAACTAGAACAATCTACCAATGCAACGCTGTTCTGCCCCATGATGATAGAAGTGATTGCCGAAAAATAATAGTTGTACCACTACTCAAACAGCCAGCGATAGATATCGTTCCCGTTTGCGAAGAGCACCAAACCAATCAACAAGAAGAAACCTACCATTTGGGCATATTCCATAAACTTATCGTTAGGCTTACGTCCCGATACCATTTCGTACAATAAAAACATCACGTGTCCCCCATCTAATGCTGGTATGGGTAGAATGTTCATAAACGCTAGAATTATTGAAATCAGGGCCGTGGTGTGCCAAAAACTACTCCAGTCCCACGTATCAGGAAACAACCCGCCTATGGCTCCAAATCCGCCAATCTGGGTGGCTCCTTCCGCAGTAAAAACATACTTAAATTGGTACACGTAGTCTTTCAAGACATTATATCCATATTCAATTCCGCCACCAATACTTTCTCCAAAACTGTAGTTTACTTGCTCAAAACTATTGTCGTATTCCCTTGCCAGATTATTAATTCCTAACTGACCTTTATCGTTGGGTGTCACAGTAAACTCAAGCGTTTCTCCGTTTCTCAAAACGGTAAGAGCTACTGGTTTCTCAGGATTCGCTCTTACTAGTTCACTCATGTTTCTGAAAGTCGTTACTTCGGTTCCGTTTATCTGTAATACACGATCCCCAACTCTTAAATCAGATGGTCCGGCAGGCAAGTCTGGGTATATGGTATCGATTATTGTAGTACGCATTGGTGTGAAAGGTTCACGTACGCCAGCTTTAAACATCGTCATACCAATATCTTCTGGCAACTCGATTGTTTCTTGGTTGCCATCGGGATGGAGTACGGTGAGCGTTTCTACATCTCTCAACATTAAATAACGGTTCAGGTTATTCAGGTTTTCAAAGTCTTTACCGTTTAATTGCAGCACACGATCCCCGTCTTCAAAACCAAGCGCCTTAAATTCTTGGGCTACCGAAAAACCATTCGGTAAATTTTCATTGGTCACAATGCGTTGGCCGTTGTTGTAGAATAGGAAAATATAGATAACCATACCCACAATAACATTTACTGTTACCCCACCTAGCATGATGATAAGACGCTGCCAAGCCGGCTTACTCCTAAACTCCCATGGTTGGGCTGGTTGTGCCATTTGTTCTTTATCCATACTCTCATCGATCATCCCCGAAATCTTCACATAACCGCCCAAAGGAAGCCAACCAATTCCGTAGGTAGTTTCTCCAATCTTCTTTTTAAGCAGAGCAAATTTCACGTCAAAAAAGAGAAAGAACTTTTCAACCCTGGTTTTAAAGAGTTTGGCCGGAATAAAATGACCTAGTTCATGGAGAATAATCAATATAGATAAGCTAAGTAGTAGCTGGATTGCTTTAACGGCAAATGGACTCATAATCGTTCGTCTTGTTTTACAGCCTTTGCTGCAATTTTGAAGCCACAAAAGTAACCTTTTGCCGCTTCATTTAAAAATAAATAAATACTGCTCGATCAGACGCTAAAAACTATTGCTAGTTACACTTTTAGATGTAAGCTTTGGGTTGTAATTTTGCTGAAAATTTAGTGGATACGTATGCTTCAGTTTTTTTCAAAGTACAAATTCTTTTTAGTGGTATTGGCAGTTCTCTCTGTAATCATTATTTCTGCAATCTATTCGGTGCTGAAACCGAAAGAGATATTACCCGTTTATCAACCTTCCGAAGTAAACGCAGAGCTGGTAGACAGTACATTGCATTACAAGAAAAAATACCACACCATAGCCGATTTCAGTTTAAAAAATCAAAATGGCGAAACTATTACACAGGCAGATTACAATGATAAAATCTATGTAGCCGACTTCTTTTTTACAACCTGCCAGACAATTTGCCCCGTTATGACAGGGCATATGGTTGAAATTCAAGAGGCATTAAAAAACGATAGCGACGTTTTATTGCTTTCACATACCGTGCAACCTGAAGTGGACACCGTTGCCCAACTAAAAAAATATGCGCTCGAAAAAGGCGTAGACGACCGCAAATGGAACTTGGTTACTGGCGATAAAAAACAAATCTACGACCTTGCCAGAAAAAGCTATCTGGCGGCAAAAGATGCTCCGTACAGCCCCTACGAACTGATACATACCGAAAATTTTGTGCTGGTAGATACAGAAAAGCGTATTCGTGGATTTTATGACGGTACGCTTCCTGAAGATATCGAACGATTATTACACGATATTGCCGTGCTAAAAAAGGAAACTCCCAACTAACAATCGCTCTTTTTTAACGATCCCAGAACTATTGCTTAACTCTCTTGCTAGACATTGGTAAAACCCTTACTTTTGCCTTGTTTAAAATCAATCTAAATAAACTTTATGCCCACCATTGCAGATCTCAAACGCGGAGAACGCGCCATCATCAAGTCTTTTGAGGTCGAAAGTGTGCCGTTAAAGCTCCTAGAAATGGGTTGTTTGCCGGGTAATGAAGTAATGATTGTACAACAAGCCCCTTTTCGAGACCCTTTGTACCTCAACATAAACGGAAGTCATTTGGCTATCAGAAAAGAAACCGCGGCTCTTATAGAAATTGAACGCATATAACCTATGGCCCGACAGATTAACGTAGCTCTTATTGGTAACCCGAATACAGGAAAGACTTCTGTGTTCAACAAACTTACGGGGCTAAATCAAAAAGTAGGGAACTATCCAGGAATCACCGTCGAAAAAAAACAGGGTATCTGCAAGTTAGACCGCGGGGTAAAAGCACATATCATTGACCTTCCGGGCACCTATAGTCTCAATGCTTCTTCGCTAGATGAGAACGTAGTTATCGAGTTGCTGCTGAACAAAAATGATAAAGACTTTCCTGATGTAGCCGTTGTGGTGGCAGACGTAGAAAATCTAAAGCGGAACCTGCTGCTCTTTACACAGATTAAAGACCTTGGCATCCCAACCATTCTGGCCATCAATATGGCAGACCGAATGAAGCGCAAAGCAATTTCAATAGATATTGAGGCGCTTGAAGAACAGCTAGAGACCAAAATTGCACTCATCAGTTCTAGAAAAAACGAAGGCTTTGAAACCTTAAAAGAATACATTACCAATCATGCAACACTCTCTACCAAACCTTGCGTAAATGCCTCGGTTATCGCACCAGAATACTTCGAGCGGTTGCGGAAAGCATTCCCGAAACAGGATCTGTACAAACTATGGTTGGTAATTACACAAGACGTAAACTTCGGAAAGCTGGAACGTGGCGAACTAAATACCATTGCCACCTTCCAAACGGAGAGTAAAAGCAACCTAAAACGTCTTCAGCAAAAAGAAACCATTGCCCGTTACCAATTTATAAACGGGGTGCTAAAAGAAACATTGACCATAGACACAGCCAACGCTAAAGATTTCCGCAGTAGGTTAGACCGTATCCTCACACACAAGGTTTGGGGCTACCTTATTTTCTTCGGAATTTTACTGTTGATTTTCCAAGCTATTTTCGATTGGAGTAGTTACCCGATGGACTTCATAGACGCTTCGTTTGCACAACTCAGTGAATGGACCAAGAATACATTGCCCGCGGGCGATTTCACCAACCTGCTGGCCGAAGGTATCATTTCAGGGCTTGGCGGTATCATTATTTTTATACCACAGATTGCCTTTCTGTTTTTGTTTATTGCCATACTCGAAGAAACAGGTTATATGAGTCGCGTGGTTTTTTTAATGGACCGTATCATGCGTCGATTTGGCCTAAGCGGAAAAAGTGTCGTCCCACTGGTTTCCGGTACCGCATGTGCCATTCCTGCAATTATGGCCACCCGAAATATTGAAAGTTGGAAAGAACGGCTCATAACCATTTTAGTAACTCCGTTTACCACCTGTTCGGCTCGGTTACCTGTGTACTTAATCATTATTGCACTCGTCATTCCAGAACAGCGTGTATTGGGCATATTCAGCCTACAAGGGCTTACCTTAATGTTCTTGTATCTACTAGGGTTTGGCGCTGCCATCTTTTCGGCTTGGTTGCTCAACAAAGTACTCAAAATACGCAGCAAGACCTTTTTTGTGGTTGAAATGCCCAACTATAAAGTGCCACTCTTTAAAAATGTAGCTATTACCGTCATCGAAAAAACAAAGTCATTTGTGTTGGGTGCTGGTAAAATCATTTTGGCCATTTCTATCATTCTTTGGGTATTGGCAAGTTATGGGCCGGGCGATTTCAATAATGCTTCGGAAATCGTCACACAACAGACACAAGGAACAACTATTTCCGAAGAAGAAATGGAGACCAAGATTGCATCGTTTAAATTAGAACATAGCTACATCGGAATCCTCGGAAAAGGAATAGAGCCCGCCGTACAGCCATTGGGCTACGATTGGAAAATTGGGATTGCCATCGTGAGTTCGTTTGCAGCCCGCGAGGTATTTGTTGGGACGCTCGCCACCATTTACAGCGTGGGTAGCGAAGAAGAAGAAACCATCAAAAACCGTATGGCAGCCGAAGTAAACCCAGTTTTGGGCACACCGCGATTTAATTTTGCCAGTGGAATTTCGTTGTTGCTTTTCTATGCTTTTGCCATGCAATGCATGAGTACTCTGGCCGTTGTTAGAAGAGAAACCAATAGCTGGAAATGGCCCATGTGGCAATTGTTTGCGATGAGTGCCATCGCTTATGTAGTCGCCCTAGGTGCGTATCAGTTTTTAAAATAATCTGTCATTCCGACGGAACGCAATGCGTGACGAGGAATCTTACCCGTTTGTAGATTCTTCATTTCACTTCGTTTCATTTCTGAATGACAAAAAAATTGTAACTTTAGTCTATGCAGACCGTTTTAGTACTTATCACATTTACCATTGCCTTGGGGTATATCCTCAAGAAATTTATTTGGACTCCAGTATTTGAGAGCCGCAACCAAAATTTAGGCACACTAGACGGAAATAAAACCAAATGTGGCAACAAAGATTGTGGTTGCGGATAAATTGCCCACAATATTTACTTCTCTGGATAGAGTATTTTGTCTATCCTCGCAATAGCATCTTCGTAATGATATTTTGTAACCGTATTGATGTTTCGGTTCTTAGCCGATTTCAAGCTGCGCTGCAACGCTACTAATTCGCCTCGCACCAACGGCTGAACATCACTTGTGTTTACATCAAAAACAAGGGTTCCTTCAAAACCGTTTCTCGAACTGCGTCGGGTAGGCCCCTTATCGGTCATTAAGTACTCCATTCTATCCAAATACGAACGTTGTAAATTTCTTCTATAAATATCAACATTGCCTCCACTACGTGCCTCACTCCAAATTCCTTCGCGTAAGTCTTGAAACATTTCCAAAGCCGAATAATATTCAGCTTGGGTCGTTTCAGCATCTATTAAACGTCCAATCCTGTCAAAACGCAACAAATTATTTAAGTGGCGCGATTGTAATCTTCGCATACGCTCAAAATACCCGGCATGTTCTATATTCTGTAATATGGAAGGGTCTAACAACCAAGTGGGAGTTTCAAAAGCATTGTCGTGCAACCATTGCATCGATTGTCGTTGTTCCTCTTCACCCAAATGGGTATAGATAGTTCCTCCTTGTTTGGGGGTTTTGATGTTTTCGTACACCCCGCCCACATTGGTTACCACGTGGCCCACGTAGCGGCTCCACACACCTAACAACTCTCCATAGAGTTCTTCAAGGTCGTTATAATCGTTCGTGCGGTCGCTGGTCCATTTTGGAAGGTTTGCCGCAACATATTTTAGGTTTTTAATTCCATAATCGCTTGCTTCCATAGGGTTGTCTCCAATACCTTCGGTTTGTGACTGCGGATCGAATCTGCTGGACTGGCGTCCAAATCGATAGACGGGGTCGTCTCCCTTAGCTTCAATCCAACGGTTCAATGTTGTCTTCTCAGCTTCAGCAGAATTTGCGCCTGGAATGACACGGTATCCCCAATTGGTGGCATAATGGTCATACGGCCCCATTTGGCGAATAAATCGGATGTTTTCATCTCCCGGTTGGGCGATATAGTTATAACGCGCATAGTCCATTAAGCTGGCTGCAATGCCATTTTTCTGGGTAAAATCTCCGTCTCTATACTTTTCAACATCATAGGCATAACTGGCTGCCATATTGTGCGGAAATCCGAGCGCATGACCTACTTCGTGTGCAATTACCATACGCATCATCTCCCCTATTTCTTCATCTGGGGTATCTAGTGTTCTCGCCGATGGATTAGCCGCTCCTGTTTCTAACAAATATCTGTTACGATAGCTACGCAAATGATTGTGATACCAAATAATATCACTTTCAATAATTTCGCCACTTCGCGGATCGGAAACACTGGGTCCTACCGCATTTCGGGTGGTGCTGGCCACATAGCGAACCACCGAATACCGAATGTCTTCCGGACTAAATTCTGGATCTTCTTCCGGGGTTGGGGCATCTTTTGCAATGATCGCATTTTTAAAACCTGCCGTTTCAAAAGGCTTTTGCCAATCTTCAATACCTTGTTTGATATATTTCTGAAGGTTTTCTGGAGTTCCAGGGTCTAGGTAGTACACAATTGGTTTTACCGGCTCAACCAATTCGCCCCGTGCGTAGGCAGCGGGATCTTTAGGTTCTAAACGCCAGCGACGGATGTATGTTTTTTGATCTGCTTTGAGGGCATCGCTTCCAAAGTCGTATTGGCTTACCGTAAAAAAGCCTACTCGTGGATCGAACAATCTAGGCTGCATCGGCTCTTCTGGCAGTAAAATCATCGATTGGTTCATCTGTAAACTGATACTCTCTGTGGCCGAATTTGAAGGAGGCTCAGAAGCATCATACGTCATGTCTTGTTTTACCTCAATATTCAGTGGGAAGCTTTTTACGCTATTGATAAAAGTGCGTGAACCGTCCAATTTTTTCACCTTATACTGTTTCCGAAGGCGCGCACCCAAACCGCTAATAGCCTTTACATCGCTGGTAAAAAATTTGGTCACGTCTATCACCACAGCACTGCTGTCTTTGCTAATTGCTTTTATATCGAACGCATGCAAGGTGGGTTCATAATTGTTTACAGAAACCGATTTGCTGATTGCCTTGGTGCTGTCTGCAATGTTGGTATAGCTTTTCACTTTCAACAGTAATTTATCCTGAAAGCGCTCCCAATGTACCACTTGCTCGTTGGTCTTAGAGCCTGCATTTACGTAACCGCCGCCCAAACCTGCAGGGATTTGCGCAATTCGGCTCACCCAAAGCATGTCCTTTTTATAAAGATCTTTAGGAATCTCATAAAAATACTTGTCTTTTACCTTATGCACCTTAAAGAGTCCCTCATCGCTCACCGCCTCTTTGGTGATCACTTTATCGTAGGATTGTATACCGTTTTTATCGGTTTTCTTTTTGGCCGCAGCCGTCGATTTTTCGGGTGTTTCTTTCTTTTTTGAAAAAGTCCCGCATGAAAGGGTTAGTATAGAAATTAATAGGAGGGTCAGTAATTTTTTCATTGCAACAAGTTTTGCTGAACAAATTACGCATAACCCTTCAAAATACCAACGGGAGCATCTAATTCTGAAACTCGCTTATTCGGTAGCTACCATAATAACCAATTTGTACGCCAAGCCCGTGGTGCCAGTTTCGGCAGTAGGATACGGATTGATAGCTTTAGCCGTGATGGTTGTAGTACCGTCTTTATAAAATGTATGGTTGTGGCTTTCACCAGGTTTTAACTTTCCGAAAATAATTTCCTGCTGTTCAACGGTCATCCCATCGCCACTCATTTCAACCAACAAACGTGCCCGACCTTCCCAAAAACACTGGGTGCCAGTAGGGCAACGGGAATCTTCTAACACTTCAGAAAATGCTATCACCATACCCCCCAAATTGGTTTCTTCTCCCAAGGCGAGTGTACGTTCTCCATTCGTAATCGGTGTAGAAGTTTCCGAAGTGCCTGTAGTGGTGGTAGAAACATTATTTTGGGTTCCGCACGATGCAGATACCAGAAAGATTAATAAAACAAATTTGTACATACCATGTATTTTGTTATCCGTAAAGATAAAAGATTAGCACGCCAAAAGTGTTATAGTTTCTTTAAATCGATGCGTTGCCTAGTACAACCATCGTAACTTTAAACCATAGACGTGTTACTATGAAACTTTTATTCATCTCTTTAGCGATTTTTATGATGCCTGCCAATACCATTTTATTCAACTTTACGAAAGATGTCAACCTCAACAATTGGCGGGTCGTGAATGATGGGGTGATGGGCGGACTCTCACAAGGCTTTGTTGAATTGAATGAGCAAGGGTATGGTGTTTTCTACGGAAATGTTAGATTGGAAAACAACGGCGGATTTTCATCGGTGCGCTATGGTTTTGAGGCTACCGACGTGCGGAAATACTCGAAAGTTTGCATTAGATTGAAGGGCGACGGAAAACCATATCAGTTTCGGATAAAAGATCGGAGCGACCGATACTTTTCGTATATCTACCCATTTGAAACTTCAGGTGATTGGGAAATGGTGGAAATTAAGCTTAGCGATATGTATCCTTCGTTTCGCGGACGAAAACTCGACTTGCCTAATTTTTCCGAAGCACAGATTGAAGAAATTGTGTTCCTGATCGGAAACAAGAAAAAAGAAAATTTTAAGCTCTTAATAGACCGTATTGAATTGAAGTGATCCTGCGTGAGGGATAGCCGCGCAAAGCCCGCAGCGAACCTTTCGCGAGGACTTGAAGCAAATAGCCCGACCGTTTGCATTGCCAAAGGCAGCTGCAAAGGGTCACGCCCAAAAACTACCCTCGAAACAGAAAGAAATCGTCTTTCATGGGTTCAATCTTTTCATCTTTATTGGTGATAATATATTCGATGGCCAGATCGGTAAACTCCTTGCCTTTGTCTGTTAGCGACACCAAATCGTCCTGAATTTCGATCATGTTGTTTTTAAGTGCCAGATTTAGCACCGTTCGCGAACGTACCCGTTGCCAATTTATGTGCTCCTGCAAATGATTGATATGGCGTTCTTCTGCTTCAGAATGGTTGTTAAGATGTAATAAAAAGGTTAGTAGTGATACTTCGGTCCGTTGTTGTTTTTGACGATACAATACCGCAATTAATCCCTTCCGCGGAGCGAAAAGATACACTCCTAAAAACACAATGCCGAGCATGGTCGTCATGCTCCCAGAAATAGAAGCATCTAATAAATTGGCCATCCAATATCCCGCTATGGCTGAAAATACCCCGATAAATACCGACAGTAATAACATCTTTTTTAAGTCTGAAGTCAGCAAATATGCCGTGGCCGCAGGGGCAATCATCAACGCTACCACCAAAATAGCACCAACGGCATCAAACGCTCCCACGATGGTCACCGAACTCACAGACATTAAACCGTAGTGCATGATTACGGGCGAAATTCCCAAGGCCGATGACAGGCCAATATCGAAGGTGCTCACTTTTAGTTCTTTGTAAAAAAGCAATAAAAGTGCGATGATAGCCACTAAAATAATGCCCATAATCCAAAGTGATTTGGGACCCATATCGATCCCTCCCAACAACAACCGATCGAAGGGTGCAAAAGCCAATTCTCCCAACAACACTGCATCTACATCTAAATGCACATCGTTGGCGTTTTTTGCAATAAGAATCACCCCAATACTAAATAACGCCGGAAACACCAAGCCAATGGCGGTGTCTTCTTTTACCAACCCGGTTTTTTGGATGGCTTCCACTAAAATAACTGTGATGACGCCAGATAGGGCAGCCAACAAGATGAGCAATGGTGAGTTTAGATCGTGGGTGATAAAAAAGCCCAACACAATTCCTGGTAAAATAGAATGGCTTATCGCATCGCTAATGAGAGCCATTTTCCGAAGCACTAAAAACACGCCCGGAATCGCACATGCGATGGCTACAATGGCAGCGATGAGTTGTATTTCGATTTGCGGACTAGTCATTGGATGACGATTGGTTATACAAATTTTTTGCTTTCTGAAAGCCTTCTTCGGTCAAGGACCATTGGGAACCTGAAAGGATAATCCATTGTTTTTCTTCCAGTTTTTGAAGGGTTTTTTTGGTAAACCCATGAAAATTATTCAAAATACGAATGGCGTGCGGGTGTGAAATGTCTTCGTGGGTTTTGGCAATCCCGTACATGAATTGTAAGGTTTTTTGCAACTCTAGATCTCTTCGGTTTTGCTGGAATCGAATCTGTCGGAAAAGGAGTCCGCGCCCAGGCGAAAACACAAACGAAACCGCTACAAAAACAGCGGCTACGAGCACAATCACCGGGCCCGTAGAAAGGTTGTTTTGTGATGCGCTAATGGCCGTTCCGAACACGCCTGAAAACGCGCCAAAAATAGCGGCTAGAAAAATCATTGTGCTCAACTTGTTGGTCCATTGTCGTGCCGCAGCAGCTGGCGCCAAAAGCATCGCGCTCATGAGCACCACACCAACGGTTTGCAAGCCCAAAACAATGGCTAACACAATAAAGAAAGTAATGAGCACATCTATAAACTTGGTGTTAAATCCAAGTGTTTTGGTATAGTCTGCATCGAACAGGAGTATTTTAAATTCTTTCCAAAAGAGCAGGAGCACAAAAAGGGCAATTCCCGTAACGATCACCATAAGTCTTACATCACTTTCAACTAAGGTCGCGGCTTGCCCGAACAAATATTTATCGAGTCCCGCTTGATTGGCGTTGGGTTGTTTTTGAATGAATGTAAGCAATAGCATTCCGAAGCCAAAAAACAACGAAAGTATGAGTCCGAGTGCCGTATCGGTCTTAAGGTGGGTTTTATTGATAATTCCCCGAATCCAAAAAGTACCTAGGAGTCCGCTAACCAAAGCTCCCAACAATAGTGTATTTGTGTCTTTAGCACCTGTAATTAAGAATGCAATGGCAATTCCGGGAAGTGCCGCATGACTAATAGCATCTCCCAACAAACTTTGTTTTCGCAAGACTGCAAAGCTTCCCAACATTCCGCAGATAGCCCCCAGAACGGCTGTGCCCAACGTAATGGTACGGAGGGTGTAGTCGGTCCAGATTAGGTTGAAATATTCGGTAATAGTCATAGTTTGAGGTGGTAGCTGGTAGCGAAATTATTTTTTTAGTCTCCTTTTGAGTCCGCTAATCATTTTTGCAAGTTCTTCTAGTTTAGTTCGAGTTTCTATGTTCGTTTCTTCGGAAATAAAATTTCTCCTTGTTGCTATAGTTGAACACGTTACACATTCTTTAATCGAATCCCAAGCGATACTCAAATACCTATTGAATTGCGGATTTGTGTCTCCATGACCTTCACTTATATTTAGAGCTATAGAAATCGCTGCTCTTCTATACTGTGAAGTCAATCCGTAGCGTTCGTCATTAGGAAAAGTCTTAGTTGTGTTATATACAAAATCAATAAAATCTAAGGATTTTTGATACACCTTCAACTTTTCAAAATTAAATATCACTTCTTTCATTCCCTTCTAATTCAAATTCAACGTGTGAACTACCAGCGAAGCGTCCTACCCACTAATGTGAGCACAGCGAACGCTCCACCAACTAAAGACTACTTATTCACCGCCACCTTATAATTAATGCCATAGGTTTTTGTTAGGTTGTCGTCATTGAATATTTCTTTTACAGGACCCGTTGCAATTTTCTTAACGTTCAGGAATGTTACCCAGTCGAAATATTCTGGCACTGTCTGAAGGTCGTGATGCACCACCACCACTGTTTTTCCTGCTTTTCTGAGTTCTTTTAGGATATTGATGATTGCAATCTCTGTGGTAGCGTCTACGCCTTGAAAAGGTTCGTCCATAAAATAAATGGCTGCGTTCTGCACAAGGGCCCGGGCCAAAAACACCCGCTGTTGTTGCCCACCACTCAGCTGACTGATTTGTCTATTTTTAAAAGCCAACATCCCTACCTTTTCTAATGCTTCTAATGACGCTTTCTTCTCCTTCCCACCGGGGCGTTTAATCCAACCTAATTGCCCATACGTACCCATCATCACCACATCGAGCGCCGTCGTGGGGAAATCCCAGTCTACGCTTCCTTTTTGGGGAACATAAGCTACTTTTTTACGTTGCTTTTCGTAGGGTTCTCCGTAAATAGTGACACTTCCTGCAATGGGTTTTAAAATTCCGAGAATGGCTTTGATCAAGGTAGATTTACCAGCACCATTAGGTCCTACAATCGCCATGAGTACACCTTCGGGAACATGCAGATCGATATCCCACAAAACAGGCTTGTAGTTGTATGCTACTGTGAGGTCGTCTACTTGTATGGCGTATTTTGTATCCATTTTATTTTCGTTAAAAGGCGAGGTTATTAGTTTTGTCCCTTATTTTAATGAATTTACGATGGTTTCTACATTATAGGAAAACATCCCAATATAGGTGCCTTCATCAGTATTCGGACTGCCCAAGGCATCGCTGTAAAGCGAACCTCCGATAGTTACTTCCTGTCCTTTCGACAAGACAGATTGTTGCAAGGCTTCTATGGTGCGTCGTGGCACAGAGCTTTCCACAAAAATTGCCTTTACGTTGTTGTCTATAATGAATTGCGACAAGCGCTGTACATCCTGAACGCCTGCTTCGGTAGCCGTAGATAGCCCCTGAAGCCCAACAACTTTAAAATCGTAGGCTTTTCCGAAGTAATTAAACGCATCATGTGCCGTGACTAAAATTCTTTTTTCCTTCGGAAGCGTTGCAATCGTTTCTTTTACCAATACCTCTAATGCATCTAATTGCTGAAGGTATTGCTGTTCATTTTCGGCATACGCACTGGCATTTTCAGGATCATTTTCAGCTAGCGTTTTTGCTACCTGCTTTGTAAACTGTTTGAAATAGGAAATATCGAACCACACATGGGGATCATAATTAGAGGCAAAATAATCGGAACCTATCAACCCTTTTTTATCTAAACTTTCGGCTAAAGCAATTTGTTTTTTTCCCCGGCCTTCCATCTTTTCGAACACCTCCACCAATTTTCCTTCGAGATGCAAGCCATTATAAATTACGATGTCTGCATTGTAGAGTTTATTTACGTCACCTTCGCTAGCTTTGTAGAGGTGCGGATCTACCCCTGCGCCCATCAAGCCGTTCACTTCTACCAAATCGCCGCCAATATTTTTCACGAGGTCGGTAATCATGGTAGTGGTGGTTACAACATTCAACTTGCCAGAAGCTTCTTTTTCGTTTTTACATGCAACCAGCAATAGGGTTACAAAGAGTAAAATGATTGTTTTTTTCATGGTGTTTTTAATTTGGAAATCTAAAGCTCGCGCCCGCACTCAATAAAATGTTTGACCTTCGGTAATACTGCTGCCTACCGTAGCATCTAACTGAAGGTTGGGTTTTAACAAATAGGTAAGTCCTGCATCCCACAAATGGTTAGCGCGGCTGTCTTCTGGGAAGTCGCCGTATAGTTCGGCGTATATTCCGAACTGGTCCGTAATTGCAAATCCGTACGCCAAGGTGTACACATAGGCGATTTCTGGCGAATCATTGCCCCATTGGGCCCCAAGGTTATACGATAGGCTGGAGCGATTACTTAATGTGTTGGCAAACGAAAAACGAAAGTCGGCTCCCGTGGTTTCAGGTCTGTAATCGCTTCCCGCGGTAAACGGAAGATATAAATGGCCCAACAATCCTATTTGGGGTTTCCAACCAGATTCGTCTGCAATTTGCACTTTCATTCCGGCCAGTAATGGTGAAAACCCACTCAAAACATTCGTTGCTTCCATGCCGTTTGTACTAAAGCGGGTCTCTTCAAAATTCCAACCCAACCGAAATTCAAAGTTATTTAAGAAGCCGTACCGTATCAGGGTTGTATTATAGGCATAGGTTTCGGTTTTAAATGCATTTTCTTCAAAAGAGGTGTAGAATCCGCCAGCTTCAATTTGCACATATCCTTTGGGAACTGTGAGTGGTGATTCTGTTGCATCGGGTCTGTCGGTTACCATGTCAGGAACCGCATTATCTTCTTGTGCTACGGCTATTCCGAAGCAAAATAGGGTTATTATATACAGTCTTTTTTTCATATTCTCAATTGGTTTGTATGTATAAATTTTCAGCAATCTTTTTTGAAATAAAGAATTGGTCCCTGCCCACTTGAATCACCATAGAGCCATCAAAAAACTCTTTTCCCAGCACACTTATTTTGGTGCCGATGGTGATGTTTTTCTTATCTAAATACTGCAGGAAATCGCTGTTACTTTCTTTAACTCCAACACAGACACCGTGTTGCTTTTTGTTCAATTCTGAAAGTAATTTTTTCTCGGTTGGTTTTACGTTTCCATTCTTATCAGGAATTGGGTCTCCGTGGGGATCGAAATCGGGAAATCCTAAAAATTTATCGAGCCTTGCTATCAGTTCTTCACTGTGCACATGTTCTAACTGTTCTGCGATATCGTGAACTTCGTCCCAGTGAAATTTCAGTTTATCTACCAAAAAAACTTCCCACAAACGATGCTTCCGAATTACATTGGCAGCTGTTTTTCGGCCCTCATCTGTTAACGAAGTGCCTTTGTACTTCACATAAGATAACACCCTTTTATCTGCCAATTTCTGTACCATATCGGTTACCGAAGACGGCTTGGTATCCATTACTTCAGCAATGGCATTAGTGCTTACCGCACCTTTGTGTTTGCTCTCTAAATGATAGATCGCTTTTAAATAATTCTCTTCTGCTAATGAAAACATACGGCAAAGGTAATTTATTTTTTGGACTTATATAGTTTTTATTTTTAGCCTTGTCTAAAATTAAGATTCTTTCTGTCATCTCGAACGCAGTGAGAGATCTCACAATGATAACTGCCTGTAGCAACTTTTTAGTTTAAATGCTCCTATAAGCAACCCGAAGCCTTTGGTCGCTTGCTAGAAGTTGTTAGATAGTGTAAAAAATCGTGTGGCAAACTTAGAAGAATTTGAAAATCTGTCGGCTCTTTTTTTACATAGTTATAAGATTTCTCGCCTTGCTCGAAATGACAAAATATTGTACAAAAACGCTATCGCAACGGAAATCCTTTGGCGGCCCACCAAGGATGCATTTCTATCACCAAACGTCCCGCTTGTACCATAGGGTCCATATTCGCGAGGCTATCGGCTATTTTTAAGGTAGGAACATTGTAAATAGTAACGCCGCGAATCTCACCGTCGTCCCCAAACGGCCCAGAAATATCTGCAAATCCGTTGGCATACATATTTCCTAAGTGCTCTAAGTGAAGTTTTTGCAAACTATCTGCTTCTTCTAGGCTCTGGCTGCGGTTGGGGCCCGCCTTTAGAAAAGCCATATAATACTGTTGCATCACCACGGTGTCACCAGAATCTGGGTCAACATAATCGAAAATTTGGTATCCGTCTTTGGTAAGTTGCGCTTTTAATGCAGCAATAGATGGTTTTTCATCCTCTGGACAAGGCTCCATGATGTATTCACGATGGACTTCAGGTTTGCAGTTGGCAAGTAGCACCACTGCCAACAGCATAAATACTATTCTTTTAACTTCCATGATATAAATGGTTTTTTACTCAAGTTCGAATTATAATAACGCACATCACCCGTCACTTCTGCTCCCAACCACATGGGTTTTTCAAATGCTTCGTCTTCTTTAGACAGTTCTATTTCAGCAACAACCAATCCTTTGTTCTTTCCATAAAATTGGTCTATCTCAAAAATATGGTTTCCAACCTGTACCTCAAAACGCGTTTTTGAAATTTCCCCGGGTTCGCAAAGCTGTAACAATGCCTCAGCCTCATGGACTTCAATCTCACGCTCCCATTCAAACCTCGTGGTGCCTTCGGCATTCGATTTTCCTTTAACAGTTAAAAAAGCTCGGTCTCCATGAATTCGAACGCGTACCGTACGCTCTGGATCGGTATTTAAAAATGCTTGCACAATGCGTGTTTCTGAAATTGCTTCTGCCATAAACGCATCTGAGGTAACTAAATATTTTCGTTCTATTTCAAGCGCCATGGCGGATTTTTTCGATGGGTTCCTGCGTGATATATGATAATGGTATTTCCGTCAGGGTCTTTCAACCTTGCTTCGGTCCAGCCCCAAGTTTGTTGGGTTGGCTCTGTTTCAAAGTCAATCCCGATTTCTTTTAATTCTGAAACTTTCTGGGTAACATCAGCTACTTCAAAATAAACAATCGTTCCGGAGCCTTTTGGCAATGTTTCTACTTGGTGTATTGAAAAGGTTGCATCCCCTTCAGGACATTCAAATCGGGCATACGCATCATGGGTGTGGACGATGAGTTGCAATCCTATTTTTTGATAAAAGAGAATGGCTTTTGGAACATTCAACGAAGGTACAGTGACTTGGTTTAAGTTCATGAAGCAGCTATTTCTTTGATTTCGTCTGAAGGAATTCGTTGGGTGCGATATCCGTTTTCCGCAGTGATACACATTGCCGAAGCAATGGTTTCTGGTTCAATGATTTTATATTTCTTTGGAATCAAGAAGGCGAACAACCCCATAAAAAATTGAGCCATACGTTCCCCAAACCGCTTTTCATCACGGTCTCCTCCTATTAATGACGGCTGAAAGATATAGGTGTTTTTAATGCCGACGTTTAGCACATCTTGCTCCATTTCGCCTTTCACCCTATTGTAAAAAGTGGAACTTTTCCGGTCTGCCCCCATGGCAGAAATCACCTGAAACATCGGGATTTCGTTTTTCTTGGCAAGTTTGGCAGCGTCTACAGGAATTCCGTAATCAATTTTTTTATAGGTTTCTTTATCTGGAGTTTTCGCTTTGGTAGTTCCGACACAGCAAAAAACAACGTCTGCCGTAAATTTTTCTTCAAATTCTTCTATGTTGAATAAATCGCCTAAATGTTCTTCAATCTTAGGGTGGTTCTTACCACAGGAACTTCTACTGAATAATTTTACAGTTTGATACGAATCATCTTCCAGTAGTTGCTGAAGTAATTTTCCTCCTACCAACCCTGTTGCGCCTAAAATTATCGCTGTTTTTGACATACTATGAATTAAAGTCCTTTGCAAGTTTAAGAATCCGTTGCGTTCCGTATACGTTAAAGGTATTAAATTTACTTCATGGACACTGTGCTTCCCATCCGAAAAATAATTCATGTAGACATGGATGCGTTCTATGCGTCGGTAGCGCAGTTAGACGACCCTTCACTACGTGGAAAACCAATTGCCGTAGGCGGGGGTGGCACTCGAGGTGTTGTGAGTGCCGCAAGTTATGAAGCCCGCAAATTCGGTGTACGGTCTGCGATGAGCGGGGTCTTGGCCAAAAAATTATGTCCCGAACTTATTTTTGTGCGCACTAATTTTGAGCGGTACAAAGAAATTTCAGAGCGGGTAAGAGCTGTTTTTTTTGAATATACCGACCTGGTAGAGCCACTTTCGTTAGATGAAGCCTATTTGGATGTCACCGAAAACAAAAAGGGAAATCCCAGTGCATCTCTTATAGCAGAAGAAATAAGGCAGAAGATAAAAGAGAAAACAGGCCTGAATGCTTCGGCAGGCATTAGTATCAATAAATTTATTGCCAAAGTGGCAAGTGATATTAACAAGCCTAACGGGCAAAAAACCGTCCCACCTGAAGAAGTGTTGAATTTCTTGGAGCAATTAGATATCAAAAAATTCTATGGGGTTGGAAAGGTCATGAAAGAGAAAATGTACCGCCATGGCATTTACACGGGTGCCGACCTAAAAACAAAATCGATTGAATACCTACAAGAACACTTCGGAAAAAGCGGCAGCTACTATTTCAATATTGTTCGGGGCATCCACACCAGCAAAGTAAAACCAGAACGAACGCGCAAATCGCTTGCCGCCGAACGCACCTTCAGCAAGAATATTTCCTCAGAAATTTTTATGCTCGAACGCCTCGAAGACATTGCTGCTGAAGTAGCCCGAAGGCTCGAAAAAAGTAACGTGGCGGGGAGAACCATCACCCTAAAAATTAAGTATCGCGATTTTACACTTCAAACACGTAGCAAGACCTTGCCGCTCTACATCGCTTCTAAAGAATTGATTATGGAGAACGTTAAAGATTTGTTATACCAAGACGAAATGAGGGACTCGGTACGTTTATTGGGTATAAGCATGTCGAACCTGAACAACGAAAGCGCTAAGAAAAAGGAGGATATTTCAGCAAAAACAATCGACGTGCAACTAAAACTTGACTTTTAACCCCCTACTCCTAAAAGAAGGAGGAACATAAAAACAAATAATATGTGAAGAAACTACTTTTTTGAATCTAAATAGTAATCTAAAACCCTACCATTATGAAAAAAGTAGCTTTCACCCTAATCGCACTAAGTATTGCAACCGTTTTTACAGCTTGTAAAAATGAAAGTAGCGAACCCGACACACTGCCAGAAACCAAAGATTTGGCCGTAGCAGACACCACTCCCACTACCGAAACTGATTTTCTGTACGTTACAGCTCCTAGCGGACTCACCCTTCGTGAATTCAATAATTTGAATAGCGAAAAATTAGCCGTAATGCCCTACGGAACAAAATTGAAAATTTTAAAAAATGAGCAGAACGCTACCATGACCGTGGGCGGAATTGTTGGCGGCATGAATGAAGTTGAGTACAACAACAAAACGGGCTATGCCTTTAACGGCTTTCTCTCGAAGTTTTTCCCTCCTGAAAAAGACACCAATGCCAAAGCATACATAGCAGATCTTAAAAACACCTTCCCCAAGGCATCTTTTACTGAATCAGTTGGTGGCACGGCAAGCAAGCCAACCAATACTGAAACCGTTTTATTACCCACAAGCCAATGGCACGAAGCCTTTTATATTGCCCAAAAATTGTACGATGTGCCCATGGCGTTTAATTTTCCAAATCCTAAAGGAAAAAATGCTGAAACGATAAAAAACAGCAAAAAACCTGAGCAGCTATTGGTTAGTGAACTCGCTATAGAACGAGAAGAAAATCAATTACAGAAAATTACCTTTAGCCAAGCTGCCGAAGGTTTTGGTAGCAGTGTTACCATAACCAAGAATGGCGATTTTATGAAGATTGCGTATACCGCGGTGGTTGATTAATGCTTCTTGCAGAGAAAATTCCAAACCTTTGGGGTCTTAATGTCCTCAAAGGTTTTTTTATTTTACATGGCTCACTCTGAGCGTATTTACCATTCCTTTATCTGCAATGGGCATGGCGGCAAGATTAATCAAGTAATCTCCTTTTTCAACAAAACCACGCTCGTGCGCGATACGGTTTACGTCGTCTACGGTTTCGTCTGTACTCACAAACTTGTCATAGTAAAACGACTTTACACCCCAGAGTAGGTTTAGGCGTGATAAAATTCTTCGGTTGCTGGTGTACACCAAAATGTGTGCATCGGGTCTCCATGCTGAAATTTGAAATGCCGTATAGCCACTATTGGTGAGTGTACAGATTGCTTTTGCTGAAATTTCATTCGCCATAATGGCGGCGTGGTAACACACCGATTTCGTAATGTACCTATTGGTTCTAATGTGTGGAGGCTCATGCGGAACATTAATAAGACTAGAATTCTCGACACTTTTACAGATATTTGCCATGGTCCTAATCACTTCTACCGGATACTTCCCAACTGAAGTTTCTCCCGAAAGCATCACCGCATCGGCACCATCCATCACACTGTTGGCCACGTCGTTTACTTCTGCACGGGTGGGCGTTAAAGATGTAATCATGGTCTCCATCATTTGGGTGGCAATAATCACCGGAATCCTAGCTCGTTTTGCGGTTAACACCAATTCTTTCTGAATGAGTGGTACTTCTTGGGCGGGAACCTCAACCCCTAGGTCGCCCCTTGCTACCATGAGTCCATCGCAATAGGCAACGATCTTATCAATATTTTGAACCGCTTCGGGCTTTTCAATCTTTGCGATTATCGGAATCTTATATTCGCTATGCGCCTCAATAAGTGCTTGCAGTTCTTTAAGGTCATCAGCATGTCTTACAAACGAAAGTGCAATCCAATCTACTTGTTGCGAAATAGCAAAAATGGCATCTTCTTTGTCTTTTGTAGTCAGCGCTGGCAGGGAAATGTTTGTGTTTGGTAAGTTCACTCCTTTTCTGGAACGAAGCGGCCCTCCTTGTATCACTTTAGCTTTAACCGTATCTTTTTTGTTCGTTTCTAATACTTCAAACATTAACTTTCCGTCGTCTAATAAAATACGTTCTCCCGGGTTTACATCTTTCGGAAAATTATCATAGTTCATATATACCTTTTTGGCGGTGCCTTCAAATTCGTCACCTGTACAAAAGCTAATTTTATCTCCTGGCTGAACGATTACCTCTTCTTTCATAATGCCCACCCGCAATTTCGGACCTTGAAGATCGCCAAGAATTGCCGTGGTGGTGTTCATTTCCTTCCCCAAGGCACGAATCATTTTAATTCGGGCTTTTACATCGTCATAATTGGCGTGCGAAAAATTGATTCGAAACACATCTACCCCTTCATTAATCATTGCGCGAAGCGTTTTTTTGTCTGAAGTTGCAGGGCCGAGGGTTGCTACTATTTTAGTTCTTTTTTGGTTTGGCATTAGTCAAAAATTAAATTGTCTTTCGATTTTATTTGCTGCTGTTCTAGCGTATATGCTGAAATTACTTGGTCAATTTCATTGAGTTGCATCAGTAATTTTCGGATGGGGGGCGTTTCGTATTCCGAAGCAATTTTCAGAAAAAAGTCAACTTTCTTGAATTCTGGTATCAGAAATTTTGTGATTACTTCCTTAGAAGCTTCATCATCAAACAATCCGCCACTCGCTATGGTATTCGTATTAGAGGTTTTACACTTATTTGCCACCAGATAGTAGGTGGTGTACTGATCTTGGTCTTCAAAATCGAAGAGCGCAAAGTTTACGTCCAGTCCTTCTTTCACGAATTCTAGATCTGTTCTCCTACGATGTAATCGCAAGCCTATTTTCTGGTTCAATAGGAACGCCATTTTATAATCTTCTTCACTACAATGAATGGCTACAAGCGAAAAATCGTCTTTTACATCATCTTCCAAAACCAATTTATAGTGCGCCATACCCTAGAAATACTCTATGTAAAAATCCTTTTCATGCACTGCTATTTAGTGCTGAAAGGTATTGTTTAAAAATACGAACCTTTTGTAAAAGAGTGTAAAGATTAGTTTAAATCTTTCTCTATGGCAGACTGGAGTTTGTAATAAGCTCGTTTTGAAGCTCTTTCTTCTGCCTTTTTTTTGGAAGTAGCACGCGCTTTGGCAACGGTATTATTATCTAATTGTAACCGAACGGCAAAGTGTTTGAGTTCGTCATTTCCAGTGTCGTCGTAGACTACATATTTAAATGACTTTTTATGTTTTTGGCACCATTCAATAAACAGACTTTTATAACTGATTACCTTTCCTTCAAGTCGCTCTATGTCTACATAGGGCTTTATCACCCGTTTATGGATAAATTTTTCGCAATACTTAAAGCCACGATCTAAGTAAATTGCGCCAACCAATGCTTCAAAGATATTTCCGTGGATATTTCCCCCGAACTGTTTGGTAGGGATGTTGGTCTTCAACAATTTTATTAAGTTCAGGTCACGTCCCAACTCATTAAGGTGTTCGCGACTTACAACTTTAGAACGCATCTTAGTGAGATACCCTTCATCGCCACCTGGCACTTCTAAAAAAAGGTGTGAGGCAATTACCGATCCTAACATGGCATCGCCCAAAAACTCTAAGCGTTCATAGTTTTGGGGTTGGCCTTCTCTATTTTTTTCATTTAAAGAACGGTGGGTAAAGGCTTCTTCGTAAATCGTGATGTCTTTTGGTTTAAAACCCAAAATTTTCTTTACTGCCAAAAAAAAATCCCCTTCTTGGCCAGAACGGGAACTAAATATTTTTGGTACTAGCGCCATTCAAGATAATTAAGCGTCCAGTTTTTTGAACAGAACACAGGCATTGTGCCCGCCAAAACCAAATGTATTGCTCATGGCAACTTTAATTTTGCGAGGTTCGGCTTTGTTCAATGTAAGATTAAGCGACGGATCGATATTTTCGTCTACCGTTGTATGGTTAATCGTAGGAGGCACCATACTATGTTCCATTGCCAAGATAGATGCAATAGCTTCAATAGCTCCAGCAGCACCCAAAAGGTGGCCTGTCATCGATTTGGTAGAATTTATATGAATGTCTTTTGCGTGTTCACCAAATACTTTGGTAATCGCTTTTAGTTCGGCTACATCTCCCAATGGGGTCGATGTTCCGTGTGTGTTAATGTGATCTACTTGGTTCGGGCTCATTCCCGCATCGCGCAAGCAGTTTAGCATCACACGTTCTACGCCAATTCCGTCCGGGTGTGGTGCCGTCATGTGATACGCATCACTAGACATCCCTCCACCAACAACTTCGGCGTATATTTTAGCGCCGCGTTTTTTAGCGTGCTCGTATTCTTCTAAGATTAAGGCTCCTGCTCCTTCTCCCAATACAAATCCGTCACGGGTTGCATCAAAAGGTCTAGAGGCTGTTTCGGGGCTTTCATTTCTAGTAGAAAGTGCATGCATGGCATTAAAACCACCCATACCTGCCAAGGTAACCGCAGCTTCACTACCGCCCGTAACAATTACATCACAATGTCCTAAACGAATGTAGTTAAGGGCATCGATCATTGCGTTTGCTGAAGAAGCACATGCAGAGACCGTAGTATAGTTAGGCCCCATAAAACCATGTTTGATAGAAATATTACCTGGGGCAATATCGGCTATCATTTTAGGAATAAAGAAGGGGTTGAAACGTGGTGTTCCATCCCCTTCTGCAAAATTTATGACTTCATTCTGAAAGGTTTCCAACCCGCCAATACCAGCTCCCCAGATCACACCAACACGAAATTTATCAACTTCGTCTAAGTTAATTCCTGCGTCTGCAATGGCTTGGTCTGAAGAAACCAGCGCATATTGGGCAAATCTGTCCAATTTACGGGCTTCTTTCCTATCAAAATGTTCTTGAGGGTCGTAATTTTTGAGTTCACAAGCGAATTTCGTCTTGAACTTTTCAGCATCAAAATAGGTAATAGGAGCGCATCCGCTTTTGCCATTTTTAAGACCTTCCCAATATTCTGAGATGGTGTTTCCAATGGGTGTAAGGGCTCCTAAACCAGTGACTACTACTCGCTTCAGTTCCATAAGGAGTCTTTATTTAGCTTCCTCTATGTATGAAACCGCTTGTCCAACCGTAGCGATGTTCTCTGCTTGGTCGTCTGGTATCTGGATGTCGAATTCTTTTTCGAATTCCATGATCAATTCAACCGTGTCAAGGCTATCTGCCCCTAGGTCGTTAGTGAAGCTAGCTTCGTTTACAACTTCGTTTTCGTCAACGCCTAATTTGTCTACGATGATTGCTTTTACTCTTGATGCAATGTCTGACATAATGTTTTGTTTTAAAATTTAATTAAGTGGCAAAAATAAAATATTTTAATTGAAATCGCTATTTATGTCACAAAATGTGAATCCCAATTTAACAATTTTTAGGAGAAGTAAAACCTGATTGCCTACTTTTGTTATTATTTATTTGAATACTTCAGTGAAAACCATGTCACCAGAGAAAGAGAAGAGGATTGTTATTTTTGCTTCAGGCAGCGGTACCAATGCCCGAAATGTAATTCAATACTTTCAGCAATCTAAAGTTGCCGAGGTTGTTCATGTGCTCAGTAACAAGAAGGATGCCAAAGTGTTAGCACGTGCGAAGTCCTATAACATCAAGGCTTCCAGCTTTAGCAAACAAGAGCTCGTTTCCGAAGAAGGTGTGCTCCAGCTTTTAAAAAAAATAGCTCCAGACGTAATTGTTCTTGCCGGTTTTCTGCTGAAATTTCCTGAAATCATTTTACAGGAGTTTCCAAATAAGGTGATCAATATTCATCCTGCATTGCTTCCGAAATACGGCGGAAAAGGAATGTATGGCCGTTATGTTCACGAAGCAGTGATTGCAAACGGTGAAAAAGAAACAGGGATTACCATACATTATGTGAACGAAAATTACGATGAAGGGGCGATTATCCTTCAGAAAAAAATTGAAGTGCTGCCCAATGATACCCCACTTCATGTTGCCGAAAAAGTACACATTTTGGAATACGAATGGCTACCGCGGGTGATTGAAGATATTCTGAGTGAGTAGTGGGTAGAATTATACTGAAAGTGTTTTAATGGCAAAAAAGAAAGAAAAATTTTACGTAGTATGGTACGGCAATCCGGCCGGTATTTTTGGTAGCTGGAAAGAGTGCCAATTATCAATTAAAGGAGTGAGCGGCGCCCAGTACAAATCGTTTAACACCTTTGCCGAAGCCAAAACGGCATACAATAAAGAATACGCAGATTATAAGGGGAAGAACACCAAGAAAAAAACTCTTACCAAAGAACAGTTGGCTAAAATAGGTGAGCCCAACCTATATAGCATTGCTGTAGATGCGGCTTCAAGTGGAAACCCAGGCAAGATGGAATATCGAGGGGTAGATACCCAAACGCACAAACAGCTTTTTCATCAGGGACCCTTTCAGCAGGGAACCAATAATGTTGGAGAGTTTTTAGCGCTTGTTCATGGTATTGCCTATTTACAACAACAGAAAAGCGACCGCATTATCTATAGTGATTCGCGTATTGCCATGGGTTGGGTAAAAAAGAAAAAATGCAATACCAAACTGAAAAAATCGGCAAAGAATGCCAAGCTATTCGAGCTCATTACCCGTGCCGAACATTGGTTAAAAACCAACACTTACCAAACAAAAGTAGTAAAATGGGAGACCAAGGCGTGGGGTGAAATCCCAGCCGATTTCGGTAGGAAGTAAGCTGCTTGTTTCTTTTTAGTGTCCCAAGATTAATCTTCTCTTTTTTCTAAGGAAAATTGTATCTTTGCGCCTTCGTAATCCATGGCTTGTAAAAGCGACGGACTACTTCATTTTAAACACTTTTATGAGCAAACTTGTAATCGTCGGGACTGTTGCCTTCGACGCCATTGAAACTCCTTTCGGAAAAACCGATAAAATCCTCGGCGGTGCCGCTACCTATATTGGTTTGGCAGCATCTACCTTTAACACAGACGGAGCTATTGTTTCGGTGGTTGGTGGTGATTTTCCAAAGGAAGACATTACGTTGCTGCAAAACAAAGGATTGAATGTTGAGGGACTAGAAATTGTTGAAAACGGCAAAACGTTCTTTTGGAGCGGTCGCTATCACAACGACATGAACAGTCGCGATACGCTGGCTACAGAGCTGAATGTTTTAGAAACCTTCTCTCCCGTAGTACCAGAGGGGTATAAAAATGCTGAAGTGGTCATGCTAGGAAACTTGCACCCCATGGTGCAAATGAGCGTGATCGAACAAATGGCCTCCCCGAAACTTGTTGTGCTCGATACCATGAATTTCTGGATGGATATCGCGCTAGACGATCTAAAAAAGGTGATTGCTAAAGTAGATGTAATTACTATCAATGATGAAGAAGCGAGACAACTCTCTGGCGAGTACTCTTTAGTAAATGCTGCGAAAAAAATCTTTACGATGGGGCCTACATACGTTGTGATTAAAAAAGGAGAGCACGGCGCCCTTATTTTTTACAAAGACAAAATGTTTTTTGCACCCGCGCTTCCATTGGCAGAAGTTTTTGACCCAACAGGAGCAGGAGATACGTTTGCGGGCGGATTTACAGGGTATTTGGCCAAAACGGGCGATTACAGTTTCGAAAATATGAAACGGGCCGTCATTCATGGTTCTTGCCTAGCATCGTTCTGCGTAGAAAAGTTTGGTACAGAGCGCATGCAAAATTTAGACAGAGAAGAAGTGAACAAGCGCTTGCATCAGTTTAAGAGCTTAACACAATACGACATACAAATATCATAACCACACGCCCTGAAAATTCGGGGCGTTTTTGACTGAACACAGCAATGAGCGACGCACTAAAACACGAATGTGGAATTGCCCTAGTACGGCTCCTAAAACCCCTTTCGTACTACAAAGAAAAGTACGGAACTGCCTTTTACGGAGTGAACAAAATGTATCTCATGATGGAGAAACAGCACAACCGTGGGCAAGATGGTGCAGGTTTTGCCAGTATCAAACTAGACGTAAAACCTGGCGACCGATACATCAGCCGTATTCGCTCTAACCAAGCGCAGCCCATACAGGATATCTTTGGGCAAATAAATGCCCGTATCAACGAAGAATTTAAAGCCATGCCAGGCTTAAAAGATGATGTGGAAGCACAAAAACGTCATATCCCTTATATAGGTGAGTTGTTCTTGGGTCATGTGCGCTACGGAACTTTCGGTGGAAATAGCGTGGAAACCGTACACCCTTTCCTTCGAACCAACAATTGGATGCACCGAAACCTTATTATTGCAGGTAATTTCAATATGACCAATACCACCGAACTGTTTGAGAACCTCATCCAATTGGGAATGCATCCTAAAGAAAAAGCCGACACCATTACGGTAATGGAAAAGATTGGCCATTTTTTAGACGATGCCGTGCGCAAACTCTACAAAAAAGCCAAAGCTAAGGGCATGAGCAAAATTGAAGCCTCGCCGTATATAGCTGAAAATTTAAATCTTGCCAAAATATTGCGTAAATCTGCCAAAAATTGGGACGGTGGATATGCCATGGCGGGATTGTTGGGCCATGGTGATGCCTTTGTTCTTAGAGACCCCGCCGGAATTCGCCCCGCGTATTATTATCAAGATGATGAAGTGATCGTGGTCGCCTCAGAACGACCCGTTATACAGACCGTTTTTAACGTACCGTTTGAACGTGTTCAGGAAATTGAACCTGGACATGCATTGCTCATGAAAAAAGATGGTTCTATGAGTACTTCGGAAATTTTAGCCCCTTTAGAGCGTAAGTCCTGTTCATTTGAGCGTATCTATTTTTCCCGTGGAAGTGATGCTGAAATATACCAAGAGCGAAAAGAATTAGGGAGATTGATTATGCCGAAGGTTTTGGAGAATATCGATTACGACACCGAGAATACGGTTTTTTCTTTTATTCCGAATACAGCTGAAACTTCCTTCTACGGAATGCTAGACGCAGCACAAAATGAGCTGAACAAACAAAAAAATGAAGCGATACTAAAAGAAGCTGAAAACCTTACCGAAGCGCGTCTTCTTGAAATCCAATCGCATAAAATCCGTACCGAAAAAATCGCCATTAAAGATGTGAAATTGCGCACCTTTATTACAGACGACAGTTCTCGAGACGATTTGGTGGCACATGTGTACGATGTAACCTATGGGGTTGTAAAGCCCAACGACAATTTGGTGATCATTGATGATAGTATTGTACGTGGTACTACCTTAAAAAAGAGCATCTTAAAAATGCTGGACCGACTGCAACCTAAGCAAATCGTGGTGGTGTCTTCTGCACCGCAAATACGATATCCAGATTGTTATGGAATCGATATGGCACGACTTGAACATTTGGTGGCATTTAATGCGGCTTTAGAGTTGCATAAAGAGCGCGGCACGGCTTCAGTAATTGAAGAAATTTATGAAAAGTGCAAAAAACAGCTGCAACTAAACGATAGTGATGTTGTAAATCACGTAAAGGATCTCTATGCGCCATTTACCGACGAGGAGATTTCAGATAAGATTGCAGAGATCATTTCCGAAGAAAACATCAACGCCAAGGTAAAATTGATTTTCCAATCGGTAGAAGACCTACATAAAGCCTGTCCTAAAAACTTGGGTGACTGGTACTTTACGGGAAATTATCCAACCGCAGGAGGAAACCGTGTGGTAAACAAAGCGTATATAAATTTCTTCGAGGGCAACCCAGAACGCGCCTATTAAATGTTAAAATTTGATGTGAAAGGGTTTTTCACCGAATAAAACACCCTTTGGTCTAAAAGTAGGAAAACACTTATAACCCATAACGAAATATAATCTATATTTGAACCATACCATAGCATAAGTAGGTTAAGTTCATGGTAGATTTGGGGCAAAAAAGGTGAACACTTGTTTACCTTTTTTTTATGCCCCAAACTCAACGGGGTGGCGAGCTGCCCATAGCGTAAGCGGTGGCAGCGAGGCGTTTCTTTCTCTCACAACGTATTGTTGGCGTGCCTGCAAAAACTAATAGCCAAATCGTATGTGGCGAGGCGTTTCACCCCCTCCAGAATACTTGTTTGCCTTTTATTTTCGCCCCTTTGGGTCGAGACAGGTATGCCCCAAACTCAACGGGGTGGCGCACTTCGACAAGCTCAGTGACCAAAAAAGCGGCCCATAGCGTTAGCGTTGGCAGCGAGGCGTTTCACCTTCTTAGAACGTTTTCTTGTCGCGCAGTCAAACAAACCATAGCGCTGACGAAAGTAGGTCATTTCAAGACTTGCATCCTTCTACTTATAAACCCCGAAAGTGAAAGACTTTTTTTTGTGCAGAATACTATTTGTTCCATATTTATAATTTCACTAGAGCAGCGATCGATGTGATTTCTAAATTGGAGATAGCCCATTTTTCCGTCAGAATAGCCCTTCATTTGCACATTTTTTACTCAGATAACGTAAATAATCAGCACTTTAACGAATAATCCTACTTTTAGTCTAAAAGTTGAGATTCGTACAAATAGAATCTTATATATTTGAATTATACCATAGCATAAGTAGGTTAAGTTCATGGTAGATTTGGGGCAAAAAAAGGTGAACATCTGTTCGCCTTTTTTTATGGACCAAATCGAACGGGGTGGCGAGCTGCCCATAGCGTAAGCGGTGGCAGCGAGGCGTTTCACTCTCTCAAGAACACTTGTTTACCTTTTTTTATGCCCCAATCTCAACGGGGTGGCGAGCGGCCCATAGCGATAGCGGTGGCAGCGAGGCGTTTTTTCCCTCTGGACGATATGAGCCGTTTTTAAAGTCTTATTACATGGTATGTCTCTTGAGAAACTGAATACCATCCCGAAGAGGCGTTTCTTTCACTCAGAACGTATTGTTGTCGTACCTGCATATACCAATAACCAAATCGAACGGGGTGCCGAGCGGCCCATAGCGATAGCGGTGGCAGCGAGGCGTTTCTTTCACTCAGAACGTATTGTTGTCGTACCTGCATATACCAATAACCAAATCGAACGGGGTGGCGCACTTCGACACCCGCCTTGAATCGCTTCAAGCGAGGCTGGAGCTCAGTGAGCAAAATGCCACAAAGAGCGCAAGCACCTTTGGCGCAGCTCATAAAAAAAGCCGCTCAGTCGAGCGGCTTTTTTTATTTTTTACAGAATTCTTCTATTTATTTTCAGCATAACGCTTCGAAACTTCATCCCAATCGATTACATTGAAAAATGCTTCTACATAATCAGGACGTCTGTTCTGATAGTTCAAATAATACGCATGCTCCCAAACATCAAGACCTAAAATAGGTGTTCCGCCACAACCAATTCCTGGCATTAGTGGGTTATCTTGATTAGGGGTACTGCAAACTTCAACTTTTCCGCCGTCATGAACACAAAGCCAAGCCCAGCCAGAACCGAATTGTCCTTTTGCTGCTTCTGAAAACTTCTCTTTAAAATCTGCAAAGCTTCCATACGCACTGTTAATTGCACTTTGTAAGTCGCCAGAAGGTTCACCACCGCCATTAGGAGACATTACCTCCCAAAACAAACTATGGTTGTAAAATCCGCCGCCGTTATTGCGAACTGCTTTATTTTCCATATCAAGATTCATCAAAATGTTCTCGATGGTCTTTCCTTCCATGTCGGTGCCTTTTATGGCATCGTTCAATTTATTTGTATATCCCTGATGGTGCTTCCCGTGGTGAATTTTCATGGTTTGTTCATCAATACTAGGAGCCAACGCATCGTGGGCATATTTTAATTTTGGTAATTCGAATGACATAATTATTGTTTTTTTTGTTATGGTTCTTATTTTGAGCTATAAAGGTACATATAACAAGGTCTAAATAATGTTATAGAACTTATAAGATTTTTATGCATGTATAGACAGAACAAATACTTCTAGTTTCGCCATTAAAAATTGTATTTTTATAAAAAATACTCGTGAAAACAGAAGCACCTATCACCATTTATAATGCATCAGCCGGAAGTGGAAAAACATTTACCCTGGTGAAACGCTTCCTAAAAAAGTTGTTAAGCGCACCCCATCCTGATAGTTATAAGAGTTATTTGGCCATCACCTTTACCAATAAGGCTGTTGCCGAAATGAAAGAGCGAATCATTACTACATTAGTCTCCTTTGCAGATGAAAAGAGCTTAGCATCGCCACCTATAATGTTACAAAACATTGCGAGAGAAACTGAAATTCCGATACAAAAGTTGCATGCCAACGCTAAAAAATCGCTCAAGCACCTCCTTTATAACTACGCCCAGTTAAGTGTTGAAACCATAGACCATTTTAATCATCGCCTTATTCGAACCTTTGCGCGTGATTTAAAATTGCCCGCCCATTTTGAAGTGAGCCTCGACGTTCCGCAGCTCATTTCAGAAGCTGTCGATAATCTAGTTGCCAAAGCAGGTGAGGACGATGAAATCACCAAGGTGCTTGTTCAATTTGCGTTGCAAAAAACAGATGAGGATAAGTCTTGGGATATTTCTTACGACATATCGAATACAGCCGCTTTATTGCTGAACGAAACCGATGCAGAACATCTAAAAAAACTGAAAGATCGATCCCTTCAGGATTTCCAGCAGTTTAAATCGACCCTCATCAAAAAAAGGTCAGTGACGCTTTCAGCATTAAAAACATTGGCACAGCAAACATTACAAACCATTGCGGAGGCCGGTCTTGAAAAAACAGATTTTAACGGAGGCAGCCGAGCCTATTTTCCAAACTACTTAGAAAAATTGGCAGAAGAAAATCTAACGGTTTCGTATGGCGCAGCTTGGCAAGAAACCATGGGTGATAAACCTATGTACCCAAAAACGAAGACTACCGATTTTATAGCGAGTACCATAGACGCCTTAACCCAAGATTTTATTGCTGTTTTTTCAGAAACGAAACGTTTGGTTGCCACCATTTGGATGTACGACAATATTCTAAAAAACCTTACCCCGCTTTCAGTTATTAACTTGGTGCAGCAAGAAATAGAACTGCTGAAAGAGCAACAGAATATTTTACCGATTTCAGAATTTAACGCCCTCATTCACGAAGAGATAAAAGACCAACCAGCGCCCTTTATTTATGAGCGCCTCGGCGACCGGTACCGGCATTTTTTTATTGACGAATTTCAAGACACTTCGCTACTACAGTGGCAAAACTTGGTTCCGCTGGTAGACAATGCTGTTTCACAAGAGCAGGACGGAACTTCGGGAAGTGTCCTACTCGTTGGCGATGCGAAACAGGCTATTTATCGTTGGCGGGGCGGACTCCCAGAACAATTCATGGAATTGTACAGTGGCACCAATCCGTTTTCGAATCCGAAGCTATCCATCGAGAATCTTGAAACAAATTGGCGTAGCTGCGAAACAATTATCGATTTCAACAATGCCTTTTTTAGCTACGTTTCAGACCATTTTGGAGATTCGGTTCATGAACATTTATACGCCATAGGAAACCAGCAAAAAACCACTTCAAAAAGTGAAGGTTTTGTTCAGGTTGAATTTATCAATCCTGAAAATAAAGAAGAGAGCCATTTGTTGTATGCCGAACGGGTTTTGGAGACCATTTCGAATCTAACCAAGACCAACTACCAGCCGAACGATATTTGCATCTTAACACGTACCAAAAAAGATGGTATCGCACTTAGCACCTATCTTATCACCAACGAAATAGACGTGGTGTCTTCGGAAACATTACTACTCGATTTTTCACCCTTAATTCATTGTTTGATAGCAGGCCTCACCGTCTCCTTGTTTCCAGAAAATGAAGTCGCTAAAGTAGGCTTGCTAACGTTTTTACACGATCATTTCAACATAGAAACTGCCAAGCATGAATTTCTCAAAGATTGTCTCACTTCGCGGGGAGACGCTTTCGCTTCTAAACTCGAAACCTACGGAATCTCTATAGACATTACCTCGATTTCTGAAAAATCATTGTATCAAGCTTGTGAATATATGATACACCATTTTGAGTTAAACCGAGTGGCAGATGCCTATTTATTTGCCTTTATGGATCTTGTACTCGATTTTGAAAGTAGGCCCGAAGCGGGAAAATTGAATTTTCTAGAATTTTGGGAAACAAAAAAAGCCAGTGCGAGTGTACCTGCCAACAACCAGCAAAATGCCGTCACTGTAATGACCATTCATAAAAGTAAAGGTCTAGAATTTCCCGTGGTGATTTATCCGTACGCCAATACAAAACTCTACGCAGAACAACAGGCCAAAGCCTGGTTTCCGATAGATGATGAACTATTTGACGAAGCACTCATTAATTTTAACAGTGAGGTTGAAAATTACGGTCCCCACGGAGAACAATTATTTATAGAGCGCCGAAATACTTTAGAGCTCGACAACATCAATCTATTGTACGTAACCCTTACCCGTGCCATAGAACAATTGTATGTCTTTTCGGAAGTTCCATCAAAATTAAAACTAGAAAATCCGGACGATTTCAATCAATTGCTCATTGGGTATCTCTCACAGCAAGGTTTGTGGAACCCAGACCAAATGGTGTATTCCTTCGGAAGTGCAGAAAATACTGCGAACCTACCTTCCGAAGAAAAAGAAAAGCCAGTGAACCAAACCATGGCACCAAAATACATTTCATCTACCCCAGAAACACACCAACTTGTGGTGGCCAGTACAGAAGCTTCTCTTTGGCAAACTAAAGCCGAAGTAGCCATAAACATCGGGAATTTGCTCCACGACACCATGGAACGTATACGCACCAAAGATGACATCACAATGGTCATAGAAAAATACCGTGAGCAAAAGCTGTACCCAGAGAAAACGCTAGAACGTCTAGAGCGGGTGCTTCAAAAAATTGTAGCTCACCCAGAAATTGAACACTTGTTCTCAAACCAATTGGAGTACGACACTATATTTAACGAACGGGACATCGTTACCTCAAAACAACAACTCTTGCGGCCCGATCGCCTCAATTTTTTTGACAATCAAAAGGTATCTATTACCGACTATAAAACGGGGACACCCAACGAAACACACCAAATACAAGTAAACCTGTATGCTGAAACACTTGTCGGGATGGGATTTGAGGTACTGGATAAATTTCTAATTTATAGCAATGGCGACGAGATTTCAGTAAATAAAATTTAAATTTGAACACTCTAAAAAGCAACTTTCGATGTACGGAAAAATAAAAGAACATTTACAAGAAGAACTCCAACAGATAAAAGACAACGGTCTGTTTAAAAAAGAACGCATTATCACATCTCCACAAGATGCTGTTATAAAAATTTCGACAGGAGAAGAAGTAATAAATTTTTGCGCTAATAATTATTTAGGGCTTTCTTCAAATAAAGAAGTAATCCAGGCGGCTAAAGATACGATGGACACCCACGGATTTGGCATGTCATCAGTCCGTTTTATCTGCGGAACACAAGACATACACAAAACCTTGGAGGCCAAAATCGCTGAATACTACCAAACTGAAGACACCATTTTATATGCCGCGGCATTTGATGCTAACGGAGGTGTTTTTGAACCGTTACTATCTGCCGAAGATGCTATCATTTCAGACTCGCTGAACCATGCGTCTATTATTGATGGCGTTCGCTTGTGCAAGGCAGCACGCTACCGCTATGAAAATAGCAATATGGAAGACCTAGAAAAACAGCTTATTGCTGCAAATGAAAATGGCGCCCGATTTAAAATTATTGTAACCGACGGTGTGTTTTCTATGGACGGAATTGTTGCACCTTTAGACGCCATTTGCGATTTAGCCGACAAGTACGATGCGTTGGTCATGATAGACGAGTGCCACGCAACAGGGTTTATAGGTGAAACAGGACGCGGAACTCTAGAAGAAAAAGGGGTAATGGGCAGAATAGATATCATCACCGGTACCTTAGGAAAGGCAATGGGCGGTGCTATGGGAGGATATACCACCGGAAAAAAAGAAATTATTGAAATGCTTCGCCAACGTTCACGTCCGTATTTGTTTTCAAATTCATTAGCTCCTGCACTAGTAGGCGCTTCTATTAAGGTATTTGAAATGTTATCGAATGATACCACATTGCGCGATAAACTTGAAGCCAATACAAACTATTTCAAAAAGGAAATGAAGTCGGCAGGTTTCGATATTATCGATGGCGATTCGGCCATTGTTCCTGTGATGTTGTACGATGCGAAATTGTCGCAAGAAATGGCAGATTTATTGCTGAAAGAAGGAATTTATGTCATCGGATTTTTCTATCCTGTAGTACCTAAAGGTAAGGCAAGAATACGGGTTCAATTATCTGCTGCGCACACCAAAGCACATCTAGATAAGGCTATTGCTGCATTTACCAAAGTAGGTTTGAATTTAGGGGTGATTAGCCAATAGCAAGGTATCTAATAAGAAGCAAGGCTATTGCATTTGTGAAAAATTTAGTAGATTTGCTTTTGTTTATAAGTTTTAACAACTTACTTTTGTTCCATTAACACTTAAAAATTAAACAATCGAATATGAAACATCTTAACAGTATTTTAGTTGCTGCGCTCCTTATTATCGGGGTTGGTGCAGCTAACGCACAGGACGAAAACAATCCTTGGGCAGTTGGTGCCGGTATGAACGCAGTTGACGTTTTTCCAGTAGGAATTGAAGACGAAGGCAGGTTTCCAGCAAGAAGCGCAGACTTCCAAGAAATTAAAGGAGAATTTGGTGACGAGTACTTCAACGCAAATGACCACTGGAATATCTTACCATCAGTTTCTAGAGTATCTGTAGGTAGATATATTGGTAGCGGCTTCTCTTTCACTGGAGTTGGTACTATCAACAAAATTAACAAACTTGGTGATGTAAGAATTCAGGACGTAACGTATTACGGTCTTGATGGTGAAATTAAATATAGCTTAAGAGATCTTCTTAACGGCCCAGGCGGATGGTTTGATCCATCTATTGGTGTTGGTGGTGGATACACTTGGGTAGATGATATCGGATTCGGTACTGCTAACGGTATTGCGAATGTTCGTTTTTGGTTAGGTGAAAACTTCGCGTTTGATGTTCAGTCTACTTACAAGCACGCATTCGAAGATACTTATGGAATTAAGCACTTCCAGCACTCTGCAGGATTTATGTTTAAGTTCGGTGGAAAAGATACTGATGGTGACGGTATCTACGATGTTGATGATGAATGTCCTGAAACTCCTGGTCTTCCAGAATTTAACGGATGTCCTGATACTGACGGTGACGGAATTGAAGACAGAAACGATGCTTGTCCAAATACTCCAGGTTTAGCTGAGTTTAACGGATGTCCTGATACTGACGGTGACGGAATTCCAGATCCTCAAGATGCTTGTCCTACTGTAGCTGGTCTTGCTTCTTTGAACGGTTGTCCTGATGCTGATGGTGATGGTATCACTGATGCTGAAGATGCTTGTCCTAACGAAGCTGGTCCTAAAGCAAACAACGGTTGTCCTTACGAAGATCGTGATGGTGACGGTGTATTAGACAAAGATGATGAGTGTCCAGATGTTCCTGGTACTGTTGCAAACAACGGTTGTCCAGAAGTAACTATCGAAATTATCAACCAATTGAACGAGTACTCTAAAACTATCTTGTTCGATTACGATAAAGCAACCATCCGTCAAGAGTCTTACTCTGCATTACAGAGCATCTCTGACATTATGAAAGAATACCCAACTGCAAACTTCCATATTGAAGGTCATACAGACAGCAGAGGTAGCGATTCTTACAACATGAAGCTTTCTAAAGAAAGAGCAGCTTCTGTGCGTGAGTATCTTACAACTAAAGGTATCCCGTCTTCTAGATTAACTTCTGAAGGTTACGGTGAAAGCCGTCCAATTGCTACAAACAAAACTGCAGCAGGAAGACAACAGAACAGACGTGTTGAAATTTCTTTGAAGAAATAATAAAACACGCTAAATAAATAATACGGAAACGCCTCCTTTTTAAGGGGGCGTTTCTTATTTTTAGGGTATGCTTACCTTCCTCCAAGAAACCCTAAACCATATACAGAAAACCGATAGCAACCTGTCGGAAGCTACGTTTGTTTTACCCAGTAAAAGGGCTGGTGGATTTTTAAAAAATTACCTTCGGAAATCGGCAACTAGCAGTCAGTTCCTTCCAAAAATCATAAGCATAGAAGACCTCATCCAAGAACTCTCCGGTCTCGAAATCATAGACACTACCGAATTATTGTTTAAGAGTTATGAAGTGTATACCACTACAGACGCTTTCAAAGAAAAAGAAACCTTCGATCAATATTCGGGTTGGGCTACTACGCTGCTCAATGATTTTAATGAGGTAGATAGGCATCTTATTAACACACAGCAGTTCTTCGATTATTTGGGCAGTATAAAGGCCCTAGAGCGATGGAATGTTAGCACACAAAAAACGGAGTTCCTAGAAAGCTACGTTGCCTTTTGGAAAAGCCTCCCTGAATTCTACGAAAATATAAAGTCACAACTACTAGGAGATGGTGTTGCATATCAAGGATTGGTGTATCGAGAAGCTGTTGCGGCACTAGAGTATTATTTACAGTCACATCCTGATAACCTGCACTATTTTATTGGGTTCAATGCCCTAAATACTGCCGAACAACATATTATTCAAGCTTTCCTGGAAATGGGCAATGCCCACGTATTTTGGGATGCCGAACAGACATTCGTAAATGATACAGCGCACAGTGCATCCCTGTTTTTTAGAAAATACATGGCAACGTGGAATTACTTTCAGAAACATTCACCCCAATTCGTGTCTAACCATTTTGCAGAGCCGAAAAAGATCAACATAGTTGCCTGTCAAAAAAATATGGCACAGGTAAAATACGTAGGTGATCTGTTAACCAATTATTCTGAAGAAAAATTAAACAATACCGCCATTGTTTTAGCAGATGAAGTGTTGCTCATGCCACTATTACATTCGCTTCCCAAAAATGTCATTCAGGTAAATGTAACCATGGGTGCCGCCATCAAAAGTTTTCCCACTACCGTTTTTCTAGAAACTTGGTTGTCCATTCAGCAAAAAAATACCTCACGCCATTACTACAAAGATATCCTTAGACTCCTAGGGCATCCAATAGCTTCTAAACTATTAGACGCCCATGCGTTAATTCAAGCTATTTCAAAGGAAAATAGAAGCCACTATACCGTTGCCGAATTGCAGGCACTGATTCCCAATGAAAACAACTCTGTCATCAATCTGCTGTTTACACCAAACAACAATGATGTAGCTGCTGTACTTAGGGCTTGTGTAGAAATTCTTCAGTGTTTAAAACAGGTCTCTGTCAACCAAACCATCTCGAAGGTAGTGTTATTTGAATTATACGGCATTATTGAAAAATTGCAGGCACTGCATTCCAAATTCGAGCATATAACCTCCGTAGGGGCGCTTCAGCAGCTCTTTCTAGAATTGATAGCGGGAACTACCATCGACTTTAAGGGAGATGCTTACGAAGGGCTTCAGATTATGGGCGTGCTAGAAACTCGGGTTTTAGATTTTGAGAACGTCATCGTACTTTCAGTGAACGAAGGAATACTTCCGTCAGGAAAATCGAATGCCTCTTTTATCACTTACGACCTTAAAAAACAGTTCGAGCTACCTTTATTCACTGAGAAAGATGCAATTTATACCTATCACTTCTATCACCTTTTACACCGTGCCTCAGAAGTAACATTGTGCTACACCAATTTTACCGAAGGCCTTAACAGTGGGGAAAAGAGTAGGTTTTTGTTACAGTTAGAAATTGAGGGTTTACCGCAACACCAACTTGCGAATGTTCATGTGGCGCCAGGTCTTTCCCTTTCTCCTAAAACGCTTGAGCGTATCGACAAAACAGCAAGTGTGATGGAGCGTCTACGCGAAATTGCCGCCAAAGGGTTTTCACCTTCGGCATTAACAAGTTATATCAGAAACCCCATAGATTTCTACTACCAGAAAATAATAAAGGTTCAGGAGTTAGAAGAGGTTGAAGAAACAGTAGCTTATAATACGTTGGGAACTGTTGTTCACGATACGTTACAGGTGCTTTATGAGCCGTATGTGGGTGCCGATCTCACACTAGATACACTTCAAAAAATGCGTGGTACTATCGCGAAAGTGGTGGCGACTCAATTTGCTGAAAGCTTTTATGGCGGCGATCTTTCAAAAGGGAAAAACCTCATCATTTTTGAAATTGCCAAACGCTATGTTGAAAATGCCATTGCGCTAGACATTTCCGAAGTAAAAAAAGGCAGCTCGTTAAAATTACTACATATTGAAAGTGACCTTCGATTAGAACTCAGCATCCCGTCGCTTGATTTCCCGGTAGCAATACACGGAAAAGTAGATAGGGTCGATCTTTTAAACGGCCAAGTTCGGATTATAGATTATAAAACCGGTACGGTACAACAAAGAGACCTGGAGATTATAGATTGGGAACTATTAGCAACCGACTATAAGTTTAGCAAAGCATTTCAGGTACTAACATACGCATTGATGATGCAAGGTGAAGAACCCATAGAAAATGCAGAAGCAGGTATCATATCATTCAAAAACATGAATAGCGGTTTTATGAAATTTGCAGCTAAAGAGAGTGCTAGAGGCCAGAAAAACACACAGATTACGCAAGAAGTATTACAACTCTTTACCGAACAACTCACGCAATTGATTTTAGAGATTTGTAATCCTGAAATACCCTTTGTTGAAAAAGAAATTGAATAGCATGAACATTGTAAAGAATCAAGTTTTAGAAACATCTGGGGTAAAACCAATTGTATACGACCTGTATTTTGAAGCGAACCAAAAACGGAAGCCAGTTGTCATTTTTTGTCATGGTTACAAGGGTTTTAAAGATTGGGGTGCTTGGCATCTTGTGGCCGAAGCTTTTGCAGAAGTAGGTTTTTTCTTTTTGAAATTTAATTTCTCACATAATGGCGGCACCGTACAACAACCTATCGACTTTCCAGATCTGGAGGCGTTTGCACAAAATAATTACAGCAAAGAAGTAAACGATTTACAACACGTTATCACATTCTTAAAATCTTCAACAGAGCACCAAAATGAAATCGACCACACTAACATTAACCTGATAGGTCATAGTCGTGGCGGCGGAATTGTACTCATAACTGCGGAAGAAGATCCGGATATTTCAAGAGTAATCACTTGGGCCGGCGTTAGCGATTATAAAATTCGGTTTAACGAGGGTTCAGACAGTTTTCTAAGATGGAAAAAAACAGGTAGAATGTATGTTGAAAACGGCCGCACCAAACAACAGATGCCACACGATTGGCAATTCTACGAAGATTTTGTGGCCAATGAAGAGCGGCTTACCATTAAAAGAGCTGTTTCAGAACTTACAAAGCCCTATCTTGTTGTACATGGTAGTAACGACCCCACTGTGCCCATTGCAGAAGCGAAACGGCTTAAAAGCTGGAATGAAAAAGCACGATTAAAAATAATAGATGGTGCAGATCATGTTTTTGGCGCCAAGCACCCTTGGGATCTAAAAATGCTTCCAGAACAGTTAAAAGAAGTCGTTCGAGCTTCGATTAACTTCCTAAAGAAATAAAAAAGCACTCCGTCGCTTAAAAATTTAAGAGTATCGTTTTTCTTACAAACAACAAACCCGTACCAAATGGTGCGGGCTTTCTGCTTGATGTGGAGAATATCGGAGTCGAACCGATGACCTTTTGGCTGCCAGCCAAACGCTCTAGCCAGCTGAGCTAATCCCCCGTTTAAGCTACGAATATAGTAAAATTTTTATTCCTGAACGCGCAAAACTAACAAAGGCTTTTTGGTATGGAATTCTTTTTTTAAGACTACATTTTTCTCCCATAGTTTCTTGAAAAAACCACGCTTTCTACGCACCACACACAGCATATCTGGATTGTGGCTCTGGAAATGTTCTAACACCGCTTGAAACGTAGTTGCGTTTTCAGTTTTAGTGTAAGAGGTCCCAATTTTTTTAAGCGAATCGCTCACCTGCTCCATTTCTTCAGAAGTTTCTGGTGTTTCAACGTGTAATAAATTAACTTCTGTCCCGAAATGTTTCGTAAATTTCCGCAGTGGGTCTAACAATTTTTTCGAGGAAAAAGTTCCATTTTTAAAAGCCATCAAAATAGTTCTGGGTTGTTTAAAAACGGCTCCTTCAGGAACAACAAGTATCGGAATATTGGTTTGTTTTAGTATTTTCCCAGAGGTATTTCCTAAAAAAACTTCCTCACGAATAGAATTACTCCTAGGAGATAATACCATTAAATCTACGGGTACATGCCTGTGAAACCTATTGATGGTTTCTACCACGCCTCCCTTTATCGGGTGGGCAATTACAGTTACGTCTTTTTTGTTCACCTTTGCAAGCACTTCGTCTAATCTACTTTCAGCATCATCCTTAATAATGGTATTCACCTTCGTTAAACCTCCTACCTTGCTAAATTCCTGAAAAACAGAAATAACGTATACATACGCATCTACTTCATGTGCCAAATCTATAGCATATTGTAAATTGCTTACTGCATTTGCACTCGAACCAATAGGAACCAATATATTTTTCATTGTAATAGGGTATCTTTATCGTTCTGCAAAATTAATCGTTCTATATGATTCGGACAGCGAAACGTTCAGAAATTAGTAAACTTATAACAATCACAAGGGCTTGCGCTGCTAAAATGGCTTCGGAAGGAATCTTTCAATGGGATGATGCCTACCCCAATATAGCGGCTTTTGAAAAGGACGAACAGCGAGGTGAATTGTACGTACTAACCGAAAATGAAAACCCTATTGGGTGTATTACCATTTCTACCTTTAAAGATGAAGAATACAACAGTATTGAATGGCTTACCCCCGATGGTCTCAACTTTTATATCCACCGCCTAGCCATTGCTCCTGAGGCACAGCACCAGGGAAATGCTAAAAAATTAATGGATTTTGCCGAAAATCATGCGCGTCAGCAAAACGCCCTTTCGGTGCGGCTCGATACTTTCAGTCAAAACCACCGTAACCAACGTTTTTATGAAGCTCGGGGATATCAAAAATTGGGAGATGTCTATTTTCCGAGGCAAGCAGAATTTCCATTTCATTGCTATGAATTAGTCCTTTCTTGAAAATGCTTCATTATGAACTAGAATACCGCTAGTTTTGCACCTTAATGACAGCCACCAACATTTCATTTAAACGCATACAACAGCTCGCCATTCCTGCTATTATTGCTGGTATTGCAGAGCCAGTACTATCTAGTACCGATGCTGCCGTGGTGGGAAACATTGCAGAATTTGGTACCGAAAGTTTAGCCGCCGTGGGTATTGTAGGCACTTTTCTTTCGGCACTCATCTGGATTTTAGGGCAGACGCGAAGTGCTATTTCGGCCATCATTTCACAAAACTTAGGCGCGGGTAAAATTGAAGATCTAAAGAGTTTTCCGGCGCAGGCTATATTCTTCAACATTGCGCTGAGCATTATCGTGTTAGGAAGCACGTATTTTTTTGTAGAAGAAATTTTCACCTTACTGAACGCCGAAGGGATGGTACTCGATTTCAGTATCGATTATTACAACATTCGCGTTTGGGGATTCCCCCTCACACTATTCACCTTTGCTGTGTTTGGGATTTTTCGCGGGCTGCAAAACACGTTTTGGCCCATGATTATTGCCGCTATAGGCGCTTCGCTTAATATTGCTTTAGACTTTATCTTGGTCTATGGAGTATCGGGCTATATAGATGCTATGGGCGTGGTAGGCGCTGCTTGGGCAAGCTTAACCGCACAAATCGTAATGGCAATCCTTTCTTTTGCCCTATTACTCAAGAAAACCAATGTTTCTTTGCGACTTACCCTACCTCTACATCCTGAAATTTCAAGATTGGTGCGTATGAGCCTCAACCTGTTTTTACGTTCTGTAGCGCTCAATACGGCACTAATTCTATCAACGCGAGAAGCTGCAGCATTGGGTAAAGAATATATTGCCGCGTACACCATTGCCTTCAATATTTGGATTTTTACGGCCTTCTTTTTAGATGGTTACGGCGCCGCCGGAAATATTCTAGGAGGAAAACTGTTAGGGGAACGAAACTTCACTTCGTTGTGGAAACTAACCAAAAAGGTAAATTTATACAATGTTGGTGTAGCCACCATCTTGGCGCTTTTGGGCCTGCTCTTTTACGAACCTCTAGGAGTTTTATTTAATAAAGACCCAGAAGTATTAAGGTTATTCTATGGTATGTTTTTTATGGTACTTATTTGCTTGCCATTTAACGCCGTTGCCTTTACCCTCGATTCTATTTTTAAAGGCTTGGGCGAAATGGGCTTCCTGAGAAATGTCCTTTTAGGAGCAACAATCTTAGGATTTATACCAGTACTTTATTTCTCTAAATTCATGGGCTGGGGACTCGTTGGTATTTGGGCGGCTTTGGTAGTTTGGGTAGCTTTTAGGGCTATTGCTTTGTTGGTGAAATACAATAACAAATATCTTCCTTTAGCAAAACGATAATATGAACCGCAAAGGCCTTTTAATTGATTAACTTTGTGACTATGACTGAAATCTTTAATTATCTGAATGGGCAGGGCGGACTCTACGTTCTTGGCCTTATCGTAGTTACTGTTTTTCTTGTGAAAAAAATTCGCAAACAAATCTATTTTAAGAGTGTACACAAGAAGCAAAAAAATAAAAAGAAATAATCATTCAAACTCGATACTGCATGTATTCGGCTCTCGCCTTTTTATGTACTTTTGTGCCACAATAATTTGATTATGGATGTACTTCAATTTTTTAGCGGTAATGGTCTGTTTTTACTTCTAGGGCTGCTACTCATCATAATTGTGGTAGTGAATAAACTAAGACGCAAACGATGAGCAACATACGCATCACCAAACAGTTTTCTTTTGAAACAGGACATGCGCTGTATGGCTACGACGGCAAATGCCGAAACGTACACGGGCACAGTTACAAACTGTCTGTAACCGTAATAGGCACACCAATTAACGATACTGACCACGTAAAATATGGTATGGTTATCGATTTTGGTGATTTAAAGAAAATTGTAAAAGAAGAAATTGTAGATGTGTTTGACCACGCTACCGTTTTCAATAAAAATACTCCGCACGTAGAACTGGCCAAAGAACTAAGCGATCGGGGCCATAACGTACTTTTGGTAGATTACCAACCCACAAGTGAAATGATGGTTGTCGACTTTGCTGAAAAAATCAAGCTGCGGCTTCCCGAAAACATTCAACTACATTCGTTAAAGCTTCAAGAGACTGCAACCAGCTATGCTGAATGGTTTGCTAGTGATAATTAATTGTGTTTGATGATCGCTATAAATACGCTTAGTTACAGTTGAGCCCCATAAACTGAATACAAGAATCCGTATCTTTATCGCATGCAAATCCCTTCAGGAAAAAAAATTTACTTTTCGAGCGACAACCACCTGGGGGCACCCAACCCTGAAGAAAGCCTTCCGCGTGAGAAAAAATTTGTGCGCTGGCTCGATGAAATCAAAGACGATGCAGCTGCCATTTTCCTGCTAGGGGATCTATTCGATTTTTGGTTCGAGTACAAAACCGTAGTTCCCAAAGGATTTGTTCGCGTTCTCGGGAAATTAGCTGAACTTACCGATAGCGGAATCCCAATCCACTTTTTTGTGGGCAACCACGATTTATGGATGCGCGACTATTTTGAAAAAGAACTGAATATCCCTACATATCGAGAACCCAAAGAGTTTGTTTTTAACAACAAGACTTTTTTTATTGGTCATGGCGACGGGAAAGGTCCTGGAGATATCGGCTATAAACGCATGAAAAAGGTGTTTGAAAATCGAATTTTTAATTGGTTGTTCCATTGGTTTCATCCGGCTTTGGGAATGAAAATCGCCCAATATCTTTCCGTAAAGAACAAACTTATTTCTGGCGAAGAAGACAAAACCTTTCTAGGGGAAGAAAACGAATGGTTGGCACTGTATGCCAAACGAAAATTAGAGACAAAGCACTACGATTATTTTGTGTTTGGGCACCGCCATTTATCTATGGAAATACAGGTGGGAGAAAATGCTACCTATTTCAATTTAGGTGATTGGATTACGCAATACACCTACGGCGTTTTTGATGGGGAAAAATTTGAGCTAAAAAAATTTGAAGGATAACTCAAGGCTTAATATCCTTTAATCTCAATTGCAAACTTACATTTCCTTGCCATTCATTTTCGTCTACCACATACGCTGCTTTAAACAACTGTCCGGTGCAAGCAATGTCGTGTTTTTGCCCCAAACCGAAACCAATTGCAGTAAACTGCGAAGAATTTCCTTGGGTCATCACTAATCGCAAATGGGTTTTGTCATCTCCAACACATTTTCCATACCCCACATCTTTCAACCCTTGGGTCATAAAAACAGGGGTCATATTTCCCGGACCGAAAGGCGCAAACTGCCTTAGAATTCGATAAAATTTCGGCGTGATATCTCGCAAATCAATTTCTAAATCGATTGTTATTTCTGGCTGTAGCAACCTTCTGTCTATACTTTCAGAAACTACTCTTTCAAACGCCTCTTTAAACTTCTCGTAGTCGTTTTCAAACAAGGTAAGCCCAGCCGCATATTTATGTCCGCCAAATTGTTCTATATGCTCACTACAACTTTCTAGTGCATTGTACACATCAAACCCTTTAACAGAACGTGCCGAAGCCGCTAATTTTTCGCCGCTTTTTGTAAACACCAACGTAGGGCGGTAGTACGTCTCGGTAAGTCGTGATGCCACAATGCCAATCACACCTTTGTGCCAATTTTGGTCGTACACTACAGTGGTAAGGCGTTCTTGTTCTTCGTTTTCTGAAATTTGAACCAACGCCTCTTCTGTAATACGCTTGTCGGCATCGCGTCTGTCTGTGTTAAACTGTTCAATTTCTGCGGCCCATTCCACTGCCTTTTCAATATCAGTCTCAACGAGCAACGTAACTGCATGGTTGCCATGCTTCATCCGACCCGCAGCATTAATACGTGGCGCAATAAGAAAAACCACATCGGTAATCGTGAGTTGTTGCTTCTTTACTTGTTGCAGTATGGCCTGAAACCCAACTCGCGGATTCCCATTAATGACTTTTAAACCGTAGTGGGCGAGAATACGGTTTTCTCCCGTAATGGGTACAATATCTGCTCCGATAGCAGTGGCTACCAGATCTAGATACAATAGCAAATCGGTAATGGTTTGGTCTCTATGCGCTGCAAGCGCCTGCACTAATTTGAAGCCGACCCCACAACCACAGAGTTCTTTAAACGGATATGGACAATCATCTCGTTTTGGATCTAAAACCGCAACGGCTTTTGGCAATTCAGGACCTGGTCTGTGGTGATCGCAAATTATAAAATCGATTCCTTTTTCCGAAGCATAGGCAACTTTATCGATAGCTTTCACTCCACAATCGAGCGCTATAATCAAACTAAAACCGTTGTCTTCTGCAAAATCGATGCCCTGGTAAGACACCCCGTATCCTTCGTTGTAGCGATCGGGGATATAGGTCGCGACATTCGGATAGAACGTTTTTAGATATGATGAAAGCAGGGCAACGCTGGTAGTGCCATCTACGTCGTAATCGCCGTATACCAGAATGTTTTCTTTATGCGCAATTGCTTTTTCAATTCGTTCCACGGCTTTATCCATATCTTTCATGAGATAGGGGTCGTGGAGTTCGTCTAACGACGGTCTAAAAAAGACTTTTGCCTCTTCAAAAGTTTCGATGCCGCGTTGTAGCAATAGGGTTGCAATGATAGTATTAACGCCCAATGCGGAAGCAAGCTCTTTAATTTTTTCTTCGGAAGGTTTCGGTTTAAGGGTCCAGCGCATGATGTAGAAAATTTCAAATCCCAAAACACACGCTTCCAATATGGAAACAGTTTTGATTTCTGAAATGAATTAGATTGGGAAGTCTTTGTAAAATTACCTAAAGTGAAAGATAAAAAAAATTGTATATTGAAATAATTCAATTTTATGTTATGAGAAAAATTATACTCAACTTCTTTCTATCTTTTCTTTTCTCAACATTTTTATTTGCCCAAGATGGCAGTTTAGATTTCTCTTTTGGGGAAGAAGGTGTTGTTGAAGTAAATATTCCATTTGGACCTTTAGGTTACACTAATCAGAAAACTATTGAATTAGCTGACGGGTCCTATATTTCATACTTTCAAATTAATATGGGCTCAGGAAGTTTAGGAAAGAATGTTTTGGTGAAGCTTCTAAACAATGGAGACTTAGACACTTCGTTTGGAACAGATGGGTTTTTAGATTTTCCTTCACTTGATCGCGATTTTTATTATCAAGAAATTTGGGAAATGCCAAATGGAAAACTATTAATTTCTGATTTACAACGCTCTGGTAGTTTAAGTTCTAATGTTTTAAGACAATTAAACTCTGATGGAAGTATTGATGTAGATTTTGGAACTAATGGTGTGGTAATGCCTTTCTCAGGAAAACGTTTAGTAAAAACTGAAATAGATAGCAATGGTCGCATTATTGCTGTTGGCGGAAAGCCAATATCACAAGGACTTGGGCTGCAATTTAAAAGGTATCTTTCAAACGGTCAAATTGACACCTCTTTTGGTGTGAATGGGGTTGCCAATGCCACATTTGCAAATGAGGCACTCATAGTTAGAGATTTTAAATTACTTAGTGATGGCAGCATGTTTGTTGCATCGTCAATACAGAACTTTAATGGTGCCGAAGATCTTTTATTGATTACAAAGCACCATCCAAATGGTTCATTAGACCTTTCTTTCAGTCAAAACGGTATTGTTACAAGTCCGCTCTTATTTGATTATTATAATCGTGTCTTTCTTTCTGTTTTTGACTCTGAAGAACTAATAGTATCAATTGTACGAATTCCTGGTGGAACTGCCAATGGATACAACGTAGCTTATAAATTAACCAATACTGGTAATTTAGATACAACTTTCGCAACAGATGGATATCTCACTGCAAATGGGATAGCAGAAATATTAATACAATCTGACCAACGGTTTTTACGTATTGTTCATGATTACGGAGATCCGCTTCTTTCTCCTGGAGGTCCATTCCGTATTGATCGCTTTTTTAGTAATGGGATTCAGGATTCTTCCTTAAGTTTTCAAACAGATCCAAATGCTTTCTACGATTTCTTTATAGATTACTTTGTGGATTCAACAGGAAAAATACTTGTTACGGCACCTTCAAATACATTAGATATTTATCGATTATCAAATAATCCTTTGGGCATTTCGGAAAATACCAATAATGACTTAGTAATTTTTCCTAACCCAACAAATGGTCTTTTAACGCTTTCCTGTTCGTCTTGTGAGCTTACAGGAACACCTTACATGATTGTTGATACAATCGGGAGAATAATTTGGAACGGGGTTTTCAAAATTAATCATCCAACCATCGATATAAGTACCTTGGCTACGGGCATGTATTATCTAAAAATAAATGGGGATGACATTAAATTTATAAAAAAATAAAATACTTAGGTTTCATGAGAACTATTAGCATCTTTCTATTCTTTCTTTTCTCAACTTGCATCTTTGCACAAGATGGCAGTTTAGACACTTCTTTCGGCGACAATGGTATTCTAGAATTAAACTTGACATCCCTATTGGGGGCGACACCATTGAATGTTTTTAACCATAATATCGTTGAACTACCCGATGGTTCATATATATTGTATGGTAGCTACAACATAAATTCAACCTCGGGTAATTCCTTATTTATAATCAAAGTGAATTCTTCTGGGGAATTGGTAAATACCTTCGGAAATAATGGGGTTGTAACATTAGATACACCCTCTCAAGGGTTATTTCATTCACAGAAAATTTGGGTGAAAAGCAATCAAAAAATATTGCTGTCAAACCACGACTTTATTTCGGGAGTTGACGTGTATTATATTACGCAACTTAACACTGATGGTAGCCTTGACACCTCTTTTGGTACAAATGGCAGGATCTACCCATTTTCAGGAACCACCCTTGTAAGAGCTGAATTAACGATAGATGATAAGTTGATAGTTGCAAAGGGGAAAACAATTGCTGAAGGTACGGGACTTCAATTCAAAAAATATCTGCAAAATGGGCAAATTGACTCCTCTTTTGGTACAAATGGCGTCTCAAATGCTTCTTTTGCAAACGATGCGTTATTAATAAGAGATTTTAAATTAAATGAAAATGGCGCAATGTTCGTAGCATCAAGTGTTCAAGATTTTAATAACCCAGACCTCCTCTTAATAACAAAGCATTTGCCAAATGGAACTCTCGATCTTTCTTTTAGTGATAATGGAATTGTAACGAGCCCGGTTTTATTTGAATATTATAATCGGGTAAAGTTAGATTTATTCGCCAATGAAGGTGTTTTGATAACCCAAAGCCAAATTCCTGGGGGAAGTAATGGAGATACTATTTATAAACTTACTGCTAGCGGCGAACTAGCTACTTCATTTGGTTCTGGAGGTTTTCTAAATTATAGCGCGCCTTTGGCTGATTTATTTATACAAGAGAATCAAAGAATTTTGTTTCTAGCGCACAATTATGGGGATCCGATACTATTTCCTGGCGGTCCATTCCAAATAGTAAGATTTTATAATAATGGTGAGCCTGATACCTCTATTAATTTTGAAACGGAACAGACCGATTTATACAGGCAATATATTTATTTTACCACCGATAGTAATGGGAAAATTGTAATATCTGCCGTAGATTGGAACGATTCTTCAATAACACTATTCCGTTTGTTAAACAATCCTTTGGGTAATGAAGAAAACAAAATAGACTCCCTTCAAATTTTTCCAAATCCAGCGAACAATGTGTTGCAAATAACTTGTAATCAATGCAATTTAAAAGGTGTCGATTATAAAATTGTTGACTCCACAGGCAAAGTAATAGTTACTACGGTTTTTGAAAGTAATAACCCTTTGATTCCCATCAGTTCTTTGAGCGATGGATTATATTTTTTACATACAAGTGGAGCAACCGTTAGGTTCATTAAAAAATAAACTTTTCAGACTTGTATTATCTTGTTGCTAATGCTACGTTTCCACACGTAAACTGAAAAATCTATCCATGCCATTAGTAACTCCACTTTCCGCAGACCACGATTCAAGTACCCAAGAGCTTGCCAAATTCTTTAATGAAACTCTCGTTTTTTGCTAGTTTTCGAACTTTGTAAAGTCTATTGCTGCCACCAATGTGACATCCAGCGTCTCGCCCTCTGTAATTGAAACCGAAACAAAATTATTTGTAGCAACTCCTGCGATGCTAGAAAACGTAGAAAAGTAAATCGTTTCTGTGTTCGTGTTTTGAAAGAAATTGTCAGTGTCGATTGTATTAGCGGAACTTCCAGAACTATCAACAAACCCTATTTGATTTGCAAATGATAAATTTGTCTCAAAATCTTCGTATGACTCAATATCTATTAAAACATTTTGCCATGAAGAATTATCAAACATTGGCACTTCAGTTCCATCTTTAAAAAAGTCCCCCTGAATATCACTAAATGTGAGTCCGTTTTCATCTTCAATTCTCAAATTAACTTTTGTAACCAAAGGTTCCTGTTCTTGTTCTGGTTCAGGTTTTTCATCATCAGAACAAGAAAATATTGTAACTAACACAAATAAAATAAGTAGTTTTTTCATAAATAGCTATCTTCACACCTAGAACAAAAATATAGATTAAAATAGAGTTCGCAATCCTTTTAAAAAACTATTAATGCCATTAGTAACTCCACTTTCCGCAGACCACGATAAAGACACTCAAGAACTAGCCGAATTTTTCAACGAAACCCTCGGTTTTTGTCCTAACAGTGTACTCACTATGCAACGCAGACCCGCCATTAGCCGCGCATTTATCAATTTAAACAAAGCCGTAATGGCGAACGACGGGCGAGTGACTTCAGCTTTAAAACGGATGATCGCTTGGGTGAGCAGCAACGCAACCGGGTGCCGCTATTGCCAAGCACACGCCATACGAGCTGCAGAACGGTACGGAGCAGAACAGGAACAACTCGACAATATTTGGGAATACCGAACCCACCCCGCTTTTTCTGAAGCCGAACGTGCAGCACTCGATTTTTCGCTTGCTGCCAGCCAAGTGCCGAATGCAGTAGACGAAACGATTAAAAAACGCCTTTACGAACACTGGAACGAAGGTGAAATTGTTGAAATGCTGGGGGTTATTTCCCTGTTCGGATACCTCAACCGCTGGAACGACTCAATGGGCACCTCTATTGAAGAAGGTGCTGTAGAGAGTGGTAACAAGTACTTAGGCAAGCACGGTTGGGAAGAAGGCAAACATAGATAAGCCCATTGATAATGGTGGTTGTTTTAAAAATTTCCGTTCACCCCCCACGCAAGAAGCCGCTGTAAAAAGCGTTAGATTTCGCCTTAGAAAACACTTATTATACAATTTAGATTAAAAAACACCCCATGAGATTATCACTTTTTATTTTAGCTTCTAGCTTGCTACTCTCCTGTAACAATATTCCAGAGGCAATCCTCTTAGCCAATACTGAAAAGGTAGACACATTAGACGTGAATGAATATACCCATGTAATCGACAAAAAAAACCGTCGAGGCTACGTAACGGCAGAAAACGAAGTAATGAACGGGCGCTACGTTATTACACGTGAAGGAACCATGACCCAAGAGTTTACAATAGAAGGCGGATTCTTACATGGCACACTCATACAATACTACGATACTGGCTCGCCAGAACGGATTGAAACCTATAAAAAAAGCGTACAGCACGGCCCCGTAACCAGTTATTACAGAAGTGGCGCCATTCGGTCTGAATCGTCATACGTGAATGGAGAAGAAGCCGATGAACGCGTCGAGTACACAGAAGATGGTACAGTATCTCGCAAAATTGAAATCAAAGATGGCATTCGGTATGACCACCAATACATAAATGGAAACAGAGCAGGTTCCATGTTCGAAAAAACGATTGAGGGCGTTACCTACGACCTGATTGTAAAATATGACGCTTTTGGCACCGTACAACTGATCATGGGAAAGATAAAATCTGATACCAGCCCCATCCTCTATATTTTTGATGAAACTTTTACTGAAATTGAACACTTTAATGTTGAAGAAAACCCGTTAAAAGCGAGACAATACTTTGCCCTTATCCAAGGCTAATCCAGAATAGAATGTGTCTTTTTCTGTAACAGCGGAACGATGCTTTCTTCAAACCACGGATTTCTAGCTCTCCAAAACCGATTTACGGGCGAAGGGTGTGGCAATGGCCAATACTGCGGAAGGTAGGCTTCAAAATGTTCCACTTTTTCGGTTAAGTTTCTTCGGTCCTTCGGAAAATAATACTTGGTGGCATAACTTCCAATTAATAGAACGAGCTGCACGTTTTTCAGCTTAGAAAGCACCGAATCGTGCCAAAGTGGTGCACATTCCTTTCTGGGCGGAAGATCTCCCGTTTTTCCCTTCCCTGGATAACAAAATCCCATTGGCAAGATGGCAAAATTCGCAGTGTTGTAAAAGGTAGCTTCATCTACGCCCAGCCATTCACGAAGTTTTTTCCCACTTTGGTCTGCCCAAGCCGTACCACTCTCATGAACAATACGTCCGGGTGCCTGACTTATCAAAACTATTTTAGAATGGGCTGCCGCTTCTACGATAGGTCGTGGCCCCAACGGCAAATGTTCTGAACAAACTTCACATCCCCTAATTTTATGCAGCAAGGGTTTCATGAAGAAGCACCTCCCAGCACAACCACCAGCTCTCCTTTTGGAGGTTTTTTTTCAAAATGCGATGCTACTTCAGCCAAAGTGCCCCGTACCGTTTCTTCATGAAGCTTCGTAATTTCGCGTGATACCGAAACTGGTCGTTCTTCGCCAAAATGCTCGGCAAACTGTTTGAGTGTCTTTATCAATTTGTGGGGAGATTCGTAAAAAATCATGGTTCGTTTTTCTTCAGCAAGCAGTTCCAGACGGGTTTGTCGCCCCTTTTTTACTGGAAGAAATCCTTCAAACACAAACTTGTCGTTGGGCAAGCCACTGTTTACCAAAGCCGGCACAAAAGCGGTTGCACCTGGCAAGCAGTCTACTTCAATCCCAGCAGCCACGCACGAGCGCGTGAGTAGAAACCCGGGGTCACTAATCGCAGGAGTGCCAGCGTCACTAATAAGCGCTGCGGTTTCCCCTTGTAGAATTCGTTGTACGACACCCTCAGTGGTTTTATGTTCGTTGTGCATGTGGTGCGAGTGCATCGGGGTTGAAATCTCAAAATGCTTTAAGAGCTTTCCGCTGGTTCGCGTGTCTTCAGCTAAAATAAAATCTACTTCCTGCAATACTTCCAACGCCCGTAAGGTGATGTCCTTAAGGTTTCCGATAGGCGTGGGTACTAGATAGAGTTTTGGCATTATTTGGTCGGGCTTAGGCAACAATGCCTGTTTCAGCTAAATTTTCTTTCCACGGCAGCCATAAATCGTTCGGCATACATGTCTTTTTGAAGCCAAAAATTATAGTCGGGTTTTACCCTAGATTTAATAAACGTCTCCGCTTCGGCAAATGTTTCAAAGGTGTTGAGTTGTGAAAGCACTCGGGTATAATCGTCTGCACTACCTCCAAACAAATGTTTGATATAGGCTAAACGGTCGTTCAAGTCGATACGCATCCCATCTCCAACAGCATCATTAATAGATTTTGGTTTTTCAGACATTCCAAGATCATCTACCAATTTCTTTGTCGGTTTCGGAGCCTCCACTCCTTTGGCTGGTTTCCGCTCCTCCAAAATGGGCGCGTCTTTAGGTTGGGTAGTCGTTTTACGCTCAAACGTTGGTATTTGTTGATAGTTGCTGGCAAATTCTTCCAGGTCATTCTTCATGTATTGTTTCTGCGGAAGTACTTCCTCTAAAAATTTATCTACCTGTTGCGATTCTGGTGGCATTTGTGCCACGAGATCTTTAATTTTTTCCATGAGTGGCTCTACCAAATCTTCTTTGTGTTCTGGCTGCGGAATGGGTTCTGGCTCTGTAAACCAATTTTTCTCCCGAAAACTTTTGCTGTCGAAAGACTCTTCATTCTTCGCCGCATCATCTCCATCAATCTGGCCTTCTAAATATGCCAACACACTCACCTTTTGGTACAGTACTGCAACCTTCTGCTGTAGGGCTTTTGTGCTCATGGCTTGGTTCTCACTTATAATTTCTCTCGCTAGATCCTTTAGGTCTTGCTGCAATTGCTTTTTCATCGATACTTTTTTAAACTTTTTTGGGCTGCTTACACAAGGGTCAACTTTGTTTTGTTAAATTTACGCATCCTATATGTAAACGTCAAGCGTTTGCGTTTTATTCTAAAACCCTTGTTATGTTTCTCGAAAATACCGTAAATCAAAAAGAGCAATTTGGCTGGATCGAAGTGATCTGCGGCTCGATGTTTTCGGGGAAAACAGAAGAACTCATCAGGAGATTAAAGCGCGCGCAGTTTGCCCGCCAAAAAGTGGAAATCTTTAAACCCAAGGTAGACACCCGCTACGACGATGACCAGGTAGTCTCACATGACAGCAACCAAATTCGTTCTACCCCAGTTCCTGCAGCTGCCAATATTCCTATTCTCGCAGACAATTGTGATGTGGTAGGAATAGACGAAGCCCAGTTTTTTGATGATGAAATTGTAAAGGTGTGTAACGATCTTGCCAACCGTGGGGTACGTGTAATTGTAGCCGGATTAGACATGGATTACAAAGGCAACCCATTTGGGCCAATGCCCGCGTTAATGGCAACGGCAGAATATGTCACCAAAGTACATGCTGTTTGCCCGCGTACAGGAAATCTCGCGCACTACAGTTTCCGAAAATCGCAAAGTGAAGATCTCGTGCTACTGGGCGAAACTGAAGAATACGAACCGCTTAGCCGTGCAGCCTACTACAAGGCGGTGCTACGTGATAAAGTTAAAAAAATGGACGTGAAAGATGCCGAGGAAATTTCCGCAGCAGAAGTACAGCAAAGCAAAAAGCAAGCCTAGATGAGCAACTTTAAAGAAACAGTGCTCGAAATAGACCTAAGCGCACTTGCCCACAATTACCGCTATCTTACGGCTAAAACCAACACAGCAACTAAAATTTTGGCAGTGGTAAAAGCCTTTGGGTACGGCAGCGAAAGTGTAGCAGTTGCTAAAGAACTGGAAACCCTGGGTGTCGATTATTTTGCGGTTGCTTATGTAGCAGAAGGTGTTGCACTGAGAGATGCCGGCATACGCACCCCGATTTTGGTACTACACCCACAGCCTATAAATTTTGAAACGCTAATAGACCGTTGTCTGGAACCGTCGATTTACAGCATGCGTATTCTCAATGAATTTGTTACGGTGGCCGAAGCTAAAAAACAGCAGGACTATCCGGTACATATTAAGTTCAATACTGGGCTAAACCGTTTGGGCTTTCGGGAAGAAGAGGTTTCCCACATTCTTTCGGCACTTCGGAAAACGGATGCCATTAAAACACGGTCGTTGTTTTCGCATTTGGTAGCCAGCGAAGATCTTACAGAAAAGGAGTTTACACTAGGTCAGATTGAAAGTTTCAAAAACATAGCTACAGCCATGGAAGAAGGTCTTGGTTATAACCCTTTGTTACACCAAAGCAATACATCGGGAATCCTGAATTATCCGCAAGCGCATTTTGATATGGTACGTACGGGTATCGGGCTCTATGGCTTCGGAAATTCTAAAGCCGAAAATGAACAGCTAAAACCTGTGGCTACCCTAAAATCGGTTATTTCGCAAATCCACACCCTACAACCGGGCGAATCGGTTGGTTATAACCGAGCGTACAAAGCAACCGGTGAAGAAAAAACAGCCACAATCCCAATTGGGCATGCAGACGGTATTTCTCGGGCCTTCGGAAAAGGGGTTGGTTGGGTGACCATCGCGGGGAAAAAAGCACCTATTGTTGGAAATGTTTGTATGGATATGCTCATGGTGAATGTTACTGATATCGCCTGTGAAGAAGGTGACGAAGTCATCATTTTTGGCATAAATCCTTCGGCCGAAGCATTAGCTAATGCGATAGGCTCTATCCCCTATGAACTACTTACGGCAGTCTCTCAACGCGTAAAACGTGTCGTTTGTCGAAATTAGCGCTGCCAAGTTCTTAATAATTTGTGAAAGCACATTGATTTTAGCTACCTTAGTCCCGTATTAACCAAAACCAAACAAACTATGCTTAAAGAATTTAAAGATTTTATTATGACCGGGAATGTCATCGATTTGGCAGTTGCGGTAATTTTGGCTGGCGCCGTGGGAATGGTGGTCAGCGGATTTGTATCTGACATCATGATGCCAATTATTGGTCATTTTGCTGGAGGTGTAGACTTTGCAGATATGAAAGTAGTGCTTTCAGAAGCAGTTGTAGCTGCAGATGGCACGGTAGAAAAACCTGAAAATGCCGTGATGTACGGAAAGTGGGTTAATGCCATCATAAACCTCATCATTGTTGGTTTTGTGTTATTTATGATTGTAAAATCGTACGCAAAGGTTCGCAAGAAAAAAGAAGAAGCCCCGGCTCCAGACCCAGGACCGTCTGAAAAAGATATCCTTATGGAGATTCGCGACGAGCTTCGCAAAAAATAGAAAGATTAAATAAATCAGCGCAACACCGCTGCATTACTCAATTTTTAACCAAACCCTCTGTTTAAAAGCAGAGGGTTCTTTTTTTAGATTAAGCGAAGCATTTAAACAAGGATATCTCGTATTTTTGACACAAAATAAATCACTATGAAAATAGCTGTTATTGGTGCCACGGGCATGGTGGGCACGGTCATGACAAAACTCCTGGAAGAACGCAACTTTCCATTAACAGAGCTCATTCCGGTTGCTTCAGAACGCTCTGTGGGAAAAACCATCAGTTTTAAAGAAACCGAATACACCATCGTTACCATGGAACATGCCATTGCCATGCAACCCGATATTGCTATTTTTTCGGCTGGAGGCGACACCTCGCTACAATGGGCACCTAAATTTGCTGAAGTTGGTACCACCGTGATAGACAATTCGTCTGCCTGGCGCATGGACCCCACAAAAAAGTTAATCGTTCCTGAAATAAACGCTTCCCAATTAACTTCCGAAGATAAAATTATTGCCAACCCCAATTGCTCTACCATACAATTGGTCATGGCACTCGCACCCTTGCACAAAGCTTATAAAATGAAACGTGTTATTGTTTCTACCTACCAATCGGTTTCGGGAACAGGCGTAAAGGCCGTACAACAGTTAGAAAACGAAGCCCAAGGTGTGGGCGGTGAAATGGCGTATCCGTATCAAATCTATAAAAACGCCCTGCCCCATTGCGATGTTTTTGAGGCCAATGGTTACACTAAAGAAGAAATGAAACTCGCCCGCGAGCCACAAAAAATTCTGGACGATCGCACTTTTTCGATTTCGGCTACCGCAGTGCGTATTCCCACAGCGGGAGGCCACAGCGAGTCGGTGAATGTCGAATTCCATGACGATTTTACACTGGCCGATGTGCGCCGTATGCTGCATGAAACCCCAGGAATTGTGGTACAAGACAATCCAGATACCAATACCTACCCCATGCCCATCTATGCCCACGGAAAAGATGACGTGTTTGTAGGCCGTATACGGCGTGATGAAACACAACCCAACACTTTACAACTTTGGATTGTGAGCGATAACCTGCGAAAAGGAGCAGCGACCAACGCCATACAAATCGCAGAATATTTGGTTGAAAACGCGCTGTTGTAAGCATTTCTGAAATTTTCGTCTAATTTTTGGCAACCACCTAAAACCAAAAGATGAAAATTTTCCATTTAATTCTCCGTGTCGGGTTGGGTTTGATGCTCTTGGCGTTCGGACTCAACAAATTTTTCTGGTTTATGCCAGATTTCGACTTTACCGGATATCCGGAAGCCGAACACCTTTTTAATGCCCTACGCTTTTCTGGAGAAGACCCAGAAGCAGGAAAAGGCTATATCATGGATCTTGTTGGTGCTACCGAAGCCATCGTTGGTCTATTATTGATCCTTAAAAAGTGGGTGCCGTTCGCGCTAGTGATGCTGGTGCCAATTTCAATTAACTTGGTCATGTTCCATATCATGGTGAACCTTCCAAATATCGGTCCCGCTGTTTTAGTGGCTGCAGTAAACGCCTATCTTATCTATCTTCATTGGGATTCGTACCGCGGATTGTTTAAATAAATTTGCTATGGAAATTAGGCGTATCTCCCTGAGTGGCAGATTCTTTTATTTTAGTATCTTTAAAAGTACATAACCATCTCAACTATACGTATGAACGCTACATTTACTACCATCCTACGCGTCATTTTAGGTGCGGCCTTGTTATTATTTGGAATTAACAAGTTCTTCAATTTTATCCCCATGTTTGAAATGCCTCCCGCGGCTGCCAACTTTTTAGAATCGCTCGCCGCTACAGGATATGCATTTTACGTGGTAGCAGCCCTAGAGATTCTCATTGGGAGTTTGTTGTTGCTCAAAAAATGGGTGCCATTTGCCTTGGTTTTGCTTGCGCCGCTTTCTGTAAATATTTTATTATTCCATTTGTTTTTGGATATTTCAGATATAGCCGTTGCCATCGTCATCTTCACCCTAAACGTTTTATTGATGTATAAATACTGGAAAGCGTACCGCCCTCTTTTCCAATTGTAAACGGCTAGGGAAATTCAGAACAACTTTCTATTTGCAACTATAGTATTTTCAGTATTTTAGTGCTCTAATAATTGTACTATGAAAAAACTGATCGTACCCATGCTATGTGCACTTGCCATTGTAAGTTGTAAAGAAGAAAAAATGTCCCAAGAACCTGTCGCAATTACCTATCCCGAAACCAAAAAAGTTGATACCGTAACCAATTATTTCGGAACTGACGTAAAAGATCCCTATCGCTGGCTCGAAGATGATATGAGCGAAGAAACCGGAGATTGGGTAGCGCGCCAAAACAAAACAACCTTTGGTTATTTAGATAATATTCCATTCCGTGAAGAATTAAAAGACCGTCTTACCAAATTATGGAATTACGAAAAAGTAGGCTCTCCTTTTAAAGAAGGCGATTATACCTATTTCTATAAAAACGACGGTCTGCAAAACCAATATGTTATCTATCGTTATAAAACAGGTGATGACCCGAGTACTGCGGAAATTTTCTTAGATCCGAATGGGTTTAAAGAAGATGGAACCATCTCGCTTGGCGGACTTAGTTTCTCAAAAGACGGAAAAACGGCAGCTTATAGCATTTCAGAAGGCGGAAGCGATTGGCGAAAAGTGCTCGTCATGAATACCGAAAACAAAGAAATTGTTGAAGACACACTCATTGATGTAAAATTCAGTGGGATTTCGTGGAAAGGAAATGACGGTTTCTACTATTCTAGCTATGACAAACCAGAAGGCAGTGAGCTTTCAGCCAAAACAGATCAGCATAAATTATACTATCACAAACTAGGCACGCCACAAAAAGAAGATCAACTCATATTTGGCGGTACCGAAGCACAAAAGCATCGCTACGTTGGAGGTAATGTTTCTGAAGATGATCGTTGGTTACAAATTTCAGCAAGCACCTCAACTTCTGGTAATAAACTATTCATCATAGATCTTAGCAAGCCAGATGGCAAGCTGATTCCTGTGATTAACAATACAGATTCTGACACTTATATTATAGAAAATGTGGGCACGAAACTGTTCCTAGTAACCAATCTAAATGCTCCTAACAGAAAAATAGTAACGGTAGACGCAAGCAATCCTTCTCCAGAAAACTGGAAAGATTTTATCCCAGAAACTGAAAATGTATTGAGCCCTGGTACAGGAGGCGGCTATTTCTTCACCGAATATATGGTAGATGCCGTGAGCAAGGTATTACAATATGATTATGATGGTAAAATGGTTCGGGAAATCGAATTGCCAGGTGTAGGAAGCGCTGGCGGATTTGGTGCTAAAAAAGAAGACACAGAGCTTTATTACAGTTTTGCCAACTATGTTACTCCAGGTAGCATCTACAAATACAATATTGAAAAAGGGACAAGCGAGTTGTACGTAAAACCAGAAATAGATTTCAACCCTGACAACTACGAGAGCAAGCAGGTTTTTTATACGTCTAAAGATGGTACCAAAATTCCAATGATCATTACCCATAAAAAAGGTATAGAACTCAATGGTAAAAATCCGACCATTCTTTACGGTTACGGTGGTTTCAACATTAGCTTAACGCCTAGTTTTAGTATTGCAAACGCAGTTTGGATGGAACAAGGTGGTGTGTATGCTGTTCCGAATCTTCGTGGTGGCGGGGAGTACGGAAAAAAATGGCACGATGCAGGAACCCAGATGAAAAAACAAAATGTGTTCGACGACTTTATTGCTGCGGCAGAATTTCTTATTGAAAATAAGTATACTTCTAAAGACTACCTTGCCATTCGAGGAGGCTCTAACGGCGGGCTCTTGGTAGGTGCGGTAATGACCCAGCGTCCCGATTTGATGAAAGTGGCTTTACCCGCAGTAGGTGTGCTCGATATGTTGCGCTACCATACGTTTACCGCAGGTGCAGGTTGGGCATACGACTACGGAACGGCAGAAGATAGCAAAGAAATGTTTGAATATTTAAAAGGATATTCTCCCGTGCACAATGTAAAAGAAGGTGTTGAATATCCTGCAACCTTAGTAACTACTGGAGACCATGATGACCGCGTGGTTCCTGCGCACAGCTTTAAGTTTGCAGCAGAGCTACAAGACAAACAGTCGGGTAGCAATCCTACCCTTATTCGAATAGAAACCGATGCTGGTCACGGTGCCGGTACGCCTGTTTCAAAAACCATTGAGCAATATGCCGATATCTACGGATTTACACTTTACAACATGGGGTACGAGGTGTTGCCAGAAAAAACAACCACTAAGGTAAAAGAATAGCCCTGTTTTTTTCGAGCGCCAGCCCACCTAGAGCTGGCGCTCGAAAAGACCTTGCAAGAAATGCTCTACGTTACTATCACATCTTTTCAGTACCCTGCTTCTAACAAGGAGATTCTGTCGAACGTCAATTTTAAACTCGAGCAGGGCAAACAACTCGCCATCTTGGGCGAAAGTGGCTGTGGTAAATCTACCTTACTGCACCTTATTTTTGGTCTTTTGAACCTAGACAATGGCGAAATTTACTACGGAAAGCAGCAATTGTTTGGTCCTAGTCACAACCTGATTCCAGGACATGATTTTATGAAGTTGGTATCACAAGATTTAGATTTGATGCCATTCACTTCAGTTGCTGAAAATGTGGGTGAACACTTATCTAGGATAGACACTTCAGAAGATACTAAGAAAATTGACGAAGTGCTTTCGGTTGTGGGCCTCTTGCCATTTAAAAACCGAAAAGTAAATACCCTAAGCGGTGGTCAGAAACAACGCGTAGCTCTCGCAAAAGCACTTGCGAACGAACCTAAGGTGCTTCTTATGGATGAACCCTTCAGCAGTATTGATGCTTTTCTAAAGAACAAACTTAGACGCGAATTATACCGCTACCTTCAACAACATCAAATTACTTGTATTACTGCCACCCACGACGCCGACGAGGCTTTGGCTTTTTCAGATAGATTATTGGTTCTAAAAGAGGGGCAGATACTTCAAATTGGACCGCCAGAAAATGTCTACGCAGCCGCAACTTCAGTCTATGAAAAAGGCTTTTACGGAGAAGTTTCAATCATCCCTGCTGGAATCTTAGCTGCAAATGAATTGAACTTACTTCCGCACGAGCTGAAAATTTCCGAAGAACAAACACCGCTTCAAGTGACGGTGACTGCCTCCTATTTTAAGGGTCGCTCCTACCTCATTGCTTGCAACTGGAACACAATAACATTGTTCTTTGAACATTCAGAAAAAATTCAAAATGGTTCACAAGTTTATTTGTCATTGGCCAAAGCTAATTAGTGCTGACTTTAAATAAGTTTGTTGAAGTTTTAAAATCGTTAACAAACATGCTATCAACCCGTTAAATCCTTCCCAAACCCAAATTAAAAGCCTGTTTCAGTGCTGTTTCCCCCGTATCTTTATGTAAAATAAAAAAACTATGGATATAAAGAACAAAACAGTAATCATTACAGGGGCATCTAGTGGAATTGGCGAGGCAACTGCCCTTAAACTTTCAAAAGAAGGGGCAAACGTAGTGCTTACCGCAAGACGCAAAGAGAGGCTCCAAGAGCTAAAATCTAAAATTGAAAAAGAAGGTGGCAAAGCAATTGTTGTGGCTGGAGATGTAACCAACAAAAACGATTGGCAACACCTACAGAAAGAAGCAAAAGACACTTTTGGTTCTATAGATGTCTTGGTAAATAACGCCGGACTCATGCCGCTGTCGTATGTAAAAAATCTGCATACAGATGAGTGGGATACCATGGTAGATGTGAATATTAAAGGTGTACTGAACGGAGTTTCATCTGTTTTGCCAACCATGATCGAACAAAAACAAGGGCATATTATTAATATTTCTTCGGTGGCTGCTTACAAATACTTCCCAGGTGGCGCAATATACTGTGCAACCAAATCGGCTGTTAAAATGTTTTCTGAAGGACTACGCCAAGAATTAGCGCCAAACTACGGTATTAACGTAACCTCTATTGAGCCTGGTGCTGTAGATACCGAACTCATGGAAACCATCACCGACAAAGAACTGATGAACGATATGAAAGATGTAATGGGCGACGTAAAACCCTTGGAGGCAATCGATATAGCAGACGCGATTTTCTACGCTCTGTCGCAACCAGGTCGTACCAATATCAACGACGTGTATATCATGCCAACTACACAGAAGCAATAACAAAAGCTCTGTTGCAAATCAGACTACACAAAAAAGGGGACGAAATTAATTCGCCCCCTTTTTTTATAGCAAATTATATGTGGCTATGCCTTAACCACCATCTTCCCTTTATTCTTACCATCAAACAAGTCTATAAATGCTTGCGGAATTTCATCAAAGCTTTCTACAATGGTTTCCTCATACGTAAGTTTGCCTTTATCGAGCCATGTAGCTAGTTGTTCTGTGCCTTCCTGAAATTGATCTTGATAATCTCGTACAATAAAGCCTTGCATTTTTAAACTCTTTTTTACCAATGTTGGTTCTAGTCTTGGCCCAGTGGGCTGTTCTGTCTCGTTATACAATGAAATCGCCCCACAGTTCACCACGCGTCCGTAACGGTTCATGTTCTTTAAGGTCGCATCTAGAATATCACCCCCTACATTGTCGAAATATACATCTACACCATCCGGACAAGCTCCTTCTATAGCCTGTTTCATATTTTGGGTTGTTTTGTAATTAATCCCTGCATCAAACCCAAATTTCTCTTTCAGGAGTCGTACCTTTTCATCACTGCCCGCAATCCCTACGGCGCGACATCCTTTGATCTTCGCAATTTGGCCAACCACACTTCCTACGGCGCCCGAGGCACCAGAAACTAATACGGTTTCGCCTTCCTTTGGCTCACCAATTTTTAATAGTCCGACATATGCTGTAAGTCCGGTGAGGCCCAAAATACCGAGATAGGCGCTTAACGGCGCTTTGGTTTCATCCACTTTCTGAAGACCCTTCCCACTATGTGTTTGCCATTGCTTCCATTGTAGCATTCCGTTTACATAATCACCTTTCTTGAAATCGGCATGCTTAGACTCCATTACCTCGGCGATAATGCCACTTTCAATAGGCGCATCAATTTGAAAAGGTGGGATATATGATTTCTCGTCACGCATTCTGCCGCGTAAATAAGGGTCTACAGAAACATATTTTGTTTTAAGTAGAACCTCACCTTCGGCAGGGGTTGGTTTCTCCTGTTCAGAAAATTTAAAATTATCTAGGGTTGGTGTTCCTTTTGGTCTGCTTTTTAGTAGTATTGCTTTATTCATTACTCAATTATTTTAGCTTAAAGATACTGTGTTATGTGCCGAATTAAAAGGAATTAGTAGCTCCTTAGGCTACTTTTGAGAAAAGATTAACTCCTGCATGTATCAATCAGAAATTTGTATCTTTCTCTTCTATTTCAAACGACACCAAAATACCATGGCAAAAAGTTATTCCGAAGTAATTCAGCTGAATGATTCATTCGAAATTGCAAAACAAAAAGTTGAGGAGGCACTGGTAAAATCACGCTTTAAAGGCAGCCGATGGGTAGAACAACAACAAGCCTATTATTCAGAAACTGCCGTCACACTGTGGTCTTGGGGTGAAGATATTTTGGTGCGAATACAGAAAAAAGATGAAGGTACCGAAGTTCAATTTTCTTCAACTTGTAAACTCGCTACGCAGATAATTGACTGGGGGAAAAACAAGAAGAATGCTACCATCTTTGTAAGCTCCCTTCATGGATCTTAGTTCCAAATTAAAATACCTAATGCCTATTGCGCCCCTAAAAATTGTCTTCTCAGTGGTATTGGCAATTTTGTCGTTCTATTTGCTCTACTCGGGCACACTGTTCGGACTTATCCTTTTAGGTGCCGCATTAAAACTAGCGCTACGCGAAGGCATTGAAATTTCTTTAGAAGGAAAAGCATACCGAACTATCTATTCGGTATTTGGCATCACCGTGGGAAAATGGAAATTACTTCCAGAAATCGACTATGTATCTGTATTTCGAACCCGAAAGAAAAGTCGGGCCCGTGTCATTGCCGCACAAGCCGATCTTGGTTTTGAAATTTTCAGATTAAATTTATTTTATGAAGGCAATAAACATATCGTAGCTTACGAAACTGAGACCAAAGAAGAAGCTTTTAAAGTAGCCGAGCATATTGCGATGGTTTTAAATACGACCACACACGACGCGACATAGTTAGCGTACATTTTTAGGCTACGCTTTTTATAGTGATCTCTTTTCCGTTGAAAGTGAACGAATCTCCTTTTTTCTTTCCAGACAATTGTTGCCCGATGGGTGATTGCAAGGCAACGCAATAATAATTGGTTTTACCTACGGTAACCTGACCGATTGAAATACCAATAAAATAAGTGCCATTAGTAGTATATACCAAACTGCCCAAGCGCACGTAATCTGACACCGATTTAACATCTATTTTGTGTACTAGTAATTGTACGCTTTCAACTTCTTGCAACTGTTTTCCTGCGTTTTCACGATCAATTTGAAGCATCGCCCTACCTGTTTCATGTTTGTCTCCAGCGCTGCTCTTAGATTCCTCTACCAACGACTCTTCAATATCTGAAATGGTCTGCTTTATTTTTGCATAGCGTTTCGCTACCGTTTCTTTACAGTACTCGAGTAACGCAATCTTAAGTTCTTTATCGGTCATTTTCTTCCGTTTCGTCTAACGTAAATGTACCATAAAAACGCATTTGTCTTACAATCCATTCCTTTCTTTTTTGAATGTATGCTGAAGGCGGATTGGCTCGATAACGTCTCGGATTTGGAAGTATGGCTGCAATGGCTGCGGCTTCATATCGCTGTAAATTTTTTGCCTGTTTATGAAACCAATAATCTGATGCTGCCGCTGCCCCAAATACACCTTCACCCATTTCAATGCTGTTCAAGTACACTTCCAAAATTCGCTCCTTGCTCCAGAACAATTCAATTAAAAAAGTGAAATAGGTTTCCAAGCCTTTTCTTAGCCAACTTCGTTCTGGCCATAAAAAAACATTCTTAGCTGTTTGTTGCGAAATAGAACTTCCTCCGCGTAGTTTTTTGCCATTTTTGTTACTTTTGTACGCTTTTTCGATCGATTTTAGGTCAAAACCGTTGTGTTTTGTGAAATTTTGGTCTTCAGCACAAATAACGGCTAGTTGTAATTCTTCTGAAATTTCAGACAATGGCACCCATTTATGTTTAATATCTAGCTGTTCATTTGTTTGGTAGGCACGTATGCCCATGAGCGGAGTATAATGCACCGGAATGTATTTGTAAAGGAGCACCCATAGCACACTTAAAACAAGAAACCACAACAGTGTCTTGAAAAGAAATTTGAAGGCTTTTTTAATCATATAGATTCAATAGCTGCGGCCAGCTCATTGCCAACAGAGCTGCCAATCGCGATTCCCATTCCTCCCAAACGAACGCCGCAATACACATTGGGTTGCACTTCGCGTATGATGGGCTTTTTTTGCTTGCCAACACCCATGATACCGCTCCACCGGGAGTCTATTGTAAACGCTGTTTCGGGTAAAATTGTTGTTTCTAGAAGTCGTTCTAGTTTGTTTTGTACCGTTTCTGTAAGGCCCATTTGTGTAGTTTGTTCTGCGGAAAAGTCAAGATTTCTTCCTCCGCCAAACAAAATCCTATCGTGGATATTTCTAAAATAATAGTATCCCCTATCCAGATGAAAAGTTCCTTTTACTTTTAAATTTGGAATAGGATGGGTAATCAGAACTTGAGCACGGGCGGGTTGCAAATCAGCTTCTAAAAATTGTTTTGCAAAGCCGTTAGTGGCAATTCCTACCTTTTTTGCTGAAAAAGTGACAGAATTGTTCAAATTGAGTGAAATTTGGTCGTTTTCTGCTGAAATCGACATGATTTCGGCATTATTTAGCACTAAAACACCTTTTTCTGAACATTTCCGAAGTAGTGCTTTCATCATTTTACCCGTATCGAGTTGCCCCTCAAAACGATTAAAAATGACTTGTTTTTGGACGTTTTTGAAGTAAAATGGTTGCTTTTTAATAGAAAATACTTCTTTTTGGCCAGAAAACACGTTTTTAAGCAACTTGTTCACCATGGGTACGTTGTCGATACATTCTTCCGCTAATTCGGTATCGTTTTCCGTAAAGATTTCATACCCACCATGCTGTTGATAATCAATTTCAGTATCTCCTAAGGTGGTTCGCAATAGTTGCAATCCGTTTACTCGTGCTTGAAACAAATTCAAAACCTCATCTTCAGTATGGGTATTTAAATCGTCTAAAATTTCAGAAATACTTCCGAAGCAGGCAAAACCCGCATTTTTAGTGCTCGCACCACTAGGGAGCATTCCTTTTTCAAAAACAACTACTTTGAGTTTAGGATTACGCTGCTTTAGAGTTAAGGCACAGCTTAGCCCGACAATACCGCTGCCAATAATAGCAACGTCTATGTTTGTGAGCCATGTGTGTTTTTCCCAATAAGATAGGTTCATAGTTTAAAATAAAAAAATCCCACTTTCCAAAGGTACAGTTTTTGGAAAATGGGATTTGAATTTTAATGAATTTTACCGCCTATTCTTCTTCAGGTGGTGCCATCTGCCAATCGTTCATAAAGGCTGTAGTATAATTACCCGCGACATAATCGGGGTGATCCATCAACTGTCTATGGAAAGGAATGGTGGTTTTTATACCTTCAATCACGAATTCATCGAGCGCCCGTTTCATCTTATTAATTGCTTCGTCTCTGGTTTGAGCCGTTGTAATCAGTTTGGCGATCATCGAGTCATAATTTGGCGGAATCACATATCCTGCATAAACGTGAGTGTCTAAGCGTATTCCGTGCCCGCCTGGAGCGTGTAGGGTAGTAATCCTTCCAGGAGAAGGTCTGAAGTCGTTATAAGGGTCTTCAGCATTAATTCTACACTCGATAGAATGGAGGTTTGGCGTATAGTGTTTTCCTGAAATAGGAACTCCTGCCGCTACTAAAATTTGTTCACGTATCAAGTCGAAGTCGATTACCTGCTCTGTAATCGGGTGTTCCACCTGTATACGGGTATTCATTTCCATAAAGTAGAAATTACGGTGTTTGTCTACCAAAAATTCTACGGTACCTGCGCCTTCGTACTTTATATATTCTGCTGCTTTTACTGCTGCCATTCCCATATCATTCCGAAGTTTTTTCGTCATAAAAGGGCTTGGGGTTTCTTCGGTAAGTTTTTGGTGGCGTCGTTGAATAGAGCAGTCCCGTTCACTTAAATGGCACGCTTTACCTGTACTATCACCAACAATTTGTATTTCGATATGGCGAGGCTCTTCAATGAGCTTTTCCATATACATATCGTCGTTACCAAAGGCAGCTTTACTTTCTTGTCTGGCAGATTCCCATGCATCTTGGAGGTTTTCTTCTTTCCAAACGGCACGCATTCCTTTACCACCACCACCTGCGCTTGCTTTCAACATTACAGGATAGCCAGTTTCTTTGGCAACTTTCTTACAAGTAGCAAAATCTGGGATAACACCTTCACTACCTGGCACACATGGAACACCGGCCGCTTTCATCGTAGCCTTTGCCATGGCCTTATCTCCCATTTTCTCGATCATTTCTGGAGAAGCACCAATAAATTTAATATTGTGCTCTTCACAAATACGCGAAAATTTTGCATTTTCTGAAAGAAATCCGTAGCCTGGGTGGATGGCATCTGCATTCGTAATTTCGGCAGCAGCAATGATGTTACTCATCTTTAAATAGCTCTCGCTACTTGGCGGCGGACCAATACATACTGCTTCGTCTGCAAACTTCACGTGTAGGCTTTCTTCGTCAGCTTTTGAATATACAGCCACCGTTTTAATACCCATCTCTTTGCAGGTTCTAATTACACGTAGTGCAATTTCCCCTCTATTTGCTATTAATATTTTTTTAAACATGTTTTTGAGTTTTAAAACCCCATAATCACACTCCTAAAGGGAGTTTGGGTTAGAGATTTGGTCCTGAAAACTTTCGGGTTTTAACTTATGAAGGGTCTACCAAGAAAAGTGGTTGATCGAACTCTACTGGCGAGGCGTCGTCTACCAACATCTTTACGATCTTACCTGAAACCTCACTTTCTATTTCGTTAAAAAGTTTCATTGCTTCGATAACGCACAATACGTCACCAGGATTGATGGTGTCTCCTACTTCAACAAAAACAGGTTTGTCTGGAGCTGGTTTACGGTAAAAAGTACCAATAATTGGCGATTTTACAGTAATGTATTTTGAATCTTCATCTGCAGCTGGTGCAGGGGCTGCTTGGGCTGGCGGAGCTGCAGCTGGTGCCGGAGCTGCAGCGGTAGGAGCTGCTGCCATGGCTGGAACTTGCTGAATATAGGTTGTTTCACCTTTGTTACCGGCTTCGCCAGTTCGGATGGTAATTTTTACATCTTCCATCTCTAATTTTACTTCACTTGCACCAGATTTGGCCACAAATTTAATTAGGCTTTGTATTTCTTTTATATCCATGTTGGTTGATTTTAATCGTTAGTTGGGGTCGTATGCCCATGTAAGGTACACGGCTCCCCAGGTAAATCCGCCCCCGAAGGAAGCAAATACCAAATTATCTCCTTTTTTTAATTGTTGTTCGTAATCTACCAGGCACAGTGGCAATGTAGCCGATGTGGTGTTCCCGTATTTGTGTATGTTTTTCATCACCTTGCCATCAGGAAGGTTCATTCGTTTTGCAGTAGCGTCTATAATTCGCATGTTTGCTTGGTGTGGTACCAGCCAATCTACATCATCACCCGAAAGATTATTTCGCGCCATAATTTTTTCGCTTACATCTGCCATGTTTGAAACAGCAAATTTAAAAACCGTTTTACCATCTTGGAACACATAGTGTTGTTTGTTGGCAACGGTTTCTGCGGTAGGTGGCATTAAAGAACCTCCAGCATCAATCTTTAGGCTTTGTCTTCCTATTCCATCGGTGCGCAGATACTCATCTTGTACGCCGTATCCTTCAGTGTTAGGTTCAAATAAAACAGCTCCGCCCCCATCTCCGAAGATAATGCAGGTAGCACGGTCTTCATAGTCGATGATGGATGACATCTTATCGGCCCCTAAGAGTAATACTTTTTTGTAGCGTCCAGATTCGATGTATTTTGCTGCGGTAGAAATTCCGTAGAGAAAGCTGGAGCAGGCAGCCACTAAATCAAATGAAAAAGCGTTTACGGCTCCTATCTGGGTTGCTACGTAAACGCCTGTTGCTGCTACTGGCATATCTGGTGTGGCTGTGGCCATAATCACCATGTCAATGTCTTCTGGGTTGGTATTGCTTTTGGCCAACAAGTCTTTTGCAGCCTCAATCGCTAAATACGAAGTCCCTTTGTCTTTATCTTTTAAAATTCTACGCTCTTTAATTCCAGTTCGGGTGGTGATCCATTCGTCATTAGTATCGACCATGGTCTCCAAAATTTGGTTTGTGAGTACGTAGTCTGGCACATAGCCGCCTACAGCTGTGATTGCTGCTGATATTTTGCTCATAGAGTTATCTTACTTTCACGCCAAAAGACAAAAAAGTCTTTAAAAGGTGTGAAAATTACTAAAAAAACCTCAAAAAAGGGTAGTAAAAAGCTTTTTTTGAATAAATATAACAGGAAACAAAAAAACTCTCGTAGGAGTATACGAGAGTCTATTTCTTATATAAAAACGAGGGTTATGCCTCTACTTCTTCGGTAGCGTCAATTACCACTTGGCCTCTGTAATATAATTTACCTTCGTGCCAGTGCGCTCTGTGGAACAAATGCGTCTCTCCTGTTGTAGGATCTGTAGCTAATGTTGGCTTAACCGCTTTGTAATGAGTTCTTCTTTTATCTCTTCTAGTTTTCGAGATTTTTCTTTTAGGATGTGCCATTACTTCTTATTATTTATCCGTTAATAGTTTTTTTAATTCGTCCCATCTGGGATCTACTTCGCCTGTAGCATTTTCAGATTCTGAAAGTTGCTTCGGACTTAATTCTTCAAGTTTATCGAGTATGTCGCTCTTTAATGTTCCGTCTTCGATACCTGGATGAATTAATCTGGTAGGCACCGCAAGAACAATAGATTCGTACACGTATTGCTGAATATTTACTTCATAACTTCCGTGTGGAATAATAAGTAAATCTTCATTTTCGTCGTTGAACTCATCTCCAAACTTTACCACAAAATGGTAGTCGCCTTCAATTTTTTGATCGAAAGGTTCGTTTGTAAGATCGCACTGGACATTTACGGTCCCTTCAAAAGAAAGTGTAAATTCAAGCAACGTGCTCTTCTTGTCCAACAATACGGTCAGTTTAATAGCTGCTGCATTAAACTCTTCATACTCAAAATGCTCAAAGAACGTATTCGTAATCTCAAAATGAAACGAGTGTTGACCTAATTTCAACCCAACAAATGGGATGGTAAATTCTTTCAATTCTCTCATATCCGCACCAATTATCATTTTCCACCTTCGTCAAAAGGCGGGTGCAAAGATAAACAATTATTTGAATAGGACTAATCTTCGTTAGCTCTTTTTCGAAAAAGCTTTCTTACGATTTACTTGTAGCGGATTTGCTGAAATTTCTTCGTATTCTGCTCTAGAATTGTGGATGTCTATCGCAGTATAAACTGCTTGTTGGAAACTTTCAGGATTTGCCACATTTTTTCCAGCTACATCAAACGCTGTGCCGTGATCTGGCGATGTGCGTATGCGATTGAGCCCTGCAGTAAAATTAACTCCGGTGCCAAAAGACAATGTTTTAAACGGAATGAGCCCTTGGTCATGATAGGAAGCAATAATAACGTCGAAGTTTTTATAGTTTCCAGAGCCAAAAAAACTATCGGCTGCATACGGCCCGAACACCAGCTTACCATTGTTCCGAATGTTGGTGAGCGTTGGTATTAATACCGTATCGTCTTCGGTGCCAATAACACCGTTATCGCCGTTATGTGGATTTATCCCTAGAACTGCAATTTTCGGTTTTGGAATCCCAAAATCTTGAATGAGTGTTTTGTGGATGGTGTTGATTTTTTTTTCAATCAGTTCGCGGGTAATGGTTGCTGAAACATCCTTTACCGCTACATGGTCTGTAAGCAAACCAACCCTCAGGCTATTAGATACCATGAGCATCAGGCTTTCTCCTTCCAATTCTTTGGCGAGATAATCTGTGTGCCCAGGAAAATTAAAAGATTCAGACTGCACATTCGATTTGTTGATGGGCGCTGTAACCAACACATCAATTTCTTCCTTCTTTAACGCTGCAACAGCCGCTTCTAACGATTGGATTGCATAGGCGCCAATAGCTTTGTTTTCTTCACCAAACGAAATATCTACTTGTTCTTTCCATACATTCAGCACATTCACCTTTTTATGGGCAATCTTATTTAAAGAGTCTATTCCATACACAGGAACATCCAGTTCGAAGGTTTTTTTGACAAATGATATGGTTTTTACTGAAGCAAAAATAACAGGCGTACAAAATTCGAGCATGCGTGTGTCTTGAAATGTTTTCAAAACAATTTCGCTGCCTATTCCATTTAGGTCGCCTATCGAAATTCCCACTATTATTTTATCCTTTTTGCTCATGCTGAAGTAGTAATCGTTGTATTTTTGCAGTACAAATGTAACCAATTACCATCATGTTCACAGGAATAATTGAAACCCTTGGCAAAATAAAGAAGTTAACCCCCGATGGTGAAAATCTGCATATTGTTGTAGAAAGCTCTCTAGCCCCAGAACTTCAAATAGATCAAAGCGTATCTCATAATGGCGTATGTCTCACCGTGGTAGCGCTTTCAGAAAACACCTATACCGTTACAGCGATAAAAGAAACCTTAGACAAAACCAATCTGTCTAAATTAAGTGTCGGTTCGGTGGTAAATTTAGAGCGTGCCATGAAAATGGACGCGCGGCTCGATGGCCATATTGTGCAGGGGCATGTAGACCAAGTTGGAGTATGCAGCGCAATTAAAGAAGGTAATGGAAGTTGGTACTTTACATTTACATATGATTCTGAAAACGGAAACATCACCATAGAAAAAGGCTCCATCACGGTAAATGGTGTAAGCCTTACCGTGGTACAATCAGAAGACCATGCATTCAGTGTGGCTATAATTCCCTATACATATGAGCATACAAATTTTAACCAATTTCAGGTGGGAACAAATGTAAATCTAGAATTTGATGTGATTGGGAAGTATGTGAAACGACTTATTGAGATGCGCGGGTAGCCACATGTCTTCTATAAGCTACGTATATTCCAAAAATAAGGGCAACAGCTACTAAAAAATAAATATTTGAATCTATAGGAAGCTCCACGGTTCGCTCCATGGTAGGTGGTGGGGGTTCGCTAGTTCCCTGTTGCGGGGCAGCAAATAAAGATGTACTAGCACATAGGCAAAGTACGCAGGTGAATATTTTTACGATTTGGGGTCGCATATTTAGGGTCTAAATGTAATGAAATTTTTGAAACAAGCAATATTTTTCAACATTATTGAAAAGTTATTAACCAAGTTCCAAAGTAATTAACTTCAAAATTCGTAAAAAATTGTGGTCCCACTTGGGCTCGAACCAAGGACCACCTGATTATGAGTCAGGTGCTCTAACCAACTGAGCTATGGGACCGGTTATATTTTTCTTTAATCCACTGTTTTCCAAAACCAGACTTCAAGTACTTTTCTCGTTTTCTTGCTTCTATCCGATTTGAATACGCTTCGAATAAGAAAAGTTTCCAAGGAATAAATCCTTTTGTACTTTTTGTCCTTCCTTTATTATGTTCTGAAAGCCTTCTTTCAACGTCTTCAGTCATTCCAACATAAAATCTCCCATCATTCTGACTTCTAATTACGTAAACAAAAATCTTCATCACATTACGATCCTAGTGCTCCCTGCCTGCCGTTACCGCCAGGTAGGCAGGTAACCAACTGAGCCCTGCCTGACTTGCCGTCGGGCAGGCAGGTATGGGACCGGTTATATTTTGATTTCAAAACCCGAGGGCATTAGGCTCAAAAACAGTTCGCAAAGATAATAACTTTATATTTTTTGCAAACTATTTGTCGTTAATATTAGGTGTCGTAGTTTATTCCTCTATTTCTTGGCACAATTCTACAAGTACTCCATTGCTGCTTTTTGGATGTAAAAACGCAACCCACTTGTTATCAGCACCTTTTTTTGGCTCTTCATTCAGCAGAATAAACCCTTCTTTTTTCAACCGTTCCATCTCAGCTACTATATTATCTACGGAAAATGCAATGTGATGGATTCCCTCGCCGCGCTTTTCTATAAATTTGGCAATGGGACTGTTGGCAGCGGTTGCCTCTAACAACTCCACTTTGCTTTCACCACATGTAAAGAATGAAGTCTGCACGCCTTCGCTGGCAACTGCTTCGGTTTTATAAGGCGCATATCCTAAAAGTTTGGTGTATATTTCGTTTGCGGTGGCTATATCTTTTACCGCAATGCCAATATGTTCGATTTTGTTCATAACCTTAATAGTAAGTCTATTTCAAAAATAACAAATCTTATTGTGCTATTTTTGTGTCATGGTAGAAAGTAACAGACAAAAAAAGATTGCAGGAGTACTGCAAAATGATATCGCAAAGGTAATACAAGAAATGTTGCGCGAAGCTGGCCAATCGGGAATTATCGTAGCTGTTTCAAAAGTAAGTGTAACCACAGACCTCTCTATTGCGAAGGTATATTTAAGTATTTTTCCTTCCGAAAAGGCACTCCCATTGTTGGAAGAAATTAAAAAATTCACGCCGAAAATCAAACACCAAATTGCACAGCTCACTAAAAACCAGTTGCGTAAAATGCCCGATCTCTCCTTTTTTAACGATGATTCGTTAGATTATATCGAGGGAATAGAACAAGCTGTGAAAGGAGAAGAAAATCCGTTAGAAAATCCTGAGCAACTTCCGAAGCGCAAAAAGAAATAACTTGAATTTCCCGCTCTACATCGCAAAGCGATATTTGTTTTCAAAGAGCAGCAACAATGCGATAAATATTATCACAAGCATTGCTGCGATAGGCATCGTTGTGGGTGCCATGGCATTATTTATTGTGCTCTCCGGATTTTCTGGACTGAAAGATTTTAGTCTTCAATTCACTAATGTATTCGATAGCGACCTTAAAATTGAACCTGAAAGTGGTAAAACCATTCAGTTTAGCGCTGCTGCACAACGGTTGCTCGATCAAGAGCAAGACATCATTGCCTATTCAAAAGTTATAGAAGAACGAATATTTCTTCAATTTGAAGGGAAGAACCATATCGCGTATATTAAAGGTGTAGATGAAAACTACGGAAATGTTACGGTTATCGACAGCATCCTTTTTTTGGGCAGGTGGTTTGTGGAAGGACAGCAAGAAGCCGTAATTGGCTACAATATCGCCCATAAACTTTCGCTCGGCACAATGGATTTTACAAGCCTCCCAGAAATTTTAGTGCCCAAACCCGGAACCGGCCAAATTTTGGTCACCGATTTGGCGAGTGCCTTTAACAAACAAGATTTTATTGCCTCCGGAATTTATGATGTGAACGAAGACGTAAACGGAAAGTATGTGTTTACCGACCTCCCCTACGCCCGCGACTTGTTGCAGCTTGATAGCACCACTGTGTCTTCGGTTGCGCTCAAATTAAAACCCGATGTAGACGAAGGAAATGTACGGGAAGCACTGACCAAAATTTTCAGCGATCAGCCTATTGTAATAAAAAACCGCATTCAACAAAACGACGCACTGTATAAAATGCTCAACACCGAGAATGTGGCCGTGTACCTCATCTTTACGCTAGTGCTCATCATTGCGCTTTTCAACGTAATCGGATCTATTATTATGATGATTCTGGACAAACGAAAAAACATTAAAACTTTATACAACCTAGGTGCAACCATAAAAGAAATACGAAAGGTTTTCTTTTTACAAGGGGCGCTCATGACGGTGCTCGGAGGCGCTTTGGGCATCACTTTGGGCGTATTGGTGGTTTGGGGGCAATTGCAATTCAAGTTTATCTACATTACCGCTTCCCTGCCTTATCCCGTAGAGTTAAAACTTATTAATGTGGTAATTGTTTTTGTTACACTAACTGTATTAGGCCTCTTAGCTTCCAAAATTGCGGCGAGCAGGGTGCGAACGCAATTGCTTGAATAATAAAAGATAGTAGCGAAATAATAGGGCAACGCACATTTTAGACGAATTCAAAATCACCAAACTTCTCCAGCACCTCATCAAAGGCGGCAAAAACATCGGCACTGTCATCACTCGTCACCATTTTCATACGGTATTCCTTAAAGTGCGGAATGCCTCGAAAATAGTTGGTATAATGCCTTCTGGTTTCAAAAACACCTAACTTTTCACCTTTCCAATCGATGGCCATTTGTAAATGCCTTCTTGCGGCTTCCACACGTTCTGGCATGGTGGGTGGCGCACAATGGGTACCTGTTTTTATAAAGTGCTTTACTTCCTTAAAAAACCAAGGATAGCCGATACTGGCACGCCCAATCATGGCGCCGTCCAAACCGTATTTGTCGCGCATTTCTACGGCACGTTCTGGTGTATTCACATCACCATTTCCAAAAACTGGAATGTGCATTCTTGGGTTGTTTTTTACTTCGGAAATCGGCGCCCAATCGGCATCGCCCTTATACATTTGTGCCCGAGTTCTTCCGTGGATAGCAATAGCCTTGCAGCCTACATCTTGCAAACGTTCGGCCACTTCCACAATTTTGATCGAGTCGTGGTCCCAACCCAATCTAGTTTTTACAGTAACGGGCAATTTGGTATGTTTTACCATGGCCTCTGTAAGCGAAACCATGAGATCAATATCTTTTAAAATACCCGCGCCAGCACCTTTGCTCACCACTTTTTTTACCGGACACCCGAAGTTGATGTCGATGATATCTGGACCGCTTGCCTCTACAATTTCAACACTTTGTAGCATCGAATCGAGGTTAGCACCAAAAATCTGTATGCCCACGGGGCGCTCTTTTTCATAAATGTCGAGTTTCATGACGCTTTTGGCAGCATCGCGTATCAACCCTTCCGAAGAAATAAATTCGGTATACACCACATCAGCCCCCTGCTCTTTACAAAGCGCACGAAATGGCGGATCGCTCACATCTTCCATAGGTGCGAGCAACAGCGGAAATTCTCCAACATCAATATCTCCAATTTTTGCCATCTTACTTATCTTCTTCCTGAGCAAACTCCGTGCGTTTAATGCGCGGCAAAGTCAGTATTTTTCTTAAATTATTTCTAAATCTGTTGCAAAAATAGTCAATCTGTTAGGATTGTGGCTTTCCGCATTAGAAAACTAGCTTTTTAAAGTATATTTGCACAGCCTTTATGCCTTGTTTAACAGGTATAACGTGAAATTAATTGCTAGCCTGTTATGCAGGAGAAAAGTTACCCGCTCTGCGGGCATTACTATGAAGAACATCCGAAATTTTTGCATCATTGCCCATATTGACCACGGTAAAAGTACCTTGGCAGATCGATTGTTAAGCGCTACCGGTTCGGTTACCGCTCGAGAAGAACAGGCGCAGTTACTCGATAATATGGACTTGGAGCGCGAGCGTGGTATTACCATTAAAAGCCATGCCATACAAATGGAATACAAATACAAGGGCGAAGATTATATCCTCAACCTTATCGATACCCCAGGTCACGTAGATTTCTCCTACGAAGTTTCTAGAAGTATTGCTGCCTGCGAAGGTGCCTTACTTGTCGTAGATGCGGCACAGAGCATTCAGGCACAGACCATTTCGAACCTGTACCTTGCATTAGAAAATGACCTAGAAATTATTCCGGTACTTAATAAAGTGGATTTGCCTTCAGCAAGTCCTGAGGAAGTAACCGACGATATCGTAGATCTTTTAGGCTGCGACCCTGAGGAAGTAATTCCAGCCAGTGCGAAAACCGGTATAGGAATCGAAGAAATTCTATCGGCCATCATCGAGCGTATTCCAGCCCCAAAAGGCAACCCGGAAGAATCGCTACAAGCGCTTATTTTCGATTCGGTTTATAATCCTTTTCGGGGCGTTGAAACCTATTTTCGAGTATTAAACGGCGAAATTAAAAAAGGACAGCATATAAAGTTTATGGCAACGGGTAAAACCTATTACGCCGATGAAGTAGGCACACTGAAACTAAAGCAACAGCCTAAACAAGTTATTAAAACGGGTGATGTAGGGTATCTGATTACAGGTATAAAAGAGGCCGTAGAAGTAAAAGTGGGTGATACCATTACTGATGCAAAATCGCCTACCACCAACATGATTGAGGGGTTTGAGGACGTAAAGCCTATGGTTTTTGCAGGAATCTATCCTGTAGACACCGAAGATTACGAAGAGCTTCGTGCTTCTATGGAAAAATTACAACTCAACGATGCGTCCTTGGTATTTCAGCCAGAAAGTTCAGCGGCATTAGGCTTTGGTTTCCGATGTGGATTCTTGGGAATGTTGCACTTAGAAATCATCCAGGAACGGTTGGAACGTGAGTTTGATATGACGGTGATTACTACCGTCCCCAATGTGTCGTACCACGCGTATACCAACCGTGAGCCAGATACGGTAGTGTTGGTAAACAACCCAAGCGATTTGCCAGATCCGTCGAAGTTAAACCGAATGGAGGAGCCTTACATTAAGGCAACGATTATCACAAAATCAGATTTTGTGGGCTCAGTGATGTCGTTGTGTATTGAAAAGCGCGGACAGATTACCAACCAGACGTATTTAACTACAGAGCGGGTCGAGTTAACATTCGATATGCCTTTGGCCGAAATTGTATTCGATTTCTACGATCGTCTTAAAACTGTGTCTAAAGGATATGCTTCTTTTGACTACTCGCCTATAGGTATGCGCGAATCGAAATTGGTAAAAGTTGATGTGTTACTTAACGGGAATGTTGTAGACGCCCTTTCGGCGCTATTGCACCAAGACAATGCTTACGATATCGGGAAAAAGATGTGCGAAAAACTACGGCAACTCATCCCAAGACAGCAGTTTGACATCCCAATACAGGCCGCCATTGGTGCAAAAATCATTGCGCGTGAAACAGTAAAAGCCTTACGTAAAGACGTAACCGCCAAGTGTTATGGTGGTGATATTTCGCGGAAGCGTAAGCTGTTAGAAAAGCAGAAAAAAGGGAAGAAACGTATGCGCCAAGTGGGTAATGTGGAAATACCGCAAGAAGCATTTATGGCAGTGTTAAAGCTGAATGATTAAGTGTTTTGTAGGGTCTTCTCACGTAACGATGATTCCTACTTTTTTACAAGCTTTACAGTGAAACATCGATATTAGCTACCCGTTCATCTAACGTAACAACCACAATTCTAATCTGTTGGGCATTTTTTTGTACTTTGTAGTATGAAAAATAGTGTCTGCGTATTTTTCGTTTGCTCATTAGCACTTTCGGTATTTGGCCAAAGCGACACCGCTTTGATAGAAAATTATCTGGAGCAGGCCAGCCTTCACAGTACCCAACATCAAGACAGTGCGCTCTACTATTCTAACAAGGCGTACCAACATGCACGTACTACAAAAGACACCGCTCTTATGGGCCGTGCGGCATACTACCATTCGTATTATTTGATCACTAACGGCAATTACGCCGAAGCAGAAAATCTATTAAATTTCAATCGTAGCCACGCCCATGCGCTGAGCGACGCGGTTTTGGGTGGCACCTATTACAATTATGGTACTCGGTATTATTTAGATGAAGTATACGACCAAGCCCTCGAAAATTATTTGCTAAGCTTGCGTTATTACAAAGAAGCCGAAAACAAACGGGGCCTAATGACTGCTAACCTGCAATTGGGGGTGGTGTACAGCAAATTGGGAAAAACAGAATTGGCCGGATATTTTTACGACCAATCCCTTCATTACAGTGAAAAAGCCAAAAAAAAGCATACGCAGACCATTTCCTACGGAATAGAGAGCTCGGTGAATAAAATTGCGGTTTCCATAGCCATGTTGAAAGAATTGGACCAGGAGCCCAACAACCGAATTAAAGCCAATGTATTGTATAATTTAGGGCTGAGTTATTTAGAAAATGAGCAATGGGAAGATGCGATTGCTTCGTTTAAAAAGTCGGTCGATTTAAAAAGACAGATGGGGGTTGCCGACCTGCTAGACCAAAACCTTTTTTATATTGGTCAGGCCTATCTCGAACAAGGAGAAACGGCATCGGCCATTGATTATCTTTTACAAGCACGTACTATTTCAGAAAAAAGAGGCAGAAGGGCAGCCATCGAGCTGGTATTACAACGTGCTTACGAACAAAAAGGAGACTATCAAACCGCTTTGCAATTTGCAAAACGCTATGGGCAACTAAAAGATTCGCTAAATGCACTTCAGGAAAATGACCGCATTGCCGAAATTACCTCCCAGTTTGAAACTGAAAAACAAGCCGCAGAAATAGCGTTGTTAGAAAGTGAAAATAGCCTTCAGGCTTCGAAACTGGCAAACCAAAAAACATTGTTGTGGGCAAGCATCATTGGGGTTGTATTGCTATTAATCGCCTTATTTTTTGGTTATAAACGTTATCAAACAAAACAAAAATTACAGTTTTCTGAACTTACCCGAAAGTTATTGCAAATGCAGCTGAATCCGCATTTTTTATTCAATGCCCTAAACGGAATTCAATATTTTATCAAGCAAAACGACACCCAAAAATCGAGCAAATACATTCGAAACTTTAGTGGGTTGATGCGGAATATTCTCGAAAATTCTGTGGAGAAATTTATTTCGGTGGAAGAGGATGCTGAAACGATTACCGATTTCCTAGCGTTGCAACAATTGGTACATAACAATTCATTTTCATATCGTGTCCAGATAGATGAATCGTTAGACGCCGAAAACCTGTCTATTCCGCCCATGTTTACACAGCCTTTTGTTGAAAACGCCATCATTCATGGGGTACAGCACATGGAAAATGGAGAAATTACTGTGCAATACCAAGATTCGGGATCGACCATTTCCGTAGCCATCAAAGACAACGGAAAGGGGGTTGCGGCCACTTCCCAAAATGCCAATTCGCTACACAAATCGATGGGGACTTCTATTACTAAACAACGGATGGAAAATCTATTAAAATCTGAAAACTACCCCGTTACCTTAGAAGTGATTTCAAAAAATGAACCCCATGAACCCCAAGGAACCACCGTAATGCTTACCTTTCTGAAGAAATATTTGTGATATGAGCTTGAGCTGCCTTGTGATTGAAGACGACCTGCGTATGCAGCAGCATATCGTGGCTACAGTTGGTGCGCAGATAAAAGAGATTTCTACCCTACAAACGGCAAGCACCTTAGAGGAAGCTTCGCAACAATTAACACACCAAATACCTGATTTGGTCATTTCAGACATCAACTTGCATGATGAAGAAGTGTTTTCGCTGTTCAAGACATTCAGCTCCATTCCATTTAAGATTATTTTTATCACTTCATATAGCAAATACGCGGCTGAGGCCTTTAAGTTTAGCGCACTCGATTTTTTAGAAAAACCGTTTGATGATAGCGACCTTATTAGTGCGGTAAACAATGCGATAGCACAAATTAACTTGGATCAGTACAACAAGCAACTAGAAGTGTTTTTCTACAATTTTAATAGTCTTCAGAAAAACAAGAAGCTTGTTTTGAAAAATGTAGAAGCAGTGCATATTGTTCCGGTGGCAGAGATTTTGTATTTAAAGTCAGATAACAACTACACCGAGTTTCATACGGTAGATGCACGAAAAATTGTGGTTTCCAAGCCGTTGAAGCAATACCACGAACAGCTAAAAAACTACTCCTTTTTCCGAAGCCACCAAAGCTATTTGGTAAACCTCAACTTTGCAAAAACGTTTCACAAGACAGATAGTATGCTCGCACTCACCACAGGGCAACAGATTCCTGTTGCGGGCTCGAAAAGTCAGGCGTTGTTGCACAAACTCGCCCAGATAGACTAAATTCTAGTTCTTTAAGCTACAATTCTCATTGGTGCATTTATGCCATGTTTAATTTATCATATTTGGTATTCACACATAGTATATAGTCATGAAAACCAATGTTTCATTACTCCTGTCAATCCTTGTCATGCTAGTCGTTGCGCCTAACATGAACGCACAGAAAAAGAAACCTAGCAAAAAGGGCATATATACTGCTTGGTATTTGCACAAAGAAATGAGTAAAATGATTGACAGTGCAAAACTACGAGGAAAAGCAACTGGGCCTTGTAACCCATTAATCTATATCAAAAGTTTAGGTAAAAAAGGGGTCATACCAAGCCCGAAAAAAGAGCTGGGAGTTGCTATGGATAGTTTAGGGGCTTCATTGACTAATCCAAGATCAATGGAAACGTATGGTTTTGATTATTGGCCGTTATCTGAATTCAATAAGTCTAAAACATATGGAGAATTTGTAAATAACTTTTACAACAAAGATATTGGTCAATTAAATAAAACTAAATTCAAAGCGTCTAACGAATACTATCGAGAGCTCAAAAAGATTAAAAAGGAAGGGGTCACCATCTACAAAAGAACTGTTACCAAAAAAAATTGCACCTACTCCATAGAAACCAAATTTAATTTTACCAAATGGGATGGAGCACGAGACGCTGATAACCAATGGATTATCTACAGGGCGATATTTTCGGGAAAATTAGAAACTAACATCAAAATTAATTGCAAATGCAAAGGAAAATCTACGAACGACCTAAAAAAAGCACATTTCCGCTATGAGATGCCAACCTCGTTTGTAATAGATTTCTCAAAGAAAGGCAATAAACAATTGTGGAGGCCAGTAAAAAAGAGGGCGTCTAATCTAGACCTTGTAAACACAGAGTGCTGTACAGCAAATGACATTAGCTACGAAGATCCCTCACTTGAAATCGCTCCTACAGAGAACATCTCACTTCCCAACCAAACCATTGGTGCCTTTGGGGGTGTTGGCTTTGGGCAAGACTTTGAAGAATCCAGCATCTGTTTGGGGGCAGAGTATCTCTACAATGCTACCGAACTCGGGAATAGCGCATTGTTTGTTGGAGCCAATGTTGAGTTAGAAACCAGCAGCTTTATGGAGAACACTAATACTTGGGTGGGATTTGGGCCCACCGCGCAATTGTTCAGTCCTATTTCTCCCAGGGGCGATGTACATGTTACTAACGGATTATCTGCAGATGTAATCTTCGGAAGTAACGACAATAATGGCATTAGAGATGACATCTCTGGCTTTGGAATCACCCTCAATACTGGGCTGAATGTGCCGTTGGGTAACAATATTTCGGTTGCGCTTATCTTACCAGTATTAAATTATCAAAACCTCACTTTCGAGTCGGAAGAAGGTGAATCATCTTTTGAGCAGCAAAATACTTCGTTGTTTATAGGAAAAGGGAGTACTACAAAATTAGGCGTGCGATTTAAGTTTTAGAAGTTTTGATTTCAAGCCGTAAAGCCGCCCTAGGGTGGCTTTTTTTATCCGCCGCAATTCGCACCCGCCGCAATCAAATCGTTTAAATACGCTTCGTAGTTTGTGCCCGTGTCCTCACCGTTTACTGAAGCGTTCCCATTCGATTCTCGGCAAAGTTCAAACTCTGGGGTTTGGTCTGAGCTGCAAAAGCGGCAGGTGCGCTCGTCATCATTTCCGCAGGAAAGAAAGGTAAGGCAACATAGTAATAGAAAAGTAAGGTGTTTCATGCTTGAAAGTTTCAGAAGTAAAACGATAAAATTAACTGTTTATTTTAGACATCACTAGCGTGAGCCTACAATATCTAGCACGGTTCAAAAAAGTCTACTCAAGGAGCAGATTTCGCATTAAAGTAGTCTAGCACCCGAAGACTGGTGAATCCGTGAATGATAATACTGAACAATATCACATAGCTTACAATGCCATAAAGTTCTTGATATTCTGTGAAATTTCCGTGAAGCAAACCGTAACTAAGGTAAAAAACGCTTCCAATTCCCTTAATACCAAAAAAACCGATTGCCCATTTTTTCTTAGTTGAATACTTCTTGATAGGAATAAGCGCTACATAACCGAACAAAGGTCGTATTAACAACACGATACATAAACTTATAATTATTCCTGTGGTATCAGTATAACTCAATATGCCTGAGCAGACGGCCCCACCAAAGAAAATAGTCCAAACTACTACCAAGATCTTTTCTATTTCTTCAATAAATGGAACCATAAAATCGTCTACCGATTTGCTTTTATCCTTCGGACGGTGACGCTGTACCAAAAGCCCCGTCACGAACACACAGATAAAACCGTAAGTGCTTAACACCTCTGCTAATCCATATGAAAAAAAAGTGAGTGCTACGGCTATAAAACCGTTCAGTACATACTTTTTCTTTGCGTCAGAATGCAAGGCAATTAATTTACTGTACAAATACCCTATGCACGCGCCCAATACAATCGCTCCCAAAATTTTATAAACCATATAAAATCCGAAAAAATGAGCCCAATTAATAGCTTCAAATCCTGTTGCTTCAGACCAAATGATGGCTAAAAAAACAAAAGGAAAAGCGAACCCGTCATTGATTCCAGCTTCTGCGGTGAGCGTAAACTGTATACCTGTTTCTTTGGTATTGGCGTGTTGTTCTTCTTTAAGTTGCATTTCTGAAGCTAGTACAGGGTCTGTGGGTGCAAGTACTGCTGCCAGCAACAACGATACAGGGCCATTTAGTCCTAAAACAAAATTTGAGAGCAAGAAAATAACTATCATAAACAGTGGCATGGTAATGGCGATGAGGGAAAATGGTGGGCGCCATTCTTTCAGCTTATAATTTGTTCCTATTTTGAGCCCAGCTGTCATTAAACTAATAATAACGATGACCTCGGTAATTACTTTACTGTAATTGAGGTCGAATAGCGGGTCTGGCCAAGGTAGGGGTGCGTTTATTAAGTACAGTAAAATCCCGAGGAACAATAAGGGAATAATGTAGGTGATTTTTATTTTCTTAGTGTATAGTGGCAGGAATGCAACCAGTGTAAGTGCAAACCCTAGATAGGCAATGGCCACAAAATAAGGTTTCATATTTATTACATCCTCCATGGCATTTAGTGTTTCGGAATGCTGAATTTCAATTTGATCGTTTTCCTCTAATCATCATTACACATTTGGATTTTCGGCAGTGGGTAATTTTTCATCGTCATTAGTCGCAATCACTACATCTTCAAAATCGATAGGTTTTCCTAAATAAGCGATGACACTGCCTCGCTCTACATCAACTTCAGAGAGCGTGTCGATTAATTTTAAATGGCCTTCAGAATCTTTGATGAACAAGGGTATCGCATCTTTGTTTTCGCGTATGGCTTCCAACACATTCAGAAATTTCGAATTATCATCTACCTCAATTTCTTGTATCGAGGGATAATCCCTCGCAACTTCAGTAAATCGGATGTAATCGTGGGTATTGCTAAAAACATCATCTTGGTTAAATTCTTTGTTGTTTAGTACTTCTTCGGAAGTCATTAATCTAAACGTTCCATTTTCTCCAAACTGTTCTCCAAAGCGTTGCATTGCCTGGCGGTTGATTTCATCGTTCCCTGTCATTGCAAGTAGGTATCCTACATCGCTCAATTCAATATTATCTGTAAGATCGTCGCTATAAATGTTAGCATTGATAGCATCAAGGCCGAGTTCTTTTGCTTTTTGCACGTTCGATCGGTTCGAATCGACCAGAACGACATGGCGATTATTTTTCTGAAGATATGAGGCGATAAGTCGAGACACCCTCGATCCTCCCACAATCATAATTCCTTCAGATTTTTTCAAGAAAACCCCTAAAAGTGAAGCCACCAATCTAGCGGTAGTTGCATTTAACAGCACTGTTACCAAAACTAATCCGAACACCAACGGAGTAATATATTCTGCTCCCGGCACGCCTAGCTCAACCAATTTCGTTCCGAAGAGAGAAGCAATACCTGCTGCCACAATACCACGCGGACCCACCCAGCTGATAAATAATTTTTCGTTTATTTTGAGATTAGATCCAAGGGTACTTAGCAGTACCCCCACAGGGCGCACCACAAAAATCACCAGAGCAAAAAGGATAGCCGTTTTCCAATTGTATATCAACATCAAATCCTCGATACTAATGTTAGCGGCCAATAAGATAAAGAGAATTGATATGAGCAGTACACTCAACGATTCTTTAAAGTAGAGTAGTTCTTTCAAATTAGGAAGATCGGTATTCCCCAAATACATTCCCATAACCACAACGGCCAATAGCCCAGATTCATGGGCAAACAAATCACTTAATACAAAAATGAGCAACACCATAGAAAGTGAAGCCACATTCAATAAATAGTGAGGGATTACCTTTCTTTTAACTGCATGATACATAGCGAATCCACCAGCGAGACCAAAAGCAAAACCAATAACAATAATTTTGGCAAACTCTATCAGCGCATGTTTGGTATACGCACCGCCGTGACTATAATTATTTGTAGCATCAGTGGCTACCTCTTCCAACCCAGTTGGAACATTTACCGTTATAAATCCGAACACCAGAACAGCTACAAGTGCGCCTATGGGATCAATTAAAATACCTTCCCATTTCAATACTGCGGAAACATCCTTTTTTAAAGGAATGTTTCTTAAAATTGGTGTAATTACAGTTGGTCCCGTAACTATGATTAGTGCTGCAAAGAGAAACGAAATTTCCCAATTGAGACCAAAAACATAGTGCGCTGCTACCCCACCTCCAAAAAATGTGATGATAGACCCTAAACTAATCAGCTTTCCAATAACACCACCAACCTTTTTTACTTCACCGAGTTTTAATGTGAGCCCTCCTTCAAAAAGAATGATACCAATGGCCAAAGAAACAAAGTAGAACAAGCTTTCGCCTGGAAAGAACCCTTTTTCTGTATTCCAGATAGGCTGTATCCATTGGGTTCCATCTTCTGATATAAATGTAGAAATCGGCCCCACAAAGAGTCCGATTAATATAAGGGGGAGAATCGCAGGGATTTTGAATTTCCAAGCTACCCATTGGGCTAATATTCCTAAAACAATAATTCCAGCCAGTTCTAACATAGATTAATTTTTGGGTTGAAAAATATAAAGATACAGGAACCTGTCGAAATTTTTGGGAAAAGATTAGTAGCAACACTCTTTGGTGTCTACCCTTATTATCCCTTTTTGGTATGGAATATTAATTTTCAAAGTGGTCATGTATCAAAAATCTATTCGAAATTAGAAAAGGATATTTAAAGTATTCTTTCAAAAACCACAACTCCCTACCGATCAAAGCAATGGTAATTACAAATGGCAATCTTAAAAAACCCTTAACGATTTCTTGCAATCGCTTGCCTTTTTGTATTTTGCACGATCTATGCAAATTTACCCAATAGAAGCCGGAAATTTTAAGTTAGATGGCGGTGCCATGTTTGGTGTCGTTCCCAAATCGTTATGGTCGCGAACCAATCCCGCAGACCACAACAACATGATTGATATTGCAGCACGCTGTATGCTCATTGAAGAGGAGAATCGACTGATTTTGATAGACACCGGTATGGGAGACAAACAGTCTGAAAAATTTTTTGGGTATTATTTTCCTTGGGGCGAACACAGTTTAGATGCCTCATTAAAAAAAGCAGGATTTCATCGTGACGACATTACCGATGTTTTTATGACGCATCTTCATTTTGACCATTGTGGTGGTAGCGTACAATGGAACAAAGACCGCACAGGATACGAGCCTGCTTTTAAAAATGCAACTTTTTGGAGCAACGAAGCACATTGGCAATGGGCCACACAGCCCAACCGTAGAGAAAAAGCTTCTTTTTTGAAGGAGAATATCCTTCCTATGGAAGAAAGTGGAAGGCTGCGTTTTGTCGATGGGCCAAAGCGCTCTTTTTCTTCTGAAAACGATACGATTGACTACGCTGAAAATTCCCCGCTCAATTTCGGCATTTTCTTTGCAGATGGTCATACCGACAAACAAATGATTCCGTTGCTAACATTTCAGAATAAAACAATAGCCTTTATGGCCGATTTACTGCCAACTGCGGGGCATCTCCCATTGCCTTTTGTGATGGGATATGATACCCGGCCGCTCCTTACCCTTCCTGAAAAGGAAAAGTTTTTGAACGCTGCAGCAGATCATCATTATTACCTGTGGTTAGAGCATGATGCCCACAACCCAATTATTACCGTAAAACATACTGAGAAAGGCGTTCGTCTTGATCAGACCTATACTTTTAATGAACTCTTTAAATAAAAAATGAACGAATGAATATTTTGAAAACTTCCTTTTTTGCCATTTCAGGTGCAATCGTATTGGCAAGCTGTGGTGGCTCTGTAGCTCCCGTAGTTTCTACACCCATTGCAAACATTGATGCCATTCCTTTAAAAACGGCACCGTTAAATGATGTACAGTATAAAAACTGGGGCGCGGCAGATTTAATTACCGATACCATCCCCGGGATGAGTGTTGATAAGGCATACGCCGAAATCATTAAGAAACAAAAAGGTGAAACCGTAATTGTTGGCGTGATAGACAGCGGTGTAGATATTGAGCACGAAGACTTAAAAAACGTGATCTGGACCAATGAAGACGAAATCCCTAACAATGGGAAAGACGACGATAACAATGGTTATGTAGACGATGTTCACGGCTGGAATTTCCTCGGAAACATCGTGGGAGAGAATATGGAATACGTTCGAATCGTAAAAAAATTAAATCCAAAATTTGACGGGAAGTCTGAGTCGGCCATCAGCGCCGCAGACCGTGAAGAATACGATTTGTACAAAAAAGCCATGGCCGAGTACGAAAAAGAAAAGCAACAGGCGCTTGCCCAAAAAGCACAGTACGAGCAAATTCTTGCTACAGTAAAGCCTGCACATGCCGCCATGACAAAAAAATTCGGAGAAGAAGACTATTCGAAAGAAGATTTGGCTGGTATTGCAAACCCATCTGCAGAACAGCAGCAACAAATTGGCGTGTTAACCCAGATGTTGAGCTTTGGCGAATCGGTTCCCTCGGTTGTTGAACAACTAGAAGGCGGTATCGATTACTTCGGAGGCCGATTGGAGACGCACTTCAACATGGATAAAGATTTCAGAAAAGAAATGTTGGGAGACGATGAAGACAATCCGGCAACTAAATACTACGGAAACAACGACGTAGACGGGCCAGACCCGAAAGAAGAAGATGCTAAGCACGGTACCCACGTTGCAGGAATTATTGCTGGAGAGCGCAACAATGGCATCGGACTGAACGGTGTTGCTAACAATGTGAAAATTATGGTGGTACGTGCTGTTCCTGATGGCGATGAGTATGACAAAGACATTGCAAATGCTATCAGATATGCTACCGATAACGGTGCAAAAGTATTGAACACAAGCTTCGGTAAATATTACTCAACCCACCCAGAATGGGTCATGGACGCCATTAAATACGCCGAAAGTAAAGACGTATTAATCGTGAATGCTGCTGGAAACGAAGGCTTGAACTTAGATGAAACTATTGTGTACCCGAACGACCAGACCATGACGGGAGCAGAATATGCTGATAATGTACTCACTGTGGGCGCTCTAAATTATGCCTACGGAAGCGGCCTTATTGCTAACTTTTCAAACTACGGAAAAACCAATGTTGATGTATTTGCCCCAGGAGTGAAAATTTGGTCTACGGTACAAAAAGATGGATATGAGTACTTACAAGGTACTTCTATGGCGGCTCCAGCGGTTGCTGGCGTGGCGGCTGTAATTCGTTCAATGTATCCAAATCTCACAGCACAGCAAGTGAAGAAAGTAATCATGGATAGTGGCTTGGCTTCAACAGCAGATGTAGTGTTGGGCGGCGAAGCGTCTAACACAGACAATTTTCAGAATATTTCAAAATCTGGAAAAATGGTGAACCTATATAACGCCCTGATCATGGCAGATAAAATGGCCCGATAAACGTTCGATTTCAACACAAACTAAAGATAATAGTATGAAGAAAGTTCTTTTTAATAGCCTTTGGGCGCTTTTTCTGATTATTTCAGTAAATGCCCAAAACAATTTGCCGTACTGGCAACAGAAAGTTGATTATAAAATGGACATCGACGTAGATGCCGATAAGTTTCAGTACAAAGGAAAACAGACTTTGGTCTATACCAATAATTCTCCCGATGTACTCGATCGCGTTTTTTACCACCTGTATTTTAATGCCTTCCAGCCAGGTAGTGAAATGGACGTGCGCTCTAGAACGATTGCAGACCCAGATGGACGTGTAAAAGATCGTATTTCTAAATTGACGCCAGATGAAATTGGCTACATTAAGCCTACACTCCTTACCCAAGACGGTGTAAAGATTCAATACGAAGTGGTGGGTACGGTAATGGAAGTACAATTGAACAAACCCATACAGCCAGGCCAAAGCACAACCTTTACTATGGAATGGGATGCGCAAGTGCCTGTCCAAATCAGAAGAAGTGGGCGAAATAACAGTGAAGGCGTAGCGTACTCGATGACACAATGGTTCCCGAAAATGGCAGAATACGATTTCCAAGGTTGGCATGCAGACCCTTATATTGCACGTGAGTTTCACGGTGTTTGGGGCGATTTTGACGTGACCATCCATATTGATAAAGCCTATACTGTAGGGGGCACGGGTTATAGCGCATCAAATGTAAAAGGTGGCAACTACCCTAAAGTTAAAAACGGTAAAGGCGGGAAGCGTTCTTGGCAGTTTTTAGCTCCCAATGTACACGATTTTACATGGGCTGCAGACAAAGATTATATTCATGACCAATACGATGGGCCAAACGGTGTGACCTTGAATTTTTATTATAAAAACAATCCGGAGATTAAAGACAACTGGAAAAAACTGCAGCCTTTAACAGCAGATTTACTAGCGTATTTCAATGAGCATATTGGCGATTATCCTTATAAGCAGTATTCGGTGATCCAAGGGGGCGATGGTGGTATGGAATATGCCATGAGCACCTTGATTACGGGCGAACGCAAATTTGGAAGCCTTTTTGGTGTGACCGCCCACGAATTGGCACATACTTGGTTCCAGTTTTTGTTGGCAACCAACGAAGCAAAGCACGAGTGGATGGACGAAGGGTTTACCAGTTATATTTCGGCCCTAGCCGAGAACGAGATTATGGATGAAAAAAATCCAAATCCGTTGGCCAACTCATACGGTGGGTATGTGTACCTCGCAAAAAGCGGAAAAGAGCAGCCTGCAACTACCCATGCCGATCGTTATACGTATAACCAAGCGTATGGAATCACCGCATACAGCAAAGGCGCCGTTTTTATGGCGCAGTTGGGGTATATCATCGGGAAAGAGAACTTAGACGAAACTATTAAAAGGTATTACGACGAGTGGAAATTTAAGCACCCAACGCCCAACGATTTTATCCGCGTGGCAGAGAAAGTGTCTGGATTTGAGCTAGATTGGTATTTAATGGATTTTATGCAGACTACCAACACCATCGATTATGCAGTTAAAGGTGTTGAGCCAAATGAGACTGGCGGAACAACCATTACCTTAGAGCGTGTTGGCGAAATGCCAATGCCCATAGATTTGAGTGTTCAGTACGAAGATGGTAGTGAAGAAACGTTCTATATTCCGTTGCAAATGGCAAGAGCCGAAAAAGAGAATCCGTATAGCGATGTAAAATGGACGGTATTGAAAGACTGGGCGTGGGCCTACCCAACCTATAGTTTTGATATCCCAGCCGGTAAAAAGGTGTCGACCATGAACATTGATGCTAGTGCGCTCATGGCAGATATCAATCGCGATAACAATAGCTACGGAAGGAAGTAATCTTTTGTAGGCATTCAAACTGAAAAGACCTTTTAGGCGTACTGTCCTGAAAGGTCTTTTTATATCTTTACCCCATGGCGAATACCTTCGGAAAAGAGCAAAAATTAAAATCTAAGAAGCAAATTACCCAACTTTTTGATGAGGGTAAGACGGTTACTAAGTTTCCTATAAAGGTGTTTTATATCCCCTTGGCAAGTGCTGAAGTATCGAAGGCAGCCTTTGCAGTGCCCAAAAGAAATTTTAAAAGTGCCGTTACCAGAAATCGAATTAAACGACAACTCAGAGAAGCGTATCGACTTCAAAAAGAGGTGCTCAACAAAAATAATGGCATCCATTTTGCATTGCTATTTTTGTATATTAGTAAAGACAAACCGCAATACGGCAAACTTTCCTCCTCCATGGCCGCATTGCTGAAAAAAATCACACCATGACAAAATTATTTTTTTTAGGGCTGTTTGGGTTTATCCTAGGCTGCTCGAACGGAGGAAGTCCTGAATCACTTTTAAAAGCATCTAACGAATCGTACGCCTATGAAGATGAGCTCGCGTATGAAGTATCTACAGACAACCTAGAACCCGAGCAAAAAATGCCCCGGGAGGCAAAAATTATTAAAACAGCTACCCTTTCTTTTGAAAGCGCCCAACCCGAAGAAACACACCAGAAAATTTTAGCATTGGTCGCACAACACAACGGATTTGTTTCTAGTGACAATGCAGGGAAAGAATACAACCGAATCTATAGAAATATGGTAGTGCGCGTCCCCACCGAAAATTTTCAGGCCCTGGTTAACGGTATTTCTGAAGGGGTTCCCTACTTCGACCAAAAAACCATTTCACGGCAAGACGTGACCGAAGAGTTTGTAGATTTGGAAGCAAGGCTCAACGCCAAACGAGAGCTAGAAAGCAGGTATCTGGAATTGCTAAAACAAGCCAAGAATGTTAAAGAAATGCTTGAAATTGAGCGCGAACTTTCTACCATTCGCGAAGAGATAGAAGCAAAACAAGGAAGACTCAATTACCTACAAGATAGAGTTTCAATGAGCACCGTGAGTATTGAATTTTATAAGAATACTTCAGAAACGGGCGTTACCTTATCGTACGGCCAAAAAATGAAGAACGCACTCAAAGGCGGCTGGGATGGTATTTCAGTATTCTTCTTGGGGCTGCTTTATTTGTGGCCACTTTTTGTCGTCTTTTTGGGTGTCGGTCTTTTTGTTCGTTGGCTTATTAGACGAAAAAAGAAGTCTTAATGCATAGCAACGCTTAACATTTCCGCAGTTATGAATCATTCTGAAGCTTTGGCAAAACAATACCATGACCTGATAGAAGGCGGAAATATCGCCGGCGTTGGCTTTAAGGAAGTGCTTCAGGACGTAACCTGGCAAGAAGCCACCACCCAAATTGGCGATTGCAATACGATAAATACCTTGGTTTACCATGTGCAATACTATGTAAAAGTGGTCACCAAAATGTTAGAAGAAGGTCAGCTGGAAGGAAATGATGCCGCAAGTTTTGTGCATGAACCCGTCACTTCAAAAGAAGCGTGGGAAACATTGTTAGACAATACTTGGCATGAGGCAAAGGTCTTTACCAAATTAGTAGCGCAGTTGCCAGAAAAGCGGCTTTCGGAACCTTTTAAAGTGTATGGTACATACTACAGAAATTTACACGGCCTGATAGAACACACCTATTACCATTTGGGACAGATGCGGTTGCTAAAAAAATTGATTCGCGCGAACGGTTGATTCTTTCGTGTTTCCGAAGAAAAATACTATATTGAAATATACGCCAGAACCCTTTCTTACGTTCTAGAACTAAGCTTATTATTATGAAAAAGAAATTCTTTCTCCCTATTGTCGCTGCCTTGGTGTTTTTTACAACGGTAAGTTTCAAGAGCGATTTTTTTGAAATCGCCAAACAAATTGAAATTTTCACCACCATGTACAAAGAGTTGAATATGAATTATGTAGACGAGGTGACCCCCGCAACCCTGATGGATAAAGCCATTAAGGGTATGTTGGAAGACCTTGACCCCTACACCGTATATTGGAACGAACAAGAGGTTGAAGATGCCCGCATCCAGAATTCGGGTACCTATACCGGCATTGGGGCATCGGTAAAAACCTTAAAAGATCGAATTATCGTGATGGAGCCGTTTAAAGAATATCCGGCAGACAAAGCGGGCTTAAAAGCAGGTGACGAAATTATAAAAGTGGGGAACACAACGCTGGCCGATTTTGATGATGATGCGGGCGAATTGCTAAAAGGCGCCGCTGGATCGACCGTAGCACTTACCTTCAAACGACAGGGAAAAACACAAACCACCACGCTTACGCGCCAAAAAGTAGATGTAAAAGCAGTGCCCTATTTTAAGTTACTCGACAATAATATTGGTTATATCGTATTGCAGAAATTCAATAGGAAAACAACCATAGAAACAAAAGCCGCTTTACTCGATCTTAAAAGTCAAGGGGCAGATAAAATTATCTTAGACTTACGTGGAAACCCTGGCGGACTCCTAAACGAAGCGATTAGCATTGTAAATCTTTTTGTCCCTAAAGGCGAAGTGATTACGACCACAAAATCTACCATTGCTAAATACAACAAAACATACAAAACAACCACAGAACCCGTAGATACCGAAATTCCGTTGGTGGTGCTGGTAAATGGTAGGAGTGCTTCGGCAAGTGAGATTGTATCGGGAGGTTTGCAAGATCTAGACCGCGCTGTAATCGTTGGTGCGCGGAGCTTCGGAAAAGGATTGGTACAACGCCCTAAAAAGCTTACTTACGGAACACAGTTAAAGGTGACCATCTCCCGCTATTACACGCCTAGTGGAAGATGTATACAGGCCCTAGATTATTGGAACCGCGATGAAAACGGCGATCCGGTTCGGGTAGACGCCAAAGAATACAACAAGTTTACTACAAAAGGAGGGCGTACCGTATATGACGGCGGTGGTATTTTACCAGATATTGAAGTAGAAACCGCAGTTTTTAGTCCGATTACCACAGCCCTTTTAAAAGACCAGGCCATCTTCGATTTTGCTACCGAATACCACTATAAAAACAACATGACCGACTGGAAAGGATTTGAGATTACTAACTCCGATTTCCAAGATTTTTTAGATTTTCTGAAACGGAAAAACTTTGTGTATGAAACGGAAACTGAAAAAGAATTTGCCGAAGCACTACGCCGTGCAGAAGATGACGACATTAAAGACGATATAGCCGCGAGTTATGCAGAAATGATGAAAGCGATAGACAAGGCAAAAGAGAAAAAAATTGTAGCTAAGAAAGCCGAAATTAAGTCGTTGCTTACTGATGAAATTCTAAAAAGATATTTCTATAAAGAAGGGCTGTACGATTATCAAGTGGTAAACAACCCTGAAATATTAGCTGGAATTGACGTATTGACAAACGAAAGCAAGTATAACAAAATATTGAAAAAATAGGTTTTCCTACCCTTTAATTAGGGAGGAGTCTGTGAGGCGGAGGGGTTGCATTAGGAAAAGTTTTTACTAAATCATGAACGAGTTTCTTCTTTTTTTCGAAACAATGCCTACTTGGATGAAAGCGCTGTGGGTGTTTTCCACCTTAGCGTTTTTTTGGATTCTTGAGGGCTATTATAGTTTGGTGGTGCTGAAATATAAAAAATGGCGCCATGCAAAAGTGAATCTTATTTTGCTGTTGTTTGTGATGATCATCAATGCGATCTTCGGAATTGCAACCGTAGGGGTTTTTAGCTGGTTACAAACTTCTGAGTTTGGCCTGCTCCATCTCTTTGAAGCACCTGTCTGGGTAGAGCTGCTCATCGCCATTGCTATTCTCGATTTAATAGCACAGTATTTTGTGCATTATTGCCTTCACAAGGTACCGGCAATGTGGCGATTGCACTTAGTGCACCACAGCGACAAAAATGTAGATGCCACCACGGGAACACGACATCACCCGTTCGACTTTATAATTAGGGAGACTTTCGCGTTAATAGCGGTAATCATTACAGGTATGCCTATTTCGTTTTACCTATTTTACCGAATCTTGAGCGTAGCATTTACGTATTTTACACATGCCAATATTGCCTTGCCACTATGGTTAGATAAAGGGTTGAGTTATGTTATCGTAACCCCCAACATGCATAAGTTTCATCATCACTATCAGTTGCCCTGGACCGATAGTAACTACGGCAATATGCTTTCGGTTTGGGACCGTTTGTTTGGGACATTTGTGTATGGCGACACTGCCGATATTACCTACGGCGTAGACATTGCAGACCATACCAACGATGAGAGTATTGCTGTGCAGCTTGGCATTCCTTTTAATAAAAACGTGCGCTCTAAGTCATCTTCATAGCACCTTAACAAAACTTTAATTGCTTTGCGTTGCTATTTTCCGTATTATGTTGGTTATGGTACAGATAGACAAACAGGAAAATACAGAGACGCTCGAAGAGTCGGTAGCGTATTTAGAGAACAAAGGTTTTGAAAATATCAAAGCAGACCTAGAAGGGTACGAAACTCCAAAATCGTATTCAAAAAAAGGAAGTGATATTGTGATCACTCCAGACATCGTAGCAGAGCGCGCGGGAATTAAGCATTATTTTGAAGTAAGCCTTAAAAGTGAAAAGCCAAATTTGTTAAAGTCGAAATGGCGCTTTTTAGATGTGCTAACTCGAATGAAAAACCACCGTTTTAAGATTATTACACGTAGAGGGCATTATAAGTTCACCAACGAAATGCTTCAAGATCTGAATCTCGAGAAGAATCTGATTAAGCTGTAACCATTGCAATATGCGGTATACCATCTTCTAGGTATCCAGCACCCGTGGTTATAAATCCGTGTGATTCATAAAATTTAATTAAATAAGTCTGCGCCGAAAGTTTTATCTTTTTGGTGCAGAACTTTTTTTCTATGGCTTCCATTGAAGCCTTCATGATATCGTGGCCGTAGCCAAATTTCCGAAGCTTTTCAGAAACCACTACCCTACCAATAGCTGCTTCGTCAAAATAGTATCCTGGCGGAAAGCATCGCGTATACGCCACCGTTTTGCCATCTTTTAGTCCGATAACATGTAGTGCCTTCTCGTCTTTCCCATCGATGTCTTGGTACACACAATCTTGCTCTACCACAAATACTTCGCTACGCAGCTGAAGAATGTCATATAATTCTTGGGTGTTGAGTTCTTCAAAACGTTTTACGCTAATTTCCATTTTATAAAAATACAGATTGCATGTTAATCCTGCACAATAACATCTTTCGGGTCGTCTTTTTTAAACTCTGGTTGAATATTGACGTGGTTAATTCCGAAGTCGTGAAAAAGCCGCTCCTCTACCCTATCCAAAATCACATCAAATTGCGACAAGGTGATATCTTCAAAAAAATCGATGTGCGCTTCCAAATGCGTTTCTTTTTCATTGAGTTGCCAAATGTGCATGTGGTGCACATTCTTAATTTCGGGTGCTTCGGAAATAGCTTCGCGTAATTCTTCTAATTGAATATCGTCTGGGGTAAAGAGCATTAAAATCTTAAAGCTGCTTTTCAGCAAATCGTAACCCATAAAAATCAAATAAACAGCAATCATCACAGTGAGCAGGGCATCTACCCAAAACCAACCGAAATATTTCATCAGCAAACCACCCACCAAAACAGCCACACTGGCAGACATATCGGTTAACAAATGAAGGTAGGCAGAACGCATGTTCATGTTTTCACGTGAATTCTTCCGCAGCAACAACACACTAAAACCATTTGCAAGAATACCAAGTAGGGCCAACCAAATTACCAATCCGCTCTCAATTTCTTGGGGATCTAAAAAGCGAAGTACAGCTTCGTAGATTAAATAAATGGCAACTATTAATAAGGTAGCTGCATTCACAAAAGCCGCAATGATCTCGGCGCGTTTATAACCAAAAGTTTTATCGAATGAAGCGGCTTTTTTAGCATATCTATCGGCAATATAACTAACAATTAAAGAGATTACATCGCTAAAATTGTGCAAGGCATCGCTAAGCAACGACAGACTACCGGAGATGAGTCCGCCAATAATTTGGGCAACGGTAATAAGTATATTAAGGCCAATAGAGAGTAGTAAGTTTCTACCCCTTATATGATCGTGATTATGTGAGTGAGGATGGTTATGACCCATACCTTAAAGGTACGAGATATCTTTTAAAATGTTACTATCTTAGAGGTACTGAGAACCACTAAAATTACATACAGCCAATTTTCTCAACACGGTTCTGATGGCGTCCTCCTTCAAAATCGGTATCTAAAAAAGTTTCAACCATACCCACCGCTTGTTGTAGTGAAGTAAATCTAGATGGAATACAAATAATATTCGCGTTGTTGTGTTGTCTGCTCAGCAAAGTTATTTCCTTGGTCCAGCAAACTCCAGCGCGAACTTTTGGGTATTTATTAGCGGTCATGGCCACCCCGTTGGCACTTCCGCAGATAAGAATCCCGAAATCTGCCTCCCCATCGTTCACTGCTTTCGAAACTGGATTTGCAAAATCTGGGTAATCGACACTGTCTTGGGAATCTGTTCCGTAGTTTTTCACTTCAATGCCGCGATTCTCCAAAAGCGCTACGATAGCAAATTTATATTCTGGTCCGGCGTGGTCGTTTCCGATGGCGATTTTCATAACGTGATGTTTTTACAAAGATAGGATAACAATCTATATTTTCTAAACTACTATATTAAGACAGGAATACCCGATATTGGGTATTTGTAAAACCTCTTGAGTTCATTAGTTTTGTTTCGCCCTAAATCTTATGTTTCTTCCTACAAAAATTTTAATTGAAATGAATCGTATTTTATTATTAGTCGTGCTTTTTTGCACCACGACACTTATTGCTCAAGTTGGAATAAACACCACCGACCCCCAAGGAACGCTTGATGTAACCTCTGTAAATAATACAGGTCTTGTTTTGCCTAGAGTTACATCTGTAGAAGAGGTTACCGATGGTAACGGTGGAGATCCTGTAGAAGGGACCACGGTTTTTGATATTTCTAGAAGCAGCACCTGTTTCTACCAAAGTGGTAAGTGGGTATGTATAGGTTCCGATAGTAGCGGCAACCCAGTTCTTACAGATGTAGAGCCCCCAGTTTTTGATATGAACAGTACGATTGATTATGTGAAGGCTTCTAATACTGGAGGATCTGACATTTTTGGGTATTCATTGAGTATTTCGGGAGATGGATTAACGCTGGTAGTAGGTGCCTATCTTGAAGATAGTAATGCCACAGGCATTAATGGTACCCAAACAAATAACACTGCTGGAGAAAGTGGAGCTGTATACATATTTACCAAAACTGGTGCCACTTGGAGTCAGGAAGCATATATTAAGTCTTCAAATACCGGAAATGGTGATTTTTTTGGAATTTCCGTTGCCGTTTCTGGAGATGGTAACACAGTAGCCGTTGGTGCATATTATGAAGACAGCAACGCAGCTGGAATTAATGGTGACCAGACCAACAATTCAGGGATCAATTGTGGTGCTGTTTATCTTTTCAGTAAGTCTGGAGGAATTTGGAGTCAAGAAGCATATGTTAAATCTTCAAATCCTGACCCTGCTGATAATTTCGGTATTAAAGTAGCATTGAATTCTAATGGAACCGTGGCTGCTGCCAGTGCGTTGAGAGAAGCTAGTAATGCGACAGGAATAAATGGTGATCAATCGAATAACAGTGCAGCGAGTAGTGGCGCGGTTTATGTTTTTAGAAAAACAGGTGGATCATGGGGTCAGGAAGCATATATGAAAGCTTCAAATACCGATGCTGGCGATCAGTTTGGGTCTGCAATAGACATATCTGGGACTGGAAATACGATTATTGTTGGGTCGTATGGTGAGTCAAGTAACACAAATACTATTAATGGAAATGAAAACGACAATAGTTCTAATCAGAATGGTGCGGCTTATATTTTTCAATATGATGGATCAAGTTGGTCCCAAGAAGCGTATTTAAAAGCTTCTAATTCTGAAGCTGTGGGAAATTTTGGTTTTTCTGTAAGTTTATCAAGCACGGGAGATACTGCGGCTGTAGGTTCCAGAAACCACAGCTCCACAGGGGCAGCTTATATATTTGATCGATCGGGATCAGCATGGTCTGAAACTGCTTACTTACAAGCTTCAAATGCAGGTGTAAATGATTCTTTTGGCTATAGTGTTGATCTTTCTACAGATGGAAAAAAACTTGCTGTTGGCGCTTACTTTGAAGATAGCAACGCTATAGGAATTGACGGTGATGGTAGTAATAACAGTTTAGGTAATAGCGGAGCCACTTATATTTTTTCATTAAATGGAGGGACATGGAGTGAAGAAGCGTATATAAAAACCTCGAATACAGCTGGAGATGATCGTTTTGGTTATGCTGTAAGTCTAGATGCTGACGGGAACGTTCTTGTATCTTCCGCGATACTCGAAGACAGCAATGCCACTGGTGTTAATGGTGACCAAACAAACAACAGTCTCAGTAATAGCGGGGCAGTTTATATCTACACCGCGAATTAGTATAAGTAGCTTATTAAGATCAATAATCTTTTCTTAACCCTAGCATGATATTTTAGTTAACAACCTTGTTGATATTTGTTAGTTGAATTTCAACAAAAAAAGTTGCAGGGTTACAAAGTATTTCCAATATGTTTTTTAAGTTGGAACCTACAAGAAATAAGTCTTTCATTTTTGAGTGAGTTATCCTCTAAAAAAAGTTGTTTTCAAACAATAATTTTTCAAAATACTATTAAAAATTGGTTGTCAACATCGGTTGTGAACAGTTGTTTATAGTGTATACTAAATACTTCATTTTAAACGAAAAACCCTTCTTAAAAGTATGTTAACAACCCGTATAGAAAAGGTAGTAAATTGAAAACAAAATAAAACATCAAAAAGTTATACCCTTTGTTAACACCCTATCATTACCATCATTTTATTTTTAAAAATTTAGAAAAAAAAGAAATGATGTATATATAATTGTTGAAAAGTGGGATAACTAAAATTTCAAAAGAAAAATCAAACAATTCTCAAGGAAGAAGGATTGTTCAGGTTATTGAGAATCTCAGTCGCTTCTGCTACATCTTCCCGATGCACCAATAATCGAATTCCGCCTATCGCATTGCTGTGGAAAGGGAGCACACTAATCATAGTTTCATTCTGAAAAACAAAGCGAATTTCTGCCTGTTGCAATAAATGGCGAAGCACCGTATATTCACTGGCATACGTGAAAATTGCGATAAGTTGATAATTGTTCATAGCACTAACACACTAGGATATAACAAGGTACTAAATCTTTCACAATGAAAACTACATCTTGTTTTATTAATAGTACTTTTACCTAATCTAAGAGAAAACCATGCCGAAACGTAAAAAACGTAGAAGAAATAACAATAAAATAGAAGGACTTTCAAACAGTATTTTAGCAATACTGCGTAAAGACCATTCAAAACCCTTTAATTATAAACAAATTGCCGCAAAGCTGGGTGTTGACGACCCCAGTAGCCGTAACCAAATCATAAAAAATTTAAAAGCGCTACAGTCGAAAGGAGAAATTCAAGAAATTGAACGCGGTAAATATATCCTTACGCCTTCCAAAAATTACCATACCGGAATCATGGACATTACAGGCCGTGGTCGCGGATTTGTAATTGTAGACGGACTCGAGGACGATATAAAAGTTTCAAACAAAAACTTAAATAAGGCGCTGAACGGAGATACTGTAGAAGTGTATGTGTTTAAGCGGAAGCGCGGCGGAAGAATGGAAGGGGAAGTTACCAAAATCATTCAGCGGAAACGAACCGAATTTGTCGGTACCATCCAGATTTCAGACAAATTTGCTTTTGTAGAATGCCAAGGCTATAGCATGTATACCGATATTTTTGTTCCGAAGAGTAAAATTGGAGCTGCCGAAAATGGTGATAAAGTATTGGTTAAAATGGAAGGTTGGGAAGCGCATTCCGAATCTCCTTTAGGAAGTGTAATAAAAGTATTGGGTAAACCTGGTGAGCACAATACCGAAATACATGCCATCCTAGCGCAGTACGGTCTTCCGTATGAATTTCCACATGAAGTAGAAGCCTATGCAAACGATTTAGATACAAGCATCCAAGCAGATGAAATCAAAAACAGGCGCGATATGCGTAAAACACTTACGTTTACGATTGATCCGAAAGATGCAAAAGATTTTGACGATGCGCTGAGCTTTGAGGTATTGGAAAATGGAAACTACGAAATAGGAATCCACATTGCAGATGTGAGCCATTATGTAAAACCTGGTACGCTCTTAGACGATGAGGCATATGAGCGTGCTACTTCTGTGTATTTGGTAGATCGCGTAGTACCCATGTTGCCAGAAATTTTATCGAATAACGCTTGTTCATTACGCCCACATGAAGAGAAATATACCTTTTCTGCGGTGTTTGAAATGAATAAAAAAGCAGAAGTCATTAAAAAATGGTTTGGTAGAACGGTTACCTATTCTGATGCCCGGTTCGCCTATGAAGAGGCCCAACAAATTATTGAACTGAATGAAGGTAAGGCGTCTGAGGCTCTCAAAGACACCGCTAACAGAACCATTCCCGCTAACATATCGATCACGGGTAAAGAATACCAAGTAGACCAACCCATTGCCGAAGCTATTTTGGAAATGGACCGTATGGCGAAAATTCTTCGTAAAAAACGAATGCATGCAGGAGCTATTTCATTCGATAAGGTGGAAGTAAAATTTATCTTAGACGACAATAGCAATCCGGAGGGCGTGTATTTCAAGGAAAGTAAAGATGCCAACAAACTTATTGAAGAATTTATGTTGTTGGCCAATAGAAGTGTTGCCGAATTTATCGGAAAGCAAAATCCGAAAAAGACGTTTGTGTATCGAGTTCATGACGAACCCGACGATGAAAAGATTGCTGCACTCGAAAATATTATCCGCCAGTTTGGTTACAAAATGGATACCCGCGACAGGAAAACAACAGCGGCTTCTATGAACAAGCTATTGAAAGATGTGCAAGGTAAAAAAGAACAAAACATGATCGATACCATCGCCATCCGAACCATGAGCAAGGCACAATACACCGTGCATAATATTGGGCATTATGGTTTGGCATTCGATTACTATACACACTTTACTTCACCTATTAGAAGGTATCCTGATGTGATGGTTCACCGACTCTTACAACGCTATCTCGATAAAAAAGACAGTGCAAAAGACGAAGTGTATGAAGAAAAATGTGGCCACAGTACCGAAATGGAAATACTTGCCACCAATGCTGAAAGGGATAGCATCAAGTACATGCAGGTAAAATACATGCAAGACCATAAAGATGAAGAATTTGTCGGGGTCATCTCTGGAGTTACTGAATGGGGTATTTATGTTGAAATCATCTCGAATAAATGCGAAGGAATGGTGCGTCTACAAGACCTAAACGACGACCATTACGAATTTGATAAAGAAAACTACGCCGTAGTGGGGCAACGCACAAAGAATGCATATGTATTAGGCGATGAAGTAAACGTTAAGGTGAAGAATGCAGATTTAGTAAAAAAACACTTAGATTTTATTATGTTGGGTCACCATGACGCATAAAAAACAATAAACGAAGCAGCGCAACAACCAATCAATTCTTCGTACTTTTACATTTATGTTCGATGGTATTGGATATGCGGCTTTCTATGGTTTTCTACTTGCTTTTGCAGTAGGACCAGTTTTCTTTACACTTATAGAAACAAGCATCACCAAAGGCTTTAAAGCTGGCGTTTTCTTCGATCTTGGAGCCATGACGGCAGATATCATCTTTATTGTCATCGCTTATTTCAGTACCAGTAAAATTTTAGAACGCGTTAAAGATGATCCGGGGTTGCTCATCTTCGGTGGCGTTGTGTTGATAGCCTATGGCGTGATATCTTACATTAGAACCTCCAAAAATTGGATAAAAATCGTACGTGAACACTATGCGGTTAAGGTGAAAAAGAATCTGGGCGGACTTTTTCTAAAAGGCTTTCTACTCAATTTCGTAAACTTTGGAGTACTTGCAGGATGGATTGCAACCATTATCATGGCAAATGCACTCACCTCCTCAGAAAATGGGGTGATTCTTTTTTTAAGTACCGTACTCATTGTGTTTTTTGCCACAGATTTGTTGAAAATTGCCTTGGCAAAAAAATTGAAAAGTAAAATGACCCCAAGGTTCATCTTCCGTACCAAGAAATGGGTAAGTGTTTTAATTGCGGTTTTCGGACTCTTTTTGTTGGTGGAAGGAATTTTCCCGGATCAAGTACAGCGCGGACTCGAAAAGATACCAAGCAATCAATTACCAATAGACAAACCCATACCCCCTGTTGAAGAAGAAGTAATTGACTTACAATAATTTCTGAAAGAGTTATAAAAATAAAAAACCCAACCTTTTTAAGGTTGGGTTTTTTTGAGGCATCAAGCGGATTCGAACCGCTGTAGAAGGTTTTGCAGACCTCTGCCTAGCCACTCGGCCATGATGCCAATACTGAAGGGCAAATATAGAAATTTAATACAATAGGGAGCAATTAATTTAAGCAGTCTTTTAGCTTGCTTCTCGCGTTCCGCTCATGGTCACTTCTACTTCCGCTACATCACCACCAATAGGTGGGTTTAACTTTGAAATGGCAACTTCAGCTTGTGTTACCAAGGAAATTTCAGAAAAAATACGATCGATAATACGTTGCCCTACATGTTCTAGGAGCTTGCTTCGCATGGCCATCTCAGATTTTACAATATGTTGTAAGTGCACATAATCTACTGTATCCTTTAAATGATCGCTTGTTGCAGCAGTAGCTAAATTGGCTTCTACCTTTAAATTTACCAAATAATCGCTACCTATTTTTTCTTCTTCAATCAAACATCCGTGATTGGTGAATATGCGAATGTTTTTAAGTCGTATTGTGCCCATAGAGTCGCTTTTTACAAAGATACTTTTTTTACCTTTGCGGTCTTATAGAAATGCTATGGCAGAAGATACCACATCGCTTAATTTTATTGAACACATCATCGAAGATGATTTAAAAGAGGGCTACTCGAAAGAAGACCTTCGGTTTCGGTTTCCACCAGAACCGAACGGCTATTTGCATATTGGCCATGCTTCGGCCATTTGCTTGAACTTTGGTCTGGGTTTGCGATATAATGCACCTGTAAACCTTCGGTTTGACGATACCAACCCTGCAAAAGAAGAACAGGAATTTGTAGACGCCATAAAGCGTGATATTTCTTGGCTTGGCTTTGAATGGGACCAAGAGTGTTATGCTTCAGATTATTTTCAGCAGTTATACGATTGGGCAGTTCAACTTATAAAAGACGGCCATGCCTACGTAGATTCACAAACTTCTGAACAGATTGCCCTTCAGAAGGGAACCCCCAATGAACCCGGTGTGCCCAGTCCGTTCCGCGACAGACCAGTTGAAGAAAGTTTAGAACTCTTCGAAAAAATGAAAAATGGCGAAGTGGGTGAAGGCGAGCACGTACTACGAGCCAAAATTGACATGGCCTCTGGAAATATGCTCATGAGAGACCCAGTGATGTACCGCGTATTGCACAAACACCACCATAGAACCGGCACCGATTGGAAAATTTTCCCGATGTACGACTGGACCCATGGTGAAAGTGATTACATGGAGCAGGTTTCACACAGTTTCTGTACGCTCGAATTTCTGCCGCATAGAGAGCTTTACGATTGGTTTCTAGATAAAGTACACGAAAGTGATAAATTACGCCCTAAGCAACGTGAATTTGCACGTAGAAACTTAAGTCATACGGTGGTGAGCAAGCGGAAATTGGCGAAACTGGTAGAAGAAGGGGTTGTAACTGGCTGGGATGATCCGCGTATGCCTACGATTTCAGGACTGCGTCGTCGTGGATATACACCAGATTCCATTCGGAATTTTGCTGATAGCGTAGGGGTAGGAAAACGCGAAAACCTAATCGACGTTTCACATCTGGAATACAATGTTCGGGAAGACCTGAACAAAAAGGCCGATCGGGTCATGGCAGTGTTAGACCCTTTAAAAGTCGTGATTACAAATTATCCAGAGGGTGAAGAAGAGTGGCTTGATGCAGAGAACAATCCGGGCGATGAAGCAGCGGGAAGCAGAAAAGTACCGTTTAGTCGAGAAATTTATATTGAAAAAGACGACTTTAAAGAAGAGGCGAACCGAAAGTTTTTCCGTCTAAAATTGGGTGGCGAAGTACGATTAAAAAACGCGTACATCATCAAGGCAGAAAAGGCCATAAAAGATGACGATGGAAACATCGTGGAAGTACATTGTACGTATGATACCGACAGCCGTAGCGGCAGTGGAACAGAGGCTTCCCTCAAAAAAGTAAAGGGCACCCTGCATTGGGTTTCAGTAACTCATGCGTTACCCATTGAGGTCCGTTTGTATGATCGTTTGTTTACAGAGGCATCGCCAGATGGAGACAAAGACAGAGACTTTATAGATCTAATAAATCCATCATCGCTCGAAGTAATTACCGGCTATGCAGAACCTAGCCTGGCAGAACGGGAAGTAGAAGAAACAGTACAGTTTCAGCGATTGGGCTATTTTACGGTAGATCGTGACTCAACGGCTACCCATAAAGTATTTAACCGTACGGTACCGCTGCGGGATTCTTGGGCTAAGATTGAAGAATAACCCATTTAATTTTAAGAGTTTACTTGCTAATTTTTTGTTTTTTTTAATGAAAATTGGCAGTAAAACAGTCTTTTTAAGAAAGCTTTATCATTTGTGTTTTCGGTATTAACCGGTTGTTAACAAGCATCCGTTATTTCTTGCATTATCTTTGTTAGGAAACGTAATAATTTAAAAACAACTAAATAAAATAAACACATGGCATCTAACACAGGACAAACCATACTTGCTTTACTAACTGGCGCAGCTATTGGCGCTGGAATTGGTATTTTGTACGCACCAGACAAAGGGTCAAAAACTCGTAATAAAATTGACAAAGAACGCAAAAAAGCACAGAAGCGTATGAAGAAACAGATTCAGACTACAACATCTAATCTAAGTGAGAAAGCACAACAAGCCCGCACTAGTTTTGAACAAAAATTAGAAGACACCTTATCGTCTGCAAGCTACAAAGCAGATGACATTCTTTTAGCGATGGAAGAGAAACTGGAAGCATTGCGTAAACAGAACGCAAAATTGCAGAAAGAACCAACCACTACGACCAAGAAAACAACAGCATAATATGCAGTTTAAAGCACTTTCTGAACAGCTTGGAGATTCAGGGGATAAAATACAAGAATATTTAAAAAGCACGGCGGAGTATTACAAGCTCCGCCTTTTTAAGAATGCTATGAAGTTTGCCACTTCCCTAATCAACATGTTGATTTTGGGCGGCATTTTCATGATGTTTTTAATTTTTATATCATTTGGAGTGGCTATGTGGCTGGGCAAGATATTCGATAGTATGCTCACAGGCTTTTTTATAGTAGGTGTGTTTTATCTAGTGATATTTTTGTTGATTCTTTTCTTCGGAAAAAATCACATCGACAAAAGCATTCTTTCTAAATTTTCAGAATTAGTGGTCGAAGACGAAGAAGAAAAAGCCTCTGAAGCCGAAACAGAGTTCTTGTACAATGACGAAAATGTTTCTCCCGAAGATATTTCCTTAAATAAAGTTGCCAACCATGAATAAAAAATACACTTCTTTTGAAGAGCTCGATAAAGACATAAAACGCGCGTGGTTGCAGTCTGAAATAGATCGCGAAGAGCTTAAATTGAGTCTGCACGAAACTAAAGAGAGCATTACTCCAGGAAAAATAGCAACGGCTATAGTTGGAGGTGTTGCTACCAGTGCCGTGCTTATAAAACTGTTAACCCCAATCGCTTCATTTGCGATAGGCAGATTATTACAAAAATACAAAGATCAATAGTCCACAACATAGTATTAAAAAAGCCCGATTCTTTCTTTAGAATCGGGCTTTTTCATATCCTTAAACCTAGTACTGATCTTCTTCACCTCTAGCAGGTGGAGGTGTGCGCTTCTTCTTGGGCTTGGCGGTAATCCCTTTGGCCGCGTTGGTCTTTTTCATTTGCTCACCAATTTGGTTACTGGCCACAAAAGAAGCAATCATATCATTCAACATATTACTTCCAGCTTGTGGAGAGTTAGGCAACAAAATAAGGTTGGTGTTTGTCTCTTCCCCGATAGATTGTAGCGTATCGTAGTGTTGGGTTACTACAATAAGCGCTGAGGCTTCTTGGCTATTAATACCTACGTTGTTCAGCACGTCTACACTCTCTTCGAGTCCACGTGCGATTTCACGTCGCTGATCTGCAATACCCTGCCCCTGTAAGCGCTTGCTTTCTGCTTCTGCTCGTGCTTTAGCAACGATTTTGATACGTTCTGCTTCTGCTTCGTATTCTGCAGCTACTTTTTCACGTTCTGCGGCGTTTATTCGGTTCATCGCTGCTTTTACCTGTACATCAGGGTCGATATCGGTAACAAGCGTTTTAATGATGTCGTATCCATAATCGCTCATGGCTTCGTTCAACTCTGCCTTCACCGCAATCGCAATATCGTCTTTGCGTTCAAAAACATCGTCTAATTTCATTTTAGGAACTTCAGCTCGTACCACGTCAAAAACGTAAGAAGTAATCTGGTCGTGCGGATTCTGGAGCTTGTAAAATGCATCATATACTTTATCTCTAATGACTTGAAATTGTACTGAAATTTTCAACCGTACAAATACGTCATCCTTGGTTTTGGTTTCAACCAAAACATCTAGTTGCTGTATTTTTAAGTTTACGCGTCCAGCTATACGCTGTACAACGGGTATCTTAAATTGAAGTCCGGAGTTTCTGATGCTACTGAACCTTCCGAAGTTTTCAATCAAGGCTGCGGTTTGCTGCTTCACAACAAAGAAAGAGGAGAGAATTAAAAAGAATACGATAATCCCAATGGGAACCAATAAAATAAGTGCTACGTTCATTATGCTGAAATATTAGTGAATATATTGCGTTTAAGGTACGAAAATAAAGCTATTTTTGGCCTCAAATCTTCAACCTCATGATTCGTCTCAAAAACGTCCTTTTTGTTACCCTGTTTTTTAGTTTTTTCTTTAGCAGCTACGCACAACGCAATTTTGATGAATACAACCGTCTTGGGCTACAAGGTGGGATTTCGCTTTTCGATATCAACACATCCAATTTTATCACAGAGCAACAAACAGGCTTTACAGCTGGTTTTACAACACGTGGATCCTTCCGCGGAAATTTCGACCTGATTTACGGATTATCATTTTTCAGTAATAAGGTAGGTGTTTTTGGTGCACCACTTACAACCTCACCGCTCGACAAACAATTTATAGATTATACCATTCCTGGGGTACAAGTAAACTTTTTAGGAAGCTATAATATTGTGAAACACCATTTCAGTCTCGAATTTGGTCCCGTATTGAACGTAAATGGTAAGATGAAGGTGAATAGCGAGCAGCTCGAGAATTATGTGTTAGAAGGTTACACCACGCTTCGGGCAAAAGACATAGAGGACATTAATCCCATCAATGTTCACCTAATGGGAGGCGCAACGGTTGGTTTGGAGAGTTTTAGACTGAGCGCACAATACCAATACGGAGTTACCAATATGTTTTCGAAGCTAGACGACAAAAACTTAGAAGGCGGTAGTTTTGAAGGCAACGCCTCTATGATTGTATTGTTGGCAGTAATTTATTTTTAGATAGTTTGAATGGCTCGTTCTATTCTAGAAACAGCTTCTTCTTTTCCTAAGATTGCGATAATATCGAACACATCAGGACCTTTCATTTCACCCACCAGCGCAAGCCGTAGCGGCATCATCACTTTTCCAAAGCCAATATCGTTACTTGTAATCCATCCTTTTATGGTTGCTGAAATGGTTGCTGCTGAAAAATCGTCTGTATCGTTCAACAACGAAACAACGGTTTGTAAGATGTCTGCGGTTCCTTCCTTAAACGCTTTTTTCGAAGCCTTTTCGTCGTAGGTGGAAGGCGCTTCAAAAAAGAAACTGCCTTGCTCCCAAAGGTCTGAAACAAAGGTCGCACGTTCTTTTAACAAGCCCACAATTGTCACGAAGTCTAACGAACTTGTGATTCCTTTGGTTTGAAGCAACGAGTCAAATTGTTTTGCAAGAACGGTGTCTTCTTGTTGTTGCAAATAGTGGTGCTGAAACCATTTCGTTTTATCTGGATCAAATTTAGCACCTGCCTTATTCACTCTAGATAATTTGAAGGCCTGAATGAGTTCTTCAAGACTAAAAATTTCTTGTTCCGTACCGGGATTCCAACCTAAAAATGCAAGCATATTTACGACAGCTTCTGGAAGGTATCCATCTTCACGATAACCCGAAAAGATATCACCGTCGGCTGTTTTCCATTCCAATGGAAATACCGGAAAGCCCATTTTATCACCATCGCGCTTACTCAACTTCCCTTTTCCTACGGGCTTCATCAATAGCGGTAAGTGTGCAAATTCTGGCGCTTTCCAACCAAAAGCACGATATAATAATACGTGCAGGGCTAATGAAGGAAGCCATTCTTCACCGCGAATCACATGGGTGATTTCCATAAGGTGATCGTCTACAATATTCGCTAAATGGTAGGTAGGCATGCCGTCACTTTTAAACAGCACTTTATCATCTAACACGTTGGTGTCTATTTGCATGTCGCCACGCACGATATCCTGAAGTTCGATGGTCTCGTCTTGTGGCACCTTAAAACGGATCACATAGTCTTCACCCGCTTCTAATTTTGCCTTTACTTCTGTTTCAGAAAGAGAAAGTGAGTTGTCTAACTTTAAACGGTTATGCCAATTGTAGATAAAGGTTTTTCCTTCGGCTTCGTGCTGCTTTCGGTGTGCATCTAAAGCTTCCGATGTGTCAAAGGCATAATATGCATGGCCACTTTCCAAAAGTTGGTCTGCATAGCTTTGGTACAAATCTTTGCGCTCACTTTGACGGTACGGCCCAAAGTTGCCGCCGGTGGTGGGGCCTTCGTCAGTAGGAATGTTCAACCAATTTAGGGCTTCGATGATGTATGCTTCTGCACCAGCAACATAGCGAGTTTGGTCGGTATCTTCGATACGTAATACAAAGTCGCCACCGTGTTTTTTTGCGAACAAATAATTGAACAGGGCGGTTCGTACCCCACCAATATGAAGGGGTCCTGTAGGACTAGGAGCAAAACGAACGCGAACTTTTTGTGACATAGCTTCTCTTTATTTTAGATGCGGTTGCAAAGGTACAGAAACTGCAATAGCTATTCAATGAATTTGTTATCTTCGCCGAAAATTAAAAAGATGCAAAAAAGGTTACTTTTAGGAGCACTTATAATGTTTTCTACTTTCAGTTTTGGCCAATGGGAGCAGGTGGGAAATGATATTCAAGGTGAAAACGACTTTGACTTTACAGGAACTTCTGTCACCATAAACGATCAAGGCAACCGAATCGCGGTTTTTGATGCTTTGGACGATCTTAGCCCATTAGGAAAGGTGAGATTCTTTAACTTACAAGGTAATTCGTGGGTGCAATTTGGCAATGAAATATCAGGATTACCCGCTGATAACATTTCATCTGGAACTATCAAATTCAATGCTTCTGGAGACCGACTCATTTTTAGCTCAAGATTACATAATATTAGCGGACAAGTTAATGTTGGGGGCGTACGTGTTTTTGAATTACAAGGAGCTGACTGGGTACAGTTAGGAAGTACAATTTTAGGAAATGATGAAGGTGATCTCTTCGGAAATTCTATCGATATCAACAATTCCGGAGATCGAATTCTGATTGGGGCTACGCAGGGAAACTCTGCTACTTCGATGAAGGGATATGCAGAGGCCTATGAGCTTCAATCTGATGAGTGGGTATTGTTGGGAAATCGCCTTGAAGGATTTGCAAATGGCGATCGATTTGGAACAGCTGTGGCAATGAATGGAATTAGGGACAACATTGCTATTAGCGCACCCCAAAATGATGAAGGAGCAATTGATGCTGGAAAAGTTAGGATTTATTCACTTCAAGGAAACAATTGGATTCAGCAAGGTAACGACTTGTTTGGTCAAGAGTCAGGAGACCGCATGGGCGGCACCGTAGAACAAGGGGCAAACCCTTTAAGCTTTAATAATGAAGGAAATATACTGGCAATTGGATCAAGATTGCACAATGTTTTCGGATTTCAAGAAGGCCAAGTACGGGTATTTCAATTTGATGGGTCTAATTGGACACAACGGGGTTCAGATATTGACGGTAATGAGAACAATAGAAATTTTGGCGTAACACTTGCCTTGAATTCTGACGGCAACAGACTAATAGTAGGTGACAATAATGGCTTTGATAACGGAAGTGTCTCTTCTTTTCAATTCGAAAATGGAAATTGGACCCCTATCGATGAGGTGTTGGTTGGAACACAAGCAAATGAATTTTTTGGTTTGTCACTAGATCTTAATGCCGAAGGCGACATACTAATCACTGGTGCGTTAGGCAGTAATCTTTACGGACAAAGTCGGGGTTATGCTCGCACCTATGGAAATGACGTTGTGTTGGCACAAAGCAGTTTTATCTCTGAATTTAATCCAATTCTATACCCCAACCCAAACAATGGGGTTTTCAATATCGATTTCACCGATGCGCAAGAACTGGTAACAGTAAACATCATCGATCTTCTTGGGAAACAGGTAGTGAAAATAGAATATTTCAACACTAAAAAGGTTGAAGTGAATGAAAATTTAAAGGCGGGTGTTTATTTGGTTGAAATTTCCGCAGCAAACACCTCTGAAACTATTAGAATTGTAGTAGAATAAGCGGGTGTAAGCACACCAATTCTTTTTACAAAAAAAATTAAATAGCGGGCTTCATCTCATCGGGAATACGCTTGTTCATGATCGAAAACCACAAGGGCGGAACCAATGACAACAGCATGGAAGTTGGATACCCAAAAGGCATTTGCGGACTCACATCATGATAATCGAGTATCTGGTATTTTTTAGACGTTTTGTAGTGGTGGTCGCTGTGGCGGGTCAATTCGTATAAAATAACACGGCCCATCACGTGGTTACTATTCCAAGAATGCACTTCTCGCACACGCTCATAGCGCCCACTCTCCAATCTATTTCGGCTTAAGCCATAATGTTCAATATAGTTGATGGTCTCGAGCAATACAGCACTTGTTAGTCCGATAGCAAGGGCAATGCCTGCGGCTACCATTCCGAAGAAATAGAAAATAATCCCGATATATGCTAGTTGTAACAGGGAGTAGTAGAGCATATCATTTTTTGTGCTGAAGAACGAACGGTTTTCACGTTTCAGCAAATCGAGTTGAATTTTCCAAGCGCTTGTGTACTGTCTAAAAATTGATGTGACCCAAAACGAATAAACGGTCTGATTGTATTTTGCACTTGCAGGATCTTCGGCTGTGGCAGCTTTAAGGTGGTGCCCAAAATTATGTTCGATATAAAAATGCATATACAATGCTGGCAACAGCAATATTTTAGCCAGTGTTTTTTCCCAACGAGTACTTCTGTGTCCCAACTCGTGTGCTACATTAATTCCATTGCTTCCCACGGCAATTCCAACCGAAAAGGTGAGCCCGATGAGTTCTGCGGTGTTATAGGACGCCCAACTAAGGCTCCACAAAAACCATCCTACCATCCCGTAAACAACAGGCACGTTTAAATATAGTAGGATATCGAACAAAGGATTTTTTAATTTTTCAGCCGCTTCGTCATAGCTTAAATTTTCAGTATGTACGGGCAGTAATAATTCTAGGAAAGGGATGAGGACAAAGGCAAAAATAGGGGTGAAAAAAGCCCAATTTCCACCTAATGTGAGTCCGATAATAGCCGCAAGCGGAATGGAATACGCCGCTAAATATTTTAAGTCTTTCATCTTAACGTGTTTTTGGACTTATTTTTGATAGGTTTGTGTATGAAATAAAGTTGTATTTTCGAAGTTTAAGAGGTAGTTATATTTATATGAGCACATTTAGCATTATTCAGCAAAAGCTGGAACAATTTATAAAAAAATATTACACCAATGAGTTGATCAAGGGGAGTATTCTATTTTTTGCAATTGGCGTGCTCTATTTACTAATTACCCTTTTGGTAGAATATTTTTTATGGCTAAGCCCATTGGGGCGCACCATTCTGTTCTGGATGTTCGTCGTTGTAGAATTAGGGTTGTTTGTACGATTTATAGCCATCCCGCTGGCAAAGCTGTTCAAATTACAGCAAGGAATTTCCCAAGAACAGGCGGCAAAGATTATTGGCAGCCATTTTCCGCAGGTAAGTGATAAACTGCTGAATGTGATTCAGCTAAACCAAAATTATCGGGAGAGTGAGTTGTTGGCCGCGAGTATCGACCAAAAAGCAGACGAGTTGCAACCGGTTCCTTTCAAAAGTGCAGTTAATTTTAAAAAGAATGCTAAGTACTTAAAATACGCTGCCATACCAATCATAATATTCATCCTCATTAGTGTTTTAGGGGAGAAAGGCACTTTTAGCAGTAGTTACGAACGTGTGGTGAATTATGATACCGCCTACGAACCTCCTGCGCCTTTTTCGTTCTATGTGGTGAATGATAATTTAACGGCAGTAGAAAACAAGGCGTTTACAGTACAGGTACGAACAGAAGGAAAGGCCATTCCAGAGAATGCCAGTATTGTTTATAATGGCGATTCTTATTATTTGAAACAAACTGCTCCGGGGGTGTTTGAGCATACCTTCGACCAACCTGCCGAAGCCACCAATTTCAGACTAAGTGCAAACAAGGTCATTAGCAAAGAATATGTACTGGAGGTAGTAAAAACGCCATCCCTTGTTGCTTTTGAAATGGAACTCGATTACCCTGGATATACCGGGAAGCGTGATGAGGTTTTAAAAAGTACGGGCAATGCAACCATTCCTGAGGGTACCCGGGTTACTTGGCGTGTACAAACGAAGAACACCGATGAGGTGGCACTGAAAACTAGAGACACTACCTACCTTTTTGAACAAAGCAACCAAGATTTTAATTATAACAAGGCAGTATATCAGAAACTGGATTACAGCATTAACACTTCGAATGTGAATTTGCGCGATTACGAGAATTTGTCGTTTACACTTGGTGTGGTTCGGGACGCTTACCCAGAAATTGATGTTTCAGCCAAAAAGGACAGCACAAACAGCCAACTAACCTACTTCTTGGGCCGTGTGAGCGACGATTATGGCTTGAGCAACCTGCGCCTTGTATATTATCCGATAGGCGAAGAGACCCAGCGAAAAACAGAGGTGTTGCCGGTTAATAAAACTACGGTAGACCAGTTTGTGTACACCTTTCCGGGGAATTTGATGCTGGAAGAAGGGGTTGCGTATGAGTATTATTTTGAGGTATTCGATAACGATGCTATCCACAATTATAAATCGAGTAAGTCTGGGGTGTATTCCTTCAAAAAATTTACCCAAGATGAAGTGGAAAAGGAACAACTTCAAAATCAGGATAAATCGATTAAGGGGATGGACAAGACCTTAAAAGATTTAAAAGATCAGGAGAAAGCACTGGAAGAACTTTCTAAAATCCAGAAGGAGAAGAAAGAACTGAATTGGAATGATAAAAAGAAGCTGGAAAACTTCATCAAGCGTCAGAAGCAGCAAGAGGAAATGATGAAGAAATTTTCCGAAGATCTAAAAGAGAACTTAGAAAACTTTCAACCAGAAAATGAAGAAAAAGACCCTTTTAAAGAGCAATTGGAAAAGCGCTTAGATGAAAATGAAGAGCGGCTAGAAGAAAATGAAAAGCTGTTGGAAGAGCTCGAAAAGCTTCAAGAAAAGATTCAAAAAGAAGAGCTTACCGAAAAACTTGAAAAGCTCGCAAAGCAGAACAAGAATCAAGAGAAAAATTTAGAACAACTGCTAGAATTGACCAAACGGTATTATGTGACCAAAAAAGCAGAAAAATTAGCAGAAGAAATATTCAAACTTGGGGAGGAGCAAGAAAAACTTTCTGAAGCCCCCGAAGATGAAAACACCAAAGAAAAGCAAGAAGACCTAAACGAGAAGTTTGAAGAGTATCAAAAAGAGATGCAAGAACTTCAAAAAGAAAATGAAGGCTTACAAGAACCGATGGACATCCCCCAGGACAAATCGACTGAGCAGGAAGTGGAAGAAGAACAGCAAAAAGCTACAGACAACTTAGGGCAGCAAAAGAAACAGGATGCCCAGAAGAATCAGAAGAAGGCTGGAGAGAAAATGAAAAAAATGGGTTCTCAGATGCAAGCTGCCATGCAGGCTGCACAAGGAGATAGTATGGAAGAGGATGCCGAAATGTTACGACAGATTTTAGATAATTTGGTTGTATTTTCTTTCGAGCAGGAAGCCGTTATGGAAGATTTTAAACGTATTGATTATGGCAATCCGGTGTTTGGAAAAAAACTAAACGAGCAAAACGATTTAAAACTCAACTTTCAACATATAGACGACAGTATTTTTTCCCTTTCGCTCCGCAATCCCATGATTAGCGAACAGGTAAATGCTTCGCTTACCGAAGTAAGTTATAATATGGACAAGTCGTTAGAGCGGTTGGCAGAAAACCAGATGCGTCAGGGCATCAGTAGCCAACAGTACACGGTAACGGGGGCCAATGAGTTAGCGATTCTATTAAGTGACGTACTCAATAATATGCAAAATCAGATGCAAGGTATGGGTCAAGGGAAGGGCCAAGGAAAAGGAAAGGGCAAAGGCATGGGCGAGGGTGAAGGCGAAGGAGAAGGTTTTCAGCTTCCAGACATTATTAAAAAGCAAGAAAGCTTGAACGAATCGATGAAAGAAGGAGTAGGCAAGCAAGGGAAGAAAGGAGAACAAGGTTCTGGTGAAGGCGGTGAAGGAGAAAATGGACAAGGCCAGAACGGTGAAGGACAATCTGGCGAAGGCAATGGTTCTGATGGGCAGAATGGTAGAAACGGTAAAGGTGGTAAGAATGGGGACGGAGGTAACGGTAATGATGGAGACGGAGAAGATGGCGACGGATACAATGAAGATTTGAACGGAGAGTTATATGAAATTTTCAAACAACAACAGCAATTAAGACAACAGCTAAAGGACAAACTCAGCAAAGAGGGGTTAGACGGTAATGGCGGTAATTTATTGCGGCAAATGGAACAGGTAGAACAGCAATTATTAGACAAAGGATTTAATAAACGCACCTTAGAAAAAATGCTGAATCTTCAGTATGAACTTTTAAAATTGGACAAGGCTGATTTTGAACAAGGGCAAGAAAGCCGTCGAGAATCTACTACGAACAACAAGAACTATCTAAACAAACTGCGCTTAACTCCCGAAGAGGTTAAGAAGTATTTCAATACTACGGAAATTTTAAACCGGGAAGCACTGCCGTTGAAACCAGCATACAAAGAAAAAGTTCAAGAGTATTTTAAGGAAGATAATGATTGAGTTTTATTCTGAAAACGATTTTGAGTTGGACCATCAGGTAGCTGTTGCACAATGGATCATGTCCATCATTGAAGCCAATGGGTTTGAATTAGGCGATATCACCTATATTTTTTGTGATGACGATTACCTTCACAAGTTGAATGTCCAATTTCTACAACACGATACATTAACCGATATTATCACTTTTGATAATTCGTTGGGTTCACAAATTCATGCTGAAATCTATATTTCTACGGAACGGGTTACAGACAATGCCAAGCAGTTCAACACGTCATTTGTTGACGAACTACACCGTGTGATGATACACGGAATACTTCATTGCTGTGGTCTAAAAGATAAATCTGACCAGGAAGCACAAGCTATGAGAATTGCAGAAGACAAGGCACTGGAAGCACGCACCTTTATATAGTAACCTGACTATCAGCTTGTTGTGCTTTTAACTTACTGATTATAAGATAATTACGTATATTTGCAGCCGAAAAATTAATAGGAATGTTTCACGTGGAACAATTTTGATTTTATGTTTGAAAAAGAATATGATGTTATTGTAGTGGGTGGTGGCCATGCTGGTTCTGAAGCGGCGGCCGCAGCGGCTAATTTGGGCTCAAAAACCCTACTAATCACAATGAACCTTCAGAATATTGCACAAATGTCTTGTAATCCGGCTATGGGTGGAATAGCAAAAGGACAGATTGTTCGAGAAATCGATGCGATGGGGGGTTATAGCGGAATCGTGTCAGACCGATCGGCCATTCAGTTTAAGATGCTGAATATGTCTAAGGGTCCTGCAATGTGGAGCCCGAGAGTACAAAGCGATCGTATGCGTTTTGCTGAAGAATGGAGGAATATGCTAGAAGGAACCAAAAACTTAGACTTTTATCAAGAAATGGTTTCTGGAATAATTACAGAAGGAGACCGTGTAGTCGGTGTGCGAACATCATTGGGCTTAGAGGTGCGAGCAAAAAGTGTAGTGCTTACTAATGGAACTTTTTTAAATGGATTGATTCATATAGGCGAAAAGCAATTTGGAGGGGGTCGTGCAGGTGAACGAGCTGCCACGGGAATCACAAAAGATTTGGTAGATCTAGGGTTTGAATCTGGCAGAATGAAAACGGGAACACCCCCAAGAGTTGATGGTAGGTCTTTGGATTTTTCAAAAATGATTCTACAGCCAGGAGATGACGACCCACAGAAATTTTCATACTTAGAAAGTACAAAACCGCTTACCGAACAACGGGCTTGCCATATGTCGTACACAAGCAATCGAGTGCACGACCTCCTAAAGGAAGGTTTCGACAGATCGCCCATGTTTAATGGTGCTATAAAAAGTATCGGCCCCAGATATTGTCCGTCTATTGAAGATAAGATTAACCGATTTGCAGATAAGGACAGGCATCAGTTGTTTGTTGAACCTGAAGGGTGGAATACCGTAGAATATTATATCAATGGTTTTTCCACATCGCTTCCAGAAGATGTTCAGTTTCGAGCGTTAAAAGAGTGTGACGGATTTCAAAATGTGAAATTCTTTAGACCTGGTTACGCTATCGAATATGATTACTTTCCGCCTACTCAATTAGCACATACCTTAGAAACAAAATTAGTTAGCGGATTGTATTTTGCTGGTCAGATTAACGGCACCACAGGATATGAAGAAGCTGCTTCACAAGGATTGATGGCTGGAATTAATGCACATTTAAAAGTACACGAACAAGATCCTTTTATCTTAAAACGAAACGAAGCGTACATAGGTGTTTTGATAGACGATTTGATTACAAAGGGTACAGAAGAGCCGTATCGTATGTTTACTTCACGGGCAGAATATAGGACATTACTGCGTCAAGATAACGCAGATTTTAGGCTTACCCCAAAAGCATTTGAGCTTGGCCTGGCTAGTGAAGAACGTCTCAAACAAATGGAAAAGAAACAAAAACAATCGAGCAATTTTGTTCAGTTCTTTAAAGATACGAGTGTAGGTCCAAATGAAATCAACCCGATTCTTAAATCGAAAGATTCTGCTACGGTTGGCCAAAGCGATAAAATGTTTAAGGTGTTTTCTAGACCAGAAATTACCATGGAAGATATGCGAAAGATTGAAGCCGTTTCAGAATATGTTGAAGAAAATAAACTCAATCGTGAAGAGTTACAACAAGCCGAAATCCAAGTGAAATATTCGGGCTATATCGCTAAGGAAAAAAATAATGCTGATAAATTGAATCGATTGGAAGGTATCAAGATCCCTAAAAATTTCGACTACTCAAAATTGAAATCACTGTCGTACGAAGCAAGAGAAAAGCTAAAAGCGATTCAGCCCACAACAGTTTCACAAGCAAGCCGGATAAGCGGTGTTTCTCCAAATGATATTTCGGTCATGTTAGTGTATATGGGGCGTTAGAACGTTGTTTCACGTGGAACACCCATGCAATTTATTACAACTTAAGCTAATTTATACGTGTCAGTTTTAGAAAAACCAGTCTACCTTTCAACTAAAGATTTCCTTGTTTCGGGAGAAACATTTCAACTCCTGTATGACGAGAAAACCGATATGCTCGTTACAAGTCCGCAACCAAAAGCAACGGAACTTTCGAAATATTATGAAAGTGACGAGTACATTTCGCACACCGACAAAAAAGATGGGGTAATGGCTTTTCTATACCAAAGTGTAAAAAATTATTCGCTGCGGAAGAAAATTTCATTTATAAATTCGAAACAAAAAACAAAAGGGTCGCTCTTAGATGTTGGTGCAGGCACTGGAGATTTTTTAAACAAAGCAAAAAATATTGGCTGGAGTGTCGATGGTGTAGAAGTACATGCTGCAGCGCGAGAATTGGCGTCACAAAAAGGACTAAAACTATTTGATACGTTACATGCCCTCCCAAAAAAAACATATCAAGTTATTACGCTTTGGCATGTGCTCGAACACATACCGAATTTAGAAGAGACCATAACCATTTTGGATTCACTATTAGCGCCAGACGGAATTTTAATAATAGCAGTTCCAAATTATAAAAGTTATGACGCCAACTATTATAAAGAATTTTGGGCAGCCTATGATGTGCCAAGACACCTTTGGCACTTTTCTAGAAAATCGCTCCCAAAAATACTTCAGCCATTTTTTAAATTAGAAAGTACCCGGCCGATGTTATTCGATTCATTTTATGTAAGTCTTTTGTCCGAACGTTATAAAACAGGAAATAACTTTTCAATGAAGGCATTTCGGATCGGTTTACAATCGAATATACGTGCATGGCGATCAAAAGAGTATTCTTCAGTCTTATACTGCTTCAAAAAGGCTTAAAAACAACCCTGGGCGCGTTTAAGGCGCATATTGGTAGCAATCTATGCGATAGACTTGCTATTACAAGAAACGCTCTAAATCGCTCTAATTTTGAGGTGTCAACAATAATCAGGGTTGATTGTATTTAAAATAAGTATAGATATTACTTATTTTGGGAGCTGCGGTGGATGTATCGTGTTAGTTGGATGCTCATATCTGAAAAAATTAATTTAGCATTTCCATTTCGCTCGATGTGGTAAATCGCATCTTCGATCGCTTCCGTGATTTCAAAAATGTTATTCTGATGTACAAATGGTGCAAACTTTTCAATCGCAAAATCGCCATTGGCACTTTCAAAAAGTAGAAGTGGTTCAGCCTTATAATTTTTCAAAAGTGCTTGTCTGAAAAGGTCAATACAATACTGTAAAAACTTTTTTTGCGTTTCACGACCTTCTTTCGCCAAATTTTCACTCCAGGCGAGTAATTCATGAATTGCTTTTTTATTTCCTTTGGCCTTAAAAGCGGCACGTACCCATGTCACAAACCAAGTCTCAAAATGTGACATATCTCCATCGTCTTCCAAGATCATGAGTGCCCGTTGGTAGTCGCCTGCCGCCCGCTGTGCGATACTATTGGCTTTAGCTAGAACCGCTCCTTTATCACTCGCAAGCTTTGCGGCAATATCAGCTTCGGCAAGTTTTGGAAAGTGTAAGGTTTGGCAGCGAGACCGAATAGTGGTTAATATTTGCTCTTCCTGTTCAGTAAGCAGCAGCAGCACCGTCTTTTCTGGAGGTTCTTCTACCAGTTTTAAAATTTTATTTGCACATGCCGTGTTCATTCGGTCGGCCATCCATACAATAACAACTTTATAACCACCTTCGTAAGCTTTAAGCGATAAAGATTTTAGCAAATCGGCAGCCTCGTCTACATTTATATTCCCTTGCTTATTTTCTATTCCTAGTTGTCGCAACCACTGAAATAGCGAACCGTAGGGCTCATTTTGCACAAATAGCCGCCATTCGTCTAAGAAAAGAGAAGAAACAGGATGTTTTTTTACCGCATCGTTGGTATTTACTGGGAAAACAAAATGTAAATCGGGATGTGCCAATTGGCTTACATTTTCTTTGCAGCGAATTTCGGCAGGACTTCCTTCTTCGTGAGACTGACACAAAATCAGGCTAGCATACGCAATGGCGATAGGCAACAAACCGCTTCCCGAAGCACCCACAAATAGCTGGGCATGGGGGATTCTCCCGTTTTTCACTGTGGTTGTAAGGTGCGATTTAATATGTTTTTGGCCAATGATTTCGTTGAAATCCATACGCAAAACTACGCAAATAAGCTTTATCTACAACCTGTTCAAATCAATCGAAAAATGGTATCTTTAGTCCCTGAAAAAATAGCGATGAAAACAGTAAAAGACGTCGATTTTAAAGACAAAAAGGCACTGATTCGGGTAGATTTTAACGTCCCTTTGAACGAAGATTTGGAGGTGACAGACACTACGCGTATTGAAGCTGCAAAACCAACCATTATCCATATTTTAGAAGAAGGAGGCAGTTGCATTTTAGTTTCACATCTCGGTAGACCGAAGCAACGGGAAGACAAATTTTCTCTTCGACATATCGTGAATAGCGCAACCGAAATCTTCGGGGTAACCGTAACGTTTGTGCAGGATTGTATCGGTCCAGCTGCCGAAGAAGCCGCCGCAAACTTACGCCCTGGTGAGATTTTACTGCTAGAAAATGTACGGTATTACCAGGAAGAAACCGATGGGGACCGTGATTTTGCTGAAAAGCTCTCTAAATTGGCCGATTATTATGTAAATGATGCCTTCGGAACAGCACATAGAGCACATGCCTCTACTACCGTAGTGGCCGATTTTTTTGGAGATCGAAAATGTTTTGGACTTTTATTGGCTTCGGAAATTGAAAATGTAAAGAAAGTGTTGTCTGACGGAAAATCTCCAGTTACCGCAATCATAGGAGGTGCGAAAGTTTCCTCTAAAATCACCGTAATTGAAAATATTTTAGACACCATAGACCACTTAATTATTGGTGGCGGAATGGCTTTCACCTTTATCAAGGCCCAGGGAGGAAATATTGGAGGTTCGCTGGTAGAAGAAGACAAACAAGAAGTTGCCTTGGAAATCTTAGACCTCGCCAAGAAGAAAAATGTTCACGTACACCTACCGGTAGATGTGATTGCAGCAGATAGCTTTTCAGAATATGCCAACACTACTACTGAGCCTGCAGATAATATCCCTGAAGGCTGGCTAGGACTGGATGCAGGACCACGAACCAATGAGCAAATTGCTGAAGTTGTAGCAAAATCGAATACCATTCTATGGAATGGACCCGTTGGCGTTTTCGAGATCGAAAAGTTTTCTCATGGAACAATCGCGCTAGGAAATGCTATTGCCTCAGCTACTGAAAATGGTACATTTTCGTTGGTTGGAGGAGGGGATTCTGTTGCGGCCGTTAAGCAATTTGGATTGACCAATAAAGTAAGCTACGTGTCTACAGGTGGAGGCGCTATGTTAGAAATGTTAGAAGGAAAAACCCTTCCAGGAATCAAGGCAATTCTCGATTAGCAAAACAGACGCAGGCAGCCCGGAATGTTAAAAATTTGTGCATTTCAGGCGTTTGAGTACTTTTAACCATACTAATTTTAAAACCACTCAGTTCGACAGTATATGAAGTATTTCCTAAGCTTACTCAGTATTTTTGCCTCTCTCGGGCTTTTTGCGCAAGAAGGTAAAGCCATCGACTCTATTAAAAAGGTAAAACTGCAAGTGGTAGACTCCATTGCCGTAACTTCTTTTACCAAAGAGTTTCCGACGACAGTCGTTTCAGCAAAGATAAAAGACACCATGGTGTTTACGCTCGAAGATATGAAACGTGCTCGTAGCATCGATAGCTTATGGTTAAAAGAACTGTTTGATACCGGTAGATTTGAAGAAATGTACGGTAGCGTCTTAAACCAAGATTATGAGCCAATTCCGTATGAAGAATTACCTACTGAGGTTTTAAAACAACGCCTTGAAGAATTAAATGCCAGAACACCTTTTAATGTTGAATACAACCCTTCGCTAGAAAGTGTGATACGCGGTTATCTTAAAAACCGCAGGCGTACCATGGCTAATCTCATGGCGTTAAGCGATTATTACTTCCCGATGTTTGAAGAACTATTAGACAAGCACGGGCTTCCACTCGAGATGAAATATCTTGCTATCGTAGAATCTGCGCTTGTGCCGAGGGCAACTTCACGTGTTGGCGCACAAGGATTATGGCAGTTTATGTACAGTACCGGAAAAATGTTCGGGCTCGAGGTAAGCAGCTACGTAGATGAGCGAAACGACCCTATAATGGCTACAGAAGCGGCTTGTGAATATCTAAAAAGCTTAGAAAAAAGCTTGGGCGATTGGGACTTGGCGCTTGCAGCCTATAATTCTGGTCCAGGAAATGTCGCGAAGGCCTTACGACGTTCTGGAGGGTACACGAACTATTGGAACATAAGACAGCACCTTCCACGTGAAACAGCTGGATATCTACCTGCTTTTTTGGCTACCATGTATATTTTTGAATATGCCGAAGAACATGGGTTTAAGAGTGCGGGGCCACAATTTCCTTACGTCGCCACCGACACCATAAAAATTAAGAAAATGGTTACGTTACAGCAAGTGGCAGAAGTAACCAACTTGGATATTGATGAAGTTCGGTTTTTGAACCCGTCGTACAAAAAAGATATTATCCCCGTAGTAAAAGATGAAAATTACGTGTTGCGACTGCCTTTAGATGCAGTTGGCAAATTTTTGACCAACGAAAAAGCGATTTACGCCTATGCTGAAAAAGAGTTCAATGAACGGGAAAAACCATTGCCCCAGTTTTTTGAACAAAACGACAAAGTGCGTTATCGTGTGCGTAGTGGGGATTATTTAGGGAAGATTGCCGAAAAATACGGAGTTTCAGTTTCAAAAATTAAACGTTGGAATGGGCTTAGGAGCAACCGATTGCGGGTAGGTCAACGCCTTACTATTTATCCGTCGCGACCCACTTCAACCCAAAGTAGCTCTAATAGCACTGCTAGCAGTGCTTCCGCAGGCAATGTGCGTACCTATACCGTACGAAGTGGCGACTCCCTTTGGAGCATTTCACAGAAATTCCCAGGGGTTTCGGTAGAGAATATTAAAAAATGGAACGATATTAGTGGTAACAAACTCAAACCGGGAATGAAACTTAAAATCCAAAAAGGATAAACGTTCCACTTCAATAACATACTATGAAACCAATCTTTGCAGTACTGCTAGGGCTTTTTTTTATAGCCACATCTTGCGGTGATGGCAGCAACACTATCGATAGTTACAGGCCTGATTCAGTAGGAAACATAAATTCGTTACAGATTGTAACCCCTGAAGACCTTTGGAATGGCGAGGTGGGCGAAGCCATTCGAAATCATTTTGCAGCACCCGCAGATGGGCTTCCGCAGGATGAACCACTGTATTCTATGGTTCAGATGAAAACGACCAGCTTTACAGATTTTGCGCAACGGTATCGCATTTTTCTTCACGCTACCCTCAGCGACTCTACCAATTTCAGCTTAAAAAAGAACAGCTTTGCCAAACCACAAACGGGGGCATTTCTTACCGCTCCAACCGCAGAAGAGTTGGTCGCGTTAATCAATAAACACCAAGAAGAGATCAAGGCAGCGTTTTATGCTTCCGAAATTAAAGAAAAACAAAAGCGAATTCGATTGTCACTAAAAAAACTGGACACACTCCAGCAGGACTTTGGCGTATCGCTGAAAGTGCCTACAGCCTACCGTGTGGCACATAGCGGCGAAGATTATTACTGGCTACGGAAGGCGCTAGAATCTGGGACGACCAACATTTTTATCTATGAAGTTCCGTTAAACACCATTGGAAAAGACAGCACGATTGCAGATATTATCAACATGCGTAATACCATTGGTGCCGGGTTGTTACCTGTAGAAGACGACAGTAAATTTATTACAGAAGCGGCGTATTCGCCCTTCTTGTTTTCTTCGGAATTGGATGGAAAACCTACCTACATCACCAAAGGAACATGGGAGATTACCGACGCATGGATGGCGGGGCCGTTTGTGAACTACGCCGTTCGGGATGAAGCGAACGATAGGTGGTTAATTCTGGAAGGCTTTACCTATGCTCCTTCAGACGACAAAAGAGATTTACAATTTGAACTGGAAGCTATTTTGAAAACGGCTACCATCGAATAGGGTATCTTTTTCAAACAGAAAAATCCCGCTAAGTATCGTACTCAGCGGGATTTTTAATGTAATGTGATACAGGCAATTGCCTATTTTTTCTCTTCTATCTTGTCTGATTTGTCTTCTTTAGAGGCATCTTTAAATTCTTTGATACCACTACCCAATCCGCGCATCATCTCAGGAATTTTTCGTCCGCCAAACAACAACAAAACAACCACTACAATCAGTACAATTTGTGGCCATCCAATAACCATGGGTATAAAAAGTGCTTCCATAAATTTTGTATTTAAAGTACAAAGGTAACAAGTTTTTGCTAGATACAACGTTTTGAAGGAAAGATACACAGCAAACCGCTGTCATTTATTTTATATTTGTAGCTACTATGGCGAAGAAAGAAAAGCGCGCACGTAAGATTAAAAAAAAACTGCTGCACAAGTACCGTTTGGTCGTGTTGAACGAAGATACGTTTGAAGAGCGCTTCTCGTTTAAACTGAATAGGCTAAACGTGTTTGTTTTCAGTACTATTTTTGCGTTTTTCCTTATTGCTGTCACCACCATCATTATAGCCTTTACCCCCTTGCGAGAGTACATTCCGGGCTATTCCTCTACTTCCTTAAAACAGAAGGCAACAGACTTAGCCTACAAAACAGACTCACTACAGCAAGAACTGGCCATAAATGAGCAATACCTTGCCTCTATACGGAAAGTGCTTACAGGAGACGTAAAAACGGTCGATTTCAACAAAGACTCTATCATTGCAGCGGCTCAAGTTGATGCGTCAAATGTAAATCTAACTCCTTCAAAGCAGGATTCATTGCTTCGCGAAAAAGTGGCGCGTGAAGATAAGTACAACCCGCTAACCGACAGTGGAGATCTAAATGTGGTCTTTTTTGCGCCTGTAAAAGGTACAATCTCCCAGGCCTATGATGTAAAAGAAAAGCACTATGCCGTAGATATTGTGACCGTGAAAGACGCCCCCGTTAAGGCTGTGGCAGAAGGAACGGTAATTTTCGCGGGCTGGACACCAGATACGGGCTACGTAATCATTATTGAACACGTAAACAATATAATTTCTGCCTACAAACACAATGCATCCTTAAACAAAGAACAAGGGGAGCTGGTAGGCGCAGGAGAGGTAATCGCTACCGTAGGAAACACGGGAGAACTGACTACAGGTCCGCACCTGCACTTCGAATTGTGGAGTGACGGCCACCCCATAGACCCAACTAATTTTATCGATTTTGAATAGCCCATGTCGTTAAAATCTATTGCAGCTAAAATCTTTGCGAAATTCGTTGTAAACCGAATGAATAAGTGGGTGAATAACCCTATTGAAACGCAAGAAAAGGTATTTCGAACGCTCATTGCTACTGCTGCGGAAACTTCCTTCGGAAAAGACCACAGATTCCATGAAATTAAATCGACAGCAGACTTTGCAGCTCGTGTTCCCATTAGAGATTACGAGGCGTTAAAACCCTATGTAGAGCGTGTAGTTGCTGGTGAAGAAGATGTGCTATGGCCGGGAAAACCATTGTATTTTGCGAAAACTTCCGGAACCACTTCTGGTGCTAAATACATCCCGCTCACAAAAGAATCAATGCCCACCCATACAAAGGCGGCGCGCAATGCCATATTGTGCTATATTCACGAAACGGGAAAGGCCAATTTTGTAAACGGGAAAATGATCTTTCTTCAGGGAAGCCCTGAAATGACCGAAAAAAATGGCATTAACATAGGAAGGCTGTCAGGGATTGTAGCCCATTATGTTCCGGCGTACCTGCAAAGAAACCGCTTACCTTCTTGGGAAACCAACTGTATTGACGATTGGGAAACTAAAGTAGACGCAATTGTTGCTGAAACTAAAGATGAAAACATGGCACTGATTAGTGGGATTCCGTCGTGGGTGCAGATGTATTTTGAACGGCTGAAAGCGGCCACACAAAAACCAGTGGGGGAGTTGTTCAAAAATTTTGAATTGTTTATTTATGGAGGGGTAAACTACGAACCCTATCGAGCCAAATTTGAAGCCTTAATCGGCCGTAAAGTACCCAGTATCGAACTTTTTCCTGCTTCGGAAGGCTTTTTTGCCTTTCAAGATAGCCAGAAAGAAAAAGGGATGTTGCTACAGCTAGATTCAGGAATTTTCTACGAATTTATAGAAGCATCCCGTTTTTTTGACGAAAATCCGAAACGTCTCACATTAGCCGATGTACAAACGGGTGTTAACTATGTGCTCATAGTTTCAACCTCTGCCGGGCTGTGGGCGTATAACGTGGGGGATACCGTTCAATTTACATCGATAAACCCCTATCGCGTCATCGTTTCAGGACGTATCAAACATTTTATTTCGGCCTTTGGGGAACACGTAATTGGCAAAGAAGTAGAACAAGCCATGCAAGACGCAATGGAACAGCACGAATTTACCATTTCAGAATTTACAGTGGCACCTCAGACGGAGACTTCAGCAGGCGAATTACCCTATCATGAGTGGTTAATTGAGTTTGAAACCGAGCCAGAGAATCTTCAGCAAGTAGCAAAAACGTTAGACGCTGCCATGCAAGAACAGAACAGCTACTATTTCGATTTGATTAAGGGAAAAGTACTGCAACCGCTTAAAATAAAGGCGTTGCCAAAAAACAGCTTTCAGCGGTATATGAAATCTCAAGGAAAACTCGGAGGACAAAATAAGGTGCCCAGACTTTCAAATGACAGGAAAATAGCCGATTTTTTTAACTGAAATTGAAAAGCAGGGTTTTTCCGCTAGAAGCAATCTGCCGAAAATAATTTACAAACTAACGAAACCGTTATCTTTGCAAGCAAAATGTCATTGATTAACACACATAAACGTACACGCGCCCAAGAAAGTACTGGAGCCATCGAACGATTGTACATTACCATGCGCCATCTTTTTAACCGTGGATTTTACAAACCCATGGGCGTTTCTGGTGAAACCTTACGCGAGGCACTCCTCATTTTACGGCCTGAGATTTACGGCTCTATTGCTGAAGATAAAATTGAACTCCAAGGGCTGTTGTACGTAATGGACCGCCTACCTAAAGGGATAGAAGAATGCCGCTTTATTAACCTTACGAGCGACGAAGGCTATGCGAATTCACATTTTGAGCCCATTATTCCGGCAAAACGCCGTAGAAACTGCTATCGTATTGACGAAGAGCAGATGAACATTGAGATAACCCGCGGGCGTTCAGAAATTTATGACATTCTCACCCACCTTACTTTTTTGTACGTAGAGTCCCATAAAATCATGAAACAAGTGTTGATTGATGAGGACGGTACTGTGATACGAGACTGGAAAAAACTTGAGGTTGCTGTTCAGAAAAAAGACACCCTCACCCAAGAGGAGAAAGAGATTGCCCTTACCCATACCGCGAACTTTTTAGGACGTACGTTCGAAGAAGTGAGTCGGGTGTTTCCGCTATTTGGAAGCAAGGAGAACCCAAACAGATTCTTCAACATCATTTATTATCTGGGTAAATTGGCCATTCAGGAAGCAACAGGGGAGGAAAAACGCATCATCACCTTTAGTCCGGTGTTGCGAGAACGCCTTGGGCACCACATTCATGGTGAACGCTGGGCAACCCACATTAAGAAAAAAATGGCTGAGAAGCAGTTATTACAGCGACCTATACATATTATTAGTGCTAATATGCATAGTGTGATGAACAGCTTGTTTGCCGAAACCGCCCTTCCTACAGAAGCCAAGAAGTTTAAAAGATTGCAACTTTTTGAGATGTTGAGCGATGCTAAACACCTCAAATTAAGGGACAAGGTGGTAAAGAAAGCTTCGCAAAACGGGATGCTATTTATTCCAGATAGTAGTGGGACCAATATCGATGTTCAGGTATTTGATAGCGATATGTTTCCTGAACATATTTGTGCAAATGAAGGAAAAACTATTGAAGATAAACCTGTTTTGGTGGTCATGGACTATGCTTTTGGCGAACAGGCCTACGAAACGATGGATGAGTTGTTAAAACCATTTACAGACGCACAAGGGCATCAGCATTTCTTGAACGTAGTATCTGTATCTATCATGGGGAAAGCGGGCATTTTGGAAGGAGGCAAAGGGGATGTGATGATACCTTCGGCACACGTTTTTGAAGGCACGGCAGATAATTACCCTTTTAAAAATCGATTGAAGAAGTCGCATTTTGAAGATGACGACATCAATGTTTGTACGGGCTCTATGATTACGGTGTTGGGCACATCCCTTCAAAATAGGGATGTACTGAAGTTTTTCCATGAATCTACTTGGAATGTTATTGGACTGGAAATGGAAGGAGCACACTACCAGAAGGCCATTCAGGCAGCAGCGAAAATTCGCGGAAGTATTAGTAGCAATGTGAAAGTACGTTATGCGTACTACGCGTCAGATAATCCGTTGGAAACTGGAAGTACATTAGCTTCTGGGGGCTTGGGAACAAGTGGGGTAAAGCCCACCTATGCTATCACCGAAAAAATGTTAAAACAGATTTTAGAATAACCTAAAAATATATTTTGAAACATAACAAAGTATTGATAACAGGGGGCGCAGGGTTTATTGGCTCTAATTATGTTCGACACGTTCTTGAAACTAGTCAAGACGAAATATTCGTGCTAGACAAGCTTACCTATGCAGGCGATTTAAAGAATTTAGAGGGGTGTCTTGATGAAAATGGAGCCCATTTTATTGAAGGCGATATTTGCGATGACGCGTTGGTGAAACGTCTTTTTGAAGAACATTTATTTAATCGGGTGGTTCACTTTGCTGCCGAAAGCCATGTTGACAATTCGATAACGGGCCCAGCTGCATTTATTGAAACAAATATTGTGGGTACTTTTAACTTACTACAGAATGCCTACAAAACATGGATGAATGGTCCACAAGATCTTAAAGATGATTTCCAGAACGCACGTTTCTTGCATGTTTCTACAGACGAAGTATATGGAACATTAGGTGAAACGGGTCTTTTTACTGAAGAAACCCCCTACGCACCTAACAGTCCGTATAGTGCTTCAAAAGCATCTTCAGACTTTATTGTACGCAGTTACTTTCACACCTATGGGTTACCCGTAGTGACAACCAACTGTTCGAATAATTATGGTCCCAATCAGCATAAAGAAAAACTAATCCCAACCATTATCAGAAAAGCGATTTCTGGAGAACCTATCCCCATTTATGGTGATGGAACCAATGTGCGGGATTGGTTGTACGTATTAGACCATTGTAAAGGAATTGAACTGGCTTTAGAAAAAGGCAGGTTGGGAGAAACGTATAATATTGGTGGCCGCAATGAGCGACAGAACCTCTATATTGCCCATACCATTTGTGATATTTTAGATGAAGAACAGCCAAGGGAAACTTCCTATCGGGAACAGATTGCTTTTGTTACAGACCGACCTGGCCACGATTTTAGGTATGCCATAGATGCCACAAAAATGGAAAATGAATTGGGTTGGCGAGCCGATGAGAATTTCGAAAGCGGGATTAAAAAAACCATTCGTTGGTACTTAAACCATAAAGACAGATTGTTATGAAAGGAATTGTTTTGGCAGGAGGATCTGGCACGAGATTGCACCCCATTACCTTGGCGGTGAGCAAACAATTGATGCCGGTGTACGACAAACCGATGATTTATTACCCATTGTCTACGTTGATGTATGCAGGAATCAATGAAATTTTGATCATCTCTACCCCACAAGACCTTCCACTTTTTCAAAAATTGTTGGGCGATGGCACTAAATACGGTTGCCGTTTCGAGTATGCAGAGCAGCCACAACCCAATGGGCTGGCAGAGGCTTTTATTATTGGAAAAGACTTCATTGGTAGCGATAAAGTGGCTTTAATTTTGGGAGACAATATTTTTTACGGTTCAGGGTTGAAAGAACTGCTGCAACAAAATAATGATCCCGAGGGCGGTGTAATTTACGCTTATCACGTACATGACCCTGAAAGATATGGCGTAGTAGCCTTTGATGAAGAAGGGAAAGCACTTTCAATAGAAGAAAAACCCAAGCATCCGAAATCGAATTACGCCGTACCCGGAATTTATTTTTATGACAATAGCGTAGTAGCAATCGCTGAAAATATAAAACCGAGCGAACGGGGAGAACTCGAGATTACGGATGTTAACAATGAATACCTTGCCCAAGAAAAGCTGCGGGTGAGCATTCTTGACAAAGGGACCGCTTGGCTCGACACGGGAACTTTCGCCTCTTTAATGCAGGCGGCTCAGTTTGTTGAGGTAATTGAAGAGCGCCAAGGATTAAAAATTGGTGCTATTGAAGAAGCTGCATACGAAATGGGATATATCGACAAGCAGCAATTAACCGCTTTGGCCGAACCGTTATTAAAAAGCGGATATGGCAAACCACTATTAGATCTATAGGTATTTTGGAAATTATACAAACTTCATTATCGGGCTGTTTTATTGTGATTCCACGTGTTTATAAAGACGACCGGGGCGTGTTTTCTGAAACATACAATCAAAGAGACTTTCAGCAAGTTACGGGACAAAATGTGGCATTTGTGCAAGACAACCAATCTACTTCAAAAAAGGGAGTGCTTAGAGGGTTGCATTTTCAGAAAGGAAATCAAGCACAAGCTAAGTTAGTACGTGCTATTAAGGGACGCGTGCTAGACATTGTGGTAGACTTGAGAAAAGACTCTGAAACATTCGGTCAATCTTTTTCAGTAGAATTAAACGACGATAACCGAAAACAACTTTTTGTGCCAAAAGGTTTTGCACATGGGTTTGTCACCTTGTCTGAAACAGCAATTTTTGGATATAAATGTGATGCATATTACGATGCCGCAACTGAAGGGGGAATCATTTACAATGACGCAACCTTACAACTGGATTGGCATCTTCCCGAAAACGAATTGATTCTTTCAGAAAAAGACCTTCAACTTCCGACTTTTAAGGAAGCCACTGCATGAAGCAACTATTGGTAACAGGCGCAAACGGACAATTGGCGAAATGTATTCAGGATGCAGTTTCATCAAGCACCGATATGAATTTTATATTCACAACCCGCGAACAGTTGGATGTTACTAACAAAGCTTCGATCCAAGAAATTTTCAGCAAAAATAACATCACGCACTGCATTAATACTGCAGCATACACCAATGTAGAAAAAGCTGAATCTGAACCTGAAAAAGCATTTGCGATCAATGCCGAAGGTGCCAAAAATCTTGCTGAGGTATGTGCCGAAAATGGCACAATATTGATACACGTTTCTACAGATTATGTTTTTGACGGCAGCAAAACCAGCACCTATCTTGAAACAGACCAACCCAACCCTATCAATGTTTATGGTGCTTCAAAATTAGCGGGCGAAGCACACGTGCAGCGTATTTGCAAAAAACATTTTATACTAAGAACCTCATGGTTGTACAGCCAATACGGCAATAACTTTCTGAATACCATCAGAAAACATGGCAAGGCAGGAACACAACTGAAGGTGACTACAGAACAAACTGGCACTCCCACGAATGCAAACGATTTGGCCGCGGTATTGCTAATGCTGGTCGAAAACGAGCAGATAGACTATGGTTTGTATCATTTCAGTAATGCAGGCACTGCTACTTGGTATGACTTTGCAAAAGAGATTTTAACAAGGTTTAGTGAATTAAACTTGTCAAACCTTGCAAAAACCGAGCATTACCGTACTTTTGCAAAAAGACCGGAATACAGTGTGTTGAGCACAAATAAGATTGAAAAGATGCTGAATATCAAAACATTAGATTGGAAAAAAAGTTTAGCATCTGTAATAGATATTTTGGAAACAACGTAATACGAATATAGTTATGGCACAAGAACATCACGACGAAGTAGATTTGGTGTACGTCATCAATAAGATCAAAACAATCATTAAAGGGTGGATTGTCCTACTCTTTAAGGCCATTGGTTTTGCAATAAAGTTTTGGTTTATCATCGTTGCTCTTATTCTCATCGGTTTCGGATTTGGATACTACAAAGTGAAAGACCAAATTCCTTCGAGAAGAGCTACGGTAATCGTTAAAATTAATTACGACTTACAACCCTACGTGAAAACAGCGATGGAACTCTACAATTCGAAGGCAAAAGCGTATGATTCTGTTTTCTTGCCGAAACAAGGCTTTAGTTATTGGAGCCCAGAGGTGAAAGAAGTAATGATGGAACCAGTGGTTGATTTTAAAGATATTGTAGAGCAGTATCAAATAAATGAACGTGGCTTAGACATGTTGCTTAGCAGAATGGATTTTGACGAAGAAAAACCATTAAAAGATTTACTTGAAAAGGAATACGACTATTTTAAAATGGATTTTTCGCTGAATGGAGTTGCCACACCAGCCGATGTTCAGAAGTTTTTCGACTATCTGAATAATGATCCAAGGTTAGTGGTCTACAAGGCTGAAGCTGAAAAAAATATAGAAGCACAAATTGCACATAACAATAAAAGTCTGGCACTTATAGATGGTGTATTTGAAAGCTATCTGAGTACTGAAAATGGAGGTACAGATATTGGCCCACGAGATAAAGGATTTGATTTGAACGAGCTCATGGATTCTAAATTGATCATCCAAGATAGAAACCAAATACTGAAAACCGAGTTGACACTTTCTAAAGATATTGCAGTGCCAGTGCATGAAATACAAACCCGCGATGCCGAAGGAAGACTCTTAAACAAAAAACACATTGTATATCCAATTCTTTTAGTGTTCTTATTCTTCTTACTGGCGTATATAAGGTATGTCTACCTGTATTTACGAAATGTGGCTAGAGAAAACGGCTAAAAGTTGTAACGCTTATGAAAAAGAAGAATTTAATAGTGTTTGGCACGCGCCCCGAAGCCATTAAGATGGCTCCTTTGGTGAAAGCGTTTTTGAAAGAGGATAGTTTTGATACGAAGGTGTGTGTTACTGCCCAGCATCGAGAAATGCTAGATCAGGTGTTGGATTTTTTCGAGATCACACCAGACTATGATCTAGATGTCATGAAGCCGAACCAAAATCTGTATAGCCTTACAGCCACCATCATTGAAGGGATGAAACCAGTACTTGAAGAAGTACAACCCGATTATGTATATGTGCATGGAGACACCACCACCTCTATGGCGGTTGGGATTGCTGGGTTTTATGCAGGGGCAAAAGTCTGTCACGTAGAAGCAGGCTTGCGAACGTATGATAGGCAGTATCCATTTCCGGAAGAATTCAACAGGCAGTTAACGGGGCGAATTGCAGATTATCATTTTGCACCCACAAAAGGTTCAAAAGAAAACTTATTGCAAGAACGTACAGATGAAAAAAGTATCTTGGTTACGGGAAATACAGTAATCGATGCATTGCTATTCGGTATTGATAAGGTTACTTCTACTGGTTACAGTGATGCTGAAATAGAGATGCTTACTTCTAAAGTAGATCTTTCAAAAAAAATCATCTTGGTAACCGGACATCGCCGTGAAAACCATGGTGAAGGTCTTATGAATATCTGTACCGCACTTAAAAATGTGGCAGAAGCGTATCCAAACACCCAAATAATTTATCCAGTGCACTTAAATCCCAATGTAAAAGGGCCGGTTCATGAGTTGTTGGCAGGAGTTGCCAATATTTTGTTGGTTCCGCCATTGGCATACCCAGCGTTTATTTGGTTAATGGAAAAAAGCTACTTGATTATTACCGATAGCGGCGGAATTCAAGAAGAAGCTCCGAGCTTGGGAAAACCCGTATTGGTTACCAGAACTACTACAGAGCGTCCTGAAGCCGTTGCCGAAGGAACGGTACTGCTTGTGGGAACCGATATCGAGGAAATTACCTCAAAAACAAAACAGTTATTAGACGATGAGACGTATTACGCATCTATGAGCGAATTACACAACCCATACGGAGATGGGAAGTCGGTTGCGCGAATTGTCGATTACATAAAAGCGTTATAATAATGGAACATAAACCAACAGTAGTAATGATGGGACTAGGTTATATTGGCCTTCCCACAGCTGCGTTGATTTCGAGTAGAGGATTGCAAGTAACGGGTGTTGATATTCGTGAAGAAGTGGTTGAAACAATCAACCAAGGAAGAATTCACATTGTAGAACCAGACCTTGATGGGTTGGTACATCACGTGGTTAATAAAGGGTATTTAAAAGCGGCTACAGCACCTATTGAAGCAGATGTATATCTTATTGCCGTACCTACACCGTTTAAGGGAGACCATGTTCCAGACACTTCGTATGTAGGTGCTGCGGCAAGGAATATTATTCCCACCTTAAGAGAAGGTGCCTTGGTAATTTTAGAATCTACCAGCCCCGTAGGAACTACAGAGCGCATGCAAGACTTGATTTTTGAAGAGCGCCCTGAGTTGAAAGGCAAGATTTATATTGCTTATTGTCCTGAACGCGTACTACCTGGAAATATTCTTCACGAATTAAAACACAACGAACGTGCCATTGGTGGTATTGACGAAGCTTCTACACAAAAAGCCATCTCGTTTTACAAGCATTTTGTAGTGGGAGAATTACACCCAACAAACGCAAAGACTGCTGAAATGGTAAAATTGGTTGAAAATGCTTCGCGTGACAACCAAATAGCTTTTGCGAACGAACTTTCCATGATTTGCGACAAAGCAGGAATTAATGTTTGGGAAATGATTGCCTTGGCCAACAAACACCCAAGAGTGAATATCCTTAATCCTGGAACTGGCGTGGGTGGGCATTGTATTGCGGTAGACCCATGGTTTATTGTTTCAGAATTTCCTGAGGAAAGTCAAGTAATCCGAAAGGCGCGCGAGGTAAACAATTATAAGACGGAATGGGCCTTAGAAAAGGTAAAGAACGCGGCGTTGCGGTTTAAGATTGATAACGACCGTGAGGCGAAGATTGCCTGCATGGGCCTTGCTTTTAAGCCCGATATTGATGACTTGCGAGAATCTCCAGCCTTGTATTTAACCGAGCAACTTGAGAAAGAAAATTTCAATGTCCTGAGGGTAGAACCCAATATTGAAAGCGAAGGAGCTATGAAGCTGCACACCATACCCGATGCGCTCGAGAAGGCAGACATCATCGTTTTTTTGGTAGCGCATAATGAATTTAAGAATTTAACTATTCCTACAAACAAAAAAATTATCGATTTTGTAGGATTAAAAAAATAAGTAAGATATGAGGCATCTAGCGTGGTTATGTATACTAATGATTTTTGTTGCTTGTGGTGAGAAGAAAAAGGTTGATCAACCTACCTCTTCCGCAAAATACCAAAAGGTATACAAAGATGACTTTACAGATACCATTCAGTCTTTTTGGCGGACGAATCAAATTACGCATCCTGACCGATTGCAAATTGTACCCGATCCTTTAGACCCTACGAACGATGTGATGAAAATCTCTTTGGAAAAGACTGATATGATCGCAAAAGGGTATAGAAATGAAATAATTGTAAATCCAAAAGATTCCTTTGGGTATCGCAATAACTATACGTATCGGTTCATGTTCCCAGAATCTTTTTTCAAAGAAGAAGAGAAAAAGGGAGTTATTGTTCTGAACCAGTGGCATGACGAGCCGTATCCTGGATTTACTTGGACTACCAAAAAAATTAAAGTCCGCCCCCCTTATGCCATGTACGTCGAGCACTCTCCTGAAGAAGGATATTATATGGTATTGCATTCTGGAATACGTGTTGGAAATATTGATGAAATGAAGGTCGCAAGATGGCCCGGCAAGTTGGAGCCCAACAAATGGTACACCTTAAAAACTGAAATTTTTTGGAGCGTCTATGAAGATGGTTATGTGAAAGCGTCCATTAACGATCAATGTTTTGAGTACGAGGAAAAAGAACAATGTATATTCCCTGCAACGAACATGTACCACAAAAGACCCAACTATTTTAAATGGGGGTTGTATTGGTCCTACGGGCACGAACATCCTAGGTCTATCTATTATGACGATTTTGAGATGAAAACAGAGCGCATAGGCTATTTTCCTCCAGAAAAGTTGAATTAAAATCAGCTAAATGCTATTCAATTCATTCGATTTTGCGGTTTTCTTTCCGATCTTTTTCGTGTTGTATTGGATAGTACACAAGCAACTCACGATACGCAACGTATTTTTATTATTCTCTAGCTATCTTTTTTATGCCTGGTGGGATTGGCGGTTTCTATTTCTAATAATTTTTAGCTCGATTGTAGATTTTGTGGTGGGTGGACAAATTGTGAAAGCCAAAACGATATCGGCTAAACGATCCTTACTCATTGTAAGTTTGCTGACCAACCTAGGGTTGTTGGCATACTTTAAATATGCGAACTTCTTTATTGATTCCTTTATAAATTCCTTCAATTTTTTGGGAGGAAATTTAGATTCATTTGCCCTGCAAATCATTTTGCCGGTAGGGATTAGTTTTTATACGTTTCAGACACTTAGCTATACCATCGATATTTATAGAGGAAGGTTACAGCCCGTAAAAGAATGGTTGCCCTTTTTTACATTTGTCGCCTTTTTTCCGCAGTTGGTAGCGGGTCCTATTGAAAGGGCTTCGCACTTACTTCCGCAGTTTTATGAAAAATATGATTTTGATTATCAACGTGTAAAGAGTGGTTTGTTGCTAGCGTTGTTTGGCTTGTTTAAAAAAATGGTCATTGCAGATAGGCTTGCAGTCTTAGTGAATCAGGTGTATAACAATCCCACAGACTATTCTGGCTATGAATTGGTTATTGCCACGGTGTTTTTTGCGTTTCAAATTTATTGTGACTTTTCAGGATATAGTGATATTGCTATCGGGATTTCACGAACCTTGGGCTTCGATTTGATGAAAAACTTCAAGAGCCCTTATTTTTCAAAATCGATTACAGAGTTTTGGCGCCGTTGGCATATCTCGCTTTCTACATGGTTTCGAGACTATGTGTATATTCCATTGGGTGGGAGCAGAAAAGGAAACTACCGAACCTACGCCAACTTATTCATCGTATTTTTGGTGAGTGGTCTTTGGCACGGCGCAGCTGTAACTTTTATTATTTGGGGTGCGGTACATGGTACTTTTATCGTCGCCGAAAAAATATTGAAAGAACAATCATGGACCCAAGAAGGTGCCGTGGCCATATTTAATAGATCATATTTCGGTAAGGCATGGTGGATGCTTTTTACTTTTGTCGTAGTGACTTTTGCTTGGGTTTTTTTTCGTGCCAATAGTTTTTCAGATGCGCTAACAGTGATTTCAGGTAGTTTTGAAATAAAAGCAATTACCAAAGAAGGATTGTTTGGGCTTGGCTTGGTTGAAGCAGAATTAAAGGTTGCACTAGTAGCGATATTGCTATTGTTGTTGTTTGAAGCGTTCCATAACAGATTTGGAGCCTTGCACGTTTTTAATAAACAATTTATTCTAATTCGGTGGATGTTTTACATCATTGCGATATTTGTCATTATTATTTTTGGAATATATGGTGAAAATGCACCCAAAGAGTTTATTTATTTTCAGTTTTAGATGGTCAGATTTTTTTTAAAAGCAACACTTTTGCTAGGTATGGTAATAGGACTTTTATCATACCTAGATGGCTTGTTCTATAAAGATGGCTTATTTCGAGACACATTAAATAATTATGAAGCTTCGAACAAAGATTTTGACCTTGTATTTATAGGAAACTCTCACTCTCACAGCAGTTTCGATCCGCGTGTTTTTGAATTACAGCTCGGGGCTAAGACATTTAACCTTGCGGCTCCTGCGCAACGGCTAGTCACAACACAAGTGGTGGCAGATATGCTCTTAAAAGAGACAAAACCCGATTTGGCAGTTCTCAATATTTTTTCTTTGAGCCTAAATGAAACTAACAATGATGCGTACAAGGCATTTCAGTTAGGCACACTTGATTTTCTTCCGCATAGTGTAGCAAAATCGAAGACCATTTTTAAAATGTTTCCATTTCATGAGTGGCCCACTGCATTTTCAGAAACACTTCGCTATCATTATAATTGGGATAACACATCGTCGTTCACCGCACCTTACAATTATAATCTTAGGTACGATGTTTATAAAGGCTTTGCCACCTATAAAACAACATATGATTCTGTTGCCTTTAAAAAGTTTCAAAAAAAATATGATAAACGAGATGCTGAGGTTAAAAAATTATCATCTCTTCAAAAGCAGCGTATTGATGCCATCATCGCTCTTTTTGACAAAAACAATGTTCCCTTGTTGTTTGTAAATGCACCAGACGAAGCGTACCACATAAGCACTAATTTTCGAACCTACGCTGAATGTATTACAGCATATCTTAAATCAAAAAATCAGACAATACTCGATTTAAACCTTTTTAAAGATACTTTAGGTCTTGAAAAGGAGCATTATCGGGACCCAAACCACCTAAATACACGTGGAGCGCTATTGGTCTCTCAATTTTTGGCAGACTATGTTCAATCTAATTATGAAATAGGGAAAAGCATTTCAGAAGAAGAACTTCATAAAAACAGATATTATCTGATGAAGCACGGCTTCCCTAAAACTATTACTTCAACTAATCACACGAAAGATAGCGAACTATTTACCCTAGGATTCCGAAATACCCATCTATATTATACCGATAGAAATAGAATTGAATTGGCTATAGAGGTAGACAAAGAAACTTTCAGCAATACAAAAATGCTACTTCAATATGGGTTTCGTGATAATAAACCAGGCGAAGAAAAATTTAAAACTTGGATAACCCTTGATCCTGCAAATGTACTTACGTACAACAACAAGCACTACGCCATCGTTACTTTATTCCCCACCAAAGAGGAATTATATGACCTGGAATTGCGATTAAGGAGCTCGTCAAATCAAGTCGTTCTCACCCATGATTACTTGAAATTATAGTATCTTGAAATCTTAAATACATTTATATTGAAAACAATTGCCGAAAGCGCTTTTAACCATAACGGAAGCCTACCATACACGTTAGACCTGGCAAAAGCGGCTAAACAGGCCGGAGCCGATTATTTCACGGTCCAGATAATGGATGTGGCTGCTTTCTGTGTAGAAGATTACTCGAAATACGAAATCTACGAAAACAACACCCTTTCTTTTGATGAATGGCGTGAGGTTTTCTTTCGTTGTAGAGAACTAGAAATTGACGTAATTCCCTGTGTGTTAGACATTCCGTCCTTCGATTTTTGTTATGAAGAAGGGTTCCGGTTTCTGAAGCTGCATGCCACCGATATTACCAACAAAACCATGTTGGAGAAGATGGCGACCTACAGCGATGTTACCTTCATTTTGGAAACACAATGCGCCACGAATCTCGAAATTAAATATGCGTTAGGCATCATTGGAGATCAAGTAACATGCTTAATGCACGGTTTCAGCAATTATCCAACCGAAGTAGAAGATTTAAACCTTAATAGCTTAGATTATTTAAAACAAGAATTTCCGCAGTATACCACAGGGTTGGCAGACCATTCGTTAGACACCACCAACATTCCACTCATGGTCTTGGCAAAGGGATGCGAATATCTTGAGAAGCATATCACCCTAACCCGAAACAATCGAAAGTTCGACTACCAAGTGTCGTTGTATCCTCATGAATTTGCGGTTATGGTGCAGCAACTGAAACATTATAACATAGCACTTGGAGCTCACAAAAAGCATCCTACCAAAACTGAATTACCCTATCGCAATGTGATGTATAAAAAAGCGCTCGGTGGGGGCGATTTTAAAAGAGCTGATGCAGGAGTCGATTTTATTACGCACCAATTCAATTCGTTTCAGATAGCTGATGTTGGCGTCGCACTAATTGCACGCTTAAAGTCGAAACGCTTGCCTTTAAAAGTATTGAAGCCGTTTGGAGGAACTACTATCATCGATTTCTTATACCGTCGATTAAAAACTGCGGAAAAAGTAAAAGACGTGTTTTTGACTACCTCAACATTGGTTGAAGACACGCCACTGGCTGAGGTTGGGCATCAAAACGGACATAAAGTTTATCGGGGCCATGCGGTTTCGGTGTTAGATAGAATGCTAGAATTGTCGCTTCAGGAACAATGGGGAGCGGTTATTAGGGTGACTGGTGACAACCCGTTTACAGATCCAGAATTAATTGATGAAATGATTGATTTAATGCTAGCGAACGATTTGGATTATGTGAGGGCGAATAATGTTCCGTTTGGGGTGTCTGCAGAATTGTTCAGCACCAAATACCTATGGAATCTGTACTTGAACATGGAAAACCCCATGCATTCAGAATATCTCACCTTGTTTATATTGAATGATGAAAAAGCGAGAAAAGGATGTGTTGATATAGTTTCCGATGTAGAAGATTTGAAATACATCAACCTTTCAGTAGACTATCAAGAAGATTATGATCGCGCACTGCAACTTTCTGAAGCATTAGAAAGTTCAAAACTGAAAGAGTGTAATTTAAGCGATATGGTAGCGGTAATTGATAATTTCAAAAGAGAAGATAAAACAAAGCTTATTAAATTGCCAGAAGGAGAAGATGTGCCATTTTCAGAATTCTTAGCACGCCTAGAGAACCAAAAGTATGTTATCCGAAAGAAAATGAATCTTTAAAAGTTAATTTGCCCCCTATGAAAAACCGCACGTTTTTTGTGATTTTTTGCATGTTTGCGACCGTGTTATATGCCAATGAAATAGATTGGAACCCTGCCGAACCCTTTACTTCACAAAACATTTTAAATAAAGTAGGGAAAAGTCCTGCAACCATTATGATTTCTGACCCTTTAAATATTGAAGGGAACGTAGACATTCCCATTCACGTTACTTTAAACTTTAAAGAAGGTGGGATGTTAGTAATCAAAAGTGAAGCGTCTTCTTTAACTATAAAAGGACCCATTCTAGCAAAACAACAGCAAATATTCGATGTTTCGGCTCGGGGAGTAACCTCCTATAAATTTGAATCTATTTCTAATATCACCATGTTTCAAAACAAAATCTATTATCCAGAGTGGTGGGGTGTGTTTCCGAATGTGATCCCTGGACAGAATGGAAATACACTGAACAAGGCGAGCCATCATTTATTTTTAAAAGAAATGATGTTGGATGTAGGTGCTTCTGGTGGTGGAGAGATTCATTTTTCAGAAGGTGTTTATTATATCAGGGATTTGGTGATAGACTACGATAACATTCATGTAATAGGTGCGGGAAAAGAAAGAACAATACTTAGGTTTGATCGTAAAAATTACAAATATTCTACACGTAGAGGGGGGTTAATTACCATTCAAGGGCCAACGCTAGAGAAATATTATAGTCAGGTATTTACCGAAGGTGTCCCATTGGCAGGTAACTATAGTTATACTGAAGCGCAAAAAACCATTGAAAATATCAGTTTTAGAAATATGACCATAGAATGGCATCCAGATGCAACCATGGAAGACCCGTCAATGAACGGAGTAGCGGTGGTGAACGCAAAAAATGTTGTGGTAGATAGTGTACATGTAAATCTTTACGGAGCAAATAGGGCGTTCTTTATTGGAAGTTCTTTTGATGGGGATGTAACTGAAAACGTAACGCTTTCCAATTCCTCTTGCGTTGAAAGCAGAACCGGTGTGTTTTTGTTAACAGGCTATGCTAAAAATGAGGATCCACGTACCAATTTGGCAGTTAGCGACATTAAAATCATCAACAACCATTTTAAAGTTGCCCCCATGGATGAAATAGCGGTTTTAAATCCGCACATCATCTTACGGTATTTAGATACCTATGCCTCTGGGATATTTTTTATCGGAAACGAATACACCACTTCTTTTACCAATAAAGACGGTATTGAAATTAGGCGAAACATAGGCTCATTTCTTATCGAAGGAAACACTATTGAAAATGCAGATTATGGGATTCGTTCTTGGTATGGAAATAAAGACGAACATAAAGCCTATGTTCATGATGTAGCAATTATTGGGAACATCTTTAAAAATTTTAGATTTATTGGGGTGATGGCCCCTTTCAACAAAACTATGATTAAAGACAATTTTTTTTCTACAGAGTTGTTGGTCCCGATACCGGAAGAAGTTCAACTAGATAGAGGCGAAAACCACACAGCTGCGGCAATCTATATTGCCAAGGCTCCTTGGCGAAAGTATAGGTCTAGACACGGACCTGAGAATGTGACAGTTCAGAACAACATTATAAAGGGATGTTTTCTTAATACTAATCCCATTGTGATACAACCAAAAGAAGAGGGCGAAATCAGGGTGTTAGACAATAAAATTGATTATGATACCAGTTGCATAAAACCCAACTTTGATGTTGTTTTTACTACAGACCGAGGCGAATTTAGAACGAAAAGGGCCACATTGATTATTGGTAATAATAAAGACACGAGCAACCAAAACCCTAGTGATGCATCATTATTATTGGACGTGCGAAGAAAGAAACACATAACGCTGATTGAAGATGCAGAAAAGTAGATTCTCTTATTTTTTATGGCTAACGGGTTTGTTTTTTTTGGCAATAGGTTGCAATGAATCTAGAACTATAGTAAGCACAAAATCTGCGAAGGTGTGTGCTCATGCTAATTGCGCCGACGCAACGATCGTTCAGGTAACCGACCAATATTTTCCTGCAGATCATAGGTTTGTTCGCGATGATAGTAGACAATTTAGTGCTGCATGGGCCGAATTTTTGGCCTTCAGATATGATATCCCAGTTCATGTATTTGAACAAGAAGTAAAGGGTGATGCCTTTGAAGATTTTCTAGAAACAGGTCGAGGAGGAGCCTCTGTATATTATCCAAGTTGTTTTAAAGAATTTGGTGTTGAAGCTTTCAATTCGATTGTAGCAGAGATTGAAAGTGCATATGGCAAAAGTGTATCTACACTTTCGTATGGTTGTGGAAAAACGACATATGCCGATAGTCTTCCAAAATATGTGTTGGGTGGCCGCTCATCAGGATTTAGCCCTGGAATTAAAAATGCAAGTGCAATTACCTGGTATGGAGCCGGCCATGGTACAAATTTAACAGAGAACGAAGAGGTGGCACACACCGATCTCTTGGTTAGAGCGGCAGGGGGACGATATTATACAGACATACAACGAACGAAAATGGGAGTTTCCGCTGCTGCAGATTATGTAGAAACCCAGGTGGAACAAACAATGAAAAACGGAGGGTTTTATACGAATTTTATGCATTGGCACGACTATTATAAAAACCCAAACGATAGTTTGATAGAAGGGGTAACCGTAATGGAACCTTTGTTTAAGGCAATATTTGATGGAAATTCGAAAAACGGGAGAAATTCAAAATTAGATTACAACGAAGCAGTTGAATATCTTTATGCAAAACAAGCTATTGATTCTGTAAGTGTGACCACTTTTGACGATAAATCCTTAGAAATCGATATTTGGAAGTCGAAGAAACAAGATCGCGATTATTCCAGAATAGACACTCCGGTAACAATTTCTATAACTAGCGATATGCTTTACGGAAATACCAACATCAATTATTCGGATGAGGTTCCAAGCGCATTTTTATATGGAAGTGAATTGTTGTTGAATGTAGTGCTAGATTTCAGTAAAGAACATGAGACAATTGAGGTCGATTTAAAAGGGGCAGATAAGATCACACCAATTGAAAATAATTTAGTGCTTAGCTTAGAAGGACAGATCTCAGTATATGCAACAAATGAAGCAAAATTTGTGTTGTTCCGAAGAAAAAAAGATGCTAAAGATTATGCCGTTGAAGTGGTAGAAAGAGAACAATCCTTTTCAGAAAAATACAATCTACCCAATTTAGAGGACGGATATGATTACTTTTGTGGTGCAATCGATAAAAGAAGGCAAAGTACACTAATTGAATTGTAAAGACATGACCTACATCATTGGAGAAATTGGCCAAAACCACAACGGTTCTGTTGATATCGCAAAAGCCATCATCGATGTGGTTACCAGACCGGTGTACGACAAACTGTTTGGCAAGAAATTGCCGCGCATGGATGCCGTAAAGCTTACCAAACGAGATTTGGAACATGAGCTTTCTGCTTCACAAATGGCCCGACCGTACAATTCTCCCCATTCGTTTGGAAAAACCTATGGCGAACACCGAAAATATTTAGAACTAGATAACGCGCAGCATTTTGAATGCTACCAATACGCGAAAGAAAAGGGACTCGATTTTGTAGAAACCCTTTGTGCTATTGGCTGTTTGAGCATTTTAGATTATTTCACACCCGATAAGTTAAAAGTTGCCTCTAGAGACCTTACCAACTTACCGTTGTTAGACGCGTTGGCACAGACCAAAATTCCGATTATAGTTTCAACAGGAATGGCACGGGAAAAAGATCTTGACGATGCACTTGCAGTAATTACAAAACATCACGAGCAGATTTCAATTTTACACTGTGTTTCTCAATACCCAGCAGAGTATGAAAATGTAAATCTTAGAACGATTCCATATCTTAAACGGAAATATCCTCAATATACTATTGGGTACTCAGACCACACCGTCGGTATTGCCACGCCGGTTGCCGCCGTTGCCATGGGTGCCGAAATCATTGAAAAGCACATAACGCTAGACCGCCAAATGAGAGGGACCGACCAGTCGGGCTCTTTAGAAATTGACGGAATTTACCGTATGGTTAGAGACATCCGGAATTTAGAATTGTCGTTTGGCACAGAAGAGATAAAAATGGAAGCTGCTACTAAAGAGGCCCGTGAAAAATTGGAACGGTCTATCGCTACCTCAAAATCACTACCAGAAGGACATATACTTACAGAAGAAGACGTACACTTGTTAAGTCCAGGTGACGGATTTCAATGGTCACAACGTTCCGAAATTTTAGGTAAGAAGTTAAGAAAGGCAATGCCAAAAGACGAAATTATTTATCAAGAAAATCTTCAATAATGAAAACGCTCCCTAAGTTGGTAATTACTGATATTGATGGCGTATGGACCGATGGAAGTATGTACTACGATGATACAGACCAAGAGTTTAAACGTTTTAACACCAGCGACAGCGTAGGCGTATTGTTTTTAAAATACCTTGAAATTCCTTTGGTGATCATGACAGGGGAAAACACTCATATCGTGCAAAGAAGAGCCGATAAGTTGAAGATCCAAGAAGTGCATTTAGGTGTTAAAGATAAATTGGCGCTTGCTCGCAAGATTTGTGAGAAACACAACATATCACTTGCTGAGGTGGCATTTGTTGGTGATGATATCAATGATTTACAACTCTTAGAAGAAGTAGGTTTAAGCGCGGTACCTAGCAATGCCCCAGACTACATTAAGGCTAAAGTTGATAGGGTGCTTACCAAACGAGGAGGTGATGGTGCCTTTCGCGAATTTGTAGAGCATTTAGTGACACAGCATAGTTCGATAGATTTGATGTTGAAACAGTATGCCGAAGAGCGCAATCTGAACCAATAAATACCCAAGCCAACAGCTAAATGGAACGTAAGCAAAGCAAACTTGCCAAGAATGCTGCTATTTATAGCGTATTTACGTTATTACAACGTGGCTTAGGCTTTTTCTTACTACCAGTCTACACCACTGTCTTAGCTACTGAAGAGTTAGGAATTATTAGTACTGCGACAGCAATAATTTCGTTTTTAGTGTTGCTATTTGGGTTGTCACTGCGCGGTTCTACTGCATTTTATTATTACGAGTACAAAGACGAACAACCCACCTTTATGAAAAAGTTGTTCGGTACCAGCGTGGTTTTTGTATTGTTCGTTACACTGCTCGGAATCGCCATTATGCTGCTGGCCAAACCGTGGCTACTAGACCCACTTTTTGAGAACATTGACTTCTATCCGTATGTAATACTTTCGTTGATTAGCATTTTTTTTCAACCCCTCTATTTTTTCTATCAGTCGCTACTCAAAGCCAAACAGCAAGCAAAAAAGGCCGCTATATTAGATTTTGCCTACTTCGGAATTATGATTGGCCTTACATTGATACTTATTCTAGGCTTCGGGTTTGGTGCTGAAGGCGCATTGCTGGCAAATGCCATCGCTAGTTTTATAGTTTTTCTAATGAGTTTGGTTGGGCTTAGACGTGAAATCGTTGTTTGTTTCATTCCGAAGTTATTAAAGAAGGCGTTGAAGTACTCCTTGCCATTATTGCCACACAACTTGTCTGGCTGGGCCATGAACATGGTAGACCGTATCATGCTAAATGCAATTAATTCTTTAAGCGTGGTAGCGCTTTTTGATGTTGGTTCTCAAATTGGGAAGGTGGTAAACATGATATCGCTTGGTGTAAACTCTGCCTATGCTCCATGGTTCTTCGACCAAGTAAAAAATGAAGGCAACAGCAAGCGGAATATTGTTATTGTTACGCAAAAAATAGTCTTGCTCTATGTCGTAATAGCAGTAGCGGTAAGTTGGTTGGCACCAGAATTACTTAAGGTAATCAGTAAGCCAGAATACCATGAGTCTTGGACTGTAGTTCCTCTTGTGGCGACAGCATTTGTAATTAATGGCTTTTACTTTACGTTTAGTAGTGTGTTTTTTCTTGAAAAGACAAAATACTTACCCATACTCACTATTTCTGGCGCCGTAGTCAATATTATTTTAAACTACTTCCTCATCATTGAGTATGGTTTTTTAGGTGCTGCAATCGCTAGTTTGGCAACTAAAATCTTCTTTACCGCGCTTACTTTCTACTTTAGCCAACGACTGTACCACATCCCGTACAATCTTAAAAAAATTATCGCCCTCATTTTAGTTGGTTTCGGACTTTCATCTCTAATGTACTTTACACAACCTTATGTCGAAGGGTACAATCTATGGGCTGTAATTGGTGTTAAGTTGCTAATTCTGTCTATTTTTGGCGGGTATATCGTCTACAAAAACCTTCTCATCATTAAAAGTTTTATTAATAGAGGAAATGGCCACTAAAAATGTACTGGAACTTATTGAAAGCACGTATGATGTAGGGACTATCGTAACTACAGACGGTACTCCAGTATGGCCATTAATTAGACAAGCGGTCTATTTCAAGACCATGCAAAAAAAGGTTCAGTATAGCAATAAACTCCGTACTCGTAGCAAGTTGCAATTGCTTAAAAATTTTTTCTACGGAATCGGCAACTTGTTCAGGCTTTCACGGTTTGAATATATCTTTTTCAATAATACAGACAAACGTACCGAGCTTGGAGATAAGATGTTCGACATTTATTACGATGCATGGGCAGATGCGCTGAATGCCGACAAAAGTTTGTTTATAGAATGGGCTATAGATCACCATTTGCCAAAAAGCGAGGTGCATTCAAAAAATGTGGTCTCAGATCTTCCCATGAAATTATGGGCAGGATTTCATTCAACATTTACAAAAGTTACCATAAGAAATGAGGAGTTACTTTCGCAGATTTTGGAAGAACACGGCATTCAGCTAAACGTCAAAAAAGAACTAAAGGCGAAGTTGGGGGTTTACAAGGCATACAGGTCATTGTTCAAAAAGGCACAACCAAAAGCCGTTTTTGTGCTGAGCAGTTTTACAAAGGTAGGTGAGGTGATGGCGGCAAAGGAGCTTTCAATCCCTGTATATGAGGCACAACATGGGTATATAGGCCACACCCATCCTTTTTACCATGCCCAAAAAAAATTCCCCACGTTCTACCCCGATTATCTCATAAGCTTTGGTGCTTCTGAAAAATTAGAAGAACAATCGTCCCTCATCTTCAATAGCCAATCCATAATTCCTGTAGGGAGCCTACAACTCGATTTGGTAAAACAAAGAACGTTGCCGCAACAATTGGCAGCCTTTAAAGAAAACTACGCAAAATTATTTTGTGTGACCCTACAAGCTATAAAAGATGAAACCATACTAGAATGGGTAAAAAGTCAAGCGGAAACGAATCCGACCTGGCTATTTATTGTCCGTCCAAAGCAACCAAACACCACATTTGAACTCTACACTAAAGCAAACAATGTATTGATATTGCCAGAACTTTCTACATACGACGTGCTTAAGGCGTGCGATTACAACATCACTATTTTTTCAACCACAGTAGTTGAGGGAATTTATTTGGGTGCGAGTCCGATTTTATTCAATATTGATGAGTTGCCTTACAAATACTTTGATTTAAAAAATTCAGATATTGCAATTATTAAGGACGGTGAACCGCTTTCTGAAGTACATTTAGCGAAGGGTGGCACCTTTAAAACACCCTATTTTGTCGAAAATTATTTCGATAATGTAGAAAAAGCTGCGCTATGCATCTAAGGAATTTACTTTTTATACTACTCATTTTACAGCCGTTTATCGACAAATTGGCTAAAAAAGCCGGATGGAGTATTAACGTTTTCAACGAATTGTTAAGTATTTCCGTTTTTGTGGCCTTTATGGTGGTATTGCTGCACAGAAAAAAATTGAACAGTCTTGCGTTGCTAATGTTCGGTTTTATCGGTTACTGTTCGTTATTGGTTTTGTACCGGGGTATTTATCCGCTAGGGTTTTTTCAAGTGGTGATTTACAGTCAGTTTTTCTTTTACTTTTTCTATTTCATGACGCTTTCCGAAGAGGCAAAAAGAAAAACCATGATTTCGTTTAAAAGAATTATGGCGGTATTTGTGTATGTAATTGCCATTATAGCACTTTATGAAGCCTATAACCATACGGTTTTCAGAAATTATATGGGCGTACATAGTGTAAGAAGGGGAATAGGCTATTTTTATTTGATTTCTTTTTTTGGGTCCGGCCCCAGCCTGGCCATTTTTATCACCCTTTTTGTAGCCATTTGGCATTATTGTCATTATGCCTTAAAAGAAACCATTCAGAAAAGGCATGTTTTTAATCTGATTCTCGCTATTGTATTGGGCGTGCTTAGTTTTTCAAGGAAAGAAGTATTCTTCATGTTTGTATTCCTTGTATTTTTCCCTTACCCATCTAAAAATTTGTTGAACCGATGGTTAAAGCGACTTATCTTTTTTACAACCGTTTTTGCAGGTTTGGTGGTATATTATATTGCATTCTTCGGAAAAGCCAACGCCGTAGCATTAGATAAAGATTATATACGGTGGAAAATTGTTCGGAAAGCCTCCGAAATTTATATAGACCATTTTCCCTTCGGTTCTGGCCCAGGAACCTTTGGATCACGGGTGTCACTTTGGATGACCGATATTTACGACCGATACAATGTTGGGCAAGATATGCTTGGGTGGAAGGTCTTGGGCGGCAACGGGCCTATTTATGATGCGTTCTTGTTCACACTTTTTACTGAAATAGGAATAGGAATCTTTATACTGTTCTTTTTTATATATAAATTGTTCGAGGCAAAGACCATAGAACGCAATGGCCCGAGCAGATTCGTAAAGAACTTTTTGCTATTGTTTACAGTTGCGCTGGGCATGTTCACCCCCATGTTCCTGAACAACTTTGGGTTTATGATCATGATGTTTGTAGGAATGATCATTGCGCATGTCTCGCTATTTAAATTCAGAAATTGGTATGCATAAGCTTAAACTGGTTATTTATTACTTGTTCATTCAGAAACTTCCACACTCAAGACTGTGGAGTGGTTTTAACAGTGTACGAAGGTGGTATATGGCAAAGGTTTTAAAGTTGATGCCTAACGATTCCAATTCAAAATTTGAAAACGGAATATATATTTCTGATGCAAGGCAGCTTAAAATCGGGGCGTATGCTCGTATTAACGAACATGTTTTTCTGCAAGGAAAGATTACTGTGGGCAACCACGTAATGATGGCGCCCTACGTTGCTATTTACACCAATACCCATGAACATACACGTACAGATATCCCCATGGTTATGGCAGGCAACACAGATACAAAACCAGTAACTATTGAAAACAATGTGTGGTTGGGGCGTAATGTAGTGGTGCTCCCCGGAATTACTGTGGGCGAAGGTTCTATTGTGGGGGCCAATGCAGTAGTGACTAAAAATGTAGCACCATTTACCATTGTAGGGGGTATACCGGCAAAGGAAATTAGAAAAAGAACATAATCAACATGGGAAGCAAATGGAGCCGTAGTATAGGATATAGCCTGTTGGCCGTTCTATTGCTGAATGTATTCCATGCCTTTTTCTTGTATCAAAAGGAATACAAGCCAATAACAGTTCAATACACAGTTTCATCAAACTTTGAAACCTTCACATGGTTTGTTTATACGCCAAAACATAGCGAAGATCAACTTAGAACCAAATCGGTTCAGGTTCTTCCCGGTATTCCTAAAACTATTACAACCGAAATTGATACCCCAAATGGCTTGCAATTTTTAGGATGTTATTACAGCTGGAGTGATCGCGGCACTTTCGGAATTTCAGATATTCAGATTTCCGCAGGAGACACAACTTGGTATTTTGATGACCTAAATAAACTTATAGCATACTCTAGTGAGAATATCACTCCGACTATTAACAATGAATCAGTATCGGCAACTTCCACCCGTGATGCAAACGGCTGGTTGATGTTAGATGTTTTGGAATTTGAAAAGTTGGGCCGTACCAAAGTATTTAAACCACTGAATTGGTTGGTTTCACTGGGGCTTTTTTTAGTCTTTATTCTCTTCGGAAAAATCTACACTGAGAAAATCAGGACGTTTGTAATAGAATTAAAGATTGAAGGTCCCTTCATCTACAAGGCTAGAATGTATTTACTCTACCTATGGATGGTGCTTTTACCTTTTTGGCTCATCATCTCACATGTGTTAATGGCAGTCTCTGTAGCGTTAGCCATTGTTCATTTTGTGACAAAGCGTAGTGACTTTAACCTAAAACCCCTTCGAAAATTTATTCCACTCTTTGTGCTATTCTTTGCAATTACGTTGGTAAACCTTGTTGCGCATTCTACTCGCTTTGGTACTGACTTTGGAGATTATATCTATTTTATACTAGCACCATTTGTGTTTGTAGGGATCACGAAAAATGAGCTTTCAGCCTGTATGGAGGTTTTTAAAATCACTGTTTTTTCGTATCTCATCTTGCTTAGTATCGCCATTGTTTCCAGATACTTTCAACTAACTACTACGTATAATTTTGGGGATTTCTTCTTTGAAACGGTAGAACAGTATTGGCACTCCAGTTATTTGGCCGGATTTGTCATTGCAGCCTTACTTTTTCGATATGCTCGAAAGAGACCTACTTGGGGTATGTTTGTGTTTACAGTTTTTGCCTTTGTGTTTATATATTTGTCACAGGCAAGACTCCCTTTGTTACTGGGGTTGGTATTGCTCTCAGTACTCACCGTACTAAAATTTCCGAAGAAAATAAGAACCTATTACATTTCAATAGGTGCCGTGTTGCTGGTGGGAGGCATCATCTGGGTTTCACAATCTCAAGCCCTACAAGAAGATATAAAAAACACCCTCTTCACCAATGAAGTCCAAAAATTAGACGCAAGACCAGCCTTGTGGCAACAAGCGATAGCAATAGGCAAAGAAAATTGGGCAACGGGTATCGGACTCCAAAATATACGTACTGCATTGGCAAACCGTATTGATGTAGACTCGCAGATAAAATACAGGCGTTACAATGCGCACAACCAATACTTAGAGTTTTTATTGGGGTACGGAGTGTTGGTGGTACTACTATTTTTAATAGTTTTAGGAACCCCCTTAGCGGTACGTTACCCCAAAGCCACGCTGTTTGCACTATATATGGGCGTAGCCATGTTGGTAGAATCGTATCTTTCGAGACAATCGGGTGTGGTGTTGTTTAGCGTGTGGTATTCATTTTTTATATGGTATGATAGCAAGAATAGTGAACATAAGTAAAAAGGTGCTGGGGAACCCGTTGGTACTTTTGTTTGTACTATTAGTGGTTACCGAATTTATCTACAAAATATGCCTGAAAGAATACTGGCACTTCTTTAAGATTTCGGCAGCGTTAAAGCTATTGCTACAAGTGTTTTTTGTGATACAAATTGCCCGAAATAACATATTGAAATTATGGCCTGTTGTAGTGTTGACCATAATTTTTATGATGGGTCAGTTAGGATGGGTTCCATTCCATTTGCTAAAAAAGAACGCCTTGTTTCTAGATAGGTACCTCTATGTAATTTTAGCTTTGATTTATGTCACCACCATTATCGATGTAAAGAAATACTACCCCTTCTTTTTTAAGGTTTTTGAGGTGTTTATGATTGTAAACTCCATATTGATTTTTGTCGGTTTTATTTTCGAGCTCAACCTATTCAACACCTATTATGGCTACGGAAAAAGGTTTGGGGTTAACGGCCTCATATTACGGTCTGGAGCGGGCACTTATATTTATTGGATTGCACTATTTTATTATGCTACGGAATGCTTTCTGCTGAAAAAGAACAAATGGATGGCCTTCGTCATCGTGTTTCTTGCTTCGTTGCTATTAGGCACCAAAGCGATGTTTTTGGGCATCGTTTTTATCGCCATGTATATTTGGATACTCAAAAAAGGATATAAAAGCAAGTGGCACTGGTTATTAATTACTTGTGTGGCTGTATTAAGTATCCTATTCTTTACCGATGTTTTAGTTTGGGTCTTGTCGAAGTCGGATGCATTGAACGCGGTGTATCAAGAACGCGGATTATTCTCTGCGATGGTCTCTTTGCGCGACCAGCATTTGTTGGAAGAACTCTTACCATTGGTAGAAGAAAAATGGACGTGGCGTAATTATCTCTTCGGAGGCGGGTACGATATGCATTATCGCAGCCAATTTGGGGTGTTGGACCTTTTGTATTTCTTCGGAATACTAGGAACAGCCGTCTATTTCTTTATATTTTGGAAATTATTCGTAACTTTTAAAATAAATACCGTTACAACTATCTTTTTGATAGGCACTTTTATACTGATGGCATTTAGCGCGAACTTCTTTTACGAAACCATGATGGCGTTTTATTTGGTGTTGATAAAAGGGTATTTTGAAACGAATCTCAAATCATCGAACACATGAATATAAAAAACCTAATATACCTGCTTTCAATTTTAATCTTAATCTCATGTAACAAAGATGATGAAGGGACAGATTCAGATAATCAAATCAATGTTGTAATTGAATCGTACGAACCCCAGAAGCTTTTTTATGGGGATACGCTTACTATTATTGGAGCTAACTTGTTTCAAAACTTAGAAAATACAGTTTCAATTAATGGTAATGAACAAGAGATAATATCAAACACAGAAAATGAAATACTGGTCAAAATTGTAGATGGAAGTACTTCGGGCGAAATACGTATTGCTAATTCAAACGGCACCGCTACTGTGGGTGAGGTAAAAGTGGCAAGCGAAACATTCTATAGGCGAATTCGACAAGCGGGCGTCTCTTTAGTAAAAATCAATACAAAAACAGGTAGAATAGTGGACGAGATATTTGATATTAATTGTCCAAATGGGGGAGCATACGTTTTTGGTGGAATTGCGTATAATAAGGAAAACCAAGAATTTTCGAATTTCACGAGCTGGGATAAATACCAGCAATATTATTTTTATGATTACAGTACCTACAGTTATGATGGTTCAACTTGTAATTCTGTAAGTACAGATGATATAATAAGCAACATAATTTATGATAATGAGGGAAATTTATATGCCGTTTACAATGATTCTCTAGTAAATCTTAATACACAAACGGGTGAAATAACAGCTAATTTACTGAATCTAGAAAACCCCGAGTCAATCAGGTTTGACAGCTTTAACAATCAATTAATTATTGTTAGTAGTTCATCAGACACATACTACCTGAATTATTTCGACATTGCAACCGGAACTAACGAACAATTAAGCATTCCACAAAGAATACATACCTATACTGTTACGAGCGATGGCAAAATTTATACAACTACTCCTACACTACCTTACAATTGTCTCGGAATTGTTGAGGTAAACCGAAACACGGGACAGTTTTCGGATGCTATTTTTACCGTCCCTGGCGAACTTTGCCCTAACAACCAAAATATTAGCCTGTCACATATGCAATATTTGCCATCTGTAAATTATCTGATGCTTCGAGGTTCATCCTATTCTGGCACCAATCACATTTTAGTCGATTTAGACTCGAAAGAAATGATATATAATGAATTACCGTCAGGCATTGATTATTATCAATTTGTAAAAATAGAGAACCAATGAGATATCTTTTGTTAAGCTTTCTATTGATATTATGCATCTCTTGTAACAAAGATGATATGAAGTTGGATGCAGAAATTTCTTCTGTTGAACCAACAGCTTTATTTACTGGAGACTTGATAAAAATTACGGGTACAGATCTAAACAACGCTGCAGATATTAAGGTTAAAATAGGGGAAGTAGACCTTATTCCTGTATCGTCAAGTGAAACAGAACTTGTTGCTAGAATTCCGAAGGAAGCCACTACAGGGGAAATTTCGATATATAATGAAACAGAAACAAAAACATTTGGGAATATTAAAATTATTGAAGAGCGGGACGCACTGTACGGCTTGATTCAAACGGGTAATTGTGCGGGAGCCAAGATTGTAAAATTAGCTTCAGATACTTTAGAAGAGGAAAGTCTTTTGCTTTCGTTAGATGAAAACTGTATTTCGGTTAACAATATTTTAATCGATAAAAATGTGAATAGGATAGCAGTGAGCTATTCATTTTTAAATGATAAAGGCCAAGAAGCCCGAAAGGCTATTTTCGCTGATGAAGGTAACGTTATAGAAGAAATGATTCTTGCAGACGGCTCTAATGGGCAGAAGTCTTTATACATAGCATACCTCGAAGACGAAAACATTTTTTACCTTGAAAGAAGAACTACGGGGTTTTGGTTCAAAAAAAAAGGTATTCATCGCTCTTATCCTATAGATGAAATTGTATATATTTTCTTTGATTCTGATAACCCGACTGTCTATTCTAGTTTTTCAGAAATTTCTACCTACGAACCTGACAATATTCTTTTGTACGTAACAAACTCTACAACGGGTGAGTCGCTCTATGTAAGAGGAAGCTTTACAACTAATTCAACCATACAAAATGTAGTTGGGATGCACGCTGTTGACTCGAATACCTACGTAGTACAGGACAATAAAGACGATACATTTTCAATCTTAAATGTAAATCCTTACAATGGAGCATTGCGCTTAAACTTACATACATTCTCTGCTAGTGCTGTTTCTGATATTAGTTTTTCCAAATCAACTTCGAGACTGTTTATGCGTATCACAGATCCTTCAGACAATCAACAATACGTGTATAAATTCCCTATTGGAGACGGAGAACCTTCTAAAATAAAGCTAGATAGTTCAGTCCAGAAAATATTTTTAGATTATTAAGATAAAACAAACATTAAAAACTTAATATACCTAACTTTAATCTCCTGTAACAAAGGTAATAAGGCTATGAACTAAGAAACACTAGTCCTTACAGAAATATAATTAGATCGAGATGTAAGGACATTATTTATTGACAATTAATCCTACCTTTGCCCAAAATTTTAAAGGGCTTGCATCAATTACCTAAAATATACATCTTAAACACCGCTATCCACAATCTTTCCATGAAAGAAACATTGGGGTTGGTGTCTGAGGCTATTTCCGCAAAAAAGCAAATCCATCATGTGGTGGTAAACGCTGGTAAAATCGTTGCCATGCAAAAAGATGCTTCCCTTCGGAAAAGCGTCAACGAAAGTGACATCATCAATGCAGACGGCCAAGCCGTGGTGTGGGCCTCTAAAGTGCTTGGAAAACCGTTGAAAGAACGTGTAGCGGGAATCGATTTGATGGAAAATCTGGTAGCAATGGCACACCAGCAAAACCACACTATTTTCCTGTTGGGCGCTAAAGAAGAAGTGGTTCAGAAAGTTTCAGAAATCTACCGAGAAAAATACAACGCAAACATCGTTGCGGGTTATCGCAACGGGTATTTCAGCAGAGAAGACGAACCCGAAATCGCCCAACAAATTGCCAATAGTGGCGCACAAATGTTGTTTGTGGCCATCACCTCACCCATCAAAGAAAATTTCCTCTACAACCATCGTGATATTTTAAAAACTGTACCCTTTGTGATGGGCGTGGGCGGTAGCTTCGATGTGGTTTCGGGGCTCACCAAACGCGCCCCAGTCTGGATGCAAAATGCCGGGCTAGAATGGTTTTACCGTTTTCTACAAGAACCCAAACGCATGTGGAAACGTTACCTCGTTGGTAACAGCAAATTCATTTGGCTGGTCTTCAAAGAAAAGTTAAAAGGAAACGGTTAAATAGCTTAACCTTCTTTGGGCGCTGAGTGATTTTGAGAGGTACGAACAAAATCGTATCGAAGTGCCAACTTTTCTCATTGCTTTTCCTAGTTAATTAGAAGTCAAAGCTCCATAAAAATATTATTTTCAATGAGATTAAAAATCTATTTTCATCATGAAACCCATACTTTTTGGCTTTACGAAAGGTTGTCGTGAAATTTGAAGAGAAGACACCGTAAAATTTTATACTGTGTGAGCATGTCCAATTTTTTCATAGATAAACTCGCTACCATGCGAGTTTATAAAATTTAGGTGGCAAGCAATAAATTTAGAAAAGTTTTCGTCGGCCTAGCGTTTTTTGTTTAGCTCACATTTTTGTATTTCTGAAAAGGAGTTCGTGAATCTCCTGCGTCGATTTCTTTTTTGGGCAATGCAAAAAAGAAAGAGAATACAATCTGTACCAGATAAAGTAACGGAAACCCTTTCTGGCTGGTTTTTAAAGAAAATAATAATTAAAGAAGTTACTGAGTGATTTTGCGAAGCACGAGCAAAATTGTATCGAAGTGCCAACATTTCTCACTATCTTTCCATTCTCAATAAAAACCTGCAGCCAACAGTTATGAGAATCTTGCTCTCTTCTATTTATCCCTACGTTTTTTTACTGTTGTACCTCACCATCCCATTCGACAATTATATGAGGGCGTTACCGAATATCTTATTGGTTGTTTTGGCTGTTTCATTTCCTTTTGTGGTTACCAAAGCCGATTTTCAGAAGCTAAAACGGTTACCCACTTTACTGTTTATAGTCTTTGTGCTATTTCTATTTATTTTGGCGCTTATTACAGGTAGATTGGCCGTAGATAGCCCCGTGATAGAAAAAGTCGCCCTCGCCATGGGCCTCGTCCTTTTATATGTACCCATTCAGGGATTCAAAAAAATAAAGAAAGCAATTATCTTTTCCTCGGTAGCGGCCATTATATTTTCATTGGCGAAAATTATCATTGGCGTCTATCAGGGCACCGAATTCGAATTTTTAAATTCTGGTAATTTAATAGAGGCGATGCTCGTAGACAGAATTTACCTTGGCCTGTTGTGTGTGCTCAGTATCATAGCTTCGTATAGCCTGTTACAGCGCACCTATAGACCCGCCAACAAATATTACGTCGCCGCCATCATACTGAACGTCATTTTTATACTGCTTATCGTATCCCGAATTGCCATTATCGCCCTTATCGTACTGTTTGTGCTCGGTTTGTTTTATAGGCGAAGCAAAGGCGCACAAGTGCTTTTTGTAGTTGCCACCCTTATTATGGGGCTGGCGCTCACATTTATTCTCAACAACGATTTCAGAAAAAAAATACTGTATACTCCCACCAATACGGAAAGTCAAGGGTTAGTCGCCAATACATTGGAAATGGAGCCACGAACGATTATTTGGAACTGTGCCCTAAAAATTTCTGAATTGAACGACACCTTCGTGAAAGGTCTCGGTTTTGCCAATACCAACGAAGAGCTCGTAAACTGCTACCAAGATACAATAGATGATGAAGACAAAAGGGCTTGGTTGGTCGCAACAAAATACAATACCCACAATCAATTTTTAGATATTTTCTTGGCAACCGGCCTCTTGGGAACCATTTTATTTGTTGGGTTTATTGTGTTTGTTTTCCTTCGGAATAAAAGACAGTTCTTCCCCACGGCATTGCTAGGATCGTTTGTGCTGTTTTTATTGGTCGAGAATTTATTCCATCGCCAAATAGGAGCATATTATGTGGGGTTTGTACTTATCTTATTATTAATAAAGGAATCGACCCCCCAAAAGGATGGAATAGACATAAAATAAAAGCATAACAAATTGTACTTTTGCCGCTCGAAATGCAATGGGTATTACTGAAATAACAAAAAAATGAAGATTACCGTAATAGGAACAGGATATGTAGGACTCGTAACCGGAACCTGCCTGGCAGAAACTGGCAACGAAGTGGTGTGTGTAGACATTGATGCAGCAAAGGTCCAGAAAATGAAAGATGGCGTGGTACCTATCTATGAGCCACACCTCGATGTGCTGTTTGAACGAAATATTAGCGCAAACAGGCTCACATTTACAACTTCCCTAGAAGAAGGTTTGGCGCACGGACAAATTATTTTCTTGGCGCTTCCTACTCCCGAAGATGAAGATGGCTCTGCAGATTTGAGCTATGTGCTGAATGTTTCTGAAGAAATTGGGAAGAAAATACAAGAGTATAAAGTCATTGTAGACAAAAGTACCGTACCCGTAGGTACTGCCGAAAAAGTGCAGGCGGTGATTGCAAAAAATGCAGCATGTGAGTTCGATGTGGTTTCTAACCCAGAATTTTTACGCGAAGGTTTTGCTGTAGACGATTTCCTGAAACCAGAACGCATTGTTGTTGGCTCGAGTAGTGAACGTGCTACAGCACTAATGAAGCGTCTGTATGCTCCTTTTGTTCGTTCGGGCAACCCAATCATTATAATGGATGAAAAGTCGGCAGAACTCACCAAATACGCGGCCAATTCTTTTTTGGCGGCGAAGATTACCTTTATGAACGAAATCGCAAACTACTGCGAAAAAGTGGGGGCCGATGTAGATAAAGTACGTGTTGGAATGGGTACCGACAGCCGTATCGGAAAGCGTTTTCTGTTTCCCGGAATCGGGTATGGCGGTTCTTGCTTTCCAAAAGATGTAAAAGCACTACAAAAAGCAGGAAGAGACGAAGGGTTCGAGTTTAAGATTTTAGATGCGGTGATCAACGTGAACAAAAAACAAAAAACCATCTTACTGCCAAAAATCGAAGACCATTTCAACCAAAATCTTTCAGGAAAGAAAATAGCCATATGGGGGCTTGCATTTAAACCAGAAACAGACGATATCCGTGAAGCACCCTCCATTGATGTGATGAACGCATTATTGGAAAGAGGCGCACAACTTTCAGTGTTCGATCCTGAAGCCATGCCAAACATCAAAAAACAGTTTGGCGACAAGTTGCAGTACGCAAATGCTATGTACGATGCTCTAGAAGGGGCCGATGCGCTTGTAATTTGTACCGAGTGGAGTATTTTTAGAACACCCAATTATCAAAAATTAAAGCAACTGTTGAAGCATCCAGTCATCTTTGATGGTAGAAACCTCTACAATGTTGAAGACATGCAAGCAGAAGGCTTTTCATACTATTCCATAGGAAGAAAAACAACAACTTAAAATGAAAAAAAGGGTTCTCATTACCGGAGCGGCAGGATTTCTAGGATCCCATCTTTGCGATAAATTTATGGCAGAGGGGTATCGTGTAGTGGGTATGGATAACTTGATTACAGGCGATTTAAAAAATATTGAGCACCTTTTTGAAAAGGAGGATTTCGAATTTTATCACCACGACGTGACCAAATTTGTTCACGTGCCAGGCAATGTAGATTACATCCTTCATTTTGCGTCTCCCGCCAGCCCGATAGATTATCTAAAAATACCTATTCAAACCCTAAAAGTGGGCTCGTTGGGTACCCACAACCTTTTGGGACTTGCTAAAGAGAAAAATGCTAGAATCCTTATTGCTTCTACTTCCGAAGTATATGGCGACCCGTTGGTGCATCCACAAAGTGAATCGTACTACGGAAATGTAAACACCATTGGCCCGCGCGGCGTATACGACGAAGCCAAGCGTTTTCAAGAAAGCATCACCATGGCATACCACCGATTTCATGGCTTGGAAACTCGAATTGCCAGAATTTTTAATACCTACGGTCCAAGAATGCGATTAAACGATGGTCGCGTGATTCCCGCATTTATAGGGCAAGCCCTTCGTGGTGAAGATTTAACCGTTTTTGGCGACGGCCAACAAACACGGTCATTTTGTTATGTAGACGACCAGATTGACGGTTTGTACAAGCTGCTTTTAAGCGACTATTCGCTACCCGTGAATATCGGAAACCCTGACGAAATTACCATCCTCGAGTTTGCCGAAGAAATTATTAAGCTTACCGGCACACAACAAAAAGTAGTATTTCAAGAGTTGCCCAAAGACGATCCGTTACAGCGCCAACCCAACATAGACAAAGCAAAAGAAATACTTGGCTGGCAACCATGTGTGTCGCGTAGTGAAGGTATGAAGACTACGTTCGAGTATTTCAAAAGCCTTTCAAAAGAAGAGCTTTTTAAAAGCGAGCATAAAGATTTTTCTAAACACAACAGGGCCTAATGATATTTCAACGCGGAAGATATTCGGGGTTTTTAAGACCTATTTCCTACCTGCTGGACCTCACCATTATCTTCTTGTTGGCTTATTACTTTTTTGGCGAAAAACTCCTGTATTTTCAATACATCGTATTTATTATGGTGGGGTGGATCATCCTGTCGTTAAAGTCTGATTTTTATGATATCTACCGTTTTACACATGTTTCCAAAATCATGTCGCTTATCGGCAAACAGGGTATCATCTTTTTTCTGATTGTCTTCTCCTTTTTCGGATTTTACAACGAATTAGACATCAACGCGTGGCAAATAGTACTATACGTTTTATGGGTGCTCATTGCTATCACCGTTTTAAAATTTACCATTTTCTTTATTCTAAAACGCTACCGCTCCCGTTTCGGTGGAAATTCTAGAAAGGTGGTGATTATTGGCCTGAACAAGAAAACAGACCAATTGCGAAAATTTTTTGAGAAGAATCCTGAATACGGCTACCGTTTGCAAGAAACATTCGATATTAAGAATTCAGATCAGGATTTAGAGGGCTGTTTGGAATACATCAGCAAAAATCATGTTGATGAAATTTATAGTTCTATCGGGCAACTTAGCAATAAACAGCTTACCAAGCTCATCGATTTTGCAGACAACAACCTAAAAGTGCTTAAATTTCTTCCAGACAATAAGGAGATATACAGCAAAAAACTCGATTTCGATTATTATGGGGTACTTCCTATTCTTTCTATGCGAAAGATCCCCATAGATGAACCTTTTAACCAATTCATAAAGCGTAGCTTTGATATTGTATTGTCTGTTTTTGTAATCGTGGGCATCCTATCATGGCTTACTCCCATTCTCGCAGTACTCATAAAATTAGAGTCGAAAGGCCCTGTGTTCTTCAAACAAAAGCGAAATGGACTGGATTATAAAGAGTTCAACTGTTACAAATATCGTTCGATGCGTCCCAACCCGATGGCAGATTTACACCAAATCAGTAAAAATGATCCAAGGGTGACCAAAGTGGGTAGAATCATCAGAAAAACAAGTATCGATGAATTGCCGCAGTTTATCAATGTACTAAAAGGAGAAATGTCGGTAGTTGGTCCGCGCCCGCACATGGTGAGCCATACCCACATGTATGCAGAGCGCATCGACAAATTCATGGTACGACACTTTATTAAACCAGGAATTACAGGCCTAGCCCAAGTGAGTGGGTATAGAGGTGAAGTGGAAGACGACAACCACATTATCAACCGAGTGAAATACGATATTTTCTATTTGGAAAACTGGTCGTTGTTCTTAGATCTAAAAATTGTATTCCAAACCATCTACAATGCACTTAGAGGGGAAGAAAGAGCCTACTAAAGGGTTTCCAGTTCTTTTAAAAACAAGCTGAATTGCCGTTCAAAATCGAATGCTGCAATTGCTCGTTGTTGTATTTCTTGCTTCGGAAATGCTTCAACTTGCTCAAGGGTAAGTTGTTTTAAAAACTGTTGGAGTGCGTCAAAATTTTGTACAGGTACTACCCAGCCTAACTTATTTTCAGAAACTAATGCACCACCTTCGCCACCGGCCATATACAGCACAGGTAAGCCAAGGCGCGTAAATTCGAAGATTTTGGAAGGAACCGATCCGTAAATTCTATTTATCAGCGGGATAAATGCCAGGTCGTATTTTGTTATTTCTTGGTGTAGTGTTTCCCTAGAAACCGCACCGTTGTAAATCACCTGCACATTTTTGGGTTGTGCCAAGGTTTCAGCATCGGGCCCATCTCCATAAATATGTATTTCAACATGGGGTGGAAGTTCGATGGCAGCTAGTATTTTTGAAAGTCCCTGCGCCATACCAAGCAATCCGGCATACACGATTTTTATAGGGAGTTTTTTAGGGGTTTCATTTACTGAAGGTGGCGCGAAGGCCGGAAGGTTGCGATATAAAAATCGGCGTGATTGAAAGCCCTGTTTCACGATGTGGGAAAGGATTTCTTCCGATTGTCCCAAAATAAGATGTGACTTTCTATAGCAAAACCGTTCCATTTTTTCTAACAAAGTGTAGTACCATCCTTTTTGCAAAATGCCCATTTCTAACCCAGCCAAAGGCCATAAATCGGATACATTAAGAATGGTTTTCTTCCGTAGCAACCAACACCACCAAACTGCGGTAAATCCAACAAAAACAGGAGAATATTGAACGATGACCTGTGACGGGATCCGTTTTAGCAGAAAAAACCATTTTAAACTAAACGAAAAAGAGAGCATGCTCAGCAAACGTACTAGCTTGCTAGTAGACTTGCTAGGCCATAACCACAAGCGGTGTACCTCGATATCGTTCTCCATCGTTTTGGAATATACTTTCCCTTTAAACGCAGCGTAAACCGTACCCGTTGGATAATTGGGCAATGGGCACACTACTTGAACACGGTACCCAGCTTTTTGGAGTGCTTGTGCCATGATGTGAATTCTATTGGGAGCCGCCCCGCGCTCTGGCGGATAATAATTGCTAACCAATAAAATAGATTTCTGCCTCATTTATAGTTCTGAAATAAATTGTTTTAGCTTCCCTCGATTGCTTCTATCTAAGAATTCGGCACGCTCATAAGTGATGGCTATTGGCGTGTTTAAATATCTCAAAAACGCCTCTTCTAAGGTGTTTTTTTCATCTGTATTCAGTTCTCGTAAGGCTACATACGTAAGGGTAAAATCGCTTTTAGTATGCTGTGTAATTACAAATTCTTGCACCACGGTATCTGTTCCCATTCCGCTTTTTGCAACATAATAAAAAGTATGTCCCGGTACTGTTGTTCCGTTCGCCAACACGGCATTATCATTTGCGCGGCCCAACAACTCTTTTAGAATCGGTTTTTTAGGTGTTGAGGTTTCATCTAACACACCAATGTCGCCCACTTCATAGCGAATAAAAGGATGTGCCTTGTTATAGAGCATGGTCACCAAAATAGTACCCGGTGTTCCGTTGGGGACTTGTACTCCTTGGTCGTCTACAACTTCTAAAAACAGATTTTCACTGTTTATCTGAAATTTCCCGTCGGGATTGGTAAACGCTAACAAGTCGAGTTCGCTCGCACCGTATTCATTTATAACTGGAACACCCAATTGCAACTCCAGTAATTGTTTATCGTCTGGAAATAACATTTCGCTGGTTACGATACAATGCGTCAACGTTGGGCAAACAGAGGTTAATTTGATATTTTTCTTTTGTAAAAATTTTGCGAATAGCACGATGGAGCTCGTATGACCGTTGATGTAGTCGAATTTCTTTCTTCTGAAAACGTCTAAAAATTGAGATAGCTTTTTTTCGGAAAGGTCGAAAATTGGAAAGCGATACCTACTGCTTAAACGGTCTTTTAACCGTTCTTTTCGGTAGGGCACAAACTCCAACGGGATTCCGTAGAAACGAGCTTGGTACGAGTTGTTGAAATCGAGCCCATACCATCCAAATCGATCGATGATGCCTGCCCAAGTTAGCGCATGGCAAAACAAATCTTTGGCATAGTGCAATGGGGTACCGCTGCTGCCAGAAGTCTTTCCCGTATGTACTTTTTTTATGGTAAACGAGTCGCTAAGCCTTTCTTCTAAAGGCATTTGCAGGTCTTTTTTTGTCATCACAGGCAGCTGCTGCCAATCGTTTGTATTTGCTGATCCGACAAATTTTTTATAGAATGGATTGTGTTGCAGGTGGTACGAAATAATCTTCTCCCGGGCCTTTTCTATATATGCAGCGTAATCGGATTCGGAGATTTGTTGAATTTCAGCCAAGCGCGATCTTGCCTCCTGTAGGGGGAAGCCTTTAAGGCGCATACTAAGATTGAACAAATCCAACTTGAAAATGACGTTTTTGTCCTACAAATGTAGCGAAACTGTATATTGAAATCGTTATTTTTGCATCTTTATGCGTCTGGAAATCTGTTGCTAGACGCTGCAAACCGTACCAATAAACAACACCATGAATATACTCATTTTGGGCTCTGGAGGCCGTGAACATACTTTTGCATACCAAATTGCCAAGAGCAAATTGTGTGACCAACTTTTTGTGGCCCCAGGAAATGCCGGTACCGCTGCTATTGCCACCAATTTAAAGGTTGATCTAACCGATTTTGAAGCGATACAAGCCAGTGTAATCGTGAACCAGATAGACATGGTTGTGGTTGGTCCAGAAGACCCTTTGGTAAATGGTATAGCCAATTATTTTGCTGAAGAGGAGGCGCTACAAAACGTCATGCTTATCGGTCCGTCAAAACGGGGAGCGTTGCTTGAAGGCAGTAAAGAACGCGCCAAAGAATTTATGTTACAGCACAACATTCCAACGGCAGCTTATGCAAGTTTTACTTCGGAAAGTTTAGCTGCAGGAAAAGAGTTTCTTGAAACAATGAAAGCTCCTTACGTGTTGAAAGCCGACGGACTCGCTGCCGGAAAGGGAGTACTCATCTTAAACGACATTGAAGAAGCCAAAAATGAATTGGAAGCCATGTTGGGCGGAAAATTTGGCGATGCAAGTACGACCGTAGTCATTGAAGAATTCTTAGATGGTATCGAATTAAGCGTGTTTGTGCTCACCGATGGCAAAAACTATAAAGTGTTACCCACGGCAAAAGATTACAAGCGCATTGGCGAAGGAGACAAAGGGTTGAATACCGGTGGAATGGGCGCCATATCGCCTGTGCCGTTTGCAGATGCTTCTTTTATGGAGAAAATTGAAAAACGCATTGTAAAACCTACCGTTCAGGGGCTACAAGATGAGCAAATTGATTATAAAGGCTTTGTTTTTATCGGACTCATAAAAGTAGGCGACGAACCCTACGTAATTGAATACAACGTGCGTATGGGAGACCCAGAGACAGAGGTGGTATTGCCGCGTATCAAAACAGATTTGGTAGCCTTGCTTGAAGCCACACACCATCAAAAGTTAGACACCACTACATTAGAGATTGATAATCGTGCTGCGACTACGGTAATGGTGGTTTCAGGTGGATATCCTGAAGCGTACGAAAAAGGAAAAGAAATTACAGGGGCAGATCAAATAGAAGACTCGATTGTTTTTCACGCGGGAACTGCAGAGAAGGAAGGAAAATTGGTCACGAACGGAGGGCGTGTAATCGCGATAACTTCAATGGATGAAAATTTCAGAAAAGCACTAAAAAAATCCTATAAAAACATAGAAAAACTACATTTTGATAGGATGTATTATAGAACCGATATTGGTTTCGACCTGTAAAATTAATTCTCAGGTACGTCTCCCAAATAGCCATGCGATGTTTGGCTGCGGTCTTCTTCGTTGTTTTTGTTAAATTTTTTCAACTGACCCATCCAATAGATAAAGGCAACAAAGCCAATAATCATTAGTATCCAGTTTAAAACATTGCTAATAGCCCAACTGTCTGTTCCTAGGCGTAGCGCGTCGTAAGGAGCAAATAGAATATTTTCTGTAAATGCCTGTATTCCTTCAAAAACTTCTTTCCAAGTCATAATTCTATATTTATCTTGCAAAAGTAGAAAACAGCACCCATGCTCACAAACTTTTTTGGTAAATCTAACCCTATCAATGTTATTATTTGTGGCATTTACCTTCTTTTTGGCATGGTAGCGTCTTATTATTACACAACGGTAGAGAATGTATCTGGGCTTTTAGTGTTGAATAAAGCTGGAATGTGGTTGCTGTTACTCTTTACACTTTTATTGCTAGATTTTGTAATCAGGAAGAATTCGCTGACCCAAATTAATACCTATGCCATTTTTCTGTTTGCCACTTCTGTAGCCTTATTTCCTATTATTTTCGAACAACGGGATGTCATTGCATCTAATGTTTTTGTCGTATTAGGGTTGCGTCGACTTGCTAGTTTGCCGTCAGAACGAAATATTGAAAAAAAACTGTTTGACGCCTCCCTTTATTTCGCCTTGGCTTCTTTGTTCCATTTTTGGAGTTTATTGTTTTTTATTCCATTGTTTTGGGCTATTCTTAAAATACCATCCAATCACTTTAGAATGTTATTTATCCCATTCATGGGAGTTTTAGCGGTCGCATTACTGGCGATCGCGTATCATTTGGTACGTCACGATTCGTTGTCCTGGTTTGCAACATGGCGCCCCCAGTTAGCATATGATTTTTCTGCCTATAACCGCTCGGTTCTTCTCATTCCCGCAACAATCCTCGGGACATTAATTGTATGGATTGTGACCGTTAGATTAATCAGAGTGTCAGCTTTAGCCAGAAAACTACAGCGCAATTACCGTTTACTAACCTTGATGCTCGTGGTTGGTTTTGGTGTCGCAATATTCAGTGAGGTAAAAACAGGTGCTGAAACCCTATTTCTAATGGCACCATTGGCCGTGGTTACTACCAATTATATTGAAAAAACAAAGGATTTTTGGTTTCAAGAAGTATTACTTTGGGTGTTTATGGTGCTTCCCATTGTGCTTTTCTTTTTATTCGGACTGTAATAGACACTGGCAACTTCAAAAGTTAAAGTGGTTTAAACAGAAGCTGCGGAAATTTTCAAATTCTCTACCTTTGCAGAAATACAAAACAATAGAACCTTTTCTATTTATAGGAAACAGAAAAAATTTACGGTATGATGTTCAGCGAAAAAGCAAATAAGATATTTTTAGAGGCCATTGTAAAATATCACAAGGCAGACGATGTAAACCAGCCTTTTGAGAATCCTTACGACGAAAATGACGATTTGCTAGAACACTTATTATACCGCAAGTGCTGGATCGATACTGTGCAATGGCATTATGAAGACATTATTCGCGATCCCGCCATAGATCCTGTTTCGGCATTGGCGCTTAAGCGAAAAATTGATGCATCTAACCAAGATCGCACCGATATGGTGGAATACCTAGACAGTTACTTTCTTAAAAAATACGAAGACGTTACTCCAAACCCAAGCGCCACGATCAATACTGAAAGTCCGGCGTGGGGAATAGACAGACTCTCCATTTTGGCACTAAAGATTTATCATATGAATGAAGAGGCCACCCGAGAATCGGCTTCTCCAGAACACCGCGCGGTGTGTCAGAAAAAGTTGGACGTATTGTTAGAGCAACGCACAGACTTGAGTACTGCCATAGACCAATTGCTCGATGATATTTCAGAAGGGCGTAAGTACATGAAAGTTTACAAACAAATGAAAATGTACAACGACGACGAGCTAAACCCAGTTTTAAGAGGGGGAATTAAATAAAAAGACCAACCAATTATTTTTGAAAAGGCCCAAACACATCCTCGTGATTAGACTCTCTGCTATGGGTGATGTGGCCATGACAATTCCTGTGCTGCGGGTGTTTCGGCATACATATCCTGAAGTAGAACTAACGGTAGTTTCAAAACCAGGGCTGCAACCATTATTCCAAGATTTAGAGAACACCACGTTTTTACCAGCAGAAGTGTATGGAAAACACAAAGGGTTGGGATTGCTTCAATTGGCAAAGGAGGCAAAGAAGCTGGGCGTAGATGCCGTGGCCGATCTACACGGGGTAATCCGTTCAAAAATCATCACCAGCTATTTTTCGCTACAAGGTGTGTCTACTGCGGCTATCGACAAAGGCCGATCTGAAAAAAAAGCGCTGACCAACCATCCAGAAACGCTCCAAAGATTACCATCTACCCACCAACGCTATGCCGATGTGTTTGCCAAACTTGGTTTGCCACTTCAGTTAAAAGAACACCAATACCCTAACAAAGAAAAACTCGATACAACCCTTTATGGTCTTATTGGGAAACATACCCTAAAAATGATTGGGATTGCTCCATTTGCAGCGTATGAAAGCAAAATGTATCCTCTAGATTTGATGAAAGAGGTTGTTTTTAACCTAAGTGAAGAAGGACGTTATAAAATCTATCTTTTTGGTGCAGGCAAAAAAGAAGTAACTATATTAAAAGAGTGGGAGCATCAGTTTGAAAATGTAATCAATATTGCGGGCAATGTACCATTAGCGCAAGAATTGGCAATTATGTCGCACCTAGATCTTATGGTTGCGATGGACAGCAGCAATGGGCATTTGGCGGCGCTTTACAACATCCCCGTACTAACATTGTGGGGCGTTACGCATCCCTATGCTGGGTTTACGCCTTTTAATCAGCCCAACGAGCACCAATTGGTTTCAAATCGAGAAGAATACCCGCTGATCCCAACCTCGGTGTATGGCAACAAATTTCCAAAAGGATATGAAAACGCGATGCGTTCGATTTCGGTGGAAACAGTTTTGAATAAAATTAATGAGCTTATCTAAAGTTCTGTCGGCAGTCGAAACAATAATAACTACGTTTCGAAAAAAGAATAGGAAATCCTAACAACAATACTGAAATGGCAAATGCCTTGCCTGAAACCTTGTTTTTATAGGTATTGTCGCTGTTGCAAAGGGTACATGTTTTCCGAAGGCTCATTTCACAAAAAGGACCAATAAAATTACACCAATCACCACGAGAATGGCAGCGCCTACAATGATTTGAATTGCCAGTTTTAGATATTTAAAACGTGCCGATTCGCTGAATTCAATTTCTGACGCCAGGGTGTTTTCAGATTGGAGTGAAAGATGTGTTTCAAAATTGTGTTCCCTCAAAATAGATTCAGCTTGTGCAACGTCTTCGGGTTTTACAGACAAGGTAATACCACCAATTGCATTCGAATAGAAATTATGAACCTGTACGGTTAGTTCGTCTTTCACCAAGCACTCTATTTGGTACGATTCTAATAACGATTGTACTACCGCAAGTTCATGCGGAAGGGTAAATGTGGCAAGCGCTGTAAATTGTGTCATAGTTTGTGAGCCATTAACAGCCACAATATAATCTCATTAAACGTCGTCATAATCAATTGTGAGCGTCGCACTGGTTGGGTGTGCTTGGCAGGTAAGTATCAAACCTTCTGCTATTTCGGCATCAGTTAAAATTTGGTTCTTCCGCATTTCTGCTTTTCCTTCGGTGATTCGTGCAATACAGGTGCTGCAGATTCCGCCCTGACAACTATATGGTGCATCCAAACCTTTGTCTAATGCCGCTTCTAATACCGAACTACTTTTTGGCATGCTGAAAGTTTCTGTTTCATCATCTACCGTTATGGTTATGGTAGTATCGCCTTCGTGTGGCTCTTTTAGCAATCCTTCTTCTGAAGTTTTAAACAGCTCAAAATGAATTATTTTTTCATTCACCCCTTGCTCTTTTAGGGTAGATGAAACTTCGTCTATCATGGGTTCGGGTCCGCAGAGAAAGAAAGCATCAAAGGTGGTAAACTCAAACTTGTTTTTGAGGTAGTAATTTACCGTACTGCGCTCTATACGTCCAAAACGGGCGTCTTCTTCCCGGCTTCGGCTGTACATTAATTCTAAAGACAATCGGTTAGGGTATTCTTTTGCGAGCGCCCGCAACTGGCTGAGAAACATGGCCTCTAAAGGGTTTTGGTTTCCGTAAACAAGCAAAAATTTACTGTCGGGTTCTTCGTTAAGTACTGTTTCGACAATAGAAATAACAGGTGTAATACCACTACCTGCTGCAAATGCGGCATAGTAATTAGCATGGGACGCGTCGGGTGTAATGCAAAATTTTCCATCTGGCGGCATAACCTCTAATGAATCGCCCGCCTTTAGTTTGGTGTTGGCGTAAACTGAGAAGGTGCCGTCTTCCACCTTTTTCACACCAATCTTTAACAACTCACTCTCTGGAGTACTGTGTATAGAATACGCACGGCGCAATTCTTGGTCGCCAACAGTGTGTTTTATGGTTACATATTGTCCCGCCTTGTGGGCAAAGGTAAGTTTAAGGGAGTCGGGTATCTCGAAGGCAATGGAAACCGAATTTGGGGTTTCTTTTTCGATCGCTGCAATCTGAAGCGTATGGAATTCGCTCATAAACGTGTCAATTTTTCAACAAAAATACGGAAACGAAATGGTTTAAACTTTCCGTAGCACTACCTAAAAACACCCAATTTTGCCCGTAAAAGCATTCCATTCTCAAAAAGAAGCGTATTTTTACGTTTCCATTCGTTCATACATACTAAAAGCGAAGTATTTAAGTTACAATACGTATACAAACAAAATACAGATGAAATGCCCGCCGCGTATCATAAACAATAAGCTGAACGAATAGGGCATGACATCATAGCGATAAGAACAATTATTAAATTTTGATGAAAGGCATATATAAAATTACCATCTTACTGTTAGCCATCCTAATGCTGGCAGCCTGTTCTAGAAAGAAAAACACATTTATGAGCCGCAATTTTCACGCGGTGACTGCAGAATATAACACCTTGTATAACGGCGACTTGGCTTTTGATGCCGGTAAGGAAGAATTAGCGTTGACTTACCGTGATAATTTCTGGGAAATTTTACCTGTAGAGCGTGTAGATCTGAAAGAGGACATTGACATGCCAGGCGAAACAGGAGACCCTAACTTTAATAGGGCTGAAGAAAAAGCGGCGAAGGCAATACAGAAACATTCTATCTATATAGACGGTCAAGAATACAACCCACAAATAGACGAAGCTTATATGCTTTTGGGTAAAGCGAGGTATTTTGACGAGCGCTTTATTCCAGCACAAGATGCTTTTAATTTTATTCTGAATAGATACCCTACCAGTAACAATATTAATAGAGCGAAAGTGTGGAAAGCCAAAACCAACATTCGCTTAAACAATGAAGATGTGGCTCTTGAAAATCTTCAAGAGATGATGGAGACTGCAGATTTGGAAGAAGAAGAATTGGCAGAGGCTTCGGCAATCATGGCGCAAGCATATATCAACCTAGATTCGTTGCCAGAAGCGCTTCCTTACATTAAGTTAGCTTCAGATTATGAAAATAACAAAGAGTTAAAGGGGCGTTATGCTTTTATAAAAGGCCAAATTTACGACCGTTTAGAGCTAAAAGACAGTGCTAATATGGCATATGATGAGGTGATTGAAATGAATCGCAAATCACCACGGGTGTACATGATTAACGCTTACATCGCAAAGGCTAAAAATTTCGATTACGACAAAGAAGACAGAGTGGCTTTCTTGGAACTCTTGACCGAATTGGAAGAAAATCGTGAGAACCGACCTTTCCTAGATAAAATATATAATCAGATAGGAGATTATTACCGCAATAGCGACAGCCTAGACCGTGCGGTTGAGTACTACAACAAGTCTATTAAGAACTACAAAAATGACGATTATCTGCAGTCTATGAACTACCGTACGTTGGCTGAATTTAGTTTTGATGATGCCGAGTATAAAACGGCGGGCGCTTATTACGACAGTACCATTACGAATCTTGCAGCAAACTCGAGAGAGTGGAGACGTTTTAAGAAAAAGCGCGAGAATCTAGACGACGTGATCAAATACGAAGACATCGCTACCAACAACGACAGTATTTTAAGGTTGGTGAACATGAGCGAGCCAGAACGTTTGGCTGTATTTACTGCACATGTGGAACGTTTAAAAGAACAGGCGAGATTAGATAGTCTTGCTCAGGTAAAAGAAGAAGAAGCCATTGCAAACAATGAATTTTTCAACAAGAACAAGAATAAAGGTCCCGATAAAGGAGGACCAAATAGCACCTTCTATTTTTATAATTCTACTACTGTTGCCTACGGAAGGCAGGAATTTCAAAAAGTATGGGGTAACCGAAAGTTAGAAGACAATTGGAGACTTTCTAGCAAGAATTCTTCTGGAATTGCAGATGAAGAAACTGTTGAAACCACAGTTAATGTTGCCGAAAGCGGTCGTTTTAATCCGGAGACCTACATGGCAGCCCTCCCAACAGACCAAGTTGTGATAGATAGTTTGGCAAAAGATCGAAATTTTGCTTATTACCAATTGGGGCTTATTTATAAGGAGAAGTTCAGGGAATATGATTTGGCGAGCAATCGTTTGGAAAAATTATTGACATTAGACCCAGAAGAACGCCTCATTTTACCAGCGAAATACAATCTGTATAAAATCTACGATTTACAAGAAAATGTAGCGTTGGCAGATAAATACAAGAATGACATAATTAACAACCACGCCGACTCGCGCTATGCTGAAATATTATTGAACCCGAACACGCAATTGGCTACCGATGAATCGAGTCCGGAGTTTAAATACAACGCTTTGTTTCGCGAGTTCGAAAAGGCGCGATATAGTTATGTGATTGATACGGCAGACGAATATATCACCATTTACAACGGAACCGAGATGGTGCCGAAATTGGAAATGTTGAAAGCCACGGCATTGGCAAGACGGGATGGTTTTGAAGCCTATAAAAAAGCTCTCAATTACATCGCGTTGAACTATCCGAATGCAGACGAAGGTAAAGAAGCTGAAAATACGTTCAAGTTTGTACTTCCGAAGTTAGAGAACAAAGATTTTGTAGCCGATGAAGAAAGTGATAAGTGGAAGGTAGTGTACCAGTTTGACGCAACTGAGCGCGAAGCGGCAGAAGCTTTACAGACAAAATTAAACGAGGCAATTGAGTGGTACAATTACACCAATATGAGCACTTCGGTAGATTATTACGACCCAAATAGCCTTTTTGTGATTATCCATGGCTTAAATACGCGTATGGGAGGAAGAGGTTTTGCTGAAGTATTGAAAGAAAACAAAAAATATAAAGTGAAGAAGCCCTTTTTCGAGATTGCCTCACCAAATTATAAAATTATCCAGATACACAAAAACCTAGACAGCTACAAAACACAAGGAACCGCGAAATAGAAAACACATCCCCATAAAACTAACAATTATGTTTTCAGATAAAAAAGACAAACAGAGCATGGAACCATCAGCAAGTCAGAACAGAATCAATGAAGGAACCGAGTTAAAAGGAGATATCGTCTCTAGCGGGTTTTTCAGAATCGACGGAAAAGTAGAGGGCAGCATCAGCAAGCCTTCTAAAGTTGTAATTGGCAAAACAGGCACGGTTAACGGTAAGCTTATCTGCGAGAATGCAGATATTGAAGGCACCTTTAACGGAGACCTCGACGTAACGGGAACCCTTACCTTAAAAGCTACCGCCCACATCGAAGGGGAAGTAGTGGTAGGAAAATTGGCCGTTGAACCTGGAGCTACCTTTAATGCTTCATGTAGCATGCAAGGCGCAAAGAAATCCACCCCATCATCAGACAACCAGGCTGCTGAAGACAAAACGCATCCATACGACCGTAAGCAGCGGTTAAAAAAGGCTTCTGAGCCACTAAAATAGTGGCAGACAACTCTCCTTCGGGAATCAAACGTTGGCTAATTCTTACCGCAATTGGTCTAGAAATGGGTGCCATCATCTATCTTTTTGTACAGTTGGGAAAATGGTTAGATGCTTCATACGGCGATGAGGGGAGTAAGTTATACCTTATAATAGGAACACTATTAGGAGTCGCTATCTCACTTTTTTTGGTTGTAAAACAAACCAATAGATTGAACAAATAGTACGCTTACATGGGAAAGACCCTACAATTTCTTGCTGTCTTAATTTTAGCGCTTATCGCTACCTTCGGAATTCATATTTTGGTGCTTTTTTTAGTAGATGAGCCCTTATTTTCGAATCAGATTGGGCTGTGTTATGCCGTCAATTTTTTATTGGCCGCCTTCATTTATGTCGTTATTCAACAAACTTTTAAAAACAACAGTACCATTGCGGGCTTTGTTTTTATGGCTGGCAGTTTTGTAAAATTCATAGTTTTCTTCTTAGTTTTTTACCCTATTTTTCAGCAGGATGAAATGATGCAAACTAGCGAATTTGCTGCATTTTTTGTGCCCTACGCTGTCTGTTTGGCTATTGAGGTTGTGGTGCTTTCCAAACAGCTTAATAATCAGACCTATTCTGCTGAAAATTCCGAAGAACCACCCACCGAGAATTCATAGGAAAAAAAGAAACAAAATAGTTTTTTGTTTCTGTAAAAGAACAGTATTTTTGCACCGATTTTAAGGACATAGTTTAATCGGTTCAAAATGCAGAAAAACACATTGGTTAGGGTATTGGGAATTTTCATCTTGGCAGTTAGCTTTTCAGCAACCGCGGCTCCTTTGAAAGAACAAGGAGATAGCCCAAAAGACACCAAAACAGAGATTAAGGAATATATTGCGCATCACTTACAAGATTCGCACGATTTCAATATTTTTTCTTCAACAGACGAAGCTACCGGCGAAGTACACCATTATGGTTTTCCGCTTCCAGTCATTTTTTGGGACGATGGGAATCTCCACACATTTATGTCTTCTGAATTTCACCACGGCGAAACTGCTGTTGAATCTCAAGGAAATCATTACAAATTATATCACAGTAAAATATATAGAGTAGGTGCAGATGGAGCGTTGAACTACGACGCCGAACACGGCGACCATCCTACGGGCAAAGTTATGCTAGACCTTTCGATCACTAAAAGTGTAGTGATGATGTTGGTTACTGGCTTGTTGCTCATTTGGTTGTTCAGAAGCTTGGCAAAAAGCTATGGTAAAAACGGAAGTATCCCAAAAGGAATCGGTCGTTTTTTCGAGCCTATTGTACTTTATATTCGTGACGATATCGCTAGAGCAAACATTGGCGAGCACAAGTACAAGCGTTATATGCCGTTCTTGTTAACTGTATTTTTCTTTATTTGGTTCTTAAACATGTTCGGTCTTACACCGCTAGGGGTGAATGTAACTGGAAACATTGCTGTTACAGCTGCATTGGCAATCATCGTATTCATTTTAACCAACTTTACAGGTACAAAGGATTACTGGAAACACATATTCGACCCGCTAGGCGACGGAATGCCTTGGTTCGGAAAAGCAATTATTTACATCATCTTAATCCCTATTGAGATTTTAGGATTGTTCATCAAGCCGTTTGCGCTTATGATTCGTTTGTATGCGAACATGACTGCGGGCCACGTAGTATTGATGAGTTTGATTGGGTTGATATTTATTTTCAAGAGTTGGGTTGGAGGTCCGTTAAGTTTCGGTCTTTCTTTCGCCATCTCATTAATTGAATTATTTGTAGCACTCTTGCAGGCATACATCTTTACGATGTTGGCTGCCTTGTATTTCGGATTTGCGTCTGAAACACATGAACATGCTGAAGAGCATGACGGAGAGGTTGCACATTTATAAACAAGAGTGTTTAATTTTTAAATATATATATTATGGAAATCCCAAGTGTAGTAGGTGCAGGTTTAGCGGTAATCGGTGCAGGTATCGGTATCGGTATGATCGGTGGTAAAGCAATGGAAGCAATTGCTCGTCAGCCAGAAGCTTACGGAAAGATTCAAACAGCGATGTTGATTGCAGCAGCGCTTATTGAAGGTATTGGTTTCGCCGCGATTTTCGCAGGGTAATCAAACAAGATAACACATTGCCGCAACGGTTGGTTGCGGGAATGTGTTTCTATTTCAAATTAAACAAAACATTCAATCTTAATAGAGCTCAGGGCTCAGTAGTGATATGGAAAAATTAATAAACGACTTTTCATTCGGACTTTTTATCTGGCAGATCATTTTGTTCCTTTTGTTGTTGTTCCTTTTGCGCAAGTTCGCATGGAAACCCATCTTAAAGGCAGTTGAAGATCGCGAAACTGGTATTAAAGACGCATTAGATTCAGCAGAAAAAGCAAAGTTGGAAATGGCCAATTTGCAAGCTGATAACGAAAAGTTATTACAAGAAGCCCGTGCAGAACGTGATACAATGCTAAAAGAGGCTCGCGAAATGAAAACGAAGATGATTGCTGATGCGAAGGAAGAAGCACAAGCTGAAGCCAACAAGACCATCGCAAATGCACAAGTAGCTATTGAAGGTGAAAAGAAAGCAGCAATTGCCGAATTAAAGCAAACTGTAGCTACGCTTTCTGTAGAAATCGCTGAAAAAGTAGTAAAGCAAGAACTATCTGACAAGTCTAAGCAATTAGAATTGGTAGATACGATGTTGAAAGACGCCAACTTAAACTAAGAGTACCATGAGCAGTAGAGCAGCCATTCGATATGCAAAAGCAGTCTTGGAACAGGCCAACGAAGCCAAATTGGGCAACGTTGTCTTTGGCGATATGAAGTCGGTAGCCGCCACTATTGAAAACAGTAAAGAGTTACGTGCGGTATTAAATAGCCCTGTAATTAAGGGGGAAGACAAAAAGAAAGCACTGATGGCAATTTTCGAAGGAAACTCGGAAGTAACCAAAGGTGTCATCGATATTTTGGATTCTAACAAACGTATCAACTTATTGGGTGCAGTTGCCGAAAGTTATGTTTCATTGTACAATGAAGCGCAAGGTGTAAAGGTTGCACATGTAACTACCGCAGTGCCATTGTCTTCAGAATTGGAAACAAAGGTATTGGCGAAAGTGAAAGAAATGACCGGAAGTGACTCGGTAACTATAGAAAACACAATCGATGAGTCTATCATCGGCGGATTTATCCTCCGTGTGGGCGACTTGCAATACAACGCAAGTATCGCAAACCAATTGGATAGCATTAAAAGAGAATTTACTAAATCATTATAATTATAACGACTTCGGAAATTTTCCGACGTCACCCTGAGCGCAGTCGAAGGGTAAAATCTTATAAAAATGGCAGAAGTTAAACCAGCTGAAGTTTCAGCAATCTTAAAACAACAACTTACAGGCTTTGAAGCAACTGCTTCATTAGACGAGGTAGGAACTGTATTAACCGTAGGTGATGGTATTGCTCGTATATACGGACTTGCAAATGCACAATACGGAGAATTGGTAGCGTTTGAAAACGGTATGGAAGGTATCGTTTTGAACCTTGAAGAAGATAACGTAGGGGTTGTATTGTTAGGCCCATCTAGAGGTATTTCTGAAGGAGCTACTGTGAAGCGTACCCAACGTATCGCATCTATTAACGTAGGTGAAGGTATTGTAGGACGTGTGGTAAACACTTTAGGACAGCCTATTGATGGTAAAGGAGCAATTGAAGGTGAGACGTACGAGATGCCATTGGAGCGTAAAGCACCTGGTGTAATCTACCGTCAGCCGGTAAATGAGCCATTACAAACAGGAATTAAATCGATTGACGCCATGATCCCGGTAGGACGTGGACAGCGTGAATTGGTGATTGGTGACCGTCAGACAGGGAAATCTACGGTGTGTATCGATACCATCCTGAACCAAAAAGAATTTTACGATGCAGGTGAGCCTGTGTATTGTATTTATGTTGCCATTGGGCAAAAAGCTTCAACCGTAGCGAACATTGCTAAGGTATTAGAAGATGCTGGCGCCCTGGCCTATACAACTATTGTAGCCGCTAACGCATCAGATCCTGCTCCTATGCAGGTGTATGCTCCTTTCGCAGGTGCAGCTATTGGAGAGTATTTCCGTGATACGGGAAGACCCGCTTTGATTGTGTATGATGATTTATCAAAACAAGCGGTAGCGTATCGTGAGGTATCCTTATTATTACGTCGCCCACCGGGGCGTGAGGCATATCCTGGAGACGTTTTCTTCTTGCACTCAAGATTGTTAGAGCGTGCTGCAAAAGTGATTGCAGATGATGATATTGCAAAAGAAATGAACGACCTTCCAGAATCATTGAAAGGAATCGTAAAAGGAGGTGGGTCATTAACGGCACTTCCAATTATTGAAACACAAGCGGGTGATGTATCTGCTTATATCCCGACCAACGTAATTTCGATTACGGATGGTCAGATTTTCCTAGATGGTGATTTATTCAACTCTGGGGTGCGTCCTGCGATTAACGTAGGTATTTCTGTATCACGTGTGGGTGGTAACGCTCAAATCAAGTCGATGAAGAAAGTATCAGGTACGTTGAAACTGGATCAAGCAGCTTTCCGTGAATTGGAAGCGTTTGCGAAATTCGGTTCAGATCTTGATTCTGCTACTTTGAATGTAATTGAAAAAGGAAAGCGTAACGTAGAGATTCTAAAGCAGGCGGAAAATACACCGTATACGGTAGAGGATCAAATTTCGATTATCTATGCAGGTTCAAAGAACTTGTTGCGTAATGTGCCAGTTGATAAAGTAAAGGAATTTGAAACTGATTATCTTGAACTATTGAACGCAAAGCACAGAGATGTTCTAGATACGTTGAAAGCAGGAAAGCTAACGGATGAGGTAACAGATACCTTAACGGCTGTTGCAGCAGACCTTTCAGCGAAGTATAAAAAATAATTTAACCGAACCTATTCCCCCCTTAAGGGGGGCTAAGGGGGGTGTTTAGCCTAATTGTTATTAAATATAACTAAACAGCATGGCAAACTTAAAGGAAATTAGAAACAGAATATCGTCGGTAAGTTCAACGATGCAGATTACCAGTGCCATGAAAATGGTATCTGCTGCCAAGTTGAAGAAGGCCCAAGATGCTATTACAGCAATGCGACCGTATTCTGAAAAGTTAACGGAGTTGTTACAAAACCTTAGTGCGACCTTAGATGCAGACAGCGGAAGCACCTATTCTGAACAAAGAGAGGTGAACAAAGTGTTGGTGGTAGCCATTACATCTAACCGAGGTTTGGCAGGTGCCTTTAATACAAATGTAATTAAGGCAACACAAGCATTGGCAAATGAAACCTATGCCGGAAAGCAAGTAGATTTTCTTACCATCGGAAAAAAAGGAAACGATATCTTAAAGAAGAGCGGGAACGTAATAAAATTTAATTCTGGGATTTTTGATGACCTTACCTATGATAACGTAGCTGAAATTGCAGACGAATTAATGGCTAGCTTTGCTGAAGGGAACTACGATAAAATTATTTTGACGTATAACCACTTTAAGAATGCGGCCACGCAAGAAGTGATGCGAGAGCAATTCTTGCCTATTTTACCGCGTAAGCAAGAAGAAGGAGTAGAGAACACATCGATTCCTAACTATATTTTCGAACCTGGAAAGGAAGAAATTGTAGAAGGATTAATTCCGAAAAGCTTAAAGACACAACTGTTCAAGGCAATTCGTGACAGTGTTGCAAGTGAGCACGGTGCACGTATGACGGCTATGCACAAGGCGACAGACAATGCAACCGAGCTACGTGATGCGTTGAAACTTCAGTATAACAAAGCACGTCAGGCAGCTATTACCAACGAAATCTTAGAGATTGTTGGTGGAGCAGAAGCACTCGCTGGGTAATCTGACGAGATTTGAAGCCCTGACTGTAAAAAGTTTAATTTTTTAGTAAATTGAAAACCTCCCAATATAATTATTGGGAGGTTTTTTTATGCGTACCTTTAAGGTTCAGAGTTTAAAAAGTAAACACAGCGTCTACCATGAACGTCTTAAAAGCCTATAGTATCCTTTTCGGAATGTCTCTTTTGTTGTTCAGTTTTTCTAACTGCGGAAGTAGTCAGTCAACGTCAAATGGAATACAAGAAAATCGACCCCCTTTTGTAGTAGCCAATAGCTATTACCAAGAGTGGGTAGCGGGTGTACAAGAAGGAGGTAAAGGAATCAAGGTCTATTTTGAGCTTGAATCTGTAGAACCAGGGGTCACGTTCAATACCATATATTTCCGTGGGAATGCTGCTGACATCACATATCTACCCCAATCTAAATTCAAGTTTATGGCAGATATTAGAACCGATACTAAGCGCCCAGATGTAATCATGGATTCAGATGCTGCCAATGAAGCTGCCAATAAACCGCCTGTTATAATGCCTCTGGAAATTCCAGATACCCATGCTGCACTTTCGTATACGTATAAAGGGAATACCAAGACGTTTGTATTAGAAAACATTGAAGAAAAGGAAGCGATTGCATATCCCTCGAACAATCCGAAAGGAGACAATTAATTTCAATACTTTTACCATAAATAAATTGGGTATTGGGCGTCTTTAAAAAACTCTTTCAACAAACATTTATCTACGGCTTGGCCACGGTGCTCCCGCGTGCTTTGGCAATTGTTTTGGTGCCACTGTACACCGCAGTTATGGCTCCCTCAGAATTTGGGGTGTACGCCACATTGATGTCGTATATTATTTTGGGCAATGTGTTGCTTTCTTATGGGATGGAAACGGCTTTTTTCCGATTTATCAACAAACATTCAGATCAAAAAAAGACCGTCGAGGCAACCGTACTATCTTCACTTTCGATAACCGCCATTTTATTTCTTACCATTACCTTGTTACTGCGGCAACAGATTGCAAGCGTCATCGAATTTAGAGTAGAATATGTTACCTACGCCTTACTCATTTTAACTTTAGATGCCTTAGTAATTTTACCTTTTGCGTGGTTTCGTGCCAACGAACGTCCCATGCGATATGCGGTGGTCAAAATTTTAAACGTCTGTTTCAACTTGGGCTTTAACCTGTTCTTTTTTCTTTGGTTGCCAAAACTTGCTACGGAAACCAATTCGTTTTGGGAAACCATTTACACCGAAGAAAACAAAGTGGTTTACGTGTTCATTTCAAATGTAATTGCGAGCGCATTAACGTTGTTGATGCTGTTGCCACTTTACCTTAAAATTGGATTCCGAATAGATGCAAAGTTGTGGAAACAGATGTTGAAGTATGCATTCCCAGTGCTCATTGCAGGTATCGCTTTCAGCATAAATGAAGCATTCGACAAGATTCTTTTAAAGTACCTTTTAGACCCTGATGTGGCCGAAGCCGAAGTGGGCGTATATGCGGCCTGTTATAAATTAGGTGTGTTTATGACGTTATTTGCAACTGCTTTCAGACTGGGGATTGAGCCTTTTTTCTTTAACCATGCAAAGGCAGAAAATGCCAAAACAACCTACGCTACCATCACTAAATATTTTTCTATTTTCGGCGGGGCGATTCTCTTAGGTGTTATTGTGTATATTGATGTGTTTAAGCGAATCCTGATTAAAGATCCAGACTATTGGGTGGCTTTGTCTATCGTCCCCATTATATTGTTGGCGAACCTTTTCTTGGGGATTTACCACAACCTCTCGGTATGGTATAAAGTGACAGATCGTACTCGGTTTGGTGCGTATATTTCCATAGTTGGCGCAGTGATCACCCTGTTGCTCAACTTTATGTTGATACCTGTGATGAGCTATATGGGCTCTGCCATTGCGACCTTGGCGGCTTATGGCACCATGATGGTCTTGTCGTATTTCTTCGGAAGGAAATATTACACAGTACCGTACAATCTCAGAAAAATAGGAGGGTATCTGATGCTTTCAATTGTTTTTTCGGCGATTTCGTTTTACGGTTTTGAAGGCAATCTCATAATAGGAACTGCTTTATTATTGGTATTTTTGTTGCTCGTATTCCTTTCAGAAAAAAAGGAACTTATAAGGATATTTAATAAGTAAGATTGCAGTCATTTGAGCTGAATTCTTTTAGAATGTTCACATATCCATAGAACTATCATGATATTAAATGAATTGAACGTATGACCAAAATTAAGATCATCAATACATCCGAACATGCGTTGCCAAGCTATGAAACCATTGCCAGTGCGGGAATGGATTTACGTGCGGTTGTTGCAGAACCTTCAACATTAAAACCGTTGCAACGGGCCATTGTAAAAACAGGTCTCTTTATAGAACTCCCTATTGGTTTTGAAGCACAAGTGCGCCCACGAAGTGGCTTGGCTGCCAAAAAAGGAATTACCGTATTAAATGCCCCCGGGACCATAGATGCAGACTACCGTGGCGAGATTGGGGTAATTTTGGTAAATCTATCGAATGAAGAATTTACGATCGAAAATGGAGAACGAATCGCCCAACTGGTCATCGCTAAACATGAGCGTGTCGTCTGGGAAACTGTGCAAGAATTAAGCGAAACATCCAGAGGTGCTGGCGGATTTGGTTCAACTGGAGTAAAATAAAAAATTAGAATTATGAAAATTATTGTCCCAATGGCAGGCCGCGGAAGTAGGCTACGCCCACATACCTTAACCGTTCCAAAACCGCTTATTCCCGTTGCCGGAAAGCCGATTGTACATCGCTTGGTGGCCGATATTGCGGCGGTACTAAATGAAGAAATTGATGAGATTGCTTTTATTCTTGGAGACCCCGCCTTTTTTGGAGACGATGTGGTGGAAAGCCTACAAGAGCTGGCAAGCGAATTGGGGGCGAAAGCTAGTATTTATCGGCAACTAGACCCAAAGGGTACCGGCCACGCCATCATGTGTGCAGAACCATCGCTTAGCGGACCTGCGGTAATTGCGTATGCCGATACCTTGATACGCGCCGATTTCGACTTAGATAAAGAGGCAGATGCGGTAATTTGGACTAAAAAGGTGGAAAACCCAGAAGCGTATGGTGTAGTAAACCTGAACGAAAACGATGAAATCATCGAGTTGGTAGAAAAACCTGAAACCTTTGTAAGCGATCAGGCGGTTATCGGAATTTATTATTTCAAGGATGTGGCAGTTTTGAAAAAGGAACTGCAGTACGTGTTAGACAACAATATCATCAATGGGGGCGAATACCAAATAAATGACGGTATTAAACGAATGATGGCCAGCGGAAAAATCTTTAAGACAGGTACTGTTTCTGAGTGGATGGACTGCGGAAATAAAGAAGTAACCGTCGAAACGAATCGGCGAATGCTCGGCTTTTTGTCCGAAGCCAACGTGCCTTTAATTTCAGAGGAAATTTCCGAAGAAAATTCAAAAATCATCGAGCCTTGCTTTATCGGCGAGGGGGTTCAATTAAAAAATAGCACGGTTGGCCCACATGTTTCTATAGGCAAAGGCACAATAATTGAGGATAGTACCGTTAAAAATAGTATAATCCAGACGCATTCAGTAGTAAAAAATGCTACTTTAGACAACGCGATGATTGGAAATCACGCTCACTTTGATGGCGATTTTACAAATGTAAGCATAGGCGATTATTCGCAATTAAAATAAAAACCCAGAATGGTTCCTTCCCTTCAAAGGGAAGGTGGATTATTTGTCTTTAGGCAAATAAGACGGAAGGGTTGAAACAATATGACCACAAAATTCAAATTTCTAAAAATACTTATTCTCGGAATCTTACTTTCCGCCCCGGCCATCTATGCCCAAGATGAAAAAGATCTGGAGAACGATAGCGCTACGGTGAACGAAGACCTTGGTACCGTAACAGATTCTTTTCAAGAAAATTTCTTTGAAGCGTTAAAGCAAAAAGGAATTGAGAATTACGAATTGGCGCTAGACGCACTCACGCTTGCAAAAAGAGCTGCCAACGGAGATGTAGAAAATATTGCCGTAGTAGATTTTGAAAGAGGTAAAAATCTTGCTGCCCTAAAACGTTATGAAGAAGCCGAACTAAGCTTTCAGGATGTTTTAAAAACTCAACCGGCCAATCTAGATGTACAAGTAGCACTATACGATGTGTATTTTGAAATGCGGGATTACGACAAGGCGATTCCGTTGGTTAAAAATCTAATTAAACAAGATGAAGATTATAAAGAAGATTTGGTAAACCTCTACAACCGCACTAAACAATACGATTTAGCACTGACGTTGCTAGACGAATTGGACGAGACATGGGGTGAAAGTGTTTATAGAAATGCCTTGCGTAGAAATATTTATAAGGTTACCGGAAATACAGAAGGAGCCATTACCAACTTAGAAGAAAAAATAGACAAGAATCCAGAAAAGGAACAGGATTACTTGAATTTGATTTTTTTATATAGCGAGCAGGGAGATACTGAAAAAGCGTTTATCACCGCTAAAGAATTGCTTAAAAACCAACCCAAGAGTGAACTGGTGCATTTCGCATTGTATAAGTTTTATCTAGAAGAAGGCAACACCGAAGCTGCGCTTAACTCGATGAATATCGTCTTTGATGCTACGGAAATACCCAAGGAAAGTAAGTATAAAGTGCTGGCAGATTTTATCAATTTTGTAAATGAGAATCCGCAGTACGAAACAAACTTAGAAAAGGTAGTCACTTCGTTTACCGATGATAATTCAGGGCAAGTGTACGAGTCGTTAGGCCAATATTATGCTTCCAAAGGGAAAAAGGAAGTAGCACTGAGCTTTTATGAAAAAGGGGCGGCCTTAGATACCGATAACTATAGCCTGCTAAAAAACACCTTGTTGCTGCAAATCGATTTGCAGAAATATGACGAGGCAATTACGTTAAGCGAGGAAGCTTTAGGAACTTTTCCTGCCCAAGCCATGTTATATTTGCTCAACGGCGTTGCCAACAACCGTTTGGGAAATAGTGATACCGCTATTGAAAGCCTAGAGAGCGGACTCGATTTTCTGCTTGATGACCCTAGGGTTGAACGTGATTTCTACGATCAATTACGAATTGCCTATGAAGCAAAAGGCGAACCAAACAAAGCAGCTTCTTTTAAAGTAAAGGCAGCTCAAATCAAGCTGGATAATTAATATGAAATACTACACCTTAGCGCTACTCTGCACGATTCTATTTACTGCCTGTAAAGGAACCAAGGGAATCACCGGCGAGACCAAAAATCTGACAGCGAAGAATATTGTAGCGGCACACCTAAAGGCAGCTCCAGAATTTAATACGATGGCCGCCCGGGTCTTGGTACAATATGAAGATGATAAGAAACAGCAGAGCATTACCATTAGCCTTCGGATGGAGAAAGACAGGGTTATTTGGATGAAGGCTTCCATTTTAGGCATAACCTTGGCGAAGGCGATGATCACGACCGATAGAGTTCAGTACTATGAAACGGTTGGAAACACCTATTTTGATGGAGACTTCAGTTTGCTGAGTGATTGGTTGGGAACCGAAATCGATTTTCAAAAGGCACAAAGCATTCTATTGGGACAAAGTATTTTCAACCTTGAAAATGGAAAATATACGGCTGAAGTATTGGGCGACAAATACAAACTTCAACCCAACGAGCAGCCTTTCAATTTTATCCACTCCCTATTGTTGTTTTCGGATACTTTCAAAATAGCATCAGAAACGTTATCACAGCCTGATAACGGCCGAATTTTGAATATTAGGTATGATACCTATCAAGTGGTTGAAGGGAGCCTATATCCTTCAGAAATACACGTGCTCGCTTCAGAAAATGATAGCGCGACAAAAATAAATTTGACCTATCGGAAAATTGAACCCAATGTTTCTATCGGTTTTCCGTTTACCATACCAGAAGGCTATTCTGAAATTCAATTGTAATGCGAAACTACCTGCCATTATTTATGTTGCTGCTATGTGCATTTTTTCTTTCTACGGAAACATATGCGCAATCTGATAAGCAAAAAGAATTGGAAGCACAGCGCCAAGCGTTGCTACAGGAAATAAAGCAGATAAACACCTTACTTTTTAAAACCCGTGGAGAGAAAAAATCGATTCTCACCCAAGTTGAAAATCTTGACCAACGTATTCGAACCACCGAAAATCTGATTAAAATTACCAACAGACAAGCCAACCTACTCACGCGTGAAATTAACGACAACTTAACGAAAATAGACAATTTAAGAACTGAACTCACCGAACTGAAGGAAGACTATGCCGCCATGATTCAGAAATCGTACAAGAGCAAGTCTGAACAGAGCAGGGTGATGTTTTTGTTGTCTTCGGAAGGGTTTCTCCAAGCCTACAAACGATTGCAATACATGAAACAGTATACCAAATACAGAAAGGAGCAAGGGGAGGCGATAAAGCAAAAAACAGAATTGCTGAAAATATTGAACAAAGATTTGCTGGAGCAAAAGGAGAAGAAACAGCAACTGATTGCAGAAAATAATAAAACAAAAGCGCAATTAACCAAAGAGCGTAAAAACCAAGAAGGACTCATCGCCTCGCTTAAAAAAGACGAAGGTAAATTTGCTGGCCAGATTAAATCTAAACAACGGGAAGCAGCAGAAATAGATCGTAAAATCGACAAAATTATAGCTGATGCGATAGCGGCATCCAATAAAGCGGCCAATGCGAACAATACAACCAAAACAACAACTAAAAGAAGCAGCACCTTTGCCATGAATGCGGAAGCTACCGCACTTGCTGCAAACTTTACTGCGAACAAAGGGAAATTACCTTGGCCCATAAATAAGGGCGGAATTGTTGTAGAACGCTACGGAAGACATCGCCATCCGCAATTTCCGAATGTAGAAATATATAATAGTGGAGTGCGAATTGCGACCGAAACAGGTGCTATGGCGCGATCTGTTTTTAACGGTACCGTACTAGAAATTCAACAGGTAAAAGGGGCCAATGTGAATGTAATGGTGCAGCATGGTAATTATATTTCGGTATATAATAACCTTACCAACATTTTGGTTAAAAAAGGCGATAAAGTGTCTACAAAACAGGAATTGGGAACGGTTTATACCAATCCATCTACCGGAAAAACAACCTTTAAATTTGTCATCTTTCAAAATACCAAGCGTCTCAATCCAGCCGATTGGATTTATAAAATGTAGCAACCTAGGACTTTGCTAATCCCTAGCGCAAACGCAGGCCATATTTAGCACCCTAACCAGCTTTCGTTAAAGTTATATTATAGGAAATTCAAGTCTTCTTCATGGGTTCGTCTTATTGTTTGATACACCCTTCTTTTTGGCAGTTACCAGCGTGTTTATGTTCCATCATCAGTCACTTTGGGGTAATTCCTAAAATGGTATAGGCTATAAAAACAAAAAGCCCAAGCAAACTGCTTGGGCTTTTTTATAGTTTAAACTAAATCTTCTTATCTCACGACAAGTTTCTTAGTTGCTTCTTGTCCGTCTGCGGTAATGGTAACAAAGTAGATACCTGTACCGAAGTTCGAAACATTAATAGACGTTTCCGTACTGTTCACGCTATTGTTGTTTACAGTTTGGATTGTTTGTCCGAGGCTATTAGTAACTCTAATAGTAGCGTTGCTCACGTTCGTAGTTCCAAAATCGATAAACACACGGTCGTCTGCAGGGTTAGGGTACATGGTAATGTTGCTTAACAATACATCATCAACACCTAAGATACAATCTAATGGTCCTCCTTCATACTGACGTCCTAATCTTCTTCTGGTTTCCCAACCTTCAGTATCATTACGTGCAGATACAGAATACCAGAAATCATATTCTCCAGCATCTTCAACTACAGGAATCGTTGCGGTTAAATCTGTTGTCGTTTCAACTACTTCCATATATTTTTCTCCTAGGAGATAAACATCATAAAATTCTGCTCCAGCTACTTCGGCCCATTCAAAGGTGGCTTCACCTTCACAAACTTTCGTTGCAATCATTGAGGCAGGCTGATCAGCAACAGAGAAATTATCGTCACTTGTATCAGAAAAAGCACCACTTGTTACGCGAACCAATCCTTCTCCCGTAAATGTACTAGGAGGAGTCCATTCGTATAAATCAGTAGTAGCTCCTACACTTGTAATATTAGACCAAGTTGCACCGTTGTCATCAGAATATTCTAACACAAAACCTGCTGTAGTGTTGATAGCATCCCAATGGATTGGAATAGGCTCAGAAAATTCTAACTTCTCACCTCCGTTAGGAAATGTTAATGTTAGGTTCTCTTCGATAATTTCATAAACAATGAAATAATCTTGTGGCCCTTGTGGCACATTAAATCCAGTTACATCAACATCGTAAGAACCGGCAGCAGGATTATTGATAAGCACCTGCTCTACATTATTTAATCGATCTACACCATTTGTTGCAGGCGTGTCTAGTGCTGTAGCATTAGGCGTTGAATCTAATACCCATGGTAAAAGTGTTGTACTTGAAGGGTCTGTTACCTCTAAATCAAGATCGTTCACTAAAGCAGTCGTAGCCCCAGGAGTTGCTGCTGGATCTTCCCAGTAAAGCATTACTCTAAGCTGAACGGTACCTGATGGTACGTTTATAGTATGAGTATTTGTATTTCCTTGTGAAACATCATCACTTAAATGACGCCCGTCTTCAATTAGCATACCAGCTCTAAGCGCATTTACGATACCCCAACCAAATTTGAAATCTGGTCCTACGTTACCAGCGTCGTTTGCAGTATTTAAAAGCGTAGCTTTAATCAAACCTGAGTTTGGCATATTACCACTATTCTCTTCCATATACGCTTGGTATAACTGTGCAGAGATACCAGCAATACCAGGAGCAGCACCAGAAGTACCTCCAAAACTAAGATATCCATTATTAGGAGCGGTAGAAATCTGATTCTGTCCGTTTGCTGCAATATCTGGCTTAATACGACCATCATGTGCAGGTCCACGGCTACTTGAGCTTACCAAAGATCCATCAAAAAATACGTTGGCAGTAGCAATTACATTTTTTCCTTGCTTGTGTCCACCAGTAATATTTCCCCACTGGTTTCCAGCACCATATCCACAATTTTGATTGTTTGAGTTTCCTGCTGAAAATACATGTAATAAAGAAGGATTGTCAATGGTTTGCTCATCTACTGTTTCTGTGATAGAAGTATATCCAGCATTACATCCATTACTGTATGATGAATTCGTAATCTGTACATCACCTGAATTAATAAGGCTTGTTGTTGCGTTATCTAAGAAGTTAGGAACATAGTTTACCACATGAAGGTCTGAACCGGCAGCCATACCTCTAAAACGAGGGTCTTTGTTACCTGCTCCTGCCATAATTCCAGAAACTCCATCACCGTGGGTGTTACCACCATTATTTCCATTAAGACCAGAAATACGTCCTTGGAAATCTACGTGTGGTCCTACAGCACCATCGTCTCTACATAAAACTCCAACGCCTGAACCGTCATAATTTCTTCCGGCTCCTGTTTGCGTGTCTAATGCACTAGCTCTGTGAAGTGCTCTTCCGCGCAAGTCATCAGGAATTGAAGGGGCTACAATTACTTCTACCCACTTAACGTATGGAAGTTCTGCAAGACTTTCCAAGCAGTTGTTAGGAATTAAAAGATCGATATTGTTCGAATTGTCATAGCGTTGTGCTACAGCAATTTGCTTCTGAGCTAATTCTAGAATCACTCTATCTGTAGAAATATTATCATAGTGTTGAAGGGTTACACGGTAGTTATCCCCGCTAATTGCCCAATCACCAATGTTTCCATTTTTAAGATCTTGTGACAATTTGAAACGTCCCTCAACAGGAACGATAGAACGTACTCCGTTCGCTTTCAGCATATCTACCGAAGTACTAGCTGGGAAGTAAAACAAATACGCGTGATTTGAAATATAATTGATTAATTCTAACCTGTTGGCTTCGAATAAATCTTGAACATCTTGGGTTGGGGTGCTGTAAAACTGTACCCAACCTACATAACCATTTTCCATTTGTGCGGATTCTGGCATATCGGCCCAATCGAAGGTTCCGATATTTTCTGGCATTTCGATGGTTTCATCTTGAAACTGAATCGTGTACGTGCTCTGTGCAAATGATGCGAATGCAACCATTAAAAACACACCGAGAACAGTACTTTTGATTCTCATTTTTGAGAAGAAAGTAAAACTTTTCATAGGTTTCTTTTTTTAATATTAAAATAGGTGAAATCCTGATAAAATTTAATTTTATCAGAAAATGATTTCAAATATATTCAATACGAATGAATTAGTCTGATAATAATCGAAAAAAAGAGCCGAAAAAGTGATAAATCGAACGATTTTCACTTAAATAGCTACCTATTAGATAAACAGGGCTTTCAATTCTGTGGCTTCGGAAGGAGCAAGCTTTCCTGCAAGTACCAAACTTAATTGTCGCCTACGGAGTGCTGCGGTAAATCGCTCTTCTTCAATTTCAGTCTCTGGGACAATAGGAGGTACCGGCACAGGGTTTCCCGTTTCGTCTACTGCGACAAAAGTGTAAATGCCTTCGTTTGCCTTACTCTTCATGCCGTTTTCGCGGTCTTCAATCCAAACATCCATATAGACTTCCATAGAGCTTTTGAACGATCGTGAAACTTGTGCTTCAACAGTCACAACACTACCTGACGGAATCATTTTATTGAAAGCGACATGGTTTACTGAGGCAGTAACCACAATCCTTCTACTATGTCTTCGGGCTGCAATACTGGCTGCCCGATCCATTCGGGCCAATAATTCACCACCGAACATATTCCCGATAGGGTTGGTTTCTCCAGGTAGTACCAAATCGGTTATTACCGTGCGCGACTGCTTTGGGGTTTTAGGTTCCATTGTGCTATTTTTTGCAAAGGTAATCATTACCCAATTTGGGCACTATTATTTTAAAAGAAAGGATGGTAGAAAAAGGCGTTTTTATTCGGATATATCTTTAACCAATAACCAAGCGTCTTTGTTTTCGGTAGCTTTAATGGTTCGCAATGCTTGTAAGGCTTCGATTCTGTCTTCGTGGCTACTAAAAACAACTTGGTGTAAGCCGTATTTGTTGGTCCCCAAAAGTCTTGGCGTAAAACCACGCTGGGTTAATTGTGCCATTTTCTTTTCAGCATTGGCTTCAATTCTAAATGCGCCAGCAATCACATGGTATTTTCCCTTTTGCTTCGGAACGGTAACGTTCATAGCTTTCAACGGGTTCTCAATCACAAAGGTTGCTTGCTGGATTTGAGAATCTAATTTTGTTTCAGCTTTTTGCTTTTCAGCAAAATTATAATCTTGTACTTGCCCTTCATAAAGTTTCATACCGCCAAATCCTGCAACCGTTATAGCAATCAGGCCTATGGCTGCATATTTCAAATAAGGAGATGCGGTTCTTTTCTCTGGAGTAAATAAGATAGGCGACTTTTCGTCTAGTGCCTCAACCGATTCTTTGTAAACCTCTCGAGAGACTTTAGGCGCTCCAACGGCAGCCAAGCCAAATGAAGCAGTACTGAAATTTCCGTTTGCTGAAGGTTTAAATTGAACCGCTTGTTCTTCGTTTAGAGAAAATGTACCTACGTTGTCTAGGGTCACTGTTTTTCCTTCGCTGAGCGCTAACGAAAGCTTGCCCGTAAAATTTCTGATGGTTTGTAGGGCTAAAGTGTAGCTTTGTCCTTCAACATTCGCAACATAATTGGCTAAGATACCATCGTTGGTTTGTAGTTGTCGGTTAAACATGACCGACTTGCCTGGCGGAAGGAATGTTTCGGTAGCAGCATCAATTCTTGCCGATTCATACCGTGTTATGAATGCACCAAAACCTGGAACAATCACACATTCATACCTGTAGAGCAAATCACTTATGTAGGTGGCCAATTGCATGTAAACAAACATAGATTTTTTTTCTTCGCTTTTCAACTGAAATGCGGCAAATTTATCAACAACTCAAAAAATTGTACTTTTGAATTACTCCCCAGCAATACCATTTGTATGCTCTCACAAAATGAATTGCTGTATACCCTAGCGCTGCAACGCGTTAAAAATCTTGGCGATGCTTCCGCTAAAAAATTACTGCGAACTGTTGGCTCTGCGGAAGGGATTTTCAAAGAAAAAAAGGCACACCTGCTAAAAATCGATGGCATTGGACGGCAGAAATTGAAAGAACTGTCTGCCGCAATACAGCTACCTATAGCCGAAGATGAACTGCAGTTTATTACTGAACGGCACATCACTTGCCATTATTTTTTAGATGCTACCTATCCAGAAAACTTAAAACACTGTATCGACGGGCCATTATTGCTTTTTGAACGCGGCACTGTAAATCTTCGGAATCGAAAAATCATCAGTATTGTCGGAACCAGAAAAGTCACTTCTTACGGTGCCGATTTCTGTAGAAATCTGGTCGAAGAACTCGCCCCTCTGAACCCGGTGATTATCTCAGGATTTGCCTACGGTGTGGATATTTCAGCACACAAAGCAGCGCTAAACAACAATTTACAGACCGTAGCTTGTCTGGCACATGGCTTAAACCAAATGTATCCCAAAACGCATAGTAGGTATGTTGCCCCGCTCGAACGAAACGGAGGGTTCCTCACCGAATTTTGGAGCAATGATGCCTTCGACCGTACCAATTTTTTAAAACGGAACCGTGTCATTGCCGGGATTAGCCAAGCAACCATCGTGATAGAATCTGCCGAAAAAGGAGGGAGCCTTGTCACGGCAGATATTGCAAATAGCTATAACCGCGATGTATTTGCCGTACCAGGGCGTGCTACAGACAGACAAAGTCTTGGCTGCAATAACCTGATAAAATCGAACCAAGCACAGATGTTAACTTGTGCTGCAGACCTAGTATATCTATTGGGATGGGACTTAGATGAACATCCGATTCAGGGAACGCAAACCAAGCTTTTTTCAGAATTAACAGCAGAAGAACAAACCATTTACCAATACTTACAATCGAATGGAAAACAACAACTCGATCTCATATCATTGGCTTGCCATTTTCCTACGTATAAAGCAGCGACATTGCTGCTCAATCTCGAGTTACAAGGATTGGTGCGGCCATTACCGGGAAAATTATTCGAAGCTATTTAGTATCCAACTTTCTCACGAACTCGCTGTAAAACGGCATCGGCCACTTTTGTTGCTTTTTTAGCACCCACCGTCAATGCATCTTCTATTTCAGCATAGTTAGCCATATAGTGCTCGTATCGCTTTCGCGGAAGTTCAAACGTTGCCAGGATTAGCTCATATAATGCTTGCTTGGCATGCCCGTAGCCATAATTGCCTCCTGTATAATTTGCACGCATCGCTTCAACTTGAGCTTCTGAAGCTACTAATTTATAGATTGCAAAAACATTGCAGGTATCTGGATTTTTTGGCTCCTCTAATGGTGTGCTATCGGTTTCAATACCCATTATCTGTTTCCGCAGCTTCTTCTCAGGCAGAAAGATGTTGATGATATTGTTTTTGCTCTTGCTCATCTTGGTGCCATCTGTTCCAGGAATCAACATAGTGTTGTCTTGCACTTTTGCTTCGGGCATTACAAAAGTGTCGCCCATTTGTGCATGGAATCTTGAAGCCACATCGCGTGTAATTTCTAAATGCTGTAACTGATCTTTACCAACGGGAACAACTTGGGTGTCGTATAATAAAATATCGGCAGCCATGAGCATTGGATAGTTAAAAAGCCCTGCATTTACATCTTCCAGGCGGTCTGCCTTGTCTTTAAAACTATGTGCTAAGGTGAGGCGTTGATAAGGAAAAAAACAGCTTAAATACCAAGAAAGCTCAGCTACCTGCGGAATATCACTTTGGCGATAAAAAACAGTTTTATCTACATCCAACCCAAAAGCTAACCATGTAGCAGCCACACTATAGGTGTTCTGTTTAAGAACAGCAGCGTCTTTAATTTGCGTAAGCGAGTGCATGTCTGCAATAAAAAGAAATGAGTCGTTTTTAGGATTGTTTGCCATTTCAATAGCAGGAACAATAGCTCCTAAAATATTCCCTAAATGAGGGGTTCCTGTACTTTGTATTCCGGTGAGTATTCTTGCCATAATTTGGTCCGCTTGGGCGGGGAACTTTTTAAAGGGGTGCTTATTTTCAGCAAAGGTACTTTTTTTACCGTTTTTGTACGGTAGATATTCCTATTTTTGGCTCAGCTTGAAATTTCTAAAAAACATAGCGCGAATTTTCTACAGGATCTGGTTCTACATTTTGTTGGGAGTTCCTATCGTGGTGATGTCGCCCGTGCTTATCATCAGTATTCTTCGCCAAGAATGGTACCCCTATTTTTTTAAGTTGGCCCGAATATGGGCCACTTTAATATTGTTTGGGATGGGTTTTAGACCTATTATAAGAAGGGAAGAACAATGGAAAAAAGGGCAGAGCTATATGTTTGTGGCCAACCATACGTCGATGACCGATATCATGCTCATGTTGTACGTCACCAAAAATCCGTTTGTGTTTGTAGGGAAGAAAGAACTGGCTAAAATTCCGGTCTTCGGATTTTTCTACACACGAACGTGTATTTTGGTAGATCGAAACAATCCGAAGAGTCGTAGGGAAGTCTTTGCAAGGGCACAGAGCAAATTAAGCCAAGGGCTGAGTGTGTGTATTTTTCCCGAAGGAGGTGTGCCCGACGATGAAAGCGTGCTGCTAGATTCATTCAAGGATGGGGCGTTCCGACTGGCAATCGATCACCAAATACCTATTGCGCCCATGACTTTTCATGATAATAAAGCTAGATTTTCATATACGTTTTTAAGCGGAAGCCCTGGCAAGATGCGTGTACAGGTACACAAAACAATTCCTACTGAAAATTTAGGGTTAGACGATAAGCGTATGCTGAATAAGAAGGTGAGAAACGTGATCTTATCTGAACTTGAAAATCCGAGCCATTAAAAAACCGCCTCTATGGCGAGAGACGGTTTCCTTAACTTTTGGAGGGGTTTTCCCTGCCAACTAAAAACTAACCTAAAATTTAAAACTCAATCCACTATACACACCTAAATAGTAGGGTCTGAAATCTATACTTGTGTCTGTATAGGGATTGAGTTGGTATTTGAACATCGGTTCAATATTAAACTTTAATTTCTTGCTCAGTTGGTAATTAAATCCGAGCCCGATGTTCGTTGTAAAGCTTATAGAATTCAAATTATTTGCTTCTCCCAAAACGGTTCTAAAATCCCCGTCGTTTACTACAATTTCATTATTGCCTAAAAAGAGGGTGCTCATGCCACCAATCACATTAATCCCGAAACGGTTGTCTAGAAGGTCGTACTTTAATTCGAGAGGTACTTCGTAATAACTAAGTTGCTGACTGATTTCTGCGTTGCCCCCAGTCGATTTCGGCACAATGTTTCCAAATCCGCCACCTTCAGGAGCATTTGGAAGCATGCCGCGATCAAAAACGGTGGTTACGGCACCTCGATTGTTATAATCTACAGTTTTAAGGCCAAAAGCTTGCGGGGCCGAAGCTACTTGCACATCTCCTGTTGCATAGCTCAAGTTCACATTGTTTACACCAGAGCGTACCGAAAATTTATCTGAAATATCATAGGCAACCTGTACTCCATAGCTTAAATTAATATCGCCACTTTGTGTATTGTCTGCAAACATAGGGTCTATAGAAGAACCTCCATTTAGCGAGCCGTAATATACTGGGCCCACATTGGGAGCCACAGCCCAACGGTTAGAAGGGCCTTCTTTCTTTAAAAGGGGTTCTTCTAGTTGCTTGTTTTCTTCAATCGCATCAAAAATTGATTTTTTCTTTTTTTCAGCTTTTTCAGTAGCGGCAACGTCTGTCTCTGTACTGATGATGGCATCAGATTTGTCGATTTTAGTTGTTTCAGAACCAAGATTCTCCTGTTTGGTTTCTGTATTCGCTACCGCCTCTTTTTCTGAAACTACCTTGGTAGCATCCTTCACCAAAGGATGCACACTGGTTTCAGATTTTTTCTGAGTGTTGTTTGTAGCATTGGTAACCTTGGCTACAGCTTCTGTTTCTGTGTTATAGGTAGTTGAAGCATCTTTCTTTAATGGGTTTTCAAGCGCTTTTTTGTTGAAATTTTTTTGGGTCGAAATTTTTGAATTTTCCGAAGCCTCTGCAACACCATCTTCGGTAGCAGTAGTAATGGCTGAACGGGTCTCTTCGGAAAGGGTCGATTTTGTATTATCGGTAGTCGTATTGTTGTTTTCTGCTGAACCGTCTGAAGTATTATCATTTTCGGAAGCCACTTGAGTACCTTCCGAGTTGATCACTCCATCAATTTTTGGGGAAGTATCGTTTTTGTCAAGATTCTCGATTGCATCTTTTTCGTTTACGATTTCGTTAGAAGGATTTGTAGGTCCGTCAAATAACGTAATGCCTACAGTGAGCAACAAGGCGAGCAAAGCTGCCACTCCGGCAACACGCCACCACAACGGAATAACACGGCGCTCTTCGATAGCATCCCAAACAGCAGGCGAAGGTGCAGCTTCAAAATTTTGAAACTGGTCTTTGAAGAGTTCGTCTATGTTATTTTTTTCTTTCATTTAAAGTCTACAAATGGGGGATGACTTATATTTCAGTATTCAGTATTCAGTATTCAGTATTCAGGATAACTATTTTAATTTTTTACTCACAACTTTGTCACCCTGAGCTGTCAAAGGGTACAACTCACAACTCATCACTCCGATACGCTTCCACCTTCTTTTTTAGGATTCCTCTGGCACGCGCTAGATTCGATTTAGACGTACCGTCACTAATTCCTAACATTTCAGCAATCTCTTTGTGCGCATAACCATCTAGCACATACATCGAAAACACCAATCGGTACCGGTCTGGCAGCTCTTGTATGATTTTGAGCAGGTACTTTAACGGCACATCGCTTTCAATCACATCATCGTCATCTTCTGGCTGTTCAATATTGGCTTCTTCCTTAATATTGAAAACTTTTTGCTTTCTATATTTCTGAAGCACGGTATTTACCGTGACCCGTTTCATCCAGCCTTCAAAAGAACCTTTGTCTTTAAATTGCCCAACCTTCTCAAAAATGGTCATAAACGCATCTTGGAGATTGTCTTCCGCCTCGGTATAGTTGGGCGAATAACGCAAACAGATAGAAAATAAAACCCCAGAATATTGTTGGTACAATGCTCCCTGAGCTTTTATATCTTGCTGCTTACATTTTTGTATGAGCTCATCTAATGTCAAATGTAGTTGCCGTGGTTAGTTGGTTGTTCACTATTGCGTTGCGACAAAACAGCTACCGTTAAGGTTTCTACACTGCGTAGATACCCAAAAAAAGGTAGGGTTGCGTTAAAATATTGTAAATTATTCGTTTAGCGCTGCAATAGAGTCTTTTATCTTCTTTTCCAGCTCTTCCATTAACTCAGGATTGTCTAACAATAATGTTTTTACCGCGTCGCGACCTTGGCCCAATTTAGTGTCGTCGTAACTAAACCAAGAGCCCGCTTTTTTGATGATTTCAAAGTCAACACCTAAGTCAATGATCTCACCCACTTTTGAAATTCCCTGTCCGTACATAATATCAAACTCGGCTGTTTTAAAAGGAGGCGCTACCTTATTCTTAACTACTTTAACGCGTGTTTTATTTCCTTGCACCGCACTATTGCTGTCTTTAATTTGTGTAGAACGGCGAATATCCAGACGTACCGAGCAATAAAACTTTAGTGCATTACCACCCGTAGTGGTTTCAGGATTTCCGAACATCACCCCGATTTTTTCACGTAATTGGTTAATGAAGATTACGGTACAGTTGGTTTTGCTGATAGATCCGGTAAGCTTTCTGAGGGCTTGCGACATCAATCGGGCGTGAAGCCCCATTTTGCTATCGCCCATCTCGCCTTCAATTTCGCTTTTGGGTGTTAATGCTGCCACGGAATCGATTACAATAATATCTATCGCACCACTTCTAATTAGGTTGTCGGTAATTTCGAGTGCTTGTTCTCCGTTGTCGGGTTGTGAAATGATGAGGTTTTCAATATCAACCCCTAATTTTTCAGCATAATACCTATCGAATGCATGTTCTGCATCGATAAAGGCGGCAATTCCTCCTTTTTTCTGAGCCTCAGCAATGGCGTGCAAAGTGAGGGTGGTTTTACCAGAAGATTCCGGACCGTAGATTTCGATCACACGGCCACGCGGATAGCCACCTACGCCCAATGCCACATCAAGCCCTAGAGAGCCCGTTGAAATTACATCTACTTCTTGTACGGCGCTATCGCCCATTTTCATGACCGTTCCTTTTCCGTAGGTCTTGTCTAATTTGTCTAAGGTAAGTTTTAATGCCTTTAGTTTTGCGTCTTTCTCGTTGCTCATGGGTTCTGTTAAATTAATAGAGGAGTCAAGAAGTAAAAATACTATTTCTTTAGGTTTACAGCAACCTACAGAACGGGAGAATGGGAGATTTTGTTAACAGTAGGCAGACGGTTAAAAGAATGACGGGTTAAACGGAAATTCTAGGCTTATTTCTTTACAAACTTCGCAGTGAACTGTTGTCCGGTATCGCTTTCGGCTTTTAGGAAATAAACACCCAATTGCAAACTACTTATATCTATTGGTTGTTCGTTTTGCTGAAAGTTTAGTTGCATCACTTTCTGCCCCTGGACATTAAAAACACGACTATGTGTAATTGTGGCGTTTTTGGCAGCAACGGTCAGTTGTCCCTGTGCAGGATTTGGAAACAGCTGTACCGATTGCGGTTGGAAATCTGGAGTGCTCAATGGCTGGTTGCTATAATATGCAGTATTGCCTTCACTATTGGTAATTGACAATAAAATTTCACTACCGTTCGCAGACAAATTATATGTAAACGGACTTTTATTCATCCCAATGTCGTCATAAAACAAAGAATTATATTGACTTCCAAAAAGTGATAGCTCAGCAGAGTTACATAACCCATTAAGAACCATTGGATTATCTTCAATGTCAAATTTATTTTCATTCGGGTCATAAACTGCTATACATAAAAGATCATCACAGAAGTAGGTGCTAAAAAAATCAGGGTTTTGAAGAAACCGAACTATTCCACCAACTTTTATAGGATCATTAATAGGAGGCGTTGTGTAATTTGTTCCATCAAGATCGATGCTTGTGACGTACCATGTGGTGTCAAATAGTTGTGGATCCTGTGCAAAAACGCCAGAGGTCGTGCAGAGTAACACCAAAAGGATGAACAGTTTTTTCATGAGATTATTTTTTTACAAATTTTGCAGTTAGTTGTTGTCCGGTATCACTTTCGGCTATTAGAAAATAGACCCCAGTTTTTAAGGCTTCGGTATTGATTGTTGGGTTTCCTGGTTGAAATTGCGTGGCGTACACTTCCCTTCCTTGAATGTCATAAATACGGATGGACTGCAAGAGTGACTCTGAAGCGATATTTACGTTGTTGGTAACGGGATTGGGGAATACTGATAGTGTTGTGTTACTCTCAAAATCATCAACTCCCAATATAGATTTCCCGCCATAAAATGCTTGGTTCCCATCTTCATTGGTTATGATCATTTCCAAATCATTATATCCAACATACTCTATCGTATACGTAAACACATGACCAGGGTCATCAATTTTAAAGAAATCTTCAAAATAAGCTTTTTCAAAAGCAAGTGTCTCGGGCAAATTACATTCGTTAGAATTAATTTCGAATTCTGTCGTTGAGAACGAGCTGCCATCTACAGTAAGCAATTCAGTGGTTATTCCATTGCAAACCCAAGCGCCCATCCAATAAATGGTGCCGTCTGTATCAAAACCTATTCCCACCGAATTTATTTCAGAATTAAATGAATAGCCAACAATTTCGCCGTCAATCTTTAAGTAACCGAGCAACCAATTGTTTTGGTAAAGTTCCTTGGTTGGGTCTTGCGCGAATACATTCAGCGAAATTAGGACTGTAATTAAGAGTGCGGTTGCTTTTTTCATAACTGATTTATTGAATTGGGATATGCTTCAATATAGCAATTTTCCGTAAAACGCGTATCTTTGCCGCTCAAATCAATTCTTTACACCCAAAAAATTAGTATAGCATGCAACTGTACAATAAAATGAGTGCGAAAGAAAGGGCCGCCATGCTGGAAGAAGCTGGTGAAGATCGCTTGACCCTTTCCTTTTACAAATACGCCAAGATTGGCAATCCGCAACTTTTTAGAAACCACCTCTTTGTAGCTTGGGATGCGCTGCAGGTGCTTGGGCGCATTTATGTCGCCCGGGAGGGCATAAATGCGCAACTCTCTGTGCCCGCCAATAACTTCGGAAAGTTTAAAGCATTTCTAGATGGGATCTATTTTTTGGAAAACGTCCGTCTTAACATCGCTATAGAACACGATTTGAAGTCGTTTCTAAAACTAAAAGTGAAAGTGCGCCACAAAATTGTGGCAGATGGCCTCAACGATGAAACATTCGATGTCACAAATAAGGGTGTTCACGTAGATGCGGTGAAATTCAACCAACTCATCGAAGATCCCGACACCGTCCTCGTAGACATGCGCAACCACTACGAAAGTGAAATTGGTCATTTTAAAGGCGCCGTAACTCCAGATGTGGATACCTTTCGCGATAGCTTAGACATTATCGAAGAAGATTTAAAAGACCATAAAGAAGATAAAAAACTAGTGATGTACTGTACCGGGGGTATTCGCTGTGAAAAAGCCAGTGCTTATTACAAACACAAGGGGTTTCAGCAAGTGTATCAGCTGGAAGGCGGTATTATAGAATACGCCAGACAGGTTGAAAACAAAGGGCTCGAGAACAAGTTCCTCGGAAAGAATTTTGTGTTCGACCACCGTCGTGGCGAACGTATTTCAGACGACGTGATTGCACAATGTCACCAATGTGGTGCGCCTTGCGACACCCACGTAAACTGTGCAAACGAAGCCTGTCATTTGCTGTTTATTCAATGTGACAATTGCCGTGAAGCCATGCAGGAATGCTGTTCTACCGAATGTCAAGAAATCATTCAATTGCCCTATGAAGAGCAGAAAAAACTGCGAAGTGGCCTCCATAACAGTAATAAGATTTTTAAGAAAGGGCGTTCCGAAAAATTAAAGTATAAGAAGTAGGGTTGCCATAATAATTGCTACCTTTACTTCTTAAGAATTTGTTTAATTTCCGAGAGGTTTAACGCTATAAAACCAAGAAAGATGTCAGGTTGAGCGCCCGCCAGAATGAAAGAACATTCTTTCGGGCTGGCAGTCGAGAACTTCATGAGGCTTACTATTTAAAAAGCAGTTTGAAACTTCGACAAGCTAAATACAAGAAAACTCAATGTGACAATCTAGCTTTAAGCCTCCACTATATATAAACTAATATGGGCTGTACCAGCTGTGCCAGTGGCGCCAACGGTCAGCCAAAGGGTTGCAAGAACAATGGTACTTGTGGCACCGATGGCTGCAACAAATTAACGGTGTTCGATTGGCTTTCAAATATGTCGCTCCCCGGCAACCAAGAACCCTTTAACGGGGTAGAGGTGCGTTTTAAGAACGGACGCAAACATTTTTACCAAAATCAGGATAATCTTTCACTTTCCATAGGCGATACCGTTGCTACAGAGGCTTCGCCAGGCCATGATATTGGTATGGTTACCCTTACGGGGGAATTGGTACGGGTGCAGATGAAAAAGAAAAAGCAACCAATTGATGTTGCAGCCCTTCCGAAGATTTACAGAAAAGCAACCCAAAAAGACATCGATATTTGGCAGAAATGCCGCGATAGAGAGGCCGATATCCAAAAACGGTCACGTGAAATTGCGATCCGATTAGGACTTCAGATGAAATTGAGCGATATCGAATTTCAGGGAGACGGTTCTAAAGCTATTTTCTACTATACTGCCGAAGAACGTGTCGATTTTAGACAACTCATCAAAGAATTCGCTAGAACGTTTAATACGCGTATCGAAATGAAACAAGTGGGACTGCGCCAAGAAGCAGCCCGACTGGGGGGCATCGGTTCCTGCGGAAGGGAGTTGTGTTGTTCTACTTGGCTTACTGATTTCCGATCTGTGAACACTTCCGCAGCGCGTTATCAGCAACTAAGTTTGAATCCGCAAAAACTAGCCGGACAATGCGGAAAGTTGAAATGTTGCCTGAACTATGAGTTAGATACATATATGGAAGCGCTAGAAGTGTTTCCGCGTAGCGATGTAAAGCTGAAAACCGACAAAGGCATGGCACAGTGCCAAAAAATTGATATTTTTAAAGGGTTGATGTGGTTCAGTTACGAAAAGGAGGGCATGAACTGGCATACCCTAAAAGTTGAAAAGGTGAACGAAATCATCGCTATCAACAAAAAAGGAAATACGGTTGCTAGCCTCGAAGAATTTATTGAAGACATTGTGGTGCCAGACGAAAAGCTGTTCAACAACGTGGTGGGCCAAGACAGTTTAACACGTTTCGACAAACCAAAGCAAAGCAAAACGAACCGAAGGAAACGTAACAATAGAAACAAAAAACAAGGAGGTAACCGCAAAAAAGGCAATGCTGCCAGCAAAGGCAGTGCTCAAAAAGGCGGAAAACCACAGAATAAGAAAAGAAGACATAAGCCAAAACCCAAAAACAATGCGTAAGGTTGTTGCCTTTTTTATCATACTAATTATATGTGTAGCCTGCGACACACAAACGGTTTGGAGCGAAACCAAATCGTTGGGCGTGTGGGACAAAGACACTCCGGTTACCTTTAGCATTCCGCAGTTAGATTCTTTAAAGAGCTACCACATGTTTATCAATATTCGGAATACAAATGAGTATCCGTTCAATAATTTGTTTCTAGTTGCAGATATCGAGTTTCCACACGGAAAGACCATTACCGACACCCTGGAATACAAAATGGCATATCCAAATGGGGAATGGATGGGCGAAGGGATCGGAAGTTTGAAAGAAAGCAAATTGTGGTTTAAAGAGAATATCCGCTTTACGGAAGAAGGAAATTATAACATAACTATAACACAAGCTGTGCGCAATAACGGCGAAGTAGACGGCGTTAGCCAATTACCGGGCATCTCAGATGTTGGAATCAGTATTGAAGAAGCGACACAAACTCCATAGCCATGGCAACAAAAAAAGCAAAACCTAAAAAGAAAACACAAGACGGAAATAGAAAATACCGAAATTGGGTTTATAAAATAGTTGGAGCAGGAGTGCTTTTGGTGGTGTTTCTCTTTCTGTTAGCGTCTTGGGGTGTTTTTGGAAGTTTACCCGATGAAACCAGTTTAGAAAACCCCGAAAAGGATCTAGCCACACAGATTGTGTCTTCAGATGGTCGCGTGATCGGAAAATTCTTTAAGGACAACAGAACTCCCGTACAGTTTGACGATTTACCAGACCACCTTGTAAATGCATTGATAGCAACCGAAGATGTTCGGTTTTACGACCATGCCGGGATTGATGCACGAGGAACGATTCGTGCTGCGGTATTTATGGGTTCAAAAGGAGGGGCAAGTACCATTACACAACAGCTAGCTAGACAGTTTTTTGTTGGAGAAGCTTCAAAAAACACAATCCAGCGAATTGTTCAAAAGGCCAAAGAATGGGTGATCGCAACCCGATTGGAACGCCGCTATACCAAAGAAGAAATCATTACCATGTATTTTAATACATACGATTTCTTGAATCTTGCCATTGGAATTGAGTCTGCAGCTAACATTTATTTCGATAAACCGCCTACTGAACTGACTACCGTAGAGTCTGCCATGTTGGTTGGGATGTTTAAAAATTCATCGTTGTACAATCCGGTCCGTAACCCGGTTGGCGTTAAAAACAGAAGAAACGTAGTGTTGGCACAAATGGCCAAATACGATTTTATTTCAGAGCAGGTGAAAGATTCGCTGCAAGCCCTGCCTTTGGGTGTTAAATTTACACCCCAAGACCACGATGAAGGAATTGCTACGTACTTCAGGGAATACGTTCGAGGCTATATGAAGCAATGGGCGAAGGACAACCCGAAGCCAGACGGGACATTCTACGATATTGATAGTGACGGAATGAAGGTGTTCGTGACGCTAGATTCCAAAATGCAAGAATATGCAGAGCAAGCTATGACGGCACATATGGTGAACCTACAGAAAGAATTTGACGAGCAGAATGAAAAAAATAAAACGTTTCCATTCAGGGATATTTCCGAAGAAGAAATAGACGGTATTATGAATTCGGCCATGAAACGTTCAGACAGATGGCGCGAACTCGAGAAACAAGGCAAATCGGAGAAAGAGATAAGAGCCAGTTTCAAAAAGAAAACCAAGATGCGTGTGTTTACTTGGGCGAATAAAGATCGTTATATCGATACCACGATGACGCCGTTAGATTCCATACGCTATTACAAATCGATTCTACAAGCAGGCCTGATGTCTATGGACCCCCAAACTGGTGAAGTGAAAGCTTGGGTGGGCGGTATAGACTACAAAAATTTTAAATACGATATGGTGCGTACGGGTCAACGCCAGATAGGTTCTACTTTTAAGCCTTTTGTATATGCTACGGCCATAGACCAAATGCATATGTCACCCTGCGATACCTTACCCAACACCCCATATACCATAGAAGCTGGAAAATATGGATTGTTGAAACCTTGGAGCCCTAAAAATGCTGGTGGAGATTATGGCGAGATGATGACACTAAAAAGAGCCTTGGCACAATCGGTAAATACGATTACGGCTAGACTGATTGACCGTGTGGGCCCAAAACCTGTAATCGACTTGGTTGAAAAAATGGGGGTAGATATTTCAGACATACCTGAGGCGCCTTCTATTGCGTTGGGTACGCCAGATGTAACCTTATACGAAATGGTAGGTGCATACAGTACCTTTGCCAATCAGGGCGTGTACATTACACCAAATCTTATTTCAAGAATAGAAGATAAAAACGGGACAGTTTTATATCAGAATGTTCCAGAAACACGTGATGTGATTAGCGAAGAAACAGCGTACGTAACCCTTAGTTTAATGGAAGGGGTTACCCAATCTGGTTCTGGATCGCGACTGCGCGGAACATGGCGTAGTTCAAAAATGTACAAAGAGGTGATTACTGGCTATCCGTACGATTTTAAAAATCCGATTGCAGGAAAAACCGGAACCACACAAAATAATAGTGACGGCTGGTTTATGGGTATCGTGCCCAATCTTGTCACGGGCGTTTGGGTTGGTGGAGAAGACAGGGCTACCCACTTTAGGTCTACGGCCTACGGTCAAGGAGCCACCATGGCACTACCTATATGGGGCGTCTATATGAAAAGTTGCTATGCAGATGAAGATTTGAATGTTTCGGACGGATCGTTTAAACGACCGTCTAAAATTTCTATCGTAACAGACTGCAGTGAATATAAAAATGGAGGAGATGGCGATGAGATTCCAGACGAATTCGATTTTTAACAATACAATACTATGATCAACAAAAAAGTAGCGAATGTAACCGAAGCCTGTAAAGGTGTAGCCGATGGAATGACGTTTATGTTAGGAGGGTTCGGGCTTAGTGGTATACCCGAGAATGCGATAGCTGAACTTGTTCGGTTAAATGTAAATGATGTCACCTGTATTTCGAATAATGCAGGGGTAGACGATTTTGGCTTGGGGCTATTGCTTCAGAAAAAACAAATAAAGAAAATGATTTCGTCGTACGTTGGTGAAAATGCAGAGTTTGAGCGACAAATGTTGAGTGGTGAGCTGGAAGTAGAGCTCATCCCACAAGGCACCTTGGCACAGCGGGCTAGAGCTGCACAAAGTGGTATTCCCGCTTTTTATACGCCTGCTGGTTATGGAACTGAAGTGGCAGAAGGAAAAGAAGCTAGAGAATTTAATGGTAAAATGCACATTTTGGAGCATGCGTTCGAGGCAGACTTCGCTTTTGTGAAAGCATGGAAAGGCGATACAGCTGGAAACCTCATATTTAAGGGATCGGCACGAAATTTTAATCCGAATATGTGTGGGGCAGCAACAATTACTGTAGCTGAGGTAGAAGAATTATTGCCGGTAGGGAGCCTAGACCCGAACGAAGTACATATCCCCGGAATATTTGTACAACGCATTTTTCAAGGGGAGCGATATGAAAAACGAATTGAACAACGAACTGTAAGAAAAAAATAATGGTAGCCAGTTTGTCTGTCCTCACGCTTTATAGGGATGTACATAACTCTCCATAGAAATAATAACGGTGTCTGGTTAAGCACCCGCCAGAATGAAAGAACATTCTTTCGGGCTGGCAGTCGAAAGCTTTTAGAAGTTTCAAAATGCAACCCTGTCACCTAAATAAATTAATTTTAAAATGGCACTTTCAAAAGAACAAATTGCACAACGTATTGCAAAAGAAGTAAAGGACGGCTATTATGTAAACCTAGGAATAGGTATCCCCACGCTAGTTGCAAATTTCGTTAGAGACGACATCGAAGTAGAATTCCAAAGTGAGAATGGCGTTTTGGGGATGGGGCCATTTCCTTTCGAGGGAGAAGAAGACCCAGACCTTATTAATGCAGGGAAACAAACCATTACCGCATTACCCGGCGCCTCTTTTTTCGATTCGGCCCTTAGCTTTTCTATGATACGCGGGCAACATGTAGATCTAACCATCTTGGGTGCTATGGAAGTAGCGCAGAATGGTGATATTGCCAATTGGAAAATCCCTGGAAAAATGGTAAAAGGTATGGGAGGAGCTATGGATTTGGTTGCTTCCGCAGAAAATATTATTGTTGCCATGATGCATACCAATAGGGCTGGAGCTTCTAAATTATTAAAGCAATGCTCGCTACCGCTTACGGGGGTACAATGCGTTAAGAAAATTGTGACCAACTTGGCGGTACTCGAGGTACGGGATGGTGCCTTCCATTTATTGGAAAGAGCACCTGGGGTTTCTGTCGAAGAAATTAAAAAAGCGACCGAAGGTGACCTTGTGGTTCCAGAAAATGTGCCTGAAATGACCTTCTAGAAGTAGAAATAGTTACGAAACACCCCATCTATTGATGGGGTTTTTTGATTTAAAAAAGTAAGAAAATACTTAATATAATAGTGTAAAAGTTAAAAATATATGCTTTTAATCGATTTTATATGTGTTTAATCGTTTAATTTAATTTTTCAGCGCATATTAGCAATCCCAAGTTTAACCGACTAAAAACCTACTTATGTTATCGATTGTAAAAAGTGTGAAACGTACCTTCCATTTAATTAAAAGTGTAGTGTACGTCGCAAAAAAAGTGTTTTTGTTGATGTAACTGTTCGGTTATGTAACAGTTCCAGAGTATTACCCCCGAATCTATCATAGATTCACATAGTAAGTCCCGTTCTTTGTGAGGTTAGAACGGGATTTTTTTTGTTTATTTTTCAACCTTTTGGAATGGCATCAATTAATTTTTTGGTGTATTCTTTGGTCGGATTCGCATAAATTTCGTCTGCATCGCCCAATTCTTCTATCTTTCCTTGGTTCATCACCAATAACTGATCTGACATAAATTTAACTACAGCCAAATCGTGTGAGATGAAAATATAAGTAAAACCAAAATCTTCCTTTAATTCATTCAAAAGATTTAGCACCTGTGCTTGTACCGAAATATCCAAGGCCGAAACCGATTCGTCACATATTACCAACTTAGGCTCCATGGCAATGGTTCTGGCAATCCCAACACGTTGTCGTTGCCCGCCAGAGAGTTCATGCGGATATCTATGGTAATTTGTATCGTCTAAGCCTACTTTTTCCAAAAGTGCCAATGCTCGTCGCTTTCTTTCACGAGCCGATGATGCAATAGAATGCACCAACATAGGCTCAGTAAGTGCTTCGCCGATTGGGATGCGCGGATTTAAAGACGAGTACGGATCCTGAAAAATAAGCTGAATTTCTTTCCGCAGTGATCGGATCTCTCGCTTCGAGAGTTTGGTGATGTCCTTACCTCGATACCAAATGGCTCCTTGGGTTGCATGTTCAAGTTGAAGAATGGTCTTCCCCAACGTAGATTTTCCGCAGCCAGATTCACCTACTAATCCGAGTGTTTCTCCTTCAAACAACGCGAATGAAACTCCATCTACAGCCCGTACCGATTTTTTTTTCTGAAACAGACCCACATTGCTGAAATATTCTTTCGATACATTTTCAACACGTAGTAACGGAGGTTGTGTGTATAATTTTTTATGCCGGAGCGCCCGCTGCTGCGGAGTAACTTCAATAGGTTTAAACGTGTTATTTGCCAATGATGCGATGGTAGGCAACTGTTCTAATCGTTTTTCTAGCGTAGGGCGAGAATTAAGTAAAGCTTTGGTATACGTAGCCTTGGGCATTTTAAAAATCTGGTGCGAGGTGCCCACTTCAACAATGTCTCCTTGGTACATCACCGCAACACGATCGGCTATTTCCGAAACCAAACTAAGATCGTGCGAGATAAAAACCATGCTCATGCCAGTTTCATGTTGGAGCGCTTTCAACAACTCTAAAATTTCTTTCTGAACGGTAACATCTAATGCAGTAGTGGGTTCGTCTGCAATCAGCAATTTAGGTTTACAGGCAATTGCCATGGCAATCATGACCCGCTGCATCTGTCCGCCGCTTATCTGGTGTGGGTAGCTATTGTAGATGTCTTTCGGCCTAGGGAGTTTTACTTTTTCGAACAGCTGGAGTGTTTCTCTTTTTACTTCGGAAGAAGACAATTTTGTGTGTTGCTTTAAAATTTCATCTACTTGGTATCCACAGCGCAGCGAAGGATTCAGCGCGCTCATCGGTTCTTGGAAAATCATGGAAATGTCGTTTCCCCGCAATGCCTGGAATTGTTTTTCAGAAAGGTTGGTAACTTCTTTTCCTTCAAATGTAATCGTACCTGAGAGAGTACTACTTTTTTTAGGAAGCAATCCCATTAAGGCCAAAGAAGTAACCGATTTTCCCGATCCAGACTCGCCTACAATACCGACAATTTCATTGGGTGAAATGGTAAGGGATATGCCGTGTATTACCTCAACAGCATTTTTTCTTGTTCCGAACGTAATACACAAATCTTTAATTTCTAATAAAAAATCTTGCTGCATGGTTTCAAATATACAATATCTAATTCGCCCTTTTCTTTATTAAAAACCATTTCTATAAAAATCTAATACTGCGCATATTCTGTAGAAATTGCTGCAATACCCTATGAATCCTGTAGGAATTCAATTGTAAGAATAGTATTGTTAATAAAAACACAATGCATTTCATCGAATAAAATTTTATTATTCGTAAAAAAAGTTTTTATTTGTTCCTCTTTGTTCAAAATAATAGCTAATATGTTATTAAATTAGCAATGAAAACGCATTTTTTATATTTTTCCAAATATATGAAAACGAGCAAATTAGCCCTTAAAAATCAACTTTTAACACACTAATCAACTCCAATATGACCTGACTTTACATGCTACAGGAATTTTTTCCCCTCAATAACGAACCGAACTTTACCACATCATCTCTCCATTAAGATGTGGATGACCTCCCCCTTAAAAAGTAAACTAATTCAATTTAATTTTTCAATTATGAAGAAAATTTATCTCTTGGCTGTACTGCTGTGCTTTTTTGGCTCCAGTGCATTTGCCCAAACTTCGGTTGAAGCCGCGGTACAAAATTATTTTAATATCTTAAAAGGTGAATCTCACTTCGAGAAAGCCGATCTACAACAAATTCGAATCACCGATGTGGTTCCCTCTGCCAATCCAGACATTACCCATGTATACGTACAGCAACTTGTGAATAATATCCCTATTCAGTATGCTTCGTATAAACTCACGGTAAAAAATGGTGCTGTTACTTTTATGATCGATCAATTTATTACCAATATCGAAGCTAAACTCTCCAACACAACTGCCAGCATCACTGCGCAGGGAGCAGTTATGAAAACTGTACAAAACCACAATCTTACTAGACCAACGCTAAATGGTAGCAGGAATGCAGATGGTGTGTATGTATTTGAAGACGAACGTGCCGCAGGAGCTCCTATTAAAGTGAGCCCTATGTTTCAATTGTATAACGATCAATTGCGTCTGGTGTGGAACGTTAGCTTTTACCAAAAAGACGGCCAACACTGGTGGAACGAAAACATTGATGCCGCCAATGGCCAAGTACTTCGTACTGAAGATTGGGTGATTTCCTGTAATTGGGGAGATGCCCATGAAAATCACAACCATGACAAATCGGCTAATTCACTAGAGAAAATTATACGCGTAGAAGGACCGGCAAATTTTGTAGCTGGCGAAAGCTATAACGTGTATGCAATGCCAAAAGAGAGTCCGTTAGACGGTGGCCGAACCATTGTGAACGATCCTCAAGATTTAAATGCCTCTCCTTTTGGATGGCATGATACCAACGGAGCAAATGGAGCCGAATATACCATCACCCGTGGAAACAACTGCTGGGCTATGGAAGATGCCAACGGTAACAACGGAACCGGATATTCGCCAAACGGAAGTGCAGGTCTTGACTTTGATTTCCCTGTAAACTTCAACAACCAACCTAGTACGTATCGCGATGCAGCGATTACTAACTTGTTCTATTGGAATAACATCATGCACGATGTTTGGTACCAATACGGATTTGATGAAGCTTCTGGAAATTTCCAAGAAAATAACTATGGAAATGGCGGAGCAGGGAGCGATAGCGTTATTGCAGATGCACAAGACGGCAGCGGTACCAACAACGCAAACTTCGGAACGCCTCCAGACGGCTCGAATCCTAGAATGCAAATGTTTTTGTGGACTACAACAAATCCACAGACAGATGGCGATTTTGACAATGGAATCATTGCCCATGAGTATGGCCACGGAATTTCTACCAGATTGGTGGGTGGACCGGGAACGAACGCTTTGGGCGGTTCTGAGCAAATGGGAGAAGGATGGAGCGACTGGTTCGGACTCATGCTTACTATGAAGACCGGCGATAGCGGAGGAGATTCTAGAGGTATCGGAAATTTTGCACTTGGTGAAACTTCAAACGGTGGCGGGATTAGACCTACACCATATTCAACTAACACCTCTATAAATGGAACTACCTATGCAGATATTAATGGCCTAGCTGTTCCACACGGAGTAGGATATGCGTGGGCTACCATTTTATGGGATATGACCTGGGCCTTAGTTGCACAGGAAGGATTTGATACCGACTTTTACAACGGTACCGGAGGTAATAATATCGCCATGGCCTTGGTAATTGAAGGACTTAAAAACACTGCAAATAACCCAGGATTTGTATCAGGACGAGATGGAATCTTACAGGCAGATCAAGATCTTTATGGCGGGCAGTATAACTGCTTGATATGGGATGTATTTGCCGCAAGGGGAGTTGGACTTAATGCCAACGAAAACACTAACGGCGGAACCAATACCAATACTGACCAAACGACATCGTTTGTTAGCGGTTGTACGGGACCTCCAACCCCAGAAGCATGTTCTGGAACAGTTTCTAGCTATCCAGATGCTGAAAGTTTTGAATCAAATTTTGGAGATTGGTCACAATCTACACAAGACGATTTAGACTGGACACGTGATTCGGCTGGCACGCCTTCAAGCAACACTGGGCCATCTAGTGGAGCTGCAGGAAGTTTCTACGTATATGTAGAGGCATCTTCGCCAAACTACCCGAACAAACGTGCGATTTTATATTCTCCTTGTTACGACTTGAGTGCACAGAATGATGCAACTTTCAACTTTAGCTACCACATGTACGGAGCAGCAGATATGGGAAGCATCGATCTTGAAGTAAGTACTGATGACGGAACAACTTGGACTTCAATCTGGAACCAAACCGGAAACAAAGGAAACCAATGGAATTCTGAAAGTATCGACTTGGGAAGCTATGCGGGAGAGAGTAATTTCCGTATGAGATTTAACCGAGTTACCGGAAGTACTTGGCAAGCAGATATTGCTTTAGATGCTTTTGAAATGGAAGGTGGAACAACAGCAGATACCCAGGCACCAACGGTACCAACTAATTTGGCAGCTTCAAACATAGCCAACACATCACTTACCCTAAACTGGAACGCTTCTAACGATAATGTTGCCGTAACTGGATATGAAGTGTTTATGGATGGTGGTTCTCTTGGAACAGTAGCAGCCAATACGGCAAATGTTACTGGTTTAACGGCAGGAACTACCTATAGTTTCCAAGTGCGTGCGTATGATGCTGCTGGAAATAATTCTGCTTTGAGTAATACTGTAAACGCAACTACCACTGGTGGTGGCGGAGGCGGAGGTTGTACCAATGGCGTTTCAACGGGCTACTCTGAGAGTTTTGAAAGTTCTATCGGAGCGTGGACACAGAGTACCGCAGACGATATCAATTGGACGCGTGATTCGAACGGAACCCCATCAAACAATACAGGACCGAGTAGCGGTTCTCCAGGATCGTTCTACATGTATGTGGAAGCTTCCGGAAATGGAACCGGCTACCCAAATAAACAAGCTATTTTGAATTCTCCATGTGTAGACCTTTCAGGAGAAACAGATGCTACCTTCAGCTTTAATTATCACATGTACGGAGCTTCAGACATGGGTAGTATTGCTTTAGAAGCAAGCACCGATGGTACAAACTGGACTTCTATCTGGAGCCAAACAGGTAACCAAGGAAACCAATGGAATAGCGTAAGTGTTGGGCTGGGTGCCTATGCAGGCGGAACAGTTGAGCTGCGTTTTAACCGAGTAACGGGCAGTACTTGGCAAGCCGATATTGCAATAGATGGTATTTCGTTAACCGCAGGTGGCGGTGGTGGAAATCCTCCAACCGGCTACTGTGCTTCAAACGGAAACAATACCAGCGATGAATATATCCAACGCGTGCAAATAGGAAGCATCAATAATGCTTCTGGAGCTTCGCCAGGAGGGTACGGAGATTTTACAAGTCTTTCTACTACCTTGAGCAATTCTAACTCAATTACCATTACGCCTTTATGGACAGGTACTGTGTATCCAGAAGCGTATGCTGTATTTGTAGATTGGAACCGAGATGGAGACTTTACAGATGCTGGAGAACTGGCTTATAGCCGTAGTGCAACTACAGCGACACCAATTACTGGTTCGTTTAGCGTGCCAAGTGGTGCAGCTGCAGGAGCGACGAGAATGCGTGTTTCGATGAAGTACAACGGAATTCCTACTGCCTGTGAGTCGTTTACGTATGGTGAAGTTGAAGACTACACCGTGGTAATTCCGGCGAGCTTCGGTCCTGGTGGAAGTACTTCCATTAACAACAACAATGTGTCGGTTTCTGGATTTAGATTGTATCCGAATCCTGTAAACAGAGGCACGTTGAATATTGAAATTTCTGATGCAGAACCTACCGATTATATCATTTTCAATATGATTGGGCAACGGGTACGCTCAGGAGCATTTAATTCGAAAATAGATGTGTCTGGTCTTCAGAGCGGCATGTATATGATTGAAATAAGTGCTGAAGACGGCAAGAAATTTATAGACCGTTTTATAAAAGAGTAACCACTAATTATGTTTTGTTGAAACCCCCTGTTCTATTATTAGAGCAGGGGGTTTCTTTTTACACCGAAAGTACCTCTTCATCTTCTAACAAGGGCTCGTTCCGAAGTTTTAGTAGAATTTGTGCTACTGTTACCGTGTCTTTTTCACAATACGTAATAATGCGATCTATATCCTGCTCGTTATAGTACACACCGTACACCTGGCTTCCGTCAATATCGTCTTTAGGCGAAGGGATGCCTAACACATGCGCCATTAATTTCAACGAAGTAAACGTTTTGTAGTCGCCAAATTTCCAAAGTTCTAAGGTGTCTAAATGCGGAACTTCCCATGGTTTTTTTCCGAAAAGGTTTAATTTAAAAGGAAGTGTTATACCGTGAATGATCATTCGGCGAGCGATATAAGGAAAATCAAATTCTTTCCCATTGTGCGCGCAAAGTAAATGGTGGGGCCTGTTGAAATGTGTTTCCAACAAGTTCTTGAACTCTTCTAATATTGAAAGTTCCGTTCCGAAGAAACTGGTTACCCGAAATTTCCGTAGATCACCTTTCATAGTAAAATACCCTACCGAAATACAGATAATTTTTCCAAACTCGGCCCAAATTCCGGCTCGATCGTAGAATTCTTCTGCGGTAAATGTATCACCGCGTTGATAACTTGTTTTTTGTTCAAATAACGATTGTGATGTAGCATCCAACTCACTGAATGTAGCAAATTGGGGCACGGTTTCGATGTCTAGGAACAAAATATGCTCTAGGTTGATACGTTGTAGCATGATGTAAAAAATAAGAGGGAAGTTACCTAAAATTACAAAATTTTAGCCACATAGGTCATTTTGCTTTTTTGTGAATCAGTTCAATTGCATTCTCCATCAGTTCGTCCCTACCTTCCCGAATGCCTTTAGCAGTGGGTTCATAGACCATATTTAGTTTAATTCCTATCCGTTGCTGTCTAACATCAAATAAGCCTCTTCAACATACGAATAAAAATCACTGCTAAACGGAAGGTCACTTCTAGCGCCGCGTTGATGTCCTAAACGTACAATGATGATATCATCTTCTGGAATAATAATCACATACTGCCCTAAGATGCCGCGCATTACAGCTATTTTTTTGTCGAGGTGATCACTAAGCCAGAATCCGTAGCCGTATTCTGGACTCTCTTCAAACCGAGGCTGGATGCTTTGTGCCACAAAAGTGGAATCTAATAATCTTTCACCATTCCAATTTCCGTAGTCTTTGTAAAGTTTCCCCAAGCGTGCAAAATCTCTGGCATTGCTGGCAATACAGCAATACGCCTTCACCAATCTATTTTCGTCATCATCTACCTGCCACAAGACAGGCTGTACAGCACCCATAGGTTGCCATAGGGTTTGTTCTAAATAATCGGCCAATGGGGTTCCCGTTGCTTTTTGAATTACCATCCCTAACAATTGGGTGTTTCCGCTCAGGTATTTAAACGATTCGCCAGGGGTTTCAGTCACTTCTAATCCTAAAATAGTTTCTGCCAAATCGTCGTCATAATAAGAACGTGCGGTAATGCTAAACGGACTAGTGTAGCTTTCTTCCCAATCGAGCCCGCTTGCCATAGATGACAAGTCACCTACCGTAAGCCCGGTATTTTTAAATTTCGGAAAAAAATCACCCACAGCTTGCTCTAACCCTGTAATATGCCCTTCCATGATGGCCTTGCCCAACAATGCCGAGGTAATGCTCTTGGCCATAGAAAATGAATTTGTTTGGGAAGTTTCGCCATATCCTTCAGCATAGTATTCGTGCCAAATGCTGTCATTTTTAATAATTAGAAAGGCTACAGTACCAAACTCATCATGAGTTTCTAGAAGGGTTTCGGTAGGCGGCTCACTGTTTAATTGAGAATGGCTAGGCCAGGGTTGCCGTTGGGGAGCTGCTTGTATGGTATCATTTTCAAAATAAACATGGTCGTCTATAAAAGCTGTGGTATGTCCTGTAAAATAGACCACACGAACGCCTTTTAATATGTAGTCGTAATCTGTGAGATAAGCTACTGCTATCAATAGGAGCAGGATGCCAACAAACCATTTTATAAAACGCTTAAAATATTTCATTTTTTACTGTTCAAATAAACTTCCCTGGGTTACTGGGCTCTCATGGGCCAACAACCATTTTTTTCGATGCAATCCTCCCGCATACCCAGTTAAAGAGCCATCACTACCAATTACACGGTGACACGGAATTACAATGGCAATCGGGTTTTTTCCATTTGCTGAAGCCGCTGCCCGTATTACCTTTGGGTCGCCTAGCGTGTTTGCCATGTGTTGGTAGGTTACTGTTTTACCATACGGAATGGTTAACAATGCATTCCAAACTCTCTTTTGGAAATCGGTTCCGCTGGGTTGGAGATTGAAGCTAAAGGCCTCCCTTTTTTTACTGAAATATTCTTCCAGTTCTACCACCGCTAATTGTGTGTTGGCAGATAATACTTTGGTGTTTTGTGCGGCAGTTTCAACAAACGAAATAGCCACAATACCTCGTGCATCACCTTCAATTTTAAGTATACCCGCGGGAGTATTTAGATATGTGGTTTCCATGCTTACTAAAATACATGTTTATAAGTATGTTAAGCTAGGCAAAGTACTCTGTACTACTTTTTGTTCCTGCATTCACATATTAATGAATACAGAAATTTTTATTTAGGCAAAGTTACATTTTAATCTTCAGAAGGCTCGTCTTCTGGGTTTTGCAACTGAATGCCCATGCGCTTGGCTCTGCGTTCCCAGTTTTTACGGGCGGCCACTTGCATGTCTTCAATAGCATCGCTCTCGTCCATAATTTCCAGTCCGAGTAACGTCTCAATAATGTCTTCCATGGTTACGATACCGATGGTATTTCCGAAGTCATCAACCACCAAGGCAATATGGGTGCGTTGGTTGATAAAGGTTTCAAACAAGTCAGGAATTGGTTTTTGGGCATCTACCACGGCAATTTCACGACGGATATCAGCGAGTGTTTTGTTGCCGTGTTCTTCAACAATTTCTTCCAGTATGTCATCTTTCAGCACAAACCCAGTAATGTGATGCGATTTATCCTTAAATACGGGAATCCTCGAAAATTGTAGATTTTTATGTTCTTTATGAAATTCTGAAAGCGTTGTTGCTTCATTTTCCACTTCCACCACGGGAAAAGGCGTCATCACGTCTTTGGCTTCAACACTTTTAAACACCAAAAGGTTTTTGATCACAGCACTTTCATTTTCTTCAAAAACACCTTCTTGCTCGGCGGCGTCTGTAATGGCCAAGAATTCTTCGCGGCTCATGGTGCTTACGTGGGCCGATTTACCGATGAGTTTGGTAGTGAGGGTTAGCAACCATAAAATTCCGGTGTATTTCAGCGGAAATATAATCGCATTCAGTGATACGGCGGTAAAAGCACCCAGCTTCTTCCAGTAGGTAGCCCCGATGGTTTTGGGAATGATCTCAGACACTATCAAGATAAGTAAGGTCATGATAGCCGAGACAATCGCCACAAAATTGAAACCGAGAAAGGTAATGTCGATACCTCCTTCGAGTGCCATTTTACCCGCTTGTTCACCTACTAAGATTGCCCCTACGGTGTGCGCAATGGTGTTAACGGTAAGAATAGCAATGAGCGGTTTATCGATGTCTTTTTTAATGCTGGCCAATGTGGTTGCATATCCTTTGCCCTCAGCTGTTTTCATTTTAATAAAAGTGGGGGTAAAACTGAGCAAAGCCGCTTCTAAAATAGAGCAGAGAAACGAGAAAAATATGGAAAGTACCGCGTAGAGTATGAGAAGACCCATGTAGCTTGAATTTTGGTACAAGGTACAGGAAAGTGCAGAAACGATATATTAAAGATTGTTTAAAAAATGGTTGCAGAAGGATTTTAGCGCTTTTTTCTTGGTAATAGCGAACTATTCGAGCGGACAGATTTAAAAAAAGGATAGTATGCATAAATCCCTGCGATACCCAATGTTAACTAGACATTCGGCACGTAGATGTGTGCTATACTATCCTTTTTAAAAACTAAATGGGAGCCTAATTTAATTGCTGTTTAATAAGTTGTTCCCATTTCTGAACTTCATACAGACATGTATTTGGATCTGCCATTAAGGTATCGTCATCTTCCTCATAAACAACAATATCGTTATGAAATTCAGGGCCATCTAGCTTTAACGCTACTAATTCTAGAAATTGTTTCTTCGATTTCATGGTTTTGATCTGGCAATTTTTTATTGTGGCCAAATCGATTATCTGAAATCTATTTTCTAGATCAGAGAGACTCGAATACATCACTTTTTTATGCGAAGAATCCATGCCCAAAATAGCGCTGCCAATCACTTCATAGTTGGTCAGCTGAGCTCCGTTTTGGGTGCAAAGCGAGGTGAATTTCTTTTTAATTGAATTGTTTGTTTTTGTTGAATTGAGAATGATATAGAGAATTGGTAATGTGGCTAATACGACTACCACAATCCCTATGGTAACTGAATTGATTTCCATGATTAGGTGAATTTTAAATGTTAATAAGATGAACCATTCCGCGATGCGGAACAGCAATTGGTGTTGAGTAACGAACTCAACTGGCTAAAAAAATCAACTTAAATTCACCAAAAAAAATGGACAGGGAAGAGTTGGGCGATTAAGTGCTTGTTTTTATGATCTATAAAAGCACACAAGAGCACAGCCTCGGTAACGTTCACCGACCGGCAACCGCTGTTTACGGAATGGCCGTGAACGGAAGGATATTGTAATTGATTTTTATCGAAAACCGGTGCGAGTTCGGCAACCGAAATTTCTTCAAAAAAAAGAGAATGGTCGTTCAGGGGAGTCGTTACCGAATCAATCGTGGAGACAGGGCTTGAAACCGCTAAAGTTTCCGAAGGAAACGCAGCAACACCAGTAGCGAAGCTAATAGCGGCTACAAGGATAATATTGGACACTACGTTTCTAAAAAATTTCATGCTACAAAGGTACTTCGATACTAAAAGCGCAACCTAAAAATTTTACTAAAATTTACCACCCCACATAACTCGGCGGTTCTATTTCGTTGAGGTTTAAATATACAATAAGTTGTCCGCGATGGTGGGTTACATGGTCATGCAATAAATTAATAATCTGTAGTTTGCTTTTTGGGCCCGCAAAGAAATCGACGGTCTCTAGCAAACGTTCTTCGGGTGTGGCAGCAATCAGCAACGAAGCGTTGTCAAAACCTTCTGTAATGAGGGCAATGGTCTCGGCTTTGGTAGCAGGCAACTCGGTTTTTTCCCGTTTAAATTCCACGTCCGTGAAATAGGTATTGCTCAACCAATCCATATTATTTTTAATATGCACTAATTGCTCTTTAAAGCTCATTTGTCGTTCGGTAGGCTTAAAGCTGTATGCTGCTTCGGGCATGGCCTCAGCAATTTCAATAAGGTAATTTTTGCTGTTTTCCCATTTTTCGAGCCACGCCTCTTTGGTGGTTGTTTTTTGGGCCAAAGAAAAGGTTGTTATAAACAAGAAAACAATGAGAATAGGTTGTTTCATGGTGTTAACTTAAGAGATTAATTTCACAACATCTTTGGCAAAGTAGCTTGCGATCATGTGCGCTCCAGCACGTTTTATGGCCGTAATCTGTTCTAGCATCACGGCGTCATGGTCTAGCCAGCCCTTTTCGGCTGCTGCTTTCAGCATAGCGTATTCGCCACTCACTTGGTATACCGCTACGGGTACATCTACTGCATTCCGAATATCCCGAACAATATCTAGATAACACAAACCAGGCTTTACCATTACGATATCGGCGCCCTCTTCAATATCCATCAGTGTTTCTTTTAGGGCTTCATCGCGGTTGGCGGGGTCCATTTGGTAACTTTGCTTGTCTTTCGGGATATCTTGAAGATCTACAGGGGCGCTGTCTAAGGCATCCCGGAACGGACCATAAAACGCAGAAGCATATTTGGCACTGTAGCTCATGATACCCGTATGATGAAAACCTTCTTGTTCTAACACTTCACGAATGGCTCGTATGCGGCCGTCCATCATATCACTTGGGGCTACAAAATCGGCTCCCGCTTTGGCATGGCTAAGGGCCATTTCGGCTAAAACGGTATTCGTTTCATCGTTTACAATCATTCCGTTGGCAACAATACCATCATGACCATAGCTAGAATAGGGGTCCATGGCTACATCGGTCATCACCAGCATTTCTGGGCACGTATCTTTTACGGTTTTTATGGCACGTTGCATCAAACCCTCTGCATTAAGTGCTTCGGTACCTTTGTTATCTTTTAGATTGTCTGGCACCTTCACAAAAAGCAATACGCCTTTGAGACCGAGCGACCATAATTGGTTAACCTCATCTTTCAGCAAATCGAGACTAAACCGATAGTAATTGGGCATGGAGGCAATTTCTTCTTTCACACCTTTGCCTTCCACCACAAAAAGTGGAACTAAGAAATCATTTGGAGAAATATGGGTTTCCCGCACCAAATTACGAATGGCTTCACTATGTCTTAATCGTCGGTTACGTATATGTGGATACATTGTGCTACTTTTTACAGAGGAATACAAAAATACAAACTCTTGCACGTAGTTTCGGTCATCGCTAAAAATAAAAAAGGGCACTCAGTTACGAGTGCCCTTCCATCAATTGCGAATCCTACCTATTGTTTCAGTTCCGCTTTCGGTTTTTTAATCCAAGCTCCTTCTTTGGTTGCAAATACCGTTTTGGTCGCTACTTTCTTTTCGTCGGTAGCGGTTTCTAGTACGAGCTTAAATTCTTGGCTTTTGTTTACATACGCCTTCGTTACAGTGGCACCTTTAAAATCGGTTGCCACAGCCTTGGCTACCGCGGCTGGCAAATCAGCTACCTGAATTTCCTTGAAAGCTTGTGTATTGGCTTCCATTTTTGCCATCAACTTAGTGTCTTCCTGTTGTGTAGGGTCTTGTACTTCAACATTAGTCTCTACTTCAACTTCTTTTTCTTGTGCTTGCATTGCAGTTAGCGTTCCTAGTGCAAAAATGGCGGTCAACATTAACTTTTTCATAATTTTTTCTTTTTTAGAATTAATTTGTTTGTGATGTCTATTGAAAAAGTAATGCCAATAAAATAGCACTCGAAAACTATTCTTTAAGAAGCTGAATAACATGTTGTTATAAATTGCAGCTTACATACAAGCCCTAAAAATTAGGTGATTTTTAAGAAACGTATGTATAACAACTATCCAGATGCTGTGTACCTTCAGCTGCTAGTTTACCCAATCTCTTGGTTGCTGAAGTACGGTTACCAACTTTTCTTCGGCGCTACCTGGTAAAGGTTGGTGGTTGTATGCCCATTGTACCTTTGGAGGGAGGCTCATCAAAATGCTTTCAATACGCCCGTTGGTTTTAAGTCCGAATAGCGTGCCTTTATCGTGTACCAAATTGAATTCTACATAGCGGCCGCGTCGTATTTCCTGCCAAGTACGTTGCGCTTCGGAAAAGGGGAGGTCTTTTCTTTTTTCAGCAATAGGAAGGTACGCTTCTAGAAAACTATCTCCTACTTCGGTCACAAAATTGTACCAATCTTGCATGGTCATTTCTTCGGAAACTTTACAGTAATCGAAAAAGAGTCCGCCAATTCCGCGCCCCTCATTTCTATGGGCATTGTAAAAGTAGGCGTCGCATTTTTGTTTGTATTCGCGATAAAACGAAGCATTGTGTTTGTCGCATGCTGTTTTGCAGATGCGGTGGAAGTGTTCGGCATCTTCTTCAAACAGATAGTAGGGTGTTAGATCTTGTCCGCCCCCAAACCATTGGTCTACAACGGTGCCTTCGGCATTATACATTTCAAAATAACGCCAATTGGCATGTACTGTTGGCACCATGGGGTTGACGGGATGAAGCACCAAACTAAGGCCGCAAGCAAAGAAATCGGCATCTTTCACCCCAAAATATTGTTGCATGGTTTCTGGTAGCTTTCCGTGTACTTCGGAAATATTAACGCCTCCTTTTTCGAACACTGCGCCATTTTCTATCACTCTCGTTCGGCCACCGCCACCTTCCTTACGCTGCCAAAGATCTTCTTGAAAGGTCGTCTTTCCGTCTAAGTCTTCAAGTGCTGAAGTGATGGTGTCTTGAAGATTTCTGATATAGGTAACAAATTGTTCTTTCATGTGCGCTCCAGTTTTTTATGGGTCGGATGTTGTTGCAGTAATCTAACGGTTTCGGTAGTTGAAGCCGTTACCGAAAGGGGTAATACAATGATAATTCCCACTACGGGAATAAACAGCATGGCCATAAATACAATGCCGTTACCAATGGCAATTCCACTATGGTTTCGTACAAATTTGGTGCTTTCAGCATAATCAAAATGACGCTCTAGCGTATAATCCATATTTCCGAAGCCGGCATAATACGCCTGTATCAAGAAAATCAATATTCCTGTAGCAATATTGAGCACTGGAATAAAGCTGAGGATTAATAATGGAATGGTGAATAATAACTCTAATCCTAAATTTCGGGTATTAATTTTAATGCCCCGCCATAATTGGGAAGCATTCGAGGTTTCCCTTACAACATGATCGGTTCCGGAAAGATGCTGTTCTATTTTTTCTGAAACAGGACTCATAAAGGGAGCGCTCAATGCTAGAATGATGTGTTTGTACAGAATGAGCCCTATGGCAATAATAAAGATACCACCCAACAAATCGCTAATGGTCTGAAAAGTGCTGCTGCCCCATTCCCAGACCCAAATTTTTGAAATAAGCGAGCCAATAGATCCGCTAAGGAACCAAGCCAATAAACCAATGAGCAGCGCGGTAACAAAACTGATTGCCATGGGAACAGCGAAATACTTCCATAGACCTAATTCTCGCACCAGTTTAAAGGTGCCAAAATATGCTTTAATACCACGAAGTATATTTTTAATCATGTAAATAAACCAACTGATTTTCAGATTTTTGAATTTCGGCTAAATTTTCAACTTTTTTAGCATTTTCAGCCTTATTTTGGATAAAATTGACCATTTCAGCTTCATCTTCTTTTAAAAAGTTCAAAAAACAAATACGGCCAACTCCATTATTGTGAAGATCCATAGCTTCATCCATTTGTTCATTTCTAGTCACTTTTTCGTATAAATCGGTCACTTTTTGCGTCCAAAACACACTTTTTTGCTTGTTTTTGCGCAAATTATACACTTTTTTGCAGATCAACGCATTCCATAGGGCATGACGAAATGCATTTGCTTTATTACTCTTATGGTGGGTCGATCCGTAGCGCTCGTTGCAAATCGCAAATGTTTCTTTGGTGGCTCTTATCGTTGGAAATATAAGCAACGGATGTTTTAAAAACAACCAGCTAAATTTCGATAGCTGTACCAAACTTAATTGACGGATGCGCTTCCAGATATTCATGTTGCTGTGCTGTATTCTTTTACAGCATCAATAAAAGCACCTGCATTCTCTAATGGAATATTTGGTAAAATTCCGTGGCCTAAGTTTACGATATATCGGTCTTTTCCAAACTCGTCTATCATTTGTTTCACCATTTTTTTAATCTCAGCGGGTGGGCTGAACAAGCGGGTAGGGTCAAAGTTACCTTGTAACGTAATGTTTCCACCCGTTAAGTAACGTGCGTTTTTTGGTGAGCAGGTCCAATCTACGCCCAAGGCTGCAGCACCACTTTTCGCCATGGTGTCTAGTGCGAACCAACACCCCTTTCCGAAGGCGATTACCGGTGCCTCTTCTTTTAAGGCATCGATGATTTGCTGTATGTATTGCCATGAAAATTCTTGATAGTCTACCGGAGAGAGCATTCCGCCCCAGCTGTCAAAAACTTGAACAGCATTTACGCCAGCCTTTACCTTTTCCTTTAGATATAAAATGGTGGTGTCTGTAATTTTTTGGAGCAGTTCGTGCGCCGCGACAGGTTGGGTAAAGCAAAATTCTTTCGCTTTATCAAAATTTTTACTGCCCTGGCCTTGTACGCAATAGCAAAGGATGGTCCACGGACTTCCAGCAAAACCTATCAACGGAATTTCATCGTTTAGTTTTTCCTTCGTCATTTTTATAGCGTCCATCACATACCCTAAGGTGTCGTCAATGTCTGGAACTATAACACGATCTAGGTCGCTAGGCTTCCGAATGGGGCTGGGTAACCACGGACCCACGCCTGGTTTCATCTCAACCTCAATGTTCATGGCCTGTGGAATCACCAAAATATCACTGAACAAAATGGCAGCGTCCATTCCGTATCTTCTAATAGGTTGTACCGTGATTTCACTAGCCAACTCTGGGGTTTGGCAACGAGTGAAAAAATCGTATTTCGCCTTTATCTCCATAAATTCTGGGAGATAACGCCCCGCCTGACGCATCATCCATACGGGTGGGCGGTCTACAGTTTCACCTTTTAAGGCACGTAAAAATAAATCGTTTTTTATTGTAGTATTCATAGTAATTATCGGTTCGAGCATTATTTATATTGTCTGCGCGGTTTTCACCGTCTTAGCAATCACACTTTCTACCGACGTAGTGTTTGAAACCAATACTTCCGAAGTATATTTTTTAGCTTCGGCGGCAGTAGTTTCACCAATACATATGGCAGTGGTATTCGCTAAGGAATTTTCCGCAGTAAAACTTTGTACGCCACTCGGACTAAAAAACAGCACAATGTCCCATTTTTGCTCAAATTTCCGAACATTTAGCGTTGTTTTGTACGTTTTTACCTCGAAATACTCAATTTTTGCATCTTTTAATATCGTTGGCAACTCTTCTCTTCTTAAGTTTCCAGTGAAATAATAAAATGACTCAAATTCATAGCTTTTTGCTATAATTTTGCCCAATTCTGAGCTATTTTCAGCCATTTCTTCCACTTTTAGCCCTTTTTCTTCTAAAAGTGCCTTTGTTTTTTCACCTACACAGAAACATCGATCGATAGGCCATTTTTTATCTCTAATGGCACGAACGGCATGTTGGCTCGTAAATATGGCATTTTGAATGTGTTGAGGAATATCAAACGGAATATATTCAATCGAAATAGCATCATATGAAACGACACTATTTCCAGAGGCTAACAGTAAATCCCGTTGATTGGGCTTTAGTTTCTTGGTAGATAAAATAGCCATCAGCCCATATTGCTTTTAATAGCGTCCATCAACTCTTTTCCTCCACGAGCACGAACTTCATCGGCCCATGTACTTCCCAAGGCTTCTTCTATATCTTCCAGCTTAACCGCTTTAAGTACTTCAATTTTCTCCTGTCCGTCTAACGAAAATAACCCAGCTTTAAAGTCGATTGCATTACTAACTACTTCAGCAAATGCTCCAATGGGCGCCGTACAACCGCCTTCCATCGTTCGTAAAAAATCACGTTCTAGCCGTGTGGTAATTTCGGTGTGCGTATGATTTAATTTTTGGGTAGCAGCGATGCTAAACGTATCATTTTCTAAGGCTACAATTACCATGGCGCCTTGGGCTGGTGCGGGAATCATCCATTCTAGCGCGATAGTGTGCTCGGGTAAAATGTCGATACGTTCTAGTCCAGCCTTCGCAAAAATAGCGCCGTCCCAATCATTATCCTCTAGTTTTTGTAATCTCGTGTTTACATTTCCTCTTAAGTTCACCACCGTGTGGTGCGGATAGCGGTGCAACCATTGTGCTTTGCGCCGTAAACTGCCAGTGGCAATGGTGCATGGTTTTGAAAAATCGACCTCCTTATTTTTAGTCACCAAAATATCAGTTGCGGAAGCACGTTTGAGCACTGCGGTTTGTACAATTCCGTTTGGGAGCGCCGTTGGCACATCTTTCATGCTATGCACGGCAATGTCTATGCTGCCATTTAGCATGGCTACGTCTAACGTTTTTGTAAAGATTCCCGTGATGCCCATCTCGTACAATGGCTTATCTAGCACCAAATCGCCAGTAGATTTTACAGCTTCCAAGGTTGTTTTGTAGCCTAAATCTTCTAACTGCTTCTGAACGGTTGTTGCTTGCCAGAGCGCCAATTGGCTGTCGCGGGTACCGATGCGAATGGTTTTACTCATGATTTCCGTCGTTTAACTGAAAGACAGTACGCAACAATTCGGCACTTTCGTGGGGGTTGATTTGTTCCGATTTCAGATGGTTTGCAAAGTGTGTGGTAATTTTCTGGATGATGCGATTACTTAAGATTTCGGCTTGTTCTTCGTTGAAATCGCTAATTTTTTTACGCTGATTGTCAATTTCGCCCTCTTTTATGGCCGAAAGTTTATTTTTTAATGCTTTTAGGGTAGGTGCAAAACTTCTGTTTTGGGCCCACGTATTGAACTCGGCTTCAATTTCTGAGATAATTGCATGTGCCTTCGGAATCTGTGACTGCCTATGGGCCAAGGTGGCATCTGTCATTTTGCTCAATTCGTCTAGGTGTACCAACGTTACCATTGGGTTTTCCGAAACATTAGGCGAAACGTTCTTCGGAATGGAAAGATCGAGGATGAGCAGCGGTTTTTTGAGATATAATAATTCTTTTGAAATGGTAGGGTTTTGGGCTCCGGTGGCGACAATCAGTACATCGCTTTGGGCAATCTCACTTTGGATATTGGCATACTCTTTTACGACCAAATTAAACTTCCCTGCGATTTTTTCAGCTTTTACCTTGGTACGGTTTATAAGCGTAATATGCTCATTTTTGGTATGTTTTATAAGATTTTCGCAGGTATTTCGGCCAATTTTACCAATTCCGAACAAAAGAATGTTCTTTTCAGAAACATAAGGAACACGTGCCATAATATATTGAACCGCGGCAAAACTAACCGAGGTAGCCCCTGTTGAAATTTCAGTTTCATTCTTAATACGCTTGCTGGCTTGTATCACAGCATTTCCCAGGCGTTCCATATAGCTGTTAAGCAAGCCTAATTTTTTGGAGCGTTTAAAACCGATTCGTAGCTGACTGATAATTTCGAAATCGCCCAAAATCTGGCTGTTGAGACCTGTACCTACCTTAAAAATATGCGCGACTGCCGCCTCATTTTTATAAACGTACGCCACCTGTTCAAATTCTTCAATGGTTCCTTGGGTATGTTCACACAAGAGGTGGATAAGTTGAGAAGCATCATCTGCAAAGCCGTAAAGTTCGGTGCGGTTGCAAGTAGAGAGCAGGCTTAGAGAAGAGATTCCTTTCGCCTTGGCTGCAGCGAGAATCGATTGTTGTGCTGTTTCTGAAATACTGAAATGCCCACGAATTTCGGCATCGGCCTTTTTGTAATTAAGTCCGATAGCATAAAACGTTCCTTCCGAAGAATAAAAATGTCGCTTGCCGTTTGTCTTTTTCATGAACAGCGCAAAATTAATAGAACAGTTAGGCAAAAAGTAACGCTAGACGAATCAATTGTAACGATAGGTGTTGTTAATTGCATCTTTAATTGCCGAAAATGCCCGAATATTAGGAAATACGTATCTTTACATCGTATTTTTAGTCACATAATTTATATTCATTCTAAATAAATGACACTTCAAGCTGCTAATTTTTCAGAAGAAAACATCGCTCAAGGTATTTATCGTGAGACGAAGATTGAAGACGGATTCTTTATACTGAAATTTAATAACGAAAATGATCGGGTTCAATTGTACAAGCGTGAGGTGAGTTCCGATTTTATACAGTTTCATTTTTGTGTAAAGGGTTCAGGCTCGTTCAGTTTCAATAATGGTAGTTATCGCCTTCCTATTCAGGAAGATACGTCGCTTTTATTGTATAACCCAGAACGCGATCTTCCTATCGAGGTTGCGGTTGCCCCAGGCGCATGGGTGTTGTCTGTTCTACTGCCGATAAAGAAATTTCATACCCTATTTTCTTCCGAAGCGAATTATATTACCTTTTTAAGTGACGATAATAAAGGTAGAAAGTATTACAAAGACGCCCGCATATCACCGTCGATGGCCATTGTGTTGAACCAATTAATGAATTACAATTTACATCCCTCTATAAAACAGCTCTATTTTAAAGGAAAAGCGTATGAACTTTTGAGTCTTTATTTTAATCGGGAAGAAGATGTAGATGTTGCGCAATGCCCGTTTTTGGTCGATGAACAAAACGTTGCAAAAATCAAGAAGGCCAAAGAAATTATTATCGCAAGAATGGCCGAGCCGCCGACCTTGCAGCAACTCGCAGATGAAATCCAATTGCCATTAAACCGCCTAAAAGAAGGTTTTAAGCAGATTTACGGCGATAGTGTATTTAGTTTTCTGTTCGATTACAAGATGGAAGTCGCAAGGCAACTTTTGGCAACAGGCGCCCACAATGTGAATGAAGTAGGGCTTAAGGTTGGTTATAGCACCGCCAGCCATTTTATTGCGGCTTTTAAGAAAAAGTTTGGAACCACACCCAAAAAGTTTGTGATGGGTTTGAATGCATAGCACACTAATTTGGTTAAAAGCTCCTTTATCTTACTATTTCGTTAATCTATACTACAAGGTTTTTCAAACCAACAAATAGCGGTATTTTTGCTATATGTATTAATTCTGTCCGTTCGAGCGCAGTCGAGAACTATGTAACATAGGTCAGAACAAACAAACCTCTCGACTGCGCTCGAGGAGACAAGACACTTAGTATACATGAAAGGAGTACTTTTAGTAAATTTGGGTTCACCAGATAGTACAAGTCCGAAAGACGTAAAGAAATATCTGGATGAGTTTCTGATGGATCCTCGGGTGATCGACGTGCCGCGTTGGGCGCGTATTTTATTGGTGCGTGGTATTATTTTAAATACACGCCCCAAACAATCGGCAAAGGCGTACCAAAAAATCTGGTGGGACGAAGGTTCACCACTTATCGTGCTTTCAGAACGGCTACAGAAAAAAGTACAGGAAAAAGTGAATGTCCCCGTGGCATTGGCCATGCGCTACGGAAGTATGACACTGAAAAAGGGATTGCAAGAGTTGGTAGACCAAGGCGTGACCGAGGTAAAAACCATTCCACTATATCCGCAATTTGCCATGGCTACTACCGAAACCATCGATGTAAAAGTAGATGAGTTGGTTGCAGCACATTTTCCGCAGTTAAAAATAACCCGAACCCCAGCTTTTTACCATCGTGAAGATTATATCGACGTGCTTTCCAAAAGTATCGGCGAATACCTAGAGAAAATAGACTACGAACATATTTTATTTAGTTATCATGGGGTGCCAGAACGACACATCCGGAAAAGTGATATTACCAACGGAAATTGTAAAATGGACGGCAAATGTTGCTTTAAAATGGGCTCTCCCCAACATGAATTCTGCTACAGACACCAATGTGAAATCACGACGGTAAATGTGGCCAAAAAACTAAAACTTAAACGCGGCACCTATTCTACAACATTTCAGTCTAGATTAGGATTCGACCCGTGGTTACAGCCGTATACAGACCGAACCATAGAGCGAATGGGCAAGGCAGGACTTAAAAAGTTAGCGGTGGTCACCCCAGCTTTTGTGAGCGATTGCTTAGAAACCTTAGAAGAAATTGCGATGGAAGGTGAAGAAATTTTCCACGAAGTAGGCGGAACAGATTTTACGACCATTCCCTGCCTGAACGATCGTGACGACTTCGCGCAGGTTCTTGCGAATATGGTAGAAGAATGGCGTATCGTAAACACCGAAACAGCCATCGCGTAATGGCAAAAAGCAAGTCCGCATCTCTTGGCACAGCCTCAATTGGCAGCTTGCTCGTAAAACAAGCCGTCCCAGCCTCCATCGGTATTTTGGTGATGTCGCTAAACATGATTGTGGATACCATTTTCGTGGGGCGATGGATTGGGCCGTTGGCGATTTCAGCCATTACCGTGGTGATTCCAGTTACTTTTTTTATTGGTGCTATTGGCTTGGCAGTGGGGATTGGTGGAAGTTCGGTACTCTCACGCGCGTTGGGTGCAGGAGACGATGATAAAGCACTTCGCGTATTCGGAAACCAAGTTACACTTACCTTTTTAACGTCGGGGTTGTTGGCCATATTAGGCCTTATCTTTCAAGACACCTTAATCGAACTGTTTGGTGCCGACGATAGCTTTAAAGACCAAGCTTTAGTCTATTATCGAATCGTGATGTACGGTATTGTGATACTGGCAATGTGCATGATGGGTAATAACGTAATTCGTGCCGAAGGGAAGCCAAAATTTGCAATGTACGCCATGATGTTGCCTGCTATCGGGAATATTTTCATGGACTACATCCTTATCAACGTGTTCGACTTTGGGATGCATGGTGCTGCGTGGGCTACCTTTATTAGCTACTTTATCTGTTTCGCTTTTATTGTTTGGTTCTTTCTCTTTAAGAGTGAATTGCGCTTACATGCTGAATGTTTTAAACTGAAGCGAAAAATTGTTGGTGAAATCAGTAGTCTGAGTTCGGTTACTCTTGCGCGGCAAGGCGTTATTAGCATTTTTACGGTTTTGGTGAACAATGTGCTTATTTCAACGGGGGATGCGCTAGACGTAGCTTCGTACGGAATTATAAGTCGGGCGCTTATGTTCGCACTTTTCCCGGTTATTGGCGTAAACCAGGGTTTTCTGCCCATTGCAGGATACAATTATGGTGCAGGACAATTTCAACGGGTACGGGAAAGTATCAATAAATCTATTTTGTATTCTGGCGGACTCGCATTAGTGATATTTGCCATCATCATGATTTTTGCACCCGATTTGGTTTCTATTTTTATCAGTAATAAGTCGGGACAAGGAGCAGAAACCATTGCTAATAATGCTGAAATATTAAAACGAACACCAGACGCCCTACGATGGGTATTTGCGGCTACACCGGTAATAGCAGTGCAACTGATAGGCTCGTCCTACTTTCAAGCCATCGGAAAAGCATGGCCTGCTCTGATCTTGAGTTTAACAAAGCAAGGTTTTTTCTTGATTCCGCTTATTTTAATCCTACCTGAATTTTATGGTGTTTTCGGGGTATGGATTGCCTTCCCCATTGCCGATGTGCTTTCCACGTTGGTTACAGGGTATTATCTCAATAGAGAGGTTCGGAAAACGCTGCGATGATTTTTTTACTATCTTTAGTTTGATAATTATTTCTAAATGAAATCTTTCAATATTTTCCTTTATGCCATCTGTTTTTTTTACTTCGGACACATAAGTGCTCAAAATTATCCAGATGATTTTGAAGGTACTTGGTATTTAAATTGGTATGAGTATGATCTTGGGGACCGATATTATATTCATGAATTTAAACATGCCATCGATTCGCCCGTTCTTATTATTGATTCAAATTTAAATTTCGAAGGAGACGGGGTATGCAATACATTCACGGGAGAATTTTCTTATGAATCTTCAAATGGCGATCATTATCTGACATCCACTTCTTTTAATCCAACCAATTTGATTTGTGATTTTAATAATGATTTTGAGGATGAATATTTCTTTCATTTTGGTAATGTAGAGCCTCCATTACTTGCTGAAGTATATAATCTAAGTAATGGTTTAAGATCGTTCGAATTTCAAAAGTCGCCTGGTTTTGTGTATCATTTTGACTCGAAACCTATTGTATTAGGTTTAAATGAGAATCAGGAAAACAAGCTAGCTATTTTCCCCAACCCAGCCCGTAATGAAATTTCAATTGTCGGACTTCAAAATCCAGTCGAAGACATACAAATTGTTAACGTGACAGGGAGCCAGATAAAGAAATTAAATACTTCCTCTAACAATTCTTATGACGTGTCGGATCTACCATTGGGGCTTTATTTTATTAGAATTACTTCGGAAGGAACTACTACAACCCGTAAATTTCTGAAACAATAATACAAGGTTTGGTTCAGTGTTAAAATTGAAGCAGCGAACCAAATCCACTTCAGAATAAATTCTGAAAGCATTATCTTTAAGCAAACTTTACAAAATTAGCTTATATGAAACGCCATCAACTCCTCCTATCGTTGCTTTTTGTGACGATTTCCTTCTCAATTTTTACTGAAAAATCACAAGCCCAAACCTATGACGAATCACTCTACGGAGCTTTAGAATACCGACTTGTCGGTCCGTTTCGTGGCGGCCGAAGCGCTGCGGTTACTGGGGTGCCAGGAAAGCCGAACCTCTATTACTTCGGAAGTACGGGTGGCGGTATTTGGGAAACCAAAGACGGCGGCCGTAGTTGGAAGAATATTTCAGATGGCTTCTTTGGGGGTTCCATTGGTGCCATTCAAGTAGCCGAAAGCGACCCCAATGTGATCTACGTGGGAGGTGGCGAAAAGACCGTCCGCGGTAATGTTTCCTCTGGATACGGAATGTGGAAAAGTGAAGACGCAGGTAAAACTTGGACTTCCGCAGGATTAAAAGATAGCAGACATGTACCTAGAATTGCCATTCATCCTACCGATTACAATACGGTGTATGCAGCTGTGATGGGAAATCTTTACAAGCCTACCCAAGAACGTGGCGTATATAAAAGTACAGACGGCGGAAAAACATGGCGTAAAACGCTTTTTGCCAATGAAAACGCAGGTGCGGTCGATTTAATAATGGACCCAAACAATCCACGAATTTTATACGCTTCCACCTGGAATGTACGTAGAACTCCCTACAGCTTGAGTAGTGGTGGCGAAGGATCGGCGCTCTGGAAAAGTACCGACAGCGGCGAAACCTGGAAAGAAATTTCAAAAAACAAAGGGTTTGCAACAGATACCCTTGGTATTATTGGGGTGACCGTTTCTCCAGCAAACAGCGATCGCGTATGGGCCATTGTAGAGAACAAAGATAAAGGTGGAGTGTACCGAAGTGACGATGGTGGTGAAACCTGGAGCCTTATCAACAGCGAACGGAAATTGCGCCAGCGTGCTTGGTATTATACCCGTATTTACGCAGACACTAAAGATGAAGATGTTATGTATGTGCTTAACGTGCGCTACCATAAAAGTACCGATGGCGGGAAATCATACGAAACCTACAACGCGCCCCATGGAGATCACCACGACCTATGGATTTCTCCTGAAGATCCAAACAGAATGATTATTGGTGATGACGGTGGCGCGCAAGTGAGTTATGATGGAGGCGAAACCTGGAGTACCTATCACAACCAACCGACCTCCCAATTTTATAGGGTGACCACAGATAATAGTTTCCCTTACAAAATCTATGCGGCGCAACAGGATAATTCTACCGTACGAATTCCGCATAGAACCGAAGGCTGGAGTATTGATGAAGACGATTGGGAAAGCACTGCGGGGGGTGAAAGTGCCCATATTGCCGTAGATCCTACAAATCCCGATATTGTATATGGCGGAAGTTATGACGGTTTTTTAACTCGTTACAACCACGACAAAAATACTGTACGTAGCATTAGCGTTTGGCCCGATAATCCCATGGGTCATGGTGTAGAAGATATGAAATATCGCTTTCAATGGAACTTTCCGATTTTCTTCTCACCTCACAATCCGAAGAAATTGTATACCGCTTCCAACCATTTGCACGTTACGACCAATGAAGGTGAAAGTTGGGAGGTAATCAGCCCAGATTTAACCCGTGACGACCCAGAAAAACAGAAATCGTCTGGAGGGCCGATAACCCAGGACAATACTTCGGTAGAGTATTACTGTACCATTTTTGCGGCAGCTGAAAGCCCTGTAAAGGAAGGCGTACTCTGGACCGGTAGTGATGATGGGTTGATTCATGTGAGCACCAATGGCGGACAAACATGGGAAAATGTAACCCCTAAGGGAATGCCAGAATGGATGATGATTAATAGCGTAGAACCTTCTGTATACGACGCAGGCACCATGTATTTTGCAGGGACAAAGTACAAGACAGGAGATTTTGCACCTTATTTGTACAAAACCTCTGATTACGGGAAGACTTGGAAGAAAATAACCAACGGGATACCTGCTGAACACTTTACAAGAGTAGTTCGCGAAGACCCAAAAAGAAAAGGACTGCTGTATGCGGGAACAGAAACCGGTATGTATATTTCGTTCGACGATGGTGCCAACTGGAAACCATTTCAACTAAATCTGCCCATTGTACCCATTACCGATTTGGCGCTAAAAGACAACAACCTTATAGTTGCCACACAAGGAAGAAGCCTATGGATTATAGATGATTTAGGAGTAATTCACCAATTGGCAGACGCTAAAGGCAAAGAGAACTACCTGTACAAACCAAAAGACACCTATCGCATGGGAGGAGCTTCAAGGTCAGGTTCTTTAAGCGCTGGCACCAATCACCCAAGCGGCGTGATGACGTATTTTAATTTGAAAGACCCAGCTGAAAAGAAAGTAACCTTGAGTTATTTGAATGCTAAAAATGACACCATCCAAAAATTCAGCACAAAGAAAGATGCTGAAAAGAATATCAAAGCGCTAAAAGTTGAAAAAGGCGCCAACTACCATACCTGGAATATGCGTGGTGAAGGAGCCGAGCGATTGGATGGTATGATTTTGTGGTGGGCTAGCACCGAGGCGCCACAAGCAGTTCCCGGGCAATACAAGGTGGTGCTAGAAGTGGAAGGAGAGTCGCCATTGACGCAGATGTTCAATATTGTACCCGACAAAAATGCAGAGACTGATGTAGCTGGAATGCAGCGACAATATGATTTTGTGACCGAAGTAAACAAAACGGTAGACAAGGCACACCAATCTATCAAAAACATTCGTAAGATTAATGAACAACTCGGGGCTTTTCAGAAACAGTATAAAGATGATGACTCGGTAAAAGAGTTGGTTGAGAAAGCGAAAAGTTTGAGCGAGCAATTTTCAGAAATAGAAAAAGCACTCTACCAGACCAAGAACCGAAGTGGGCAAGATCCGTTGAATTTTCCTATAAAACTTACCAATAAGTTGGCACACCTAAACAGTTTGGTGAGTATGGACGACTTTCCGCCTACGCAACAAGATATTGCGGTAAAAAACGAACTGACCCAGCAAGTGAATGCTGAGTTGGTGAAATTTGACACCCTAGTTTCAGATGAAGTAAAAGCTTTCAACACGGCGTTTAACAGCAAACAATTGAATTACCTGATTGTGGAAGAATAATAAAACCCCATGCCGAGCCCTGATGAATCCTGATTTTTTCAGGATTTACTCGAAGGGCGAAGTATCTTTGCGTTTTATGAAATAAAAAGATTTCCGCTTTCGCGGAAAGGAAACATGGAATACAATTACATAAAATCGCTCCATCTCATCTTTGTGATTACATGGTTTGCGGGCTTGTTCTACATCGTGCGCCTTTTTGTGTACCAAATAGAAGCACAACAAAAGGAACAACCAGCACGTGATATTTTAAGCGAACAATACAAAATTATGACCAAGCGCTTGTGGTACATCATCACTTGGCCATCGATGATTTTGGCAACCGTTTTTGCCATTTGGCTACTTGCGTTACGTCCTTTTTGGATTTCGGATGCTTGGATGCAAGTAAAACTTGGCTTTGTAGTGGCGCTTATTATCTACCATATAAAATGCCACCTAATCTTTAAGGCCCATCAAAATGACAGCTACAAATACAGCAGCAACTGGATGCGGTTGTTTAATGAAGGAGCAACTATTATCTTGTTCTCAGTAGTATTTTTGGTTATTTTGAAAAATGCAGTGAATTGGATCTACGGTACGCTTGGCATTTTCGTCTTTGCAATTTTGTTGATGCTAGGGTTTAGAATCTACAAACGCATTCGGGAGAAATAACAATGCCTTGGTGCTATCCCAGCTTTTGGTGCAATATTTGCTATCTTCCCATAAAATTTTGAATCCTTGATTTTTTACAAAAGTTCCCTTCGTAACCGTATTTTTTTCTCGATGATACTGCTTATCATTATCGCGAGCGTGCTTATTGCGGTTGTGACCATATTTCAGTATCGTGAAGAGGCGCAAGACTACCATCGCGAGCGTTTGGAACGCAAGGAGGCGAACATTAAAAAACACATCAATTATGTGTTGGAGGAAACGACATTTCCGTTAGAGACAGAGAAAATCCCGCTGATTTTTAAAGAAGACATTTTCAAGATGAAGAAAATTCACAATCTTGATTTGTTTTTTTACGATCTCGAAGGAAATCTTCTGGTATCGTCGCAAGCGCGGATTGTGAAAGATCCTAGGTATCAGTCTATTTCAGACACCATCATGGAGAACTTGTTGCTTTCTCCAGAACGGCAATATGTGGTTCAATTTGAAGAAGAAGGACAGGAGTACCAATCGTCGTACACCTATATCACAGACATCTCTTTTAAACCGTTGGCCATATTAAATTTGACCTATATAGAAGACGACGATTTTATTAATAAAGAGCTGAAAGAGAATTTGTCGCGTTTGGGATTGGCATACATTCTTATGCTGCTTATCGCCATTGCGTTAGCATATTTCTTGTCAAAATACATTACCCGCTCGCTCAATACGGTGAGTCAGAAAATTACGGAAACCCGTCTAAACAAGCGAAACAAACGTATCGAGATTGAGGGTTCTACGGAAGAAATCTCGAATCTGGTGAACGCATACAACAGCATGATTGATGAGCTGGAGAGCAGTGCGGCGCAGTTGGCAGCCAGCGAACGTGAAGCAGCGTGGCGTGAAATGGCAAAGCAGGTGGCACACGAAATTAAAAACCCGTTAACACCCATGCGCTTAACAGTGCAGAGTTTTCAGCGGAAATTTGACAAAGAGGATCCCAACATCCACCAAAAAATAGAAGAATACAGCAATACGCTCATTCAACAAATTGATACCATGAGCAGCATCGCTTCAGCTTTTAGTAGTTATGCCGACATGCCGGCGCAAAAGAACGAAACGCTGAACGTCGTAAAAATCACAAAACTCGCACTAGAGATTTTTAACGAAGGCCACATTTATTTCTTCGCTAAAGAAAAGGAGATCATAGCCAAACTAGACCGCGCACAGTTAATACGCGTAATTACCAATTTAGTAAAAAACAGTTTGCACGCCATTAAGCAACGACAACCCGAAACGCCGTTGGTAGAGGTGAATGTGTTCACTAAGGGCGATTCTGTGTACATTACAGTAAGCGACAATGGCGTGGGAATTTCCGAAGAAAACAAAAGCAAAGTCTTTGAGCCAAAATTTACCACCAAGAGTAGCGGGATGGGACTCGGCCTCGCCATGGTGAAAAATATTGTGGAGACCTACAAGGGTGAAATTTCGTTTACTTCTGAAGAAAATTTAGGGACCACCTTTACGGTTTGCTTTCCTAAACAAGACTAAGATTTACAGTGCTTAACGATGTAATTCGACCCTATTTTAATACATTTGCACACTAACAAATCCCCACAAAAACTTTGAATATGTCGTACGAAAACATACTTACCGCGTTTGAAAATAACGTCACTATTATTACTATTAATCGTCCAACAAAATTAAACGCTCTAAACCGGGCAACTATAAAAGAGCTGCATAAGGCATTTAAAGCAGCAGATGAAGACCAAAAAACAAAGGTCATCATTATTACCGGAAGTGGTGAAAAGGCCTTTGTGGCGGGAGCAGATATAAGCGAATTTGCCGATTTCTCGGTTTCTCAAGGTGAAAAATTAGCCGCCGAAGGCCAAGCATTGCTATTCGATTTTGTGGCACATTTATCTACACCTGTGATTGCGGCCGTGAATGGTTTTGCGCTGGGTGGCGGACTGGAACTTGCGATGGCTGCACATTTTAGAATAGCTAGCGATAATGCAAAAATGGGACTTCCAGAAGTATCGCTAGGCGTGATTCCTGGATATGGTGGTACCCAGCGATTACCACAATTAGTGGGTAAAGGGCGCGCCCTGGAAATGATCATGACCGCAGGAATGGTAGATGCTTCTCAAGCTTTGCAGTACGGGTTGGTAAATCATGTAACTACTCCGGAAGAACTATTGCCATTGGCAACCAAATTGGCATCGAAAATCACCAATAATTCTAGCGTAGCGATTGCTGCTGCCATTGCCGCTGTAAACGCAGGATACGAAGACGGTGAGAATGGTTTTGATGAAGAAATCACACAGTTTGGAAAGTGTTTTGGGACCGCCGATTTCCAAGAAGGTACGCAAGCTTTTTTACAAAAACGAAAAGCGAAATTTCCTGGGAAATAATAGCTTCGGAAGACAAGGATTTTAATTGACGTTAGAATTTTTAAAATTAGGAAAAATTCCAATTTAAATAGGAAATATTCCAGCTATTGAATAACTTTGGAAAGTAGATTTATTTCCAAAGTATGTCAGATGCCAAACATGTTTCCCGTGGTCGCGGTGCCCAAAAAAGAATCCACAATCGCTTTTTTGAATTGAGCCATGAGTTGCGTGATGATTTCCTGAATTATTGTGAAGCCGAAGGAGAAACCCCAGACACCAACAAGACCAACTACCTTGAGGTGTTTCCGAAAACATTTGTAAATAAAGTAGAGAGCCCCGATGTAGGCATGGGCTATTCTGCCAATCCTTACCAAGGCTGCGAACACGGCTGCGTGTATTGTTATGCGCGTAACAGTCATGAATATTGGGGTTATGGTGCCGGTCTCGATTTTGAACGCAACATTCTTATCAAGAAAACAGCTCCGGAGCTTTTAGAAAAAAAGATTACTAGCAAAAATTGGCAAGGCGAAACCATAGTTTTTTCTGGGAATACCGATTGCTACCAACCCATAGAACGCAAATTAGAAATAACGCGAAAATGCTTAGCAGTGATGCTAAAATGGCAGCACCCAACGGGGATTATCACCAAAAACAGCTTGGTACTGCGTGATTTAGACATTCTTTCCGAAATGGCCAAGCTGAATATTATTTCTGTGAATATTTCAATCACATCTCTTTCTGAAAAGACACGGCGCTTGTTAGAACCAAGAACGGCAACTATTAAACAGCGTTTAAAGGCAGTAGAAGTACTTTCGGCACATGGTATTCCCGTTCGTGTCATGATGGCTCCCATCATCCCATCGCTGAATAGTCATGAAGTATTACCCTTAGTGAAAAAGGTAGCCGAACTAGGGGCTCAAGATGTAGCCCACACCATTGTACGGTTAAACGGACAAATTGCTGAAATTTTCACAGACTGGGCACATAAAACCATTCCAGATAGGGCAGAACGTATACTAGACCAGATTGCCGAATGCCACGGCGGGACCTTAAACGACAGCAAATTTGGAAGGCGTATGCGAGGTGAAGGTGTGTTGGCCAAACAAATTAATGAGACCATGGCGCTGGCTAAAAAAAGATACCTTCCGCAGCAAAAAAATATAAGCTTGGATGTTTCTGGATACTTGCAGTTGAAGAATCCGCAAATGCGGTTATTTTAATAGTATCTTTGAAGGGTGTTACAATTTACCTTATGAAGCTACCCATAAGCATGAACTATTTTCTTTTTTTAGTTGTGAATATTCTCATGCTGTTACCAGCAACTTCCCAAACGAAAGAATCGCTATCAAATTTACCTTTTGAAGCAATAAGAGACTCTATAAACACCTACTTATATACCAATACTGAAAAGTCGCTGACAGCCGCTAAGGCTTATGTTTTAAAGGCACAGCAAGAAAATGACGCTGAAAATGAGTGGCTGGGTATGGAATCTATTGCTTTGAACCATATCACGGCCAGAGATTATAAAAATGCCAATGAGGTAGCGGTACAACTGCTCGAGTTTGCAAGAATTAATAACCTTGATAAACTTGAAATGCGTTCACTCGCGTTTTTAGGCGATCTGCAATTGGTAGTTACCTCGTCTGAAGAACAATTGCGCTACTACAACGAATTGTTAGCCTTGGCAGAAGCGCGTGAAAATGATGAATACCGGGAAGCAGCCTTGAATAAAATTGCGAACATCATGGATCTAAGCGGTGCTACTGAAAAGGCCGTTGCCATCCGTAAGCAAACGATTACCTATTACCAAAACCGACCTATAGACACTTCGTATACCCAAAAGGATAAAAACAGTGCGCTTTTGCGATCGTATAACCTTTTGGGCACCTCTTACTTAAATGCAGACCAGATAGATTCTGCAAAAATAGCTGTAAAGCAAACCAAAGAACTGGTAACTAAAGAACTTGATTCGTGTTATGCTACTTTTCATTATGTATTAGATGGTGAAATTGCTTTTATGGAGGCGCGTTTTGATGCCGCACGAAATAGTTATAAAAAAGCATACGCTGTTTGTCCAAGCGATTATGATATTGTTGCCCTGAACAAAGCCTACACTTTTGGAAAGGTAGAAGTAGGTGCCGAAAATTATCAAGAAGCTATTCGTATTTTACAGCAAGGCTTGGATAATTACCATGTAACGGCTGCTGAAGAGGGTTTTATGAAGGATTATTATGAGCAATTGGCAGAAGCATATAAACACACAGGTGATTTTGAAAGGGCCAGCTACTATTTTGAAAAATACTTAACTACGCAAGAAGAGTACGACAAGCTAAAAGATAGCGCAAAGCAAGTGATATTGGCAGACGAGCGTGCAGCTTTTAAGCGGGAGTTTGATGAGCTGAAAGCCGAAAAGGAATATGGGCAAAACAAGCTTAACTACTTTTTGTTAGGAGCTTCGCTCATTATTTTGGTGCTGTTATTTTTATTGCTGAAATTTTATAGAACCAAAAAACAGAATGAGGCCAAATTTGAGGCGCTATTGGCCAAAATAAATGCAGCCAAAACACCCGAAGAAATCATCGATACCAAAGATGAGGAATTAGAGGAAAAAGGGAGCCAGGATGTTTCCGAAGAAATAAAGAAACAAATTTTGGAGGGGCTTGGCAAGTTGGAAAAGAAAGAATACTTTTTACAACAAGATTGCAATTCGTACAATGTCGCTAAAAAAATAGGCACCAACACCTCATACCTTTCAAAAGTAATCAACTCACATTACGGCAAAAATTTCAACACCTACATTAATGACCTAAGAATAAATTACGCCATTGTTCGATTAAAAAATGACGTCTTGTTCCGGTCGTATTCCATACAATCGATAGCTGAAGAACTAGGGTATAAAAGTGCCGATAGCTTCACAAAATACTTCAAAAAAGACACGGGTTTAAATCCGTCGTTCTACATCAAAAATATCAAGAATATCGCCTAATTTGAGTCTGCACAACCTAAATTTATAAATTTAGGGATAGGAAGAATCACCTATTTAAAAAATTAGTAATTTTCTAAGAAAGTCAGTCATATCAGCCGTTTCGGCCCGTTAGTAGCCTCCCTATATTTTCGAAAATGGGGAGGCTTCTCTTTTATATAGGAGTTTTGTGTTGCAGATTTGTCTCATCAAACAATCACCACCCAAATGAAACGGGATAAAACAAAGCAACTATGAAAACACAAAAAACCACCACCACAATTATTGCCATCACCTTAGTCGTTCTCGGACTGGTTGTCGCGATTCCTTTTTCGGTTGGAATGTACGCAGGCATAAAATCGCATACAGGTGCTAGCGGGGAGATTCTCAGCACACTAAAAAAGGAATGCGATTGTAAAGAAATTTCGGTAGATCATTCTGTATACGGATTTCAATATAGTGTGACAGAAGGGGCGACTTCAGAAAGAGCTTCGTATACGTTAAAAGGATGTAAAATAAATGGTTCTGTTTCAGAAGAAATAGAGCGGCTTAACACCATTTTGATTGCAGAGGTTGCGGGCTATAAAAATCTTGATCTTGTTCAGTTTCAGTTTGAAACGAATAGAACCGAAGAAGTGGTTACAGTAAAAAACGGAACACTTGAGTAAGCATTGTATGAAAACGAAAAACACCATTCAAAAAATTCAATTTATAAAATTCGGAATAGGAGCAGTAGCAGGAGTGATTATCTACCTAGTACTCAACTTATTTCTCTAAAACTAAATCGTATGGCTTCAGTAGTAGAATTTGTCGTGAGCATAGTATTGTCATGGCTTTAAAATGAAAAAGAAAAATTATATCAACCCATTAAAACTAAAATTATGAAAAAACTAAAACAACTTTTTGCACTCTCCTTACTACTTGGAATGGTTGCAACAACCGTAGCACAAACAAATGAAAATAGCCTTTTATGGAAGGTAGAAGGCAACGGAATTAAAACTTCCTACGTTTTTGGCACCTTCCATATGCTACCTAAAGATGATTTTTTACTTACTGAAAAAGTAAAAAAAGCACTAGAATCATCAGAGGTACTTGCGTTGGAATTAGACATGGATGATCCTGGATTTCAAGCTGAAATGATGAAAGAAGTTATGATTAAAAACGGAGCAACGCTCAACGATTTTATGGATGCAGATGAATTTACCCTCATAGACAATTATTTAACCAGTAAAATGGGAGTTGGCCTTGAACAGTTAAAAACAATGAAACCACTCATGGTAAGTAGCATGGTCATGATGGCATATTTGGGGAGCGATGTAGCCAGTTACGAAGCTTCGCTCATTGGTCTTAGCAAGGAGCAACAAAAAGAAATAATAGGACTGGAAACCGTGGCAGAGCAAATGGCAATTTTTGACGAACAGCCCTATGAAGAACAGTTAGACGAAATTGTAAAACTCTTAAACGAGACCGATGAAATGAAAAGTATGTTCGAGCAAATGATTACCTTTTATAAAAATGAAAATATAGACGGTCTGTACAATTATATGGACGACTTTTTTCATAATGATATCGATCAGTTAGACCGAATGTTGCACCATAGAAACAAAAATTGGATTCCTAAAATCGGGGAATACTCCAAACAGAAGACTACCTTTTACGGAGTTGGTGCTGGACATCTGGGCGGTACTTTAGGCGTTATCAACTTATTGAGAAATGCTGGTTATACAGTAACCCCTGTGTTGAATTAACAGCGACTCTAATTGTGACAAACTTCTACGAGCGGTAGGCAACTACCGCTCTTTTTATATGTGTGTTTTTCGATTCATTAAATGTGCAAATGGCTATGTTGTAGTTGCTTAAGCCACTTGCAATAGGTCTAAATATATAAATCATGGGTCGCATTTGTTGTGTCCTAAAACGTTTTGGCGTATTTTAATGGAGCTAAAAAAGCACATTACTTATGAAACAGTCCGTTCGTATTTTGTTCATACTCTCCATAATTGTGTGGTCTGGCAGCTCGATGGTTGCCCAAACTTTGTTAAGGGGCGCTATTCTAGATAAAGAGACCCAGCAGCCAATTGCCAATGCCAAATTTGGTATTTCTGAGCAAGGAATCGGGGTAACAACAAATGAGAAAGGGCGTTTTGTTTATAGAAAATACCACGAAGTTTTAGATGAAAACAGTGTTTTTCAAATCTCTGCGCCGGGCTATATTGGTTTGGAAGGCACTATTGATTTGCTTCGAAAACTTCAAAATACAGGAGGCACTTTCTATTTAGAGCCCACTGTAGCACAAAATGTTATAAAGCTACCGAAAACGGGAAAGATCTCTGTGTTTTGGGATGCAGCTGCAAAAGGACAGTTTCGCAATACAGATGCCGAAATAGCCTATTTACGACAATACCTTCAGAATACTACTGCAACTAAAGTTACGTTGGTTGTTTTTGGCGAAGAAATTATCGCCAAGCAAGAAGAATTTATATCTGAAGAAACCATTGCTTCCTTTGAAAAATTGTTAGGTACTATCGAGTATAAGGGAATTTCAAACTACGACTTAGTACGCCTGGAAGCAGTAGATGAGGTGTTGTTATTTGCTGATGAGCAACCTGTTTTCGGAATATTTCAACCCGATCAGTTTCTTCCAGTACACATTGTTAACAGTAATGAAAATTCACGTTCATCAGACTATTTTAAAAGCCTAGCACGGTGCACCTCGGGTACGTACACTCCGCTAGACAAAGAAGTGACCAAGGGTGAACAGGCAACAAAGGATTCTTCTATTAATGGACGGTTTACCTTAGGTGACACACCAGTTCCCTATGCCATCATTTCTAAAAAAGGGGATTTAAAAGAGTTTTTTACAGATGCTGAAGGATATTTTGAAGTGCCAGCTTCTGAAGGAGATATCCTAACGTTTTATTCTCTAGGGAACTTTCCGCAGACATTAAAAGTTTCTTCTGAAACTACCTATAAGGTAAAAGCAGTTCCGAAAGCAGAACAATTGGAAGTTGTAGACCTGAACACAAAACGCAATCGATCTGAATACGCCTTCGACTCAATTAACCAAAGAGACATTGTACAAGGTCGTGATGTACCAGTTCGATCGATTCACAAATCCCAATTTAATAACAATGCATTTTCTGTAGGAGAAGCCATTAATGGAATATATGGGGTTAGGTCTTATTATGATTATAATCGTGGGCAAACATTTTTTACAGTTGGAGGCGGTTGTGCCAGGGTTTTTATTGATGGACACGAAATATCTGCAGATGCGATACCTGTAGCGGTAGTAGAAAATATATCTGTTTTTGATGCTAGAGGCTCTATAATTCCTTGTCCTAGTAGGATCATCATTACCACCAGAATGCATCCAGATAGAATAGACCAACGGTTGCGAAAAAGAGGATATAGACAGTTAAAAGACAATTATTATAGAGAAGAGATTCCCGAACTAGAATCAATAGCTTCAACCACGCCATACTTCCATAAAAAATCGATAACTGGTACGGTTAAAGGGAACGGCACCGTGTTACAAGGGGCCAGCGTTTTACGAAAAGGCACGTTAGAAGAGGTGACTACCGACGCGAATGGGACATTTTCGATGAAAGCCGCAGTGGGTGATATTTTAGAGGTGAAGCACTTTGGGATGTATCCTAAAAGTATTGTGATTACTGAGGAAACTGACTACGTAGTCGAAATGATTACAAAAGCTGAAATTCTAGACGAAGTTGAACTTTCTAAGACCATCGACAAACCCGATACAACCTACGACACTTACGACCCGAACAGAAGGATGGAAATCGTACATGGCAGAAAATATGATGTGCGTAGTGTGTTGTTGAAAGAAGATTTGAACATTGCCGGTTTCGATATTTATGAAACCGTAGCAATGAGCAATTCCAAAATTATTGTTGAAGAAGATGCAACCACTGGAAAAAAATCATTTTTTTATAAGAGAGGCCCACAGAACGGATCACTAAATATTCCATTAGCAACTATCGTTGATGGAGCTGCCTTGGATGCTAGAAATGTAAATCCGGTGATGGTAGAACGGGTAAGTGTCTATATTTCTCCCTTATTTGAACAAGGTTCAAAGATTTTTATCACCACTCGCAATCACCCTGATATTCGTAAAAAGTATCTCGCTGAAAATGATATTGCCTTAAAAAACAATACTTATAACAAAAAGGTAGCTGATATTGAAAACCAGAAAAATACCTATTTCGAATCTGAAAGAATTTCTGGAGTAGTCACAGTGGGTACTATTCCGTTGGCGGGAGCAAGTATTTTAAAGAAAGGAAGTCTTAACGAAGTAATAACCGATAGGGATGGCGTCTTCGAATTGCAAGCCACAGCAGGTGATATCCTGGAAATCAAGCATGCGGGGATGTTTCCGAAGACGGTTGTGATAAATGACGCTACCGAATATAAAATTGCGCTTATTAACAAGACTGAAATATTAGAAGAAGTTTCTGTTAATGCGAAAAAGGAACAGCAAACAGAGACTGTCAATACTGCGTATGGTGATCAAAACAAGAACGCAGTTGGCTATAAAGTAGAAGATGCATTGTCTAAGTATATTTCGTCTACCGATATTAGTTTCGACCAAGTGGCGAGTAAGATTCCAGGCATTATAGTAGATCCTAACACAAAACAGCTGTTCTATGACCGAAGTTATGGCGGTTTGAATAAGTCGCCCATCATGATTGTTATAGACGGAAGCCCGGTCTCTCAAAATACACTACAGCAAATAAACCCACAAACCATCACAAATATTACATCCCTTAAAGGCGTAGCGGCGACTAACCGATATGGTAGTCAAGCATTTGGAGGGGTATTACTGGTAGAAACATTGAATAAGTCATTTAAAGAAAATCGGGAAAAACAAGACCTTACCTTACAGAATAATGTGTACACAGAAACACTTCCCACACTCAGTTTTGATGCGATACAACAAGATTATGTAGATGATGTAGCCTCTAACTTAAGTACAAAGATTAAGTTAGAAAAATACCGCGATATTAGGAATTTGTACATAGACAAAGTTGATTTTTATGTTGATATGGCGCTCTACTTTCAGCAGATAGATGCAGGGGCTGCACGAGAAGTTAGAAACGACTTTGCGGTATTGGCAAAAGACAATCTAAAAGCCTTACGAATATTGGCATATCTAAATGAGCACGCTGGCGAGTTTTTACAAGCTCAAAAAGTGTACGAGCGCGTCGTGACCATGGATCCCGGGAATCCGCAATCGTATCGTGATTTGGCACTCATTTATCAGGAGACTGGTGAATATAACAAAGCATTAGAGCTGTACATTAATATGCTAGGCGATCGAATTCCGGGGATAGATTTCTCTAATTTAGGTTCAGTGTTGAGCAATGAATTGCAACGCCTTATTAATTTGTACAAACACAAAATCAACTTTCAAAGATTGCCCAACGATTGGTTGGCAACCAACTTTAATATTGATGTACGAATGACGGCGTCTTGGAGTGATACCAATGCACCCTTCGAGTTTCAGTTTGTAAACCCAAAGAAAAGATTCTACAATTGGAATTCTGATGCCCAAACTGAAGAAAGCAAAGATGCACAAAAGAGTACGGAAGAGTTTCTGATAGACGATGCCGCACCTGGAAAATGGCTCATCAATGTTCGATATACAGGTGATGAGAATGCTACAAACATCCCGCCCTACTTAAAATACACGGTTTACAAAGATTTTGGCACTTCTAAAGAGACCCGCACGATCAAGTTGGTAAAACTAGAAAGCCAAATACAAAAGGTGACCTTAGACTCATTTGTCTATTAAAAATCGTACTATGAAGAAGCTATGTACATATTTCCTTCTACTGCTCAGCCCAGTTGTTGTAGAGGCTCAAGAAATTATGACCATTGCGGCAACCATAATCGATGCCGAAACAAAACAGCCTGTAGAGTTTGTAAATATTGGTTTTTTAGAAAAAGGTATTGGTACGGTGAGCAATGCCGATGGAAACTTTAGTTTGTCTTGGGAGCCTAAGGAAATTCGTGGAGCCGATTTCTTGCAACTTTCTTCATTGGGGTATGAGACCAAACAGTTGGCAGTTGAGGGTTTAGGTTCACTGACCTCTTATGCGGTACTTATTGAATTAACACCTACTGCTTACGATCTTGAAACCGTTTTATTAACTGCGGAAAAGCGAAGTTTTGAAAAATTAGGAAGTTCGGTATATGGTAAAGACCGGCCTGCGTATTGGTACAATAAAAAAGGGTTAGGGGGTGAGATTGCTGCTAAAATCGACATCGACCATCCTCAAACGTTGCTACAGGACTTAAAATTCCACATTCGAGAAAATGTAGGGGATAGCCTTTTGGTGCGGGTAAATATCTACGACTACCACCGCGGAAAACCAGGAAAAAAGGTAGTCAATAGAAATATATTTCATGTAATAAAAAGAAAGGGTGGAGAAGAAACAATTCCGTTAAAACAATACAATATTCGTGTTGACGAAGATGTTGTGATTAGTCTTGAATTGGTTGAAGTGTATGGAGACGCTATTCACTTTGAGATTTCTACGAGTCCGTACAAAGGCATTTCTTTTACCCGAGAAGTGAGTCAAGATCAATGGCGTGAATATGGCAGTACAGCTGTAGCTTTTCATCTGTTAAGCTCATATCCCGTAAATCCGAAACAAATGAGTCGCAGCGAGCGACGTCGTCCAAAAAAGCTAGACATCTATTGGGATGCCTCGTTACCTATGGCCAAGCGGAACATTTCGGAAGAATTAAAATTGCTTGGAAAATACTTCAACTATTTGGATGATGTCTTGGTGCGTACCGTCATTTTCAGCAAGGGGCGTTGGGTGGAGGCGCAATTTGATATCAAAAATGGACGAAGCAAAGATTTGGAGGATTATCTTGAAAACACCTTTTACAATGGCGCATCAGACTTTTCAGAAGTACTTCAAAAAAACCCAATAAACGCAAATGCTGCATTTGTTTTTTCTTCAGGCGAAACAATGTTTACCCAACTTCAAACAGCGTTGAATATTCCTATATTTTGCGTAAATAGCCAAGCAGAAGCCCAACACGAATGGCTACAAGAACTTTCTTATACAAGCGGCGGACATTACCTTAATTTGGCAGAAATGAACGTGAATGACGCGTTAGAATTTCTTCAAATAGAGAAAGACGATACACGTAATTATGCAACAGCGGGTATCGATAAAAGTGGTTATGTTTATGGAGTAGTTCATAATGAAAACGGAACACCCTTACAGGGCGCGTTGGTGCGTATAAAAAATACCTTTACGGAAGTAGAAACGGGGCCTAATGGGAGCTATGCGATAGATGCAGCACCAGGTGATGAACTCTCAGTAATGGCCTTTGGAATGTATCGCAAAGATACTACGGTAAGAGCCTTAAAAAAATTGCATATTCCGCTGAAGACCAACCGTGAGTTGTTAGATGAGGTGTATTTGGAAACCAAAACTGTTGGGGAGATTATTGGAGATTTTGTGGTGGAAACACCTTTTGGAAAAACGACCAAAGCAGCCGTTGGGTTTTCGTTATATCAAACGATTACTAGCGACCAGATTACAGCCAATGTTTCTGAACTTTCACAGCTTGTGAATATGGGTAGGGGTGTAGAGGTGGTTCCTCAAGAAATAATAGGGACATTCAAATACCGGTTTAGAAAATTCAAACGCGCTTCATTTCAATTGGAAACCTATGCAGCTGTCGTGATCGACGATATTGTATACGACCAAAACCAGCCCAAGGTGACCGTTCCTTTGATAGATCCCCAACAAATTGAACGCATTACATTACTGAATACGGCTTCTTCTGCAATTCGGTACGGGTCTGCCGCTGCTTTTGGAGCCATCGTAATTGAAACAAAGAACTATAAAAAAGGAAAGGAGTTAACCAAAAATGAGGCCAAAGAGAGGCCTTCGGCGTTAGCTGTGGGCAATGAATATACAGAAACAACAGTCGCCCTGTTAGAAAATGCTGAGGTGCCTCCAGAATATGTTACTGCACTGCGGCAAGCAACTACATTTGAAGAAGCGAAAAATAATTATGAAGGACTACGAAGAAAGTACGGTGATCGTGTGCCTTTTTATTTGGAAACCGCCCGGTATTTTGAAAAGTGGGATACTGCCTTCGCAGAAGGTGTCCGTTCAAATATTATTGCCTTAGCACCAACAAATATTAGGGCTTTGCGCGCATTGGCTTTTGAATATGAAACATTACAAAACCTTGAAGACGCCCTGCAATTATATGAACATATATTAAATGTGAAGCCTACAGAGGCACAGTCGTATCTTGATGTCGCACGTTTAAGTGCCGAAACAGGTGCTGTTGAAACTTCCGAAGCATTGTACACCCAATTATTGTATAATGTGATACCCAATGTTGATGCTGCCGAGCTGCAACCTCAGGTTTTTAGCGGATTTAAACATTTGATTGCCAACCATAAATCTAAAATTAACTTTGAAGAGTTGCCAGAACAATTTTTGAAGGTTGGGTATCATGAAAACATACGAATTGTTTTTGATTGGACCCATAGTGGCACAGACTTTGAGCTTCAATTTGTGAATCCGCAGAACAAATTTTTTACCTTTTCACATACGGCATTCCATAATGCCGCTTTGTTGAAACAAGAGATTGCACAAGGTGTTTCATCTAAAGAATTTATCATAGATGAATCCATCCCTGGTAGATGGCTAATTAACGTAAAGCATTTTGGCACTACGGAAATTGATAATCCAACCTACCTAAAATATACCATATATCGAAATTACGGCCTGCCTTCTGAGACAAAAGAAGTGAAGGTGATAGACCTTTCAAAATATACTCAAAAAATAACGCTTGATACTTTTATGCTATGAAAAACAGAATTATACATGCGTTCCTGTTTGTTTTATTGACAATGGGATTATACGCTCAAGAAAGAAACAAATCGATTACAGGAATAGTAAGTTCAGCTCCCGAAAATGCACCTATTGCAAACGCCTTAGTTACCATAAAGGGAACTTTTATTGAAACGGAAACAAATGCCAACGGAGCTTTCAACCTTAACGTTTCTCCAGATGATGACTTGGTGATTACGGCTTTTTTAATGGAGCCGAAAGTAGTTTCAGTATCTGGAAAGAACGCACCTTTATCGATACAATTAGATTACAATGCCGAGTTGTTAGAGGCAGTATCAATTCGAGAAAAACAAGAGAAAAAGGATTACCTGGAAACCGGAATGGGGAAACAGCACCGCAACGGAATAGGTTTTTCAGCAGATGAAATGCAAGAGCGCTTTATTTCAGGTGCCGATGTAGATATGTATACGGTGGCAAGAAAAATGCCCTTTCTATATGTAGAAGGAGACCAGTTAGGCAGCCAGGTAGTTTATTCTTCTCGTATGAGAGGGGCGATGCGTTCTAGTCGAGTGCCAATGCAGGTAATTGTTGATGGGGTTCCGGTAGAGCAAAATGCGTTAGCAATTATCAATCCTAGTTTGATAGAAAATATCACCTTACTACGAAGTTTGGCAGCTACCATTCGGTATGGATCTATTGGAGTAGGTGGCGTTATGATTATTACAACCAAGAACAGCGGCTCTGCTTCCAGGGGAAGTAAGGTACTACCGTCGCTTTTAGTGAAAGGCAATAATTACCAAGAAGGGATACTACCCATTTCAGAAAAAATTGAAATGGCTACACAAGGGTATATTGACCAATTAAAACCCTACGCCAACGTAGAAGACGCTCTCAACCTTTATGATGAGCAGCGCAAACAGCCCGAAACGTATAATTTGGCATATTACATAGACATGTCCAGTTATTTTGCAAGGTGGGGCGATACGTATGGGTATCAAGTGTTGTCAGACCTTTATGAACAAGCTAATGAGAATCCGCGTATTCTCAAAACCATTGCATTTATTTTGGAAGAGCGCGGCCATTTGGTGCAAGCCACGTATACCTTAGAACAGTTGGTAGAACTGAGACCAGATTATATCCAGACCTATCGCGATCTCGCGCGGCTATATGCGCAGACGGGAAAATACAATTTAGCGGCTACGCTCTACAAACAGATGGTGTTTAACACAGTGCCAAATGTAGATTTTGAACCCATTCACCCTATTATCTTTAATGAGTTTCGAAATCTGATTGCCAACCATAAAAGTAAGATTGATTATAAAAACATACCGAACGAATTTTTGTCGGTCAATTTTAAGAAAGATGTGCGAATTGTGTTAGAATATACCAACCCTCTGGCTGAATTTGAGGTGCAATTTGTGAGTCCAGACAAGAAATATTACACCTGGCGGCATACCTATTTTGAGAGTAAGGAATTCATCGAAGAAGAACTTTCAACAGGGTATGCACTAAAAGAATTTATCATAGAAGATTCAGGATATGGTAATTGGCTGGTGAATGTAAAATCGTTGAACACAACGCCTGGAACAAATCCTACTTTTCTTAAATATACTCTGTATCAAAACTATGGTTTGCCCAATGAAAAGAAAGAGGTAAAAGTGCTCAACTTGGCGCAGCATACCGAAAAAGTGACGTTAGACACTTTTATTTATTGATCGTCGGTTACTGTGTGCCGTTCCATTCGGCATAGAATTGCGCGAGAAATTGCTCCATAAACTGGTGTCGTTCTCGTGCAATTTTTTTTCCGGTTTTCGTGTGCATCTGATCTTTCAGCAGCAGTAATTTTTCGTAAAAATGATTAATCGTAGGCGCCGTAGATGCTTTGTATTCTGAAGGTGTCATCTCAAGTTTGGGCTGAATTTCAGGATCGTATATTTTCCTGTTTTTGAATCCGCCATAGTTAAACGTGCGTGCAATTCCAATGGCTCCCAGGGCATCGAGCCTGTCTGCATCTTGAACGACTTCCAGTTCTTTAGAGTGGAATGATTTTGTGGTATTTCCACCTCTAAATGACACGTTTGCGATAATGTTTACTATGTGTTCGCTATCTTCTTCGGAAATGGGCTGTGATTTTAGAAACTTGGCTGCTCTTTTGGGTCCGAGACTTTCGTCGCCCTCATGAAATTTGGAATCTGCAATGTCGTGCAATAGTGCGGCCATTTCAACAACCAACAAATTTACAGGTTCAGATGTGCCGATGAGCAAAGCGTTTTTATATACTCGCTCAATATGAAACCAATCGTGTCCTCCTTCGGCATTTTCCAGCTGTTGTTGTACAAAGCGTGTGGTATTCTTGATGCATTCCGTTCTTTCAACACTAGTCATTCGCAATGTGTTTTACAATAGTTGTTTCCAGCGATTCGATAAGTGCATCGTGCGATTGCCCCGCAATTTTTATGGGTTCTAGTACCTTCATTTTAAAATGAACCCCTATTGGCATGGGGAACATTCCGTAGCGTTGTAGTCTCCATGAGTTGCTGATACTGACAGGAAGCACGACTGCATCTGGCGCATGTTGGAACAAGGTAAGCAGTCCTTTTTTTCGAAATGGTTTTGGGTGTCCGTCCCTACTTCGGGTGCCTTCAGGAAAGATAACCACTGCTCTATTGTGCTCTGAAATGTACCGTGCAATTTTTTCAATCTGACGGGTTGCTTGCGTCGGATTTTTCCTGTCTATAAGCACCGAGCCGCCTTTCCGCAGATTATAGGAAACCGATGGAATACCTTTGCCTAATTCTATTTTAGAAATAAACTTGACGTGAAGTTTTCTCAGAAACCAAATCAGTGGCGGGATATCCCACATGCTCTGATGGTTGGAAACGATGATTACGGGTGTGTTTTCGGGCAGTGTATCTGGCAGATCAACCGTAAAGCGAGTACCTAAGATATGGAGTGTACGTACGATGGTAGCATTAAAAATATCGACACTTTTTTTGTGCACATGATACCCAAACAGGAACAACGAGATGCGTTGTACCACTTCATAAAACAGCAATCCTAACCCAAAGAAAAAGTGGAAAAGTATGGTTAGCGGATACCTCAGAATTTTGGCTAGTAACTTCATTTAGTTCAAAAATAAAAGCTGTTCCTTTTAAATCAAAAGAAACAGCTTTTTATTTGTCATTCTATTTTTACAGCGCGATAACCGAGCCGTATCCATATTAACAATGTTCGTTATAGGCTCCCATAAGGTTCTCGGCAATCATTTCTGCTGGGCGACCTTCAATATGGTGACGCTCTAGCATGTGCACTAATTCTCCATTTTTAAACAACGCCATTGAAGGTGAGCTCGGAGGGAAAGGAATCATTTGTGCTCTTGCAGCATCTACGGCTTCACGGTCTACACCTGCAAATACTGTTACCAAATGGTCTGGAGTTTTTGCATTTTGTAAACTCATGCGGGCTCCTGGTCTTGCGTTTGCTGCGGCGCAACCACAAACTGAATTTACGACCACTAAGGTAGTTCCTTCTTTTGCTAGTGCATCTTTTACGTCTTGCTCTGTATATAATTCGCCAAAACCGATACTTGTTAAGTCTTCGCGCATTGGTTTTACTAATTCTGCTGGATACATAATCGTTTCTTTTAAGTCATTAAAATTGAGTTACAAAGATAGTCATTTTGACTCGTAAAAACTTACAGTAAACCGTAACAAACCCTTGATTCGCAATACGTATATTTGCACTTCGTTTAAAAGCATTAATACAAGAGTACATGATTCGTTGGTTGGCAGCCGTTTTAGGATATACCTTTTTTCGATTTCCCGGGGCAATATTGGGTTTTTTATTGGGTTCGCTCATAGATAATATGATAGGCGGAAAGAAATCTGGAGGTAGGGGGTTTCAGCAAGTTTTTCAACAGCGTAGCGAACAAGTTTCTCCAGCCGATTTTGAATTAAATCTGTTGTCGCTGGCATCGCTGGTAATCAAAGCCGATGGGGTGGTAAACCAAAAGGAATTGGATTACGTGCGGCAGTATTTTGTACAAGCCTACGGAAAGGAGCGCGCGAATGCTACTTTTAAGGTATTTAATGAAGTAATTAAGAACCGACAGGTTTCTGCAGCGAATATCTGCGCATTGCTTCGAAGCCGCACTCGATACGAATCTAGGCTTCAATTACTCCATTTTTTATTCAGTATTGCCAATGCCGATGGGCATGTTACCCAATCTGAAGTAAATGAAATAAACAACATCGCTAGATATTTAGGAATCCAACTCAGAGATTTTGAGAGTATCAAAGCCATGTTTTTTCAGAATCCAGACAGTGCCTATAAGATTTTGGAAATTGAAAAAACGGCAACGGTTTCAGAAATTAAATCGGCCTATCGCACCATGGCCAAGAAGTACCATCCTGATAAGTTGGTACACATGGACGAAGCATACCAAAAAGGAGCTGAAGAGAAGTTCAGAAAAGTACAAGAAGCCTACGAGCAATTGCAAAAAGAACGGGGCTTTTAATCGTCACCTCAACGTTGGAGAGGTTACACGAGTAGCTCCGTCCTGAGATTAATAAAATAGCTCTCACTCAAATGTGATCTCTCAGTCGTGCCTCCTTCGAGATGACAGACAGAGTCACCTCGACTTTGGAGAGGTCACACACCAAACACATCCTCAACTTAAATTAAATTATCTGATTATTCAACGATTCCCATTTCGGATTAAATTCTGAAATTAGATTGTTTTTTTTCTCCCGTCGCCATTTCTTAAGCTCTTTTTCTCTAGCAATAGCTGTCGTCGCATCAGAAAAGCCCTCATAGTAGACTAAATAAAAGCAATTGTATTTTCCTGCAAAAGATTTTTTTGCATTCTGACTGTCAAAATAGTGTTGAGAAATTCTACGTTGAATGTCATTGGTGATACCAATATATATGGTTGTTCTATATTCATTTGAAACGATATATACAAAATGAGAATAAAGCATATTTAAAGATAGTAATTCGATGCAACAGTCACCTCGATTTTGGAGAGATCACGCGAGTAACTTCGCTTTGAGATTAATAAAATAGCTCTCACTCATATGTGATCTCTCAGTCGTGCCTCCTTTGGCAGCCCTCCTTCGAGACGACTAGCTTGCTTTTTCAACAGTTATTTGTTCCTTAATCTCATTACCATCTTGATCTACCGCGGTAAGTACGTAGGTGCCTGGCAATGGTTGCAGTGAAATTTGGTGAAAAGTGTCGGTAGTGGCAATAAAACTACCGTCTAGATACCAATAGATGGTGGTTTCAGTATCGCGATGTGCTAGCGTAAAAATGACTTCTTGGGTTTGTTCTTCAAAATTTTTTGCCAATAAAATGGTTTCATTTTTCCCTGCCTGACCTGCAGGCGGGTTCGGAAATATAAACTCCATTAATTGTTCTCCCTCTTGTAGACAATCAGATTTAAACGGGGGCAAGCTAGCGTATTCTGGATGCAACGGAGCGTAATAATATTCGAGCAACGGAGGTAAGGCAAACCATGATTTTTGTTTCATTTCAGCTAAATCGTAGCACGAGGTGTTCACTCTGTATTGTTCATTTTCAGACAGAAATACTTGTTGGTGGTAGGGGCAGGGTTGGGTACGGACACCAAGTTTTGGTATGAATTCTGAAACAGTGGCATCACAAAATACTCCAGCCAAATGACCGCTTTTAGAGCAAATTTGCACTTCAGTTAAGTCGTCATACGGCGTTTTAAACCATTCACTTTTCGGTAGAATTTCCAGTACATCAAATAGAATTGGGGCTGCTGCCTGAAGCCCAGTCAAGCCAGGGCGTCCTTCGCCATCTGCGTTTCCGGCCCAAACGCCAATGGCATATTTTTCGGTCACACCCACGGCCCAAGCATCTTTAAAGCCAAAACTGGTGCCCGTTTTCCAAGCAATTGGTTGCGCATCATTGTAGAAATCCCAGTTTTCTTCACCTTGGGGCCTGTTCACTTCTTTAAGGGCTTCTACCATTTTATAGATGGCACCAGCGCCAAAAAGTGTCGGATTTTGTTGTTTTTCTAGAATCTCGGTTTGAAGCGTTACATAACTCGGCACTTTCGTTTCAAATGGTAGGTACTCGCTAGAGCTGGTATTGAAATAAGTGAGGGTAGCTGCCATACTCGCGTACGCATTGGTGATTTCCCATAACGAACTTTCTGCTCCGCCCAAAATAAGCGAAAGACCGTAATAATTGGGGTCTTTGTTTATATGGTCGAGTCCCAAATCATCAATCTTATGGTGAAAACGTGCTAGTCCGCACAATCGCAACATCCGTACAGCCGGCACATTTAGAGAGCGTGATAGCGCTAAGCTGGCGGGGACGGCACCATTAAACTGTTTGTCGAAATTCTCGGGATTGTAACCGTTTATCACAGTAGGAACATCTGCTACCAGGGTGTTTGGCAATAGTTCGCCGCTGTCTAACAATGCTGTGTATAGAAAGGGTTTTAGGATGCTTCCCGTACTTCTTGGTTTGTCAATAATATCAACAAATTTGTTGTTTTCTTTTGTAGTAGGGGCATTTCCGATATAGGCCAAAATTTCTCTGGTTTCAACATCGAGCACTAAAATGGCCAAATTGTGTATTTCGTTTTGTCGTAACTGAAAATGTTGTTCTGCGGCAATTCTATTGATCGTTTGTTGCAGGTTGAAGTCTATTGTGGTTTTGATTCGCTTTCCGGGTTGTTCCTTGCGAATCTTTTCGGTAAGGTGCAAGGCGGTTTCGGGCAATGGCAGTGGCTTTCCAGGTAGGGGTTCAGAAAGTGCTAATTGGTAGGTGGTTTCGTCAATAATTTCTTGCTGAAATAATTTTAGCAGCAATCGATCTCTTTTTTGCTGAAATATCTGCTCATTTTTCCCCGGAAAAATTAACGCAGGAGCATTTGGTAGTACGGCCAGAGATGCTGCCTGCCCCCAACTCAATTCGCTAGCAGGAATACCGAAGTATCGCCAAGCTGCAGTATCTAGTCCCACTACATTACCACCAAAAGGTGCGTAAGAAGCGTACAGGTTTAGGATTTCTTTTTTCGAATATCCTGCTTCCAATCGCGTTGCCTGAAAGAGTTCCACTAATTTTTCGCCATAACTACGCTTTTTGTTTTTCCGCGCCAAGCGAATGACCTGTTGTGTAAGCGTACTGCCACCCCGACGCTTTTCCGTAGTAAGATTTCCCCAAAGTGCTTTACCTATGGAAATCGGATTAAACCCAGGATGGCTATAAAAATATTCGTCTTCAAAATGCAGTACGGCTTGCTCAAACCGATAGGGCACACTATCTGAAACAGGAAAACGCCATTGGCCGTCGTCTGCAATTCGCGCACCCATCAACGCTCCTTCTTTACTTTCTACCACTGTAGAGGTAGGGTCTTTAAACAGCGGTTTGGGAAGGCAAAACATCCAATATAGCAAGCCTGCCATCACCAAAATAAATTTTATTTTGTGCTTTTTTAGGATATGTAACAACTTTTGTCTCATGGGTAAATCAAGGCTTATTTTTCTATGGTTACCCAAATACCTTGGTTCCGGGCATAATAATTATTGTCGTACATGGCTTCTACTTGGGTGCCGGGTAGGTAATAGGTGCCCAGATATGAAGCATTCAATTTTACTGTAAAGGTCTTTGTCTTTTTAGCAGACAAGTCGAAGTAAAAATTCACTCGATCGTCCCGAATGTCTTTATACCGAGCAGCTCCAGAAGCGCCACCACCCAATTCGGTAAAACTGGTATTTACAATTTCCCAACCTCCTGGGAATATTTTGGTGAGCGCCACATGGTTTACGTAATTGTTTGATGTATTCGTGATGGCAACTACAGCATTAATTTCGGTTCCTTGGCGAACATTTTTAATGTCTATTGTCTTGCCTTCACCATCGAGGTATTGTGCTTTAACAGTCAGATTTTTTCGCTCGGCCAATTCATTTCCAAGGGGTAATTTCCCTTTCTGAAGCAAGTTCACATACACTACGTTGTTGTTTTTGTTTGTAACCGAAATGGTATTGCTGCCCATAGCGATATCTGTATCTCTTTGTGCAATGGCTCGATCGCTTTTCACCGTATTGGTTTTTCCATTTACGGTATAGGTAAGCTCTAAGGCTTTCCCGCCATTCTTGGCAACCATTTTTGCCATTGCTAGGAGCGCATAACTGGTTTCTTGGGTGCTGAACCAGCGTTGAGATGACAATTCTTTGGCTACCGAAATTGCCATGTCACGTTGCTTAGCATTTCCAATAATGACAAGGGTCTCCAGTGCCATGGCCTTATTCCTGAATGGAGAACCATAGGTGTGGTAATCGTAATTAGTAGGGCGAAAGTTCACGTTGGCCGTCGCCGAAATCTCCTCGGCCACTTTTTGTTTACCTGCCAATGCATACGCCGCCGCAAGGCGCCATTTAGCGTCGTTACTTAGGGTTTTCGATTCACGCAATCGGTTCATCGCAGCCAACTCTGGTTGACCGGCAAGCGCCAACGTATACAGACGATACGCTTGTGTTTGGCTTGAATTGTAACGGGTGCTGCCATTGCGCCATTGGCGTGCTTCATTTTTTTGATAGCGCAACCAATTACTCAAAAAAGTAATGGGTAATGCATAGCCTTTTGCTTTTGCCTCCAACATAAAATGCCCTACATAATTCGTGCTCCAATCGTCTGCGTTTCGTTCGCCTGGCCAATACGCCATCCCTCCATTTGCAATTTGATAGCGACCTAATTTTTTAATGGCAGCTTCTACATTACTTTCAATCTGTTTTTTCTTGTCGAATGTGATGTCGAAAATATCAGCCAAGAATAACTGCGGAAAAGCCGCCGAGGTAGTCTGTTCTACACAACCATGTGGATAACGAATTAGATACTCCATCCGTTTGCTGAAATCCATTGGCGGTAAGGTCGAAAACTCTAAGGTGGCAGCATTGGTACCCGCTACTCCAAATGTTTCAAAAGAGATTTGCTGGGTGCCATTTTCAGAAAGGGTGTATTGTGTCGATTTCTGCGAAATGGGGTTCGGATTTTCTACATCAACCTCTAAATTGTAACTGGCAGTTTCCCCATTGCCAGCAGCCGAAATTTCAATAGTTTGAAATTGGTCTGTAGGCAGCACTTCGAAGTCAAAATTAACAATTTGTTCTCCTACCGAAGGAAACGAAACCGATTTAGAAGTACCGTTTATAGGCTTTAATGCATCTCCAACTTTCAGCTTAATGGTAGCATTTTTTACTTTTGGTTCCATAGCAAAAACAGTCACAGGGATGGTCACTTTTTCACCCGGACTCAAAACACGCGGTACCGAAGCCAATACCATCAAAGGTTTTTTAATAGGAGTGGTTTTTTCTGCTTTTCCGTAGGCACTTTTGCTATTATCACCCGCAATGACCATAGTACGAACCGACCCTATGTAGTTTGGCATTGTAATTTGGTGGGTAGCGGTCTCACCTTTTTTCAAGTGAAACGGCCCTAAGTAGCGCACAACAGGCTTAAAACGGTCGGCTTTTCGGTTTTTTGCACCAGCGGCAGCGTCGCCACCCCCAATTTCATAAATATTATTCACGCTACCAGAATAGGCGCCAATCACATAATCATACATATCGAATGTTTTTACGCCTAAAGCTTCTCGGGTATAAAAAGCATCGTGGATATCGGGCGTTTTAAAACGTGTAAGATCTAGCAACCCTTCATCTACCATGGCTAGAGTATAGGTCATGGCCTTGTTGTTTGCTTCGGAAACTTTAACCGTAAAGTTCTTCTCGGGCTTTAACGCATTAGGCATTTGTAGTTGAGGCTGCAATACCGTAGTGGGATTTTCAACTAAAATTGGAATGACACCATACAAGCGTATGGGCAGATCGTTTTTAGTGTGTTCATGGGGTTGTAGCAGCGAAATATTGGCATAAATATTTGGCGCCATTTCTTCAGTAATTTTAATTTTTGCCTGGGTTTCGCCTTTGGAAGTTTTAATCCATTGGGTAGAAAGCACCTCGGTGCCGTTTTCAATACTAATGAGGGCACGACCATTACTCCCTGACGGAAACGTAATCACGGCCTCTTCGCCTACATCGTATTTTTCTTTATTTGCTGAAAACACCAGCATTTTTGAACTTTCAGCGTCTTCGCCGGCAGGGCGTTTCCACCAGTTTCTATAAAAATAAGTGACCCGTCCGGTGGCGTGACCAGAAACAGGGTCAATGACTCGAATGAGGTAGCGTCCGCCTTCTTCTTCAGGAATGTTGAGGTTAAAACTGCTTTTTCCGTCACCAGCTGTAGTCACAGTTAATTCTTTAAAAGGTTTGTAGACCGTGGCGTCTTCGTAACGCGAAAGGTTGTCAGAGCCGCGGTTCCACCACCAGCGCCATTCAATTTTAAAAACTTTTACTTCTAATTTTCGGTTGCCACTTGGGTTTCCTTCTGTGTCTACTGAAACCACGTCAAATGAAGTGTTCTCATCGGTATAATATGACCCATAGCGATGGGGTTCAGGAGATTGCATGCCCACAAAGTGACTGTACGGAGCAATGTTTTTACTGAACACATCTATAGAAAAGTCGCCTCCACCTTCATAAATCTTAGTCAGAAATGTAGCGCTGAGCATGCCAGGAGCTTTGTTCGAAATGTCGAATTTTTTTGAAAACTCAGTCGTTCCATCACCAGAAAGGTTTTTGGAAACCACTGGAATTTCAACTTCGTCAAATTTCCTGACGGGATCATTAAATTGATAATTTATGAATTTTTTAAAAGCGGTATTGGTACTGCGCAAGGTAGCATCCATCTCAACCTTTAAGTCTCTTGCGGGCGCGCCGTGCAGCCACAGCCCTTGTATGCTCCCTTCAACAGCTTTGCTAGCATCTAAAATTTCCGCATTAAAATCTAGTTTAATCTTTAAGCGGTTTGGTTTTACGGTGGCCACCTTTAGCGATTTGGTGAATTTTACTCCGCCAGCACTAATGGTAGCGTTCCAATTCCCAGTAGGGGCGTTGGCATCGGTATTTATGGGGAAATAGTAAAAGCCATTGGCAACCCCTCCTACCAAACCTGCGGTTTGTCCACCTCCTCTTCCAGAAGGAGCGGAACTGTTTCCTCTATTTAAAACCGTGCGCTGCACCAACTTTCCGCGTGCGTCGGTAACTTCTAATTTTACAGGGTGGTTTTTAGGCAACGGATTTGCAGCATCGTTGAGTACAAAAGTGAGGTGAATACTGTCGCCAGGGCGATGCACTCCTCTTTCGGTATACACAAACCCTTTCAGACCTTTTTGGAGTTGTTTCCCCGAAACATCAAATTTACTCATGCTCAGGGCATTTCCGTCTTCTAACTTGGCGTATGCATAATTTTTTCCTTTGCGGGCTACGGCAAACGAAATCGTTCGGTCACTGTCGTAAAGTGCAAATCCGTCGCCATCTGTAGTAATGGTTTCAATGAGCTGCTGCTGGAAATTGAACAGGTCTATTTTTACCCCGCTTTCTGGCGTTGTAGTGAGTAAGTTATTACAGGCAAAATGGTAACTTTTGTTGTTTCCTTTTTTAGCAATCACACCAAGGTCGCTACCTAGAATGTTAGTGGCGATAATTCGGTCTTCATTATAGTATGCGGGATGGCATGGGTTGTCGCGCTGTTCCCAATTGTACGAATAGGTTCGCCATCTGTAGATTTCATTGTCCCAATATTTTTCTTCGCGTTCTGTTTCGTCTAGGCCTGAATTGTCTTCAAAATCGTCATAATAGGCATCTTCTGAATTTGCAACATCAGAATTGTCACAATCGTAGCTAATGTAGTCTTTGGTAAAACTGAATTCTACTTGGTATAGTGATCCCGGGTTGGTTTTAAAAAATTCAGAAATATTTACGGCGTGAGCTTTCCAAGAGCCTTCTTCGCCCAAATTATTTTCGAGTGAAATCGTTTTTTTCGCTACGCGCCGCCCTACACGTTTCATATCGTAACTATTGTAGTTGTCTAGATTAGACGATTGTAGAAACTGCAACATATTGTCTTCAAAAATTTGAATGATACGTACATCGACTGCTTTTAGATTTACAGTTTCAAAATAGAGGGGCGTACTCTGGGCGTTTGGCAAAATCACTCCTTTAGAGAGCAGGCGTACCGCTGGTTTTAATTGTTCGAAAGAAATGAGTTCGCTAAATTCCTTTTTTAAGCCGAAATTTTCTGTGTTTTTAATACCGTTAAACAGGGTCACCCGTACGTTGCCGGTGATACGATCGTTAGGGTATACGGTGAGCACGTTACCATCTACTTCAAAGCGTAGGTTCTTGGCGCGTTCGATGGTGATAAGGCCTGCAAAGTCTTGTTCAGGTGCAATTGGGTCTGAAAAATTAATCGACAGCGAAGCTTGGGGCGAATGGCTCGCTTTTACATCTACCACCTTAAAATTGTTCTGTCCGGGAATGGCAAAGGTGTTGCTGCCTTTGTTGTCGGCTCCAATGGGTTTTCCGTCCCAAGAAATAACAATCTCGTCATCATCTATTTTGCGCGAAATACTATCGATTGTAAAGTTGTAATATCGTGCAGATGTGCTTTCTGAAGGCCATTTAATAGTCAGTTTTTTTCTGCCTTGGCTTGCTGAAATAAGCTTTTTGGCATCTTTTAATTGTAAAACATCTGATGCCTCTAGTGCACCACTTATATATTGCCATTGTTTGTTATAAGACTGTAGGTTCTCTAGATTAAAGGTAAAGTTGGGAGTAAGGGTTTTAAAACTGAAGGTGTAGTTTTTAAATGCTTTGTCGATGTCTTCGTACAATTTGTGTAAGTGTACGGTGATGGTGTATTCAGTGTCGGGTTCTAGATACTCGTCTGGTTGGAATAATAAGGTGCTGCTGTTTTCAACAATGAGTTTTCCCGAAGTTTTGGGTGAAATTTTAAGATAGTCTGAAGGAATTTCTTGTGTAATTTCAAACTGTTCTAAGGGCTGTGCCAACTCAATCTGAATGGGTGTGGTAATACTTTTGGTACCGTAGGTGTGTTGGGTAATATAGTCTTTAAATTTAAAGAGATTGTCGGTTTCTGAAGTTTCAGTTTTATCGCCACAGGCAGTTAGAGAGAGCAATACAACACAGGTGAGTAAGCGAAGCAGATTGTTCATAATGATGGTTTTACAGTTTAAAATTACGATAAAATAGTGGTTGTGCCCGTGGAAATTTTCAGTATGAAAATCGCACGGCGACGGGTAACTCAATACAATGGAGGAGGGAGGGTATTTGTTTTGTAACGTCCTTAATTAAGTCCCTATTATATGAAATCTGTGGTTTGTGATTACTTTAACAGCAACGGTTGTGTTATTCTAGCAGGTTGTGGTAGGCTTGATATTCGGCTAAATTCCAAGCAAGTATGTTCTTTGCTTCCCATTTTTGTTGAAATGCTTTTTTTCTTTTTTCAATCTTTTCAAGATAGGCATCATGGTTCATGGTAAAGTAGGGGTATGGAAATTTTTCTTGCTGAAAAGCATAGGTTTCTAAAAGCTCGCCCTTGGTTTTGTCTAGTAGTGGCAGCGTTTTGTCTGAGAGATTAGAGAGATATGCCAGGTGAAGGTACGAGTTATCTGCATTATTGAAATTGTATTTGGCGATTACCGAATCCCAATTCACCAAACTACTCGCGATTAGGATGAGGTAGAGTGCCAATGTGTTTTTCTGAAATAGATAAAAGGCAGTTTTGGTTTTTTGAATTTTTCTGAATACAGTAAACAGTCCGTAAAGTACAAGTAACAGGAAAAGCACTACGCCAATGCGTTTGTATGCAAGCGCAAAGTGTTTGATGTACCAAAAATTTCGGATGGCAACCGAAATGGCCAAAATTGCATTCTGAGCTACCCAAACATAGGCCAGATATTTCAGCCATTTATTGTTTTTGTAGAAGTTAAGATTTCCGCGGAAAAAGTACAGCACCACAGCAATCGAGATCAAGATTGAGATAATCAGTAAGTAGGTGCCTTCATGCACAAATTGTTTTAGGGTCTGGCCGTCCCATTCAAAATTAAACCATACCCAGTAAATGTCGATGCAATTCAGCAAAAGGAGTAATAGATTTAAGATCACCAACAGGAAAATGCCGGCTTTATACTCACTTTTTAGTGCGGAAAGTTTAAAGAACCGACGCTTTCGCATTTTATTTCGATACAAGGTTGAATGTACAGTAGCTTCATAGTTTTGAATTCCTGGAACGGCGGTTCTATAGAGCAGGAAAACACTAAGGAACAAGCAAAATAGAAAGGTAAAGAACAACGGGAAGTTAATGTTTTCAAACAAGAAAGTAATCCCATTTTGAAGTAGTTCGCCAAATGCACCTAGATAATCGCTAAAGATTGGGTTCGAAAAACTATAGATGGTCAAGAAAACTCCAATGATGAGTATTGGAATCACAAAAATGCGCGATTTCCATAAAAAGTTGGCCACTTTTATACCTCCTACTTTTCTGCCAAAAAACTGTTTTGCAAAGGCTATTTGTGATGTAAATATGGTCGCTGAGGCCATTCCGAAGGCATTTAACAACAATTTAATCGAATTAAAGTTAAGTACGCCCACAAACAGAAACAATGAAATAAAATGTACCGTATATACAAAGGTTGAGTAAATCAGCACGGTAAAAATACCAGTAGTAAAAGTTCCCAAAAATGTAATTAATACAAGCGTTTTGCCCAACGGAAGTTGCTTTGTAAAAGCCAGCCAAGTGAAAAGGAGGCATTCAAAAAGGAGCAAATTCAATCCTATGCCTTGTCTAAAAAACAATAGGGTTAACAAAAGGGCAGAAACGAATACGGCTGATAAAGAGTTCGGGTATCTCATCTAGAAAATTTTGAATAGTTAGATGTAGTGTTGTCCCGTCGCGTTTTTTTTTGGCAAGCCAAAGGGTTGGCTTTTGTGAATACCTTATATAGATTTTAGAAAAAGGGAAAGGTTGCGTAATTGCTACTGATTTTCTTTATAGATGCCCAGCACAAGTTCGCCTTCTGCGTTCATATGTGCCCGATACATCCCTTCGGTATTGAAATCCATAGAGACGTTTCCATCTTTATCAATTGCTACAACACCACCAGTTCCGCCAAGTTTTGTGAGCTTTTCTTGAATGACTTTCTGTGTGGCTTCTTTTAAAGAAACCTGTTTGTATTCCATCATGGCAGAAATGTCGTGTGCCACCATACCACGAATAAAATATTCGCCCCATCCGGTAGATGAAACTGCACAAGTTTCATTATTAGCGTAGGTGCCAGCCCCAATTATGGGAGCATCTCCAATACGGTTCCAACGTTTGTTGGTCATCCCTCCTGTAGAGGTTCCAGCAGCTAAGTTGCCATTTTTATCTAGGGCCGCACACCCAACAGTTCCAAATTTTGAGTTTTTAATAAAAGGATCATTTTGGTATGAAACAGCTTTTGTGGCGTTCTGGATTTCACGTTGTTTTATTTTTTTCAAAGCTTGGAAGCGATTTTCGGTATAAAAGTAAGCTGGATCTATCAGTTCGATACCGCGTGTTTCTGCAAAGACTTCGGCTCCCTTGCCAGAAAGCATCACATGGTCACTATTGTTCATGACCTGCACTGCGAGGTCTATGGGGTTTTTAATACGCGATACCCCTGCAACAGCACCGGCGTTTAGGTTGGCTCCATCCATCACAGAGGCATCCAGCTCATTCGTTTCTTCATGGGTAAAAACAGCACCTTTCCCGGCATTGAATAGTGGTGAATCTTCCAAAATATTAATGGTCTTGGTGACGGCTTCCATGGCTGTACCTCCATTTTTGAGGATTTCATGCCCTACTGAAATAGCTTCGGTGAGTTTTTCTTTATATGCAATTTCAAGCGAATCGCTCATGTTTTTTTTGAGAATGGTTCCTGCACCTCCATGGATAACGATACCAAAAGTAGGTTCGCTTTTTTCAACTTTTTGGGTGTTGTTTGACGTTTCGGACGCTGATTCTTTAATATTTTCACAACTAAAAAGCACTAAAAATCCGATGAAAAGTGTTAAAATTCTGTTTATTGACATATTTTTTTATTTGAAACACTAAGATAGCACAAAATCCGCGATATGACTGACTTGGTGTAAGAAAAAAATGTAGGAAAATCAGCTAAAAATGATAAAAAACATCGATGAAATACACTCAATAATCGATTAAGTGCATTTTTGTATGAAATATTTTATATATTAGCATCAGCATCATGCCCCAAATTTGATGTCCCCCGTATTATGAAACTTATAAAAACCAGCCTACTGGCTATGGTGGTATTATTCACTATGGCTTCGTGCTCAAAAGATGAAGCACCTGTAACCGAAGAGTTAAACTACAGTATCGATTTAAACTTGGCCAATGAAACCGATTGGGTCATGGCAAACGAAATTTTACAGTTGGTGAACGACTACCGGATATCTCAAGGTTTAACAACTATTAAGAGAGATCAATCGTATGCTTCTGCCTATGCTGTAGACCACACACAGTATATGATTGAGAAAAGCCAGATTAGCCATGATAATTTTGGTGTACGTGCGAGTGCATTAAAGGAACGTGGCGCCCAAATCGTGAGCGAAAACGTAGCCTATGGTTATGATACCGCAGAAGATGTTGTGAATGCTTGGCTTAACAGTCCTGGCCACTTAAAAACAATTGAAGGTGAATACACACATTCTGGTTTTGGAGTGATTCAAAACAGTGAAGGCGCCTATTACTTTACTCAATTATTTTATAGAAAGTAAATTACATTCACCTTTTAAATGTAACCCAATTGCCGTATTTTTATGCAAACGCATAATACTACGGCAATGGCTATTTTAAAACCTTTCAATTTAAACCAATGGGTAGAAGAAAACCGAGACCTTCTTAAACCACCGGTTGGCAACAAAAATCTTTATAAAGAGGCAGAAGATTATATCGTAATGATCGTGGGTGGGCCTAATGCCCGAAAAGATTACCACTATAATGAAACCGAAGAATTGTTCTATCAGCTTGAAGGAAATATTCAGGTGCACATTCAGGAAAACGGTAAAAAAAGAACCATGGAGCTAGGCCCAGGAGATATGTACTTGCATCCTGCCAAAGTGCCACATTCTCCCGTGCGAGAGGCAGGTTCTATTGGTCTCGTTGTAGAGCGGAAGCGCCAAGATCTTGAAGGAAAAGATGGCTTGCTATGGTTCTGCGATAATTGCAACAATAAACTGCACGAAGTGTATTTCCCACTGAACGATGTAGAAAAAGATTTCCTGCAACATTTTATAGATTTCTACGGAAGCAAAGAATTGCGCACCTGCGATAATTGCGGGACGGTGATGGAAGTGGATAGTCGGTTTACACCAGACTGATACACGCTATTTTTTCTTCGGAAAATGGAATACTTCCAAAAACAGCTTCTCCCATTGGGTAAGGAGAAGTGTACAAACCGAGGGTTTGGCCGCAGGGGTAATTAAAAGCCCCTCCAACAACAAAAAACTTCTCTCCTGCGCTCCTTTTTTACCGTTTCAGAAAAACGTACCTTTGCAGCTGAAAAAATAGGCAATAAATACGCACCTTTTTCAACTATAAATAATCACAAAATAGATTGCGCTAGCAATCCACTTTAAAATACAACACTATGTCAACAGTAGCCACCGATTTCGGAATGGATAAAGCATTAGAACAACTAGGTTTAAAAGACGTTAACCACGGAACTTCCACAGGAAACACATGGTACCCGGGCGGAGCCGAAATCGCTTCCCACTCACCGGTAGATGGAGCGCTCATCGGGAAAGTAACGACGACTACCAAAGACGAATATGAAAAGGTAATCGCCGCTGCGCAAGATGCTTTCAAATCTTTTAGAGCTATGCCCGCGCCACAACGTGGTGAGATTGTTCGTCAGTTTGGGAATAAATTACGCGAATTAAAAGAACCTTTGGGTAAATTGGTATCCTACGAAATGGGGAAATCACTTCAAGAAGGATATGGTGAAGTTCAAGAAATGATCGATATCTGTGACTTTGCGGTTGGATTGTCGAGACAACTGAACGGACAAACAATTCCGTCTGAGCGACCAGGTCACGTCATGCGCGAGCAATGGCATTCTTTGGGTATCGTAGGAATTATTTCTGCCTTCAACTTCCCAGTGGCAGTTTGGGCGTGGAATACAGCACTAGCTTGGGTTTGTGGTGATGTTTGCGTATGGAAAGGAAGTGAAAAAGCACCGTTATGTACCGTAGCTTGCCAAAATATCATCGCAGGTGTACTAAAAGACAATGATCTTCCAGAAGGAATTTCAAGTATTATTAATGGCGATTATAAAGTAGGTGAGTGGATGACACAAGATACCCGAATCCCACTTATCTCAGCAACAGGTTCTACCCGTATGGGCCGAATTGTTGGAAAGACCGTTGCAGAACGTTTCGGGAAGTCGCTTCTCGAACTTGGCGGAAATAATGCCATCATCATTACTCCAACAGCCGATCTTAAAGTGGTAGTGCCAGGTGCGGTATTTGGTGCAGTGGGAACTTGCGGACAACGATGTACGTCTACCCGAAGATTGATCATACACGAAAGTGTGTACGACAAGGTAAAAGACGCTATCGTAGGAGCTTACAAACAAATTGTAATTGGAAATCCGTTAGACGAAAATAATCATGTTGGTCCGTTAATCGATAAAGATGCAGTAGATACCTATTTAAGTGCTATTGAAAAAGCAAAAGCCGAAGGTGGAAATGTGTTGGTTGAAGGTGGCGTGCTAGAAGGGGAAGGCTACGAAAGTGGTTGCTATGTAAAACCAGCCATTATTGAAGCTGAGAACAGCTTTGAAATTGTACAGCACGAAACTTTTGCTCCTATTTTATACCTTATGAAATACAGTGGCGATGTTGAAAACGCCATCGACCTACAAAACGGAGTGGCACAAGGGTTGTCAAGTGCTATCATGACCAACGAAATGAAAGAAGCTGAAAAATTCTTGTCGTTTGCTGGTTCAGACTGCGGAATTGCCAATGTGAATATCGGTACCTCAGGTGCTGAAATCGGCGGCGCTTTTGGTGGTGAAAAAGAAACGGGTGGCGGACGAGAGTCTGGATCTGATGCTTGGAAAGTATATATGAGAAGACAAACCAATACGGTGAATTACTCAGATGAATTACCGCTTGCTCAAGGTATTAAATTCGATCTATAATAAGAACAGTTATGTCAGTTCGAGCGATTGTCTTTCAGTGGCAATTGTATCGAAAACTAAACAATATGGAATATCTTATAAACCCGTTCAACTTTGAGCGGGTTTTTAATTTCGTCCTGTTTCCTCAGGGTATAATTGCCATACAGGATCACTCTGCCAGAATTGTTTGGTGTCTGCGTCTAAAATGGATAGTTTGCCTTTAAAGGCAGCTCCGGTATCAACATTCCAAACGTTTGCGAAATTAGTAGGAACATCTTTCCCTATCCGGAACGTCGGGGTGTGGCCAATATAAATTTCCTTGAAGAGTTTCAATCGCTTGGGATACTTATCATCTTCTTCTGAAAGATTAGGGTCTAGACTACAAACCATTTCCCATAGGGTGCGGTCCCAATAGACGGTATTTGGAAAGTATTCATGCTGTGGGCCCTTGCTACTAGCAAATCCTGCGTGTAGGTAACATCTGTTTTCGCTGTCTATGTAGAAATTTTCTAGACGTTCCAAAAATTGGATGTGTTGCTCAATAGCTGCTTCGGAAAGTTTCGCATAACTCTTTATGCTAGAAGCACCACCATGGTTTAGCCACATGGGAGCACTTTCTTTCCCTTTTAAATAATTGTACAACAATTCGTCATGGTTTCCCCTAAGAAAAATGCATCTATGCTTTTCAGCATAAGACATTAAAAAGGAGATTGTTTCAGCATTTTCACTCCAACCATCTACATAATCGCCAACAAAAATAAGGGTATCTGTTTTTAGAGGCTGTACACGTTCTAAAACTTGCTCTAACCCGCGTAAACCGCCGTGTATATCACCCACCACTAAGGTTCTCATTTCTAACTATTTTAAAATTCCCAAGGGTATAAAATAAGCGTATTGTGGTTGAAAAGCGATTACTTTTTCAAAAATTTATGATTATATTTTTGACCTTCCGAAGTGATACATTCTATAAAATACAATCCTGATGGTAAAAATGAAACATCAATAGTTTCGCCAGTGTACCGCATATTATATACTTGCCTGCCACTTGTAGAGAAAACCGACACACTTTTAATCGATATATTATCTGCTTCAATAGTAAGTAAGGTACTTACCGGATTTGGATAGATGCTAACAGTATTGATTCCAAATTCTGTGACGTCTAGAATTTCTAATGCTTCAATTGTAATTTGTGAGCAATCCTTTGAAATTAGAACATCCCAACCTTTGGATATCTCACACGTGGTCCCACAAAAATTTACGTGCAATGAAAAGCGATAGACGTTGTCTATTACCACAATATTAGCGGCAACCACTTGTTCGCCATTAACCAAAAATGGTATGCCGTTATAATTAGTTCCATCTCCTTGGCCTGGAAAGGCGCTTAAAATATCTTGAACTGCCACAAAATCATCTAATAGCGCAAAATGATTCAGATACATTATATCTGAATCAATCTCAATAGAATAGGTTCCCGGCGGATCCACAATAGATACACTGGATATTGAAAACTCATACGTAGACATAAGTTGGTCTAGGGCGGTGACTCCAGAAACACCTGTATCTATAAAGTCTTGTACCCAAGGCGCTTTTTCGTCAATTTCCAAATAAATTTTTCCAAAAGCAATATCGGAAGGATGATTGTTACTCGCGTGTATCGCGAATTTGTTAAACAATGAATCAACCACCGGATTGGTGTCTACGCGGTCATAAATTGCGGATAGCTTCTCGAGGTAAGGGATTGTTTTTTGCGCATCGAGAATAGGAATATCATAATCTGGATGCGACGGATTCTCGGCAAACTCCCTAAAAATCATGATCCAAGCATCTGTAAGGTAGTTATCCTGGATATCAGGATCAATGGAACATTGACCAAGTACAGTGTAGCTAACGGAAAATAACAAGAACAGGGGTAACAGTACTTTTTTCATAATAAATTATTTTGCAAGTCAAAGATATTGAGTGCATTATAAAATAACCATACCCTTTATTGGGTACTTTTTAAGTCTGTTATCCGTTCATAAAGAAAATGATGATGCCCAAAATAGTTAGTATAGATAGCACAAAAAAGAATATTTTCCAAAACGAATAAGGTCGTTGTCCCGAAATAACACCCGACTGCCCATTCACAAAAAAGTTATAGCGCTTTCCTTTGTATTTGTAAGCACTTATATACACAGGTAATAAAATATGCTTAAACTTTTCTTCGGAAAGTCGCATGTTGATAGACGATACAATTTGCGTATCGCCACCGATATCACGTCTGGCCCAACGTTCTGCAATATTGCGTGCCTCTTTGGTAGCGGCCAAATGACCATCTTTTAGCGGAATGGTATACTTTTCAGTAACAAAACCTGCCAAGTACGCACTTTGAAAGGTTTCCAATTTCCGAAGGTCCCAGTGCGCAATTTTCTTAGGAATCACTCCCGATTTCTGTTCAGATGCTTTTATGAGTGTGTCATCTACAAATCCTGATACATTTCCTGATGCTGGATACCAGCGGGTACGGCGTTCGCGCACTGTGCGTCTGTTTTTCCCGCTGCCCACGGTTTTGGTCACGTAATAATATTCCCCTCTTTTTCCGGTGTACTTGGCAAATAACTGCGCATCAAATGTCCAGAAGGGAGCGTAGAGTCCTTTGGTATGCTGCGGGTCGAGCGCAGCTTTTTTTAGTTTGTTGGGTGCCCACCAAAGTCCGTTTACCCATTTCTTAAAAATAAGATGTGCTTTTTTTTGGTCTATTTGAAAGGGAAGCACGGCGCCAGGTAATATCCAATCGTCTTTATACGCGTCTTCTACCACCAATGGCATGCTACAATACACACAATGCAGCGATTTGTAATTTTCTTCCACATGTTGATTGGCGCCGCAGTTCTTACAATGTAGCATCGTAATCTGTTCGCTATGCGATTGCGACCCCAATTCGCTGAGGTATTTTTTCAGTTCCAGTTCTTGGAAGGCTGTTTCTGAAGCTGGGATTTCTTGTTTGTATCCGCAATATTCGCAAGTAAGTTCAGACGTTCCCGGAGCATACCGAAGCTCTGCACCACAATTTACGCAGGCTTTTTTGAGTTCAGATGTTTGTTGGGGGGACGGTTGCATATATTGTCTGTTCGAGCGCAGTCGAGAACTTCAAATTTGATACGATGTACTAAGGTTTCGACTGCGCTCAACCAGACATCGTTAATCTTCTATTACTGAGGCAAAGGTGGTGGCGTATTGCCTCCCAAAAAGGCTTTTAGTTCTTCTACTTCACTAAGGGCGGTCCAATTTTGCATGCCCTGTTTCCAAACCAAGGTGTCTTTATTCACCGTTCTGTTCGCGAAAAGTGCTCGTAGCTGTTCAAAACCTACGGGGCCGGCTTGTTGTCCGTTTGCGGCATAAAAATACTGAACGGCTGCTGGCATTGGCGGTGGCATGCCTGCTCCTGCTTGTTGTTGTGCTGGGGCTTGTTGTTGGCCACCCATTTGTGGGTTCATCATACCACCCATTTGCTGTGCGAGAACAAAGCCCATTCCCATGCCCATTCCTGCACCTGCAGTACCTCCTTCATTTGCGGCTGCAGCTTCAATAGCTTTTGCAGTTTTGAACTTGGTAAGTTTGTCGAGGTCTAATTTGTCAATTCGGCTGTATTCAAAGATTTCTTTCTTAAGGTCTTCGGGCATCGACACATTTTCGATGTAGAATTTTTCCAACGAAATACCCACACTCTCAAACTCGGGCTGCATCACCTCTTTGCATGTTTCAGAAAGTTCGGTGGTATTAGCTGCATACAATTCGATGGGTAAATTGGCTTCTCCAACGGTATCGGTAAAACGTGTCGCTATTAAGCTTTTTAAATGTTCATTGATTTCAAAATTGGTAAAGTTATTATCGGTCCCAACAATGTCTACCACAAATTTTCCAGCATCGCTTATTTTAAAAGCATAGGTTCCGAAGGCACGAATTTCTACCAAACCAAAACGGTCGTCGTTTAGTGTGATCGGGTTTTTTGTTCCCCATTTTTCGTCGGTGAATAGGTGGGTGTTTACAAAATATACTTCCGCTTTAAACGGACTGTTGAAACCGTATTTCCAACCTTTAAGCGTGGTTAAAATAGGGAGGTTTTGGGTGTTTAGGGTATAGGTGCCTGGCCCAAACACATCGGCCAATTGGCCTTCATTCACAAACACTGCGGTTTGCCCTTCGCGAACGATGAGTTTGGCGTTGTTTTTTATTTCATTTTGATAGCGCTCAAATCTATGTACAATGGTATCATCGGTATAGTCTAACCATTCGATGATATCAATAAATTCGTGACTCAGTTTTTCTTTAATCTTGTCGAATATGCCCATGAGGTTGTTTGTGTTTAGTGTTTAATAAATTTTTTTGTTGTCGCCGTTCCTTCTTCGGAAACCAATTCTATAAAGAACATGCCTGAAGTTAATGTTGAAATGTCTATGGTTTGTTGAAAACTACCGGTTTTTTGCATTTTTCCTTCTATCGAATATATAGTGTAAGATTTAATAGGTGCGCCATAGTGTTCGATCTGAATTTTGTCTGATGTTGGATTCGGATATACGCTAATTTCACTGATATTGAACTCGGGTGTTGAGAGAAATTCAACCGTTTGACAGTCTTTAGAAACTGTTACATATCTAGATTCTTGAGCCTGGCAGCCTGCTAAACAGTCGTTTGCACCTAAATAAAACTCAATTGTGTTATTGTTAAATAAAATATCGCATACTTCCGCTTGACCCGTAAATCCGAATTTACCCTCTACAATATATGGTATTCCAGTATAATTAATAAATTCCCCTGAGCCGGCTGTCGATGCAGATATGATATTTTGAAAAAGAGTCAAATCGTCTAAGAGAGCTTCTATATTTAGAAAATCAAAACCTGTTTCCATGTAAAAAATAGTATTGCCTGTTGTTGTCAAGTCAATAAAATTATTCATGGTGAGTTGGTATAATGAGAAAAAATCATCCAACTCTTGATACCCTGAAACACCTGTATTTTTGAGAGGTTGCACCCACGAAGTATTAGTAGGTACCATAAAAGCAAGCATCTTATATTCTGTAAAAATGTTGTATACAGGATTCACATGAAATTGAAACTCATTGAAAAGCGAATCGATTCTCGGATGATTTTGAGGGTTCTCGTATATTGCCGAAAGTTTTTCAAGATAAGGTATCACACGTTCTGCAGGAAGAAACGGATTGTCATAATCTGGGTCGGACGGGTCGCTCAAAATGTCCCGCAAAGCCAATATGCTGGCATCAACAGTATAGTTGTCTTGTATAAAACTGTTCACTTCACACTGGGAGTGACCAGTTAAGATAAAACAGGTTGTAAGCAAAGAGAAAATTAACTTTTTCATGTTACTAAGTATCTGTCGGGGAAGTGTAGATAAAGTTACTAAATTAATTATACTTTACCTTTCTTAAAATTCGCACACTTTCTTTAAAAGCTTGATACGCTTCTCCGCCGAGACTCTTTAAAAAAGGTTTCGCTTCCAATAGCTTTTCTTTGGCATCAGAAAAGTCATTTAGATAACAAATAAGGTAAGTTTCTGCCAGATTGCGCACATCTTTTTCTTCGGAAACGGTCAGCGGAATACCCTTTCGTAACTTTTCAACTAGGGCATTGTTGCTATTATATATATGGAAAAGCGTCTTTTTGTTGAATTTTGGCGGCTCAAAAATAAGATGGGTGTCTATGGTGTAGAAGCCATTCTCTTTAAAGTTGATGGTGACTTCTTCTAAAGGGTAATAACGAAACTGATTGTTGAGACCGAGATGTACATATTCTGTAATTCGGAAATAATCTTGGGTATAGACAATGCTCACTTCGTCTAAAGCCGAATAGAAAAGTTTTACCTGCTCGTTAATGAGTTCAATATCCACACGAGAGTAATAGGTTTCTCCTTTCACTAGTTTGGTATTGCCAGCCCAGCACACCACAAAAATTTCTTTAAACACTTTATAGTTCGATGCCAAATCTGAATGCCGATGGTTTATAAAATTAATGACTCCATCAAGCGTCAATTCGATATTGTTTTTTGCTTGATTTTCAATGGCAGCGACGATTTCAGAGTTCACGTCTTTAATCTCGATATCGAAATCTTTTGGCATCGAGATACTGCCGTCGCGTAAAAAGATAGAGCCACCCCAATATTTCCAGATGTTTTTTCGTAGCGAGGTAATCTCTCCCGTAGGCCGAATGGTAACCAGCCCCACTACTTTATCGTCTGGCAAATGCGGGAACAGCACATTTTCATACGAAATGATGGGCGCATTGGTGAGGTACGCGTTTACCAAATTCTGCAATTTACTATCGTCAAAGAAATCGACTCCCCTAATTTCATTGCCTTCATCTTCAACACCAATTACAATAAAACTATTGTTCTTGGGGTTGCTATTGCTAAGGGCACAGATGTGTTTTAGGAATTTCGCCTTTCCTTCTTTGCTGCCCAAATCTATTTTTCGCTTTTTGTCATAAAAACTACTCTCGTCGTTGTGCGCGAGCAAGTTTTTAATGAGTAAGCGTTTGTTGATCATATCTTCTAGTTGCAGGTTGAAAGTATTACATGTTACAAGATTTAACTAGTCATATTTGGAGCCTCGTCTATCTGAATTTTTTAGGTAATTCATAAATGATTTTATTTTTCGACTATTCGTCAGAAGCTTTGAGGATATTTTATTAAAGGTTTCTTGATTAATGTATTTTCTGTCTAGACATCTATATAATTGTGACCTCGTCTCTCCATTTGAGGCCTTTGCAATACTAAGAAAATTTATAAACTCTTTATTTCCATCACGCTCATATCCTTCGGCAATATTGTCCATTACAGACCCAGAGGATTTATTGATTTGTTCTCGTAACTTATAATCTTTATTTAGGGGGGTGTTATCAATTAAACTCCAAACATCCATGCAAATTTCTCTGGCAAGCTGCCAGATTTCCATGTCTTCAAACTTTTCGATTTTTGCCATTATTTTAACCTTTAACCTTTAACCTTTAACCTTTAACCTTTAACCTGAAATAACTACGTCTTATTAACTATCGTACTACTGGCTTGGTCCAAACACATCACGGTGAGGTCTGCGATATTTACATGCGCAGGTCTCGTCACAGCAAAAAGGATGATATCGGCAATATCTTCGGGGCGTAATGGGGTAAAGTTCTGATAGACTTTATCGGCTCTTTCGGTGTCTCCTTTAAACCGTACTTCGCTAAATTCGGTTTCTACCAATCCCGGATTAATTGCGCCTACCTTAATACCCTTGCCATTTAGGTCGAGTCGCATACCTTGGCTTAGTGCATCTACCGCATGTTTGCTGGCGCAATATACGTTTCCATTCGGATAGACTTCTTTGCCTGCCGTAGAACCAATGTTGATGATATGTCCCGATTGACGCGACAATAATTTCGGAAGTATTGCTTTAGTCACGTACAACAAGCCTTTTACATTTATATCGAGCATAGCGTCCCAATCATCTGTACTACCAGATTGGATTGGGTCTAGTCCGTGGGCATTTCCCGCATTGTTAATGAGGATGTCGATTTCTGAAAACTCGTTTGGCAGTGATTCAATCATTGAAAAAACGATTTCTTTATCGCGCACGTCAAATTGCAGGGTATGTACTTCGGTGAATGTAGACAATAGTTTTACGAGCTCATCTAACCGTTCTTTTCTTCTTCCGCAGAGAATAAGTTTAGCGCCATTTTCGGCAAAGAGAAGTGCGGTCGCACGCCCAATACCACTAGTTGCACCTGTAATGAGGGCAATCTTATCTTTTAAGAACATAACAATTTATTTTTCAGCTTAAAAATAGCGATTCTTTTAACATTTCGTATAGTTAACAACGGGTTAATTGTAGCGTTAATCAATGTTAATGGATATTTCTTTAGAAATGTCTTGAGTTACTATTGTAGCACAAACCTAAAACTCTTTTTATTATGAATAAATTAATGTATGGAATCATCTCAATTTGTATGCTCTCAATTTTTATTGGTTGTAGCAATGACGATGATTCAGAAGTAACCCCCGACGAGACAGCAAGAATGTCTGTAAAATTAGTCGATGCCCCTGGCGATTATGAAGCTGTTTTTGTAGACGTACAAGATGTCGTTATTAAATACAATGGCAGCGACGACGAAGTAGTGATTGGCGATGTGAATGCTGGTGTGTATAACCTACTTGAGCTAACGGGAGGAGTATCTATACTTCTTGTAGATGATGAAATTCCCGCAGGGTCAATAAGCCAGATTCGACTTATTTTAGGAGACAACAATACGGTTGTAGTAGATGGAGAAACGTTCCCACTACAAACACCTAGTGCGCAACAATCTGGATTAAAGATAAATGTAAATGAGACACTTGAACCAGGAATTTTTTACGAATTTATTTTAGATTTTGATGTAGAAGAATCGATAGTACAACAAGGAAATGGAGGCTATCTTTTGAAACCCGTTATTAGAGCTTCTACTGAGGCTGAGACTGGGGCAATAGTCGGGAATGTACTTCCGTTGGGAATTCAAACGTTAGTTACAGCATCAAATGGACCTGTTGAAATATCGTCGTATACAAATGTGGGAGGACAATTTTCACTGGTAGGTGTCCCGGCAGGAACTTATACGGTAACGTATGAGACAGATCCCTTGCTAGGGTTTCCACCAATTGTTGTAGATGATGTTGTAGTAGTAGTTGGTGTCACAACTACACTCGATGAAGTAATTTTTGAATAGCATAAGATGCTGAATGTAAAAAAGGTCTCCTAGGAGGCTTTTTTTGTGCTTTAACATTTTCTATAGTTAATTCATGGTTAAACGCAGCGTTAATCATTGTTAAGGAATATCCCATTATGTCTATTCATAAGTATTTTTGAAATAACAAAATTAAACAGTCATGAAGAAAGATCACACACTTATCAATAAAACGCTACAATCATTATTAAAAAATGGTGTGTTTTTGCTCGTCATATTTGCAGTGGTAATGGCATGTACCGATAGTACGACTGAAGAAATTGCCACTGAGCCAACAGCCGAAATTTTTGAACCTACCGCAAATTTCACAGCGAAGATTGACGGAGCGATTATGGGAAGCGTAATTGCGCCAAACGCCAACATAGAAATTAGCGCAACCAATGGAGAAAAGAAAATCACAGGAACGACTGATGAGAACGGTGAATTTTTTATCACAGGCTTTAACGAAGGTATATATACCGTTACCATAACAACAGAAAATACTGATAAGGTGGAAACTTTTCAGGATGTTGAAGTGAAGAGAGGCGAAGTAACAGCGTTGGGAACCGTAGATTTGGCTGTACAATAAAGAAGAAGAAAATAAAGGTAACACGGGGGTGCATTTGCATCCCTTTTTTATGCATAAAACTGAAAATAGAGATGTCTGTTTAGATAAGAGTCAACCATAATCTGTCATTAATCTGTCATTTTGGAAATTAAATCACACTTTTTAAATTTGAGGGCTTTATACAGGCTGAAATGTTTCCATTTCTACTTCGTCTTTTTAACCAATCATTAACAGGAATTGCCATAATAAATAGGCAATTTGCGTGGTTATTAGATGTATAGCTTACACATAAAAAGAATCTTAAAAGTATGGAAGAGACCAATACCGCAATGGACATCGGTGCACTCAATGAAAAAATCGAAAAAGAGAGTGCTTTTGTAGACATTCTTACCCTCGAAATCAATAAAGTAATAGTTGGCCAGAAACAAATGGTAGAGCGCTTGCTCATTGGGCTGTTGGGACAAGGACACATCCTATTGGAAGGGGTGCCAGGGTTGGCAAAAACACTCGCCATCAATACGCTTTCACAAGCGGTTCACGGTAGCTTTAGTAGAATTCAATTTACACCAGATTTGCTTCCTGCAGACGTTATTGGTACCCTCATTTATAATATGAAGCTGAACGATTTCAGCATTAAAAAAGGACCCATCTTCGCAAATTTTGTGTTGGCAGACGAAATTAACCGTGCCCCGGCAAAGGTGCAATCGGCATTGCTAGAGGCTATGCAAGAAAAACAGGTGACTATTGGTGACGAAACTTTTGTCTTGGATAGACCGTTTTTGGTGATGGCAACACAAAACCCCGTAGAGCAAGAAGGTACGTACCCACTTCCCGAAGCACAGGTAGACCGTTTTATGTTGAAAACGGTGATTAAATACCCTCAAATTTCAGAAGAACAACTTATTATGCGCCAAAATCTAAAAGGTGCTTTTGAAAAAGTGAATCCGGTGGTGACCTTAGACCAGATAAAGCGTGCACAAGCTGCCGTACGTGAGGTGTATATGGATGAAAAAATCGAAAAATATATTTTAGACATCATTTTTGCGACACGAACACCAGAAAATTACGGATTAAAAGAATTAAACGGCCTAATCAGTTTTGGAGCATCTCCACGTGGAAGCATCAACCTGGCTATGGCAGCCAAATGTTACGCATTCATTAGACGACGTGGCTATGTGATTCCAGAAGACGTACGCGCCATAGTGGAAGATGTATTGCGTCACCGTATCGGCATTACCTACGAGGCGGAAGCTGAAAACATTACTTCTGAAGACATTATCCAAAAAATCGTGAATGTAATAGAGGTGCCTTAGGCAGTCGTTGGTCGTGCGAGGTTGGTACGCAAACAATATGCTGTAGTCCCAACCATATATTTAAACAATCTAACACACTACCCTCTAAATTCTATCCGCTACCTAAATGGACACTAAAGAACTTTTAAAAAAAGTACGGAAAATTGAGATCAAAACACGGCGCCTAAGCGACCATGTGTTTGGTGGTGAGTACCATAGTACGTTTAAGGGTAGGGGGATGACTTTTTCTGAAGTACGGCAATACCAATTTGGCGATGATGTTCGGAATATCGATTGGAACGTTACCGCCCGCTACAACGAGCCCTATGTAAAAGTTTTTGAAGAAGAACGCGAACTTACCCTCATGCTCATGGCAGATATCTCGGGTTCTGAATTCTTCGGAACGGATAGCCAATTCAAAAATGAAATCATAACCGAAGTAGCGGCTACCTTGGCATTTTCGGCCATGCAGAACAATGATAAAACAGGCCTGATTCTGTTTTCAGATGAAATCGAACTCTTTATTCCTCCTAAAAAAGGAAAGAGCCACGTGTTGCGTATTATTCGTGAATTGTTAGAATTTCAACCAAAGAGCAAAAAAACCGACTTTTCACAAGCACTGAAATACTTAACCAATGTCATGAAGAAGAAAGCGATTGTTTTTGTGCTTTCAGATTTTATTACAGACGGGTATAAAGACACCCTAAAAATTGTATCTGGCAAACACGATGTCACGGGCATTAGAATTTACGACCGTCGGGAAGAAGAAATTCCAAATCTGGGCATGGTACAAATGCAAGATGAAGAAACGGGAGAGTTGGTGTTGGTAAATACTGGGGCCAAAGGCGTGCGAAATTCCTACCATCAGTACTATCGTGAACGGGTTGCCTATTTTCAGGACGCCTTTACCAAAAGTGGTGCTGGAGCCATTAGCTGCAGAGTAGATGAGAGCTACGTAAAAAAATTATTGGGCTATTTTAAAAGACGATAAGAACAGGCAAACTGTGAAAATGACACATATTAAAATGAACATATCAAATCGTAGCCAAAAAGAGTTGTCACCTCGAGTGATCCCAATACCTATTGGGATTGTATCGAGAGGTGTCATGTGGCTAATATTGTTGTGCTCGTTTGTCTCCAATGCCCAAATTTCTTCTGGCGTAGATACTACCCAAATTAGAATTGGAGAAGAAATTAAATACACGGTTTCAGTGCAGACCGACAGTACAGATTTGGTTGTATTTCCGGAAGGACAAACTTTTTTGCCGCTTGAAGTGATCGAGTCGTATAAAGTAGATACAACTTATGAGCAGACGAAGATGCGGCTGATTAAAAAATACGGACTCACCCAATTCGATTCTGGAGCCTATACCATTCCGCCGCAGAAAATTGCCATCAATGAACGTATGTTCATGACCGATTCTATTGCTATAGACGTTCGGGATGTTGCTGTAGATACCACCAAGCAGAAAATGTTCGAAATAAAGCCCGCTATTGAAGTCGATAGGCCGCCATTCGATTTTTGGAAATGGGTGCCATGGATTGTCGGGTTTTTAATCTTGGCAGGAATTATTGGCTATATCCTTTTCCGCAGAAAAAAGATAAAAGAAGCAAAAGAACAGCAGCTTCCACCCTATGAAGAAGCGTTGGTTGCCTTGAAAACCTTAGACGATTCTACCTTGCTGAAAGAGAATAAGAGCAAAGAATATTATTCACTTTTAACCGAAATCGTGAAACGATATTTAGACCGGGAAGTTGATGAAACCGCTCTAGAAAGTACGTCAGACGAATTAATCGCACGTATGCAATTACTAAAAGACGGAGGAAATTTCGACTTTGAAAAAGAAGACATAAAACGGTTAGATGCTATTCTGAAACGCGCAGATTTAGTAAAATTTGCAAAAATGCAGCAAGCAGAAAACCAAGCATTGGCAGACCGTGCTGCGGTTGAAGATATTATTAACCATACCCACGAAGCGATTCCTGAACCTACCGAAGAAGAACTGCTGGAAAACGAACTTTACCTCGAAGCACAGCGCAAAAAGAAACAACGTAGAAAGTACCTGTATGGTGCTATTGGAATTCTGACAGCAATCGTTTTGGCAGGAGCTATTTATGGTAGCATTACAGGCTTCGATAATTTAAAAGATAAGGTGTTAGGAAATGAGGTGCGCGATTTGGCAGAGGGAAGATGGTACAAAAGTGAATACGGCAATCCAGCGGTGATTTTGGAGACACCCGAAATTTTGATGCGTACGGAAATAGATATTCCAGAAGGCGAAAATATTGTTGCTACCAGTGCCAACGTTTTTTCTGCCGGAGGCTTAACTGAGCCACTTTATGTAATGGTAAATACCACCCAGACCAAGAATTCACAAGAAGAGGTAAATCTAGACCCCCTAATGGATGCGGCCCTGTCGGAACTCGAGCGCAGAGGAGCCCTGAATATGATTGTGAAACGTGAAGAATTTTCGACTGAAAAGGGCATAACGGGCCTAAAAGCTCATGGAAACTTTAATGTTTCCGTAGGAAATAATAAAGTATTAAAAGATCAGAGTTACTACGAATTACTGCTATTTGCGCAACAAAATGGTGTGCAAACGGTGCTGATAGTGTATCAGAACGATGGCCGTTTTTCAGTAGGGATAAAAGATAGAATCATCAATTCGGTAGAGTTAGAATTGCAAGAAACGAAAAACAACTAATGGGACAATTTGAGTTTGTGAATCCGCAATTGTTTTGGCTGCTATTATTGCTGCCCCTGCTGCTGTTTTGGTATTTCTGGAAGCGCAAACAACTAACCGCTGCCCTAAAAATATCGAGCGTAAAAGGATTTAAAACGGGCAAGAATTGGCTCGCAAGATTACGTCCGTTGTTGTTCGTTTTACGGTTATTGGCGCTTGCGGCAATTATCGTGGCAATGGCACGACCGAGGACGGTAGATGAGAGTACTCGAATTAAAACCACCAAAGGTATTGACATTGTGGTTGCCATCGATGTTTCGGCGAGTATGCTGGCGCGAGACCTAAAACCAAATCGGTTGGAGGCACTAAAAACAGTGGCAGCTCGATTTATTAATGCGCGACCCAACGATCGCATTGGGATTGTAGAATATGCAGGTGAAAGCTACACCAAAACACCGTTAACGAGCGACAAGAGTATTGTACTTTCTGCGTTGAAATCGATTGAATACAATACGGTAATCGAAGGGGGAACTGCCATCGGGATGGGCTTGGCAACTGCTGTGAATCGCTTAAAGGAAAGCCGAGCGAAGAGTAAAATCATCATTTTAATGACCGATGGTGAGAATAACAGCGGATTTATAGATCCGAAGATTGCAAGTGAGTTGGCCGTCGAGTTCGGAATTAAGGTGTACACCATTGGTCTAGGAACCAACGGCATGGCACTGTCGCCCATTGGAATTAGACCCAATAACACCTTTCAATACGGAATGCAGCAGGTAAATATTGATGAAGAATTGTTGAAAGAAATTGCCGAAGTTACCAACGGTCAATATTTTCGTGCTACGAGTACCAGTAAATTGAACGAAATTTATGATGAAATCAATAAATTGGAAAAAACCGACATTGAAGAATTTAAATATAAAAATTACGACGAAAAATACCGTCCGTTAGTGATATTAGCCCTGATTTTACTCGCGTTAGAATGGCTATTGCGCTATACCGTTTTTAGAAGCTTTATTTAATATGCAATTTGATCAACCCATTTATTTTTATGTTTTGTTTGCCATTCCGGCAATCGTGCTGCTATTTATGGGAGTGCTACTCTGGAAGCGACAAACCCAAAAAAAGTTTGCCGATACCGACTTGCTTAAAAAATTGAGTCCGAACCGATCTGTCTTTAAACCTGTGCTAAAAGTGCTGGTCTTCTGTTTGGCGATTGCGTGTTTAGTAGTTGGCTTGGTGAACCCTAAAATTGGAACAAAAATTGAAAACGTTAAGCGCGAAGGGGTAGATGTGGTGTTTGCTTTAGATGTTTCAAAAAGTATGCTGGCCGAAGATATTGCGCCCAACCGTATCGAAAAATCGAAACAACTTATCACCCAAATTCTGAACAGTTTGGCGGGAGACCGGGTGGGGATTATTGGCTATGCAGGAAGCGCTTTTCCGCAGGTGCCCATCACCACCGATTTTGCCTCTACAAAATTGTTTTTGAATAACATGAATACCGATATGGTCTCGAGTCAGGGAACAGCAATCAATGAGGCGATCGAGATGGCCAAGACCTATTATAACGACGAGGAGCAGGTTAATAGAGTGCTATTTATCATTAGCGATGGGGAAGACCACGAAGGCAATGTTGAAAGCATCGCCGACGAAGCTGCAGCTTTGGGAATAAAAATATATACCATTGGTGTGGGTTCGGTAGAGGGCGCGCCTATTCCGATTAAAAGAAATGGTATTCTACAATATTACAAACGTGACCAAGATAATGAACAAGTAATCACCCGTTTGGGGGAAGAAACCTTACAACAAATTGCTGAAGAGGGCAATGGTGTTTATATTAACGGGAATAATACCAAAGAAGTGGTTGAAACTGTGACAGCTATCCTAAATGGAATGGACAAAAAGACATTTGAAGCCAAGCAATTTACCGATTTTAAAGACCAATTTCAGTGGTTTTTGGCAGGGGCATTATTTTTGCTGGTATTAGATGTGCTGTTGCTAGAACGCAAGACAGCATGGCTCAAAAAATTGAATTTATTTAATGAATCATCAACATAACATGAAGACAAACACGAACATTTTTAGAATAGTGCTTTCGGCTGCATTCCTGTTGTGCCTTTCTGCGGAAATTTCCGCACAAGAAAAGGAGTTAGATAAAGAACAGAAGCAGCTTATCAGGGAAACGAAAGAATTGGTAAGTGACGCAAGCTTGGCCCTTTCAGACGATAAATTTGTTGAAGGCGAAGCCGACTACCGAAAAGCCATCGCGATTAACCCAAAAAGTGAAACGGCAAAGTATAATTTGGGAAATGCCTACTACAACGAAGCGAAAAATGATGAAGCCATGACGCGGTTTCAACAAGCGGCCGATGTGGCAGAGAATAAAGCCGATAAACACAGCGCCTATCACAACTTGGGTAATACCTATATGAATGCCAAGAAATATCAAGATGCAGTAGATGCTTATAAAAATGCACTTCGGAACAATCCTACAGACGATGAGACACGGTACAATCTAGCACTAGCTAAAGAAATGTTAGAGAAAAATCCGCCAAAAGGAGGCGAAGGCGACAATAAAGACCAGGACAAGAATCAGGACAAGAACGATCAGGACCAGGACAGCCAAGATAAGAAGGACGAAGAGGGGAAAGATAAAGAAGGCGACGAGGGAGATGAGCAGGAAGATAAAGATAAAGGCGACGAAAAAGACGAAGAAAAGAAAGGTGACAACCAGGAACAGCAGGGCAAACCAGATAAACCCAACGAGGGAGAGCAAGACAAAAAAGACCAAAAACAACAACAGCCGCAACCCGGACAAATGTCACCACAACAAATAAAGAATTTGTTGGAAGCCATGAACAATGAAGAGAAAAAAGTTCAGGAAAAGATAAACGCTAAAAAACAAAAAGGAGCAAAAGTAAAATCTGAAAAAGATTGGTAAGATGAAACAGTTTTCATTTTTAATACTACTATGTATGTTCTTGGGGGTAACTGCCCAAGCACAGGTAACGTTTGAGACAAAGCTGAGTAAGAAAAAGCTTGGCCTTAATGAGCGGTTGCGGGTAGATTTTGAAATGAACCAAGATGGAGATAATTTCAATCCGCCCAGTTTTGAAGGCTTCCAAGTGGTTGGAGGGCCTAACCAAGCCATCAGTAACTCCTATTTCAACGGAAAGAGAACGTATTCAAAAACGTATTCATACTTCTTAGCGCCTTCGTCTATGGGTACAAAAACCATTGGGCAGGCAAGTATTGATATTGATGGTAAAACGTATAAAACCGCACCTGTAACCGTAAATGTCACCAAAGCGGTGAAACTATCGAAAGACGGTAGCAATGCCGAATACCTGGCAGACGAGAACGTACATTTGGTTGCGGAAGTTTCAAACGCGAATCCGTTTTTGAGTGAAGCCATTACGGTTACCTATAAATTGTATGTTTCGCACGAAGTAAGCATCACCAGTAATTGGAGAGAAATAAGTACGCCAAAATATGCCGATTTCTGGAGCCAGAATATCAATACCCAAGGCAATTATAAAGTGTATGAGGGCAAATATCAAGGCGAAGACTACCGCTATGTGATTTTGCGATCTACCGTATTGTATCCCCAAAAAACGGGCGAGCTAGACATCGAACCACTTACGTTAGACATTCCGATAGACGTACGTAGCAACAAACGCGATTTATTTGGAAGACCGCGTATGGTGCGCGTTAACAAGACAGTTTCAGCAGGAAATAGAACTATCAATGTAAAACCATTGCCAGTTCAAGGAAAACCTGACGATTTTGCGGGTGCCGTGGGCGATTTTGAATTTAGAGTACAGACCAACCGTACGGCATTAGATGCTAATGAAGCCTTGGCATTAACCACAAAAATTTCTGGGAAGGGTAATTTAAAGTTGTTCGATCTTCCTTCGTTGAAACTTCCAAGTGCTTTAGAAGTGTATGAGCCAGAACGTGAAAACCAAGTGACGGTTCAAACAGATGGGATGCGCGGAAGCATTGCTGAAACCTATACAGTGGTGCCACAATACAAAGGAAATTATCCTATTAGACCGATCAGTTTTTCCTATTTCAACCCCAAAACGGAACGCTATGAAACCGTCTCTAGTGAAGAAATTATTATAAATGTAGAAAATGGCCCGGTAGCTACGGCCGAGAACACCGAAAATAATGCGCTTGCTGTTGAAAACAATTTAGACAACGCCCAATTTAAATTTATACAGCTAGAAGGAAATCTAGAACCCATACACAGCACTACTTTTTTCAAATCGAAGTTATTCTGGACGTTGTTGGGTGGTCCGATGTTGTTGATTCCATTAGTGATTTTGGCAGGGAGAAAGCACCGCGAACGTATGGCAGATGTGGAAGGGAATAAACTTCGGAAAGCAGACCGACTGGCCAAAAAATATTTGGGAGATGCCAGAAAAAATATGAAAGACCGCGTAGTATTTTACGAGTCGTTAGAACGGGCCCTTCATAATTATCTAAAGGCAAAATTAAATATTGAAACAAGCGATTTCAGTAAAGATAAAATTTCAGAACTATTGGCCGAAAAACAAGTAGCGCAAGCTACCATTTCAGAATTTATCGCGTTATTGAAGAGCTGTGAATACGCACGATATACTCCAACAAGCGATGTGGCCATGCAGCAGGATTACGAAAAAGCGGCACAGGTAATTTCAACTATAGATAAACAAATCCAATAAAATGAAAAGGACAATTTTTATACTATTGGTGCTTTTTACTGCGACAGGGTGGGGACAGAGTGACGCCCTTTTCGAGCAAGGCAAAGAACATTACAAAAATGCCAAGTACCAAGAAGCTATTAACAGTTGGGAAAAAATACTAGACAACGGACAGCACTCGGCTTCGTTGTATTTCAATCTTGGAAATGCAAATTATAAATTGAATAAAGTTGGCCCCAGTATTTTCTTTTATGAAAAGGCATTGCAGCTTGCGCCTAACGATTCAGACATCAAGACCAATTTAAAGTTTGCTGAGAACGCACGTATCGACGCAATAGAACCGCTCCCGAAGACAGTCTTCTCAAAATGGTACAATGCAGTAGCGGGATTGTTGCACTTTGATGGGTGGGCAATTTTGGCCGTGGCGGGAACCATTCTTTTTGTGGTTTTCTTCTTGACGTATTGGTTTACCGTAGGGGAGACTAAAAAACGAGTGTTTTTTTCAACTTCTATTTTAATACTACTAGTTATGTTGGGAAGTGTGGCCATGGCGTTTCAGACGTATGGAGATTATCAAAGTGACAGACCGGCTATTGTGTTTGCAGAAAGCAGTGAAGCACGGGCAGAGCCAAACATGGGTGGTGAAGTAGCTTTTGTGCTACATGAGGGAACGAAGGTTCAAATTCTTGCTGAAGAAGCGTCATGGATACGAATTCGGCTGGCAAATGGAAAAGATGGATGGATACCCCAAAACGATGTAAAACAGTTATAGATTTAAGATTTACTTAACAAGAATGCCAGTTTCAAATAGTATTTTTGAAATCTGAAAAAAAAAGGACTATTGAAGTTTAAAAGTATATTTTTTCTTGTTGCTTTTACCTGGTGCATCTTAACACCTGCGGTAGTTACGTTGTGTAAGATTGACACTAATATGGCTACCTTGTTTTCTATGAACGAGGAAGAAACTTCAGAAACCTTTAAACTAGGTCCCAAAGAATATAACGCTCCTGATCAATTTGGAACACGATTTCTTTCGATTTATGAAATAAAAAATCGTTCGAATTTTGAATACAGGCCCACACTTTGGGAATCACCCTCACAAGAAACCCTTTCTCCCCCTCCTGAACAAAGCTAAATTTTTAGAGTTTTAGTAGAGCTATTGGCTCGTATTTATAACTGACCGAGAACTTTTCGGTCTAAAAATTTATTTTATGTTTTCAAAAATTAAGAGCGATCTCCCAGCGAGTATCGTAGTATTTTTTGTTGCCCTTCCATTGTGTTTAGGAATTGCATTGGCAAGTGGCGCCCCTCTCTTTTCAGGTTTAATTGCAGGAATTGTTGGAGGTATTGTAGTAGGAGCTTTAAGTGGCTCCCAAATTGGTGTAAGTGGTCCAGCTGCAGGATTGGCTGCCATCGTATTAACCGCTATTGGCACCCTGGGGGGATACGAAAATTTCTTGGTAGCAGTTGTTATTGGAGGAGCCATCCAATTGCTTTTTGGTATTTTAAAGGCAGGTATTATTGGCTACTATTTTCCATCTTCAGTAATTAAGGGGATGTTAACAGGAATTGGTGTTATCATTATCTTAAAACAAATTCCACACTTTTTTGGATATGATGCTGATCCCGAAGGAGATTTCGCCTTTTTTCAAGTAGATGGGGAGAATACGTTTTCGGAGATATTTCTTGCACTTAATTCAATAAGCCTAGGCGCTACAATCATTGCATTTGTTAGTTTGGGTATTCTATTGTTATGGAGTCAGGTGCTTTCTAAAAAAGGGAAAATATTTCAATTAGTACAAGGACCTTTGGTAGCAGTTGCAGTAGGTGTTATTTTCTATTTGGTTACCAAAGGAAACGAAACCTTAGCGATTGCAGGAGAACATTTAGTTCAGGTTCCTGTTCCAGATAGCTTCGATTCATTTATTGGCCAATTTAGTTTTCCGAATTTTTCCATTATAGGCACTTCGGAAGTATGGATTGTTGGTTTCACCATTGCCTTGGTAGCTAGCTTAGAAACACTTTTATGTGTAGAGGCTACCGATAAATTAGATCCAGAAAAGCGGGTAACACCAACCAACAGAGAGCTTTTAGCTCAAGGAACTGGAAATATGCTTTCAGGACTGATTGGTGGACTGCCAATTACACAAGTAATTGTTCGAAGTTCGGCAAACATACAATCGGGAGGTAGAACAAAGTTATCGGCAATTATTCATGGTTTCTTTTTACTTATTTCGGTAATCTTAATCCCTACAGTACTTAATATGATACCATTATCGGTGTTGGCAGCAGTGTTACTAATTGTGGGATATAAGCTTGCAAAGCCTTCAACTTTCAAAGCAATGTACAAAGCAGGTTGGAAGCAATTTGTGCCTTATATCGTTACCATTGTAGGTATTGTGTTCACAGACTTACTAATAGGAATCGGTCTCGGTCTAGCCGTTGGTATTGTAATCGTATTGTTGAAAAGTTACCAAAATTCACACTTTCTACATATAGAAGACAAGAGCAATGGCAAGCACAAAATAAATATGACCTTAGCCGAAGAAGTTACCTTTTTTAATAAGGGGGCCATCTTAAAAGAGTTAGATAGATTGCCACGAAATACCTATCTGGAAATCGATGTCAGAAAAACAAGATATCTAGATGCTGATATTATAGAAATCTTAGACGATTTCGCTTTTAAAGCAAAGGAGCGAAATATTGATATTAAGATTATATCAGAACGCGGGACGGCAGAAAACCCAGATAGTTTTATACAATTTTTTAAACTCAGACCTAAGTCTGCTTAATTACAATCACTATGAAAAATAATAATAAATATAAGGTATTAGTGTTGTCAGACTTAACTGATGATAGTATCAATGTATTGCAAACTGCTACTAAAGTGGCACAAATTATCGACGGACAAGTTGATTTGTTTCACGTTCGAAAGGCAACTAACGTAGTTAAACAGTCAAATCAGTTAGCGGCCATGCGAGCTATAAACGACAATTACAAAGCGATAGAAAAGGAATTGAATTCTCTTGCAGGTTCGGTTTCAGAGATTGATGAAATAAAGATCAACCCTGTTTTTTCCTTCGGAAATATTAAGAAACAGATTGAAAACCATATTGAAACTACAAAACCAGACATCGTGGTTCTTGGAAAACGAAAGTCGGTAAAACCAGCCTTCCTTGGCGACAAGATCATTCCATTCGTTTTAAAAAAGTTCAAGGGAGAAGTTTTACTGATAGATAAGGACACGGTTTGGGACACCCAAGCATTGTCTGTAGGTCTATTCAACGCAACAGATAACGTAGATTCTAATTCGCAGTTTATACACCATGTAATTGCACGTTCAGAAAAACCAGTACGCGCGTTTAAAGTGGCAGATAAAACAATTGCTGAAAACGAAGGAAATGACCCAACGTTGAAAGAGGTGGTGTCTTATATCTTTGAGAAGAATGACGATGCTTTAAAAACCATCTCTAATTATATGTCTAAAAACAAAGTTAATTTGATGTTTGTAGACCGAAAGCCAAGTACTTCAAAGGTTGCTACGGGGTTATCTATTTCAGAATTGAATAACCTAATTGATAATTTAAAGGCACCTTTATTACTTTCTAGGTCTTAGTCCTTAGAACAGCAATAATTTTGTATATTAAGAATTAAATAAAATAAATATGAAAGCACAAACTAAAGAAACACAGAGTCAATATACGCCTCATTCTGCCTTAGCAGCACTTAAAGAGGGAAATCAGAGATTTTTAAACACGAAACAAGCAAATCGCGACCTGTTGGGTCAGGTTAAGGATACGGCTGGAGGGCAATACCCTTTTGCAGTTGTTTTAAGCTGTATCGATTCGCGCGTACCTGTCGAGCTAGTTTTCGATCAAGGAATCGGAGATATTTTCAGCGCACGAGTTGCCGGGAATATTGTAAATGAAGATTTGCTAGGAAGCATTGAGTATGGTTGTAAAGTAGCCGGAAGTAAAGCAGTAGTGGTTTTAGGCCACACCGGGTGTGGTGCTGTAAAAGGTGCTTGTGACGATGTTCAGTTAGGAAACATTACGCCACTATTGGCAAAGATAAAGCCTTCTGTAGAAGCTGTAAAGACTCCAGAAGAGGCAGATTTGCGAAAGAGTAGTAACCCTTCATTTGTGAATGACGTGGTATATAAAAATGTAGAACTCACCATGGTGAACATGCGAAATGACAGTCCGTTACTTCGTGACATGGAAAATGATGGAGATATTACCATTGTGGGGGCAGTTTATGATGTTGCTTCCGGGAAGGTCGAATTCCTTTCGTAATATTGAGCACCTTTGGTGTTATTATAATTTTGTTAAAGAAGCAGGTTGAGACACGTAGTTTCGACCTGCTTTCGTTACTTTGGAGAATATCTTTATCTTTAGGAGTACAATGAAGTACTCATAAGTGATTCAGTCGCTAAAAACACCCAACCCTTTATGAAAAATATATTCTCTAATTTTCGCGGAAATCTTTTTGGCGGAATCACTGCCGGAATTGTTGCACTCCCGCTAGCACTTGCCTTTGGTGTGCAATCAGGACTGGGTCCTGACGCCGGACTGTACGGTGCAATTTTTATTGGCTTTTTTGCCTCACTCTTTGGAGGTACAAACACCCAAATTTCTGGGCCTACCGCACCAATGACCGCAGTTTCGATGGTGATAATTGGAGGAATTATTGCCGCGAATGATGGTGATGTAGAAAAAGCATTGCCATTTATCCTCCTGGTGTTCTTACTAGCAGGTTTAATGCAAGTAGGGCTTGGTGTTCTTGGCTTAGGGAAATACATAAAATACATTCCATATCCAGTAGTTTCAGGATTTATGACAGCTATTGGTGTTATTATTTTGGTGACACAAATTTTACCAATGCTTGGATATTACGCCAATTCCGACGAAGAATTTATTGAACAATACAAACCACAGGCCGAAGAAGTTTTACTCGATAAAATCCTAAAGGAAGAAGCGGGTGAAGGAATTTTAGTTCTTGAAGACTTTAGGGAGACTGTGAAACGGGCCGAGCGATTTACTGAAGATGACATTATGTTAGAGTCTAAAACCTTGGCAAAAAGTGCCAGCTCTGGTGTATTGGGATCTATAAAAACATTGCCAAGGGCATTAAAAAATATTAACTGGCTTGAATTCGGATTGGCAGCACTGACCATTATTATCATATTCGGTTTTAAGAAAATCACAACGGCAGTACCGTCAACCTTAGTAGCACTGCTCGTGGTTTCGGCGGGAGCCTACTTTATGAATCTAGACTATAAGCCCATCGAACAGATTCCAGGGGGTTTCCCGTTGCCAAATCTCGACATGTTTGCTAATTTCAGTTTCGGGCAAATCTCCCCGTACATCTTTACTGCCTTAACTTTGGCCTTTTTAGGAGCAATTGATTCTTTATTGACGTCAGTGGTGGCAGACAACATGACCAAAACAAAACACAACCCAAACCGAGAATTGGTGGGTCAGGGTATAGGTAATAGTATCGCCTCTATTTTTGGAGGAATTCCGGGAGCAGGAGCAACCATTAGAACGGTAGTAAACATTAATTCTGGGGGTACAACAAAACTTTCGGGAATGATTGCTGCACTCTTATTGCTTGTTATTCTTTTGGCACTAGGTCCAGTAGCTTCCCAAATTCCAGCGGCAGTACTTGCCGGAATTTTAATTACGGTTGGTATTGGCGTAATGGATTATAAAGGATTAAAGGCAATTCCTAATATGCCAAAAAGCGAAGTTTTTGTAATGATGGTGGTATTGCTGCTTTCAGTATTCTGGAATCTAGTGTACGCTGTAGGAGTAGGTCTGGTACTTGCATCCCTTATTTTTATGAAAAAAATTGGAGATGCTTCTGCAAAACGATCAAAATTGGTTCCTTTGGGTGTTTCAGACGAGTTACAGTTGCCGTGGAACGATGAGGTAAATTTCCCTGTAAATCTAAAGGAAGAGGTATTTATCAAGCGATTGGACGGCCCACTTTTCTTCGGAAATACGAGCGATTTCCAAGAGCTGGCTAAAGGGATACCCGAAACGGCGACACATTTAATCATTAGAATGGGGAAAGTGCCATATCTAGATCAGTCAGGATTGTATGCTTTAGAAGAAATGCTGCTTCGATTACGCCAACGTGGCGTAAAAATTATATTGGTTGCCCTTCAGAAACAACCTGAAGTGATGATGCAGTCTATCGATATCATCCCAGACCTTGTGCCTGAAAAGCGCATCGTTGGCTCGTTTAAAGAAGCGATGGTCTATATCCGTGCCAATGTAGAAGATGTCGTCTAAATAAGACTAAAAATAAATTGTTTGAAACCGCGCAATCATCGTATTGTGCGGTTTTTTTATTCTGGGTCCGCTATGATTTCGCCCTCTTCAGTTTCTATCTCATTTGTATTTATTTCATTCAAGATGTACGGCAGTACCAAAGGAGCCAAGCTGGCGACTGGAGCATACAGCACGGAAGTTTCTCGGTCTTCTTCAGATAAAATAGAAAATGAAGGTGAAGCCCTTACAAACATAAAGACCACACTTACAATGAACGCGAATTTCAGTGAATTGAAAACAGCACCCAACAATTTGTTTACAATCCCCAACATGGCAAAGTCGGCTATTTTGGTAAGAAACTTTCCTGCCAAAGAAACCAACATCACAATTCCTAAAAAGGTGACAGCAAAGGCCGCCAAATTTACGGTCTGTTCGTTCCAATCGGTCCAAGATGCGATGTAACTTGCCGCATATTCAGAGAAATACACCGCGCCATATACTCCGGCAACGAGTCCCACCAAGCCCGCGAGTGCTACAAATAATCCCTTCTTATAGCCAATTACAAATGCAATCAGCAGTATCACTCCTACAACAATGTCAATGGTGTTCATACGTTTTATTTCCTATAAAGATATCAAATATGAAATATACAGGGTTCTTTTCAAATTTCAGTAACTGCAACGTACCTTTGCGTTTCAAAAGTAACGCATGTCTAGAGACACACAATTAAAAGAACGTTGGGAAACAGTAGTCACATTTCTGAGTGAGCGCTTTGCAGATGGCGCGCCCTTAGACCTCGACGCAGTGATCTACTTGGTAGGACTACAAGAACTGGGGCAATTGCAACGCAAGTTTAAGAAAGATGAAAAATTAGACCTTATGCACATTGCGATATGCAGGTTGTTAGAACCTTTTGGATATTACGAGTTTGAGTATTTTGATGAACAGGGGTGGCCGCACTATAAAGTTTTGGAACAATTACCGCCGTTAAAAGCAGGCGAGCAAAGTGTGCTCATGAAAGAAGCCGTGGTGCAGTATTTCATAGAAAAGGAAGTAATTCAATAAGAATTTTCACTTCGGAAATGTTAGCACCATTGCTGATATTTTACGTAATTTTGCCCTCTCAAGTGCCAATTGTAATGAAAGAGACCCTACAACAACATATTGAAGAAATTAAAGCATTTCATGCAGACACCCCAGAGGCGGTGGAAGCATTCCGAATAAAATATTTGGGTAAAAAAGGGTTGCTCAACGATTTCTTTGCCGAGTTCAAGAAAGTGCCAAACGACCAAAAAAAGGAGCTTGGCCAAATCATGAATACCCTTAAAAAAACAGCAGAAGCGAAAGTTGCTAGTTTAAAGGAAGCACAGGAAAGTAAAGAAGAAGTTAAAGGTGTGTACGGAGATATTTCGCGCCCTGGCGAACCTATCGAATTAGGGTCGCGGCATCCCATTTCCATCGTAAAGAATAAAATTGTAAATATCTTTTCACGTATCGGCTTTAATGTGTCTGAAGGTCCAGAAATTGAAGACGATTGGCATAATTTTACTGCACTCAATTTACCTGAGTACCATCCCGCACGCGATATGCAGGATACTTTTTTCGTGCAGACCAATCCAGATATTTTGCTGCGTACCCATACCTCTACGGTGCAGGTACGTTACATGGAAAACAATAAACCTCCAATCCGAACCATTTCTCCGGGTCGGGTTTACAGAAATGAGGCCATTTCGGCACGTTCGCATTGTTTTTTCCATCAAGTGGAAGGACTGTATGTTGATAAAGGGGTGAGTTTTGCAGATTTAAAACAGACGTTGCAATATTTTACCACAGAACTCTTCGGAAAGTCGAAGATTAGATTACGCCCTTCGTATTTTCCATTTACCGAACCCAGTGCCGAAGTAGATGTGTATTGGGGCCTTGAAACTGAAACAGACTACAAAATGACAAAAGGCACAGGTTGGCTTGAAATCATGGGCTGTGGTATGGTAGATCCCAATGTGCTCGAAAATTGTGGCATAGATGCTACCGAATACTCCGGGTTTGCCTTTGGTATGGGAATAGACCGAATTGCGTTACTGCTACACCAAATTCCTGACATTCGCATGTTGAGTGAAAATGATCTACGTTTCTTAGAGCAATTCAAAAGTGCTGAATAAGTAAGAATACTATACTTCTTTCCATGAGAAAAGACATTGATATTCCGGAGGTAAAGAACATCTATGTAGCTGCGGTGTATGAGCTGAATAAAGATTATAACACTTACGATTGGAATATCTATCTTATAAATGATGGACAAACCCCCATCGAGACGGTACTTATGGTGGCGCAGGGGTATGACGAAAAAGACATGACCGCACCCATGCGTAAGACTATTCAGATGGTGCCTGCCAAAGGTTACGCAAAACTTGAATACATAGACGAAAGTGTATTTAAGCTCGATAATTTTTTTACCGTCACTTACTTTTTAGAAGAGCGTTTATACGACAAGCGTTTCGAGCTTCCTCGTTTTTCAATTACCGAAGATAATGCAGTAATGCTGCCCGTGATGGGAGTAAAGGGGGTGTTGGCTAGGTAATTTAATCTAACTTTTCAGTGAGCTTTCGCATCACTTTTTTAGGGTCTTTTCCTTCGTATAAAATACTATAGACCGCGTTTATGATTGGCGTTTTTGCCTTTTTCTTGTTTTTGTTTTGGTTCAGTTCGTAGGCACTTTTAGTAGCGTAATAGCCTTCGGCCACCATATTCATTTCCATTTGGGCACTTTTAACGGTGTAGCCTTTTCCAATCATATTTCCGAAGAGACGGTTTCGGCTAAAGGTAGAATACCCCGTAACCAACAAATCACCCAAATAGGCAGAACCATTAATATCGCGCTTCATTTTATGAACTTTTTTCACGTAGCGCTTCATCTCTCTTATGGCATTGCTCATCAACACACTCTGGAAGTTGTCACCATACCCCAACCCATGGGCTATCCCAGCAGCTAGTGCGTAGATGTTTTTTAGCATGGCGGCGTATTCAGCACCAATAATATCGTCACTGGTGGTGCATTTAATATAATCGCAGCGTAACGCTTCTGCAACTAGCTCGGCCTTCTCATTATCTGCACATGCAATGGTAAGATACGAGAGTCGTTCTAGCGCAACTTCTTCGGCATGGCAAGGGCCTGTAATCACGCCAATATCTTTAAATGGAATGTTGTAATGGGTATAAAAATGATCTCCTACAATAAGACTGCTTTCGGGAACAATTCCTTTAATGGCCGAAAAAATCACTTTGTCCTTCAATGGAGTTGTCAGCTTTTCTAATTCAGAATGGATAAAGGCAGACGGAATTACAAAGATGAGGTAATCTGCATACTGCACCAATTCGTTGATATCGTTACTCAATTTCAACTTTTTCGGGTCAAATTCTACCGAACTAAGATAATTGGGATTGTGTTGTTCTTTTTTAATATGTTCTAGCGCATAAACACTGCGCATATACCAACCCACTTCATCAAGATTTTCACAAAGCATTTTTACAATAGCTGTGGCCCAGCTTCCGCCACCGAATACCGCAAATTTTGGTTGGTTTTTCATAAAAATCAATTTGAAATTCAAAAATACGGAAAATATAAATCTACGTAAACAATTGAAAATCAATTTAATATAATTTTGGCATGCTTTTAGATTTTCCAAATACGAACAGCTTCCTTTTAAAACTCTTAAATGGAACCTAAAATGAACGGTTATGAAAGCATTGAAACTAATTTTTGCACTTGTCCTTATGGCAACGGTTGTTACTTCTTGTTACGTAGAAGAAGTAGTCGTGGTTGAAGAAGATCCTATTGTTGTGGTAGACCCTACCCCCACCATTACACTTAACCAGCTTTTAAATACATACGAGTTGTGGTATGTAGACATTAACCGCTCTAATGCATCGGGGGAAATTCCATTTATGCAATTGGCCTTTACGCTCTCGTTTCGAAACGGAACCGTATTCGCAAATAATAACTTAGTGGGAATAGGCGAACAGGGCTATGGATTCGGTATAGATATCGGGCTGTACGATGCCTATAGCTTTGTACTCGATATTGAACATGATATTGACGGATTCAACAGTTTTGATGTGACCCAACTTAGCGATACCGAAATTGAATTGTACCATCCTCCTACAGGCGTGCGATACGTGCTGGTAGGATATCAGAGAACCAACTTCGATTATGACTTGTTGTTTTATGAGAATATCCACTATTTTATTCAGGAATACACCGCATGGGAAAAGGTGAGTACCGAGGGTGGCGCACCCAACGAATTTGATTATGAACACTTTTTACAGTTCTTGCCAGGGGGTGGCGATGGCAATTTCCAGAGCTCTCAAGACCCAAGGGGAAGCGATATTTACAACCTGTTTTGGGATTACACGGGTATTTACAATGTAGACGACGTGCCCGGGAATGCGTATTTGAAATATTTAACACTCGATTATGATTATCTGGGCAATGAATACTTCGAATTAGACGTTATCAATGATAATACAATTGCGCTCCTGCATGAAAACTCAGGAACCGTGTACACTTTTAGAGGCAAAGGGTATATTCAATATAAAAATACCCGCGGCAAGTTACGTCTGCCGAAAGCTACTATAGAAAAGCAAATGAAAAAGATTAGTCGCTTCGATACAATTTGAAAATAAATATTCAAACCACTCAGCGACCAATTTGTAACATATATACAACTTTTTGGTTGGTTATGACCGCCCCGAAATCCGATCTTGGATAAGGGGCGGTTTGTTTTTTGGGCGTTCCCACGCCTCTGGCGTGGTCGGGTCTTCGGCGGTACACGCCTGCCCGACCGGGCAAGGCGGGGTACCTTGCCTCAACCCCTAACGCGAGGCTTATCGGTAAAAATTCATCTCATCCAAATACTCCCAAACATTTTGTGGTAGCATGGGCCTGATGTTCTTACGGTTTTTTACACCTTTACGGATAAAAGTAGAAGATAGCTCCATAATTGGGGCTGCTACCTTTGTAATTTTTGGATGGTCTTTAAATTGATGGTCTACGTTGCCTTCAGAGATTCTCGGATATACATACAACTCGTATCGCTCTAAAATTACTTCGTAGTTTTTCCATTTGTGCAGACTTTTTAAATTGTCTTCGCCCATGATTAAACAGAATTGTTGCTCTGGGTATTTTTCTTCAAGCACAGCAAGGGTATGTACGGTGTAGTTGGGCTGCGGAAGGTCAAATTCTACAGTGCTGGGCTTTAACTTAGGATAGTCTTCTAGTGCCACACGTACCATGGCCAAACGGTGATGGTTGTCTAATAAGGAGCTTTTCTTTTTGTGCGGATTGTGGGGTGTTACGACCAACCAAACCTCGTCGAGCCCACCAAATTCTACCATGTGGTTGGCAATGGTAAGGTGCCCAACGTGTATTGGGTTAAAGGTGCCAAAATAGAGCCCAATTTTATTCTTCTTCCCTGACATCACTAAAAATTGGTTTTGCGATATGTTCGGCAACAAGTTTTTCTGCTTCTTCCAAGGCGTGTTCTAAATTATCGTTTTCAATAATAAAATCGAATCGAGGCGCCGTAGCCATTTCTACAGAGGCTTTTGCAATGCGAATATTTATTTTTTCTTCACTTTCAGTAGAGCGTTTTTTAAGCCTTATTTTTAGTTCTTCAACGCTTGGGGGTTTTACGAAAACTGCCAAGGTGCGTTCGCGGTATTTCTTCTTAATACGCAGGCCGCCTACCACGTCTATATCAAAAATTACGTTTTTACCCATGGCCCAGATGCGCTCAACTTCACTGTATAAAGTACCATAGAAATTATCGCGGTATACTTCTTCCCATTCAAGAAATTCGTCTGCCTTCATTTTTCTTTTAAAATCTTCCAGAGACAAGAAATAGTAGTCAATACCGTGCTTTTCTTCGCCCCGTGGAGCTCTTGAAGTGGCAGAAACCGAAAACTCTAAGTTTAATTCCTTTACGCCCAATAAATGACGTACAATAGTTGTCTTTCCACTTCCCGATGGAGCAGAGAATACAATTAGTTTTCCTCCCTTTTGTTCGTTTTGTTTTGTCATTAGTATCTGTTTCTTTCTAAACCGACATTTGAATGTATTAAAGAACGTTTAGTGCTTGTTCCTTAATCTTTTCAAGTTCATCTTTCATCTGTACCACCAATTGCTGCATGGGTGCAAAATTCGATTTTGAACCTATGGTATTAATTTCCCGACCTATTTCTTGGGTGATAAACCCCAGTTTTTTTCCGTTCGAATCGTTTGAGGCAATTGCTTCGCGGAAATAATCTAAGTGGTTTTGGAGACGTACTTTCTCTTCGGTAATGTCGTATTTTTCAAGATAGTAAATCAGTTCTTGCTCAAAACGGTTTTCATCTACCCGCTCTTTCAAGTCAGACACAGCAGTATGCAAACGCTCGCGTACATTTTGTATTCGCTCGTCATCAATTTCGGCCACTTCCTTCAATAGGGCTTCAATACTATCTATACGCTCAAGAAAATCCTTTTTCAGCACACTGCCCTCGTCACTGCGATAGGTGTTTATTTCTTCTAGGGCAATCTTTACAGCCTTTAAAATTTCAGCAAACTCATCGTCGTCAATTTCGTCTCGTTCAACCTTCAGGGCATCGGGCATACGCACAGCCATTTTTAAAAGCTCTGTTTCATCTCCGTTTACCACCGCTCTTAATTGGGCGATGTATTCTTTTACCACGGCGGCGTTCACCTGGGTGTTTGTGACTTCTCCAGTCATTTCTATATAAAGGTTGAAATCTACCTTTCCGCGGCTTAGCGACTTGGCCAACAAGTTGCGTATTTGAAGTTCTTTCTCGCGATACGATGATGGGATTCTAGTATTTAGGTCTAGGTTCTTGCTGTTAAGCGATTTTACCTCTACAGTTATTTTTTTGGTTGGAAGCTGTATGATATGCTTCCCGTAGCCCGTCATTGACTGGATCATAATTCAATATTTTTGGCAAAGATACATAAATGAACACCGATGCATAAGACTCACTTTGGGTTTCCGTTCTTGTCGAAATGTTTATCTAAATACAACTCGGTCGCGGGCATGGTACAGACAATAAAAAACGCGTGCCCCAAAACAGTAGTGATAAAAGTATATTCAGGATATAGAATAAATACTACAATCGGTATGAGGAAGGTGTACCACTGCCAATAATAAAAAATATGAGACCAATAGCGGTTGGCAGCATCCCACACTTTTTGGTTTGCCATACTTCGCCGAGTTCGGTACCCATAAAACCAACTGATCTTTCTTGGCGGATTCTTTTTAAATAAATATCCAAGTACTAAAAAAACAATAATGTATGCAAATGCACCGTATAGTTGAACGTCACTAGCCATGCAAAAAGTCTAACGTTCGTTTCTCTGAGTAATACATTTTATTCGATATATGAAAACCAACATGTCCGCCATGTTTCGGACTTTCCAGATAAATATTCTTTGAGTTTGAAGCAAACGCTCTTGGGTAGCAGTCTTCAGAAAGAAAACTATCGTTCTGTGCGTTTAGGATAAGCACGTTCTGCTGAATGTTTGGTAAAAACTGCAGGCTACTGCTCTTTTCGTAATAATCGTACGCGTCTTTAAATCCGTGTGCAGGTGCTGTATATAGATTGTCAAAATCGAGTAGGGTGCGCACTTTCTTATATTCTGAAGGTGACATGGTTTCGGGAAAACGCTTCATTTTCCGTTTGTATTTTGCTTTAAGGTCGTTTATAAAAGTTAGGTTATAGACGAAATTTTCAAACTTGATGAGCTGTTCTAGTGACCCTCGTAGATGGAGTGGTGCTGAAATTGATACAGCCCGTGTAATTTGCTCTGGGACGTTATCGCGTTCCCCCAAATATTTTAGAACGAGGTTTCCACCCAAACTGAACCCTATAAGTGCAATTTGATGGTAGGTGTCTTTTTCAATTAAATGTGTAATAAGTTCGGCAAGATCTTCGGTACGACCAGAATTGTATGAAAGATAACTACGGTTTTCTTCGCCACTGCACCCCCTGTGGTTCATTGCTGCAACATCCCAACCGTTTTCGGCTAACATTTTTGCTTGTCCGCGCATATAAACGCGCTGGGCATTCCCTTCTAGGCCGTGCAATAAAATGGCCACATCCGTAGATTTTTGTTCGGAAAACGACCAATCAACATCTACAAAATCACCATCACTCAGTTCGAGCCGTTCACGTTCTTGGATAACTTTTGGGATAGGACGCAATTTAGCTGAGTATATGGTAGAAAAATGACCATTTTTAAAAAGACCTTTTGCGCTGTAAGGAGATGAAATAATTGGCACTTTTAAGCTTAGAGTTTTATGATAATAGGGAAAGCCAAAGATACAAATCTATAACTATGGGGTTTAATTTTTTTATTAAGATACCAATCGGTATCTTTGCGCATGCGAAATGCAGAAAGTACCAAAGAGCGTATCATTGTAGAGAGTGCAAACCTTTTTAATACCCAAGGGTACAAAGCAACGTCCATTAGTGATATTACCAAGGCTACCGGACTCACGAAAGGGGCGATATACCGTCATTTCGAGAGTAAAGGTGACCTGGAGCAACAAGCCTTGCGAAAGCTTGCAAAAATCATGTTTTCAGAATTGGGTACATCGATTCAGAAAGCGCCAGATTTTCAAGGAAAGATGCAAGCTACCTTTGCTTTTTTTGAAAAATACATGCATACGCCACTCTACGAAGGAGGGTGCCCGCTTATGAATGCTGCTGTAGAGGCAGACGACACCAATCCGATATTACGAGAACAAGCATTTAATATGCTAGCTCAATTTAAAGAATCGTTGCGAAAGATTATTGACAATGGAATTGCCAACGGACAAGTAAAAGAAGGTACAGATGCGAATTTTCATGCGACTATTTTTATTGCAACCCTAGAAGGCGGCATCATGATGAGCAAACTGGAAAAATCGAACGATGCCATTTTGAAAACCATCGCACACCTTAAAAGTTTGGTGTCTGAAATAATGAAGTAAAAAAATTTAAAACTAAAGATACCAATTGGTATCTTAATATATATGAAGAAGTTAATAGCAAAACTAATTGGAGCGTTTCTAAATGTAACGGCACCTATTACGCCTAAATGGAATGCAAACTACGGCTTTAAGCTACTGTGTCGGGTTCGACGCGTTGGTATTTCTGAAAGAGGAAAACAATTTTTGGCTACTGCCACCACCCAATTTATAGAAGCAGATGGTCATACAGCCGCGTTACACCGGTGGGGAAATGGTCCCAAAAAGATTTTATTTCTACACGGATGGATGAGCAATAGCCAGCGTTGGCAACCCTATGTATCTAAAATAGATTTAAACGAATACACAGTCTATGCGTTAGATGCCCCTGGACATGGTTTGGCAAAAGGAAATCAACTAAACATTGAAACGTTCAGAAAAACAATGCTTCAAGCTATCGATTTGGCAGGCGCTGTAGATACATTGGTCTGTCATAGCTTAGGAAGTCTGGTTGGGGCATATGCTTTTCTAGTAGATACAAAAATAGCAATTGGCAGTTATGTGATCATGGGCACCCCCACCGGCATGGGTGCCATATTCAGTTACTTTAAAGAATTGCTGGGACTTTCAAACAAAACCATGAAAAATCTAAGCGTAAAGGTAAATGCTGTGTTAAAAATACCTTACGAAGAAATTAATATGGAGCGTTTTTTCAAGAAGGTAGATGTTCCAGTTCTAGTGGTCCACGACAGAAATGATAGTATTACGCCGTTTCCACCTATTGAAAACAGTATCGAGCGAAAAGATCAGATTGAGAAGTTGATCACCAACGGTTTAAAACATGATTTAAAAAGTGAAGAAGTGTATGATAGGGTGATTCAATTTATAGATGAAAAAAGTTTTACAAGCAGACGCACGCATTCTGCTTAGAACCTAAGAAATTAATTGTTCAAGAAAACAGAAAAAATTATATTTCCAAAGCAAAAAAACTATGTATACAAAACAATTTGAAGTCCGTTGGAATGACATCGATGCTAACCGGCACTTAGCGAACAGTGCTTATATAAATTTTATGAGCCATACCCGCCTCAGTTTTATGTATGAAAACGGTTTCGGTCAAGCCGAAATGAGCAAAAATGATCTTGGCCCCGTCGTTTTTTATGAACATATGTATTATTTCAAGGAAGTATTTCCGGGGAAACCCATTACCGTTTCGCTCCAATTAAAAGGACTGAGTGAAGACGGACGGTTTTTTTCATTTCTACATAATTTCTATGATTCGAACGGAATAAATTTAGCCCGTTGCGAAATGATGGCAGGATGGATAGACCTTAACACACGTAAATTACGGGCCATTCCAGATGCGTTGTTGGATAGTTTGCAGAATTTAGAAAAAACAAAGGATTTTTACACCATCACGAAAGAAGATACCAGAAAACACGGGCAGAAACCAGAGCATTTATAGATTAGGTGCTGCCCGTTATATTTAACATAGCTTTTATTCAGAAGTATCGTAGAAAAATTGCTCTTTTACAATTTTACCATCCTTAACTTCATAAACACCCAACTCTTGCATGGTGCTTCGTTGGCCGCTAGGCTTGTGCGTAATGTCCATTTCGTGTCGTACACTAAACCAATTATCTGCAACGGTAGGTTGGCTGGTTTTAGCGCTGTGGACTTCAAAATTTTCGCGCCACCATTCACCTTTTTTGGCTACTTCTTCCATTCCTCTTGAGATTTGATGGTCGCTACCTTCCATTTCAACACTTACAATATTTGGGCTGTACAATTGTTCGTAGCATTTGTGCTCTTCTCCAGCATTGCACCACTGTACCAGATTGTTGGCAATTTCTTCAGTTTTCATGGGATATTGTTTTAAAAATTAGGACCTTAAAGATACGTATTTACATGTTGCCCTAACATCAAATAAAGGTTAGGCAGGTATTTTTTTCTTTCGGGTTGAGAGAAATACCCCTGTGAAAATCAGGATGGCAGCCAAAACACGTATTGGGGTTAATGTGTCTGCTCCAGCCATAATGGCAAAAATCGCCGCAATAAGCGGTTGTAAATACATAAATGCACCAATTACAGACGGACTTAGCTGTTTTAAAGCGAAAATATTCAGAAGATAGGTAAGTACCGTGGTACCAATAACAACAAAGGCCAATTTCCAAATTGCCGAGAAATCGAGTGTGGTCCAACCAACATCAGAGAATTGCGAAAAACCTATAGGAAGATTGATAAGAAAAGCTATTAGGAAGAAATACTTCATCAGCGTAATCGAATTGTATTTAGCCACCAGAGGTTTTACCAAGATCAAATAGAACGCATACGATGCAGCATTTACAATAAATAAGAGGTTCCCCAAGGGAATATTTGGAGCGTTGGCTTGCGTTTTAGCGCCAAATAGTATGAGCAATAAAGCTCCTATAAGACCAATACCAATACCTACCGCCTTTAGCCAAGTAATTTTTTCTTTCAGAAATAAGGCAGAAAGTATTAATAGTAAAACTGGAGAAATTGTAATCACAACACTACTGTTGATAGGAGTAGAGAGCTCCAAGCCTTTAAAAAACATGTTCATATTAATAACCATCCCGAAGGCAGCACAGGCTATGAATCTAACAATGTCTTTTCGGTCTACCTTTTCAGATGTATAGAAAAAGCTAAGCAGCCAAAAGATTAGCGCTGCTCCAGAAACCCGTAACAAAATAAAGCCGTAGGGTTCGATAATTGCAGGCATTAGTCCTTTGGCAATGGTATGGTTTACACCATATATTGCACTTGCCGTTGTGGCTGCTAGAAGGGCTAGAATTCTATTGTTCACCTTTTTTAAATAAGAATGGCAAAGGTAAATCTTAAAATTAGAGCAGTATATAAATAGTGTGCTTTTTGCAATTAACTGTTCAGCACCATTGGCAAATTAATTTTTACCGTGAATAGATTCTTTGGCGGCCGCCACTGTCTTTTTGCTATTCCCAATAAAAATCTCGTCATTGTTCACGATAATTGGGCGTTTTAAAAAAGTGTAGTGTTCTAATAAGAGGTTGAGGTAATCTTCATCCAACAATTTGGCTTCTTTAAGGTTTCGTTCCTTATAAAGTTTGGCCCGTTTGCTAAAAAGTGCTTCGTAGCTATCGGTCATGTTGTAGAGCTCCTCCACTTCCGCTTCGGTAATTCCTTGGGTCTTGATATCCTGCTTTATAAACGATTGAGGGATATCCAATTCATCCATGATTCGCTTACAGGTGTCGCAAGTACTTAAATAATATATTTTTTTCATGAGAAAATGCTACTTCTGTTTCCTACAAAGTAACTTCATTTTTTATAGAAGCTATAGGGTTTTAGTTGAAAATTAACATCTTAAACTTCTCTATGAGAAACGAGTAGAGATGTATATTTTCCTTAATCTTTAATAGGGATTTTCAGTAATTCTTTTACTTCGGAAATAGGAATCTCGACCACAGTGGGTCCGGCTGCGTAGGAAGCTATTTCGTAGGCGTTGTATTGAAGGGTAATAAATTCTTTTGAAACACCAAATGTTTCAGGAAGGTAGAATTTGCCGTCTTCAAATCTGAACCCGGTAGCATTAATGCTGGTGTTGGTCGGTATGTTTTGTTGGCTCCTAAATTTGTTTTCTGCAAGGGCTTCAAAAGCGGCAACATCGTCAAAAATGTCTTCATAATAGAGCTCGCGCCCATCTTTTGGGTCGAAGTTTTTAAATTGCAAACTTCCGTTGCCATGGGCGCCTCCTGCATATAGATAATTTCTACAGCTTAGCGAAAGCAACTCCTTAGAATTGTATGAGGGTAGTACCGTTATCTCCACAAAATATTCGGCTGTGAGATCAGGAAATTCAGCACTATGTAACCGATAGATTTCTACAAATTCAGTCATCGCTTGGGTGATGTTTTCAGCAGAGCTACCCGTTTCGTTTTCGCCCAAATACATAGATTGCTTCACAAAATATTCAATACTTTCGTTGATAATCTGTGCCGTTTCAGTAGTCCCAGAAACTTGCACATACTCAATATCAATCTCTGGGCAGGTTGCGTTATTGCAAATTGAGAGTTCGTTTGAGGAAGTAGTGACCGTTTCAAACGTTAATTCTTTACGGCAACTTGTGATGATAATTGCCAAACAGATCAGTACAAGAAAAAATTTGTTGTTCATAGGTTAAAAATACAACAGTTTTTTCGATACCAAAGGAAACCCGTACTTTTGAATAAACAAGAAACTAAGAACAATACAGTTGAAATTTAACACGAAAACAATACACGGCGGGCAACATGATGTAGACCCTGCTTATGGGTCGGTAATGCCGCCCATTTACCAAACAAGTACCTATTCCCAAAGCACTCCTGGGGGACACAAAGGCTTCGAATACTCGCGAAGCGGCAACCCTACAAGAGCCGCTCTAGAGCGTTCTTTGGCAAGTATTGAAAATGGTAATTACGGACTTGCATTTGGAAGTGGTCTTGCGGCCATAGATGCAGTAATCAAACTACTAGAGCCGGGGGATGAGGTGGTTTCTACTAATGACCTCTACGGAGGGAGTTACCGCTTGTTCACCAAAATATTTGAAGGTTTTGGAATTAAATTTCATTTTATTGGCATGGAGAACGCAGCTAATATCGAGGAATACGTAACCGACAAAACAAAGTTGATTTGGGTGGAAACTCCAACCAACCCAATGATGAGTGTTATAGATATTAAGGCAGCTGCCAATATTGCTAAAAAACACAATGTTTTATTGGCAGTAGATAATACATTCGCTACACCGTATTTACAACAGCCGTTAGATCTAGGCGCTGATATCGTCATGCATAGTGCTACAAAATATTTGGGAGGCCATAGTGATGTTGTTATGGGGGCCTTGGTGGTAAAAGACAAAGCCCTGGCAGAGAAGTTATATTTTATACAGAATGCCAGTGGGGCGGTATGTGGCCCGCAAGATAGCTTTTTGGTACTCCGGGGCATAAAAACGTTGCACATACGTATGCAGCGCCATTGTGAAAATGGAAAGGCAATAGCCGAGTACCTAAAAGCACATGCTAAAATTGAAAAGGTGTATTGGCCAGGTTTTGAAGAACATCCAAACCATGAGATAGCAAAATCACAGATGCGTGATTTTGGCGGGATGATTTCTTTTGTGACCAAGGGAAACAATTATGATGAGGCCATTAAAATAGTAGAGCGTCTCAAGATTTTTACCTTGGCGGAAAGTTTAGGTGGAGTAGAAAGTTTGGCTGGGCATCCTGCAAGTATGACGCATGCGAGCATACCGAAAGAAGAACGGGAGAAGACAGGGGTGGTAGATTCGTTAATACGCTTGTCTGTGGGGATAGAAGATATAGACGATTTGATAGCAGATCTAAAACAAGCAATTGGGTAATTCTAAAACTAATTATAATAAAAAAAGCCGATGCATTTTGCATCGGCTTTTTTTATTGATGATAATTTGCTTAATCGATATAATATATATAGCCAATATTCAGCCAGTACATCCATTCATTCGCTTTGTTTTCAGGAACGGGACGCTCGCCATTGTTTTCAAGAGACGGGTTCAATCCGTCTACATAATCACTAAAATAATACGTCCAACGACTATCTAACATAAGATCACTAAGCGGTGTAAGCTTGTATCGAATCCCTACGCTAGTAACAACTGCCCATGTTGAGGCGGCTTCTTGCTGAAAGGCATTTTTGTATTTTAAAGGGGTCGTTGCCAAGGGGCCTCCTACAATATTCAAGGGTCCAAGGTCAGACTGCACCTCTGGATCATAACTAACATAATGTGCTCCGAGAGATATGAAAGGGGCTATTTTATAGGCGCCGGCAGCAAAATCACGAATGCTCAATGGAAAGTACTCTAACTGTGAACCTATTTCAATTACAGTTGTAGAACCGTTCATTGCTCGAAGCTGGTCGGCAAAATTACCTTGTTGGTCGGGATCTACCCAACGCCCAAAATGGTTTAACGTTGTTTTGTGGTAGTCAATTTCGTTTCTAATCTTAAAATGATCATTAAAGTAGGTATCGCGGGTATAGCAGTTACAATCTGCTCTGTAAGAGAAGTTTAAGTAGTGTATGAGTCCAACGCCAAAACCAACATTACCAGCATTGGTTTCAAAGTCGTTTCGCTGACCGAAATCGGAATACAAGGCAACTGGGCCGGTGATAATTCCTACTTCATGCGAAAATCCGAATTGGCTATAAACCTCTTGTTTAGCAAGGGCCAACAAGAGAAATACCAATAGCAATATCCTGGCATTCATTGTATTTTAGGTTTAGATTGAGACGTAACAAATATATAAAAACATATCTAACAGTAAAATATAAACCAAACATTTAGCTTAATGGTGAAAAAAAGCGACGTTTTTTTAGATATAGCGTATATTTGCACCTTATAAACGAACTCACCTTCAATAAAGTATAAAACAATGAAACAAAGCATTAAAGATTTCATTTCAGAAGTAGAAAAAAGAAATCAGAATGAACCTGAATTTATCCAAGCGGTTACCGAGGTTGCCGAGACGGTTATTCCATTTATAGAGGCGAATGAGGCATACCAAGGCAAGAAATTGCTAGAACGTATGGTAGAGCCTGAGCGCACGATTATATTTCGAGTGCCATGGACCGACGATGCTGGTGAGGTGCAGGTAAACAGAGGTTATCGTGTTGAGTTCAACTCGGCCATCGGACCTTATAAAGGAGGGTTACGATTCCATCCCTCTGTAAATTTGAGTATTCTTAAGTTTCTCGGTTTCGAACAAGTGTTTAAAAATAGTTTAACAACCTTGCCTATGGGTGGGGGTAAAGGTGGAAGCGATTTCAACCCAAAAGGAAAGAGCGATGCAGAAGTAATGCGCTTCTGCCAAAGTTTTATGACAGAACTCGCACGACATATTGGTCCTGATACAGATGTCCCTGCGGGTGATATCGGTGTGGGAGGCCGTGAAATCGGTTATATGTTTGGTCAATACAAACGCTTGCGCAATGAATTTACTGGAGTTTTAACTGGTAAGGGAAGGTCTTATGGAGGGTCGCTAATTAGGCCAGAGGCAACCGGTTATGGAAATGTATACTTCGCGAAGAATATGTTAGCTACGCAAGGAGAAAGTTTTAAAGGAAAGACCGTTGTGATCTCAGGTTCTGGTAATGTTGCTCAATACGCTGCCGAAAAGGCAATGGAATTTGGTGGTAAAGTTGTTACCATGTCAGATTCTGGCGGTTATATCTATGACGAAGAAGGGATCAGCACTGATAAATTGGCGTTTATCATGGAGCTTAAAAATGTAAAACGCGGAAGAATAAGCGAATATGTTGAAAAGTATCCTGCGGCAAAATATCATGAAGGAAAACGTCCATGGGGTGAAAAATGTGATATTGCACTACCATGTGCAACCCAGAACGAATTGAATAAAGAAGAGGCGGTTACCTTGGTAGATCAAGGTTGTATGTGCGTAAGTGAAGGAGCAAATATGCCTTCTACACCAGAGGCCATAGAAGTGTTTCAAAAGGCAAAAATATTGTTCGCCCCTGGAAAGGCATCTAATGCTGGAGGAGTTGCCACATCAGGTCTCGAAATGAGCCAAAACTCGTTACGCCTTAGCTGGACGGCTGCTGAAGTAGATGAGAAACTACACAATATCATGAATGATATCCATGCTGCCTGTGTACAGTACGGTAAAGATGGTGATGGGTATGTAGATTACGTAAAAGGAGCCAATGTTGCAGGCTTCGTAAAAGTAGCAGATGCCATGCTGGCACAAGGCGTGGTTTAACTGTGAATAACTATAAACGAAAGGCTATCAAACAAAAGATAGCCTTTTTTTGTGTTCCATTTCTTGCAATAAATACTATTTTAGCGTGTTATAGATTCTGAAAGATCACAACCTTATATGAAGTATTTTTTCTATTTGTTCTTTATAATAATAAGTGTTAGCAGCGTGCGTGCACAAAATTTTGAATCTCAATGGACTGGCCATTTTTCGTATGTGTCTATACAGGCTTTCTCACAAGGAAATGATAAAATATATGTTGCTGCTGAAAATGCAGTGTTTACCTACGATTTGTCTACTGAAGAAATCGAAACTTTATCAACTATTAACGGGTTGTCTGGTGAACTGATTTCTACTTTATATTATAGTGAACAATTTGGCCTGCTCGTTATTGGATATGAAAGTGGACTCATAGAAATCGCTATAGATGGTGAAGAAAATATCCTAACCGTGGTAGATATTTTGAATAAACCCACCATCCCTCCAGACCAAAAAAGAATCAATCAGTTTAACGAATTTAATGGCAATTTATATATTGCCGCAGAGTTCGGAATTTCTGTTTTTGACCTTTCTGTCTTAGAGTTTGGAGACACCTATTTTATTGGAGACGGGGGAGCGCAAATTAACATTACTGGCACAGCCGTAGTACCGCCTTTTATTTATGCTGTCTCTGGGTTAAATGGCATTCGCCGAGCCATGGTGGAAGATGACAATCTTATCGATTTTGAAAACTGGATTCAAATAGCGGGCGGAGGATATAATGGTGCTGTACGGGCGGGAAACCAAGTGTATACCACTGGAAATAACACTATTTTTTCAATAATTGGAGGTCTACAAGTGGTAACCACTTTAAGCAGTCCGATTTTAGATATCACTGGTCAAAATGATTTTTACAATGTAACAACCGCCAATGGCCTATTCACCTACGATGTGTCACAAGCATTGGTTGCATCAACCACCTCTATTAACAGTGTAGATGAATACGAGCTGCAGACGGGGTTTTCGCATAACAATATTCAATACTTGGGAACTTCAGAATTAGGGGTCTTCCAAAAGCCTTTCGGGTCTAACAATTTTTCGCAAATATTACCCGACGGACCTCTGTTCAATAGTTCGTTTTCTATCGATGCTTCCCCCGGTCAACTTTGGGTAAATTTTGGTGATGTAACCGTAAGTTTCGATCCCTTTCCAATAACCCGAAAAGGGATAAGTAACCTAAGGGAGGGTGAGTGGTTTAATATTTCCTATAATGAATTAACACAAACACTGAATAAAGAAGCAAACGATTTAGTGCGTGTTCAGATTGACCCAAACGACCCAAATAGGGTGTTTATGTCGTCCTTCCAAAAAGGATTATTACAGATTGAAGACCAAACGCCGATCAAACTTTTTGACGAATCGAATTCTGGCTTAGATATAACGTACCAAAACCCAAATTTTGGGATTCGGATTTTTGGAATGGATTTCGACAGCCAAGGTAATTTATGGGCGGTCCAAGCACAAGATGAAGAAGGATTGCTTAGAATTTCGCCAGAAGGGCAACTCCAAAAAAATGATATTTCAAATGTGTTTAATTTCGATAATCCACCTTTAGCTTTTACCGAGGTGGAAACAACCCGAGAGAATTTTGTTTTCTTTGGAGTAGTGAGTGACGGACTAGTAGGCTACAATCCGAATAACGGGCAAGTAAAAAAAATTGGTGTCAATTTAGGAAATGGGAATTTACCTAATAGCACCGTACGTTCGTTGGCCGTAGACAACAACAATAGACTATGGATTGGCACCCTTAAAGGCCTGCGGGTGCTTTTTAGTCCGGGTGGTTTTTTCGATGAAAACAACAACGTCGACACACAACCTATCATTATCCTAGAAGATGGCGTGCCACAAGAGTTGCTTTTTGAGCAGGTGATTACCGATATTGAGGTAGATGGTTCTAATAACAAATGGATTGCTACCGCTAGTTCAGGTGTTTTTTACTTGTCCTCAAATGGCCAAGAAACGCTACTGCGGTTTACGGCAGAAAATTCTCCCTTGCCTTCAAACAATGTGCAAGATATTGCAATAGACGAGTTTTCAGGAGTGGTATATTTTGCTACAGTGAATGGCCTGGTGGCATACAACGGCACCTCAACAGCGCCAAGAGACAACCTTGAAGAAGTGTACGTATATCCCAATCCGGTGCGACCTAGCTTTACAGGCAATGTCACCATAGATGGCTTAACTGCTAATGCCAATGTAAAAATTACCGACATTGAAGGTAGCCTTGTGTTTGAAACTACTAGTGAAGGAGGAAGCGTTCTCTGGGACACCACGGCATTTGGAAGATATAAGGTGGCATCTGGCGTTTATTTGGTAATTATTACAGCCGAAGATGCCATTGAAACTAAAATTTCAAAAATTATGATTGTGCGCTAATGCTGGTGAACACCAAAGCCATAGTACTCTCTACCCTTAAATATGGCGAAGCCGACCTCATTGCACATTGTTTTACACAGACAGACGGACGAAAAAGCTATCTGCTAAAACACATCTTAAAAAGCAAAAAAGGAGCACTTAAAGCATCTCAGTTTTTGCCGCTTACCCAACTAGAGCTCGTTGCCAACCATAAAAACAAGGGCACCTTAGAATATATTAAGGAAGCAAAAATTTTGCAGCCCTACCAGAGCTTACATACCAATGTGGTAAAATCGTCTTTGGTGCTGTTTCTTTCGGAAATTTTAAAAGATGCTATTCAGGAAGAAGAAGAGAATACGAGATTGTTTCAATTTCTCACCACTTCTTTTAACTGGCTGGATACCAGCGATTCTTATGCTAATTTTCACATTCTCTTTCTGCTGAAACTAACGAAGTTTTTAGGGTTTTACCCAGATAATTCCGAAGGAAATGCTACCTACTTTAACCTGCAAGAGGGTTGTTTCCAAAATCAGTACGAAAACCAATATTGTGAAGAAGGTGCGCATATTCAGTCTTTTCAAGAGTTCTTCGGCATAAATTTTGATGCATTGTCCCAAATAAAAACGAAGAAATCGGTACGATTAGAGCTTCTAAATTTATTGATACGATATTATCAATTACATTTGCACGGCTTCAGAAAACCGAAATCTTTACCAATATTTAACCAACTATTTCAATGAATATGCGTCTACATGCAGCTGCTCTTTTTTTATTTTTATCTACTATCGTTTCAGCCCAACAAATTACTGTCTTAGAGCAAAGTTCTCAGCAGCCTATCAATGGGGTTGCAGTCTTCAATAATGACAAAACGAAGTCTGGAGTAACCGATTTTGATGGAAAGGTGGATATTTCAAAATTTAATAGTTCCGAAGAGATCACTTTTCAGCATATTTCTCATGCAACACTTACCATTTTAAAAAGTGCCATTACCAATAACCAAGTAATGCTTGCAGAAGATTTGAGTGCCTTAGATGAGGTTGTACTCTCTGTATCTAAATTTGGGCAGAGTAAACGCGATGTCCCACAACAAATTGTGAGCATCAACAGCAATGATGTGCTGTTTAGCAATCCACAAACGGCAGCAGATTTACTAGAAAGCAGTGGCCAAGTGTACGTGCAGAAGAGCCAATTGGGAGGAGGTAGCCCCGTAATTAGGGGGTTTTCTACCAATCGTTTATTGATTGCCGTAGACGGTGTTCGTTTTAATACGGCTATTTTTCGCGGCGGAAATGTCCAAAATGTAATTTCTATAGATCCATTTGCCATAGAGCGCACCGAAGTAATTTTAGGTCCTGGTTCTGTGCCCTACGGAAGTGATGCGGTAGGTGGCGTGATGAATTTTTATACTAAAAAACCGAAATTTTCTTTTGAAGAAGGGATGTCTTTCTCCGGAAATGCAACAGCACGCTATGCAACGGCAAATAATGAAAAAACGGGGCATGTCGACTTCAATTTCGGGATGAAAGAGTGGGCATTTTTAAGCAGTATAACCTATAGCGATTTTGATGATCTGCGAATGGGGAGCAATGGTCCCGATGATTACCTGCGCACCGAATATGTTGAAATTATAAATAGTGTAGACACCGTAGTGCCAAACGACGATCCCTTAGTGCAACGACCTACAGGATACGATCAGATTAACGCCATGCAGCGAATACGGTATATGCCTTCAGAGCGGTGGGATTTCAATTTGGGGCTTTTTTATACCACCACAAGCGACTATGCCAGATACGACAGGTTGATACGTAGAAGAAACGGAGAACTGCGTTCGGCAGAATGGTTCTACGGGCCACAAGAATGGCTGAGCGGAAACCTGCAAGCACGAAATACCGCGTATAATAATGGCTTTTTCGATGAGAGTATCGCCACTATTTCTTTTCAGCAATTCAAAGAAAGTCGAAATGATAGAGATTTCGGGGAGCCAATTTTATTTGAAACAGATGAAAAGGTAAGTGCATACACTGCCACTTGGGATTTTGAAAAAGACTGGGACAAATCAAAATTAAATTACGGGATAGAGTATATATATAATAAAGTAAACAGCGAAGGGCAACAAACAGATGTTACCACCGGAATTAGTAGTCCGGATGCTTCTAGATATCCTGATGGGAGTACGTGGCAGTCTATGGCTGCCTATGCAAGCTTACAGGCAAAGTTTACAGAGTCCCTAGCATTTCAGGGCGGATTGCGCTATAGTCATATTTTGGTAGATGCCACCTTTGATGATCAATTCTTCGATTTTCCTTTTTCCGAAGCAAATATAAATACAGGGGCATTAACGGGTAGTGCCGGACTGGCTTGGCAAGCGAGTGATATTTTAGGTTGGAAGCTCAATTTCGGAACAGCATTTAGAGCACCAAATATTGATGATGTTGGAAAAATATTTGATAGCGAACCGGGTAGTGTGGTTGTGCCAAACCCGGATTTGAAATCTGAATATGCCTATAATGGGGAGCTTGGCGCCAACTTAGACTTCGGAAAAGCGGTGCGTATCGATATGGCAACATTTTATACAGTATTAAATGATGCTTTAGTGCGTCGCGATTTTACATTGAATGGACAAACCGAAATAGAATATCAAGGAGAGCCTAGTACAGTGCAGGCCATTCAAAATGCTGCTAAGGCCGAAATTTATGGTTTTGAAGTGGGGCTGAAAGTTAATTTTACACAAGACTTACAGCTTACCTCACAGTACAACATCACCGATGGGTTTTCTGAAGAAGACGATGGTACTCGGGCGCCTAACCGCCATGTGGCACCACAATTTGGAAATACCCATCTATTGTACCAATGGAATCGATTGAAGCTGGATGCTTTTGTTGAATATAATAGTCAGTTCGATTTTGAAGATTTGGCTCCCAGCCAAGTAAATAATGATTTCTTGTATGCACTAGATGAAAATGGGAACCCGTTTTCACCTAGTTGGGCAACCTTGAATTTTGGAGCGCAATATGAGATTACAAAGGCATTACAGGTAAACGCAGTCTTAGAAAATATCACCGATAAGAGGTATCGACCGTATTCTAGTGGAATCAGTGCTGCGGGTCGTAATCTAATTGTTGCAGCTAGTTATGCCTTCTAAGGAATGGGTAGACAGAAAAAATGATAAAAAAAGTGATGTTCTTTTTTTGCAGAAAAATTAAATAAATTATATTTGCATCCGCTAAAAGGGTAATACCTTTTAATTTTCTATATGAAATTCCTCTTTAGCTCCCCCGATAACAATCGGGATGTTAGAGCGACTGACTGTTAATCGAGTCCCGAATACTTTCGGGGTTGGTTTGAGTCTAAGAAGAGAAATGAAATTAGATAAAAAAGTTAAAGAGAATAAAATTCCTCTTTAGCTCAGTTGGTTAGAGCATCTGACTGTTAATCAGAGGGTCCTTGGTTCGAGCCCAAGAAGAGGAGCTTTTTTAATCCCCAGTATTTTTACTGGGGATTTTTTTATGCCGCACTGGGTCTACATATTACATTCTGAAAAGCTTGGCAGTTTGATATCCGGATGGTATTTCACGACACGTCCGATTCTAAAAAGTTTACGGGAAAGACAAGAGATTGGAGATTGTTTTTAAAGTTCGAATGTGACTCTAAGGCACAGGCGATGTCCATTGAAAGGCACATCAAAAGAATGAAAAGCAGCGTGTATATTACAAACCTGAAAGAATACCTAGAAATGATAACAAAGCCCATTCAATCTAAATGGGCTTTGTTATAAGATCAACAATTAGAATAACAGTTAACGTTTTACTAACTTTTTCAAAACTGTTCCGTTGATAGTAGTAATGTTTACAAAGTACAACGCAGGTTGAATGGATTGAAGATCTACTGTTATCGTAGTTGTATCAGTAGCAACTTGCTGTAGAACTTGCTTACCTGTTACATCATAGACTGAAATATTCTTTAATTCAAAATTTGTAGAAGTGATTGTCATCACATCAGTTGCTGGATTTGGTGCCATGCCTACAGTGCTGACCAAAATATCCTGAATATTTAACAGGTCTTCGGCAACCCTGAGGTTGTCTACAGCCACATCTCCTCGTTCACCCAGGGCTGTTGTACTGTCTAAGCGCAACTGAATAGTCTGCCCAACATACGCAGACAAATCGATACTTTCAGATACCCAAACATCGCCTTGGTCTCCTTCCAATAACCATACAGTTGTCCAACCACTTCCATCGTTTACCCGAACCGCCAAGTTCCCTACCTGCGAGCCAAACATATGGTAATTGAAAGTGAAAAATGCTTGCGTCAAACCACTTAAATTGAAACACGGACTATTTAAAACGGCCCTCTTTGTAGGAAATCCAACATTGGTACCAGAAGCTTCGGTATATAGATAAGTTGTTCCATCAAACGCTTCAGTGGGTCCCGTAGCATTTGTTGGGGTTTCGCCCATATTTTCAGTCCAGTCGAAATCTGTATTTCCTACATGGGACAAATCGTTATCGTTTTGCTCCCAATCGCCCAACCCGGCTTCAAAGCTTTCCGTATAAGGAAAAGCGTCAATGGTGGTGCTACAATCGGTTCCTGGATTGTTTAGGTAAAAATCATAGGTCGTCTGCAGTACGTCTATTGGGTCTTCGGCCATATCGGTCTTACTCACGTTTAAATCGACCGTAAGGTGACCGTAGTTCGTGTATAAATCTTCTACCTTGGCGACTCGCAAAAAAGCAGATTTTGAACTCGTTTGATTTCCTGTACATCGGCTGTCAGCTCCAATACGTTTGGCACCTTGCATTGCACCCATCAACTTATCGGCAAGTGTTCCAGAAGTGTTCAGAAATCCAGATTCCATGTCGTCTAAAACAGCTTGTGAAATCAAAATATTTCCTTGAATTGAATAATTTGGCCCCACAATATCATTCGCAACACTATTGTTGTTAGTTCCCGTAAAGGCTGCTGATCGTGGCGTTCCACCAGCACCGCCGATTAAATCTACGACTCCGTATTGCCTATCCTGGTTAGAACCAGGCGCAGGATCGTTTGTAAAAAGCCAATCCAGGATTTCTTGCGGACTATCACCTGCTTCCATGCGTACCCGAGCAGCTGCTTGATTGGTTGGGTGCCAAAAGGCTTGTGTGTTAATGGCGCCGATACCTAAAATGATATCGCTGATGACCAAAGCGCCTTCTTCGCCGTTTAAATCATCAATGTCTAGACAAGTTGCGCCTGCACTTCCTATTTCACCCGTAACAGGATCTACAGCAACAATAGAAAAGGTATGTTGTGCTTGCAGCGAATAAAGACTAAATAACACTAAAAATAGTGCAATCCATTTGGAGTAATCGTATCTTTTTTTCATAAATTATTTGCTTATTTTAAATTCTGTAACATAATCTTAGTCATCTCATCCAGCTCCACCTCGTGTTTCCAGCCCCAATCGTTTCTAGCTTCAGAATCATCAATGCTCTGCGGCCAAGAATCGGCTATGGCCTGCCTAAAATCTGGGTCGTACGAAATTTCAAATCCGGGTTGAATACTTCTAATGCTTTCGGCTATTGCCTCTGGATGAAAACTCATACCCGCCAAATTGTATGAATTTCGAATCTTAATGTCAGATTCGGGTGCTTCCATAATTCCAATGGTAGCTCTAATGGCATCGTCCATATACATCATGGGCAAGGTAGTTTCCGCATTTAGAAAACAGATATATTTATTGTGCTTCACTGCTTTGTGATAAATATCTACCGCATAATCTGTAGTACCACCCCCAGGAAGTGTTTTGTAACTTATGAGGCCGGGATAGCGTATGCTACGTACATCTACGCCATATTTATTGTGGTAATATTCGCACCAACGTTCTCCAGTTTGCTTGCTAATTCCGTAGACGGTACTAGGTTCCATAACCGTTCGTTGTGGGGTCATCACTTTAGGAGTTGTTGGCCCAAAAACGGCAATACTGGAGGGCCAAAATATCTTTTCAATCTTACCATCTTTCGCAAGGTTCAAGGTGTTAAAGAGCGAATTCATATTTAAATTCCAGGCCCGCATCGGAAACTTTTCTGCCGTGGCCGACAGCATCGCAGCCATCAAATACACTTCGGTAATCTCGTGCTTAATCACCACATCCTGAACGGCATCATAATCCATTGCATCCAAAATTTCAAACGGTCCACTATTCATCATTTCTTCATCGCCTTCCCGAATATCACTCGCTATTACTTTGTGGGGTGCATAGGTGTTGCGCAGCGCTGCCGTTAGCTCGGTACCTATTTGTCCACAGGCGCCAATAATCAGAATTCGTTTTTTCATAGGGTGAAGAATTTTTCATCAATTTTAGTTCCGTAAAGATACACAATATACCCTTCATCAAATTTGTGGTTGTTTAACATACAGCTCGGGCATAACCTGTATATTTGTGGTTCTTATTTGCTATAGATGAAATTTTCTTTCAGACATATTTGTGGCGTTCTCATGCTTGTAACAATCGTTGTTTCTTGTGCTGAAATTTCCGAAGATGAAAAAGATACGGCTACCGAAACCCAAGATGTAAATACACGCTATGGTAAAAATCTGGTCACCTTGCCTCCACTTACTGAAGTAGCTAAAAATGAAACAGCACAATGGTCTGTTTTTGACGATTTGGAAGCCAATCTCATTACCTTAAAAAACCAACCCATTGGTGTGATACGGGCCAAAAGTGAACAAATGAGTGCCCAGAGCGATTCTTTATTAAAAAAAATACCTGAAGCGCTAGACACACGGCCGGTGTACGCAAGAATGGTATTGGCAAATACGCGTGCCAAACTCTTGGAGCAGGTGGCAAACTACGACCGATTAGACTCGTTGCAACTAGAAGAAAGCTTGCAAGAAATGAATCTGGCGGGAGCTAATCTCTTTATTGAAATTAACCGAACGTTTAAGAAAAACAAAATAGATGACGAATTAAAAGAAACTGAAAAAAAAGAACTCGAAAAACAACAACGCTTCTTAGATTCTGTCTATCAGGCAGAAATAATAGATAACAACTCTAACTAGCTGTAACAAAAGGTATCATTTGCCTACTAATTACACAATAATCTAAAAACCAATTAATGAAACTAAATGTAATCACTTCTGCGTGCGCAATCGCTGCGGTTACTTTCGTAACTATCTCTTGTAATAATAAGGATACAGATAAAACTATGGCCGCCGCCACCGATGAAGAACGCGGAATTATACTTTCTAACATGGACACCACCGTGAGTCCGAAAGCAGACTTTTACAACTACGTAAATGGTAGCTGGATGAAAAACACCGAAATTCCAGACGATCAGGTACGTTGGGGTGGTTTCGGGGTGTTACGTAAATCTACAGATAAAGATGTGTTGCAATTACTAAGCGATGCGAAAGAGAGCGGAACCTATGGTCCTGAGACCGATCAGGCAAAGGCCTTGGCTATTTTTGCTTCAGAATTAGATACTGTAGCTAGAAATGAGGCGGGAATCACCCCGTTACAACCAGCGCTCGACGCAATTAAGAACATAGAAACTATTGAAGATTTTCAAGAAGTAGCAACGCGAATTGATGTGTCGCAACCATTTGTTGGTTTGGCCGCGTTTTCAAACCCTAGCAATAGCTCGATGAATTCGGCGTATATCACCCCTGGAGGCTTGGGCTTACCAGACCGTGATTATTACACCAATACCGATGCAAAATCTATAGAGATTCGTGCAAAATATGTAGATCATATTACCAGAATGCTACAGTACTTGGGCGATTCTGAAGCAGAAGCAAGAAAGCAGGCAGAAGATATCTTGGCTTTTGAAACAAAATTAGCAACACCGCGATTAGATAAAGTAGCGAGTAGAGATTTCAGAAATTTCAACAATCCACGTAGCTTAGATCAAATCCAAAAGATGGTTCCAGCCATTCAGTGGGAAAAAATGTTGAAAGACTTGGGTGTTACTAAAAAAGTTGATACCCTTATCGTGATGCAACCAACCTATATGAAAACGGTACAGAATGTATTCGCAAACAAAAATATAGACCTTTGGAAAACCGTAATGCGTTGGCAGACCTTAAACGATGCAGCCGGAGCATTATCTACCGATATTGAAAGAGCAAACTGGGAGTTTTACAGCCAGTATTTGAGTGGTGCCAAGCAACAACGCCCAGCAGACGAGCGCGCTTTAGCTACCGTAAATGGAAGTGTTGGAGAAGCTGTTGGTCAATTGTACGTAGATGCGAAGTTTCCACCGGAAGCAAAAGAGAAGGCTGAAAAAATGATTGAAAACGTGATTGCAGCCTACAAAGAGCGCATCATGAATCTAGATTGGATGAGCGACTCTACCAAAGTGAAAGCGGTAGAGAAGTTAGATAAATTTACCGTGAAGATTGGATATCCAGACAAGTGGAAGGATTACTCAAGCATGGACGTAAAAGAAGGAAACTCCTACTTTGAAAATATGATGGCCGTAAATGAGTGGGGCTTAAAAGACAACCTCAGTAAAATTGACGAGCCAGTAGACCGTACCGAGTGGGGGATGTCTCCGCAAACGGTAAACGCTTACTTTAATCCTTTTAACAACGAAATTGTATTCCCTGCAGCTATTTTGCAACCTCCTTTTTACGATTACAAAGCTGATGAGGCTGTAAATTATGGCGGAATTGGAGCGGTGATTGGCCATGAAATTTCACATGCGTTCGACGATAGTGGGTCGCGTTTTGATGCCAATGGAAACTTAGTAAATTGGTGGACTGAGGCCGATCTTGAAAAATTCACTGAGCGTGGAAACAAGTTGGCAGAGCAGTACAGCAATATTGAGGTAATGGACAGTGTGTTTATTAACGGAAAGTTCACCTTGGGTGAAAATATTGGAGACCTTGGCGGATTGCTAGGTGCTTATGACGGATTACAGCGTTACTACGAAGAAAACGGAAGACCGGGCAAGATTGACGGATTTACACCAGAGCAGCGTTTCTTTATGAGTTGGGCTACCGTTTGGCGTACCAAAATGCGTCAGGAAGCATTGCGTACTCAAGTAAAAACAGATTCGCATTCTCCAGGGATGTACCGTGCAACCGAGCCGCTAAAGAATATCGATGCTTTTTACGAAGCTTTCGATATCCAACCGGGAGACCCAATGTACGTAGCTCCAGAAGATCGAGTTCGTATTTGGTAGGAATTTCTATCGTATAAAGATTTGGCGTCTAAAAAGTAATGCTTGATGTCTGTTCGAGCGCAGTCGAGAACTATAATTGGTTAACTACTAATAGAGGTTTCGACTGCGCTCAACCTGACAGAACAAAGTTTAAAATTTTTTAGACGCCATTCTATTTATAAAAACGACTTAAATTTCAGTTTGAAAGGCATACTTCAACACCTTGGCGACGTTTGTTGAAGTTACTTTTTTGTGTTGCGTCTCTGAATCAGCAGAAAAGGTAGGAGGTTCTAATTGTTGCAATTCCGCTTTTTTTGTGTAATAATCCTTTTTTAACGGATGTTTTGGATAGACAGCATTAAAGATATGGCCGAAGGCTTGTTGTTTTAAAATTTCCGTAAGAATACCTATACAGTCTGTTCTGTGAATTAAGTTAACAGGCGCATTTCCTCCAGACAGGTCTTTTCTCCCTGCAAGGTATCTTACCGGTTGCCTGCTTCCGCCTACAAGTCCACCAAATCGCACGATAGAAGTGTTACAACTGGAGGTAAAAAATAACTGCTCCACTTGTAGTAATTGTCTGCCCGCTTCATTTTCGGGTTTTGGGAGGTAACTTTCATCAACGGTGCCTTGCGCGTCTCCATATACCGAGGTGCTACTTATAAAAATACCTGTTGGTATCTTTGCTTTTTCAATAGCCTGCAATAAATGTGTCATTTTCATGACATAATCGGCTCCGGTATTACGGCGCAGTCCTGGAGGGATCATAATAATTACCGTATCGAGGTTTTTTAGAAATCCTTCAGGTTCACCTGTAATGCCCGATTCACTTACTTCCATAGGAAAAGCGTTGACTCCCTTTTTTTGGAATTCGGTAGCTTTCTCGTGGCTGGTCACGGTTCCTTTTACTTGATACCCCAAAGTGCTTAACTTGAGAGCCAATGATTTACCCAACCAGCCCAAGCCAGCAATGCCTATTGATTTATTCATTAGGCGTATTGTTTTCAAGTAAGGTGTCTTTTACTTTCTTCGGAATATCATTTACATTAAAACTGCGCTCTACAACAACAGCATCGGTATTTACAAAAGGTTTTGGCATGGTGGTTTTTGGCCGCTTGTTGATGGAAAATTGTGGATGATTCAATAAATCGTATGAATACTCGAGCACTTTAAACGTAAGCGGTGTATTTTCAGCTACTGAAAGGGATACTTCTAACGAATCATCATCGGCAACAAAATAGCGTAGCAAGCTGTTAGAATTTCTACGGTAAAAACGATTATCGGTAGTGTCTTTGGAAACCTGCTTGCCATTAAACCGTAATTCTGAAAATGCTACATTCACATCGGTATAGAGTCCGATCTCATGAACATCACGTTTCGGAATCACGGTAAATGTGACATTTCGTTGCCCATTGATGGTGCTATCTTCTTCTAGTCTAAGTTCGAAGGGAGCAATCGTTTTTGCAGGAGCTTTTGCTGCAAATTGATACCCAGTATTGTATTTACTGCCGGCAGCATTGGTTACATAGTTGCTGGCATCTTCGGGTTCTTCACCTAAATAGCCTTTGGTCCAAGGGTCGAGCACGCTATCGTACGTGAGCCAAAAACTTTCGTTGGTATCGCTATTTTGGTAATAAATTAAGCTGTTTGGCTTTTGATGATTTTCAGTGAAATCACTTTTGGCATGTGCTACGAAAAATAGAATTATCGCGAAAATAAACAAGCTAAGCGCAATGCCGTTTTTCCATCGATACCGACCAAAAACAGGTAGCAGCAAGCCGAATAATAACACTACAAATACACAGCTTATCACCAGCATTTTTAACCCCAATCCTACTGGAAAAAATTGGATGAGCGGAGCGAAAAAAGATAGGGCAGGAGCCGCTAGTAACGTAAGGAGCAGTAGATTTGGCTTTTCCTGTTTCAGCAGTAAGAAAAAAGAAAGAAGCGCAAATAACACAGGGATAATCCAATAGGCAGCACCTTTCAGAAGTACAAAAACGACCGTGTTAACAAGCAACCAAAATGTTAAGGGAGCCACATAAAAACTAGCGGTGTATTTATCTATTTTAAACTTTCGGTACACTTTAAAAACGATAGCGGTAGAGAGCACCACAAAAAAGGCGATATACCAATGGCCATTATACGTAAAGCCATGCTGAATTTCACCGTAATGCGGATAGATTACGTTCAGTAACATCCACCCAAGGTATCCTACGGCACCACAAATGATGAGCGATACCAAAAAGGCGCCAAAGCCTCGTAGTATGCTTTTTCCGTTCAATTTTCCTTTAGAAAAGCCATAAAACAAAAGCACAAAAAACAACACAATGGCAATAATGAGCATGGGCAGAATCCATGAAAAAGGGTACGAAATCATCTTTACAATAGGAGCGTTTACGTACACATAGTCTTCATCAGCCTTTAACGTGTTTAAATCGGCATCGGCAAAGTAATGCAGTAGCGGTAGGAGGTAACTACCTTGGTGTTGCAGTGTATTTCTGTCTAGATTTTCAAAAGTATCGTTCGCTGTATGGTAATCGTAATGGTCGTCTATAAAAGCGAAGAAAAAACTATCAATGTCGCCCTTTTCCCGAAATATCGTAGAGTCGGTATCGTTGGGGAGCATTTTGTAGATGCTATACATGAGAGAAGAAGCAACGGGATACTCCGGATTGGCATCAATAAAAGCCTTCACCAAATTGGCATTGCCACCATTGGTTTCTAAAATCATATTGCTGGGGCCTCCACTTCCGCGGGCTTCAAAATTTAGCACGAGCCCCACATTTTGTGCTAACGGGTGTTCATTCACAAAGAGCTGCGCTCCGTCTAATCCAATTTCTTCTGCATCTGAAAAGAGCACAATAATATCGTTCTTTGGAGTTTTTCCGGCAGCTTTGTATGCACGAAGACTTTCTAAAATGGTTACAATACCACTTCCAGCATCGCTAGCACCAAGACTAGGCACTTTAGCACTGTCGTAGTGCGATAGTAATACCAACGACTTCCCAGTTCCGCTACCTTTCCAAATGCCAACAATATTTTTGGGTTTGTCCAAACCACGCCAAGATTCATTTAGTACAAAACCTTCTTGAACTTCAGTTTCGAGCCCTAAATCTTCGAGTTGCCCCACCAAATATTCACGAACGCGCGTATGTTCTTCGCTACCGTGATAATGTGGTGCTTTGGTGATTTCCTTTAGCGGTTGCAGTGCGCGTTGGGAAGAAAATTCGGTCTGTGGTGCTGTAGCCAAGGTGCCCGATTGCGGCATTAAGCTAAAAAAACTGAACCAGATAAAGAACAAGACGAAGATAAAAGATAGGAGGCCTGTGAGGAATTTCATTGGGTTGGTTTTACAGTAACTAAATGTACAACATTTCGTTAAAATTTATTTTGCTGAAATTTTCTTAACGGAATTGCATTAAAATTTTGTGTATCTTACTATAAATATTTGAACGTATGGCAATTAAAAGTTACATGGGCAAACGCGCCAAACCGACCAAGGGGTCTTCTGAAAATATAAAAGTTTCAGATTATATGAGCACCAACCTTACTACCTTCAAACCAGAACAGTCGGTTTTGGAGGTGATGAACACACTCATTAAGAAAAAAATATCGGGTGGCCCGGTTGTAAATAGCAATTATGAATTGGTAGGAATCATTTCTGAAGGCGATTGTATGAAACATATTAGTACCAGCCGTTACCACAATCACCCGATGCAGGATATAAAGGTGGAAGACCATATGGTGAAGGAGGTAGAAACCATAGACGGCGAAATGAATGTTTTTGACGCGGCAGATAAATTCTTAAGCTCGCGCAGAAGACGGTTTCCGATTGTAAAAGATGGAAAATTAGTAGGCTTAATTAGCCAAAAAGACGTCCTAAAGGCAGCACTAGAGCTAAAAGGAAATACTTGGAAATAGTTATTTTGCTAGATGCTAGATGCTAGATGCTAGATGCTGGAAATTTACAATTTTTGAAAATTATAGTATCTGTTCTGTTTTTACCAATAAATACCAGTCGTTGTCTAACTCCAGATAGCCTTGGTCGTACACATAATTATAGGTATTGCCTGTTTTTGTTACGTATTGGCTAGTATAAAACTTAAAGTTAAAGCCGTGTTTCAACAAGGTTTCTTTCTGAACTTTAGTCTTGTCATTGATGTTGAGTGCTTCTAGAATGCGATAGTTTTTTCGCAATCGGTTGTTCACATTGCGCAACAAATTTTTGTTGTCTTTGTTCAATGCATTGTTATGGGCATTGCGGCAAGCATCGCTACAGAATTTTTTATCTGCGCGGCCTATTAGCTTATCGCCACATTCAGGACAGGTACGCTCCATACATTAAAGATAACGAAAATGTTTTAGCTAGTAATCTGTTTCGTCTATCGTAGGTTGGGTATCTGTGGGTTCTGAAATATCAAATCGATAAATCGCTTCAAATTTTAAGTAAAAACCTCCGTTTATTTCTGGATTTAGAGGTTCCCTGTCATCTCCAAAGCTAAAAGCCGAAAGTCCTAAATCTATGGTTTCGCCGTTAGGATATAGTTCGTAATTGCTGCTTGAATACCCAAATTTTGCGCGTAACAAGACACTTTTTTCAAGCGCATTAAACTGGAGATATGATGCGAAATTAAGTTCGGTTACATCGGCGTATATATCTGCATCATTTTCAGTAATGCGGAAACTTCTGCCAATTCCAATATAGTCGAAACCAACGGTGGTAATCCCAAACGTATAGTTTACGTCTGCTGCAATTGGCAACGAAACGTCCATTTCAAACTTTTCATTCGGACTCAAATAGTACCAACCAATAATGGGCGTGGTAAAAAAGCCAAAGGCTTCGGTAGAACCATAAAACCCGAATCGGTATTTCAGGTGTTCATTTTTTTGGTATTTCAGCAAACCCAAACCACCAAAATAAAAGTCTTCACTCGTACTATTCACATAATCTGAAGCCACCTTCGGTAAAAACACCAAGGTACTGCTCCATTTAGAGTTGTACGTAGAGGCCAATCCCAATTTTACAATCGTGCTGTGCAGGCTAGTAAAATCTCCCTCGGGAAATAGTTGTAGGTTGTTTCGGCTATATACGGCACCGGTAATGAACGCATGTTTTTCGTTAATAACTACAGGTACGGTAAGATCTGCATCAAACGATTTTACATACGTGCTATTTGGGGTGCCTTCAAATTCATTGTTAAACGTCTGGCCGTAACCAATACGTAGTAAATCGACATAATCTTGTGAGCTACAGAACAATGGTAGCAGCAGTAACAGAAGAGGTAATTTTTTCAAAAGGGAATAGATTAGCAGTTGCGGTTAAAGATAGAAAAAATAGTGAATTACTTGTTCATACAATATTTTAGGGTAGATATGGGTTAACTACAAATACGCATATATTTGCACAAACAGATAACACATGAAAACACTTAAAACTATAACAATCGCTTTTTTATGCTTGGCAACCTTGGTCGCTTGTAAAAATGATGACGACAATGCCGAAGCTGCCTTCGTACTTACCAATAGCAACTTGGCCGGAGACCATGACCTTTCTTTTTTAACAGTAAATGCACAGGTTACGCAGGTGGTTGCTGGGGTAGATGTAGTAGCAGACATAAATGGCCAGGGCGACACATTTCAAACTACGGCAAATTTTACAAGCAACGGAACCTTCATTTTTGATGGGCAATTTCGTATCAATACTACAGTTACCATAAATGGCGGAGATCCTACGCCACGACCGGTGATTGTAAATCTCGACAATGAAACAGGAAGTTACACCATTGGCGGAAATGCAGATACTATTGTGTTTACAGGAGTGATGGACGTACAGATAACCCCAGATGTTGCTATCGACCTATTTAATGGTGCTTGGGATGTAACCTTATTTAACGAAACTGAGCTCCGTCTCCAAAAAATGGAAAATACAAGCATCGATGGTATCGATACCGTTGCAAACGTAGAAATTCGTTTCTTACGTCAATAGCAATAAACTTACTTTGGGCGCCTGCCTCGTCTATTTCCGAGGCAAGACGGGCTACCACGCGCTTGGCGTGGTCGGGCCACCGCTGCAATCCCCGCCCCGATAACTATCGGGGATCGGGGGATTTACAATGCAGTCCCCACCCGAACGTCTTTTCGGTATCTGTCCGACTATATCATTGAGGCGGGCGCGCCTAGCGCAGTCAGAAAATAAAAAGCCACCCAACAATTTGGGTGGTTTTTTTAATTGACTTCAGTAATTGCAAAGCATCTCGTTTAAAGATACATACTCTTTACTTTTTACTTCAAAATTCATTAAATTCGCACCCTTAATACATTAGAACAATACATGGCTTCAGCATTTAAAGAATACAAAGGCTTAGACCTCCCTAAATTGGGTGAGGAAATACTCGATTATTGGAAACGTGATAACATTTTCGAGAAGAGTATTGCCATTCGTGAAAATGCAGAACCCTTTGTGTTTTTTGAAGGCCCACCTTCCGCAAACGGAATGCCAGGAATTCACCATGTCATGGCCCGTGCTATCAAAGATATTTTTTGTCGCTATAAAACCCAAAAAGGCTTTAAGGTAGACAGGAAAGCAGGGTGGGACACCCACGGACTGCCAATTGAACTAGGGGTTGAAAAAGAACTCGGTATTACGAAAGAAGACATCGGCAAGAAAATTTCAGTAGAAGCTTACAACGAAGCCTGCCGAAAAGCCGTCATGCGCTATACCGATGCGTGGAATAAAGTTACCGAGAGCTACGGGTATTGGGTAGATATGGACGACCCCTACATCACCTACAAACCCAAATATATGGAAACGGTTTGGTGGTTGCTTAAACAGATCTACAACAAAGATTTGCTCTACAAAGGCTACACCATACAACCGTATTCGCCCAAAGCAGGTACCGGGCTCAGCTCGCATGAGCTCAATCAGCCAGGAACCTATCAAGACGTTACAGACACTACGGTAGTGGCGCAGTTCAAGGCGGTTGCAACCACCTTGCCCGATTTCTTGGCAGAAGAAAGTAATGAAATCTATTTTTTGGCGTGGACTACCACCCCGTGGACCTTACCCAGTAATACCGCATTAACCGTAGGTTCAAAAATTGAGTATGTACTGGTAAAAACGTATAATCAGTACACTTATCAACCCATTTACGTTGTATTAGCAAAGAATTTGGTCGGGAAGCAGTTCGATGGGAAATTTCAGCAAGTTGAAAACAAAGAAGCTGTTGCAGCCTACAAACAGGGCGATAAAAAAATACCGTTCTATGTAGTGAAGGAATGTAAAGGAGCCGATCTGCTCGAAATTCGCTACGAGCAGTTATTAGACTACGCACAACCACACGACCATCCAGAAAATGCCTTTAGAATCATTGCTGGAGATTTTGTGACTACCGAAGACGGTACAGGAATCGTACATACTGCGCCAACCTTTGGAGCAGACGATGCCTTGGTAGCCAAACAAGCTACCCCTGAAGTGCCACCGTTATTGGTAAAAGATGAAAATGGAAATTTGGTGCCGTTGGTAGACCTTCAAGGTAAATTTAGACCCGAATTGGGCGATTTGGGAGGCAAATACGTAAAAAATGAATACTATGCAGATGGTGAGGCTCCCGAAAAAAGTGTTGATGTTGAGCTCGCCATTAAGCTGAAAATTGAAAACCGTGCCTTTAAGGTCGAAAAATATGTACACAGCTACCCGAACTGCTGGCGTACAGACAAACCGATTCTCTATTATCCGTTAGACTCTTGGTTTATCAAGGTAACCGAGTTTAGAGATCGCATGCACGAACTGAACCAGACCATTAACTGGAAGCCAAAAGCTACTGGCGAGGGTCGCTTCGGAAATTGGCTTGCCAACGCAAACGATTGGAATTTGAGCCGCTCGCGTTATTGGGGAATCCCGCTTCCATTGTGGCGTACCGAAGATGGTAAAGAGGAAATCGTTATCGGTTCCATAGAAGAACTAAAAACAGAAATGGGCAAATCGGTAGCCGCTGGTTTGATGCCAAAAGATATTTTTGACGATTTTAAAGTAGGCGATTATTCCGAAGAAAATTACGATACGGTAGACCTGCATAAAAATATCGTAGACGAAATTATTCTCGTTTCTGAGAGTGGAAAACCCATGAAGCGTGAAGCAGACCTGATTGATGTTTGGTTCGATAGTGGCTCTATGCCATACGCGCAATGGCATTACCCGTTTGAGAACAAGGAAAAAGTAGAAAATACGTGGCGTAAGGCAGATTTTATCGCCGAAGGAGTAGACCAGACTCGCGGATGGTTCTATACCTTACATGCCATCGCCACTATGATTTTTGACGATGTAGCCTATAAAAATGTGGTGAGCAACGGTTTGGTATTGGATAAAAACGGACAAAAAATGTCGAAGCGTTTGGGCAATGCGGCAGATCCGTTTGATGTGTTGGCTACCTACGGTCCTGATGCAACGCGCTGGTACATGATTAGCAATGCCAACCCTTGGGACAACCTGAAGTTTGACGTAGATGGAATTGGTGAGGTGCGCAATAAGTTCTTCGGAACGTTGTACAATACATATGGCTTCTTTAGCTTGTATGCGAATCTAGACGATTTTGACTACTCGGAAGCCGATATTCCTTCGGAAAAGCGTCCAGAAATAGATCGTTGGATTCTTTCTGAATTGAATACCCTCATAGCAGAAGTTGATGCAGCCTACGCGGAATACGAACCTACAAGGGCAGCCCGAGCCATTTCTACTTTTGTGCAAGAAAATTTAAGTAATTGGTTTGTTCGGTTAAGCAGAAGACGCTATTGGAAAGGGAGTTATGGGGAAGATAAAATTTCAGCCTATCAGACCTTGTACAAGTGCTTGGTAACGGTGGCCCAATTGGGTGCGCCAATAGCCCCATTCTTTATGGAGCGCCTGTACAAAGATATTACTGAAGGTGTGGTGATCGATGCGCCAGAAAGTGTTCATTTAAGCGAATTTCCGAAGGCAGATACCAGCTTGGTAAACAAAACCTTAGAACGAAAAATGCAGCGGGCACAGACAATATCCTCTTTGGTATTGTCGTTACGACAGCGAGAGAAGATTAAAGTGCGTCAACCACTTCAGAAAATAATGGTGCCAGTATTGGATGAAGCTACCAAATCAGAAATTGAAGCTGTGGCAGAACTCATTATGAGTGAAGTGAATGTAAAAGAAGTAGAACTCATAGATGAAGGGTCTGGAATTCTGGTAAAACAGATCAAACCTGATTTTAAGAAATTGGGGCCGCGATTCGGGAAAGATATGAAAGCTGTTGCGGCTGTAATCCAGCAATTTGACCAAGAAGAAATAGCCACTTTAGAAAATGAGCAGGAAATTTCTGTCAAGGTTAATGAAAAAAATACTACATTGACCCTTGACGATGTGATTATAAGCTCTCAAGACATTGAAGGATGGTTGGTGGCTAACGCCGATGGGATGACTGTAGCGCTAGATGTAACCATCACAGAGTCGTTACGGAATGAAGGAATTGCGCGTGAGTTGGTGAACCGTATCCAAAATTTAAGAAAAGACTCAGGATTTGAAGTAACAGACCGTGTAGCAGTGACTGTTCAAAATGACGCGACTTTAGAAACCGCAGTAGCTGAGAATTTAGATTATATAAAACAAGAAACCCTAACTGAAAAACTAGAATTTGTGCCGCAATTAGATAAAGGCACAGAGATATCGTTTGACGATGTAGTAACCCGATTACAAATTAAAAAGTATTGATTATGGCAGCAGAGACAAAAAACAGATACAGTGACGCCGAATTAGACGAATTCAGAGTCTTAATAAATGAAAAGATAAAGAAGGCAAAAGAGCAACTTGAACTTATTGAGAGTGCTTATAAAAACGACTCGAACAATGGTACAGACGATACGTCTCCTACCTTTAAGGCATTCGATGAAGGTAGCGAAGTGATGAGCAAGGAGACTGCTTCACAATTAGCCATTCGTCAAGAAAAGTTTATTCGTGACCTTAAAAATGCGCTTATTCGTATTGAGAATAAAACCTACGGTGTATGTAGAGTGACTGGTAAGTTGATCAACCCAGAACGGTTAAAGCTCGTTCCACACGCTACTTTGAGCATTGAAGCCAAAAACATGCAGAAGTAAGTGAGACAGCATTTTCAACGAAAATGCGTAGTCGAACTTATCCCGCTGCAGAGCGGGATCCCAAACCAAGATGAAGCGACAGCATTTTCAACGAA